>Ga0316208_1000002_pt1 | contig 580154 bp, 483 predicted proteins | sample 3monopyrite_MG_FD_204944 | JGI IMG/M metagenome (GOLD analysis project Ga0316208, IMG submission 204944) | Microbial mat bacterial communities from mineral coupon in-situ incubated in ocean water Damariscotta River, Maine, United States -... | ecosystem: Environmental > Aquatic > Marine >...
GTGGGTGCTGGGCACCTGCCGAGTTGGGTGCGTACTTTACAAAGAACGCGGCTGTGGATCGGCTCCAAACTCGCCATCAACGCCGCAAGGATCGCGAGGAATCATGAGATTCATGCATAATCCTCGGGCGCGGGGAGGGACAAAAAGGGCGTTGGTGTCGCTTTGCTCAGTTACTCCGCGAACATCGCTTCGACGAACTGTTCAGGATCGAACGGCTCAACATCGTCTGGCGTCTCGCCGAGCCCGATGAACTTGACGGGGATATTGGTGGCCTCTTTAATCGCGACGACGGTGCTGCCGCGAGCTGAGACTTGGAGTTGGTTCAACTCATTGTTCCGCCGAATCGCTCAACAGTTCCCTCGCCCGGTCGAGTGCCTCTTCGACATCGCCGAACATGTTTTCGTCGCCGATCTTTTCAAGCAGCCCGACCTTGGTCATCTCGAACATGGGTTGGGCATGGACGCCGCCCAAGAGCAGGGCAGTACCTTGGCGTTTGCATTTGTTCACAAACTCTTCAAGCGCATGAAGCCCGGTGGCATCGATGTGTGGTACGGCCCGCAGGCGAAGAATAAACACACTCGGCGGGCGTTCGAGCTGCGAGAGCGTATCCATGAGTTTGTCGGCGACGCCGAAGAAGAACGGGCCGTTGACCTCGTAGATTTCAACGCCGACGGGGATTTCGAGCCCGGCGAGCTTGGCGGGGTCCTTGGGGTCGATGATCTCGGGGCGTTGCCCAGCGATCAACTCGGCGTTGAGCCCGCTCATCGTGGTCATCTCGCTCATGCGTTTCATAAACAAGAACGAGGCGAGCACCATCCCGACGCCGACGCCGATGGTGAGATCAGTGAACACCGTGAGCCCAAAGGTCGTCAAGAGCACAAGGATGTCATGGCGCGGCGCTCGGAGCAGGGCACGGAAATGATCGACCTCGGCGATGTTCCACGCGACCATCATCAGGATGGCCGCAAGTGTCGGCAGGGGGATCTCTTTGGCCAAAGGGGCGAGCAGGAGCATGAACCCGAGGATGACCACCGCGTGGATCATCCCGGCGAGCGGGGTCTTGCCGCCGCTCTTGACATTGGCGGCGGTGCGTGCGATCGCGCCGGTGGCGGGGAGCCCAAAGAACAAGCCCGAGGCGATGTTGGCGATGCCCTGCCCGACGAGTTCTTGATCGGAATGATGGCGATTGCCAGTCATGCCATCAGCCACCACCGCCGAGAGCAGGCTTTCGATGCAGCAGAGCAGTGCGATCGTTGTCGCTGCGGGGATCAGTTGGCGGATGAGGGCGAACGAGATCTCGGGCATGTGCGGGCCATGAAGCCCATTGGGGATCCCGCCGAACCGGGTGCCGATGGTCTCGACGAGCGGGCGTGAGTGGGTGCCATCGAACACAACGCTGGTGCTCGCCCATCCCATGATCCACACGAGTGCCGTCGCGAAGATCACCGCGACGATCGCACCGGGGACCTTGGGGAGCAGCTTGCGGAGCAGGATCAAGATCGCCAGCGAGCCGAGCCCGATCCCTGTGGTGTACCAGTTGATACTCGTGATGTGCGCCGAGATTATCTGCACCTTGGGGACAAAGTCCGCCGGGACGGTGGCTGCGGTTCCTTGCTCGTTGAGGATTGTGAGCCCGAGGAAATCCTTGATTTGCCCGGTGAAAATCATCACGCCGATCCCAGAAGTGAACCCGGTCGTCACGGGGTAGGGGATGAACTTGATGAGCGTGCCGAACCGGAAGAGCCCCATCAGGATCACAATGCACCCGGCCATGATCGTCGCGAGCACGAGCCCCTCGTAGCCGTACATCGACGCGACCCCGAAGACGATCGGAATGAAGGCCGCGGTTGGGCCGCCGATTTGCACCCGGCTGCCCCCGAACATCGAGATGAGAAAACCGGCGACGACCGAGGTGAACAAGCCCATCGCCGGCGGGGTGAGCCAGGGATGGATTGCCCTGAGTTGGTCCGCGACATCTTGCGGGATCGACGCGATCCCGAGCGCCATCGCCAGAGGCAACGCGATCACCGCGACAGTCAACCCCGCCATCAAATCACTCGTCAAAATCGAACGGGTGTACCCCTCTTGCAAACAGATGAACGACTTGGGCGTATACCGGGGAGGAAAAGGAAGCTTCATGTGTCCTTCTATTCTGTGAACTATTCTGCAAACTATTCTGCAAACATGGCCTCGACGAAGTGCTCGGGGTCGAAGGGCTCGACATCGTCGGGGGTCTCGCCGAGTCCGATGAACTTGACGGGGATATTCGTCGCCTCTTTGATCGCCACAACGATCCCCCCTCGCGCGGTGCCGTCGAGTTTGCTTAGGAAGATGCCCGTCACACCCGCCGCCGCGTTAAACTCCTCGGCTTGTCTCAACGCATTCTGCCCCGAGGTTGCATCAAGAACCAAAAGGGTTTCGTGGGGAGCCCCAGGAATTTGCTTGTCGATGACCCGCCGAATTTTACTCAACTGATCCATCAACCCCGCCTGCGTGTGCAGCCGACCCGCGGTATCAAGGATCAAGATATCAACACCTCGCGCTTTGGCCGCGGCGCAGGCATCGAACGCCACCGCAGCCGGATCGCCGCCCTGTTGCCCCTTGACAACCTCGACGCCCAATCGCTCGCCCCAGATTTCGAGCTGGCGAACAGCACCAGCCCGAAAAGTATCGCACGCCCCCAGCAGGACAGTGTTGCCTTCGCTCGTGAGTTGCTGGCAGAGTTTGGAGATGGAGGTGGTCTTGCCCACGCCGTTGACGCCGGTCATAAGGATGACCGAAGGCTTGGTCTCGGAGATGTTGAGTGTGCGATCTTGGGCGGGCCACATCGCTTTGAGTTCGCGCTTGAGGTACTCGATGACATCTTCGCCTTTGGTCAGCGTCCCGGCTTTGTAGTCGGCTTTGATGGCGTCGATAAGGATTTTGGTCGCTTTGACACCAACATCGGACTGGATCAACCGTTTCTCGATCTCTTTGATGAGTTCATCATCGAGCTGCTTGCCCGAAAGCACCGAACGCAGCGAGGACACAAAGGTATCACGGGTCTTGCCGAGCCCTTCTTTGAGTTTGTCGATGGCTTTGCGGAAGATCGCCATGGGTTTAGCCCTCCGATGCCGAATCGGCGTGTGCGAGCACGCGTTTGAGGACTTTGTCGAGGATGCCGTTGATGAACCCCGGCGAGTTCTTGGTCGAGAACGCCTTGGCGAGTTCGACCGCTTCGTTGACCGATGCCTTGGGCTTGGGATCGGCGATGGCCGTCATCTCATAGTGGGCAAGGCGAAGGATCGAGCGATCGACGACGGGGATGCGCGTGACGGTCCAGTCTTTGGAGAGTTCGTTGAGTTCGATGTCGGCGACCGAGCGATGCTCGTAGGCCCGTCGCGCGAGCTCGAAGGCTTTGTCGCGCTGGCTGTCGGTGAACTCGGCTTTGAGATCGGAGAAGACCAAGCCTTCGTCTTCGAGGGTGTGGACATCGTTGAGCGAGTCGCGGATGGACTCGATGTCCTCGCCGGCGCGGGCATCGAGTTGGTACAACGCCAAGAGGGCGAGTTTACGGATATCGCGTGGTGAAGCCATGGGTTAGTTTGATTCCTTCGCACTCGTCAGTTTGTCGTTGGGTGTCAAGCCGGGCGTGAAACGAACGCCGGGTGTGTTGGTTGCTTTGGCCTTGACGAGCATCGCGATCGCATCGGCCGCATCGAGGGCGGCGTTCATTGCCTCGGCCCCCTTGTTGCCCTTTGCCCCGCCTGCGCGGGCGAGGGCTTGCTCGTTGGTGTTGGTGGTGAGCACGCCGAAGCTCACCGGCACCCCCGTCACCACCGTGATCTGCGCCAAACTATTGGCGACGGCGTTGGAGATGTGTTGATCGTGTGAGGTTTCGCCTTTGATGACGCATCCGAGGCAGACAACCGAGCCGTATAGGCCGCTACTCGCTGCAGCCCGGGCGATCGAGACCAGTTCATAGGCCCCGGGTGCTTCGAGGATTGCCAAGGTCGATTTCGACCCGCCTCGGTCAAGATATGCGCCGATGGCCCCGTCGCACATCACCGAGGTGATGGTCTGGTTATAGCGAGAAACCACGATCGCGCTCGGGGCCAGGTTTGAAGCCGGATTCGGGGCCAAATCAGAGGTCGGGTTGGACGGTGCAGGGGGCATAGTCCATGATCGTAGCCCCTCGCTCGCCGATCACCCATTGCCCCTACCATCTAAGCGACGATCTGATGGAGAGCCCATGAGAAAAACCCTCATCAAACTCGCGCCGATGCTCAAACTCACCCGTGTGACGACGGCTTTCGGTGCCGTGGCGAACCTCTGGTTCATCATCCTCTGGGCACGATTCAACGAAGAAGAGACGGGGACCGAGATCGTCATGAACGCCCCGTTGGGCATCCTGCTCGGCGGGGGGCTCATCGCGGGGGTTGGGTTGTACGCCTTTGGGATGAGCCTCAATGATTTGCTCGATGTGCATCGGGACCGGGCCCTAGGGCGAGCCGGGAGCCCGATCGTTGATGGGTCGGCGAGCATTGAGTTGGCGGTGTGCATGGTGGCTGCGACGCTGATGCTCGCGGTGCTCGGGGCGATGGTCTTTGGGACCGGGGCGATTTTGGTGACGCTGATGCTCGCGTGCGCGATTCTGGTGTTCAATGTGCTGGGCAAGTTTGTGCCCGGGATCGGGATGGTGCTGCTGAGTGTGATCTATGCCGGCCATATGCTCATTCCCGATTTATGGGTGCAGTTCTTGCTCCCGGTGTGGTTGGTGATGACCCATGCGATGATTGTCGCGGGGCTCGCGGGGCACCTTGGGCGGAGGAGCCCGCCGATCTCGAAGCGGGCGGTGATCTTCGCGCTCATTGGATGGGCGATGTGCTCGCTGATTCTTTTGGTATTGGCGATCTCACGGATGGGGGAGTATGGGCTTTGGCCTGCGTATGTGCCGATCACCGCGGGGCTGTATCCGCTCGGGTTTATGGGGATCTTCGCGCTGATGATCCATCGGCGGTATAAAAAGGTCGGGATGGGCCCGGCGTTGGGTGAGAAGGTTTCGCGGTATGGCGCGATCTGGCCTGCGCTCTATGCCTGCGGGTGGCTTGCGGGTTCGGGGCTTTGGACAGCCTTTGGATATATGGTCGCGCTGACCACGACCGGGTTCATCGTGATGACGGTGCTTCGGGAGTTGTACTCGTTGATCGAGCACCCGGTGGGGTATCGGCTTTAGGCTTTAGGTCGGCGTTTCTTGCTCGACCGTCCAAGTGAGTTTTTCGCCTGTGCAGTCGATGTGGAGACTGAAGAATCCTGGGGAGCCGTTGGGCCCTGAGGCATCATGCTTGTTGATCATCGGCCAGATGATCTCACGATCGGTGATGGGCAGAGGCAGGGATTCGATCTCTGCGGGATCATGCCAGCGGAGTTCGCCTTCGTTCATGTGCCCGTCGATGACTTTGACGGGGCGCATCACGCGGTAGTAGAACAACAGCCAGTGGGTCTTGCCCTCGAAGGCGGTCTCGGCGATGAGCCCGCCGAGGTGGAGGTCTTCGATCTCGACGCGGATGCCGGCTTCTTCTTCGATCTCGCGCTGGGCGCACTGGGCGGGGGATTCGCCGATGTGCATTTCGAGTTTGCCTCCGATTGGGGAGCACAAGCCTTTGTTGGGTGATTTGATGCGGTGGAGGAGGAGGACTCGGCCGTCTTTGTCGCGGAGATCGCAGAGGCATGCGATTTTGTAGGGGAGCGCGGCGTTGGCGGGGTCTTCGGTGATATCGGGCAAGATATTGGCAGCGTCTGGCATGGGCTACGGTAGGCGCATGGTGAAGATCATGCTGCGCGATTCTCGATGTCCTGCATCTCGCTCATCTGCACATCGAGCACCGCGAGGATGCGTCCGATCGAGGAGACTGTCTGGGCTGAGACCTGCTGGATGGCAGCGACATTGATCTGGATTTCCTGGGTGACTTTCGCCGACTGGCTTGCCAGTTTGCCCACCTCGCTGGCGACGACGGCGAACCCTCGCCCGGCCTCGCCGGCCCGTGCTGCTTCGATCGCCGCGTTGAGTGCCAGCAGGTTGGTTCGTTTGGCGATATCGGAGATGATCCCGAACATTTTTTCGATATCACGGGTGGTTTGGACGAGTTGTTCTGTGACTTGCTTGGTTGTGCTTATGTCGCCGACGAGTTCGTTTCGTTCGCTTTGCGCCTTGTGTATCATTGTAGCGTCTGCGCCCATCCCCGCGGTTGCGCTGTTAATTTTGTCTGCGGTGCTTGCGTATGAGCCTACAAATCCCTGAGGGAGTACTCGACGAAAATACTTCCCCTCTGAAGCAAACGACAGTGCCGCCCCGGATTCGCGTAAGAAGGCGTCCGTCATATCAAGCATGTGATTGAGCGCATGGAGCATGGGGGCCATGTCAGATGTCTCATCGATATTGAGAATCCGGGCTTCGAGATCGCCATTGGATGCTCGTATACAAACATCAAATGCCTTGTTCGCCCATTTGCTGTCTTTTCGTTCGATCCAATGAGCGGGTCTTTCGATGGCTGCCATGTTGATCTCCGGGTGGTCTGTGCGCTGATTAGGCGCAGATTTTGAATATGAGTTCGTCGTAGCTCAGCCCCATTGACTCGAGCTTCTCCACAAGCACCGGCAATGACGCCTGCCATTGCTCGCGTGGCGTGCCGTGCCTGGCTTCGATCGCGAGGAGTTCGGCATATAAGGGCTTGATGACCTCGAGCGCCGATTGACTCGGCACCCTTCGGCTTGAGTGGTACCCAATGATCCGCCCGTTGTCGTCGATGGTCGGCGTCACATGGGCGAAGACCCAGTAGTGATCGCCGTTCTTACAGCGGTTGATCACATAGGCGAATACCTCGTGCTTGTCGGCGATGCGTTCCCAAAGGAACCGAAAAACACATCGGGGCATCTCTGGATGTCGTATGATGTTGTGTGCTTTGCCAAGGATCTCTTCCTCTGTGTACAACGCCACGCGCAAAAACACCTCGTTGGCGTAAGTGATTCGCCCCTTTGTGTCAGTCTTCGAGACGATGAGCTCGTCTTCCTCGAAGAACTGCTCATTGCCAGTGAGTAAATCGTCGGTGCTCATTTTCTACGCCTTTTATTTGAGTCAAGGTTCGATAGAACCGGGGCCTGTTGGCTCATATCGGAGGTATTTAAGTATAAATCGATCAGTAATCTGATAGCTGCGTCTGTTTGTCGTGGATGCTCGACTCAAAGGGGGAATTTATTCATGAAATATAGTTCTTGCCCGACAGGAAACCTGCAAAGGGCGTGTTTATAGGCAGTAAATGGAGTATGAGAGCACATCGCCTCGGAGAGTGAAACACCATGAATCCTGAGGCTCGTTTGTGCGCGAGCGTTTGAATCTCGAACTTAACCGAGGAGGTCACGCCTTGGGATGAGCCCGGTGACATCGAGCGCTGGATCAGCCGCCAGAAGCGGGAGCATTCTTATCAGATGCTTGGACGACCTGACGGTCGAGCACATCGAGGATGCGTTCGATGGAGTGCACGGTTTGGGACGAGACCTGTTGGATGGTGATGACATTGGATTGGATATCGGTGGTGACTTTGGTGGATTGGGTCGCGAGTTTGCTGACCTCTTCCGCGACGACGGCGAACCCTTTGCCGGCTTGGCCGGCACGGGCGGCTTCGATGGTGGCGTTGAGGGCGAGCAGGTTGGTGCGTTTGGCGATGCCGCTGATGATGGTGAACATCCGTTCGATGTCTTTGGTGGATTGGATGAGTTTGCCCGAGACATCCTTGGCGGTGGTGATGTCGTCGATGAGTTCGTTGCGTTCATTCTGCGCTTGGCGGAGTTCTGTTGCGTCGGCGTCCATTTGTTCTGTTGCTTCGTTGATGGTCTTTGCGGTTTGTTTGAATGAGCCTCGGAATCCGTGGGGGAGGACTCTGCGGAAGTATTTTCCTTGGGATGCAAAGGAGAGGGACGCGCCGGCTTCTCGGACAAATGCGTCGGTCATGTCGAGCATGTGATTGATCGCGTGGAGCATGGGCGCGAACTCGGATGTCTCATCGATTTTGAGTACGCGGGCTTCAAGATCGCCCTTTGCAGCAGATGCACATACCCTCGTCGCTTCGTTGATCCACTTCCCTCCATCAGCACTCGACGAGGGTTGGTTTTCAAATGTTTGGTGTGCTTGATAGTCGAGTGTGCTCACGGGTATCTCCGAGTGGAAGTGTGTATTCGATTAGACGCAGAGCTGGAAGATGAGTTCGTCATAGCTCAGGTTCATGGATTCGAGCTTGGCGACGAGCACGGGCAATGATGCCTGCCATTGCTCGCGTGGGAGGTGGTGCCTGGCTTCGATCGCCAACAGCTCGGCATAGAGCGGCTTGATGACCTCGAGTGCTGATTGGCTTGGCACCCTTCGGCTCGAGTGGTATCCTGTGATGCGTCCTTGCTCGTTGATGGTGGGCGTCACATGGGCGAAGACCCAGTAGTGATCGCCGTTTTTGCATCGGTTGATGACATAGGCGAATACCTCATGCTTGTCGGCGATGCGATCCCAGAGGAACTTGAACACGCACCGAGGCATGTCGGGGTGGCGGATGATGTTGTGGGCCTTGCCGATGACTTCATTTTCGTCGTAGAGTGCAACTTGTAAGAAAAGTTCATTCGCATAGGTGATCCGCCCGCGGGTGTCGGTCTTGGAAACGATGAGTTCATCTTCTTCGAAGAATCGTTCGTTGCCGGTGAGGGTGGTGGTGTTGCTCATGGCGTTTCTCTGCGAGTTTCCCTATCTGATGGGCACAATGCCGTCATGCGAGCACCTTCTTTCGGGGAGTCGAAGAGAAAAATTTATCGATAATAGAATAAATTGTCCGAATATGCGGTATTTTCTGCAAGTCACCCAGATTTGAGTCTGTTTGGGCCAAATTACATTACGGATGCGTTGGTAATGTATATGACGAGATGATGCCTCCGGCCCCGACCGCACGATCGAAGTGGATATTTCGCACCTTTTTATAGATTGTATTTGTGAAGAACTCGTCTTTGGTTTGCTCATCGGGGAAGGAGAGCACAAAGACGCGGTTGAACTTTTCGCCTTCGGGAGCTTTGAGTGTTTCGCTCACGCGGAAGTCGTAGCGGAAGTAGCCGCCGAGGGATTCGAGGATCGGGGTCATCCCTGCTCGATAGAGATCGTACTGAGCGTCATCAGTGACATGAAGCCCGACGAGCATTTCAAATCGTGGTGTTGGTGTCATCTTGGTTGTCATGCTCGTTGTACGGAGCTTGCTCATCTTGGTTCGTAGCGGGCTTGTTTTTTCGTGACCCGTCGTAGAGTTCGTAGCTGAGCAATCGGCACTCGATCTGGGCGTTGTAGAAGATTTGTCGCCCCGCGGTTTTGAGCCCGATCTCGTGGGAGAGTGCTCGAGAGCCGGTGAACACATGCCCGGTGTAGCCTTTGCATCGGGTCTTGAAGAAGTCGCCGATGTCGGAGTAGGTTTCTTTGAGTGAATCGGTTTCACCGAGGCGCAGGCCGTACTCTGGGTTGAGGATCACATGCCCGGTTTCGCCGTCTTCGAGTTCAGGGATTTGGGTGTCGGCGAAGTCGCAGGCTTCGAAGTCGATGAGGTGCTCGACGCCTGCGGTCTTGGCGTTTTTCATCGCGGCTTCGATGGCGCGGGGGTTATTATCCGTCGCGATGATCGGCATCGGGTCTTTGAATACAGGCTTGGATTTGCGGGCTTCTTTGCGCATCTCGATGTATGAATCATCGAGATCGAGCATGGTGTGCAGGCAACTCGCATCGGAGCGGAACAACCCGGGGGCGCGTCCTGCAGCGATGAGTGCTGCTTCGATGGCGAGGGTACCAGACCCACACATCGGGTTGACCAGAGGCGTCGAGCCGTCGTAGCCCATGCCCATGAGCACCGCGGCTGCGAGTGTTTCACGCATCGGCGCATCGTGAGGCATCTTGCGGTATCCACGATCGGACATGCGTACGCCGTTGGTGTTGAGGTAGATCCACGCGCGATCGTTCTTCCAGACGAGATGGATCACGACGCACGAGCGGTCCGGGCCCGTGTCTGGGCGGGCGCCGGTTTTGTCGTTGATCCGATCGACGATCATGTCCTTGAGCACGAGGTTGGGGTACATCGTGTTGTCGATGCTGTGGTGCTCGATATTCGAGGTGATGGTGAAGTAGGAGTCGTTGGGGATGAGTTCTTCCCACGGGAACGAGCTGGCTTCTTTGGCCAGCGCGTTGAGCGACGGGCACCGGAACCGGGTCAAGAGCCAGAAGGTGTGCTGGGCGGTGTGGAGATGAAGATTGAGGCGGAGGCAGTCTTCGAGGGTCGCGCCGATGTGGACGGCGACATGGTCTTCTTCTTGGATTTCGTAGCCGAGGGCTTCGACCTCTCGGCGGAGGAACGGGGTGACATGCTCGGCGCAGGTGATGCGAGTGAGCCGTTTTTTGTGGGGGTCGAGTTGGGACATGGTTTGCTCATTGGTAGAACGGGCATCGGGCCCATTTCTTCTGATTCCGATTGGTTTTCCTAGAAACGGGCTGGAAGCCCGTTCTACTGAGGCGACCAAAAACCCCATGGCGACGCATGGGGTTTGGTGGTTCTTGTCGCAAAGAAACGGATCGGGAGGGATTCGAACCCTCGGTACAGGTTTACCCTGTACACCGGATTAGCAATCCGGCCCCTTCAGCCGCTCGGGCACCGATCCTTGAGTGGGGATCGTAGCCCGGATATGGTCGATCAACGAGCCCGGGAGGCAGGATTCTTCACCACGCCCCTTCTTGTCCCTCCCCGCGGGCACAGGAAGGGAGCGGGTGCCCCAACTCGCCGTCTTGGGATGCCTCTGTGTCCCCATCCCGACGGCTCCGCCCGATGTGGAATCGTCGTCGCGATCAAAGAGACCACCAATACCCCCGTCAAGTTCATCGGCCTCGGCGAGACCTCCGACGATGTCGAACCGTTCGATCCTGAGCAGTTCGCCGAGGCGATGTTCACGGAGTGAGACAAAAATCAGGATGCCCCGCCATACTATTGGGCTATGACATGGATAATTGGCGCGACAACCTTGTTCGGCTATGGCGTAGTGCTTTCCGATGTGTGCGTAACATTGGGCGATGGATCACAGCGTGATTGCTTACGCAAGACATACCTAGTAGGTAGATTTATTGTGGCCGGTTTCGCTGGTTCAGTGCAGATTGGCTTTCATCTCTTGGCAGACCTTTCCGAGTTCCTGAAAATGGAAGAAGAGGAGATTCAAGATAAAAGTTGTTGGCAGCCAACCTTTGTCGCCAACAAATGGGCTCCTCGCGCTCGGAAAATTTTTGCGAGCTATGATCCAATTGACCAGAAAATGGGATCTCATATTCTGATGATGGGTATTGATCCTCGCCACCCCGACCATTGTATTCGCGGTGGCGTTGCAGTTGTGTCTGTTCTTCGCAGTCCTAACTTTGAGCCTGTTATCGAAGAAGGTGGAGGACGAGTTATGTCCATTGGGTCTGGGTCATGCCAAGAAGAAGCCATGAATTTATTAGCAAAATTTGTTCAGAATGTTGACCTGATGAAGATGGAGGTGATGAATGATGGCGGATTTGGCCATGCAATTGCATCCAGTATAACGCGAGACTTGTTCTTTGGTGCACCATCCGGAGTAAGCCGGCATATGCATGTTTCCGTTGTAGGCATTGATTCATTTTCTATCAGGCCGAACGACATAAATTTCATCCCGCGTGAAGGGCCCGAGCAGGTGCTTCGGATGCCTAAAATTGCACAAGGATGGCAAGATCTGTGCGATATGTTGGACCTAAATGCTGATAATGCAAGCGGAGTTGTTGCGGCTCGTTGAATGACGAATTCACCCCGCACTATCCCCCCGCGCCTCATGCTCAGACTCAAACTCCTCGGCAAACAAAACCGCCCCCGGCAGTTCACTCTTCCAAGGCTGCTCCGCCGTGATCTCTCGCGCGGCCTTGCGCCCTTCGAGCACCCACCGCCGTTCCGAGTTCGCTTCGGGAGTTTCGAGTCTCTCAGCGGGGGTGTCGTCCTTGGAAAGATGAATCTTCTGCGTTGGGAATGCGAACTCAACGCCTAGGCGATCCGCAAGCCGAACCACATCGAGCATGAAACGGTGCTTCTCGCGTAGTTCGATCGACCAGTCCGGGCACTCGAAGAAGATGTAGACCAAAATATCAAGCGAGTGCGGGCCGAACCCGTTGAGCCAGACATGGTAATAGTCTTTGCGGGTATACGGATGCAGCTTGACGATCTCGCGGATGCCGGAACAGAAGGACTCGATTTTGTCGGGGTGGGTGTCGTAGGTGACATTGAGCTTGGTCGTGTAGCGTCGGTATTGGCGGCGGCCGTAGTTATCAACCTTCGCCCGGACAAGTGTCGAGTTGGGGACCGTCACGAGCGAGTTATAAAAGGTGCGGATGCGTGTCGAGCGGAACCCCAGGTCTTCGACGGTGCCTTCGACATCGTTGACATAGATCCAATCCCCGATCTCGAACGGGCGATCGAGGATCACCGCGACGGAGCCGAAGAAGTTTTCGATCGTGTCCTTGGCCGCGAACGCGACGGCCAAGCCGCCGATGCCCAGCCCGGTCAGCAGAGGCATGATCTCGATGCTGAACGCACTGGCGATATAGATCAGCCCGATCGCGCCGATAAAGAGCTTGGCTGTCCGCTTGATCATCGGAACAAGCAGGTCGTCGAACTTGGTTTCGGTTTTCGATGCCTGCACAGTGAGCCAATCGCCGATCAGATCCGTCACCTTGAACGCGGCCCACACCAGCGAGACCATGAACACCACCCGCACCGCGACGATCAGCACGATCGTTGCACTCACAGGCAAGAGCCCAAGATCGAGCGCGATGTACCAGATGATCGCAGTGGCCAGCAGTCCAAACGGGCGGACCGCCCGTTTGATCGCCCCCTTCTCGACCTCGCGCCCGCGCTTGATCTCGAACCGATGCCAGAGAGTCCGCAGGATTGTGCGGGTCAGCAAATCAAAGATCAGCCCGACAAAGATCACGATCAGGATGCCGATCCATTGCCAGTGCTCGAGCCCCAGCGAGGTCTGGCCCTTGAGTGAGCCCGGCACCGCGCTGCGGATCTTGCCCATCAGCGTCTTATCAAGCACCACCCCCGCGATCGTCTGGTCGTCCTCGCTCGCAATCGCAAAGTCTGTAATCTGGTTGATCGTCTCTCGGCTAAACCGCCAGTTGCCATTTCCATCCCGGCTCAAGGCAATTGAATACCCCGGATGCTTGGCTGCGAAAATCTGGTGATAAGGCAGCTTCCAATCCTTCTGAGGATAAAACACAAAGCTCGAGTCCTCCAAAGACTCGGGCAACTGGAACGGCTGAACCTCCCCGATCCGCCCGATCACGGTGTAGAGATCAAACGCGATGTTCCGCTTGATCTCCGTGGGCAGATTCGATTCAATATCAAGACACGCCAACGCCTTCTCGATCGCCAACTTCTTCGCCGATGTGTCCTGGGCCTTGGTGTAATCATTGATCGCACCGAGAAAAGTAAACATCGTCGCTCGGGGCGATTTGAGCAGCGGATCCGCCTGCACAGTGCTCGCTTGGGCAGCGATGGGCTCTACTGATTGAGCAACTGGCTGTGTGACTGGTTGTGTGACTGGTGCATCCTGACTCCCCAACGCCGATGCAACGCTGAGCATGAACACCAGAACCCCGACCAACCATTTCGTGTGTGCATTCTTCATCCCCGATGCTATCCGATCCGAGGATCGTTGGGCACCATCGACCAAGAGAGTTTGGGCACTGAACTCAGCGTTGGCGATGAATCTGAATCTGTTCGTCGAGAATCCGCCTCAGGCTTGCGCCCCAGGCGTCCCAGTTGAGTTCATCGCGGGCCCGTTCGAGCCCGGCGATGCTCATCGCCCGGTATCGCTCAGGATCATCAATCAACGACTCCGCCGCATCCGCCCACGCCTTGGCGTCGGCGTCCACATCAAGCACAATCCCGGTCTGCCCATCACGGATCACAAACGAGAGCCCCCCCGCCCCGGCAACAATCGACGGGCGGGCATAATGCGCCGATTCGCACGGCGCGATCCCGAACGCTTCGCCCAGCGAGGGCAAAAACTGAATATGGCACTCGCGCAAGAGTTTCTGGTGCCGTTTTCGATCATCAGGATCGGAGAGCCGAAGCACGCCGACCGATTCAACCGCGTGCGATCCCCGCGACACCTTCGTCCCCTTGCCGATGACAGAGAGTTTGGCGTCGATCCCGCGCTCGCACAAAATTTCCGTCGCCCGCGTCGCCAGGTCCACCCGCTTGCGGACTGGATCGGCTGCCACGATCAAAATCCGACACGACGAGCGCGTCGGGCAAGACGCCGGCGACTCGATCACCTCGTCCACCCCCGGAACCACATGAGCCCCCATCGCCACTACGCTCGTCTTCTCAGGCTCGATCCCCAGATCATCAATCGCCGATTTCTGCGTGCTCGGGGCAGCGAACACCGCTGCCCAAGTCTTCGCCACCGACACTTTCTCAACTTCATAGAGCGCCTCGCGGAACGCATCGCCCCGCAACGCGAGCATCGGATAGGTCTTCTGGATGATCTTCGAGGTTGCATCTGAGAAATACACCATCGGGAGATCCGTCTCGAGCGCATACATCGCTGACGAGATGCAGCACCCGAACAACGCATCGAGTTGAACACCCGATTCGATCAACGCATCAAGATTCGATTGCGCCAAGCCTGAGAGCCGAGTCACCCGCCGAAACACCTTCGCCCGCGTCGCGCCCGGGCGAAGGTTGTCATGGGCCCGCCTGATCCACATCGGCGTCCGCCGATGGTGGATCTGCACAATCCGATTGCTCGCCCGCCGACCCACCGATCCCTGCTCAGGACCCAACGCCCACGCCGGGACGGGCACAATCTCGACCCCGTGCCCCTCGAGCGCACGGGCCATCCGGTATGGCATCCCCGAAATCGGGTTCGGGTCGTCCAGATCGGTCATCGAGATCATCCCGACGCGAATGGGTTGGAGGGGCGGATGGTGCATGAGTTCGGGGGTTGTCAGCCTTCATAGGCACGGGTTTCGATTCAAGATGAACCAATCAGGATAGCTCGCGTTTGCCCCAAAAACCCGACCATCGAGCCAACCCCGATTTGCTTCAACCAAACCGGGCCAAGAAGTAGCCCATCTGAATTCACCGCCCTACCCTTAGAGTCCAATCCGAAGGGCAGATGGGCCCATCGAAAACCAGAAAACATCGAAAAGGGAGCACGGCATATGGCAGCTGGCACCAAAGGTTCAATCACACAAGTCATCGGGTCGACATTCGACGCCCAGTTCCCCGAAGGGGATCTGCCCGATATCTACAACGCAATCATCACCGAATGGGAGCATGAGGGCAAAGCCACCAAACTCGTTGGTGAAGTCCAGCAACATCTCGGAGGCGGACGCGTGCGAGCAGTCGCGCTCGGATCAACCGATGGCATGACCCGAGGCATGACCTCGGTCGACTCGGGCGGTCCCGTCAGTGTACCAGTCGGCGACAAAGTCCTCGGCCGAGTCTTCAACCTCCTCGGCGAACCGATCGACAACAAGCCCGAACTCGAAGGTGTCACTCGCTCACCGATCCACCGCGAACCACCCGAGTTCTCCCAGCTCAACCCCAAAACCGAAATCCTCCCAACAGGCATCAAGGTCATCGACCTGCTCTGCCCGTTTGTCCGTGGTGGCAAGATCGGGCTCTTCGGCGGCGCTGGTGTCGGCAAGACCGTCATCATCCAAGAAATGATCGCCCGTGTTGCCCGTGAGTTCGGTGGATACTCCGTCTTCTGTGGCGTGGGCGAACGCACCCGCGAAGGCAACGACCTCTGGCGAGAAATGGCCGAGGCCGAGTACACCGATGCCGACGGCAATGTTGCCCATGTGCTCGACAAGGTCGCGATGGTCTTCGGGCAGATGAACGAGCCTCCGGGATCACGCCTCCGCGTCGCGCTCTCAGGCTTGACCATGGCGGAGCACTTCCGCGATGAATCCGGTAAAGAAACCATGATGTTCGTCGACAACATCTTCCGCTTCACCCAGGCCGGTTCCGAAGTGTCCGCACTTCTGGGCCGAATGCCCTCAGCGGTGGGCTATCAGCCAACCCTCTCGACCGAGATGGGCCAGCTCCAAGAACGAATCACCTCGACGGCCAAGGGTGCGATCACCTCGGTGCAGGCGATTTATGTCCCTGCTGACGACCTCACCGACCCGGCACCGGCGACCGCGTTTGCTCACTTGGATGCGTTTGTTGTTCTTGAACGATCAATCGCCGAGAAGGGCATCTTCCCCGCGGTCGATCCACTCTCATCAACCTCCCGAATCTTGGACCCGTCAATCATCGGCGAGCGTCACTACGCCGTCGCCCAGCGGGTACAGAAGATTCTCCAACGATACAAGGACCTCCAGGACATCATCGCGATTCTTGGTGTCGACGAGCTCTCCGATGTCGACAAGCAGGTCGTCAACCGTGCCCGTCGAATCGAACGCTTCTTGTCCCAGCCCTTCTATGTGGCCGAGGTCTTCACCGGGTTCCCAGGCATCAACTCGACCCTCGAGCAGACCATCGACTCGTTCGAGCGTCTGTGCGAAGGCGAAGGCGATGATCTTCCTGAATCGGCATTCATGTATGTCGGCACACTCGAAGAGGCGAAGGCCAAAGCCGAGAAGGCTGCAGCCAACGCCTGAGTTCATGATTCCAACACAAAGCACCCAGCACAAGTGCTGGGTGTTTTTTTATGCGATCGACGAATGATCGTTCAGGCCGCCTGGGTGCCTGATTGACCGTCAGCGAACTGCTTACGGAAGTTTTCAAGCATCGACTTGGCCGCCTTAGGAATCGACGAAGCATCGGCCTGCGCTTGCTGTGAAAGCATCTGAAAGACACCCATATCCACCGAGCCGGGCGATTTGGTGTTACACATCTCCATCTGCCATAACTTGAACTGGCGTTCTTTGAGGGCAGTAAAAATCAAAATCTCAGGCTCTTTCATCAGTTCACTCGACGAGACCCGATCGAGATTCGCTTCGAGTGCAGCGTAGTCCCCTTCCATGATCTCGAAGAAGTACCCTCCTGCCGTGACGAGCACGCCGGTGATTTGCTGACGGGCGTTGATGCGGGTGTTGACATCTTTGTGCTGATACAACGCCGAATCGTTGGGCTTGGTGCGCATCTTGGCGATATAAACAAGGCAGGCCAGTGACATCGTTGCTCCTCGGGCTCGAACGGGTTCCTCGCATTCTCAGTGAACGCCTCACCCGTTTCGTCGAGAACCAAAGCACGCTTCACTCTTGCCCAATATCCCCCCCGGAATGTCCAATCTTCATCCAATGCTCACACAATCTCGTTGCGACAAACCACCCGTCGCCACAATCTTGTGGGCGAGAATGCTGAGCGACCGCTCCAGTATGAATCCGGTTTTAGAACAACCCGAGCGCGAAGAAGATCGCGGTGAAGATCAGGTCGGCGGTGACAATCGCCACGATGCACTCGACCACCGTATAGGTCGTCGCCCGCCCAACACCCGCAGCCCCCCCGCTGACCTTGAGCCCATTGGCACACGCGATGATCCCAATCAGCGTCCCAAAGACCCCGCCTTTGACCACCCCGGTCAAAAAATCCACCAGCTTGGCCTGCGTGAGCATGTTATCCACATAAGTCTCGTACGGAATCCCCAATACCGTCACCGAAATCAGCAACGCAGCAACGATCGAGCAGAAACTCGAGATCACCCCCAGAGCCGTCATCGACAGGCTCGCAGCGATCAGCCGAGGCACCACCAGGAACCGGATCGGGTTCAACGCGCTCGCTTCGAGTGCTTCGATCTCCTCAGAAACCACCATCGTTCCGATCTCGGCTGCAATCGACGCCCCGGCGAACCCGGTCAGCACAATCGCCCCGATCAAAGGCCCAAGCTCACGCAACACCGCGACCGCGATGATATTGGCAACCTTGTCCCGCTGACCAAAGTCATCGAGCGGCGGCGACAACTGCAACGCCAGAATCAGCCCCACGCTCCCCGCCACCAACGCCACGATAAAAATCGATTGCACCCCGATACGGCAGATCTGCGACACAATCGCGCTCTTGCCAAGCCGATACTTCTTGCGGAACACCCCTCGAAAAAGCCACCGGGTGGCATCGATCAGCAGATAGAGCACCTCGCCCGCGTGGTCAACGATCCCGATCGCTCGCCGACCCAGCACCGCGATTGGATACAGCACCACGAGCATCAAAAGCCCGAGGGGATGTTTCTTCGGATTAGTAGATTGGTCACTCACTCTTCACAGTGTCGCCCTTTGAGGCGGATTTGTCTACCCAAGAACGGATAGATCTCTCTGAAATATGCAACTCGGAACTCGAAGAACCCGGCTCATGAAAACGAGATCGCCTCGTCACGATTGGGGACAATCGAGAAGAACGAATCGAGACGCGCGATCTCAAAGATCGCAGCAACCTTCTCATTCATGCAGCAGATCACCAGCTGGGTCTTGGCGTTGCTCGCGTTGCGCATCGCTTCGACAAGCGTCGCAAGCCCTGAGGAATCCATATAGTGAACCTCTTCGAGATCCACCACCATCTTGTGAACCTCGCTGCCCATCTCCTGGCGGATCGTCGAGCGCAGCTCGGGCGATCGGCTCATATCAATATCAGTTGAAGGCGAAATCACCACGATCCCTTGCTCAGGGCGGTCGATGCGGATGAATGTCGATGATGAGTTGGGCATGAGTCCCTCCGTGCGTGTGGTCAATAATCACCAACTGTAGCACAAAACAACCCCCCAGCGTCGGGAATGGTCAGGATCGTTCTTTGGTTTTCTGATAGGTCACCGTGCACTTGGGCATCGGATCGGTGAGTCTGGGCGATTCCGCGGGGCGCAGGGCCCGTTTGGTCATCATCAGCCTCATCCCTTTGCCTTCGCGTTTTTCGTAGCACACCTCATCCATCACCTCTTGGATGATGTGCACGCCAAGCCCGCCGGGCTTGATATCCTCGAGGCAGCGACCCTTCATCTTCCTGGGATCGACCTGCTTGGCCTCATCGTCGATGGTAATCACGATTCCCCCGATCGAATCCTCGCTCGGCTTGATCGGCGAGATCCCCACCCAGATCGGTTTATCGAAATCCTTGTTGTACCCATGCCGAATGATGTTCGAGAGCGCTTCGTCGACCGCAAGGGCAATCTTCGAGCACTCGATATCATTGAACCCGATCCGGCGCGCAATGCACCCGACCAACTCGCGGGCCCCGCAGAGATACATCGGATCAGAGACGAGTTTGAGTTCGATTTCCGGGTGCGTGTCCATTCCTCTCCGTTTCATCTCGTGATTCGATCAGTCGATTCGGTCATTCATCGCCATCCTGATCCATCGGCGTTTCTTCGCCCGATTCGCCATCATCCACCGAGTCAGCCATGTCCGCTGCAAACCCGCTGATGTCGATCCCTCGCTCCTCAAGGTAGTCCACCCACCGGGTGAACGCTTCAAGCCGCTTCCAGTCATGCCCCGCATGATCGTAGCCGAGCGTCTCGCCGGTGCGGATCTGGAGCGACCTGATCGCAAACATCCGCTCGGCAGGGTCATATGAGCGGAGCTTCTCGACTAGTTTCACTAATGATTCGTCGTCCTCCAAGCCCGATGCGTCCACAATCGCATCAAGCCGTTTCGATGGTGCCGGTGAGTCAAACCCGGGTTTGGACTCAGGAATACACCCAGAAACCAATCCCAGCCCGACGATCACGACACCATAGCCGATCCCCATCAAGACGCGACGCCCACCGAGTTGTGCATGCACCATTGGCATGCAACAACTGTAGGCGTCAACACTTGCACCAACACTATTCGGATCATCTGACAACTGGTTGCTCCATACGCTCGCAATTTCTCGCCCAAGGACTACGATATCACCCGGAGATCATCACTTTCTCCGGGTTTATCGGACGCAGGGGTTCAAACTCTGCATTCCATCCATCTTCAGATCCCCCAAATCTGAAAACCCGCCAAGAGATCGACCCAGATGACCGACCACACCCAATCCCATATCGAGCATGAAGTCGTCCCCGTTTTGGACTTTGGTTCCCAGACCGCCCAACTCATCTGCCGACGCGTCCGAGACGCCGGCGTGTTCTCGGTCCTTGTTGCCCCCTCGATCACGGCTGACGAACTCAAAGCCATGAACCCCAAGGGCATCATCCTCTCGGGCGGCCCATCCTCCGTCACCGACGACGGTGCCCCCACTATGGACCCGGCCATCCTCGAACTCGGCATCCCCATCCTGGGCATCTGCTATGGCATGCAGCTCTCGTGCCATCTGCTGGGCGCGACACTCCACAAAGCACCCCACCGTGAGTACGGGCGCGCACAACTCGAAATCCAAGGCAACGGGCACGCCGACAACATCTTCAACGCCATCCCCGCCCACACCCAGGTCTGGATGTCCCATGGCGACCAGATATCCGATCTCAACAAAGCACACATGACCCCCATCGCATCGACCGACACCTGCCCATACGCAGCCGTCCGATCCGATGACCCCGCACACACCTTCGTCGGCGTCCAGTTCCACCCCGAAGTCACCCACACGCCTCAAGGCCCAGAGATCTTCCGCAACTTCCTCTACGAGATGTGCGGCTGCTCGGGCTCGTGGAAGATGAGCGCGTACGCCGACGAAGAGATCGCACGCGTACGAAAACTCGTCGGCGACAAACGCGTCCTCTGCGGCCTCTCGGGCGGTGTCGATTCCTCCGTCGTCGCTGCCCTGCTCCACAAAGCCATCGGCGACCAGCTCACCTGCGTCTTTGTCGACAACGGGCTCCTGCGCAACAAAGAACGCGACCTCGTTGAACACACCTTCCGCGACCATTTCAAGATCGACCTCCGCGTCGTCGATGCGTCCAAAGCCTTCCTTGATGATCTCGCCGGCGTTGATGACCCACAGGTCAAACGCAAGCGTATCGGGCATCGGTTTATTGAGGTTTTCAAAGAGGCTGCTGACGAAATCAACGGCGCCGACTTCCTCGCCCAAGGCACCTTGTATCCCGATGTCATCGAATCCGGGCACGGGCACTCGGGCAACTCGGCCAACATCAAACTCCACCACAATGTCGGCGGCTTACCCGAAGAACTCGGCTTCGATCTCATCGAACCCCTCCGCGAACTCTTCAAAGACGAAGTCCGCGCCCTAGGCACCGTCCTCGGGCTCCCCGATTCCATCGTCTGGCGTCATCCATTCCCGGGACCGGGCTTAGCCGTGCGTGTGCTGGGTGATATCACCGAAGAGAAGCTCGAAATCGTCCGCAACGCGGACGAAATCCTGCTCGAAGAGATCGTCGCAGCGGGGTTGTATCGCAAGACAAGCCAGGTCTTCGCTGTCCTGCTCCCCATCCAATCTGTTGGCGTCATGGGCGACGGGCGAACCTACGAACGCGTGATCGCGATTCGAGCGGTCGAAACCCAAGACTTCATGTCCGCCGACTGGTCCCGCATCCCCTTCGATGTCCTCGCCAGAATCTCAACAAGGATCATCAACGAAGTCCCCGGCATAAACCGCGTCGTCTACGACATATCGAGCAAGCCGCCGGCGACGATTGAGTGGGAATAAGAAGGCAGTAGGTATAACAGATCCGGGTGACCCGCTATCGTGATTGTTAGGAAATTTTGCAGGGATGAGTAAAAAAGTCAATATTGTACGCGTGTTCCCTCGTTTTGAGAGTGTACTCCTCAATGATTTGATGGAGGCCTTTGATCGTCGCCGAAAAGCGTTAACTTACTGGGGGAATATCGAGGTTGAGGTTGTAGACCGAGCGGAATACGAGTGGGTTCGTATTGCTCAGACGCCGGCGGGCAGTCGGCCACGGCACATGCTCGATGTGAGTGATTCATTCATTGCGACCTACTTTGTGATCAGCTCTTCACGAGCAACAGGTGGCAGAACACTGATGGCTGTACGAGAGATGCAGTTGGTTCACAACCCAAAGCGAATCGTTGAAGTCTACAAAAAATGCATTGAAAGCATGCATAGTGCAGCTCCAGGAGAGGTTTCTCTAGAACTAAAGGATGAGATTAGGAAACTCTGGAGTACTGTCTCAATCTCGATTTCGAATTAAAATAGATAGCCGGGCGCCATTACTCGCCGTCCCCGGCGCAGTAGTGTCTTCAGACATTCAAGAACCTATAAAGTTGGGTGCCCCGCCATTGAGAACAGTTGGTGCCCTCCTTCGACCGTCTTCGGCGAAGGAGGTCTTCGCCCCACTCACCCCTCCCAAGAACCTCCTTCACCCTTCGGGCTGAAGGGGGGCACCGATGGAACCAACGACGGCTTTGACCCGAATGTTTATGGTGGATTCACTTCAATCCAAAATAGAAAACAGGCTCCGCCTGTGCCTTCGGCTGCAACTCATCTGGGTGGCCACGCTCGTCGTCCTGCACCTGATCGAACCAGCGTTCGGATCGCTCGGCGGAGAGTTCGACATCGTCTTATTCATCAAACACGCAATCAGTCTATTTGCTGGAATCGCGGCACTGGTTTGGATCAGCACCATCCGTGAACAATCGTTCGCGTTCACCGACACACGCACTTTCCGCAGGCTCTATCACACCAACAAATGGCTCAGCATCCTCGTTTTGATCCAGATTGTTGCAGACTATTCACAACTTATCTGGCCAAGCGGGGTTCGGCAATAGACTCCACCGTCATCGCCCACCGCTCATGATCCTCATACACGCCTCGGATCTGAAGATACTTCTCCGAGTACCCCTCCTTCACAAACCCCACCCGTTCGAGCACCGCCCGCGACCTTCCATTGCTCGGCATGATGTTCGCGTTCACCCGATGCAACCCCAGCCCACCATCAGCCATCGGTGTGAACGCATGACGCACCGCCAGGGTCAAGGCTTCGAGCATGTACCCCTTGCCCTCGAACCCCGCCCCGAGCCAATACCCGAATCGCCCGTTGTTGAACGGGCCGCGTTCGATGTTGCCCAGCGTGATCTTGCCGACGATCGAGTTGGTTGATTGCTCAATGATGAGCCAGCGTTGTTCGCGTTCGGTGTTGTGATTGTCGATCTCTCGATCGAAGCACGCGGGTCCGAATGGATCAGGCCCGCTCGGCGGGATCGGCTCCCACTTTTCGAGATGGCCGCGAGATGCTTGGCGCAGGGCGACGAACGCCGCCCGATCCGCTTCGACCGGGAACCGAAGCAGGACGGATTCGCCTCGCTTTGATGGCTCGGGCATCTCAATCGTTGACCTCTGGTTATCGGACATCTGGTTATCTGACATTGATCTGATTCTCCCCGCACAGTCAGACCGAGAACACTCAATCCGCAGCACTTTTGGCTTTCCCCCTTGAATCGGGGGATTGCTGTGATATCCTATGGGCCAGTTGGCTCATCGTACAACAGAGGCTGCTTGTGTTTGAGTGTTCCAGAGCACGCGCCAACAGGGAAAAGATCAAATAGGGAAAGAGATCAAATGAAGATTCACACCATACTCACAACCCTCGCCGCGGCTATCTTCGCCGGTTCAGCCAGTGCCGATGTCGTAAACATCACAGGCAACGGCTTCTCGAGCATCGAAAACACCGGTGCGCAGTTCTACGCCACCCTTGAGTATACCGCCGATAGCAACGATGACGACGAAGGCACCCTCGTCGTCACCATCACCAACACCAGTTCAAGCAGCGTCGGCGGGTTCCTCACCGGGTTCGTCTTTGATATCGCAACCTCGGACTCCGACTTCGAAGCCGAACTCGAGAGCGCGAGCAACTCCAACTTCCAAGACACCGGCTCAGAATCAGCCAATCCCTTCGGCAACTTCGATGCAGGTGCCGCACTCCGAGCCAACTGGAACGGCGGCGGAAACCCATCCTTCGGGCTCGGCATCGGTGAAACCGGCGTCTTCGAGTTCGAGATCGCAGCAGACGACGCTTCATTGCTCACCGCAGCGAGTTTTCTCGGCCCAGACGGCGACTGGCTCGCTGTCCGGTTCCGCGGGCTCAACGGCGGGCTCTCCGATAAACTCCTGGGCAACACCGTCACCGTCGTCCCGCTCCCATCGGCAGCGCTCGCCGGGCTGAGCATGCTTGGGCTCGGATTCGGTGTACGCACCATCCGCCGACGCTGATTATCCAAATACAACTGATACAACTGAAACAAAGCACCCCGCTCGATGCGGGGTGCTTTTTCATTCAAGGCGAATACTCGCCATCCATGTACACATCCCCATCGCCATCATCCGAACCGCCCGCACCTGCAGCCCACTGCAAGAGACCCGCCGACGAACCAAGCACGATGCCGAGCAGGATCAGCCGAGTGAGCATGAGTTTGACACCTGACGGGCCTTTGATTTTCACCAGCATCACCATCGGCGACGCCGCCAGCAACAACACCGCGGGCAGGTTCACGACCCCGGTCTGAATAATCGAACCCACCAGCATCGTGAGCATAAACCCGACGAGCACCGTCACCCCGCCACGCGCTAGGCGCAGGTCGCGGAAGATCAAGCTGACGATCAGCGTCGAGACCAGCACCGCGATGATCCCGGCCGGGATCATCGCGCCGGTCGAAAAAAAGTTCTGCAAAAAAATCGGCATCGACGCGCCTGCGATGATGAGCCAGGAGATCGAATCGACCCACGCCGGGGTGTCCTCGCTCTGCCGATCAATCGCGGTGGCGATGATCGCACTGGCCAATGCCGCAAAGATCGCTGAGCCGACGAAGATCGACGAATCGGCAAACACCGACCCCACATACCCCTCGCCCAACATCCAGAACGCCCCGCCAAACCCGAGCACCCGGAGCACAAAGCCCACCAGCATCGGCAAGCGCACCAACCCCTCCACCACTCCAACAAGCGCGATCAGCACGATCGCATGGGTGAACCGGTAGTTGTTGGCGTCTGGCCAAAGGTGGAACACATCGTTGGCTGCGAAATCCGCCCCGGCGAACCCGCCGGCGAGGAGCATCGGGAGCAGCCATCGAGGCCCAGCATAGGCGACGGCCGATTCTTGTTCCTCATGCTCATCTTCATTCGCATCATCGAGATGATCGACCCGTGATTTGCGCAGCGCATGAAGATACCACGCCGCCATCAGGAGGATCAGCGAGATGCCCCCGGGGATCAGCCCGCCGAACATCATCAGGCGTTGTTGGAGTTGTGGGTCCATATGAATCTTGTGCCTTCTGGAAAATCGTTATTTCCCGATCGCTTCAATCCCGACGATGATCTCCACCCGATCACCCAAAGGCCCGTTCTCAGGATCGGCAGCATTATAATGCTTGGTGATCCCGAACTCCGATCGGTTGATCGTAAATCGCGCCTCGACGCCGAGCATATCGAAGTTGTTAAACTTGCCCGTCCGCAGATCATGCAGCTCGGCTTCAATGACCACCGTCTTGCCCTGAAGCGTGAAATCGCCCGTCACCACATACACGCCCTCGCTCTTTTTCTTGATCCCCGACGAGACAAACTTCGCCTGCGCGTATTGGCGCACATTGAAGAAGTCCGCGCCCTTGAGATGCCCATCGCGCACCCGATTATGGGTGTCGATCGAGCTCATCTGCACCGTCACCTCCATCGACGAGCCTTCGATGTTGTCCTTGTCGAAGTTGATCGTGCCCTGCGTGGTGTTGAATCGCCCATAAAAGTTCGACACCGTGCTATGGCGGATCTTAAAAATCACATTGGTGTGCGTCGGGTCGATCTCATAGAGCCGAGTCCCCGCTGTTGAGGCTGACGCTCGCTCGATGATCGTACTCGAACCCATCTCCGAGCCTGTCGCGCCCCATCCGGCGAGCCCGCCAAGGGTGCCCATCGCCCCGATGATCGCGATCACGCCGTATTGAGTCTTCCTTGTGTGTGCCATTTCTCGTATTCTCCTGTGCTTTGAGCCATCGGCCCCTGAGTCGGTTGTTCAGTCATCGGCCCGTTGCCGCGTATCGCACCAACGCACACACACCAACGGGTATTCCATCAATCCTCCGTTTATTTGTTCCAACAAGCAAAAAAATACCCCGCCCCGCCATCAACCACCCGGCTATCCTTATTCTATGAACACCATCATCCTCGCCGCGATCCTCAGCTCGTCCTCCCTCGCCTCGCTGGGCTGCCAGAGCATCCCCGCAGCTGCCGAACCGACCGCCACCGACCACACCCCGATGGTGCTCGATGGCTCCCCCGATGAATGGGATCGCCCCAACTCGGGCTACGCCGACGGACACGCGATCTACCTCAACTTCTCGCCCAAGACTGATTTCCCCTCCGCGATCCAGGCAGCACCCTACACCACCCGCATCCGCATCGACGCGGACCAGAACCCCAAGACCGGGCGTCCGATGCGCTGGATGAGTCTCACCGCGATGGTGCAAGAGCCTCAAGGCGTGGATCTGCTCGTCGAACTCTCGCCCAAAAACGAGCAAGGAACCATCGGCATCGGTTCATCGGTGATCGAGTACGATCAATCGGGCAACCCAACCTACACCGGGCACGCTGCACTCGGCTTCGCCTTCCTGCCCACCTATGCCAGCACGACCTACGAGGCCCGCATTGATCGGCTCGCCCCGGGCGCAGAGTTGCTCGCCAACGCCGGCCCGATCGACATCGTGATCGACCAGATCGACGAAGACGGACGATTCCTCTGGTCCACCACCATCGTGCTCGATCTGCCGAAGATCACCCAATCACCCAAACCCGATGTGGCCATCCCCGAAAAGCCCAAGAAGAGCGTGCGGGTGATGAGCAGCAATGTGCTGTTTTCGTCGCCTCTGAAAAACCCCGACCCCTTCGCCCGCGTCCTCGACGCGATCGATCCTGATGTCATCCTCTACCAAGAATGGTTCAACACCCCGATCGAAAAAGTCCAAGGGTGGCTCGACACCCACGCGGGCAAAGGGTGGAGCGTCCACATGCCCAGCTCCAAAGCCGGCGTCGCCATCGCCACCCGCAATCGCGTCATCACCACCTACGACACCGTCATCGCCAAATCGGGCACCGGGCGACCCGCCCGCGTCGTCGCCGCCTTGATCGACACCGACGCGGGCGAACTCCTCGCCATCTCCATCCACCTCAAATGTTGCGGCAACGCCGGCTCCTCAGAAGACGCCAAACGCATCGACCAAGCCAAATCCATCAACGCCTTCGTCCGCTTTGTCCATGAACAACACCCACGCGCCAAGGTCGTCATCGCGGGCGATTTCAACCTGGTGGGCTCCTACGAACCCATGGCCACCATGGTCGAAGGGCTGGGCAAACGCGGGCGCGACCTGAGCACCGTCGAAGCCCAACAACTCGGCGACGCCTCGATGATTACCTGGAAAGACGAAAAAAGCCGTTTTAGCCCCGGCCGACTCGACTGGATGCTCATCGACGAATCCATGAGCAAAGCCGTCAACGCCTTTCTACTCGATACCCGAACACTCTCCGACGCATCGCTACGCCTGATGAAGCTCGAACCCGATGATTCCAAAGCTTCGGATCACCTGCCGATCGTGATCGATCTGAAGTAGTCCGCCAGCACTTGTTTAGGCATCTTCTGAATCAACGAGCCCGATCTCTTTGAGCGCACTCAACGCGGCCAACTGCTCGGCTGCCTTCTTCGACTGCCCCCAGCACGGATCAAAACGCTGCCCCTGCAACTCGACCGCGATATAAAAAGCCTTGGCGTGATCGGGTCCTTTTTCTTCGAGAATCCGATAGCTCGGCGACACCCCCATCGCCTTCTGCGCATGCTGTTGGAGCATGCTCTTGAAGTTGTGCTGATGCCCAGATTCCACAGCCTCATCGAGCAGCGGATCAATCAAAGGCTCCAAGAACCCCCTCGCCGCATCCATCCCGCCGTCGATGTAAATCGCAGCGATCACCGATTCGAGCACCGCCGCCGCCAAAGACTGAGGCAGCCTCGGCTGGGTCATCATCCCCTTGCCCACCACGATCAACGCATCGAGCCCGAGCTCGATCGCGATCTGCGCACAGATCGAGCGTGAAACCGCCAGCGATTTAATCTTGGTCATCTCCCCTTCAAGATAGCTCGGAAAGCGTGTAAAAATCCGCTCGCAGACAATCATCCCGAGGATCGCATCGCCGAGGAACTCGAGTCGCTCGTTGGAATCGAGCCGAGACTCCGAGATCGAAGCATGCCGAAGCGACAGATCTAAGAGCGAAATGTCCTCAAACTGGTACCCGAGTATGTCCTGCGCCGCAGCGCGCACCTGGTCATTCATCCAAATCACCCCATTGACAGCGATCGCTGCCAGAATCAGAGAACCCGTTGATGGATCAGGTGCGCCCGAAGCCGAGCGGCCGAAACGATCAACGCAAAGCAAGATGAATGTCGGATGGGAGGGCGATCGGCCCCGCTCGCGTCTTGCGAGGCAGGAAATCCGCGATCGGTTGCTGAGTGTCTATAGAGACAAACACCGAACAATAGGCCGCGAAGTCGATCAGGCACAAATCCCATGACGACAACGCTCCTATTATCCGCCTGATAAAGCCCCGAGTCCAATGAATTTGCGTGAGAGCGGGTGATTGAATTGGACGATCGCCCATCTGATGACTAGAGTTACCGCCCTCGAATGCGAGGATTGGAAACGACGAGTCGAGCCCATACGGGTGAATCAGATAGGAGCGACAGATATGGCAATGCACTACCCAAGGCGTAAGAGTAATGTGAAGCGTCGTCGCTCATTTGGTTTTCGCGCCCGCATGAAAACCAAGAGCGGCCGCAAGCTCCTCAACAAACGCCGCCGCATCGGCCGTAAAATCCAGACGATCTAATCTCGCCGATCGCACAACCCAATCAATTTCGCACGCCTGAACCTGTTTCAGGCGTGTTTTTTTATCAATGCAGCATGTCAGTGCTCAACTGGTTCTCAGAAATACCTATTTGCAAGAGCAACGAAATCCTGTACCCTGCGTATGACAAGTGCATCAATCGTGTCAAAAAGAGAGAAGAGAAAATGAAAACAATCGCACTTACCACACTCGCAGCAACCGGGCTCGCAACCGCGAACCCAATCCAGGTTGGCCAGTTCGCTGGAAATACCGGAAATACCGTAGACACCGCCGGTACACCAACAAGCTCGATCGTCATCGACATCAGCGGCTTCCAGTCCAACGACGCTCAGGGTTCAGCACTCAACCAGATCCTTTCCGTGCTCATCGGCCCTGGAGCTGAAGTCACCGGCCTCATATGGGATGTGAACCTCACAACCGCCGGCGGCAGCTGGGCTTCAGAATCCGTCATGAGCTTCGGCGGCCAGGTCTTCCTGACCCCAGGTTCGGCAGACGGCTTCGGCGTCACCGACATGAACTACAACTCCGGCGGCGTCGTTGACCTGAGCGATAACGGCATCCCAAACATGCTCCCCGATGCTGCTGGCAACCTCGATATCGAGTTCTTCGAATCATTCGTCGACAACGCCGGCGACGGTGATGGCTTCTGGCAAGCCGGCTCAACAGTCACCCTCGTGGGAACTTTCTTTCCCACCCCAGGCCCCCTCGCCGCCTTCGGGCTCGGTGGGCTCATCGCGACGAGACGAAATCGACGCGCCTGAACACGAGATACCGACAACTCACTCAAATCACAAAGCACAAGCAGGTTTGCTTGTGCTTTGTTCGCATATCCGCCTGATTGCGAGTCGGCGAGGGCGTTGGCGACCACCAAGCCAATCAAAACACCCGTCTCGACTCCTTTTTCTCACATTATCGGTCTCAATTCTCTCAATTCACTTGTTTCTTGAGATTCTTGTGAAATTCAGCCGTGATTCTGTTGACACACACCCAAAAATCACTAGGCTAGAGGTGTGCTCATGGTGATTTCCACCCAGGCATGATGTCGCTTCGGCATCGAAAGAGGGAAGTTTCATTCGAAATCCCCCTCTTTCGGCGTCAGCAAGAGAGAGAAAGAGAACCTCTTGTTCAAACTTGTTGTTTGTGTTCGACATGCCCAGTATCTATTATGACTGGGAGTATTGGATTGTCTTGGCTTGGCGTGTGGAGCGTCAGCCGATCTTCAGTTTGTCAAACGAAAGAGAGAAGAGAAAATGAAAGTAATCGCACTTACCGCACTGGCAGCAGCAGCTGGCCTCGCAACCGCTAACCCAATCGCCATCGGCCAGTTCGCTGGAAACACCGTCGACACCGCCGGTACACCAACAAGCTCGATCGTCATCGACATCAGCGGCTACCAGTCAAACGATGCTCAGGGTTCAGCACTCAACCAAATCCTTTCAGTGTTCATCGGCGTTGGCGCTGAAGTCACCGGCATCGCATGGGATGTGAACCTCACAACCATCGGCGGCAGCTGGGCTTCAGAATCCGTCCTCAACTTCGGCGGCCAGGTCTTCCTGACCCCAGGTTCGGCAGACGGCTTCGGCGTCACCGACATGAACTACAACTCAGGCGGCATCGTTGACCTGAGCGACAACGGCATCCCCAACACACTCCCCGATGCTGCTGGCAACCTCGACATCGAGTTCTTCGAATCATTCGTCGACAATGGCGGCACCGGTGACGGCTTCTGGCAAGCCGGCTCAACCGTCACCCTCGTGGGCACGAACATCGTTCCTGCTCCAGGTGCACTCGCAATGCTCGGCCTCGGTGGCCTCGTTGCTGGTCGTCGTCGTCGCTAATCCGACCTCGATTTGCAAGACATAACATGAGTCGAGTTCGCGCCTGACCCGCTGGCATATGGTTGCCAAAGAACTCGAACATGATAAATCTATGAAACCCCCGAAGCATGCTTCGGGGGTTTCTTGTTCATCAACCGACAATTGATCGTTCTCAACAAATCCAAGACAATTTCACCCTCACACATCCCCAATAGGGCCCCATAAATGTTCGTGAATTTTACCAAAAACTGTCATAATTCACACCAATCTTTCGTGAAAAGCATTGACAAACTCAAGCGAAACACTATTCTAGTAGTGCACAGATTGCTGATCGCCACGAGAGGGCCAGCAAGTGGGACTTGTTTCATACGAAGATCATTGGAATCACTCTGATTTCCAACTGTGCATCCAAACAAGATTTCGGTATGCCTGCGTGCGGAGCGTGGGCAAGAAGAAATAACTTACAGAAAGAGAGAATACAAATGAAGAAGACACTCGCACTCGCAGCACTCGTCGCCGTCTCAGGACTCGCACAGGCAGAAACACTCACCATTGATGTGTCCGGCATGGAAAGCTGGGACTTCCAAGGTGATCCAGACAACACCATCCTCAACGCCCTCGTCGGCAATGGCGCCAACATCACCAACATCGCTTGGGATGTCAACCTGACAACCCTCGGCGTCAGCTGGGCTGAAGAAAACACCATGGGCTTCTTTGGCAACAGCGTTGTCATCAACCCAGGCTTCGGCGACGCATTCACCGTTTCCAACGCCAACTACTCGGGCTCACAGGCAACCAACATCACCCTCGGTGTTGACGGCATGCTCGACATCGAGTTCTACGAAGTCATCTTCGATGACAACCTAGACCTTGTTGACTCGTTCTACGAAGCTGGCTCGACCATCACCCTCAGCGGTACTGGTTTCGTTCCAACCCCAGGTTCACTCGCAGTCCTCGGACTCGGTGGCTTGGTTGCTGGTCGTCGTCGCCGCTAATCCGGTTGAACGATTGATCTGAAGATTGATTTCAAGATTCATTCGGGGAATCAATCCAAAGCACAATGAAAACCCTTCGGCGAAAGCCGGAGGGTTTTTTCTTTCAATCATCCATTCACTCACAATGCAAACCGCCCAATAAAAAACGCCCGCATCGGCGGGCGTGAAAATCATCTTGCTCTCGCTCTCTCTCGCTCAACTCACCCCAAGCCCCACAGGCTGAGGCTTGACCGCATGACCCGGCGAAACCGTGATGCCCAAAGGCACCCGCTTGCCGTTGCCATCGGTCGGAGGCATGCCCTCCTCGTCGATGTGCCTCTGAATCGCCATCACGCCTTCGATCAGCATCTCCGGACGCGGCGGACACCCCGGAACATAGACATCAACCGGGATGAACTGATCAACGCCTTGGACGGTGGCGTAGGTATCAAACACCCCGCCCGTCGAAGCACAGGCCCCCATCGAGATGACCCACTTGGGCTCGGGCATCTGCTCATAGATCCGTTGGAGCACAGGGAGCATCTTGGTCGTGACGCGCCCCGCGACGATCATCAGGTCCGCCTGGCGAGGCGAGAACCGCATGACCTCGGCACCGAACCGGGCGAGGTCGTAGCGCGATGACGCGGTAGCCATCAGTTCAATCCCGCAGCAGGCGGTCGCAAATGGCATCGGCCAAAGGCTCGATCGCCGGGACCAGTTGACGATCCGCTTGAGCTGCGTAGTCAAGACCATATCGGTTGTGATGGCGCCTTCGAGTCCCATGGTTCTATGCTCCAAGAATCAGGATCAGATTCATTGCTCAGTGCCAACTGACAACAGAGACACTCAGAACAGTATACGCGATGCGTGCGCCATTGGCGATCAGGCAGGCGATCAGGCGGCAGATTCGTCCGCCTCTTCGATCGAATCCGTAGGCCAATCGGTTGCTTCGATCAGTTCGATCGCCGATTCGTGCTCGTCAAAGCGGAACACGCACATGGTCGATTCGTTGACACTCGACGCGGGCACGAAGTAGCAGTACCGGACATTGAGCCGATTGTCCGCCATGAGCACGACCAGATCACGGACAACCCCCGGGCGATCCTCGATCGAGACCCCCACCACCGGCGATTCGACCACCGGGCCAACGCCGGCATCGACCATCGACTCGCAGATATGACGCAGCGCAGCTTCGGGATGACCCAAGAGCCGAGCACATCCGCGATCAAGATGCTCGGTCGTCGAGATCGAGAGAATTTCGACCCCGCCCGCCTTGGCTGCGTCGAGAAGACCCGCAAGCTCGCCGGGGCGTTGGTGAAGGTAAATCGAAAACTCGGTAAGCTGAATATAGTTCATTTGGACGGGAAGCATAGGCATTCTCTCTGATTGGGGCGCACGATCGGCGCGAGAATCGAACAGGATCGGCCCAGAAACCAACCCGCCGTGTTCGTTTTTTATTCGGGCTTCTTAGAAGGTGAAGAATCAGCGAGTTGCACCAGCGTCATCCCCTTACACGCGATCATCGCTGCATCGCGGATCGCTGCGGGCACCTGCTCATCAACACCCGAGACCCGGAACCCATCCACGCCATGAGCAACCTTGAGAATCTCAGCAAGCCCGATCCGCTCGGCTGGCTTGGCAGGAGTCCATCCGATGAACGCATCGCCTTGATACACCCGATTGGTGATCCCGTGCTCGGTCAGCGCGTCGAGTAAATCAGTGACCAAGGCGGAATCGAGTTTGACCTGCCCAGCAATCGCCTGAGCGGTGCAAGGCTCGCCCTTGGCGAACCCAGATTCAATCGCCCGTGCAACCGCCACCATCACCAGCGGGTCAATCATCGCCACACCCCGCCCGCCGGGATCGCTCAGCGAGCGCATCTTCGACTCAACCAACTGCGAAAAGTTCTGGAGCGCATACGATGCCTGCATCCCAAAGAGCACAATGAGCCAGGTGAGGTATACCCAGAGCATGAACAAAGGCAGGATCGCGATCGAGCCGTAGAACTTGGCGTATCCGGTGGTATACCGCAGATAAGTCGTAAACCCGAGCTTGCCCAGCTCCCAGAGCACCGCAGCGAAAAACGCGCCCGCGAGCGCCGAGCGGAACTGAATCTTGCTATTGGGGATAATCAAATACGCCCCGAGCAGCAGCACCGTCGAGATCAACACCGACACGCCATACCCGGCCATCACCGCGCCGATGATCGAGTCATCCCCCGCCACCGTCACGACCCAGCGGGTGAACGCATCGCCGGCTAAGAAAGTCGCTGCGAGCATCAATGACCCAGCCGTCAGGATCGTCCAATAGAGCATCAACCGACGCAGCCAACTCCGCCCCGAGGGTGCGCTGCAGAGTTGATTGAATGATTTTTCAATCTCAATCAGCATCGACATCGCGGCATACAACAGCACCAACCCAGAGGTCAGCGCGATCCACCCGGTAGGCACATTGCGGATCGAGCTGTTGACCCGGGTGATCAGGTTCGTAATGACTTCTTCAAGATCGGCACTGGCGAAGGGATCAGGCTCGGCGTGATCCATCGCCTGCTCGCCGACTGCCTGCCCGTCAAGAGCCTGCTCAGGGTCGTCCATGCGCTGGACATGCTCCGCGTGCGCCTCGGCTTGTGAATCTTCAACCGATTCCTGCTCGATCGCCGAGATCTGCGAGATTCCCGCGAAGGTCAGCACCCGACGCACACCCGATTCAACCTGCGCATCGGACACCACCGACCCGAAGATCAAAAGCCCGATCGCCATCACCGGGATGATCGAAAAAATCGTGCGATACGCCAACGCTGCTGCCATCCGAGGCAGCTGCGAACGATACATCCCCAATACCCCCATCTTGGTCACCAACCAGATCCGACGCGCTTCATCACGCGGATCGACATGATCAGGAACAGATGTCGGCTTGGGTTTCGATGTGCTCATAGAAGACCGGGTTCTGCTCAGAGGCGTCGAGCAATGAACAGATTATTTCGTTGGCTCGTCGGGCTCGATGATGGGCTTGGGCACAAAGCCCTGCTCGTTGCCCGCACGGTTGATCGCGTTCTTGATCGTCCGATTCCGGATATTGACATCCTGACCCGCACTCGGGCTCATATACGGAGCCTTCTTCGGCTGATTCCGCTTGCGAGATCGACGAGATCCACCATTTGGACCCGTCGGACCCTGCCCGGAGCCCTGCCCGCCGCCTTGAGTCGCGGGTCGGCTTGCCTGATTGGGCTTTTTGTCCTCACGATGCGAGACCGCTGCCGATTTGCGCAGATCGCGGATTTCCTCGCGTGTCAACTCGCGCCATCCGCCTCTGGGCAACCCCTTGAGCCGAACCGGGCCCATCCCGGTGCGTTCGAGCTTGCGGACGGGATATCCAACCGCTGCCAACATCCGCCGAACCTGGCGATTCCGACCCTCGCGGAGCGTCAACGACACCACGGTGCGCTCGCGATCGCGGGCGATGAGTTCGATTTCTACATGAGCGGTTTTGGCGACGCCATCGGTCTGCCCGGCTTTGCGCTGGGCGAGATAGATCCCGCGTTCGAGTTCTTTGATTGCTTGTTCGTCGAGTTCGCCTTTGACTGTCACGCGGTAGGTCTTAGGCACCCCGTATCGGGGGTGTGTCAGTCGGTTGGCCAGTTCGCCATCGTTGGTGAGGATGATGAGCCCGACGGTGTCGTAATCGAGCCTGCCAACAGGGAAAAGCCTCGCCGCTGCGGGGTGATTGACGAGTTGGACCACCGTTCGGCGGTCCGAGCCGGGCTCATCCTGATTCGTCGAAAGCGTATTGCTCGGCTTGTTGAGCATGATGTACAACTTGCGATCCGCCTTGGGCAGCGCCCGCCCGGCGACCACAATATGGTCCTCTTCAGGATCGACCCATGCCGGGAGTCTGGTGACGGGCTTGGAGTTGACCTCCACCTCGCCGTTCTCGATCATGGCTTCGCAGGCTCGGCGCGAGCCGACCCCCGCGTCGGCCATAACGCGTTGAAGGCGTTTGCCTCGGGATGCGTCGGTCAGGTTGGTCTCGTCTGCGCGTTGTGCCATAGGAGAGATTCTACGCATCAATCAGCGTATCTGTGTGCCATTGGATGACTTGTTGATGTTTTGGTCGCTGTTTTTTGAGAACTCCGAGCGATCGAGCCGAAGTTATTGAGACCTCAATATCCGATCCCACCGATCGGGCGCTGTTGCTCTGGAGCAATCGGCCCATAGGCAGGGGGATCGGCTTGATAGGAGTGATTCGATGGGCACCGCCAATCCAGCATCCAACGGGACTCAGCACCCGATCTCTGCACCTTCATCCGGGCCGACTTTGGCGCCGGGTTCGAGTGCCTCGCCCTCCGAGCACGCCTCGATTGTCGAGCCCCGCACGATGATCGACGCGAACGCCAACGAGGATATCTTCCTCTCACCCAGAGTGCTCGACGCCGGGGCGTTTGCACGCTATTCCGAGATGCTCAGGTCCATCATCACGCAGGCAACCACCCAGGGGCGCACCCTCGAAGACTTCTCGACCGATGCCCAGGCGATGATCAAACGCTGCGATACCACCTCCGATGCGATCAACAAACGCATGCAAGCCGGGGTGCGGATGATCAAGATGATCGACGAGCGGGCGACCCGCACGGACCTGCTCCTCGACAAGGTGCAAGCCTCGCTGCCCGATTCAAAGCAACTCGCTGCCCAGATCGACGAGCTCATCGAGCGTCGGCTCGCCGATGCTCAGCAGAAAATCGAAGAAACCATCGCCTCGGCCCAGGCACGGGTGCAGGCAGCGGAAGAACGAGCACTCAAGGCGGTCGAATCGAGCGATGCCCACGCTGCCAAACTCGACACCCTCTCCACCACCATTGATGGCAAGATGCGCGAGCTCGAAGCACGCATCGAAAACACACGCACCCAGACCAACCAAACACTCATCGAGATCATCGAACGCACCGACACCATCGCCAGTCGGCTCGACAACGACCTCGGGCAAGTGCTCGCAAGGGCACAAGAAGCGGGCGCGAATCTGGCGACCAAGATCGACGAAGCATCGAACCTCACCGATGCACGGATCGCCGAACTCAGCGCCTCAATCGAGCCCGTGCTCGAAGCCTCCCAACAAGCGATGCGCACGCTGGGCATGGACCCCGAGAACCCGGTCTTTGAAGACTCGCCCTTGGCCAGAATCGAACAACTCGTCGAGCGAGGCGAGACCCAAACTGCATCGCTCGATCGCGTCTACCGCCAGCTCGAAGACCTGCAATCACAGGCCGAGGGCGTGAAATCGGTCTTCGGCATGTGGCTCGTCGATGCCGCGACCGAGCTCGATGTGCTCGAAGAACGCAAAGACAACTTCGTCGCCCCAATGAGCAAAGCAGCCGACAAAATCAATGCCCTGAGCCCGGAACTCAAGGACAATCTCGAGATGACATCGACCCAGCTCACCCACATGCAGATCGAGCAGCAGACCCTCCGCCAGACCATCGAAGCCTCGTCGGCCATCGCCAGCGAAGTGACCAATCGACTCACCAATCAATCCGGGCAGCTCCAAGCCCTGCTCGATGGCTCGCTGCACAAACTCTCGACCCGCGTCGAGCAGGCGGGCGTTTGGCTTGGCGCGTTGATCCAACGGGCCGAGACGCTCGGGGGCACCATCCCGGGCGCAGGACAGATGGAGTTTGGATCGAACCATCCGATGCCAAGCCCAATACCGACTCCCGAACCGGCTCGAGAACCAACCCCTACTCAGGAGATGACCATGCAACCCACACGGCAACCCACACAGCAACCAGTGCTCCAGCCAACACTCCAACCCGCACTCCAACCCACACCGATTGAGCCTCAACCAACCCGGCCTGAGCCTGTAGCGCCCGAGCAGAAACTCGAAGCACCCAAGCCGCCCGCGCTGCCGATTGATGCGATGTCTTTCGAGGGCGCGTCGGTCATCATCGAGCATCAGCCAGATCGCAAACCCACCGGGACGGATTAAAAACACGCCGGGCACATCCAACACACCAGCACTGACCCACCATCGTGCGCATCGGGCCGACCTTTGGGTCGGCCCGTTTGTTTTATTCGGATGGCGACGGCGGCGACCATCGCTGCCAGGGGAAATCTTCGGGGATCAAATGCTCGCACCCATTGAGCCATCCCACCATAAACTCCAACGCATCGACAACCCGAGGCCCCGGGCGATTGAACATCTGGTTCCCATCCACCACCGCCACCCGATTGTTCATCACCGCGGGCAACGCACGAAACCAAGGCTCGTCCGAGAACAGCCGATCGGTTTCAGCGATGGCTTGCTCGAGGCTCAGCCCGCACGGTGCAATCACTAGGTGCTCGGGCATGGTTTGGTAAAAGACTTCTGGAGGAACTGCAATCGAATGCCCCGCCACCCGTTGAGCCTGCTGAGGGCCCACCGCGGCTCCAGAACCCGGACGGGCAACCAACTCATTGAGCGGATGCCGAGCACCGGCCCGCCCGATGAGCTGCACCGTCCAATGCCCCGCGACATAAATCGGGTCAGTCCATTCCATAAACCCACACACCGCCCCGTCGTCGTATGGGTTGATGTGTTCCTCTGCCCGATCCATCCGCTGACGGAGTTTGACCACCTCATGCATCGCCCGATCCTCACACCCTCCTCTGCCCCCACCAATCGCCCGACCTACGCGGTAGATATCGTCGAGGATATCCTCGATCGTCTCAGGATTGAGCGAAAGAACCGTCGGCGTATTGGGCAACTCAGCCGCGACTCGGCGGACGGCTTCGAGATCAATCGAGCACACCGAACACAGGTCCTGCGTCAGAATCAAATCGGGCTCAACAGCCCTAAGTCTTTCGGTATCAATCTGATACAACGATTCGCCAGACTGGATCGATTCCGAAACCTGCCGATCAATCGCCCGGGCATCGTTCCCCGATTCAGGATCGTATTGGGTGCTGCCCGAAGTGAGGCTGGGCACCGAGCGGATCGAACCCGGGAAATCGCACTCGTGCGAACGACCCACAAGCATCGACTCAGCGCCCAGAAGGGCGACGATTTCGGTTCCAGATGGGATCAAACTCACGATGCGCATCAAGTTGCTCCGAAAGAAGAAAGAGCCCTTCTTTTGCGGGCGATTGCCTACTGTATACAGCCGATCCGTCGGCTTGAGAACTGATCCACCCAGACGCCAATGATCGAACCAGGCGTCGAAGGATGATTTGTACGATACGCCCGCCGGGGACTGCTGCCGGTGGATCAAGGAGAATTGCTGGTGCACCATTCCACTACCCCATCAAACACCCCCCAGGCCGCGCAAGCCCCCCGTTCAAGCGGGTTCGCCCTCGCCATCGCCGGGCTCATCGCCTGCGCAGGTCTGGCCAATGCCCAGATGCTCGATGCTCCTGACGATCAGCCCGAAACTCCGATCTCCGTCCGAGGCGACAACACCCCGCAACAAGCACAAACCACCACGCCCAAGACCAAACCCAAATCCGACATCCGTGAGCCCACCATCACCTTCGGGATGTTCGCCGAGCCCATCGAGCTCACCACGCTCATTGACTATGTGGGCAGCTCGCTCAAGGTCAACATCGTCGTCAAAGGCTCGCCCACAGGCGAGATCGTCTTCAACGCCCCGATCCAGGTCCCCCGCTCGAAGCTCATCAACCTGCTCGATGCGATGCTTGAACAGTTCTCCTATACCGTCTCGTACGACCCGGACTCCAAGTTCTACATCGTTCAACCCATCACCGACCTCAAGCCGGTGTTTGGAGACAAACAGGGATCAACCCGGATCATCCCCACACCCAACATCAAGCCCTCGCTCTTGGTCAACGCCCTCAACGCCACACTCGGAGCCTCTGCGCCCGGCGGGGGCAACGCCAAAGCCACCGCGATCCAGGCGGTCGATGAACTCGGGGTGCTCATCATCAACGCGCCCCCTCGGGATATCGCCCGCGTCGAGCAGATGGTCGCCGAACTCGTTCGGCTCGACACCGACCAGCAATACATCCGCTTCGATCTCAACCACCTCGCCGCCCCGACCGCGCTCAACCGCGTCATCTCACTCGTCGGCGGCTCAAGCAACTCAACAAATCGCCCCAACAACCGCATCAACCCCAACAACCAACCCGGGCTCAATAACCCCGGCGGGCTTCAAGGCGGGCAGGGCAGTTCGCTCTCGAACCTCTCCGAACGCCTGACCATCGACCCGCAAGGCAACGCACTGATCTTCAAAGGCACCGAAAACGAAATCGCGCGCGTCCGCAAAGTGCTCTCGGTCATTGATGTCCCCAACACCCTCGAACCCAAGAGCTACTTCGCAGGCTCGAGCGCAGCACAAATCGCCGACATCGCCAAAAGACGCGGGCTCGGAGAAATCATCCAGATCCAAGCTCAGCAGCAACAAAACCCCTTCAACAACTTCGGAGGGCAGAACAACCAGTTCAATCAACAAACCTCCAACCCAGGCCAAGGCGGCCCGGTCATGGTCGTCGATATCCACCGCGGCACCATCATCTACTACGGCACCGATGACCAGCAGGCCCAGCTCGCTGCGCTGCTCAAAGAACTCAAAACCGATGACGAACGGGTCGTCATCCGCGAGTATGTCCTCAATCACACCGACGCGATCACCATCTCCGAACTGCTCAACTCGATCATCTCCGGACAGCAACAAACCGGCAACTCGTCCCTGCTCCCCGGCGCGTCAGGGCGCAACACAAACCTGACCTTCAGCAACGGATTCCCGATCAACGCCGACGGCGAATCGACCGGGGCATTCGACCCGAGCCGAATCACCGTCATCGCTGACGAGTTCTCAAACCAGATCATCATCAAAGCACCGATCAAACAACAAGAAGACCTCGAAGCCCTCATCACCCGGCTCGATCGCCAACGCCCCCAGGTCTACATCCAGGCGATGATTGTCTCGATCGCCGACAACCAGGACTTCACCCTCGCCTTCGAGACCCAGCTCAACGCCGGGCAGTATTCGATGGGCACCGACTTCGGGCTCTCGGGCGCGGGCGCGACCTTCACCGATCCACGCACAGTCGCCACCGGGCTCGGCGGGTTCACCGCCGCGGTGATCAAATCGCAATATGTGCCTCTGATTATCAACGCGACCCAAGGCAACTCCGAGGTCCGCATCCTCTCGACGCCTCAGCTCTTGGTCAACAACAACGAAGAATCCTCGATCGTCTCGACCGAGGAGCAACCGTATACACAAGTTGTTGCAGGCAACGGCACGACCGGCCCGACGAGCGGATTCGGTGGCACCGTTCAGGCGGGCACCACACTGACCGTCACGCCTTCGATCTCCGATAGTGGCTTCATCCGTCTTGAATACTTTGTCGAACTCTCCAACTTCATCGGCACAGCAACTGTTGACCTCCCCCCCGCAACCACGCGCCGGACCGTCGAAGGCACCGCGACCGTCCCATCGGACGCAACGATCGTCATCGGCGGCATCACCGTCGAGGATATCCGCAACACTGTCATCAAAGTCCCGCTGCTCGGCGATATCCCGCTTGTGGGTGAACTCTTCAAAAAAACCAGCAAAGTCAACAACAAGTCCAAACTCTATGTCTTCCTCACCCCTCGCATCATGACCGACCCCAACTTCAACGACCTCAAGCTTGAATCCAAAGGCCCACAAAATGAGATGGGTATCGACAGCGGCATCCCCGATCTCGAACCCGCGCTCATCATGGCACCGAGCGCCATCAAGATCATTTCGCTGCCCCCCGCGCCAAGTCAAACGAGTGCTCGCCCGACGGCCGAATCGTCGCCCCCGATGCTCAAGCCTCAACCAATCGAAATCAGCAACGCAAACGAACAGGGTGAGCAATAAGCAATGGGCATCGTCAACGGACTCATCAAACGCAACCCCGACTCCCCGCGCGACAAGGATCGTGACCCCGATGCCGCCATCGTGGTCGTCGATCGGTGGAACGACGCCGCCCGCGCTTTCGGATCCATCCGGCTCTCGGGCGATCAACTCCGCGCCTTCGCCGCGATCGAAGGCTCCGACGACGAGCCCTGGGATGTCATGCTCCAGACGCTCGCCCTCGATGAATCGAGCGCACTCAAACTCTTGGCCGACCGCACCGGGCTTGGGTACATCGCCGAGCCCAAACTCAACGAGTCGGCTGCAAAGTTTTACAACCTGATCGACCAAGAAAACGCCCGCGCCGCGTCCGTCGCCTGCATCGAATACACCGACGGCGCCTTCGTCGTCGCCACAAGCCGCCCGCTCCAACCGTCTGTCCTCACGATGCTCGAAGACACCCTGGATTCGCCGATCACCGTGATGCTCGTGCCCCGCGCCGCCGTGGCGAGCCTGATTAACCGCGGGTACGAACAGCAAGGCGATCTCGTCACCGAGATCGTCGAGGATATCCCCCTCGATCAAGACGCGATCGAAAAGGCCGCCGGCGCGATCGGCAAATCCAACGACCTGCTCGCCCAGGCACGCCAGACCCCCGTCATTCGGCTCGTCAACATGATCCTCTTCGAAGCACTCCGGCGCGGAGCGTCCGATGTCCATGTGCATCCGATGGAAGAACGACTCTCGATCCGCCTACGGATCGACGGCATGCTCGTCGAAGCCTTCTCCCCCCCGCTCTCGCTCGCCAGCGCCATCTCCTCTCGCCTCAAGGTCATGACCGAGTTGGACATCGCCAATCGGCACTCGCCTCAGGACGGGCAGACCACCGTGCGGATCGGACAAAAGAAAATCGACATCCGCCTCTCGGTCATCCCCACGATCTTCGGCGAACGCATCGTCCTGCGCCTGCTCGATCAATCACAAAACGAACTCGACCTGGGCGCGATCGGGATGTCGAAAAAACTCCAGACCAAACTCATGGACTGCGTCGAGCGACCCAACGGGATTTTGTTGGTCACCGGCCCGACGGGTTCGGGCAAGACCACCACCCTCTACGCCGCCCTGGGACGCATCGACCGCGCGAGCCGAAATGTCATGACCATCGAAGACCCCGTCGAATATCACCTCGACGGCATCTCCCAGATGCAGGTCAACACCAAGCGCGATGTCACCTTCGCCACCGGCTTGCGCTCCTTGCTTCGACAAGACCCCGATGTGATTCTCGTCGGCGAGATCCGTGACCCTGAAACCGCACAACTCGCCATCCAGGCATCATTGACGGGTCACTTCGTGCTCGCGACCTTGCACACCAACGATGCCCCCAGCGCGATCCCCCGCCTGCTCGATATTGGTGTCGAGCCCTACCTTGTCACCAGTTCACTCGTCGGCGTGCTCGCCCAACGCCTGCTCCGCAGGCTCTGCACCGTCTGCCAAGGCGCCGGCACCCACCACGGCGAATCCTGCGAAACCTGCTTCGGCACCGGGTACAAAGGGCGACTCGCGGCTCATGAACTCATGCTCATGACCGACGAACTCCGCCAACTCACCGCCCAACGCGCCGACGGCGTCACCCTCTACGAAGCCGCGGTCGATTCGGGATTCGAGCCCATGAAGATCGACGCCCTCGAAAAGGTCAAGCAAGGCCTCACCGACGAAGCCGAAGTCTTCCGCGTGATGCACTGAGATGAAAATCCGGTAGATCTGTTTGTTTAGAGCGGGATGAACCGCAAAACGCTATCTGGCAGGATTGGTGCGATCCATGCTAGCCAGAGTGGTGCACAGAACAGGGTAAAGATACTGAATGCCAACAAAGATATCGTTACCCATTGCCTCCTTCCATTACGGGATAGCACTGCAGCAGCTTTGGACAAGCCACACTCAGGACAAGGAAGCATTGCTTCATCTATACATGGATAGCCGCATTTGGCGCAGTATCCAAACCTGTTTGCACCTTTCAATGAAAACCTATTGAATAGCATATTGACCAGTAGAAAATAGAATAAAACCCCACCAAAACCAACCGCAGCTTGCGAAACCGTCCTGACTGCAATCGGCGTCCACGGCTGCATTACCATCTGACTTCGTATCTGCCCTTTTACATTGAAAAGTTGCCAATAATCAGAGTCAGCTCGATATATCCAATGAACTTTCAACCAAAGCATCCACACTAGATTTGAAACAAAAACTGCAATCGAAGCACAGCCCAAAGCACGACCCCAAACAGACCAACCCGCTCGATATCGTCCCAACTGACGAATCCATGCGCTCACGACCCCATCCTGCCGTTTGAACAAATAAACAAGAAGGACTCCTACTGTGTTGAGTATGCCAAGTTTCAAAATAAACTGAATACTTGATGGTGGATAATCGCCCCATTCATCCTCACCAAGAGTAAACGAACGCATGACGGCCAGCCTTACACCGTAAGGCTGGCCGCCGGAAGAATACGACGATCTCCCAAGGGGAATATTTTGATAAATCATCATTCCCACAATTTCAAGTGGAACCTCAATGGGCTTGGAATAGACCATCCTTGGATACCCCGATTTTGCGCCATAATGGGCCCCAAAACTAGTAGTTATTGAAACAGCAACAACAAATATGATGAAGCATGTAGCAAATACATACCATGCTTGAAATCCTAGTTCTTTCATTTATGGGTATCCGATTGGAATTACCGGCCCCCACCATGTTGTTGATGTGCCCGGAGGCGTTGCGGGGCATGTCTCAAAAGGTAACAAAGGGCCATCCTGAGCCATTTCGAATCCAGTGCTGGTGGTCGTTGCTGCGCAATTTTGACAAGTCCAAAAAGTAGACCCTGTCCAAGTCGTTGTCCTCGTAGAAGGACGAGACCAACGGCATTCCTGCGCCCCAAATGGCAGATTAACTGTCAGCGGCGGAGTCCACGGGCCCGTTGGAGTAAGTGTAGATGTTGATGTGCAAGTGCAAGGCCAGCCACATGAACGATCATCCGGCAAATCCACACCGAGCGTAACAAATGACTCCGCTCGATTATACAAATCATTAAGCATCATCGCTTCTAAGCTTCCTGCCGCAATGACGCAGCCGACATCAATCGGAACAGGATTTTGACCAATCTGTACAGATCCGCTTCCACCTGTCGCCACGGACATTCCAGAAACAGATGGTGCTACTGTATATCCTAGAGTAGCAAGTGCATCAATGATCGGCTGAGGATCCTCTGAACCATTTATGACTGGAGCAAGCGGATCATCGTCAAACAAACCATTCGTAAATGGCTTCGGCGGTATAACATTCGCTGTATCGGCATTCGCGATATAGTCTGGAAGTTCAGTATTCAAGGCGAACATATTGTACTCTGAGTAATTCTGCCGAACCCACAGTGCTGCAGCACCTACATCTGTGTGCTTCCACGCAAGGGTGGTGAATTCTCCAGAATAGGCATCGTATTCATACCAAATGAGTGAAATATTTTGTCCGTTTACATCAATTTCTGTCCACGACAAAAATCCCAAAATATCATCATTGCCTGCCACTGCCGGGACAAATATCCAATCAACTGTTTCAAATCGAACAGCTTCAATCTCTTGCCCTTGAACCAAAGGGGCACACAACATTAGCCAGCCAGCCAGCCAGCCAGCCAGCCAGCCAGCCAGCCCAGAAGATACCTTCATAACTTTCTCCTTTGTAATGCGCTCACGACATGCAAGCGACTACATCATGGTACTGATATATTCCCGAGTTGTCAACCGATGGTATTTATCCACAAAAGAAGCCCTCGTCCCGAGGGAAGGACGAGGGCTGAAGAGGAGCATACGCTCGTGAATGCATGCCTTGAGGGAATCGAGGCACGCGGAGCGTCGCTCGGAGAGAGAGCGAAATAGAAAATCCATCAATCAGACGCGAACATCCCCGCCAAGGCGAGGCACACGCTGAACAAGTTGTACACTGAGCCGGGCTCCGCCGACAGATTTTTTATCGGTGAAACATTCATGATCCCATGAGAATCCGAAGGCTTCGCCCAAAGATCACGCTACGCGATGACCGAATCGGGGGGGGATTTCCTGTCCAACGGCAAAGAACGCGCAACATCGACAAACGATTCGTAGTTTGCACGGGTCTCAATCACACTATCGCCGCCGAACTTCTCCATGAACGCGCTCGCCACCTCAAACGCCACGACATTCTCCATCACCACGCTCGCCGCCGACACCGCGCACACATCGGATCGCTCATACTGCGAATCCTGAGGCTGCTTCGTATTGAGATCAACCGAAGGCAACCCCTGCAAAAGCGTCGCGATGGGCTTCATCGTCCCTGTCACGACAATCGGTTGCCCGTTGGTCATCCCACCCTCGGTGCCGCCGGCGTTGTTTGAACTGCGCACAAACCCGAGCGTTGGTTCGTTGATCTTCGACTCGTCATACTCGATCGGATCGTGCACCTGCGAACCCAATCGCTGCGAACACGCGACCCCAAGCCCGATCTGCACCGCCTTGAACGCCTGAATCCCCATCACCGCATACGCGATGCGCGCATCGAGCTTGTCATACCAGTTCATCGACGACCCGATCCCGGGCGGGCATCCAAACACATGGCACTCGACATCGCCGCCTACGGTGTCTTTGTCGATCTTCGCCTGGCGGATAATGCTGCACTGCTCGGCGGTGGTCGCTGCATCGAGTGTGTAAGTCTCCGACCCGTTGCGCGTTTCGATCAACTCGCCGAGTTTGTCATGCGAGACTTCAACCTCGGTGCGCGCATCAAGCATCGAGCGCACAAACCCGAACACCTCAACGCCGAAGATTTCTTTGAGCATCAATCGCCCGACACAGCACGCCGCCACGCGAGCAGCCGTCTCTCGCGCGCTCGCTCGCTCGAGCGTCTCGCGGCAATCCGTCGTCAACCATTTGATACTCCCCGCCAGATCCGCATGCCCAGGACGCGGCCGATACACCGGAGGCGTCCGCTCCAGATCATCCAATCGCGAATCACGGTTCTTGACCAAGAAAGTAATCGGTGCTCCAATGGATTTGCCGTGTCGAACCCCGGTCAAAATAGCGACCATATCCGTTTCGAGTTTCTGACGCCCGCCTCGCCCATACCCGCCCTGCCTGCGCGAGAGCTCGGCATTAATCACCTCTTCATCAATCGTCAGCCCCGCTGGCACGCCAAGAATTGTCGCCACAAGCGCAGGCCCGTGTGATTCGCCCGCGGTCTGGTAGGTCAGTTTATTTGGTGGGATGCTCATCGGGGGTCCTCAACTGATTCTATGAATCATCTCTCGCATTTTTATCGCCACTTCATCAGCGAAATGATGTTGGAGTAATCATCGGTCCAAACACGGATGCGGTCCTTCTCTTCGGGGATAAACACGCCGCCCATGCTGAGTTTTTCGATCTCCGCCTCGTCGGTCATCTCAGGATGCTGCACCCGCGCCCGCTCGATCGCCCGCTCGGCGATCTGGATCGCCGTATTGGGATCCTTCACGATCACCATCCAGATCGACGCAAACCGATACATTTCTTCCTCTTCAGGAATATTGTCGTCCTCAAGAATCAGAGGCGGAATCCCGCTCGTCGCCATCGCCAACTCATACACCAACGGCGCAAGATCTAGATACCGATTCGAGATGTGCAGCACAATCATCCCGTCATCGGTCAACCGATCAAAGTAAAGATTGATTGCCTCGACCGTCAACAAATGCGTCGGGATCGAATCGGAACTAAACGCGTCGGCATGGAGAAGGTCAAACTTCTCCTCGTTGGCCAGCTCGGATTCTTCGATGAGCTTGCGCGCATCGCCGAGCCGAACCTCGATCTGCGCGGGCGCTTTCTCAAGAAATGTAAATAACTCAGGATCACGGGCGATGCGCTCGACCTCCGGGTCAATCTCGAAGAAGGTAATCGAATCCTGCGCCCGCCCATGAGCCGCGATCGCCCCAGAACCAAGCCCCATGATCCCGATCCGCGCCCCATCGGGTCGCATCGACTTGATCGTATCCATAATCATCCCGCACGGCCCATTGAAATGGTAATAGCCCAACGGCTCGAGTTCGAGATCAGGTTCGAGATACTGGATGCCATGAATCGTGGTGCCGTGATGGATCACATGAACCTTGACAACCCGATCCTGCACCTCATCGTCGAGATATTGCTCGGTCACCTCATGAATACCATAAAATGTGCGCGCCCGATAGATCGTTTTCGAATCACTAATCGCGTTGTACTGAATCGCCACCATCGGGATCAGGATCGTCAACGAGCACGCCAACCCATCCTTCCAAGCCAAATACACCAACACCGGCGGCACCGACGAAACCAACGCCACAAGCGATATATTCACCGACACCTGCCCGAGTTCCTCGCCGGTAAAAAGCTCGTGCACCCACGCCGAAATCTGCAGCCCATACATCCCCATCACCGTCACATACACCAACGCAATCGCCGGCAACCCCACCCGACGAAAAAGCTTGATCCGCCTGACCTTGTCCTTTGCCAAATCAACCAAGTCCGTCGACCAAGGCAGGATCGAAACCGAAAGCACCAACGCGATCGGATACTCCAGATTCGTCGTAAAAATCAGCGGCGCCACAATCCCGTTGAACAGCCCCCCGAGCGCACCGCCCACCGACATCCACAAGAAAAACTCTGTCAGATGCGCCGCTGCCGGGCGGTCCATCGCCAATCGACCATGACACACAATCCCAATCGTCGTCAATAAAAACAACTCGATCAGCACAATCAAAACCATCGAGCCATCCGCATGGAGCTTGTTGGCCATCAGCAAAATCATCGCGCCGATCACCAACAAAACCATAGGCCTCGTGAAATCCTTCACCGCACGCTCGGCGTGCGCTCCAAACGCGATAATCATCGTCACCAGATACAAAACCAGAGGCAACACCCACAACAAAGGCAACGAAACCACATCCGTCGTGATATAAGTCGTCACGCCAAGCAACATCGTCGAGGGAATAAACGCCAGATAGACCCAATACAACCGACGCTTGGCGGTGATTGGCCTGGCGATCCGATCCTCGTCGATCTGAGTTTCAGGGCTCGGCGAAACCATCGCCGCCCGCGCCTCTTCCTTGCGCCGACGCTTGGCCTGCTTCGCAGTTTCAACCGTCGGCTTCTTCGTCTTGCTCGCAGCATAAATCGCCAAGAACAAAAACACCCCAAACCCAATCAACCAGAACTTACGCTGATTGATCAACCCGATGTTGGGCTCGAAAATCAACGGATACGCCAGCAACCCGATCAGGCTCCCCGCATTACTCGCAGCATACAAAAAATACGGATCGTGCGCCCTTTTATGATCCGTCCGCGAAAACCACCCTTGAATCAAAGGCCCCGCGCTCGAGATCGCAAAGAACGGCAGCCCCGAGATCATCAACAACTGCAAAATCAACCAGGGCACCGGAAAGGTCGAGGCATGCGCCGGAGCTTGAGGCGTATCAACCAGCACGCCGATCACCAAAGCAAGCACCAACAACGACCCATGAATCATCATCTGGGCCCGACGCGAAAACTTGGTCATCAAGATATGGGCATACAAATACCCCAACAACAAAAGCGTCTGATAGAACAACATGCAGGTCGTCCACACCGAAGACCCACCACCAAAGACCGGCAGCAGCGTCTTGGCAATCATCGGCTGGATCGAAAACAACAAACTCGCCGACAGAAAAACCGTCAATGTAAACAGAACAACCATGCACGCTCCTTGTCGCGTATAATAGGATCAATCCCGACCCCCCGCCCCCCTGCCGACCGATTCACGCCAAAGGAACACGACCCATGCACCCCGATGACCACATCTGCCTGTGCTTCGGCGTCTCGCTGGGCAAAATCCAGTCCTACCTCGCGCGCGAAAACCCACAAGTCGCCTCCCTCATCTCCGAATGCCTCGGCGCTGGCACAGGCTGCGGCTGGTGCGTCCCCTACCTCAAAGACCTCCACACCCAACACCAAACCGGCCAATCCCCCACCATCAAAGGCTCCGCCGACGACTACAAAGAAGGTCGGCTTGCCTATCGAGATACCGGGCAACGCGATGAGCCGACACCCCCATAAAAAAACCCGGGACACGCCCGGGCAAATGGTTCTTTGGTTTCACGATCTACTCGTCTTCGTCAAGAATCCGAAGCGTCAAACCACAGTTGGTCAGCTTCTCGCCAATCTCAACAAGCGAGGTCGCCCCGAAGTTCTTCACGCCCATCAGCTCGGCTTCGGTGTGCGAGCACAGATCGCCGATCGACTGGATATTGAGCATCTGGAGCGCCTTGCGAGCACGCACAGAAAGCTGCAACTCAGAGACAGGCTTGTTGAGCAGGTTTTCCTTGCCCGTGCCTTTGAGTTTCTCAAGAATCTGACGACGCGCCACGCGGTGGGCATCCTCGCGGCCCTGACCGAGCCGCAGGTTCTTGGCTTCGAGCATCCGCTTGATCTCATCAAGCGACGACTCGCCAAAGTTCTTGTAGCTCATCAGCTCCGCCTCGTTGATGCGGATCAGATCGCCCAATGAACGGATGTTCATCTTCTTCAAGCAGGTACGCGCACGCACCGTCAGCTCAAAGTCCGTCACAGGCGTATCGAGCAATGCCCGGCGTTTGAGCACATCGCGCTCGTTCTCTTCTTCGATCACCATGCCCTTGGACGCGATGACATCTTTCATGTACAGCCGGGCCCGTGCGTGATTCGGATTCGTATCAAGAATCTGGCGCAGGCACCGCTCGGCACGGACATTATCGCCCATATCCTCATAGAGCACGCTCAGGTTCATCAATGCGTTGATCGGCGCGGGCGAGGTATCGCATACACGCTCGTAGAGCGAGAGTGCCTCTTCCTCTTCGCCGCCAAGATCGAGCAAATAGGCCAACTGGAAACCGGCTTCGAGGTTGCTCGGATCAGCACCGAAGGCCTTGCGATACGCAACAATCGCTGCATCGCGATCACCCGTAGCAAGCACCTCGGCTGCGCTCTTGAGCAAATCGGTGACAGCTGAGGAATCGACTGAAGCGGTGCTCGAAGCACCAACCACCATATCCATCGGATCGGTCGTCATGGAGATCTCCTGATCTGTGTGTATACCCATAGCACCCGGGGCGTCCGGGCGAGATGGATCATAGGCATCCAACCCCGATTCCTCAACCCCATCAGACCCACACCAAACCCAACCAAACCGCCCCAAATCACCAATCAGACAGGGTTTAGCCCCCCGGGTGGCCTCTTGCCCATCTTGCCCCTCCCTGCGCCCCCGCGGGGAGGTGGCCGCGTCTTCGCGGCCGGAGGGGTGTCTCCTCTTTTCCCTTCATAGGTTCTGTCTGACGACTCTTCTCTTCAGGCAAGACACCCCTCCGTCTCACTTTGTTCGACACCTCCCCGCGGGGCGCAGGGAGGAGCAAGAATATACCATCGCCCACCCCATCACCCCGTCCCCATCGTCGGATCAGGCATCACATCATCAAACGGGTCCAAATCCACCGATCCCCCCGAATCCACCAGCGACATCGTCTTCCACTTCCCGCCTTTGAACCGCAATCCAAGCGCGATCCCCAACCCAATAATATACAACGACGCCCCGATCCAAGGCCCGAGCGATCCCAACTCAGGCATCGTATAAATCAACACCAACCCCACCCCCGGGATACACACCCAAGACAACACAATCGTCACCACCCCAGGCCACACCGTATCGCCCGCCCCGCGCAGCGCGCCCGTCATCGTAATGGCCACCGCGTCGAACAACTGAAACACCGCTGCCGCGATCATGATCGACGACCCGATCCCGATCATCTGTGCCCGAGTCGCAGGCTCGGTCTCCGCATTGATAAACAGATCAATCAGCCCCGTGCGAAACACCACAAACACCAGCGCGCACAAACCCATATATCCAACCGTGATCTTGAGCGCAAGCATCGTCCGCGCCACCGCGATATCCGGGCGTTTGCTCCCCATCGCCTTGCCCACCATCGCCTGCGTTGCGATCGAAATCCCCACCGCGGGCATAAAACTCAGATGCATATACTGCAGCGCGATCCATCCCACCGTGTTGTGCAAGACCGGATCATCCCCGATCGCCTTGCCCGCTTTGGGCACCAGCCACATCATCAACAACGCCCAACAAATCATCTCATTGAGGAACATCATCCCCGGCCAAGCCCCCACGCGGAACAAATCCTTCAAGCATTTCACACTCATCTTCCACGCCTTGCGCGTGCCGAAGAGCCGGGCGTATTTGGGGCTGACAAACAACGCAAACGGGATCACAAACTCCGCAGCCCCCCCGATCACCGTCGCGATCGCCGCCCCCTTGATCCCCATCGCCGAGATCCCCAACACCCCCGCCACCTGCGCAATCCCTCCCGTGATTGGCCCGAGCACGACCGACCCAAACCACCCCTCGCCCACAGGCATCCCCGCATCGCCAAAGATGAACAGCGCGTTGAGCACCAGATTCGTCACATTCCCGATCACCGCGCTGACCAGCACCACATTGGGGCGGTGCATCCCATAGAAATAATGATGGATCGACCGCGCCGAGATCGTGAACACACCCCCAAGAATCACGATCATGCCGTACTGTGTTTCAAGCGCGATCAACTGATCCTCGCCCTGATGAATCATCCCAAAGAGCCCGGGCAGCACCGCAGCCATCGGCAGCATGAACACCACATAAAACACGACCCCCACCCAGAGCCCATTCCACGCATACGCCGCCCCGCGCTCGGGGGTCTTGGCGCCCAGATTCTGCGACACAAACGAGTTGATGACCCCGTTCATCCCCAGGATGTACGCCATGAGCATCCAGATCATCATCCCGCCGTTGGACTGAGCCGAGACATAGATCGGGTCTTCGCCGATATCCTTGACCATCAGCTTGTCGGCGAAGCTCATAATCGTATACGAGGTCATCGTCGCCACCGACGGAATCGCAATCGTGAGCATCTCGCGCAGCGCACCAGCATCCTTGCCGACCAGATCGACCGAACCATCTTCATGTTGTCGGGGAGAATCTTGGGCGACCTGACCAACACAGTCATCGCGGCCCTCAACCCCCGGGGGTTCGTGCGTATCTGTCATTGTGTACCTGTATTCTGAAATCCGTAGATCGATTTGATACCGACGCGGAGCCTACAAAGCTGAGGCTACTGTTCATCTCAAAGAAGAAAAATGAAAGGTCTGGTTGTCAAAGGTGGATTTTCATACTGCCAACAGTGTTGCACACTTTCAACCCTGTGTCAAACGCATCACCCGAAAAACAACGATCCATCTTGGTAGGAATCAGTCAGAATCCGGAAACAACACCATATCCCCATCCCACTTCGCTTTGAGATACTCATCCGAGATCAGATACCCATCCACACCCTCAGGCACCGCCACCCCAACGCCCCCATCATCATCCCCGTCGGCCCCAAGCGCATACACCAACGCCGCCCCATCAACCCACCGATACTGTACAACCCCGCCCGTAAACCCATCCGCCGCTTCAAAGCCCAACAGATCATTATCAATCCCCGCCAACTCCATCGCCGGCTCCCCATGCCGAACCCGATGCCGATGCGCCGCCAACGCGACCCGCACACCAATAAACTCTTGGTGCCGAGTGCGAAACATGCTCACCGCACTATCGAGTTGCTCATCATCGAGCGTTAACACCGAATACATCAACTTCCCAATCTCACCCTGAGGCGAAGTGATCCCATCACTCCATGACTCATCATCAGCAATCGCCTCGACCTCCCGCCAAGGCATCACAGCCGCATCCACCCGCGCTTGCCCGATCGCCTGGTAATGGATATACCCCGCGATCAAATCCGCATCAATGTCTTCAAGCAACGCCGAACTCGGGTCGAACATGATGCCCTCACCCTCATCATCGCCAATCATCGGGATAAATGCCAATGTTTGAGCCGCGTCGTATTGCCCGGCATCATCCACCAGCCGCCGAAGAACATCTTCGAGCGTCGCATACTCAAGATCAAGATTCATCGAAAACACATCAGCCTCCATCACCGACTGATAGACCCCCTCCAACTGTGCCCCCACCTCTTCATCAATCAACCCGGGATGCTCGATCAACACCTCACCAATCAGCCGATTGATCTGCCACAACTGAACCACCCCCACCAGCTGCCCGATCATCACATTGGGCTCATCCGCCATCAACGCCAGCCTCGACCACACCTGCACATCACGCACAAACCGATCCCCATCACCCGCCTCAACCGCTGCAAAGGCATCCGCTTCCAAAGCCTTTCCCGCACGAACAATCGTCCCGCTCATCGGCAACAACGCATTCAACATCAAAGCCGTCTCCCCCACCCCGACCCGGCTCTCATCAACGACCCAAATCCCAACACTCCCCATCGCATCAACCCAGATCGAATCCTCATAATCAAGCAAAGGCATCCCCAGAATCAATCGCCCCGAAGCCTCCTCAAGCAACGCGATCAACCCCTGCGCTTCTTCGCTCTCAACCCACGCAGCAACCTCATCCCACCCCTCATCGCCCGGCGAAACCTCCCCGATCGTAAAAGGCATACTCCCCGCTGCGGTGCGCGCGAAAAACTCCGCCAACAACGGATACGCCCGATCATCAATATCCACCAACCCGATCGCCTCGTTGTGCGCCTCCACCGGACTCACCCACCCGGACGCACCTCCCACCTGCACAGTCATGACAAAGTAGACCACGCCGCTCAACACCACCAACCCCAAACCAATCCATACCCGTCGCATACACCCACTCCTATCGCAGCGCAATATCGCCCGCTGTCTTGGCCATCGTGATCGCCAGATCAATCGCGTTGCTCATCGACCCCGCATCGGCGATCCCTTTACCAGCGATATCAAAGGCTGTCCCATGATCCGGGCTCGTCCGCACCGTAGGCAGCCCCAGCGTCACATTCACCGCCAAATCCCGCTCCAACAACTTCACCGGGATCAGCCCCTGATCGTGATACATCGCCACGACCAAATCAAACTTGCCCGCGATGGCTGCATTGAAAATCGTGTCCCCAGGGTAAGGCCCAGAAGCCAATATCCCGCTATTGACCGCGTGCTCGATCGCAGGCAAAATAATCCGACCTTCCTCATCGCCCATCAGCCCATCCTCGCCCGCATGAGGATTCAACCCACACACCGCGATCCTCGGGCGTGCATACCCAAGCTGCACACACGCCTGATGCCCCAAATCAATCGCCGTATGCACCGCCCCGATGGTGAGCTTGTCCTTGATCTCATTGATCGGGATATGCACCGTCGCGAGCACCACGCGGAGCTTGTCGCCGACAAACATCATCGCGTGATACTTCGCATTGAGCCGCTGCGCCAATAACTCGGTATGCCCCGGATATCGCTTCTTGCCCGCCAACGCCCACGCCTGCTTATTGATCGGCCCCGTCACGATCCCATCAGCCCGCAGCGGATCATCCCCGCTGCGCTTCGTGTCCGCAATCGCCCGCTCGACCCACTCGAAGCTCAGCTTGCCGTTCAACTTGCTGGCCGCCGCTGGGAACCGGATATCCACCCCAGCATCACGCAACTCCGGATCGCTATCGAGCAACACCACATCATGCACATCGGCTGTCGCCACCAGCGACGACCGCTGATCCACCCGCCACCAGTACGGCTCAACCCCCACCGCATCCGCAGCCAGATGCATCGCATGCGACGACCCATGAATCACATACCGCGCCTGCGATCTACGCGCCTTCTCCCCCAGCGCCCGAACGAGCACCTCGGCCCCAATCCCCGCCGGGTCGCCCATCGAAATCGAAATAACTGGTTTCCTATCCACCCAAGATCATACACCCAACGAATCCGGGTGCCACTACTCGCCGTCTTTGGCGCAGTAGTGCCTTCAGGCCGCTCAAATGTCCCCGCACTACTGCGCCCTACGGGCGAGTAGTGGCACCCCTCACACCTCTTCCTCTGCACCTTTGCGTGATCTTTGCGACCTCTGCGTTCAAAATCCCCCCTCCCCTACCCACCCGGAATCGTCACCCCCAACCCCGACAACAACTGGTAATACGCCAGAATCGTCAGCACCGCAAACCCCACCACCACGATCGTCTTGTACTTGAACCCATGCCGATGCTCCTTGTGCCGATCCGCATGCGTCGTCACATCAATCATCTCATCCCCAAACCAGATCGAGAGCAGCGTCCCCGCGACCGAGATCAACAAAATACTCCAATAAGGCCAAGGCGTCGTCAAGATCGTATAGAACAACTTCGTCAACGCCGTGTCTTGATACGCATCGGGCACCATCAGCACCGCCGCCACATTGATCCCCACCGCCAGGAACCACACGACGATCTGCGTCACCACCATCCGCACCCCAAAGAGCACCCGGATCGGAAACGCCACCACAAACCCACCATCAGCAATCGGCGTACAGAGCACAAAGAAACTCCAACTCAGCACCGCCAACAGTGCCCCCGTCGAAGCATCAAACTTCCAGCTCATATATCCAAAGTACCCAACCAACAGCCCCAACAACGCCACAAACCGCCACAGGCTCTCGCGATGCGTCTGATGCGCCTTAGGATTCAGTGTTTCTTTCATAAGAAACTATAGCCGAGCGCCATGCCCCAGTGCCGGGTGCCATGCAGGTGCCGTCCCCGGCTCCTGCATGTCTTCCTCTACACACAAAAACATGCAGGAGACTTCGTCACCTGCATGCCACCCGTTCCCCGTCATCTTCCCACTCCCCCGCTCTGCGCCTCTGCGTAATCTTCGCGACCTCTGCGTACAAAAATCTTCACAAAATCCGCTTCGACCGCGGATACGACCCCAAAACCTGCAGCTCCTTGCAATGCCCCTTCGCCCCCTTGATCGCCCGCTTCATCGACGCGTCATCCCGATGCCCCAACGCATCAATATAAAACGCATAGCTCCAGTTCTCTCTGCCCGAAGGCCGCTTGTCGATATGACTCAGGTTCACGCCTTCGCTCTGAAAAGCCTGCAAGACCTCGACCAACGCGCCCGATTTGTCCTCGGTCGCGAACATAATCGAGGTCTTGTCATCACCCGTAGGCAACGCCTTCTCCTTCGAGATGATGTAGAACCGGGTGATGTTGTCCGGGTTATCCGCGATATTGCTGAACAACACCGGCAAGCCATAGAGTTCGCCAGCGAGTTCTGAGGCAATCGCCGCACTCCCGGGTTGGGCCCCGATTTCGATGGCCAGTTGATTCTCCTTGAGCGCGGTCTTCACCGCCTGACTCGTCGAGGCATCGGGGATCAACGCCGCGTTGGGATACTGCGTCGTCAACCAGTTCCGACACTGGGCAAACACCTCAGGCTTGGAATGAATCCTTCTCACATCGTGAGGCTTCGCATTCGTCAACAGCATATGCCGAATCGCAATCTGCGCCTCAGCATACACATGCACATGACCCGCATTGTGCGCCAGTGCATCGAGCGTTTCCGTAATCCCCCCACCAATCGAGTTCTCGATCGGCACCAACCCATAGTTCACATGCCCCCGCCGAACCTCGGTAAACACACCCGCGATGAGTTGCAGGTCTTCATAATCGACCGATGACCCAAACTGCAAAACCGACGCCTGATGCGAGTACGAACCCGCAGGCCCTAAGAACCCGATCCGCAAAGGACGCTCAAGGGCAAAACTCCCCGACATCATCTCCCGATAAATCCCCTCGATCGTCCGATCAAGCAAAGGCCCCTCGTTGCGCCCCAGCGCTTTTTCGAGCACCTGAGCCTCACGATGGGGCGCATAGATCGGCGTGTCCGACCCACGCTTGAGCTCGCCCACCTCAACGACCAACTTCGCCCGCTCGTTGAGCGTATCAACCAGCTTCTGATCCAGCCGATCAATCTTCTTGCGATACCCATCAAGAGCCTGCGAAGCCTGGACGGATTCACTCCCCGACTGCCCCTTCTTGGACACCTTCTTGGCGCTCTTCTTGGGAGTCTTCTTCACACGCTTCTTTTTGCTCGTTTTCTTAGCCATACACCGAGGATATCGCCCAATGCTCCCCCAAGCCTCAGCAGACATGATGACTTCACGCAGGATTGTCCGATACTCCCCAAAGAACCCGCCTTTCCCATGAACAAAGCGCAAACTCGACCACTCTTTCGCCTCTGTTTCCCCCCCGTTTGATTCAGAAATCGAAATCTGCCCCCCAGCATCCCAACAATACACCCGTATGCTCACACCCGACACCACACTCATCCTCGCCCAATCGGCAACCCACGCCTCGCATGTCCTGCCCGAAGGCGGGTCCGTCCCTCTGGGCACCGCACTCATGGCTGGGCTCCTCCTCTGGCTCGTGGGCGCACGCGTCATCAAACCCGTCTTCTTCCTCTTCGGGCTCGCCATCGGCGCATTCGTAGGCACCACCATCCTCCCGCTCACCGGGCTCCCCACCTTCACACCCGGAGGCGTCACCCTCACCCCAGGCATCACCGGACTCATCGCCGGCGGCATCCTCGGGTCCCTCGTCTCACTCGCCATGTTCCGGCTCGTCATTGCCCTCACCTCCGCCATGGCTTTCGCGGCTGCCGGCGTGCTGGGCGCGATGATCTTCCTCCACTTCAACCCAACCATCACCGAAGGCGAACTCACCGACACCGAAACCGCACTCGTCGAAACCACCGACTCACTCGCCGGCATCACCACATCACTCAACGACACCATCAACCGAGAAGCTGCCCAACACGCGAGCGACCTGATCGACCAAGACAACAAAGTCCTCGACGATGACACCAAGCAGCAACTCAAAGACGCCGCCGCCCGCTCCAAAGAGTTCGTCGAACAGATGTACAACACCATCAAAGCCGACCTCGACCAACGCCCCACCCGCGACAAACTCATCGCGCTCAGTTCAGGCTTTGCCGGGCTCGCCTTTGGGCTCCTCGTCGGCGTCGTCCTCCCCAAACGCACCACCGCACTCGTCACCGCGCTCTTCGGCTCGGCGGTCTGCATGGCCTCGATCACCGCCCTGCTCACCGCCCGATCCGGTGCCCGTCCAGATTTTCTCAACCAATCCGCCGTCACCTGGGCCATCGCTTGGGTCATCCTCACCATCGTCGGATTGATGGTTCAGCTTGGATTCTTGACAAGATCCAAGAACAAACTGCAAACATCAAATCACCACGATGACGACGACGAATAGCCTCTCCACGCGGATTCCCCCGGAATCACGCATAAATCACCCGTTCCAACGCACCCAAACCGGGGATCACCCGTATTGATCTACAGCCAACTCACCACTCGGGTTGACCTGACACATAAAGAATGCGACAATAACGGGATACATATACGATCAGTTCACCGTGCTGCCGATAATTTATACAAGGTTCACGAATGAACTCGACGAGCGCCCGCCATCGCGGGCACAGGCAAAGGAGGCCTTCAATGCTCAACGATGCCAACGGCCGAATTATCCAGGAAACAACCCAACGCCGAGATGAAGCACTCACGCTCCTCCGCTCGCTCCAAGATGCCAAAGCCATCTCCGAAAAAAACCTCGCCGAGATCCACCAGCCAGACCTCGTCAAACAAGTCACCGGCAAGTCCTCGCTCGACACCGCCATCGCCTCGACCCGTCGCCTGATCGACTCGTTCAACCGCGTCCTCGACGATCTCCGCCGAAACCTCACCGACGAAGACCTCGAACTCATCGGCGCCATCGAAGCCGACATCCTCGCTCGATAGGTTCTACAATGGGTGCATGAGTTCAACGACCACCGCATCCGCCGCCGCCTCGACAAAATATCCCAACCCCACCGACTTCGCCGCCGAGATCAAGGTCCCGGGCGGGCGTGTCAGCGCAACCCTCGTCCGCGTCAAGCGACTCGATGACCGCGCGACCCTGCCTCAATACAAAACCGCCCACGCCGCCGGGCTCGATCTCGCCGCCTGTCTCCCCCGCCATGACATGCCCGACGCCGTCACCATTGAACCAGGCGAGATCATCAAGGTCCCCCTCGGCTTCGCCATCGCCATCCCCGTTGGCTACGAGGGACAGGTCCGCCCACGCTCGGGCATCTCCACAAAGCACGGCATCAGTCTCCCCAACGCCCCAGGCACCATCGACGCCGACTACCGAGGCGAACTCTTCATCGCACTGATCAATCTGAGCAAAGAACCCTTCACCATCAATCATCAAGACCGCATCGCCCAACTCGTCATCGCCCCCGTCGCCCACGCCACCATCCAAGAAGTCGACCAACTCGACAACACCGCCCGAGGCACCGACGGCTTCGGCTCCACTGGAATCTGATACTCAATACCCCCCCACCGAGCCTCACCACTGCCTCACCACTCAGGGGCGTTTCTTCTTCTCGAGCGGACGGTATCGCAACGGGAGCGACTGGCGTGCGCCTCTTCGCTTGCGAGCCCGCGCAGTCCCCGCATCCGAAGATGACGAGCCATACTGCCCGCGCCCTTGCCTACCACCATCGCGTGCATTCGATGATTGCGCCGAATGATACCGATCCAACGCCTCTCGAAACATAATGGGATCTTCCGTGATCGGAATCAATCCACGGTCCAGATACCGGTTGACCAGCACCTTGCGCTGATCTTCATCTCCGTACCGAAAAGGTTCTCGTTCGAACCAAACAAACAGCCGAGTGTTCTCCTGATTCAACGGGAATGTATCCGATTCTTCATCGATCGGCCAATGCCTTTCGATATAACTCGTCGCTCCGAGCCAAGGCATCGCCTCAATATATTCCTGACTAATCACAGGCTTGCCCTTCGTACCCCGGGTCATCCGCCCATCGCTCTCGAACTCAATCGGAAACGCCTCGCCATAGATATTGAGATGAAACGGGAACCCGCTGAGTTGTTCGAAGAGCCGACGATAATGGGCCCGCTTATGCATTGGCGATGAGTTATCAATCCCAAGCCCCGACGCCCCCGTTGATATCCACCCACCGAGCGTCATCCGCGAACCGATCAACTGCTCCCAAGTGTCCTCGCGCCCGAGCTGATAAAACTCATCGTCACGCCCCTGCGTCCACCCCGGATACGACCTCGGGTCAGACATATCCGAGCCCACAAACCACACGATATGTACCGGCTCGTCAAACTCATCGAGCAACGCCTCGCTGAGCAACTCAGGGAGTTTGTCCCGCTTATTGTCATCAAGCGTCAACCAACTCGCGCCAGGCACATAAGTATTCCCCGGCGTGCCCATCGGACGATTGATCAAAAACCACCGAGCACCGAGCCCATACCCGCTGCGGACACGCTCAACCAACCCCTCGACCGCACGCGGCCCACGCCACCAAACCGAAAGCCCCTTGGAGTTGTCCGCAGGATACTGGCTGCTGTTGCGCAGACCCGAACCCGCATTGATAAACCACATCGGCTCGCGAGGCACCCGGTCCTGCCAACGCTCAGAGCTCGGATCCGAAGACCCTTCATGCGATTGGTTCGTACGACTCAGCGGAAACTCATTCCCATCCGTCGCCCGCTTGGTATCGTCGGCAACCGTAAAGGTCACGCAAGACATCATCGTGCACGCAACGAAAACCGTGGCAAGGCTGTACATCAGTAATCCTCCGGAGACTCGGTATTGAAGACGCAAACGAGCATGTTTCATACACAATCGTATAGCCCGCATCGCAAAAGATCAGTAGCTTCCCCATCTGTCCCCGGAGAAGATTCCACCAATACTCTCCATTCCACCAATACCGCACGCCACACCATGCCACAAATCGAATCAAATCGTGTACCGATGAGTGAGCCTAGAGAATCGAATCCGATTATGCCGACCAAATCAGATGCGAGCCCGAACGAATCGCGAACTCGCCAACAGCTCACTCCAAAGCCGCCCCGCCCCAGCACTTGGCATACTCCTCGCAGTGAATCACCAGCGACTTGAACCCATCAAGCGAATCGACCCCCTTGATCAGATACTCGCTCTGCCCTTTGGTGTTTGACAGCGTCGCGAACTCCACACCCCCAGCCGCCGCGTTCTTGCCCGTCACCTGCTTCATATCCATAGGCGACAAAATCAACAGCAAATCAGGCATCTTCTTGGTCTTGAAATCACTCCCCAATCGCAAAACCAACCCCGCATCCGTCCGTGCGATCTCCCAGTGACCCGTGATCTTGCTCGACTTCTTCGTCCAGCTCGACCCATGCGCGATCAACTCGCCCGCGTTGATCGGTGCCGACCCCCACAGCTTCGTCTTGGCTTCACAATGCACCAAAAGCGATTTATACTTCGACACATCCGTCCCCGTCGGCAACCTGAACTCTTGCGATCCAGCGAACGCCTTGAGTTTCCCCACGATCAACCTGCCCTTGAGCGCGGTCTTGGCTTTGACACTCGTATAGTCGATCGGCGAGAGCACAAACTTCAGATCAGGCCCCTTCTTGGTATTGAAATCAGATTCAACAACCAGATAAGTCCCATCCTCCCGAGCCTCAAACCGGAACGCCCCCTCCACCACCGACTTCCCCTTCTTCCACATCGACCCAGACTCGATCACCCCCGCCACCACCCCGGCCTGTTGCGCGTAAACCGTTTCAATCCGAGCCGACGAATCAGCCTCACCCCCAGCCACACCCACCGGGGCCAGAATCGCCAAAGCGGTGATCCCCGCTACAAGAAAAGCCTTCGCCGATAAGCCGGTCTTTGTTGAACCAATCATGTGTCCGTTCCTTCATCCCCCAGCTGCACCGCCACCAAATCGGGCTTGTGTTCAATGACAACATCCTCCATATCCACACTATTCCCCCCAACCTCATCCACCGCCTGCGCCCGATCTCCGCCATAGCCCGCGATCGGCTTGGGCGCACGGGTGCACAAGACATATCCCCACCAGATGAGAATCAACCCCAATAACTCTCCTACATATAGCGCTTCAACAATCCCCGCCTTGGCCATCGACCCACCAATCCCGGGCAAGAGCGCCCCAACAGCGATCAACGCGGTCCCATAGGCACGCCCTCGCATCTCCGGAGATTCAAAGAACCGCACACTCGATTGCACCGCCCCGCCGATCAAAAATATCGCTGCGTACCCATTGATAAACGGAGTCATATACCGAACCCAGCGCCACGCGAGAATATCACCACTTGGCTTGGCCAAGTTCAGGTTCCCTTCGATCAAAGGCGTCAAAAACACCGCCACCGATGCCACAATCACCGCCAAAAAAGAAACACCCGTCAAAATGTTCGCTGTCCGACGCTTGTGCAGTAAATACACCGATCCAGTCGCCAACGGATACCCTCCAAGAATCGCGCCCGCCCAATACCACAACCGATTGAGCATCAGCGTGTTCCCATTGAGCGTGATGATCGACTCCAAGAGCGTACCCAAACCATAAAAAGCAACACCAACAATCCACCAGTTCAAATGCGGCGGCCACCCCCGCTCACGCGCTCGATTCACCAAGGCAATCACAAACAACAACGAAATCACGGTCGACGCAATCGGCAGATAGTGGAGAGGATTGTTCATTGAGAATGATTCTCAGTATCAGCACAAAAGTCCACCCGAATCAGCTCATTTCATCTATATCGCCTCACATCCGACTCAATCCGACACCTCGATCCGGTGCTCCAACTCCACCACATGGTGCCAGAGCAACGCCGTCCCCGCCCCGAACGCCTCCTCGACTGGCAGATCCCAATCAATCTCTGTGCTATATTGCATCCCCCGAATCAACACCAGCACCACCTTCGCCCGGATCACCACTTCGCCAGGTTCGCTCGGCGTCAATACATACATCGGCTCGCGATCACGCATCTCCGTTCCGCTATAAATCTTCTTCCCCCCCTTGGTCAGCTTGAACATGTGCCCCGAAATCGCACGCCCCGCATACAACTCGGGCTCATCGCCGATCGAAAACCCCTCAAAGTAATACCGAACCCGAATCGGACCCCGCATCAACCGAGCCTTGAGCCGCACCGTGATCGGCTCACCAACACGCCCCTTCACCGGCGCATCAATCTGGATCACCCCTTCCCGAGCATACGGCTCAAGAATACGCGACAACTGCTCATCACTCATCGACCCATCATTCAAACACTGCTCAAGCCAATCCCGATGCTCATACGAATATCCCGACCACATGCCATTGCGCTCATCCTCAGCAATCACCCCATCAATCAACGCCGACCGCTCCGCCGGGGTCAACCCCGTCCCGATCACTTCCACAAACGCCTTCTCATCCGTCGCAGCCAACCCAAGCAACGCCGAGCGAGGCATCTGCCCATAGACCGCTCCCGATTGAAAAAAACCCGTCCACATCATCACCAACCCGACAAGCACTCCCCCGATCCCCATCCACTTGAGCCCCGGCAACGAAACCCCAGGGCGATCCGTCATCTCCGCCACACTATAAATCCGAATGCCGCACTCAGGACAATCACAAGGAATCGTCAGCCCCACCAAACTATACGAACACTTCTTACAACTCATCTGGCCCGGCTCGCACCCACGAACCGCATTCGTCACCCACACAAGCCCAACAAGAAAAAACACAATACCAACCCAACCCACCAACTGCGAAACCCCATCGCCCGACACCGCTGGAAATATCAGTGCCATCGTCCCGAGCACACTGACCATGCTGTATCGAAACTCATCCCAAAACGGAATACACCACTGATCCTGCTCACGCACCTGCATCGGCTTGCGAAACCGCCAATATATCCCGCACCACACAACCACACCAACAACCGCCATACCAAACCGAGCCCCAAAGCCCACCGACACAAACGCCATCGCCACCAAAGGCGGAAAATACACCACCAAAAACCACACCCGCCACCGCGTCAACGCCCGAGCCGCAACAAGCACCTCCCCATCAACCCTCGGCTGCACCTCGGGCACCGGCTCACCAATCATATACTCCGGATACGCCTCCAATATATCTTCCACCCGACCACTCAAGGCAACACCTCAATCTCATGCTCAAGATCAATCACCCAATACCAGATCGGCTGGGTTTCAAACATTGAAGCCTCATCGAGTGACCAATCAATATTCATCTTCGTGTGCCTCACCAACGGAAAAACCGCAAGAACAATCCGAACACGAATCACCAACTCCCCCGATTCCATAGGCGTGTATTCAAAGCTCGGGTTCGCAAAGTTCGCCCCATACTCAGCAGGCCAATCGCGGTAAAGTTTGTCGATAAACCCCGCCCGGGTCAAAGCGTCTTCAAAGCCAGAAACACCCACCACCTCAAACCCCCGGCTGAAATACCAGGGCTTGAACTTCACGCCCGGATATTCAACACGCTCACTCGCCAACTCCACCCGAACCAACTCACCAACCCGCGCAGTTGCCGTCCCCTCAAAATGAATCAACTCGACACCCCGATCCAAAATCCGATCATACTGCCCCTGGGAAATCACACCCGTTCCCAAAAACTGATCGAGCCAAAGCCCCTGCATCGTCATATCAACACCCCACCCATCAACCCCCTCATTCCGAGCGATCAACGCCTCGATCATCGCATTGGTTTCTTCGCTGCTCATCGGCTGGGCAACCAAACGATTAAACGCCCTGCTGTCCGTCATCGCCAACTTTGTCAACGCCCCACGAGGGAGAAAGCCATATCCATACAAAGGCCAGAGCCCTCCCCCCACAAGAAGTAGCGTGCCCAATACAGCCGCCGCCACCCCCACAGGCACAAACCACCCCGACCGAACCCGTGGATGATCCGTCGTCCAACTCGCATCATAAACCATCCGCCCACACTCAGGACACCCGCAAGGAATCGTCAGCCCTGCAAGCGGATACTCGCAATCCACACAACACACCTGCCCAGGCTCGCGGGCAAAGCGGCTCAGCATCGAAAAGCAAATACCCCCGATGAACATCATCATCCCGAGGAACACGAATATAGAAGTGAACCCATCCCCAGCACTCATAAACCCCTGAAAAACAAGCCCAAACGAAGCCGCATACGCCGTGCATTCAATATTGGCCCAGATCGGCAGGCTCCAGTTCATCGGCGCATGCGAAACCTCGAACCCCGGCTCCTTCTTCTTCACTTTCCAATACTTCCCCAGCCGACGCAAAGGCACCAACCAAATCACAAGAAAGAGCCCACCCACCGGAATCCGCACACCCCACCCCGGGCGAAAAATCGCAAAGACCACAAACAACACAATCGCACAAACAAGGCATACCCGCGACCAACGGATCGACCGCTTCATCAGCCTCAACAACTCTTCATCAACCCGAGGCTGCACCTCAGGCACCGGCTCACCAACCACAATATCAGGATGAATATATTTCATATGCACCAAGTATACACAACAAAAAAACCACCCGCGATCCACGCAGGCGGCTCTTGCTATTCAACATTCATTCAAACTCAGAGCTTCAAATCCCCAAGCCCGATCCCAAGCCCGCCAGCACTCCCAATCCCCCCGCCGGTCTTGGGCTTGCTCTTCTGCGCCTGCTCACGCATCCTTCTCAGTTGAGGCGTCTCCTTCAAAATCTCCGCCGGATCACGATCATCGCGACCACGACCGCCCTTACCACCCTTGCCGCCGCGACCACCGCCACCGCCACCGCCGCCAGACTGCTGCGGGCGCTCCTTGAGCTGCTTGATCGAAAGCGAAATCTTGCGATCCTCAGGATCAACCTTGAGCACCTGCACCTGCACGACCTCATTCTCAGTAAGCACCTCGTGCACATCATTCACGCGACGCCATTCGAGTTCTGAAATATGCACCAAGCCCTCAACGCCCGGAGCCACTTCAACAAACGCGCCAAAGTCAAGAATCTTCGTCACCTTACCCGACATCTGCGCACCTTCAACAACCTCGCTCGCCGCGGCACTAAACGGATCGGCCTGCAACTGCTTGAGCCCGAGCCCGATGCGATTCCCATCCCAATCGAGCTTGAGAATCTGCACACTCACCTTCTGCCCCTCGGTCACATGCTCCGCGACGCCCTTGGCCCCATGGTTCACGCGGTTGTGCGAGAGATCATTGATATGCACAAGCCCATCAATCCCGCCGATATCAACAAACGCGCCAAAGTCCATGATCTTGCGAACGATCCCCTCGACCGTATCGCCTTCATGGAGTTTGTCCTTCAACCCCTCCGCCAGCTTCGCGCGTTCCTTGGCGATGATGTCACGACGCGAGAGCAAGATATTGCCCTGCCCACGCCGATCAATCTTCTGCACCTCACAGGTCATCTTCTCGCCAACAAACACCGACAGATCCGCGATGTGATTAATATCAACCTGCGACGCCGGCATAAACGCCCGATGGCTGGCGATCTCAAGCTCCAACCCACCCTTGTTCACGCCCGTCACACGAGCCTCAACAACCTGCCCCATCTCAAGCATCTCCCAGTCGGCCTTCTGCACCGCACCGGGCAACGCACAGATATACAGCGACTCCGCGCTGTCATACCGCTGCACCGCAACCTCAAGATCATCCCCGACCTTCGGCTTCTCTTCCTTAAACTGCGTCACATCCACCACGCCGAGTTCCTTAGGCCCAAACTCGACAAACAGATCCGATGCCCCCACCGAAACCACCTTGCCCGTGCGATGCTCACGCCCACCACGCACAACGCGAGGCCCACGGATCTTGCCCTTCGATGCCTGCCCGCCATCACCGCCCCCACCATCGGCAGCCCCGGCATCAACCATCTCACTCATCGCCGCCTCGATCTCAGCATTCGTCTGCGCATCAAGCTCAGCCGTCTTCAAGATCGGAGCCTCAGGCTCAGAAGCTGGCACAGAAACCGAGACCGGTACTGAAACCGGAGCCGGAACTGGAGTTGGAGCCGGAGCCGGTACAGGCGCAGCCGGTGCGGGTGCGGGAGGGGTCGAGTCGGTGTTCGTTTCGTGCGGTTGGTCAGTCATGGATAAGTGTTTCTTGTTGTCGGGTTCTGATGTCAGTCCAAAGGAAAAGGAAATACTGCGTCATTGCAGGTCAAAGTAAGCCTTCAATCTTCAAAGGCCCACATACTCAATCTATCAAAGAACACCCAAGCAGCATTCGCTGCCTGATGCTCCGGTTTGTATCGTATATCAACATGGGTGATTTTCAAAGTAAAATCAACTTTAAGAAAGCGCAGCCGCCGCTTTATTGCCCACAGAGAGCGCAATCGCCGCCACAATCCGCTCCGCGGTCCGCACATTGGCAAACCCCGCCTCCGCATTAATCGCAGGCGATTCCCCCGAACGCACCGCGTCCAAGAAAGCCTCGATCTCCTTGACAATCGGCTCGCCGCCATCAATCTCGAGAGGCTCAATATTCACCAACTCCGTCCAATCCATATCCGTCAAATCCGCCCCGCTGCGCAGCTGCTCACGCACCTCACGCATCTGAATCTCATTGGCATTCTTGCGGATCAGCGTCCCGGTCTTGGCTGCATAATCAATCTTGATGTACCCATTCTCGCCCGTGATCCGCGTCACCCGCTCGGTCTTCATCGCCAAACGCGAAGCCGTCACATTGGCAACACACTGCCCGCCGCCCTCTTCTTCGGAGCGATTCCAGACCAATCTCGCGTTGCACAAATCCTCAAACTCCGAAACCACCGCCACGCCCGACGCCTGCACCTCGTCGGGCTCGCGCCCGCCCATCAGCATCAGCACCACATCGAGATCATGGATCATCATGTCCATCACCACCCCGATATCCATCGAACGGAAACTCATAGGCGACACCCGGTGCACCTCGATAAAACTCGGCGTGATCGGCTCGCCCGTCCCCTCGGTCGCCTTCTGCATCGCACGCATGATCGGATTGAACCGCTCGATATGCCCCACCATCAGACACGCATCATGCTTCTCAGCGATCTTCTTGATCTGCTGGGCCTCATCGCCACTCTGCGCCAAAGGCTTCTCGATCAAACACGCCACGCCCGCTTCTAAAAACGGCGTCGCGCTCTTCAAATGGAATGTCGTAGGCACCGCGATCGACACCGCATCAACACCCGCCGCGAGCAACTCTGCCTCGCTGGAAAACGCCTGGCATCCGAACTTCTCGGCGATCTCCTTGGCCCGATCAAGGTTGGCATCCACAACACCAACAAGCTCGATCCCCTCCATCTCGGCGTACACACGCGCATGATGCTGCCCCATCCGCCCAACCCCGACAGCCCCGCAACGCAATGGACGATTATTCGATGACGCAGTACTCATAGTGTTTCTCATTCGTGTGTGATTGTGTTCTAATGAAGATCGTGTTCGATGGAACAGACGCGCTCAACTCATCTCAGCAAGCGCAGCCTCGATATCTTCCTTCTTCGTCAGCCCGACAAACTTCTTGGCGATCTCACCCTTATTGAAAATAATCACCGTCGGGATCGCGCTGATCCCATACTTCACCGAGATTTCACGGTTCGCATCCGTATCCACCTTACCAACCTTGAGCGAACTCGCGTTCGAATCGGCAACATCATCAATCGTCGGCGCCAGGATCTTGCAAGGCATGCACCACTCCGCCCAGAAATCCACCAGCACGGGCTTATCCGCGCCAAGAACCTCAGCCTCAAAGTTGCTGTCCGTAAACTCCATCACATTCGCACTGGCCATTTATTCAGTCCTTTCGGGTCGACAACCTGACTCGCTCGTGCCCACTTAGACACGCCAAAGCATGACCCCCCTCGTTGCCCTGCTGAGTACCGATGGTAGGAGCCAACCCGCCTCAAACCCGCTGCCAAACCGCAGAAATCTCAGGTTTGGAACCATGAACTTCCCCCCTCTTCCACCCCTCTTCCCCCCACTCACCCCCCCTGCATCAACGACCACGCCCCATCCAAAGCCTCCCGATGCGCCCCCACATCATGCACCCGAAAAACCCGCGCACCAAACCCCAAATGCAACACCGACAACCCCAATGTCCCCGCCAATCGTTCGCTCGGCTCCGAATCCCGACCAAGACTCACCCGCCCCACAAAGCTCTTTCGGCTCACCCCACTCATCACCGCCTGCCCCAACCCCACCAACGCCCCCGTCCCCCGGATCAACGCCAGATTTTGCCCCACATCCTTCCCAAACCCCAACCCCGGATCGAGCACAATGCACCGCCGATCCACCCCCGCATCCACCGCCGCATCGCGCCGAGCCCGCAACGCCCCCACCACATGCTCAACCACATCCCCATCCATAGGCCGCTGAGCATACGCATCCGAATACCGATCCCGATCTGGCGTCGTCACCCGGTGCATCAAAACCACCCCGCACCCGCGATCCCCCGCCAACCCCAACATCCCCGAATCCTCGCTCGCCCCAGACACATCATTGATCACATCGCCCCCCGCATCGAGCCCCGCCGACGCGACCGCTGCCCGCGTCGTATCAATCGAAATCACAGCCTCAATCCCCGCCCGACGAATCCCCTCGATCACAGGCACCACCCGCCGAATCTGCTCCTCAGCCGACACCCGCTGGGCCCCCGGGCGCGTCGATTCACCCCCAACATCCAACCCATCCGCCCCCTCGTCCACCATCAACCTCGCCCGATCCACAGCCTTGCCCACCGAATCCAACGCCCCCCCATCACTAAAAGAGTCCGGCGTCACATTCAATATCCCAATACAAAGCGGGCGATCCAAACGAATCGCCCGCCCAGGGTTCACTTGCCAAATGGCTGACTGATTGTCAATCTGATTCTTATGCTGATGGGCCATCACACCATTGGATGCCAACCAGCCCCGTCAATCAAGACCGAGCACGATCAAACAGGCTCAGAAATCCATTTCATCGCTGCCGTCACCGCCGCCGCCGTGTCCGCCGCCCATTGCGTCCGCCGGGATCATCTCCATCACCGCCCCGATCGTCTCCATCGGCACGATCGTACGGAACATCACGCCGCCGCCGTCGGCGGTCATCCCGATCCCAACAGGAGCCAACGCGCCCAAAGGCTCAAACTCAGGAATCACACCAAACATCATCAACATCGGCCCCGCCGTATTGACCAGATGGTCCGCTGCGAGATAAGTCTCCATGATCCGATTGCTCGGCAGCATCGCCGCCGTCTGGGCGATCGACGCGTTCCCCGCCATCGTGTTCTCCCCGCTGGCACCCTGGGCAACCTGCGAGAAGAAATCAGCATCCTTCGAGAGCGTCGCCGCGATCCCATTGCCGACCTTGGCCATATATCCACTCGGCCCGCCATCAGCGCCAAAGATCATCCCCAGAATCATCGCCGGGTTGGGTCCACCCATCCCCCCGCCCATGTCCATCCCAGACATATCCATCGCGAAACTATACCCATAGGCATCCACCCCGTTGATCTCGGTCGGCTCAGCATCCATCGAAGCATTCACCTTCACACCAACCTGGGCGAGTTCCTTCATCTGCTCATTCATATTCGAGTACATCGTCTGGGTCGCATCAAGATACGCATCGGCATCCTTGACCTCCATGTAATACATCGTCTTGCTGAACAACCCGCCCATGATGTTATCCGATGCCCCCATCACCTGGATGCCTCCTTTCACATCACCCATCAGCGTCGACATCCCCGCCGGGATCATCTGCCCGGTGGTGTCGAACTTCTGGATCATCTCCATATACCCCCCGAGCATCTTCTGGATCCCCGAACCCGAAATATCAAACGCCGAGGCAAAGAAGTAATCCATCGCCGGCACATTGCTGAAGTATTTCCCCGCGTCGCCGTTGTTCTGCAAGTACGAAGCCGAAGTCGATCCATCCTTAAACTGCAAGCCCGCATCAAACCCGACCCCTACCTCCTCATCAAAGTTCACCCCCATCACAAACGATGCGCCATCATTCGCAATCGTCTGCACCACGCTCATCATCGCATCGAACCCCGCGACCGCTTCCGCGCCCCCCATCATCTCGATCATCTCGCCCTGGGCTTCCATCCCCTGCATCCCCATCGCGATCTCGTCTTTGAACCCATCAAAGTTCACATAGACAAAGACATCATTCCCATCGGCGATCCGCCCGCCAGCCTTGCCCAGCAGCGCAGCGTGCGCCTTGAGATTCCCGCTGCTGGAATCAAAGGCACGAACCCGGGCATCGCTGTCGCCGAGCACCGCATACCCACCGCCTGCATCGCGGAAATACATCATATCGCCGCCCATAGGCATCGAAACCACGCCATCATTGAGCGGCATGCCATCCGAGAGTGCCGCGAAATCTGAAACAGGCACAAGCACCACGCCCTCGGGCTCTTCTTGCCCATCGACAAACTCAAAAACAACCGCGACCGATCCATCAAGATCAATCCCGGGCATCCCACGCACCATCGAAGTCATCATCATGACCATCGCCCCGCCCTGCTGACCCGACATCGCATTGATCGCGTTGAGTTCATTGAGCGTCTCACCAAGGTTTGACACCACGAACACCGCCTGGGCATCGGCTGGCACATGATCGAGCGCCGCAGGAGTCCCCGCAATCGCTGGCAAAGCCGCCAGCCCTGCGATGAGTCCTGCCGAGAAAAAGAAACCGATTTTCTGAGTTGTACAACCACGAACCTGCATGGAAATGTCCTTTCGAGTGTGCGATACCCGTCCACAGCCTCGCGAACGGGTCTTCATCGTAGGTTGTTCGGGTTCCCCCGGCATAAGTTTCACCACAACTCCATAATCCCCCACAAATCCCCCCTTTTCCCCATTTCTCACCCCGACCCATCACCCATCCTCACAAAAAAACGCCCCGATCCAAAGACCGGGGCGCCCATATGAACTCCTCCAAGAGCTCCATTATCTCTTCCCAACCTCCACCTCATCCTCTTCATATTCCTCTTCTTCCTCCTCCTCTTCATCCTCATCTGCATCATCCTCAAGCTCGTACTCATCCTCATCAATATCCTCAGGATCAATCGGATTCCCATCCTCATCCACATACTCGTACTCAACCTCTTCCTCGTCTTCTTCCTCGTCGCCGCCTTCCTCTTCCTCTAGCTCCCCCTCAACCTCTTCAACCTCATCCCCCTCCTCTTCATCCTCTTCATCCTCTTCATCCTCGAGCTCATCTTCCTCGTACGCATCCTCTTCATACTCATCTTCCTCTTCTTCGAGCCCTTCGCGATCTTCGAGTTCAACATCCCCCTCATCGCCTTCCTCTTCATCCTCAACCAGCGTCCCCACAACCTCCACCGCGACCGATTCGTCATCTTCAAACGGGGCCTCTTCCTCACCCTCGTCCACCACACCCTCGTCCCCAGTCTCGAACATCAGCTCCTGATTCGGATCCTCCGGATCGCTCAGCCCCGCCCGCCGAGCATCATCCGCGACCAGATCCTTCATCGCGTCCCATTCCTCGATCGAAATCATCACATCACGCGCCACCGAACCCTTATGATCCGAGAGAATCCCCGCGATCCCCATCAGGTCAATCAACCGACTCGCCCGCGTATACCCAATCGCCAATCTCCGCTGCAACAACGAAACACTCCCGCGTTTCGTCTCCAACACAATCTCCACCGCCCGATCAAACATCGGATCCTCTTCCGCAGCCTGCAGCGACGCCGAAGAGTTATTCTCCGATAAGAACACCCGCTCCTCATCGCTGTCCATCCCGCCCTTGACCTGCATCAACGAACGCTCAAAGCTCGGCGCCGCGATATCCTTCAAGAACCGCACCACCTTGCGGATCTCCTTATCATCCACAAGCGTCCCCTGCGCCCGGCTCAGCTCATGACTCGTAGGCGACAAATGCAACATATCGCCCTGCCCCAACAACAACTCCCCGCCCTTCTGATCCAACACAATCCGAGAGTCCATCCCCGACGCGACCTTGAACGCAATTCGGCAAGGCATGTTCGATTTGATCAACCCCGTCACCACATTGGCCTGCGGGCGCTGTGTCGCCAGAATCAAATGAATCCCCACCGCACGAGCCTTCTGCGCAATCCGAATAATCGACCCTTCAACCTCCTTGGTCGTCATCATCAGATCCGCAAGCTCATCAATGATGAACACCATATAAGGCAGCTGCTTGGGCACCCGCGCCGCCTGCTCCTCGGTCTGGATATCAAGCCGCTCCTTGAGCTCATCCCATTCGAGTTCGTTGTACCCCGCGATATCCCGGCACCCCGCCTTGGCCAACAACTCATACCGCTCGTCCATCTTCGTCATCGCCCATTCAAGAATCGCCGCCGCCTTAGGCATCTCGGTGACGACCGGGCACATCAGATGCGGGATATCCTTGAACTGGCTCATCTCCACCATCTTGGGGTCAACCAGAATCAACTTGAGTTCATTGGGCTTCTTCGTATACAAGAAACTCATAATAATCGTGTTCATACACACCGATTTGCCCGAGCCCGTCGTCCCCGCGATCAGCATGTGAGGCATCTTCGTCAGATCCGAAATCAAAGGCTCGCCCGCTGCATCCTTGCCCAAAAACATCGGCAGCTTCATATCCTCAAACAACGAACGATTCGACATCAGTTCCTTGAGCCGCACGCGTTCCTTCGTCGGATTGGGCACCTCGATCCCGATCGTGTCACGCCCAACGATGTTGGCCACCACGCGGATATTCACAGCCTTGAGCGCACGCGCCAGATCACTCTCAATCGCGTTGATCTGCGCTACTTTCGTCCCCGGCGCTAAGCGAATATGATAAATTGTAATCGCAGGCCCGGATTCAATATCCACCACCTCGCCGTTGATCTTATATTGCTGGAGCGCATGCTCCAAAGCCTGGGCCTGCCCACGCACCAACTCTTCGAGCTTCGCATTGAACCCGATCTCAGGCTCCTCCAACAGTTCCATCGTCGGGAACTTATACCCCTCAAGCGACTGCACATCCTGAAAATCTGCCAGATCCTCGTCCGTCGCCATCTCCTTGTTCTCTTGCGCAAAACGCACCGGCAACCTGGCAATCTTCTCACGCAGATCATCCTGCGAGAACACCTGCGGCGCACCCGGCCCATCATCAACCTCATCCTCTTCAATCTGCTGAGGCACCGGCTTGACCGTCCGCTTGGGCTTGGCACGCCTTCTGGCAGCCACATCATCCTCGCTCGGAATCGGCTTGACCTCCACCATCTCCTCATCAATATCATTCACCCGCACAAGCACAGGCTTATCCTTCTTGTGCATCATCGCCTTGAGCCCAGCGAGCATCCCGCCCCCAGCCTTGCGCCCAACCTGCCGCCCGGTCTCGCTCGCATGATCCGCGCCCGCGTTGGCACGCACTGCCGTCGCACCCGCAACCGCCCCCGCCTTGGCGCCCGTGATATGCAGCACGGGCAGCACCTTCTTGGCAAACACATTCCAGATCGCCATCGGCACGATCACCACATACTTATCGCAACACACAATCAGCCCGACAATACTCGCCAGCACAATCCACACCAGCGATCCCGCCATCGCAAAGCTCGGCAGCAACAACCCCGCGCCCACCAATCCAAGCGTCCCCCCAACCAAGCCAGGCAAAGGGCCCGCCTTGGGAAACAACACCCCGAGCAACACACACAGCGAAGCCGTGAGCACCAACGCCCCAATCGCACGCACAATCGGCTGCGTCATCGGGCGACGCAGCACCCGAAGCGTCAGCATCACCCCCGTAAACGCCATCGGGATCACGATCCCCAATCCAAAGACCCGCAACAACCCGTAGGCCATATACGCACCGATCGGACCCGTCCAGTTCGCCGTCTCCGCGTTGTTCGGCCACACCGCATGCGAAGGCGAATCCCCCGCATCAAAGCTCACCAACCCCACCAACACAAACACCCACAACGCCCCAACCACCAACCACCCAACCCGCGCAATCAATATCTGCTGCTCCGTGGGCTCATACGACCCATCGCGCATGCGATAAGGCTTGGACGAGTTCTTCTTCGATCGCGCTTTGGATGACTTGGCCATATCCCCATCTTATCGGCCAACCACTCCTCCCATGGACACAATCCACACCCGACGCATCCGATTTTCGCCCATTCTTACTCAACTTTTCCCAGATCATCCTCAGGAGTGCCCACCCAACCAACAACCCCAACCCCGGGGGCTCGAGCCTAAACTACTGCCTTCGACCAATGAGGCCGATACTACAACGATCATCCAAAACTAGCACCCATCAGAGAGCAACCCACGATGAGATTCCCCACCCCGACCCGCATCGCACGAAAAACCCAGAGTGCCATCGCAAACCTCGGCGTTCATCTCATCGCTCGTTCTGGCATCGCCGACGGGTACTGGCGCCCCTGGCGAGGCGAGTTCTTCAACAACGCCCAAAAATGCGGGCTCCACATCCTCCCCGTCCACTACTACTCACCGATACCCGATACCCGAACACTCAAAAATACCCCCGACCCACTCTTCGATCAACACCTCTCCTACAACACCGAGCACGCTTGGGACACCCTCAATGCCTTCCAGAGTTCCTATCGCTCAAAGTTCGAGGAGTTTGCACAACGCAGAGCGCCACTCGACAAAGCGTTCACCTTCCACGGGTCTCCCTACCACCCCGGCGAAGCCGAAATTCTCTATGCTATGGTCCACGCAAATCAACCCAAACAAATCATCGAGATCGGTTGTGGGTACACCACCCTGATCATCGCCGAAGCACTCGCCGATGCCAGAGCAGACAACCCTGAGTACTCGTGCCACTACTCATGCGTTGAGCCCTACCGTCCGGACTACCTCAGCGATCCACCACCAGAAGTCACCGAGTTCCTCGACGCCCCGATCCAATCGCTCACACCCGAACGCATCGCTCGACTTGAACCTGGCGACATCCTCTTCATCGACTCCACCCATGTCGTCTGTGCCCAAAGTGATGTCGTCCATGAGATACTCAGGCTGCTCCCCGCACTCAAGCCCGGGGTACTCATCCATGTCCACGATATCTTCCTCCCCTTTGATTACCCCCCCAAATGGCTCAACGAAAGCCGATTCTTCTGGACCGAGCAGTATCTCCTTTACGCCTACCTGCTCTCAAACTCAAATATCGAGGTGGTCCTTCCCCTGCACAACCTCTACCGCCAAGATACTGAACAGATGAACAAACTGTTCCCGAGCATGGCCCAAGCGTCGATGGTCCCGAGCGCCTTCTGGCTCCGTACACGCTGAATCAACTTCCTTACAACAAAAATGCCCATCCAACCGACGAATCCAAGATTCATCTCCTCTATCGCTCCCGAAAACACCCCAACAGGCACAATCCGCACAATTTCTCCAATCCACACAACCCATACTTCAGAAGCCCCCTTTATATGGACGATGCAAGGAGCACGCCAAGGATGGTGACTCTCGGCATGGAGGCCAAAGCAAAGAGATGAGCACTAGATGTTGCAGACAAAAACCAAATGCTGCAACCGCAACTGCGATCAGTGCCCGCTCAAGTCGTTCAATGCCAACGGGATAGGGAAGGATTTTCAAATGTCGAATCAAACACAGCAACCAGCAAACACACCAGAAATGACCGTCATCGGGGCAGACACCCGGATCAAAGGCGAGATGTTCTTCGAAAAATCAGCCCGGATCCTCGGCAGCTTCGAGGGCAAAATCACCGCACAAGGTGAAGTCCAGATCGGAAACGGTGCACACTGCAACGCCGCGGTCGAAGCAGAACAAATCATCGTTGATGGATCAGTCCAAGGCCCACTCTTCGCCCGCGACCGACTCACCCTCACCGCAAACGCGCAGGTCCAAGGCGATCTCACCGCCGGCACCCTCGTCGTCGCCCAAGGCGCATCATTCGTCGGGCACTGCAATGTCGGCCCACGCGCCAACGAAATGACCGGCAACACCAACACCCAATCCAATCAAACAACACCCGCCCCGGCGACCAACACCGAGCCCAAGCCTCAACTCACCACCCAGCTTGATCTCACCCCGCCTTGGGCAACCCAGCCCAACGGCTCATCCGTCGCCTAAACCAATCCCCGGTGCCCCGGCTCGTCGAGCAGGATCACCAAAGCACGAACCACCCATCCCTGGCCGCGCATGGCAAACGCCGGTGCGGCCGTTTTTATGGCCTCATTCTTCAAGCCACCACGATTCCTCATGCGTGATCGCGGCTCTCCCCGCATCGCCATCCCCGAATCACGACAAGTGACCTGCTATCGGTGCACCCAAACCTCAATCGTCTCAGGCTACGCCGAATCATCATCATGCCCCCACTGCGCCGGCAACCTCCGCCTGCTCCCCATCGAAATCATCAAAGGACACTGGGGCACATCGATCATGACCACCGAATCCGTCCTGGTGCATGAACACGCCAAGGTTATCGCCAACCTCGTCGTCGCCTCGCACGACATCATCATCGAGGGCGCGATCCACAGTATGTGCATCTGTGGCGGCACGGCCATCATCCGTTCAACCGGCGAACTCAAAGGCGGCGTCCGCGCCGCCCAACTCATCATCGAACCCGGCGCGACCATCGAAGGCTCGATCGTCGAATCCCCCTCGATTGCCTTGGGCACCATCGATGTCGATGCGGCCGCCCGGGCACGCCCGGGGACCGGCCCGGCAGCCCAGATCGAGTTCCTCTCGATCAAACCGAATCCCCAACCCAACCACCAGATCATCGAGCACAAGCGCCTCGAACCAATTGTCGTGCCCAAGGATCGCCCGCCGAGACTTCGTGTCGTACGCTAGTGCATGAACCGGATTTTCCACCCCGCCGACGGCGTCGATGCGCCAGCCCAATCCACCCAAATCGACCGCGCCTTGCTCAGGCTTTTGTCGGTGCCGTTCTTTGCGATGTTGACGGCGATCGGTGCCCAGATCGCTGTGCCCATCGAACCATTTGGCATCCCTATTACTTTACAAACCCTGATGGTGCTCCTGGCCGCGATGGCGCTGGGGCCCAAACTTGGGATGGCGAGTATGGTGCTGTACCTGGTGATGGGCATCGTCGGCGTGGGTGTGTTCGCGGAGGGGGAATCGGGGTGGTTGGTGCTTCTGGGCCAGACCGGCGGGTACCTCTTTGGGTTTGTCGTGTGTCAGCCGATTGCTCACAAACTCGTCAAACGCCGGGATGGTTCGATCCGGGGTTGGCTTGCACTTTTCTTGGCGGGGCTCGCGGTGCATCTGGTGATCTTTATCTTTGGGGTGCCTTGGTTGTGGTGGACACATTGGGCTGATGATGGATCGGCTGCGATCACATGGAACAAGGCAATTTATGGTGGGTTCACGGTGTTTATCCCCGGGATCCTGCTCAAATCTGGGATCGCGGCGGGGATTGGGGCGTGGGTGTTGCCTTGGGTTGCTCGGCGATTGTGGTAGACTCGGTTCAACATCCTGAGCAAGTTTCCCAATCCGGGGAATACTCGGGAATACATCGAGGTTGAACCACCATGAACAACGCACTGACTCAAACGACCAATACGAAACATGTCGCCATTCTCCGGATCATTGCCGGGCTGCCTTTGCTTGCCTTTGGGGTGATGCATATTACGGGGGCATTGCCGATGAAGCCTTTGGTTGAGGCGGCGGGTTTGCCGATGCCTGGGGTTGCTGCGATGGTGACGCCGCCGGTGATGATTTTGGCGGGGGTGCTTTTGGTCGCGGGGCTGTATGCTCGGGTCGGGGCGGTGCTTGCGATCGGGACGATGCTGGGCGCGGTGGCGACGCATATCAAGATTCCGAGCGACGGCTGGCCGATCCCGGCGGAGACGGCGCCGAATCCGAATCCGTATGTCCCGATGCTGGTGATGGCGATCGCGATTATACTGTTTTCGGGATATGTCGTGCTCAAGGGGGCGGGCGCGTGGTCGGTGGATGGGAAGGGTGGATCGGAGAAATCTGAGGCCCCCGCTGCTCCGGCGACTGAGGCTTCGTGATTGACTTCTCGGACCTGTGCCCGATGAGCGATGCTGTGTAGATGGAAAAGGTCATACGCCCGATTGTTCAAATATCCATGATTATCTGATTGAGCGATGGTTGTTGTGCTGCTGGTCGATGTGTTTTTATGCGCTCCGATCGGGTTCAACCTAGATTTCACGCTCGAGCATTTTCGCTTATTGAGTTGGTGATTGTGGTGGTGATTATTGGGATCATCGGCGCGATTGCGATCCCGCGGATGTCGAACTCGGCGGAGAATGCTGCTCGCAACTCGGTGATTGGGGATCAGGCGGTTTTGCAGCGGGCTTTGGATTTGTATGAGGTCGAGCACGAGGGGCAGATGGTGCATGTCGGGGCGGGGACGATCAAGACGATTTACCTTCGGCTGATTAAAAAATCCGATCTCGACGGGACAGTGAATGATTCGACCGGGATCTATGGGCCTTATGTCAACGGGATTCCGGTCAACAAGATCAACGGGCTCGGGACGGTTCGGCGAAACGGGGCTCCGGCGGGTGCCAACACGCATGGTTGGCGATACGACACCGGGACCGGGCGAGTCGAGCCCGACCACCTTGCTGGGGCAACCGGTTTCAAGGCCAAGGGCGAGACCGTCGAGGCGGTGACCGACGAGTTGATCAAGGGGCTCGGGGGGTAGGCGATGCGTGTGGGTTGCGGGCGGCGCGGCGAGTGGTGATCGTGGGTGATGAGAAGACCCCCTCCGTCTCACTTCGTTCGACACCTCCCCCGGAGGCCCGGAAGGGAGGCCCGACGGAGGATTCTGATCCTCCTTCGGGATTGGAGGGAGAGGGTGTTGAACCCGAAGGAGCCTAAGAAGGCTCCGTCGGGGCACCCGGCGGGTTTGGGTGTGGGAAGACATGCAGGAGACTTCGTCACTTACATGGCACCCGGTCCTCGGGATTTAGATCGTGGATTGATTTCCCGAAGGAGCCTAAGAAGGCTTCTTCGGGGCACCCGGCTTTGGATTACCAGTCCGCCATTTCCCAGACTTTGCGGACATCGGAGTAGCGGAAATAACGATCGTCGAAATCCCCCCTCCCGAAGATAAGGGATGAAATCAAGGAGGGTGGTTCTGGATTTGAGGATTGGACATACAACTCATAGCCGTGTTTAGTGACTTGGTAAGCCCACTGGTGAGAGCCGACGGCTGGGGTCGGAAGGACATCGATGTATTTGGGGATCAGTGCATCGAGTGATTTGGGCAGCAACTGATGATCCTGGTTGTACTGGTTGATCGCGGCAATGAGGGGTTCAGCGACGGTGATGGTCGCTTGCTGGGCTTGTCCGTCCCAACAGTCTGCAGACGAACTAACACTGCTGCTGACCACCACGACAATTGCGATGATCAGCAGTAGTGAGACAAGCACAATCCTTGTGCCTTTATGTTGGAACAACTTCGATATCCTCAATTACCAATGTATGGTCCAAAATCTCGTCGATTCTTGGATCATCTGGATCAGTGATGAATGTGCCGTCCTCGTTGTGGATCATTTCTAGCATTCGATTAATGCAGGCATCCATAGATTCGCCTTCTGCCAAACACTGTTCCATTATTTGCCTAGCAACTTCATTATTATACTGATCCGTTGCTGAATCTCTTGTCCCTTCATCACCTTCTTCATGATAATCCCCAGAATCTTTCGCGACATCACGACCAAAGGCTGCTGTAAGTTGCCCTTGCCATGCTGCGTGGCGAAATGCATTTCTTTGTCCATTTGTCCATTCATATCTCTTGGCGATATCCGAAGCTGCACGGTATGAACCGGCAGTGATAGATTTGAAACGCAGCCAATTCCAGAAGCCCCATTGGTCATTATTTACCAATATATACTGGTACCCTTCTTTTTCTTCATTCCAATTCGCATACGGCCCGCTAAAAGGCATGTCTCCACTACCACTCTCAACCCCGGCATTACTGGGCAGGCCGAGTACGCTTTCTGCATCAACCACAAACAGTGGAATGACCAGCGTGTCATAGAATTCACTATCTGAAATTTGTTCATTGAAATATCCATACTCGGTCACGCCGTATTCTGGATATATATGAACATATAAAGCTGTTTTTGAAACTACACCGTCTATTTCTTTAGAAGCAGAAATCAGAATGCCTGGGCGATCTATCCCATCATCAAATGCTAACAACTCGATTTTTCCTCCAAACCCCGCAAAACCGAATGGAGCCTGCAAAGTGCCAACTGCTGACTCCGGCAAAGGCAGATATCCGTTTGCCGTTGAAACAGGGCCTTCAAAAATATACACTACCCCTTCTCCATTATTCGCCGATGGATAACCAACTAAAAGATCCTTGACACCGTCTCCTGTAATATCAGGAATCTCCGCTGCATTTGGAAAGCTTGAGGGTTTATAAACCGCTCCGCCAGGGCCAGAGGACAACTGTCCAACTGCAGAAGTCGACAACAAACCAATGGCTAAACAATTCCGTACAAATTTCATATTTACTCCTTCAATCGTGTTAAACTTGATTTATGTCGCACACACAATTGCGACTTGCATTATTTTAGCCCTCTCAATAATCAAAGTCTTCACCCGAGTGGCTGGCACCTACGGGTTTGTCTTTGATTTCGACAATCGCGGCTTCCGTCGTCAGAAGTAATCCTGCGACACTTGCGGCGTTTTGGAGGGCTACTCGTTCGACCTTAGTGGGGACGATGACGCCCATTTTTACGAGGTCGCCGTATTCGTGGGTGAGGGCGTTGTAGCCGAAGGTGTTGTCTTCGGATTCTTCGACCTTACTTGCGATGACGGAGCCGTCGAGGCCGCAGTTTTTGGCGATTTGTTTGACGGGGGCCGTCACTGCGCGGGAGACGATGTCGATGCCGATGCGTTCGTCGCCGGAGGCTTTCTTGCGAAGACCGACCAAGGCACGACGGGCGCGGAGGACGGCGGTGCCGCCGCCGGGGAGGATGCCTTCTTCGACTGCGGCTCGGCAGGCGTGGAGTGCATCTTCGACTCTTGCTTTCTTCTCGGTCATTTCGACTTCGGTTGCGGCGCCGACATTGACTTGGGCTACGCCGCCGGCGAGTTTGGCGAGGCGTTCTTCGAGTTTTTCGCTGTCGTATTCGGAGGAGGCGGCATCGATTTGATGACGGATCATGTCGATGCGTCCCTTGATGTCATTGGCTGAGCCTGCGCCTTCGACGATGATGGTTGCGTCTTTGGAGATGGTGATTTTTTTGGCTCGGCCGAGGTCTTTGAGTTCGAGTTTTTCGATGTCGATTCCGAGTTGCTCCATGATGGCGGTGCCGCCGGTGAGGATGGCGATGTCTTCGAGCATTTCGGATCGGCGATCGCCGAAGCCTGGGGCTTTGACGGCGACGATCTTCAAGGTGCCTCGGAGTTTGTTGATGACGAGTGTCGCGAGTGCTTCGGAGTCGATGTCCTCGGCGATGATGAGGAGTTGTGCTCCTGATTCGGCGACCTTGCCGAGGATCGGGAGGATGTCCTTAGCATTTGAGATTTTTTTCTCGTGGATGAGGATGTATGGTTTTTCGAGCACGGCTTCCATTGTTGCGGGGTCGGTGACGAAGTGTGGGGAGAGGTAGCCCTTGTCGAACTGCATGCCTTCGACGAGTTCTACTTCGGTGGTGAGTGATTGTCCTTCTTCGACGGTGATGACGCCGTCCTTGCCGACCTTGTCCATCGCGGTGGCGATGATCTTGCCGATTTCAGCGTCCTGATTCGCGGAGCAGGTGCCGACCTGTGCGATTTCTTTGGAGTTCTTGATCGGCTTGGACATGGTGTGGAGCTCTTCGATCAGGGCGGCGATGGCCATGTCGATTCCTCGTTTGATCTGGTTTGGGTTTGCGCCCGAGGTGATGTTCTTCAAGCCTTCGGTGAAGATTGATTCGGCGTAGATGGTTGCGGTGGTTGTGCCGTCGCCTGCTTCGCGGGATGCTTTGCTCGCGACCTCTTTGACCATCTGCGCGCCCATGTTTTCGTATGGGTCGTCGAGTGTGATTTCTTTGGCGACGGTGACGCCGTCTTTGGTGACGGTTGGTGAGCCGAAGGATTTTTCGAGGATGACGACTCGGCCTGATGGGCCGAGGGTCACTTTGACGGCGTTGGCGAGTTTTTGTACGCCTTTGAGGATTCGTTCTCTTGCGTCGGTGTTGAATGCGATTTGTTTAGCGGCCATGATTTGGCTCCTTTGGTTTGTTTTTAAGACACAGGCGGGACGCCTGTGCTACGGGTTCTGGTTTACTTTACAGGCCGATGCGGATGTATGCGATTCGCTCGGCTTCGATGATGAATACGCTCTTGCCGTCGGTAACTTTGACGAGTTTGTCTGTCTCTTCGGGGATGAGCATTGCTGCGGTGATGGTGAGTATTGATGTTGATTCGCACATGCCTGTGATGGCGAAGTGGGCGTTTCTTTCGCCGTTGAGTTCGGTGAGGGCTTGGCGGAGTTGGGAGTGGTTCATGGGAAGGGACTCGGGACTGGCCACTCGCCACTAGGGGAAGACGAAACAATGCTTCTTCCCAAGCGGCTAGTGGCTCATGGCTAGTGGCTTCTTACTCGATGATGGCCAGCACATCGCTTGCGTTGATGATGAGGTAGTCCTCGCCATCGAGTTTGATGTCGGTGCCGCCCCATTTGTTGAGGATGACGCGATCGCCGGCGGCGACATCGAGGGGGACGCGGGTGCCGGCGTCATTGAGGGTGCCGTCGCCTACGGCGATGACGGTGGCGAACTGTGGCTTCTCGGTGTTTGATGATTCGGGGATGAAGATGCCGGCGCTGGTGACTGATTCTGCTTCGTCACGCTCGACGAGGATTTTGTCGTGGAGGGGACGGATTGCGACTCTTGATTTTGTTTTGGTGGCCATGTTTTTTTCTCCAGGGATTAGGGATCAGGGATTAGGCATTCGCCAGAAAGGCTGATGCGTTGGTTCATGTGAAACGATTATGTGCTGGCTCCTGGCCAACGGTTTTGGTAATAGCGGTTCATGCATCGGCGGAGGACTTCGAGCAATGACTCGATCTCTCGCTGGGCATGGGGGCGATCGACGACGGCGAAGGCGCCGGAGCGCAGGGCGGCGTTCATTTCGCGGGTGTCTTCTCTCGCGGTTTTTTTGCGTTTGATGACGATGGTTGGAGGCGGCGAAGCAAGGCGGGCGAGGAGGTTGAGGATCCGGGTGCCGGCTTCTTCGGACTCGGGGGAGCAGTCGTCGAGGGGGAGGGCCAGATCGACGACGGCGATGTGGATTGGGTTGGCTTCGATGACACGCTGGGCAGCGTCGGCGGAGGAAGCAATGTGGGATTTGATGCCCATTGGGTAGAGGATCATGGGGAGGCGATCAACCCAAGGGGTGTCCTGCCAGCCTGCGTAGGAGAGCAGGAGGTTGAGGCGGCCTGTAGGTGCGAGGCCTTGATCGTCGTCGGGATGGGTGGGTTCGAGCACCATGATGTGCTCAGAGGTGTGGCAAAGGGCGTGCCGGTTTGGAGGGGGATTTGGGGGCGGAATTGGGGGAATTGAGGCGGGGGATGGTGTCAGGAGGGGTTGATTTTGGGGGCGGGGTGCCGAATTGGCAGGCAACAAGCTTAATCCGATATGCAGATCACGGGCGATTCCGGGACTTGAGGCTTGAGCAAAGCAGGTAAGCATGCAAGTGATAACAATGCGTTACGAGCGATACTCAATGGGATTGAGGAGTCCCATTGTCCTAAGCAGCCACAGGCTTGTGTTTTGCCTCGGATTTGAAGAAGGATTAGATAGGAAGTCAGCAGAAACAGGAACACAATGGTGAATGCCGACCATTGCTTGATTTTACGATGCGAGAGTAGCCCGATGCCGACAATCACTTCGATGCTGAGCACTCCGATTGCTACAAGAAGAGCAAACTGAGACGGTACGACTCCGCCTCGCTCGATCGCCGAGGCGAATGCAGCGACACCAACCTCAAATCCGTGTTGAGTTGTTGTTGTCTGTGTCACCTTGAGCGTTGCGGCGACGAGGAAGAACGCGCCTACAAACATGCGCATCGGGGTTTCGAAGCGAACGATCAACCGAAGAAGAGGAGCCATCATGCCGAGACCTTCTTTGATTTGATTAGCCACGCCGAGCCGAGTGTGAGGAGGGCGACGGAGATGAGGAGTATATAGCGGATCTGTGAGGGGCCGTTGTTGTTGATGGCGGCGAGATATTCTTTTTCCATCTCTTTTTCGTTGTAGAGAAGTTTTCCGTCCGCGTCGTAGACATTGCTTGTGGCGGCGTCTTGTTTCACATACTCGCCGGAGTCATCGATGAAGGCGAGGAGTTTGGCGACTTCGTCTTGATCTTGCACGAACTGCAAGGTGTAGTGCTCGTGGGCGAGTTCTCCATCATCGGAGCTCGGTTTGCTATCTCCAAATGCTCGAGCCATCTTTGTTGGGAGTAGAGGATTTTTTGGGTTCTCAAAATTTGAGAAACGAAATGAAGCCATAGGGCTCTTGGTTTCTCTCCAAGCCACTTTTACTATTTGATACTTACTGTTCAAGTAGACACGCAGATCAAGTTGTTCAACTGAAAGAACAATCTGTTCATTTTGAACCGTCAACTCCCCTTGGTCGAGCAATGCTGGTATGACGGGCCAGACACAGTGTTTCACTTGCAGTGCCATTCCGATGGGCATCGGTTTGTCGAGTTTATTCTCGATAAACATCCGCGCAGAATCGAATGGGGCCGAGGATATCACATCGAGCTTGCCATCGTAATAATTAAAATGTGCCGGAACAGTTTTCCATTCCTGCTCTATATCACGATCAGATTTGTACATGTTGCTGAACATTCGTTTGTCATATTGCACAAACGAAAACCGTCCGTCCGCACTTGTGGCGACAACAAGTCTTCTCTCTTCGCCCGTAGATTCCGCAACAAACGCGAGGCTACCGAACGGCTCGTACAGAGAGCGGATTTGCTCTGCAATACTTTCTGTATCCCGTGCAGAGCAAACTCCGCTCATTGAAATCAAAAACACAGAAAACAAAGCCTGAAAACACGGTATCTTGGTCATGCTGGCGGAGCCTCCATGCAGTCACCGGTACAAGTTTGATCCGTGACTGTGACCGTCGCCTGCGGCCCGCCACCTGGAACGGCGGTTGGCGTGCCCCCGAAGCAGTTTGGAGGAGTGCCAGACCCCGCGATGTAATACTGGCATGAGTGGGCTTTGGTAAATGGATTCGACACTTTCTTGTCTTTGCTTCCCGTGAGGCATCGAAATCCAGTCGGGCACACTACATATGCAGTGCACCCATTCGAGGGTTGATTGGGCTGAAGGAGAGGGGGTTGATCAGTGCCGAGCTGGCCATATATAAAGCAAATACTGGCACCGGCTTGCCCAAGGGCGATGGATACTGTTGCTGCGAGGCATGTGATGCCGCAGATTGTGGTGAACTTGAGTTTCATATTTATCTCCCATTGATTGCCACTCACCCTACCCCCCCCCCACAATTTTTGTCAACCTTATTTTTGATATTGTGCAAAAATTATCAATTCCTTTCGCACCCCTTCACCAAAGCAGCTGTACCATCTTTGTGCGGATGGCATATGCAGGAAAGCTATGAAAAGAAAAGCATTCTCAATCATCGAACTTCTTGTTGTGATTGGCATCGTCTCGTTGCTTCTGGCGATTCTTTTGCCGACACTGAGCTCGATTCGTCAGCAGAGTAAGATTTTGCTTTGCACTGCTCGGATTCGGAACTCGGGCACTGCGGTGACCATGTATGCGGATGATTATCGTGGGATCATGCCCTTTGCGGGGCGGGACGCTCGAATGATTACTAATCCTGCGAGAGAGAATATTCGTGTTGGGCGACAATACGGGCTGTACCTTGGGCATTGGGTTGATCTGATGCCTGACTATTGGGAAGGCGATTTATGGACTGAATCCATGATGTGCCCGGATCAGCCAGCTTATGACCCCGATGCGCCCCAATGGCCTGATGCATCGGTGACGGTCGATGGGTTCCGCAGGCAGCCTTGGTTTGATATGAGCGCGGCATTTCACCTCACTCCTGAGTCACTCTCGCGTGGTTCGCGGCTTGACGATGCTGTCGCAGCACCGCAACGGCTCTCGAATGTTGCGTTTCCATCTGGCAAGGGAATGCTCTATGAGTTCCTTGGATTTTGTATCCCCGATTCACCCAAATCACAGTTCTGGAAAGATGCTGCACAAACCCAGCGATATGCCACATCGCTCGCCGCTGTAGATGGATCCGCTTATCGTTACGCTCGTCGCAATGCCTATGAGCCTGTCTTTGGGGTTGGGATTGAATATACCATGGATGGCGTGCTTGGTCGAGATATTGATCATGCGTTGATCGGTGCGGACGCTCACAATCGACTCGGATTCCCTGACTCTTGGGCTGATACTGATTAGGCGTGCTTATGGGCAGCCGGCGGAGAAGAGTTGGAGGAAGAGGGAGATGTCGAAGAAGTTGAGGGTGCCGTCTTCGTTGAGATCGACGAGGCAATCTGGGGCGGCATTGCCCAAGATGGCGAGGACGGCGGGGTCGCTTTGGACGATGCCGAACTCGTTGCCGGTGAGCGTCACCTGATAGGTGCCTTCGGTGGCAGCGTCTGGGGTGACGATGAGGAAGTTTGTGTCGGTTCCAGAGAAGAGTGGGCCGTCGGTGATGTCGAGGCCGTTGAGTGACCATTGGTAGGTGGCGACATTGATGGCGGCGACGGAGAAGCTGACATCGTCGGCGTTGAAGTTCACGGCTTGGCTTTGAGGCTGGGCGGTGATTTGCAGGGAGGTGTCGAAGCGGTAGGCGATTCCTGCGAAGGTTTCGCCGGCGTCGTTGAAGGTGGGCTCGCCAACGAATATTGAGTTCGTATCCATGGCGAGTGCGGCTGGGCTAAAGGACGGGCCTGGATTGACGGGGATGAGTGTGGAGAGGAGTGTTCCGGTTGCGGCATCGAAGAGATCGACGCCTGATTGGTTGGGTGCTGCGACGGCGATGATGCCTGTGTCGGAGATTTTGACGAACATCGGGGGAACGCCTCCACCTGATTGGTTGGTGATGGGGAGTGTATCGCGGAGGGCACCCGTGTTGATGTCGTAGGTGAAGACGGAGCCGGAGTTTGGGCCGAAGGGGTCGTCGCCGGGTGCGGTGACGACGAGGGTGTCGGCGTTGATGGCGACGGCTTCGGCGAAGGTGAACTCTTCGCCGGCGTTTATGGGTGGGGAGATTTTATTGAGCCGTTGCCCGGTGGCGACATCGAAGAGGTAGGCATCGTGTGGGCATCCGATGCAGTCCCCGGCGAAGGATGGATTCCCTGATCCGACGGCGAGTTTGCCGTTGGAGAGATCGACGGAGGAGCCGAAGAGTTCGAAGATTGGCGAGGGACCGACTTCGTCGCCGAAGACTTGATTGAGCAGTGCGCCGGTGGCCGCGTTGTAGAGGTAGACGGATCCGGACCCGAGGTTTTCCAAAGGTGAACCGACGGCGATGACATTGTTGTCGATGTCGATGGATACGCCATAGCTGGCTTGTTCGGGGATTGGGAAGTTCGAGGTAAGTTCGTAGAGTTGGGTGCCGGTGGTTGCATCAAAGACATAGACCCCGCGTTGCACTTCGAGAAAACTCCGATAGATCGTGTTGCTGACGATGATGATGTTGCCTTCGATCGCGACCTGGGCTCCGAAGTTGGTGATATTGGCGCCGTTGGTCGGGATGAGATTGCGGATGAAGGCGCCGGTTTGTCGATCATAGATCCCGACGGATCCTTGTCCGGGCCCGCTGGCTCCGCGTGCACCGATGACAACGATGGAGTCGTTGGCGGCGATGGCGCTGCCGAAGTATGTGTTGAAGACTGGTGGGTTCACGGCGTAGATGACGGATTCGTTGATGACCTGGGCACCGGCAGAGGCGGCGGCGAGGGCGAGGAGGGCAAGGGCGGCTTGGCGGATGCGGTTCATGGTCAGGGTCCTTTTTGTAGTCGGCCTTGGACGGGCTCTATCGGATACTGCGCAGTTCATGGTATCGAGTCCTATGGGATTCTCAAAATTGATTCTCTATTTTATGCTTTGGCTGTGTTATCGGCTGTTTTGGATGATTCTTGTAGCGAGGGGCAAACCCTGATATACTCCTGACATGGAAATCGCAATTGCAGTATTGGGGCTGATGACGCTGGGGTTTGGGGCGTGGGTGTTTGTGCTGATTCGGGCGCAGGGGGCGGTGCGCGATGAGGTGCGCAAGGCGGAGAGTGCACGCGATGTGCTGGCCAAGGAGAATGATCGGCTTGGCGATGAAGCGCAGCGGGTTCGGGGGGAACTCGATGAGGCGACGAGCAAGGCGGAGGAATCGGGGCGGCGGGTCAATGAACTCTCGGTGACGATCGCGCAGATCAACGAGCGGCTTGATGGGGCGGAGAAGCGGTATCAGGATTTGGTCAATGATGAGAAGCGGCTGACCGAGCAGTTCGAGGCGATTGGTGGGAAGTCGCTTCGGGCGAATCAGGAAACATTGTCAAAGTTTTTGAGTGAACGATTGAAGGATGCGGATTCGTTGTCGCAGAAGGAACTCGACGAGCGGAAGGTGGCGATTGAGTCGTTGGTCAAGCCGATCCGGGAGACGCTGACCAAAACGCATGAGCAGATCGTGCAACTTGATGAGCGGGTGCGGGCTTCGGGGGAATCGAATGTGTCGTTGCGTGAGGAGACGGCGAGGCTGACCAAGGCGTTGTCGCGCCCTGAGATTCGGGGGCAGTATGGGGAGATTCAGTTGCGCCGGGTGGCTGAACTCGCGGGGATGACGGGGTATTGTGATTTTACCGAGCAGGTGTCGGTGCGTGATGAGGATGGGCAGTTGCAACGCCCGGACATGATCGTGACGCTGCCTAATGAGCGGATTATCGTGGTGGATGCGAAAGCCAATATCAATGCGTACATCGAAGCGGTGAATGCGACCACTGACGAGCAGCGCGAGGAGCAGATGGATCGGTTTGGTCGGCATATGACTGAGCAGGTGAAGAAGCTGGCGGATAAGAAGTATTGGTCGCTCTTCGATGGGAACAGTGCGGAGTTTGTGGTGATGTTTGTGCCTGGGGATCATTTTATTGATGCAGCGTTGGCGCGGAATCCTGATTTGTTGGACATCGCGGCGCAGCAGGGGGTGATTATGGCGTCGCCGAGCACCTTGATTGGGTTGTTGCGGGCGGTGCATGTGGGATGGCGGGAGCATGCGTTGACGGAGCAGGCTGCGGAGTTGTTTGTGCTGGGCAAGGAACTGCACGATCGGGCAGCGACGGCGTTTGAGCATGCGGGCAAGCTGGGGGATTCGATACGGATGTCAGTCGAGCGGTATAACCGGCTTGTTGGGTCGATTGATTCTCGGATGATGCCGACGCTCAAGAAGTTTGAGGATGCGGGGGCGAAGAGCGGGAAGGCGCTTGTTGAGCCCAAGCGGGTGGAGGGGGAGGCGCGGTTGTTGGCGGGGAGTGAAGAGGGGGAGTGAGAAGAGAAGAGGTACGCAGAGGGGCAGAGAGCGCTGAAGCCGCAGAGGTGCGGAGAAGATGGGAACCGGAAAAAAACAAGAGCACTGCTTGGCGGGGACTCTCAAGCAGTGGCACCCGCGGCTTCGTTGTTTTGGACAACTCGGGTTGTTTTTTTTCGAAACAATGGAAGATGAAGGTCGGAGCAGCTGGCGATTGTTTTCCAGCCGCCTCCATCAGGGACTTGCAATCTGGACTTGATGACTTTCTTGCCGAGTAGCGTTTCTTTGATCCGGTAGTGACCTGCGATGAGCCCGGTGACGGCATCGATGTATTCGTCGAGATGCGCATCATAATTGCAGGGGAACCATTCGAACCCGAACCCGCTGGCACCGAGATAGAGTTCGTCGTCCTGGAGATTGAGTTCGATATCGAACGAGAGCCCTGGCTGCTTCGGGATTCCCATCTCTAGATCAAGGTATCGACATGATGGGTTCTCGTCGATCTCCATGGTGAGATGCGGGAACGAGGATTGGATGCGTTTGTACGCATCGATTGCAGTTGCTCGGTCGTTGGGCTGCTCTGGTGACATTGCACTGAGTGTATGCAACAAAGAGGACTGCTATGCCAGAGACAACCAGCAGTGGCAGCTGATAGCGGTGCGGCTCACTTGATGAAGGGGAATGATTGATGGGTGGGTGCTCGTTATCGGGTACTTGGGTGGAAAGTTGGACGGGTGGCACCGATCAGGGATAGGGGGCGTGGATGGATTGATTGGTGGGCGGTGGAGTTGGTGTTTGAAGGGAACGATCTTTAGGAAGTCGGTTCGGCTTTGGATATCTCCTCTGTTTTTGGGCCTGATCGACGCTGAGGCTTGGGGCATGCCTTGATGCTTTGATCGGAGCGTGATGATGCTGACACGGACACGATTTTTACTGATTGCGCTGCTCTTTATTGCGGGCGTTGTGGGGAGCTTCGCGTTTGTGCTCAACGCCATTCAACGCGAATCATTTGAGAGCGAGGCGGAGAATCGGGCGCATCTGGTGACGCAGTTTGGCAAGGCGAGCCGGGCGTATACCAAAGAGACGCTTCGCCCGGCGGTCGAGGGGCATACCGATGAGATGGTGTTCGAGGCGATGTCATCGACCTTTGTGACGCGGGGGATATTCGAGGCTTTCAACAAGGAACTGCCCGAGTATCAGTATCGCCAGGCGACGCGCAATCCGTTGAATCTTGACAACAAGGCCGATGCGTATGAAGAGGGGATCATTGCGGAGTTTGAGGCACAGCCTGAGCAGGAAGAACTTACGGGATTCCGGTCGATTGATGGGGAAGAGTATTTTTATACGGCCCGTCCGATTGTGGCCGAGGCGGGGTGCTTGAAATGTCATGGGTCGGTTGAATCGGTGCGTCAGACGCAGGGGGCGATTGTCGAGCAGTATGGAACGGGGCACGGGTTTGACTGGGAGGTCGGCGAGGTTGTCGCAGCCCAGATGATTTCGGTGCCTACGGCTGATTTATATGCCCAGTACAGTTCGATGCAGCGGGCGGTGCTCTGTGTGTTTGCTGGGCTGACGCTTGTGCTTGTTGGGGTCAGTTATCTCTTCTTCACGCTCGCGACCCGTCATGCGGAGGGCGAGAAAAAGGCGAGGGCGATTGCGGAGCGAGCCAATGAATCGAAGAGTCAGTTTTTGGCGAATATGAGTCATGAGATTCGGACGCCGATGACTGCGATTCTGGGGTTTGCCGACACACTCCGTGAGCATGGCAATCGAGAGAAAGCGCCTCAGGAGCGGCTCGATGCGATCGAGACGATTCGCCACAATGGTCAGCATCTTCTTACGCTGATTAATGATATTCTCGATCTCTCGAAGATCGAAGCGGGGAAGATGGAGATGGAGTTGATTCGGTTCTCGCCGATCACGCTCATCGCGGAGGTTCAATCGTTGATGCAGATGCGGGCGCTCGACAAGGATTTGAGCTTCGAGATCGAGTTTGACGGGGCGATCCCGGAATATATTGAATCGGACCCGACGCGGGTTCGTCAGATTCTGACCAATGTGATCGGCAACGCGATTAAGTTTACCGAGTCGGGTGGGGTCAAGGTTGTGCTCCGGGTGGTTGAGTCCGATTCTGGTGCGCAGATGATCGAGTTTGATGTGGTGGATACCGGGATCGGGATGAGCGAGGAGCAGATCGGGAGGCTCTTCCAAGCATTCTCGCAGGCGGACACCTCGACGACACGCAAGTTCGGGGGGACCGGGCTCGGGCTCAATATCAGCGGGCAGTTGGTCACGATGCTCGGCGGGACGATCGCTGTTGAGAGCGCCGAGGGGCAGGGGAGTGTTTTCCGCACGATCATCCCCACTCGATCGCCTCGGGGAATGCGGATGATCGAAGACCCGGCGTCGATGCTCAGTGTCCGCAGCCGGTGGAATGTAGAAGAGGCGAGCGAAGTGATTCGGCTCGATGCTCGGGTGCTTCTTGTCGAGGATGGGAAGGACAACCAGAACTTGATCTCGTATGTGCTCAACAAGGCGGGGGCGACCGTGAGCATTGTTGAGAATGGCGAGCTCTCGCTCGATGCAGCACTCGATGCGCAGTCCGCGGGGAAGCCGTTTGATGTGATTCTGATGGATATGCAGATGCCTGTGATGGATGGGTACGACGCGACGCGGACCTTGCGTGCGCGTGGATATACGAGATGCATCATCGCGTTGACTGCGCATGCGATGGCTGAGGATCGGCGTAAGTGCATCAAGGCGGGGTGTGACGAGTTTGTGTCCAAGCCGATTGATCGGGTGGGATTGGTTCGGCTGATTGCTCAATACACCGATGGACGCGATGAACGAGCGTCGGCGGCATGATCAGGCGATGCCACCGATGTGCTGGCGGATGGATTTGAGGTCTTTGCGGATCCAGTCGAGCATGTTCCAGTAGAGGACAAGTGCGATGAGTGGGCCGAGCCCGAGGAGAAGGATGCCGACGGTCATGAGGACCGGGCCGAGCCACATGAGGAGTTTGGCTCGGTTGTATACTTTTTTATTGCGTATCAGCGGTGCCATCCATTTGATGTACACCATGGCTGCGAAGTAGCGGACGACGAAGACCACAAATCCGATGAGCCCAATTCCGAGCATCACAAAGACCAGCACATCGCCTTCGGGGAAGAAGTCGAGCACGAGATTGATGGCGGTCGTGACGATGCCGAGGACAACCATGATTCGTATGAGTTTGCGTGCGCTGCTGCCGTCGTATGACCCGGAGTATGCGGGGTCTTCGGTGGAGAAGAGCCACCAGCCGAAGAATGTGGCGATGGCGAAGGCGAGGGAGATGATGGTGGCGATGATGTCAACTGCTCGTTGAGAAATCCCGATATTGATCCCCCCCATTAAAGCGGCTGCAATGCCGCCGAACATCCCGATGAGCACGGTGATCACGGTGACGATGATGACTGTTTGGATGATGAAGACGCCTTTGTGGAGCGCCGCGAGATATTGCGGATCGGCTTTGGCGAGTTCGCCTCGCCCGATGGAGCCTTCGATGGAGAAGCCACACTCTGGACAGACGCCTGAATGATCGAGCCCGGCGAGGTCGTAGTCGCATTGGAAGCAGTTCGTGATGATTGATTCGCCGCACTCCGGGCAGAGCCCTTGGAGATCGATCCCGGTGAGGTCGTAGTCGCAATGGGAGCAGGTGATGTGGGTATGGGTTTGATCTGATGATTGGTTCTGGTCAGTCATGAGATGATGGTATACGGAGTTGGGATATGATGTGGGGCTGATTGCTGGTTTTTGGAGAAAAGCAAGAGGTACGCAGAGAAGAGCACGGCTGCGCCCGGGGCGGCGAGTCGTGGTATCGGGCTCGAAGAACATGCAGGAGACTGCGTCACCAGCATGGCACCCGACACCCGCGCTAGGAGGTGAGGGTTGCGAGTTCTTGGGTGATGTTGGCTTTGGCTCTTTGATCGTAGTTGTTGGTGTGGGCCCAGGGGGTATGGAAAATGGATGGGGGATCGAGCAGGGAGCTGAGGAACGCTTTGCGGGCGAGGCGATAGGTGGGTTCGTCGACTTCCTCATATTCTTCGCGGATGGCCCGGGCGTATCGGTCGTAGGCGGGCGCAGGGGAGGCGAGGATGGAGAGGTCGATGTCGGCGATGATCTGCTCGTCGGGTGCGCTCGCTTGGTGATGGTTGGCGGTGATCAGAATCAGACGGGCGGCTGACTCGATCACATCAGCCGCGACCCCGAGGTCCGTTGCTGCCCGGCGCATGAAATCTGCGGCGTCTTGCTCGTTCGATTTGGAGAACGGGTCGTAGATCGCATCGTGGTACCAGATCGCGAGTTCGATCGAAGGATCATGATCGGCGTGGATCTGATCGAGCAGATCGAGGCACTCGGCGATGTGGTTGAGGTTGTGATAGGCCCTTGGCGGATCAGCGTAGGCGGCTTCGAGATCGGCCAACGCCTTGGTGGTTGAGTGATTGGCGTCGCCGACGAGCCGCTGGATTAGGCGCGGCCAGCGGGCGGCGATGGGGTGGGCGGAACTGCTCATTGCTTACCTCGACCTATGCCGGGTCGGGGAGGGTGTCGGTGGGGAGATCGGGCTCGGCGTCGGGGGTTGGGTCGGGCTTGGGCTTGGAATCCGGCGCTGGGGTTGATGGGCCTGAGCCTAAGAGATCGGCGACGGTGGAGCGCTGGAGGGTTTCGCCTCGCATGAGTTTGTGGACCTCGTCGGCGGTGAGGGTTTCGTATTTGAGGAGGGCCTGGGCGACGGCTTCGACTTTTTCCCAGTTTTCGTTGAGGATCTTCTCGGCTTCGGCGTAGGCCTCGTCGACGATTCGGCGGGTTTCTTCGTCGATGACGCGGGCGGTGTCTTCGGAGTAGTCCTTCTCGGGGATGAAGGTTTCGCGGGTGTCTTGGCCGGCGTAGTTGACGAATCCGAGTTTGGCGCTCATGCCCCATTCGAGGATCATCGCGCGGGCCAAACTTGTTGCCTGGCGGATGTCACCCGATGCGCCCGAGGAGACATCGTCCATTGCTTTGGCTTCGGCGATGCGTCCGCCACAGACGACGCGGAGGGTTGCGTGGATCCATTTGAGCCCATAGCCTGTGCGGTCCTTTTCAGGGAGGGCGAAAGTTGCGCCGCCGAAGTCGCCTCGGGGGATGATGGTGACTTTGTGGAGTGGGTCGGCGTCTTTGAGTTGGGCCTGGAGGACGGCGTGCCCGGCTTCGTGGTAGGCGACGAGTTTGTTTTCGTCTTTTTCGCGGACGCGGGATTTGTTGGCGCGTCCGAACTTGACCTTGTCTCTTGCCTCTTCTAAATCTTCATGCTCGATGAACTCCTTGTCGAGCATAGTCGCCGAGATGGCGGCTTCGTTGATGATGGCGGCGAGGTCTGCGCCGGAGAAGGTTGGTGTGCCTCGGGCGATTTTCTCCATGTCTACATTTGGGCCCAGTTTCACTTTTTTGGAGTGGACCTTGAGGATTTCGAGTCGCCCTGCGACATCGGGGAGGGGGACCTGGATCTGTCGATCGAATCGACCCGGACGGATGAGCGCGGGATCGAGGACATCTGGGCGGTTGGTTGCGGCGATGACGATGACGCCGTCACCTGAGCCGAATCCGTCCATTTCGACGAGGATTGCGTTGAGTGTTTGTTCTCGTTCGTCGTTGCCGCCGCCTGAGAACCCGCCGCCGCGGCGTCGCCCGATGGCGTCGATTTCATCAAGGAAGATGATGCACGGCGAGGCGTCCTTGGCTTGCTTGAAGAGATCACGGACGCGCGATGCGCCCACGCCTACGAACATCTCGACGAAGTCTGAGCCTGAGATACTAAAGAAGGGGACATCGGCTTCGCCCGCGATGGCCTTGGCGAGGAGGGTCTTGCCGCACCCGGGGAGCCCGGAGAGGAGGACGCCTCGGGGGATTCGCCCGCCGAGCCTTGTGAACTTCTTTGGGTTTTTGAGGAACTCGATGATCTCGGTGACTTCTGTTTTGGCTTCTTCGATGCCGGCGACATCTTTGAAGGTGATGCCGGTCATCTCTTTGGTCATGGTTTTATGGCGTGACTTGCCGAAGGACCCGATCATGCCCCCGCCGCCGCCGGCGGCTTTCATGCTTCGGGCGAGGAAGAACCAGATGAGCCCGATGATGAGGATCAGTGGGCCGAAGGCGAGGAGGAAATCGACCCAGCGGGAGGTTGGTTTTTCTTTAAAGTTGCCGTTGGTGAGTGCGAAGAGTTGGCGTGCGATTTCTTCGCGTGTGATGTGTGTGATGGGGACGCGGACGATGCTTGGTGTGTCGCTTGCGACTTCTGCTTGGGTTCTGCGCGCGTTGATCCCGGTTTCGTTGATGGTGACGGAGTCTCGATCGATCTCGCCGGACTCGTAGGAGACCTTGAACTCTTGGAAGGTGATGATGTCGCCTTTGTCTGAGCTTGAGAGGAACATGACGAGCATGAGGACCATGAGCATGACGACAAAGAACCCGAACATGCCTTTGCCCTGCTTTTGGGGGGGCGAGCCGGGCTTGTTGCCCTTTGGGTCGGTGGGCTTGTGCTCGTCGTTCTTCTTTGGGGATGGATCGTTGTTTTTCGACATATTGGCTGGTTTCGTGGGGACTGTTTTGTGGGGGGGGCGTAGGGATTGAATCGGGGTTCTGTGTGTGTATATCGGTCGAGCGGGGATGGATATTTCATCCCAGCCCGAGTTTGGGTCCAATGTGCGGAATCATAGCTCCGCCGGGATCAATACGCTGGGACTTGGGTGTGGGATCGTTTACCAGCCTGATCGCATCTCAGAAATCACATCTCGGGCGAGTTCGTCGATGGCGGTGCGCTGTCCGAGTTCGAGCCGATCGGCGACATTCCGGCCCGGCGAGAATGCGGCGGAGGCGGTGTAGCCGTCGCGGGCGACGATCAGATCGCCCGAGCGGTTGTCTCGCCACTCGAAGCGGATGGTGATGCGGGTGGCTTGTTCTTGGACGAGCCCGGTTCGGGGGTCATCGGAGAGGACGAGGAGGGAGGTGTTGGTGATGACGCCGACGAGTGTGGTGTCGGCGCGGTCGGTGGGCGCGAGGTGCCAGGGGGTTCTTCTTTGGAGTTCTTTGATGAGTGATTCGGTGAGTTGGACCTCGATGCCTCGGGAGGTGGTTTCGTTTTTGAAGATGGGGATGGCGACGGATTGGATGGATTCGTCGAATGTGGAGCTGAAGGAATAGCCTTGGGATGGATCGGAGGCGCACCCGATGAGCAGCAGGGTTGCGAGCAATGAGATGAAGAGAACGCGGAGACTCACGATGCGGATTCCTCCGCGGGTGGTGTTTCAGAAGTGGGTGTGGCTTGCTCAGAATCGGTGGCTTGTTCAGAATCAGTCGTTTGCTCGAACTCTAACCAGCCCTCTTTGAGCATGATGCCGATGGCTTCGTCGGCAGCGTCGGTCGCGGGGTGTCGGCGGATCAACCGGGCGAGGATGAACCGGGCGGAGGTATCGTCATCGACCTTGAGGTACCACCTGGCGGTGTCGAGGACTTGCTGGGCGGCGGATTCGTCGATCCAGGCGTTCAAGCCGTCGGTGATGCCTGAGCGGATGGACTCTCCCGGGAACTGGGCCTGGTATTGTTCGATGAGGAGTTTGGCATCGAGGAGCCCCGACCCGTCGTAGCGTGGGCCTTTGAATCGGGCGATGTTGGCTTCGATCTCGCGGAGCATAGCCTCTCTGACATGCTCGGATTTGGGATAGTTTTCGCGGAAGATCGAGTACATCTCGGCAGCGAGCGGGAGTTCGCGCCGGCCGTAGTAGTGATCGGCGAGGGCGAGGGCGGCTTTCTCGGCGAGTTTGGAGCCCGGGGCGCGTTCTTGGGTGCGGATGAGGAGCTCTTCGCCCGTCGGGCGGGCGTTTTCGTAGCGGAACCAGAGCATGCGTCGGCGGAGCCCGTTGATGTAGTCGATGCCGATGTAGTATTCTTGTTCGACGGCTTTGAGGAAGTAGGGTGAGGAGGGATAATCGCGGATGACGGCTTCGAAGTCGAAGAGGGCTTTGTATTCGCGGTCTTGGTCGAGCCGGGCGACGCCTCGGAGGTAGTAGGCTTGGGCGATGTACTCGTTGCGGGTGCGTTTGTTCTTTTCGAGCCAATCCGAGAGCATGTCCTTGGCCTTGCCGGGCTTGCCTTGGGCGAGGAAGCGGGCCGCGTCGGCCATGACGGCGGCGTCGGTGCCGGGCTCGGGGGCGGCGGTCTGGGCCCAATCGCCTGAATCTTCGAGGGTGAAGGCGGAAGATTGGGCATCGGCGAGCGATGGACAACCGATCGCGAAGATCAGGCTCAAAAGAAGGGCAGCATGGGGCAGTCTGGTCATGTGGTTCATTTGAATCATTTTGGATCATTCCGGAGGTGGTTTTCAATAGGATAGCGTGTGTCGGGTGACGATGCGGGGGATCGGGCGACTAAACTCCGCTCTATGGGCAACAAAGGATCGAATATGGGATCAGGCATGGGATCAAGATCGGCGGGCAGAGGGACCAAAGCGGGCGATGAGCAGCTCTTGCGCGATGCGCTCGCGCTCGAGCAGGCGGGTCGGCTTGAGGAGGGGCTCAGGATCGCGCGGGATCTGGTCCGGCGACGCCCTGAGTGGTCGCACGGGCATTATGCAGTGGGGTCGATTCTTTGTGCGCTCGGGCTGATTGATGAGGCGGATGCGGCTTTGAGAAAATCAATCGCGCGGAATCCGAATCTGGCGGGGGTGTACGCTCGGCACAGCGAGGTGCTCAATCGGCTTGGGCATCATGAGCAGGCGGTCGAAGCGGTCGATAAGGCGATCTCGCTGCGCCCCGAAGACCCCAAGATCATGGTGGTCAAGGCGATGGTGCTCTGGCTTGGGGGCGATGCGCACCGGGCGTACGATTTCCTCGATGGGCGGCTCAAAGATGGGATCGACGATCCCAACCCGCGGAGTATCCACGCGTCGATCGCTGGGCAGATCGGCAGGCTCGAAGAGGGGATCGCTAATCTTGAATCGCTCGTCGAAGAAGCGGACACGAAGGTTTGGACGGATTCGTTTATGCACTCGTCGATCCTGATGCACCTGAGCAAACTCTATGACAAGGCTGGGCGATATGAAGAGGCGTTCAACGCGGCGAGGCGGGCGGGGCTGATGCGCAAGACGGGATACGAGCCCGAACGGATCGAAGCGATCTGCGCTGATCGGGTCCGGGTATGGTCGAAAGAGATGATCGACGGGTTGCCCCGCTCGCGGGTGGTGTCGGACAAGCCTGTGTTTATTCTCGGGATGCCTCGATCGGGGACGAGCCTGGTCGAGCAGATTATCGCATCGCATCCGTTGGCCTATGGCGGGGGTGAGCTGCTCGAAACCTATCGCGCGAGCCGCGAGCTCACCGATCCGACCGAGCTTGAGCCGGATCGGGCGGGGCGGGTGGCGAATCTCAAAAAGGCGACGCTTGATCGGGTGGCTCGCAAGATTCTCAAGGCGATGGAAAAGCCCGCAGGCAAAGGGATCGAGCGGATCACGGATAAGCTGCCCAATAACTATGAGCATGTGGGGATGATCGGGTTGTTGTTTCCCAATGCCAAGATTATCCACTGTACCCGCACGCCGCTCGATACTTGCGTGAGTTGTTTTCTGCTGGATTTCGTGGGTGATACGAATCATGGATATTCGTACGACCTTGGGCATATGGCCCGCCAGTATCGGATCTATGAGCGGTACATGGCCCACTGGAAACAGGTCTCGGCGATCGAGATGCTCGAGGTGAGCTATGAAGAACTCGTGGCCAACCCCGAGGATGGGGCTCGGCGGATTATCGACTATGTTGGGCTCGAATGGGATGAGCGGTGCAGCAAATCGCACGAGACGAAGCGGGCGGTGAGTACGCTGAGCAGCGATCAGGTGCGGAAGCCGATGTATACGAGTTCGGTTGGGCGGTGGAAGAACTATGAGGCGTGGATTGGGGAGTTGGTGGAGGGATTAGGGATTGGGGAATAGGGACTAGGGATTGGGGGGAGAAGAGAAGCAAGAGGTACGCGGAGGGCGCGGAGATTACGCAGAGGCGCAGAGGGGGGAGGGGATTGGTTCAGAAAAGACATGCAGGAGCCGGGGACGGCACCAGCATGGCACCCGGCTACTAATTCTCAAGCTGATAGCGAAAGGCAAAGGGGGATCCAGAAACACGCCAGTCAAGCCCAATCACATCACCATCCTCATCGACTATTGAATATTTTCCTAATTCATAAAAACACGAAGACTCTGGGTTGCAGCCCTTGGGGATGGGAACAATTCCAATATGCGCGCGATATTCTCCGCCTACTTTCCATACCAGTATTGCGCTTGCATAGTCAATTGCGAGATTCATATCGTGAATCCATCGAGGCTCCATACCATACACAAATGCCGCAGACACGGCCTCCTCACTCGCAAGTACGCGGCTCGCTTTTTCCCATTGCTGTATATAGTCTCCGAATTTCCACCTACTAAAAAACAGCAAGCCCACCTCAACATAATCACCGAAATCGATGTTTATCTCCCTGCACCTTCGAGGACCTTCAAAATAATAACTGGTTTCATTTTGTACTTGTAGAACTTCAAATATCAACATTACTCTGCTTTCTGATTTCTGATCGCTTATTGCCGGGTGCCCCGACTCGCCGTCTTCGGCGCAGTCGGGTCTTTGTTATCAACTCGCTATGGAAGCCGGTAGAGGCTGATGGTGATGGAGTTGGCGATGGGTTCGCCGGTGGTTGGGTTGTGGGTGGTGAGGGGGGCGGAGGTGAGGATTGGGGTTGTCGATGGGTTGAGTGAGGTGGGTTGGATGAGCCAGCGGTGGGAAGCGTTCGCAGCGGTGTCGCCGGGTTGGTGTTTGCCTAGGAGCGAGGCGATGGGGAGATCGCCCATTTGATTGAAACGGACTGGGTCGGATTGGATGTGCTGGGCAACCGTGTAGGCGAAGGCTTTGATGTTTTGGCCGGTGTGGTCGCGGGCGCCTCGGGACATGGTCATCTCACGCCCGGCGATGAGGGCAGCCGAGATGAGGATGAAGGCTGCGATTGATCGGGTTGCTTTGAAAACGCGTGCCGGATTCGACCTGAGCCCAAGGCGATAGAGAGCGTAGACGGCGAGGATGGCTGCGGGCGGGTAGGCGGGCATGATGTAGGAACCTGCGTTCATGCCTGCGAGGGTGGTGGCAGCGAAGACGAGGAGTATCCAGAGGACGGCGGGGCCCATCGCGTGGGATCGGATACGGCGCGAGGGCTTGAAGGTGATCGCCAGGACGGCGGGGAGGCACCAGGGGAGGAAGCGTTCGAAGAAGTAGGCGGGGTTGTGAAGTGCGGCTTCGATGATGCCTGAGAACCCGCCTCGCCCCATGCGTGAGCCGAGTTCTTGGCCGAGCAGGGCGGTGCGGACATGCTCGGGATTGAGTTCATACGCGCTCCAAAGCCAGCCGGCGGGGAGGATGAGCATGATCGGGATCCCCCACTGCCACCCTGTGCGTTTGAAGGCTTGTTTTCGTGATCCCTTTGGGGTGATGATGAGGATGTGGAGGAGGAGGTAGAGGGGGATGAGGGCGGCGAGGGGGCCTTTGGTTAGCAGGGCGGCTGCGGCGGCGAGCCAGATGAGCAGGGCGAGTCGGCGGGGGTGCTTGGGCGATGAGGTGAGGAGGATGAGCGAGGCGAACCAGCCACCAGCGAGCAGGGCGGTGAAGAGGATGTCGGGGCGCATGAAGTAGATGTGCTTGATAGCCGACGGCGAGGCGAGCCAGGCGGCAGCGGTGAGCATGGCCAGGGGGGTCGCATGGGCAGCGATGGATTGGTCGGCTTCGTCGGCGGGGTCGGCGGGATCTGTTTCGGAGTCGGTGTTGAGTCTGCGGAAGAGGAATCGGGCAGCGAAGAAGATGAGGATGGAGATAGAGACGCCTGAGAGCACGGCGGGGAGTTTGAGGGCGAGTTCGTTATGGAAACCCATCGCCACGATGGGCGCAGCGACCCAGTTGACCATCGGGGGTTTGCGGGTGAGCCTGCCGAGCCCGTCGCGGGGGAGGATCCATTGGTTGTGATTCACCATGTCGAGGGTGAAGGCGATGGTTTTGGATTGATCGAGGTTCTGGCCCAGGTCCGAGGGGCCCAGGATGCGGGCGGCGAGGACGATGGCGAGGGTTGCCAGCCAGATGGCGAGGGCGGGGCGAGTGAATCGGGATGGGGGAGAGGATGGCATGGGTTGATGAAGGGTATCACTCTTTTTTGATCAATGCTGGATAGAGTATAGTTATTGAACTCGACTCTTTGATTTGCTTGACGAATGGGAAAATACATGGAACTTCGGACGATGACACAGATGGTCGCGATTGCTTCGCATGGGCATATGACACGGGCGGCTCAGGAGCTGGGGGTGTCGCAGCCTGCGCTCTCGGCTGCGCTGCGCAAGCTCGAAGCGGAGATGGGGGCGGCTCTCTTTCATCGGACGGGGCATGGGGTGGAACTCACCGAGGCGGGGCGGGTGTTTATGGAACATGCGAAGATCACGCTTCGGGCAGCGGAGCAGACCACTCAAGCGGTGCGGTCGTTGGTTGGATTGGAGACTGGGTCGATCAAGGTCGGGGCGGGGGCGACGGCGACGGGGTATTTGTTGCCTCGGGCGATTCATGCGGTGCGTGATGAGTATCCGGGTCTGCGATTCTCGATCCGCGAAGCGGGGAGCAGCAGCGTGGCGCAGGGGGTGATTTCAGGGGCGTTGGATTTGGGGATTGTGACGCTGCCGATGGATCAGCCCAGGGATGAGGAGTTGATGGTGGTGCGCGAGATCCGCGATGAATTGAGGCTGATCGTGCCTCCGGGGCATCGGCTTGATGGGAAGCGGAACTTCGCGTGGAAGGATTTGCAAGGCGAAGCCGTCGTTGCGTTTGAAGCCGGGTCTGCGGTGCGCTCGTTGATCGACTCGGCAGCGAGCGAAGAGGGGGTATCGCTTGAAGTGGTGATGGAGCTGCGCTCGATCGAGTCGATTGTGCAGATGGTCAATGCCCAGATCGGGGTTGGGTTTGTGAGCAAGTTTGGGCTGCCTGAGAAGGCGGGGGTGCGGGCGCGGGGCGGGGGGTTGATGCGGACGCTTGGGGTGATTCGAAGACGGGATCGGTTCCCGAGCCCGGCGGTTGGGGCGTTTGAGCGGGCGCTTTTGGCGGGGGTGTAGGGGGAAGAGAAGAGAAGATTTTTTGAACGCAGAGGGCGCAAAGATCACGCAGAGGACGCGGAGGGGGAGAGGGATGCCGGGTGCCGTGCTAGCTAGCGCCGTCTTTGGCACTTGCATGTCTTCTGAGTCGATCAATCGGACTCATGGAACTGACGAAATCTTCTTCATGCGTCTGTATTCACACTCGACCGAATAGAACGGGATCGGATATCCATAATTGCGAGGACAGTAAACACGAATCCAAATATGGTCAGAAGCAAGGGCCCGATCCAGATTCCAAACCAGCCTGAGGGCATCGCATCCTTTGGATTCAATGGATCGTATCGAATTTCTATCTCCTGACCAATTTTAAAATTCCAAGATGCTGATGCATGTGGAGCGCGAACCTCCCATTGATGATCGGTTTGTGTTTTGAAGATAAATGTTGGCTTATAAGCTGTATTGACTGGATTTGGTATTTCAATCTTTGTCACAACCGCAGTTGTGCTGACGGTATTTTGTACGAATCGGTACTGCTTCATCGCCCAGATTGGGCCTCCGATGGCAGTCGATATCCCCATTATCAAGAAGAACACAACACTGATGGAGTGGCGACGGGCTTGCTCTTCAGCGGTTGGTTTTCGTAGCCTCACATCTTCTCCATTCCAGCTATACTTGACAAAATCAATATCGGCTCCCTCACCAGATCACTCCAACACGATATTCGCCGGGTGCCCCGACTCGCCCTCTTGGGCGCAATCGGGAATGGTTGAATTCTATACATAAGACCTCACTGCGCCGGGTGCCCCGACTCGCCTTCTGAGGCGCAGTCGGGTCTTGGGGGTTGATCGACAAATCACCCGACTGCGCCGGGGACGGCGAGTCGGGGCACCCTGATTTGGGGCAGACGATATAAGCACGATCTATCCATCTTGTAAATGCGATTGATTTGATTCATGGACCATTGAAGCCGATACTCTTTGTAGATGGGCGAGGATGCCCAGTGACAACACCCCAAGGAGCCTGCCATGACCACTGATCCACTCAATGCCAAAGACACACTCGATATCAATGGCCAGTCCTACTCATATATCCGATTGGCTGCACTTGCTGAGGCGGGGCTTGGGGATGTATCGAAGATGCCGTACTCGATTCGGGTGTTGCTCGAAGCGATGGTGCGGAATCATGATGGGTTTATTGTCACCGAGGACGATATCAAGGGGCTCGCAGCGTACAACGCCAAGGCGGTCAAATCGGTGGAGATGCCGTTTATGCCCGGGCGGGTTGTGCTGCAGGACTTTACGGGGGTGCCTTGTGTGGTGGACCTGGCAGCGATGCGCGATGCGATGAAGAATCTCGGCGGGAATCCGGCGGCCATCAACCCGGCGGTCGCCTGTGATCTGGTGATTGACCACTCGGTACAGGTCGATGACTTTGCGACCTTTGTCGCGTTGACGATCAATGCGGAGAAGGAGTTCTCGCGGAACAATGAGCGGTATACCTTCTTGAAGTGGGGTCAGGAGAGTTTGGATAACTTCCGTGCTGTGCCGCCTGCGACGGGGATTGTGCATCAGGTGAATCTTGAGTATTTAGCGCGGGGGTGCTTGGTGAAGGATCAGGATGGAACACAGTGGGTGTATCCAGATTCGCTCGTCGGGACGGATTCGCACACGACGATGATTAACGGCGTGGGTGTGCTGGGTTGGGGCGTCGGCGGGATTGAAGCCGAGGCGGTGATGTGTGGGCAGCCTGTGTACATGCTTACTCCAGAAGTGGTTGGATTCAAGCTCAAGGGCAAACTGCCCGAAGGCGCGACAGCCACCGACATGGTGCTGACCGTGACCCAGATGTTGCGAGCGCATGGCGTGGTCGAAAAGTTCGTCGAGTTCTTTGGCGAGGGGATGAAAGAACTGAGTATTCCTGACCGGGCGACGATTGCGAATATGGCTCCGGAGTATGGAGCGACCTGCGGGTTCTTCCCGATTGATGCCAAGACGATCGAGTTCTTCCGCTTTACCGGCAAGACCGAAGAGGAATGTGCATTGACCGAAGCGTGGGCCAAGGCGAGCGGGTTCTTCTGGACGCCTGATGCGCCGGTGCCTGCGTTTGGGGCGACTTTGGAGTTGGATTTGTCGACGGTGAAGCCTTGTGTTGCGGGGCCAAAGCGGCCTCAGGATCGGATTGAGTTGGATTCGTTGCACACGGCGTTTGCCGAGATGCTCACTCGTCCGATGGGGCCTCAGGGGCTTGGGATTGATGCAGCAGATATCAATAAGAGCGTGACGATTACGCATACGGCCGAGTCGCACCCGGCGGATGTTGGGATGACATCGGAACTCAAGCATGGGTCGATTGTCATCGCGGCGATTACGAGTTGTACGAACACCTCGAACCCGGATGTGCTCGTCGCGGCCGGTTTGGTGGCGCGCAAGGCGCGGGCTCTTGGATTGAATCGCAAGCCTTGGGTCAAGACTTCGCTCGCGCCAGGATCGAAGGTGGTGACGGAGTATCTCGACAAGGCGAATCTGAGCGATGATCTCAACGCGATTGGGTTTAATACGGTTGGATATGGGTGCACGACCTGTATTGGCAACTCTGGGCCTTTGCCGAGCGAGATTGAGGACGGGATCAAGGAAGGTGGATTGGCGGTCACTTCGATCTTGTCGGGGAACCGGAACTTCGAGGGACGGATTCATCCCGATATCAAGGGAAACTTCTTGGCGAGCCCCCCACTGGTCGTGGCGTATGCGTTGGCGGGGCGGATTGATGTGGATGTGTACAACGAGGCGCTTTGTCAGACACCTGATGGGAAGGATGTGTACTTGAAGGACATCTGGCCTACGAATCAAGAGGTTTCCCAGGCGGTGGCGTCGTGTGTGACGACCGCGCAGTTTGTTGAGAAGTATGGCGCGGTGTATACCGAGAACGAGCAGTGGAACAGCGTGCCCGCGTCGCAGAGTGATTTGTTCCCGTGGGAGGACAAGTCTACTTATATCCAGAACCCGCCGTTCTTTGAGGGAATGACGGAAGAGGCTCCTGGGTTTAGCAAGATTGCTGATGCTCGGGTATTGTGCCTGCTTGCCGATTCCGTCACGACGGATCACATCTCGCCGGCGGGTCGGATCGAGCCCGAGACGCCGGCGGGGCAGTACCTCATCGCGCAAGGGGTCGCGGTGAGCAACTTCAACTCGTTTGGATCGCGCCGGGGCAACGATCGCGTGATGACGCGGGGCACCTTTGCTAATGTGCGTGTCAAGAACCAGATCGCTGCAGCCAACGGCGAGCAGCCCGAGGGCGGATGGACACGCAACTTTACCAAGGGCAACGATCTTGCATCGGCGCCGGTTGAATACATCTATGACGCGGCGATGGATTACAAAAAGGCGGGGACGACTTTGGTGGTCATCGCGGGCAAAGACTACGGCATGGGTTCATCGCGTGACTGGGCGGCCAAGGGAACATTGCTCCTGGGCGTCAAGGCGGTGATCGCGGAGAGCTTCGAGCGGATTCATCGTTCAAACTTGGTGTTTATGGGTGTGCTTCCTGTGGTCTTTAAGGATGGGCAGAACGCTGCGAGCCTTGGAATCAAGGGCGATGAGGTGTTTGATGTGCTGATGCCTGCGGACTTGTCGCCGAGGTGCGATGTGCCGATCAAGGCGACGTGCCCTGATGGGAGCAGCTTCGAGTTTGTGACGATGTGCCGAGTGGATACGCCTGTGGAGATCGAGTATTTCCGCAACGGCGGGATTCTGCATACGGTGATTCGGAAGAAGTTGAATGAGGCGAAGCAGTTGGCGTGAATTGAACTCAATAACGAGCCGCCCGAGCCACATACCCATAGGCTATCAGTCTTTATATGCCCAAACGGAGGCCATAGTTGCGCATTAACTGCGCCAATGCATGTCTATATTTGCTTGTTATAAATTTTCTTGCTCTTTCGCGTGAGATTGACTTGCGGTGCGGATGCGTTTCGGGCACAATGACAGACATGTGTTGATTTTGGTTTCAATGCGCCTCATTTGGTTAATCTTTTAGAAGGATCCATTCTATGGAACACAAATTTATGTTTGTAAAACAATGTGCTGCAATCTGCTTGCTTTCAGGCTTTTCATACGCCGGTGACGCGATTCCTGCGTCTGAGCAGAGCATGAACGGGCAGGCCACTCAAATCCATCTTGAGAGCGAGTTTCAGGCAACCCGAATCATCGCCGAAGCTGCCGCTGACGCGGAAATATGCTCTGGCCTGTATGGGATTTCATTGAACAGCGCATTCATGGCCAGCGAAACATTCAGTATAGATGAAATAAACAGAATTATTCTCGGAACAAACCTCGGCCAACCCCTCCCACTCCTCAACGCGAATCTCAGCGATGACATTTACGCAGATATCGGAGCCCAAGCCATAACCAACGGTTCGTGGATTTGCATCGACTCTTTTGGCACTTCATCAAATCCAGCGAGCCCAACATCGCTCGAAGTTTCTTACGAATTTGACATTGCTATATCGCCCAATCTCGATTATTATTACAAAATTGAAATATACAACTGGGACGACGGCCAGTACGATACTATCGTTCCTTCCACACAAATCAGTGGATTCGGAACTGACCGAATTGTAACGGCTACCATCACTTCAGGCGTGGCTCCATATATTAATCCAAGCACTAACGCTCCGTATACTGGGCGAGTTGCTTCACGGATAACAATTCATTCACTTAAAACTGACAGCGAGGCATATCCTATTTTCACGGCGAAATTCGATAATATCTCTTGGACTCTGGACTATTAGCTCAAACCGCTCTTCAATCTCAAAGCACGCGATGATTTCCATCGCGTGCTTTTTAATTCGTATTCAACAAGCAACACCAATCGCGGGTGCCCTGCTTACGCGTCGCTTAAGCAGGTTCTTCAACGACCAAGACCGGCTACAATGGACTCACAAAGGAGACGCGATGGCTGCATCTGAATCACAGAGAATGATGGCGTATGACGCGCAGAAGAAATCGGTCCTGGTGGCCTATCTGCTGTGGTGGTTCTTGGGGAGCCTTGGAGCCCATCGGTTCTATCTTGGCAAGACCGGCAGCGCGGTGGCGATGCTGGTGATTACGCTGGTGTCTATTCCGGCGATGCTCGTCTTGATCGGGTTTGTGGGGATCGCAGCGGTCGGGGTGTGGTGGATCGTTGATGCGTTTTTGATCCCGGGGATCGCGAAAATGCACAACATGCAGCTGGCCCAGCGGATTGGGTGATGTGGGCGGAGTGAAGACACAGGCGGGACGCCTGTGCTACGGGGGATAGAGGATTATCGCTTGCGGAGAACAACCAGCTTTTGAGCGGGCATGTCGATCTGGGCGGTGCGTTCGGTGCAGAAGGCCAAGGTCGCGCGTTCGATCTCGGCGAAGAGGTTGGTGACGAAGGTGCGTGAGTCGTCGGTGGTCAGGCCTTTGATGAGTTGGTCCGACATGGCTTTGACGGTGTAGAAATGTTTGCGGGTGGCGGCGTCTGGGCCGTCGATTCCCATGGGATCGTTGGAGAAGAACGAGCAGGCGCGAACATCGCAGATCTCGAGCCCGGCGGTTTCGCAGGCGTCTTGGAACTCGTATCGGCTTCGCACAGCCATCCACTGCGTGCGCATCGAAGTCCGCGGCAGGTACTCGGTTGTCACGACCCGACCGCCTTCGGCGAGCAGGTTGGCGATGTTGTGCAAGGCCTGCTCGAACTTTTCGGGCTCGGGGATGTGGAACAAGACATTGGCGATGTTGATGAAGTCGTACTTGCCTTCGATCGCGCAGAGGGGCGCGGTGATGTCGCCGGCCATGAACGAGACTTTGGCGGGGGTGCTCAGCGATGCGCTCCAGTCATTGAGCAGCCCGACGGAGGACTCGGCGAAATCGACGCCGAGGAGTGATTCAGGGGCAAAACGATCGAGGATGAAGCGGATCCATCGCCCAGCCCCCGAGCCGATGTCGAGGACCTTGCCCCCATTGACCTTGATTCCCAGATCGGCGATGAGTTGCTCGTAGATTGGGTAGATCGTGGCGTCTTCGATCGGCGAGGAGTAGACGAGCGCGTCGGATGAGCCGTCGGCATGTGCCCGGTTCATCTTGCCCCAGAAGTCACGGTAGTAGGTCTGGATGTCTGATTGTGTCATTGGCATGGAGATACTATCGGAACCAAGAACGGGTGAAATCAGTAAATCTCAGATCAGATGCTTTGTTTTGTGTATGCTTGAAGCGTTGATATGGAGGTATTGATGAGAATGCTTGGGATTTTTGCCGTTTGCGTGGGATGTTTCTTGGGGGGATGCACGGCTACTCGGCATTGGGACGGGCCCGAGGTTGAGGCTCTGATTGATGGGGGCGGTGCGGTTGAGAGCGGGATGTATCGGGGGATGCCGTACATTATGGCTTCGGTGAATGGGTCGGAGCCGATGAAGTTTTTGTTTGATACGGGGGCAAGCTTCAATATATTTACCCCAGAAGCCGCCAAGGAACTTGGTATCAAGCGTGACGGATACGCTCATGTGCGCGGGGCATCAGGCAAGACCAAACCGATCATCGCTGCAACGATCGACCGGGTTGAGTTTGGGCCTGTATCAATGGGAGACATGATCTTTCTGATCCACGATCTTCGGGAGGTGTCGCCATACTTCGCTGATGAGATTGCGGGGATCATCGGATATCGCGGACTTGAGGCATACACGATCGACATCGACTATCCCAATCGGCGCCTGGCGATCACTGATGAGCGGCTTGATCCCCGCGCCCCCGACACCTCCGTCTTCTATCGAGACCCGTTTGGGCTCCAATGGGTACCGATCTCATTTGTGGACCCGGACTCGCCTAGACATACCCGCATGGTGTGGTGCATGCTCGATACAGGAAACATCGCCACCTTTGATCTTATGCACGATGCTGCGGAGCCTCTGCTCGACTATACACGAGCAAGTGATGGGCACGAGTCTATCGGAATTCACGGCATTCAAGAGTCGAAAACAATGGCCCCCTTGCGGGCAGGGATGTTGATCGGGCAAACTCGGATCGAAGGCGTGAATGCACTGCTCAACGATGTCGAGAATCGGCTCAGTTCGAATCTTCTTCGCAACTTTCGCATCCGAATCGATGGAAAATCTCAGCTCGTCTCCTTCACCCGCGCCGACAACGCCCGTCGGCTTGTCTCAACCCGACGGATGGGTATCACGAATCTTTGGATACTCGATGGGTATCGGATTGATCGAGTAATCAAAGGGTCCCCAGCGTATCTGATGGGTATTCGTGCATATGACAAGGTTCTGCTTATTGATGGGCATGAGCCCACTGCCATGCACGACAAAGCCCCATATTGGGCGGCTGATCCTGACACGACAACGATCACTGTCCGGATACATCGAAAGAGTGATGATGGATGGGTGGATGTTGTGCTTCCGATCGATGGTTCGGTTGAGGGGATCGAGGAAAAAGAACCAATCAATGAGAAACCGCTGGGAATTGAGGTTGAGATGACCGGTACGGATGGGAAAGTGATACGGGGGATCATGACGCCTGTTGAACCGGTGGATAAGAAAGAACAAGCCGCTCCCTGATGGGTTCGGCTTGTTGAAGAAATGGGGTGGGGATCAAGGCATGGGATTACATGTCTTTGGGGATGTCGATGCCGAGCTTGGTGGCGATGCGTTGGCCGTAGTCTGGGTCGGCGCGGAAGAAGTGGCAGAGTTGGAGCATTTGGACTTCTTTGCGGGCATCACCCAGAGCGCCGGCGATGCGGGTGCTCAGGCGGTCTTTCTCGGCGTCGTCGAAGAGGCGATAGAGGTTGCCGGGTTGGGTGTAGTCGTCGTGGTCGATTGTTGAGTCGTAGCGGTCGACGATGGTGTTGCCCAGGTCCCATGTAGGATCGAGGAACTGCTCGTCGGGGAGTGCTGCATCCGGACGGGTTGAGGGCCAGTAGTTGGTTGAGGAGCCGTAGGTTTCGGCGGTGGCGGCTTGGCCGTCGCGCATGGTGTGCATGACGGGACAACGGGGTTTGTTGACGGGGATCTGGTGGTGGTTGACACCCAAGCGATGGAGGTGGGTGTCGGAGTAGGACATCAGGCGGGCCTGGAGCATTTTGTCTGGGCTTGGGCCGATGCCTGGGACGAAGCTTGATGGCTTGAAGGCGGCTTGTTCAACCTCGGCGTGGTAGTTTTCTGGGTTTTTATTGAGTTCCATTTGGCCGACTTCGATCAATGGGAAGTCGGCGTGAGGCCAGACCTTGGTGAGATCGAATGGGTTCCATTTGAAGGTGTCGGCTTGCGCTTGGGTCATGATCTGGACTTTGAGGGTCCAGCTTGGGAAGTCGCCTTTGTCGATGGCGTTAAAAAGATCGCGTTGGTTTGATTCGCGGTCTGAGCCGATGATTTCGGCGGCTTGTTGATCGGTGAGGTTTTTGATGCCTTGGTTTGTTTTGAAGTGGAACTTGCACCAGACGCGTTCGTTTTTGTCGTTGATGAAGGAATAGGTGTGGGAGGCGTAGCCGTTGATGTTGCGGTAGGAGGCGGGGATTCCACGATCAGAAAAAAGGGTGGTGATCTGGTGGAGGGATTCGGGGCACTGGGACCAGAAATCCCACTGCATGTCGTTATCGCGGAGGTTGGTCTTTGGGTCGCGTTTTTGGGTGTGGATGAAGTTGGCGAACTTGTAGGGATCACGGATGAAGAAGACGGGGGTGTTGTTTCCGACGAGGTCCCAGTTGCCTTGCTCGGTGTAGAACTTCATGGCGAACCCGCGGACATCGCGTTCGGCATCGGCGGCGCCTTTTTCGCCGGCGACGGTGGAGATGCGGATGAACATATCGGTCTTCTTGCCGACCTTGGAGAAAATGTCGGCCTTGGTGTATTGGGTGATGTCGTGGGTGACGGTGAATGTGCCGTAGGCCCCGCTGCCCTTGGCGTGGACAATGCGCTCGGGGATGCGTTCGCGGTTGAAGTGCTGCATCTGTTCGAGGAGCGCGACATCCTGCATGAGGACCGGGCCGCGGGGGCCTGCGGTGAGTGCGTGCTGGCGTGCGATCGGTGCGCCATCGGCGGTGGTCATGTATGGGCATTTGGGTGTGTCGGACATCGTGATCTCCTTTACTGAGTGTTGGATTGGCTGCAGCGTGAGCGCAAGACATCAGCTCACCATTGGTGACTTCTTCTTTTTCAAACTGGATCGCCCGATCAGACGGTGAGGAATGCTTCGCCCGGCGACCAGTTGCAGGGGACGAGTTCGTCGGACTGGACGCCTGCGATCACACGGAGGGCTTCGTCGACGGATCGCCCGACGGGCAATGGGTTCACATTGACCCATTGGATGATGCCCTTGGGATCGACCAAGAAACTTGCGCGGTAGCAGACGCCTTCGGTTTGGTGGGTGATGCCCAGATCAATCGCGAGTTTCTGAGCCGCGAGCAATGGGTAGGGCAGGGAGGCGAGCATCGGGTTCGAGTTGCGCCAGGCGAGGTGGGAGAACTCGTTGTCGGTTGATGCGCCGAAGAGATCGACATTGAGTTCGTTGAACTCATCTCGGCGGTTGCCGAACTCAACGAGTTCGGTTGGGCAGACGAAGGTGAAGTCTTTGGGATAGAAGAGCAAGAGCGACCATCGGTCTTGGTTGTCGGTGGAGTTGATGGTGGTGAGATCGGTTGGTTCGTTGCCGGTGCATGCTTTGCATGTCCAGTTCGGGAATGGTTGTCCTACGCAGAGCATGGGAGACTCCTCTTTTGGTGATTGGGGGAAAGGACCGGGCCTTAGAATGATTCTAAATCTTAGCCCCCGCTCGCTGTATTTTCGCGTGGTCTAGGTCTTTTTTGGTGCGGGCGGGGCGGAGACACCCGCGAGCATGCCGCCGTCGATGTTGATCTCGGTGCCGGTGGTGTATCCGGATTCATCGCTCGCCAGATACACCGCAATCGCAGCGACCTCTTCGACGGTGCCGAAGCGTTTGAGGGGTGTGCCTGCAGCAAACTTGGTGATGTTGGCGTCCCGATCCTCGCCAAAACCGATCGAGACATCCCACATGGGGGTGAGGATGGCAGCGGGCTGGATGGAGTTGCACCGGATGGTGAGCCCTTCTTCTGCGCAGTAGAGCGCGACAGTCTTGGTATGGTTTTTGATCGCGGCTTTGCTCGATGCGTACGCAGCGGCACGGGGAATCCCCACCACGCCCGAGCGCGAGGACATATTGATGATCGACCCGGTGCCTGCGGGGCGCATGGATTTGATGGCGTGCTTGCATCCGAGGAATGTGCCGTCGAGATTGATGTGGTGGACACGCTGCCAGGCATCGAGCGAAGCGTGCTCGGGGTCTTGCGGGCCCGCGTCGAGATCGAACCCGGTGATGCCTGCGTTGTTGACGAGGATATCGAGACGCTGGTGCTCTTTGATGACGCGGGCGATCGCTTCGATCCATTTTTCTTCGTCGCTGACATCGAGATGAATATATGAGGCCCGCTCACCCATCGCGTCGGCGTGCTTGGTGCCCAGTTCGTCGTTGATGTCTGTGAGGATCACGATTGCGCCCTCGTTGATGAAGGCTTGGGCGATCCCGAGCCCGATGCCTTGGGCGGCTCCGGTGATGAGGGCGACTTTGTTTTTCAGGCGAGGCATATATCTCAATCCTTCGTTGTTTTGGGCATTTATCCGAGTGATCCGCGTGACTGAATCACGGTTGATCTGTATACTCGGTGCATGCCGACTGATTCCCAAACATCTGCTTCGCCGTCGATCAATGAGACTGTACAACGGGTCTGGGGATATGACAAGTTGAGGCCGATGCAAGAGCGAGCAATTCTCGCCGGGATCGAAGGACGAGACTGCCTGACCGTCCTGCCCACCGGGGGCGGCAAGAGCATGTGTTATCAGGTTCCCCCACTCATCACCGGCAAGGCGACGATTGTGGTGTCGCCGCTCATCGCGCTGATGCGCGATCAGGTGCGTGGGTTGGAGTTGCTTGGATACAAAGCGGCTGCGATGCACTCGGGGATCGACCACGAAGAATCAACCGACATCGCCAAGCAACTCTTGACCGGTGATCTTGATCTGATCTTGGCTGCCCCCGAGCGGGTATTGACCGGGTCATTCAAGACGCTCATCGGGTTGTTGTGCGATCATGATCGGCTCGGGTGCATCGCGATTGATGAGGCCCACTGCATCAGTCAATGGGGGCATGACTTTCGCCCTGAGTATCGCAGGATCGCCGAGGTTCGTAAGGTCGCGCCCAATGTGTCGATCCAGGCGTTCACCGCGACCGCCACGCCGAGGGTTCGGGAGGACATTGTTCGCCAGTTGGGATTGCGCGACCCGGAGATCATGGTCGGGGTGTTTGATCGTCCGAATCTGGTGTATCGGATTCAGGCGCGTGAGAAGGCAAGCGAGCAGATCGCGGCTGCCGTCGCGAGACATAGCGCAGCGGGCGAGACGCACGGGGCGATTGTGTACTGCCTGAGCCGAAAAGATACAGAGAAGATCGCCGACGAACTCCGGGGGCTCGGGCTCGATGCCGATGCGTACCACGCCGGGTTGGATGTCTCGAAGCGGCACAACATCGAGCAGGCGTTTAGCAATGAAACACTTGATATTGTTGTCGCTACGGTCGCCTTTGGGATGGGGATTGATCGCTCGAATGTTCGGCTGGTTGTCCATGCGTCGATGCCCAAATCAATCGAGGCCTATCAGCAAGAAACCGGGCGCGCGGGGCGCGATGGACTCGAAGCGGAATGCCTTTTGCTCTATTCGCCCAGCGATGGCGGGCGGTGGGAACGGCTGATCGAACAGAGCGCCGAACAGAACGGGAGTGATCCCAAAGCCCAGCTCGAACTCGTGCGTGGGATGCGCCGGTTCGTTGCCTCGTTTGGATGTCGCCACAAGCACCTCTCCGAGCACTTCGGGCAGGAATACACGGCTCCCGAGAGCCGCGAGGATTGCGGGGCGTGCGATGTGTGCCTTGGGGAGACAGCCATCGAGGAAGATGCGCATCGGATCGGGCAGGTGATCCTCTCCGCCGTCGCGCGGACGGGCGAGCGGTTCGGGGCGGGGCATATCTGCGATATTGTTCGAGGGGGGATGGGCACCAAGATCAAGAACTACGGGCATGAGAGCCTCAAGGTGCATGGGATGCTCGAACACCGGCGCAAGGCGGAGGTGATGTCGTTCATCGATCAGTTGATCGCTGCCGACGCGCTCACGCGCGTGGTCGAGGATCGCTTCGAGACACTCGCCTTCGGCGAGTCGGGCGTATCGGTCATGAAAGGGCTCGAAACCATCGCCTTGGCCAAGCCAATCGGGACGGGGAGTGAAAAGAGCGAGCGGAACCGTCGGACGCGTGCATCGCGGGTGATCGAGCGGCGTCCGATGAATGAATCGGAGAAGGCGTTGTTCGAGTCGCTGCGTGAGCTGCGGATGTCGATCGCGACCGAGCGAGGCGTGCCGCCGTATGTTGTGTTCAATGATTCGACGCTCCGGGAGATGGCGCTTGAGAAGCCGAGCGATCGGCACGCGTTGCTCTCGATCCGAGGCGTGGGTCAAAAGAAACTCGACGACTTCGGCAGCGACTTCCTCCAGGCGATCGAGCATCATCTGATTCAAGAGAGCCCGAGTCATGGCGGGTGAGTCGATCGAGATTTGCAAGATTAGCGCCGAGCAGACGCGCCCCATCAGGCAGGCGGTGCTTCGCCCGCATCAGGCCGCACGCGAACTGGTGTATCCTGGCGATGATGATGTGGATTCGTTTCATCTAGGCGCGGTGCGGGGCGACGAGTTGCTCGCGATTTTGTCGATGTACCATCAGGCGATGGACGACACGCCATCAGGCTGGCGGATCCGCGGGATGGCTTCGGCACCCGAGGTTCGAGGCACCGGATACGGACGCTTACTTGTCGAAGTTGCGTGCGATCGGGCGTGGGGAATCGAACGGGCACCGATCTGGTGCAACGCGCGAGCATCGGCGTTTGGGTTTTATGAGAAACTCGGGTTCGTGCTCGTCGGCGAGTTGTTCGAGATCGAAGGCATCGGCACGCACGCCGTGATGGTGCTCAGCGCCGAAGCATCGCGCGGATGATCCGGTAGGCGTGCTTGGGTTTGAGTGAGCCTCGCCGATCGTGGCGATACCCGGCTTTGGCATAGTGCCAGACACCTTTGGAATGTTCGTCGGCCTGTCCGTAGGCGATCTGCTTGACCGCGCGCCAGGCGTGTTTGGCGAGGACTGCGTTGATCTCTTTGCGGATGCCGCAAGCGCATGCTTTACCGATTCGATCGAGCATTGGCTCGTTCTTCGCATAGATATGGCTCAATGTATCGTAGTGCTTCGCGTACGAAACGCGGTGGAGCCCAGCGTCATGTCGGCGATAGGCATGGAGTGTGTGCTTGACGGCGATGGCACAATGACGATTGGCGATGCGGAGTTTCGCATCGAAGTCTTCGTAGAGATTCAACCCCGGTTCATAGGACTCGGCTTCGAGAAGCACCGATCGGCGGACGAGTTCGCATCGGTACAGAATATTCTTTGGAAAATCAAAGCAGGCGACACGCCCGAAGACTTCGCCCGAGGGCATCTGTTCGGGTGTGTTCCATTCACCCTGATGCTCGCCTTGGGCGTCGATGAAGGTGAAGTTTGAATAGGCATAGCCCGCGTCGGGGTTTTCGATCAGTGCTTGCTCTTCGCGTTCGAGTTTTTCGGGGAAGTAGAGATCGTCGCCATCGAGATAGGTGATGAGGTCGCCGATGGATTCCTCGATGGCTTGTTTTCTCGCTGCCCCGATGCCCTGATTCGTTTGATTGAGAATCGCATGAACCAGCCCGGGGTGCGCCTTGGCATAACTCCGGATCAGTTCAGGCGATGAATCGGTCGAGGCGTCGTCGATGATGATGATCTGATCGGGCAGGCGCGTCTGCGCCATCACGCTGGCGAACGCCTGGGCGAGGTATTCCGCTTGGTTATACGAGGGGATGTAGACCGTGATCTTCATCGGAGCATTGGTCATGCGACGGGGTCTTTCACCTGATACAAGCGGTCGTGGAAGGAGAGCTCTTCGATGAGCGAATAGTGCGGGTCGAGTATGGATGCGATGGTATCAGGATCGTTGGCTTCGACACAGATAAATCGCGGACGATGGCGAGAAAAATCCAACCCCGACAACGCTTGAGGCTCATAGCCCTCCACATCGAGCGACAAAAGATCAATCGCGCCCGATGGGCGGTGCTCGTCAATGATCGAACTCATCGACCGGATCGGCACCTCGATCGCCCCGGTCGAAACGCCCGGCTGGAGTTCGCTCGCCCGATCGAGATGCGTGCGCTGAGCATCACCATCGCCGATCGAGCCCTCGATCGTGCTCATCAATCCTGCACGATGGAGCGTCACTGTTTCGCCCTGCGCCGATGCTGGGCCCAATGCGCATTCGACCACCAACGATTCGGGGCGGATCGCTCGGCAATGGGCTGCGAGTTCTGGGACCGGCTCGATGAGCAGCCCCGCCCACCCGTGCCTGCGGGCGAAGTAAAAAGTGTTGCTCTGGTTGAATCCATCGTTCGCGCCGGCCTCGATGAAAAACCCGGGCTTGCCATCGAGGTGCGCGAGGATGTACGATTCGAGTTTGCGATCGAGTTCGTTGAGCGCGGGCATCGAGTAGCGGTAGTTGCCGACGAGTTCGAAGAGATTCCGCTTGAGCTTGCGTTTGCGATAGGCTTTGCCGATGGGGTTTTTGGGTGCCCTACTCATGATGCGCCCGCTTCCGATTGGCTCGGCTTGGGTGATCTGCCGTTTTTACGCGCTTTGCGCAGCCCGGCCTTCATGTTCACCACCTCGACGAGGATCGCAAACACCATCGCAAAGTAGACATACCCGCGCGGGAAGTGCTGCCCGATCCCCTCGGCGACCAACAACATCCCGATCATCACCAAGAACCCCAGCGCGAGGGTCTTCATCGTCGGGTGCGTGTTGACGAACTTGGCGATCGCGCCGGCGAAGATCAGCATGACGGCGATCGAGATGACGACCGCCGTCGCCATGATCCAGTAGTTGCTCGTCATGCCCACAGCCGTAATCACCGAATCGAGCGAGAACACCAGATCGAGCATCAACACCTGCATCAAAACCGACGCGACCGATACGGCGGCCGCTTTGACCTTGATTCCTCGCTTGATCTCTGGGTCTGGCACCTCGGCGACGCCGTGCTCGACATGGTCGATCAGGTGGTGGATTTCGAGGGTGGCTTTGGCGATCAGGAACAACCCGCCGACGATCAGGAGGATGGACTTGCCGGTGATCGGTCGGTCGAGCACGGTGAACAACGGGGTGGTGAGTTGGACGATGAGATACGCCAGCGCGAGCAGGATCAGGCGGAGCACCATCGCGAGCAAGAGCCCGATGTTACGGATCTTGGTTTGCTTGTGCTCGGGGAGTTTGTTCGTCAGGATCGCGATGAAGACGACATTGTCGATCCCGAGCACGATCTCGAGGATCGTGAGCGTCAGCAGCGCCATCAGCCCGGCAGCGGAGAAAAAGAGCACCTGATCCGTCGGCACCATCGCCCCTGTTTCGGACATCGCGAGCAGGAGTGTGGGCATGGCGATAGACATTGGGATGCTCAGTCGATCAGGGCGACTTCATCATCAGGATTCGGGAGTGATTCCTCAGCGTGCTCATTATGCTCAGGCTGAGCAACATGATCGGCAGCCGCTGGAACATACTTCGATGCCTCATACGCCCCGTTGACCAGAGGCTGGGCAAAGACCAGCAAAAACAACACCGAGAATGCACTGAGCACACCCGTGACCCGGCGCATCGGGAATGGGGCGAGCGTGACGGGCGAACTGATCTTGCCCGGGTCGTCGATGTACGCCGCAGCGATGATGCGGAGGTAGTAGCACGCGGCGATCGCTGAGTTGATGCCCAAAATCACGATCAACGCATATTGACCCGCTGCGATGCCCGAGGTGAAGAGCCCGACCTTGCCCAGGAACCCGATCAAAGGCGGGAACCCGAGCATCGAGAAGGTGCAGATCACCAGTGTCCACCCGAGCACCGGATGCGATTTGCACAACCCTCGGATGTCGTCCATGTTGTCGGCCTCGTCGCCATTGCGATGTTCGAGTGAGGCGAGGACCGCGAAGACCCCCACCGTCATGATGCCATAGGTCAGCAGATAGAACAGCACGGCTGCCAGACCGTTCTGATAGAACGGGCTGCCAATGATACCCGGGCCGGCGATCAACCCGACGAGCATGTAGCCCGAATGCGCGATCGAGGAGTAGGCGAGGAGCCGTTTGATCGAGGTTTGCAACAGCGCGAGCACATTGCCCACGGTCATGGTCAGGGCGGCCATGATCCAGAGGGTGGCTTCGATCGCGACGGGCAAATGTCCGCTCCCTGCGGTTCCATCATTCCACCCAACGGTGCCGAGGATAAACATGAGTGCCAAGAACCCGGCGGTTTTGGGAACGAAGGCGAGCATCGCCGCGACGGGCGAGGCAGCGCCTTGGTAGACATCGGGCGTATAGAAGTGCATCGGGACCGCTGCGATTTTGAACGACACGCCGATGAGCGCGATCAGCAAGCCGATCATGCCCAGTGATGAGATTCCATCAGTCGCGAAGACCGTTGCGATTTCGGAAAGGTTCGTCGAGCCCGTCGCGCCGTAGATCAGGGCGAAGCCGTAGAGGAAGATCGCTGCGCCCAGCGCACCGAGGAAGAAGTATTTGACCGCGGCTTCGAGCGATTTCTTCTTTTCAGTCGAAATCGCCACCATGATGTAGGTCGGCAGCGAGGTCAGTTCCAACGCGAGGAAGAGCCAGATGAGATCGTCCGCCGAGGCGGTGAGCATCAACCCGGTGAGCGAGAACATGAAGAAGGCATAGAACTCGCCTCGGTTCGAGCGGATCGAGGAGAACGGCTTGCCCGCATCGACCTCGGTTTCGAGCTGACGATCGACCGTGCCCGAAAGCAGCAGGAGGATCAGCATCCCGACTCCTGCGATAAGCATCTTGGCATAGGGAACGATCGCGGGGAACATGCCTTGTGTTGCTGGCGAGACCATCGCGGCGAAGAAGGCTGCGAAGAGGGCAACGGCGCAGATCCAAGGCGTGAACTGGCGAATGGCACGCGATGGCCATTGCCCGGTAATCATCACCAGGCAGGTGGCGATGAAGAGGAAAATTTCAGGCCAGAGGATGGCGAGCTTCTCAGTCATGCGATGCTCCTTCGTTGCCGTTGATGACGGGCTCGTGCTCAGAATCATCGGTGTGCAGGATACGAGGCTCGGTGGATTCCAACCCGTTGGCCTGTTCAACAATCCGCACCGTCGCGTTGACCTGATCGTTCACGGTACTGAGCAATGAGCCCGGCTGGAGCCCGAAGTAGAGACACCCGATCGCCAGTGGCACCAAGGTCATGATCTCGCGTGCGTTGAGATCGGTCGGGAGGGTTTCATGTGGGTGATGATCTTCGGGCTCTTTAAGCGGGCCGAAGCAGATCTTGCCAACCATGTACAATAGGTACATCGCGGCGATGACCATGCCGGTGCCTGCGAAGACCGAGAACCAAGGCCCAAGCGATGATCCCCACGCGCCCGGTTCGCCGGCAGCGACCCACGCTGCATCGGACTGGAAGGCCGAGATCAGACACAGCACTTCAGACGGGAACCCGTTCAAGCCCGGCAAGCCGACCGATGCCATCGCGAAGAAGACCATGAAGGTCGCCCAGATTGGCATCTTGGCAGCAAGCCCGCCAACGGTGTTCATGTCGCGGGTGTGGTAGCGTTCGTACATGAACCCGATCATCAGAAACAGCCCACCGGTCGAGAGCCCATGACTGAGCATGTAAAGGATCGAGCCGCTAAAACCTGTCACATTGAGGGCGGCCATGCCAAGAACCGCAAACCCGAGATGCGACACAGATGAATACGCGACGAGTTTCTTGATATCCGTCTGCACCCAGCAGATCAGCCCGGCGTAGATAATCCCGATGATCGAGAGCACAGCGATGTGAGGCGCGTACTCGAAGAAGGCTTCGGGCGCCAATGGGATGGCGAAGCGGTAGATGCCGTAGGTTCCGAGCTTGAGCAGCACGGCTGCCAGGATCACCGAACCCGCGGTCGGGGCTTCGGTATGGGCCAAAGGCAACCAAGTATGGAACGGGAACAGAGGCACCTTGACCGCAAACCCTGCGAGCAATCCGAGCAAGACCCAGGCCTGCTCACTCATTGACATATGCCAGGCGTATTTGGTCAGCGTCGGGATATCGAGCGTCCACGCGCCGAACTGATCGGGCTGGGCGACGAACCAGACAACATAGACCATCGCGGCGAGCGTGAGCATCGAGCCGGTGAAGGTATAGAGGAAGAACTTGATCGAGGCCGCGACGCGATTGGTCGATCCGAACTTGCGGATCAGTACAAACATCGGCAGCAGCGTGAACTCGAAGCAGATGTAGAACAGGAGCAAATCTTGGGCCGCGAACACGCCGACCATCGCGCCCTGGAGCACCATGAGCCATGCGTAGTACATGCGTTTGTCTTTGACGATCGCCGTCTTCGATGCCAGCACCACGATCGGGCCAAGGAGCACCGAGAGCATAATCAACAGCATCGAGACCGAATCCATCCCGATCGAGAAGTTGAGCCCGAGCGATTCGATCCAGGAGACCGAATAGCCGAACTGGGCAACTGCGCCGTTGGAAAAATCAAAGCCGTCGAGCAGTATGAGTGCGGGCAAGAGCATCGCCATCGAAGTGGCGAACGCCATGATAGAGGCGTACTCCTCTTTCTTTGAGAACGCGATGATCAGCGCCGCCAACACCGGCCCGCCAATCAGGATCATCATCATCAGTGGACCTAGGTTCATGCCCCACCTCCTGCTCGCACAACGACGACAATCACCACGAACAACAGAATCACCAAGCCCCCCGCCATACTCACGGCATAACCCTGCAGCACACCCGACTGGCTCGGACGGATAATCCACGCGAACACGCGAGGCAGGAATCCAAACAGATTCACCAAACCATCAAGCAATAACTTGTCGATCCAGTGGAACACATGCGCCAAGATCCGCAGCGGGGTCACAAAGACCATCGCGTAGAACTCATCAACATACCATTTGTTCTCGGCCAAGCGTGGGATCGGGCCCATCCGAGCAGCAACAGCATCCATGCGGCACTTGCCCGCTTCGGTGCGTCCGCCAAGGAACAAGCCTTGCCAACCCTTGGGCCCGTGGAAATAGGCAGCGATCAGCACGCCCAAGATCGCACCCAGACCCGAAACGACGATCATCCCGCCGTGGGGATCCATGCCCAGAATCTTGCCCGGTGCGCCATATCCCACGGGACCAGCGACCGCGTGGGGCTCGCCGCCGCCATGGGCTGCGGCGAGTGATTCAGAATACGGCGAGTGATAACTCGCGGTCGAATCAACAATCATCGAACCCACCCAACCATGATTCTCCGCCTTGTCGATATACGCCAGCGAGATCGCCAACATCGAGCAAGTCGCCAGCACAATCAATACCGAGTTGACCGCCCAGCCCGGAGCATGTGGATGAAAATGATCATGCTTCTTGGATTCATAGTCGAGTTCTTCCTCACGCATGATTTCCGCTTCAGCATCTTGGTACTCGTCACCGGGTTCGGCATGTTGTTCGCCGAGGAACACGCGGAAGAAGACGCGGAAGGTGTAGTACGCGGTCATGATCGCGGTGATGACCAGAATCCACCCGATCATCTGATACCCGGGCGTCACGAACGCCTCGGCGAGGATCATGTCCTTCGAGTAAAACCCGCTGGTGATATATGGCAACCCCGCCAGGTTCATACACCCGATGAGCATCGTCACGCCGACAATCCCCCATCCCTTCATCCACGCCACGCCCGAGAGCTTACGAAGATCAAGCTGCCCGGCGAACCCGTGCATCACCGCACCACACGCCAAGAACAACAGAGCCTTGAAGAACGCATGCGTCACCACATGGAACGCGGCACCGGTCGTACTCAACAATCCAAGCCCGGCGAACATATACCCGAGTTGCGATACGGTCGAGTACGCCATGATCCGTTTGATATCGAACTGGGCCATGCCGATGGTCGCTGCGAGGAACGCCGTGATCGTGCCGATCCAGGCGACGATCGGCAGTGCGTGCTCCGAAACCAAGAACAATGGGTAGAACCGGGCGATGAGGTACACGCCAGCCGTCACCATCGTCGCGGCATGGATCAACGCCGAAACAGGGGTCGGCCCTTCCATCGCATCGGGCAACCAGACATAGAGCGGGAACTGGGCCGATTTACCAAACGCCCCGACCATCAACAGCAGCGCGATCCACTGGGCCTCGCCCGGGATGGCTGAGAAATCACCGACAGCAGCGGCGTTGATGTATTGATGGAGCGTCTCGTTGTTAAACAACTCAGCATACTGCACCGTGCCGAAGTGCACAAAGGTCAGATAGATCCCCAGCGCCAAACCCAGATCGCCGATCCGGTTGACGATAAACGCCTTCTTCGCAGCCGCGACGGCGGAGGGCTTCTTGTAGAAATACCCGATCAACAGATACGAGCACAACCCCACGCCTTCCCACCCCAGGTACAACATCAGCATGTTGTCGCCCATGACCAGACACGACATCGAGAACACGAATAATCCGAAAGCCGAGAAGAATCGGCAATACCCAGCGCCGATATCGTGCGACATGTATTCACTGGCATACAACGCGATCAGCGTCGCCAGGCCCGTCACGAAGAGCATCCACAGGATCGTGAGTTTATCAATATAGAACGAGAAGTTGGCGATGAATGATTTGTCGCCATAACTCAAGTTGAACCAATCAAACGCATACACCGTGTACGGCGTGCCCTCATACGAGAGGAACATGCTCAGCGTGGCAATAAACGCGGCTGCGAGCAGCGCGATCGTTGTCCATGCGGGGAGTTTGGATTTGTTGCCGATCGCGGCATACACCGCGTTGAGCACAAACCCGAGCAAGGGCAAGAACACGATCAGCAGCACCCACTTGGGCCCGACCCCCACATGCTCGACAAGCCCGGCGAGATGCGACGAAGCCGCCCCGCCGTGTCCGGTTGTCCCCCCAGTGGCACCCTCGGGCGAGAGCACTGCGACGGACGCCATCAGTTGATTCATCAGCGAAGCGGTCATCATCCGTTGAGTTCCTTCCAGGCCGAGGCGCTGAGTGATTCACGATGACGGAAGAGCAGAACAACCAGTGCCAGCGCCATCGCGGCCTCGGCCGCAGCGACACAGAGCACAAAGATCACAAAGGTCTGTCCATCGGATTCGAGATGCTGACGCCCAAAGGCGATCAACGCGAGCCCGGCAGCCTGGAACATCAGTTCGGTGCACAAGAACATGATAATCATGTTCTTGCGGGTCAAAAACCCAATAAGCCCGATGCAGAACATCGCAGCCGACACGAACAGATACGGCGCGAGCACCGAACTACTCATCTCGGTCGGGAATGCGAGCTGGGCCATCCCGGATCCAAACAGTTGTAAAGAATCTAAGGCGTGCATCATGCCTGCCCCCCTGTAGCCTGAGGCTCATCATCATGGAACATCGTCCCGAGCTTGCGGGCTTGGGCGGCTTTGAGTGCTTCTTCGAGTTCGGTATGCTTGCGGGCCAACACCGTCGCGCCCAGCATGGCCATCAGCAGGATAATCCCCGCCAGTTCGATCATCACCGGGTGGTCGTTCATCAGGTTGAACCCAAGCCGATCAATGTTGTCCGCTGCGAGTGCCTCGGGCCAATCTTGGGCACCCAGCGTCCGCGTCGCCGAGACGGAATCGCCCTCGACAAGTTCGATCTGGATCGTGCGGGCATCGACATCAATCATCGCCAGCCCGGTCTCATGATCTCGGCTCACGCGCCACCCGTCTTCGAGCAGCCCTTCGCGATCGAGAATCTTGTCCACCTTCTTCGGCAGATGCGCCAGGACCGAATCGGCTGCCTGGGCCTGGGTCATCTTGGGTTCGGGCAACTCGCCGATCCCGCCGAACATCGCTGCGGTGATCAAACCGATGAGCACAAACCCGATCGCGCTCGCAAGCATCGGCTCGCGGGCGACCGCATCGACATCATCCAGATCGTCATCCCCATCGCCCGTGGGCGCCTGGGTCGCGAGCATAATCACAAACAGGTAGGTAATCAGAATCGCGCCCGCATAGATAATGATGAGCGCGAAAGCCATGAACTCGGCGCTGAGCAAGATATACATCCCGCACGAAGCGATGATCGTCATGATGAAATACAACGCCGAGTAGACCGGGCGTTTGTGCGTGATCATCCGCACCGATGCGCCGATCCCGATGAGCGCAAACGGGTAAAAGAACAGGTTGGGCATCGGGTTGCCCGCATCAGATGCTTTGAGCCCGAGCGCCAACGCCGCCCCGCCGAGCGCAACAGCGACGAGCAGCCCGCCGCCGTATTCAAAGGCTTTCGAGCCCGAACGCCGGGGAAGCGCAAGGGCGATGCCCCCCGCTCCAAGGGCACAGATGAGGTACAACGCAATCGGAGAGATGATCTGTTCCACCGTGTCTCTTTCGTATGCCCGAATCGGGTTTCCTGTCCGCCCTTGGGATATTCCCACAAGCCGACCAACTGGCAGCGACTACGACCCGAAGACCAGATCGCGCACCTTTATAGGGCATCGGCGACCAAAGCCTTCAACATCCTCAGCCCAAGGCATACACAACGCCCCAACCCGAGACATGGAGGGTAGTGCTCTTCGACGAAACCTTCAACTCAAAGCCCCACTTCAAACGCATACAACGCGATTCGTACCATCGAATCCTGCGCACCACACTGTTCACAACCAGAGTCAAAATATTGCCCCCCAACTCTGCGCTCCCGATGGCACCCGCCCGATCACCCCACTATGATCGTCGCTATGGTTTCACCTCAAATGCTCATGCAACAAGCCCAGCCCTCGCGCAAAGCCCAGATCCCCAATCTGCTCACGATGGGACGGGTCTTTCTCGCGTGGATCTTCGTCATCCTCCTCTCCTATGTCGAGCCGAGAATCCTCTTCCCGCAAACCTCTGGCATTGACCAACTTGGCGAGATTTCCCAGCCCGGAACAGGGCTTTTGATCGCCGCCACCGTCGTCTTTATCATCGCCGCCATCACCGATGCGCTCGATGGGCACCTCGCCCGTAAGTGGAAGGTCGAGTCCAAGTTCGGACGCATCATGGACCCCATGGCCGACAAGCTCCTGATCCTCGGCGGGTTCGTCATGCTCGCCACCCCGGTCTTCCAAGCCAAGGTCATGCCCGCCGACATCACCATCCAACTCTCCGCCGTCGCGGGGTGGATGGTCGTGGCGATGATCCTCCGCGAACTCCTCGTCACCTCGATCCGGGGGGCTTACGAGTCCGAAGGGGTTGATTTCTCCGCGGGCACGATGGGCAAGGCGAAGATGATCCTCCAATCCATCACCATCCCCCTGATCCTGCTCATCGTGGCCTTCGGATCGCCGGGCCCGGATTCCACCGGGCGATTAGTGATCTCCTTACTCGTGTGGGCCACACTGATTACGACGATCCTCTCCGGGCTCCCCTACATCGGCAAAGCCCTCAAGCACACGATGGACGAACAAGCCCGGATGCTCGAACTCATGCGGGGCAAGAAAGCCCGGAAATCGACCAAAGCCGGGCAGGGCGGCAAATCCCGCCCCAAAACCGTCACCGGCGGCCAGAACGCCAAAAAGCGGTAGTTCCGGTCTCCAGAGAGGATCACCATCATGAACACCATGGGACGCACAACCCAATCCTTCCTCACCACCAACGGGCTCGGGCATCTCCCCATCTCCGGGACCTTCGGCTCAATCCCCCCCGTCGTCCTCGCCATCATCCTCACCTTCGCAGGGCTCGGCCCGGGGACTCCGCTGGGCTGGGTCTACTTCCTCGCGATGACCCTGATTCTGGTGGTCTACTCCGGCTCGTGCATCCTTTATGGACACGAAGCCGAAGCCAAATGGGGCAAAGATCCATCCCAGGTCGTCGCGGACGAAACCGCTGGGCAGGCGATCACCTTGATGATGATCCCCGCCGGGATGCTCGGCTCGCCACTCGCCATCCTCTGCGCCATGGCAGGGGCCTTCGTGCTCTTTCGGCTCTTCGACATCTTCAAACCCTGGCCCGCGGGCGCGATGCAAAAACTCCCCGGCGGATGGGGCATCCTCCTCGACGATATCTTCGCATCGATCATGGCCGGGGTCGTGATTATGTTTTACTTTGCAATCGTCAACTGATCCCTACGATTGCCCGTGCTCGCCCAACCCCTCACACTCAACGCCCCCGCAGGCTCGATCGAACTCGAATCGAACCTGCTCCTCGCGCCCATCGCCGGGTGGTGCGAGCTTGCCTGGAGGCTCACCTGCCGAGAACTTGGAGGCGTCGGGCTCGCGTGTACCGATCTGCTGAGTCCAAAGGGCCTGCTGCTCTCGAAAGAAACCTCCCGCAACATCGCCCAAACCAACGAGCAAGACCGCCCGGTCTGCATGCAGCTCTATGGGTCTGACCCTGAAATCCTCGCGCAAGGCGCGATCTGGTGTGCGGACAACGGCGCAACGGTGGTCGATATCAACATGGGATGCCCGGTCGATAAAGTCACCAAAAAAGACGGCGGCTCAAAGCTCATGTGCGATCTCGATCGAACTTTCGCGATGTTCGAACGCGTCCGCGAGGCTTTGCCGAATCATGTGCCTCTGACGGCCAAGATGCGATTGGGTTGGGACGAAGAAGCCAAAGCCAAAGGCGTCGCGTGCGATCTGGCGGTTGGGCTCTGCGAGCGCGGCGCAGCATTGATTACCGTCCATGGCAGAACCACCGAAGAGAAGTTCAAAGGGCAGTGCGATCTCGACGGGATCAAGCGCGTCGTAGACGCGGTTCGTGCGCACAATCCATGCGTTCCCGTCATCGGCAACGGCGATCTCAAAGCCGCCTCCGCTGTGATTGCCATGATGCACTGCACCGGGTGCGCCGGCGTGATGATCGGGCGAGGCTCGTTTAGCAACCCCTGGCTCTTCCGGTATAGCTGGGCGTTGCAGCAGCGGGTGATTGAAGCGGGGATTGATCCCGGCGATCTGCAAGCCGTCGCGGGGATTGACCTGAGTGATCTGCATCCAAGCGAAGACGAAAAACTCGATATGTTGATTCGATTCTTTGATCGGATGGTCGAATACCGCGACGAACTCCACGCCTTGCATGTGTTCCGCCAGAAGGCCAATCTCTTGGGCAAGCCGATCAATGCTGGGCACTGCCGCCCGCTCAAAAACGCACTTCGCGAGGCGAAAACGACGCAGGATATCCATCAAGCGATTGAAGATTGGCGGACTCGTGAGATTCAAACGAATCTTACATAAACTGAATAATTCTCTTTCCTCTCGATGGGGATGGTGTATATTGGAGTCTCACAGAGCTCTTCAGGAGGAGACCCAATCATGCTGATCAAGATGTGTAATGTATTCATTGTTGGATGTGCTGTCGGGATTGCTTCAGCTAGCCCGGACCTGATCTGCTCTGAGATTAACGGCGCAACGAGCTTCGGGTTTGTCGATGGCAAGGTCGCCTATTCCTTCGGCACCACCGTGTGCAATATCGGCGATGCCCCGGTTGATTGGGTTGCCGAAACAAATCAGCACCCGCTTTTCTCGCAGACGCTCTACAAACTCAAGGACCGCCAACTCACCCAAATCGGGATCGGGTTTGTCCGTCATGCGACCATCCCGCTTGCGAGCAACGCCTGCGGGCTCGATTGCACCCCAGCCGGGTTCGATGCCCTTGGTGCCGGGTGCTCGACATCGAATGCGTCTTCGATCAACGGCTCCCAGGGTTCCATGGGCCCACGCACCGAGATCAACGCCTTCACCGGCGACTTCCCCTACCCATTCACCTCGATCGGCCAAACGGGCAATGCGATCTACAAACGCTTGCAGGTTGATCTCGCCGATGTGAGTGATCCCGATGCGCTCTACTTTATCGAGACACAAATCATCACCAGCGCCGAAACAGACCCGGCCAATCGAACAAACAACGCGAGCTATCGGCAGGTGATCTTCTCACCCGGCTCGGCCAATGCGTCACTCGTCGGGCCGACCTATGCCCAGCAACCCGCGATCTTCGCGATGCGCGATCATGGCAACGGAATCGGCGTGCCCGATCCAAGCGTGCTTATCAACCAGAAGAACATCCCCGACGATGGAACCATCCATGTCGCAACGGGCATAACCGAACTCGACGATGGCACCTGGCGATACAACTACGCGGTGCATAATCAGAACACCCAACGGAGCATCGGGTCGATCATGATCCCGATCGGATTCAACCAATCTGCCACCAGCCGAGCCTTCAACGATGTCGACTATCATGATGATCTCGATGAGTTGATTGATGGCACGGATTGGGCACAAGGGCAATTCGACCCCGATGGTGAATGGCACACGATTGAGACCTACGAAACCAACCCGCTGGGCAATGCAATCCGATGGGGCACCACCTATTCATTTTCGTTTGTATCGGATTACGAGCCCATGAACAAGGCGATGCTGGTGAGGTTCTTCGCCCCGGGTGATACTGATGGACCGGACTCGATGACCATCGGCATCATGGGGCCGATCAATCCGTGTATCCCCAATATCGACCCGGACCCGGCATTGAACTTCTTCGATATCACCCAGTTCATCACAGCGTTCATGCAGATGGACCTCAATGTCGATTTTAATGGTGATGGGATACTCGATTTCTTCGATCTCTCCATATACATCCAGGCATTCCACGCCGGATGTCCATAACGCCCGGGAACCGATCAACTTATCGTGCGTAAAGTACGATATCTCACAAGCTCAGAGGCTTGCTGGCGTTCTTGTCGGCATGGACCGTTCGTTTGCGTCCCCTCAGACTCAAATCTCAGGAGAATCGACGGATGAAACCACTCAGCATGCTTTCTATCGGACTCATCATCGCCCTCGCGGGCGCTGCCAACGCCCAGAGCACCGGGACGAACCCCGGGCAAGACCCCAACGATCAGCAGTTCGAGAAGGTGTACGGGTGCTGGGGTGATGAACAAGGCAATCTTGAAGGCGGGGTCTTCTTCCTGCCTATGGATCAAGACGCACGCGAGATCATCCAAGCCCTCGACCAGGCCAACCGAGGCGTGGTCGATAACCGGGTGGACTTTGTAATCGTCGGCGACGGATACACCGCCAGCCAACAAACGCTCTTCCACACCAACGCCACCACCATCGAAGACTCGTTCTTTCAGTACGAGCCCTTCAAGAGCTACGAGCCGTACTTCCGGTTCACACAGATCGAAGTCATCTCCAATGAATCGGGCGTGGATAATGACCCGAGCCAAGGAATCAGCAGGGACACCGCGCTCGATATGCAATATTGGTGCGGCGGGACGCAGCGGGCGCTGTGTGTGAATGTCGGCAAAGCCTATACCGCGGCGGCGGCGGCTCCTGATATCGACCAGGTCATCGCGATCTCCAACTCAACCATGTACGGCGGCGTTGGATATCCAGGCAGCAATCTGGGCACCGCGGCGGGGCGAAACTCGGCAGCGGCTCAGATTGCGATTCATGAGATGGGGCACTCGCTCGGGAATCTGGCGGACGAATACACCTATGGCGGCCCAACCACCTACAACGGCAACGAACTGACCCCCGCCAATGTGTCGATCTATAACAGCACGCAACAACTCAATGACAATCGCAAATGGTGGCGGTGGATGGATGCCTCCTTGACCGGATTCGATAATCCTGTGAGCACCTATGAAGGCGGAAACTACTCGGTCAACGGCGTCTATCGCCCGTCAAACAACTCGATGATGCGCGCACTCTCACGCCCGTTCAACCTCGTCAGTGCGGAGCAGTTGATTCGCAAAATCTACCGCGAGGTCAACCCCATCGACGACGGCACCCCGCACAACACAGTCGTCGAACCCACCGATACGGTATGGGTGACACCGATGCAGCCTTTGGATCATGACCTTGAGGTGCTCTGGTTCCTTGATGACCAACCCATCACCAGCGCGACCGGGCAAAGTTCACTCGATCTCTCGACCCTCGGGCTCGGGTCGGAAAGTCACGAGGTGCGTGTCAAGGTGACGGATCAGACGCCTTGGGTGCGCAACGAAGCGATCCGCAACGCGTTCCTCACCGAGAGCCGAATCTTTGTTGTCGAGGGGTGCACACTCGCAGCCGATTTCAATGGCGATGGCTCGCTCAACTTCTTCGATGTCTCTGCATTCCTCAGTGCCTTTGGCGATCAGGACCCCGCAGCGGACTTCAATGGCGACGGCACCTTCAACTTCTTCGATATCTCCGCATTCCTCACCGCCTTGAGCACGAGCGAATGCCAATAGTTTCGCATCGCTGATCGACCTTCCAAGCCTCCAGATCGCTGGGGGCTTTTTTTCGATCCAAATCTGCACACACTGACTCAGTATCGTGCAATATTCCCCTCCCACGGGCGTTTCTCCCCGTACAGCGTGTCCGTTCGCGCTGGGCCTGGGGTTGGAATCAACAGGCTGTTTGTTTTTTACTCGGGTATCATCTGCACCGTCGGTCTCGAAATGTCCAAACTTGATGGCCGAGCCGACGAGTCTGGTGCACGGTTCACATCGAGCATCGACGAAATATGCTCGATCCGTGCCCACGCATGAACACATGATGGCGAACCCTGAATAGGATTCGTTCCCAGCATCTGTTCTTGCCCAAAGCATGGACCCAGAGCATGGACAGCGCAGCCTGAATAATCAGGCAGAATCAGACCCAATCACAGAACCCAACCCGTTCGAGTCCAGTACCACGAACAACAGACCGACACGGGAATCAGGGATCATCAGCAGTACACAGCATCGGGAGCGAAAGATATGAAATCTCAAAGAACAGTATTGGCCATCGCAGGACTCGCACTCTTGTCAGGATTCACCTCCATGACAAACGCTCAGGCCCTCGATAAGAAGGACCTCGCGCCGTCAAACCCCGCGGTGATCTCCCCCGCTCTCGAAGGCAAGGGTCGGCTCGCCTTCTCGAGTGATACCCAATACACCGGCGAGATCCTCGACACCGAAGTCGTCCATCTCTCCTACCTCTTTCGCAACATCGGCGAGGGCCCATTGACCATCACCCAGGTCAAACCATCGTGCGGGTGCACCGTGCCCGAGCTCGAAAAGAAAACATACATGGCTGGCGAGCAGGGCACCCTTGAAGTCTCCTTCGATCCAAAGGGCAAAAAAGGAGCTGTCGCACGGAGCATCACCGTCTTCACCGACTCCGAGACCACCCCAAACACAACCATCGTCGTCCGCTCGCTTGTCAAGCCTGTGATCGTTACCGAGCCTCGCGTGCTCGCGTTTGATCCCGTCACCAAAGGCGAAGGGTCGATTAAAGAAATCAAAGTCTATGGGCGAACCGATGACTTCAAGGTCACCCGCGCCACGATTGAAAACCCGGACACCTTCGCCATCGAAGTAATCGACGGCGGCGAGGTCGAAAAAGACGGCGAGATGCTCAAGCTTCAGATCCTCCGAATCACCGTCAAGAAATCCGCCAAGCCTGACAACCACCGGGCACAGATCTCTGTCCGCACCAACGACGAACGCAAGCCGATCTTCTCGTTGGCGACCGTCGGGCGCGTCATCGGCGATCTCCGCATGAACCCCGTCCGCGTCACGATGGGTCGGCTCAAGGTCGGCGACGCCTTCGAACGCGAAATCCATGTCCTCTCCAAATCGGGCAAGGCATTCGCGATCACGAACGCAACCGCCGACACCGTTGCACTCGATGCGACCTACGAGTTCGAGCCTGTTGATCCTGAAATCCGCAATGATTGGATCGTCCGCGTCAAAGGCACCGTGGTCAACGCGGCTCCCCGGTTCAACTCCCAGCTCCACCTCGTCACCGATGTCAAAGACGAAGAGCAGCTCACCGTGCAGATGTACGGGCAGCTCCAACGCCAATAAATCGAAGCAGCACGCTGGAGTGAATCTATGAAATGCACGCACACCATCGCAGGGATGCTGGCGATTGTCGGGCTCGGGTATTTTGCCGGGATCGGGCACTCGCTTGTGCGCAAAAAGCCGGTCATCCTCGGGCCTGCCTTGGTCACGCCCCCGGCGCCAACAGACGACACGCCCGACACTCAACCTGATCCATCAGCCGAAGATGCAGAGTTGAATGCTACCGATTCGGATTTCGATCCTAAACTTGATGCGCCGGTTCCCGATGGGATGCTCTCGTTGCGCCAGGCGTATCAGATGTGGAACGATGGTGCCTACTTCATCGACTCTCGCCACAAGAGCGAATACGACGAGGGGCATGTTGAGGGCGCAGCCCATCTCACCGCCGAGACATTTTTCACCGACGAAGGCGAAGCGCAGATGCAGTCCATCCCGCCCGATGCCCCCGTGGTGATCTACTGCCTGGGCGGCGACGAGTGCGAAGCATCCAAAAACACCATGGCCTTGCTCCAACAATCGTTCTACACCGATCTGCACATCATGGGCGTTGGGTATGACGAGTGGGCCGATGCCGATCTCCCGACCGCATCCACCGAAGACGAGACTGGGGACACGCCATGAGTTCACCACAACGATCCCCGCTCAACTGGATCGAATCTGTCGTGCTTCAGATGCCTCTGCGTGTCGGGCTCGGCGGACTCTTCGTCTACGCCGCCTTCATGAAGCTCGGCAACATCCAAGCCTTCGCCTTTGCGATCAAAGGGTTCAAGGTCGTCGATGCCGACAAGCACGGGCACCTGATTATCAGTGCTGCCTACACCATGCCTTGGATCGAGATGATCGCAGGCGTCTTGCTCGTCTTGGGCATCTGGACCCGGGCTGCCTCGCTGACCATCGGGCTGATGCTCGTCTTCTTCATCGCAGCCTTGCTCCATGTGATCTACACCCCCGGTATTGACGCGGACTGCTCATGCTTTGGTGATATGAACCTCGTGTGCAGCGCGACGGTCGGATGGTGCCAGGTCAATCGTGATCTCGTCATGCTCCTCCCCGCGATCTACCTCATCTGGCGAGGCGGGGGAATCCTGAGCCTCGATTCACTCTTCAAGCCCAGTTCAGACGCAAATAGCGAGACTCAGGGCTCAAAAGCAGGCTCAACGCTCGACGATGATGGAATCCGAGGCTAAACTCACCCTCGCAAGAGATACACAACGATCCGTCGCTTGCCGATCATGGTGGTGTTCACCGATCGACAAGCCACGAAGTCCAAGACGGAGATCAAAGACATGAGCAGAATGAACAGTTCCAGAGGCGGCGGCAGCAGCAGCGGCGGAAGAGACCGAGACCGGGACAGAGGCGAAGATCGCTTCACCGGCGGCCCAGCACCCAAAGCCACCAAAGAGAGCGCCAAGGGCATCGAATATGCCGATTACAAAGACCACGAAACACTCCGCCGAATGATGACACCCAACGGCAAGATCTACGGGCGCAAACGCCTGGGCACCAACGCACGCCAGCAACGCATGGTCGCACGGGCCATCAAGCGGGCACGGTTCATGGGACTCCTCCCATTCACCAGCGCAACCCTCTGATCGCAGCAACCGATCGCAACAGTTTTTCAATGAACGAACAGACCCGGAAATCCGGGTCTGTTTTTTTACATCAACTCGCCTCCCCCGGGCCTCCGGGGGAGCACCCAGAGGGTGGTTGTGGCATGCGAAGCATGACGGAGAGGATCTTTCTTGAAGAAGGCAATAGGCAGTGGGCAATAGGCAATGGGAAGAAAAGAAGACCCCCTCCGTCTCGCTGCGCTCGACACCTCCCCCGGAGGCCCGGGGGAGGAGAAAGATGGCGGCTATGTGTGAACGGCCTAGTATCGTTCATGCCTGTATATGAACGAGATTATGGATCGGTCGCACTCGCCCTGGCCGGGGTCTCGGGCAACCGCCGAAGGCGGATGATCGAGGTCTGCGATGTGCTCTGGCGATTTTTCAAAGACCAAGGCGTCTCGTGGGTCGGGTTCTACGAAAAAGACCCCGACAGCGACCAGATGATCCTGGGCCCCTCACGCAACACCCCGGCCTGCTCGCCGATCGAACTCCGCGGGGCCTGCGGGATGTGCTGGAGCAAGAAACGCCCGATCATCGTCAACGATGTCCATAACCTCGGCGAAAACTACATCGCCTGCGATCCACGCGATCGCTCCGAAATCATCATCCCCCTCTTCAACGACACCGGCTCATGCTTCGGCGTCCTCGATCTCGACTCCCACGACCGCAACGCGTTCTTTGAGCACGATGTGACGGAACTGCGCAGGCTGATGGAATCCACCGCCATCACCTGGCCCGCGACGCATCTACCAGCGTTGATCTATTGAGAAGAGAGGGCACCAGCTATTGACATGTTGATACCCTTTCGTTAGGATGAGTGTATGATTCAAGACTCATCTGGGGCCAATAATCCGGAATCCATCGACAACCTGTGGGCATTTGCGTATTCGCTTTGGCAAGATGGAGGCGCTATTGTCCTTCTTCTCGCATTTGTTTGCCTTATATTTTACAAACTGATATGGAAAGTTTGGGATAATGCGATGAAAGCCAAAAACCAAGAGATTGAGCGGCTCGTAGTACAGAGAGATAAGTATCAAAATTTGTTCTTTGAACGGATAGAGTCCTCTGATCCGACGAAAGAGGTAGAGGAATCGGCTCCTCTAGCTCGCCCTGAAGGGAAATAGTTATGGAAATACTAATTTTGGGTTTAGTTGTAATCGCAATTTTCCTCTTTGCTGTTTTAATTTTGGCATTGGCATTATCCATGAAGTATGGCGATTCCAGTGCGGCCTATCCACTCTTCGTAGTTCGGGATAATGCGATTGATCGAGTTGTTTTTGCAGATGTTGATCGTACAGATCCATGGTTTGAGTTTGTATACTCAAGTACCAATGCGATACTTCGTTACTGCAATCTGGTCAATGGACCTGGGCATGGCTGGGCCATAGGGTCACTCATTGGTAAAAAATTTGCCAACGATGAGATAAAAGCATCAGAAAAAATATGTGTACCATCAGATGTGCCGGTTCCTGAAGCGTTGATCCCGCTTCTTCATGAGTTCAGTCAAGCATTGGACTACATGATTGACAAGCACCAAGGGCATCGTGTCTCTATTACTTCGGAGAGGCGCGAAATAAATAGACGGAGAAAAGCCGAAGTTCGAGAGATTAGACGGTCTTTGGCTTCAATAAATGTTCCGGATTTATCTCTCGCGTGACTGATCTCAAAAGCACCTCTTATTGAGGTGTTTTTTAATAATGTTTGGCGATGCCACGACCTACCCCCTTCTTTATCCCCCCCCTCAAAACACCACCCCAACCCTCAACACATCTCCAACCACCTCCTAGGCAATCGCCGGGAGACCTAATCGCGATTCAAAACGGGATCGGGGCGGTGAAGGTGAGTTGTTTGCCGGTGATGGGGTGGTAGATGGTCAGCATCGAGGCGTGGAGCATGAGCCGGGCGGAAGAGATGGCTGAGTCTTTGCGATAGAGTTCGTCGCCGACGACGGGGAGGCCGAGCCCGGGGGTTTCTGTTGGGTCGAGCGTGCCCATCTTCCCCACCGTCGTCACATGGGGATGCGCTGCGTGGACGCGGAGTTGGTGGGTGCGCCCGGTGTGGGGGATGAGTTCGATGCGGGTGACATCGCAGCCATCGAGCGTTTCGCGGGCGAGGACTTTGTAGTGTGTGACCGAAGGCTTGCCTTGGACATAATCGACGAGCATCAGCGGGCGGACATCCATGTCTTTGCGCATCGGGCAGTTGATCGTGCCCTCGTCGGATTCGAGATGCCCATCGAGCAGGGCGATGTAGCGTTTGTGGGTCTTGCGCTGCTCGAACTGGATCGAGAGGTTGCGGTGGGTCTTGGCGTTGAGGGCGAGGATCATGACGCCTGAGGTCGAGAGATCGAGCCGATGGCAGGTCATCGGGCCGGTGGCCTCGGGGAACATCGCCTGGACTCGGCTGCGCAGGCAATCCTGCTTCTCGGGCGCGATCCCGGGCACGGACAAGAGCCCGGCGGGTTTATCGACCACCACGAAGTGTTTGTCCTCATGAATGATCGGCGGATCGCCCAGAGCCGGGTAGTACGAAAAATGGGGCACCGGGCCCAGATTCACGCGGCGGATGGTTCCAGACTCGGGTTGTTGAGACCTAGTATCAGTCATACAACAAGAGTGTATCCGTCCAAGGAGCGAGTCGATGATCTCACGAGCAATTGTGTCCCTGATGTGTGCCGCTGGCGTTCTTTCATGCCCGGCGAATGGTGCAAACCCGAATCCCAACCCCGAATGGGACAGCCAATGGCCGACCCTTGAATCGCCATTCCTCACCGACCATGTCCAGCTGACATCCCAAACCACCTTCCTCAAGGCGGGCGAGAACTACTTCTCACCCGATGGGCGATTCCTGATCTTCCAGGCAATCCCGCTCCCCGAAGATGGGCACGAGGCTGAGGCTCACTATTCGATGTTCGTCGGTGCGCTCAAGCGCGACGATGCGGGCAACATCATCGGACTCGGGCAGGCCAATCGTGTCTCCGAGCCCGGATCAGCGAACACCTGTGGGTGGTTCCATCCGACCGAGCCGATGAAAATCCTGTTCGGCACGACGACCGTGCCGCCCGCGGGCGAAGATGTTGCGGGGTTCCAGCGCAAGACCTCGAAATACTCCTGGCAGTTCCCCGTCGAGATGGACATCGTTTCAGGCACGCTGAGCATGACCTATGTGCTCTCCACTGAAGCGGAGGCACGGGCGAAAAAACTCGCAGAAGAGGACACCTCCAAGACCCCCGACATCTCCATCAGCGACATCGTCTCGGTGCCCGCATTGACCGAATCCGCCCCGCTCTGGGAACGGCTCGGGTACGACGCGGAGGGGTCATGGTCGCCAGATGGACGCTATATCCTATATACACGCCTTGAACCGGGCGACAACAATGGGGACATCTGGATTTACGATTTGACCGATGGCTCGCACCTGCCTTTGGTCGTCGCTGAAGGCTACGACGGGGGCCCGTTCTTCTCGCCCGATGGCAAATCCATCTGTTATCGTTCGGATCGTCGGGGCGACAACCTGCTTCAGATCTATGTGTCGTACCTCAAGTTCGATGAGTCGGGCAAGGTCATTGGGGTCGATGAGGAACTCCAGCTCACCGACAACGATTATGTCAACTGGGCACCGTTCTTCACCCCCGATGGCAAGTACCTCTTCTATGCGAGCAGCAAGCTCGGGCATGGCAACTATGAGGTGTATGCGATTGACGCATCGGGTAATGATGAGCCTGAGGATACGCCTCAACTCCGCATCACGCACGCTCGCGGATTCGACGGGCTCCCCGCCTTTTCGCCCGATGGGCAGTGGATGATCTGGACCGCCCAGCGCGGTGCCCAGCGTGAGGGCGAAGATCGCCCGAGCAGCCAGGTTTGGGGGGCGAAGATTGATCTCGAAGCCGTCGATCGGGCGTATCAGTCGCTGCGTGATGAGATGAACGGGCAGGGCGAGGACGCGGGCTTTGCGCCCGGGAGTTGAGCGCGCATCCAAGGAGCACCCGGCACGATGATCGAGCCCGCGGACTATGGCCTAGACGATGTGCAAACATTTGCGCACATCGGTGACCCTACGCCTGCGCCGGATCATTCCGTTTTTTGGAAACACTGGTACGCCCGGCTCGTGGCGCACACCCCCGTCCTCAATCGGCGCACAACGATCGATCCATCGGATCCGAGCGCGACCCATGAGTTTGTCTCGAACGATGGGGTGCGGATCGGGGCGACGATTGTCCTGCCGGGCGATGCCAAGCCCGTCCGGGCGTCGCTGGTGAGTGTGCATGGGTACAACCAACGCACGGCACTGGGCGACTCGGCCCGGCGCTGGCAACGCGTTGCCGACACCGGGGTGGCGGTGCTGATCCTCAGATTGCGCGGATACCCTGGATCACAACTCGGGATCGGCGAGCAGCGCTCGCCCGATGAATCGGGCGCGGGGTGGATCGCACGCGGGTTTGCCGGCGAGAAGCATGAGGACTGGATCCTCCCCGGCGCGATCGCTGATGTGTGCAACGCATGCCGAGTGATGCGCAACGCCCTGCTCGATCGTGACACCGACACCCATATCCCCATTGATCCCGCGATCGACCATCCGGGCATCTTCCTGATGGGCTCATCGCTCGGCGGCGGGCTCGCGAGCATCGCTGGGGCACAACTCATCGGGAAACTCTCGGGCGAGTCGATTATTGATCGGCTCGCGATCGCGCTGCCTTCGCTTGGTGCGTGGAGATGGCGGCTTGCCCATCAACTCCCGGATCAATCCACCGGAACAACCGCGGACATCAAACGGGTGCTTGCCCGGCACCCCGAGCGTGAGAAGGAACTCATTGATCGGCTTCGGCTCTGCGATGCGGTGGTGCACGGGCGCCGGGGCCGGGTGCCCACGCTCGGGATGCTTGCCCGGCGAGACGAGATCGCCCCCGCGCCCAGCGCCGCAGCGGTCTTCAACGCCATCGATGCTGACCCGGGGCGCAAGTGGCGCTTCGTTGTGCCCTATGGTCACTTCGAGGGCTCGATACCCAACGCCCGTCGTCATGCGCTCTTCGAGCGAGCAATGATCGATTTTTTCAACCCCACCTGTCAGCCCATCGAGTCGATGGAGCCCTGGGAGCCGATCCTCCACGACGGCGTCGCCGGGCCCGACGGGCAAGAGCCTCCGCTTGACGACCAACACACCACCGAGAGCACGCCATGATCCGAACGATTGAGACTTTGATGACGGGATTGATTGACTATGCTGGTCTTTTCCCGCCGAGCAAGTTGCCGATGGAGACGGCGGTCGAGAACTTCGCCAAATACCTCCGAGGCGAGCATGAAGCGTTCCTCTCGCGGTTTATCTGCACTGCGCCAAGGCTCGAAGAACTCAGCAAGCACGCAGCCGTCGTCATGCCGGGCACTTATGCGACGAGTGGGTATCGCGAGAACGCCGACATGCAGGACCCCTGGCAGATCTCGGCGGTGATCGTGGGCAATCTCGAAGAGAACCTCGAGTTGATCTACAAGTTCAACGAGCACCACGACAAAGAAGAGCATGGGTTGGCAATGGTCGATGTGATCGAGATGAGGCTTGAATCGCCGGGCGATGTGGATGAGATTATGGAGATCATTCCCGCGATGATCGCCCCGGCCTTTGAACTCCCCAGCGATGCGGTGATCGGGGGGGATCCGCGCGGGTTCATCGCAGCGATCGCGGGGAATCAGGCAGCAGCCAAAGTACGCTGCGGCGGGGTCACGCCCGAACTCTTCCCCTCGTGCGCCGATCTCGCCGGGTTCATGCACGCATGCAACGCGGCGGATGTGCCCTTCAAAGCCACCGCGGGGCTTCATCATCCGATCCGGGGCGAGCATGCGCTGACCTATGAGCCCGATTCGGCGCGGGGGATGATGCACGGGTTTGTCAATGTGTTTGTCGCTGGTGCGTTTGTGCGGATGCTCAAGGGCTTTGATCTCGATACCACCATCGCGGTGCTTGAAGAGACCGATCCCAAGGCCTTTGCGTTTACGGATGAATCGGTGAGCTGGCGTGATGTGTCAATCCCGGTGGCGGCCTTTGCACAGGTGCGTGAAGGGTTCGCGACGAGTTATGGGAGTTGTTCGTTCGATGAGCCTCGCGATGATCTCAAGGGGTTGGGGTTGTTGTAGGTCTTTCATTTCGCCTCCCCCGGGCCTCCGGGGGAGGTGCCGAACGGAGTGAGGCGGAGGGGGTCTTACTTTTTTCTTCACCCTCGGCATGAACACAATACAGAAGACCCCCTCCGACCGCGAAGACGCGGCCACCTCCCCCGGAGGCCCGGGGGAGGCGATGTTGTCATCGGATATGCCTTAGACTTCCGGCTCGCGGAAGAGGGCGACGACGGCGGTGTGGCCGTGCTGGAAGACTTGATCGTCAACTGGGCCGATCTCGCCTTGGGCGAAGAACCCTCCGACGGGGATGCCTGAAGCCGGATCGACCTCGGTGCCTGATTTGGCGAGCGTGGCACCGTCGGGGGTTTGGTCGAAGGCGTGGGTGATCGCGTGGGCGTCGTGTCCTTGTTGCCCGAAGAATGATTCGCCTCGGCTTGTGCACGAGAGCAGCAATGCGCCGGCGGGCTTGGAATAGAGTCTTTGTCCATCGAGCAAGAGCGAGAGGTCTTCGCGGGCAGTTTGTTGGTCGTGGAGATGGAGTTGGATGGTCTGCCCGGCGTGGACGAGATCGGCGACGGCGACGGCTCCTGATGATTGGTCGCCGCCCATGATGTTGCGGATGAGAAAATCGCCTCGCCCGAAGTGCGATTTGTTTTCGTTGATGACCCGCCCCATCACCAGCCCGTGTTCGAGGAGTTCTTTGTCGGCGGGATCAAGCGTCGCAACGATTTCTCGGATGGCATCGACCGCCCGGTTGCCAGCGAGTTCGAGGATCAGATTCCCCCGCGCCTTGGTGATGACCATCGGATTGCCGATGGGTCGGCAGCCTTGGGAGACGATGGTATCGACCTGGATCGGGCCGGTGAGTGTGACGCCCATCGCACCGGCGTTGCGGATCTCGCCATCGAGCAGCAGGGTGTTGGTGTTGGGGCGTGTGCCCGCCGAAGCCATGCCTCCGATGATGGTGCCGATCGAGTCGATGCGCCCTGAGTCATCAACCACCTGCACGCGCGATGCGCTCAGTGCGGGCACCAGGTTGACCAGAGGCACCGAGAATGGATCAGCAAAGAACAACGCGGCGCGCATCTCGTCCGAGGCCCCGATCCGCTCGGCGAGCACGGCGGCCCTTGTGTCGATTGAGTCTCTGGGCGAGAGGTGATCGATCCAGAACGGGTTGATCCCCACACCCGGGAATCGGCACGCCAAGAGCGAGAGCGCGGGCCCGTCTTGGACTTCGCTCGCGCCCGAGATCACCCCCGAAGCGGTGACGCCGAGCATATGCTTGGCTCCGAGCCGATCACGGAGGGTGTCGGCGATCATGCCCATCCGGCGCGCGTGATGAATCGTCGCGAAGACCATCAGCAGATCGGGGGGCGAGCCGAGTTGTTGCTTGATGCGATCCGATGCTTCGAGGGCGGCGTCGATCGGGTCCTCACGGCGCGACAACGCGCTCACCATCTTGATCGCGGGCTTGGGGATGTGATGGCTTGATGATGGCTCAGGCATACTCGAACCGGATCATTCTGAGGCTGACTCGCCAGCGGGCTCGGGCATGGGTTCGATCCGCTCGGGCTCGATGATGGTGAGTTTGAGCGATTCGTCGTTGTTGACCGAGCCGATGATTCCGACCACGCGCCCGAGCAGGTGGCGGAAGTCTTGTTTGGCGGTGGGCGCGACATACCCGATGGTTCGGCTTGCGCCTGTTGCTGGGTCGGTCGCTTGGATGCGATAGAGCAGCGGGAGGTGCTCGCCGGTGTAGACGGCGCTGGTCACCATCCGCCCGACGAGTTGATAGGCTCGCCCGGACTGCCAAGATTCGATGTCCATCGCGAGTTGGTCGGCGTTGGCGTCGTAGGCGGCGAGGACCGCAGCGATTGCCTGGCGTTGATTGCGGGTCTGGATGCGGATGCGGAGCCATTCGAGCCTCTGGTCGAGGGCCTGGGCGAGCGATGTGCCGTCCTCTGCCTGGGCGCGGGTCCGGGCGAACTCGGCGAGGAGTTCATCGAGGGTTTGATCGAGTTCTGCTTTGCTCAGTTTGCGGGCAGCGTCGAAGGCGGCTTCGAGGTCTTCGAGGGCTGAAGCACTGATCCGCCCGTGCGGTGCGGTGCGCTGATTTGTTTCGTCGGCTGATTCATCGGTCGGCTTGCCGGTCGGTTCATCGACGACTTTGGTCGGTGTCGTATTTTCAATCTCGACGGGGGATTCTGAATCCGGCGTGTCCATTTTTTCCATCATCGAATCATCGACCTGATCTGCATCACTGGTTTGATCGGGCGATGCTTGGGGATCGGGATCGTTGCCTGGGGCTCTTTCGGGAGTGGTGTCTGGAGTTGCTTCGGGAGTTGCTGGCGAGCCCGATGGATTGTCTTGCTCGGCCTGGGTTGGGGCGCGGAGCAGGGAGGTTTTGATGTAGACGATCGGGAGTTCGCCCGATGGGGATTTGGGAGCCATCACGCGGTACCCGAGGATATCGCCTGCGGTGTTGAGCAGGGTTTCGATGACTTTGAGATCCGTCCCGGCGGGGAGCTCGGTGGTGTAGATCGCTTTCCATGACCCGGCGAGCCCCATCAGGTGTGATGGAGCGCGGAGTTTGGATGCGGCGGATAACCGGACCGAGCCATCGGTTGAAGAGGCTTCGACTTCGTTGACGGGGACGAAGGCGCCGATGGAATCCGGAAGCACGACCTTGGTGTAGCTCCCCGAGGTGCCCACGGTGTGCAGAGGCGTGTTGGCATTGAGCAGGGCGATGGTGTAGAAAACATCCTGATCGCCGCAACGCAGCGGCGATTCGTCGGCTTTGACGATGCTCAGGGTCGTTCCGTCTTGGAATACGGTTGAAGATCGTGTCTCGCCAGCAAACGCTTGAGGGGCGATGGCACCCAACGCGAGCCCGAGGGCACCGGTCGAGATCAAGATTCGGGTGATTGATTGCGTGCTCATAGCTGGCTCCTGGCAAGGTTTGTCCCGTGGGAAGGGGGGGCGGGCCCCGCTTCCCAGAGTGTACCCCAACCCGTCGGCGAGGTTCTCAAAAGGATCGAACGACACCACATTCTACCCAACCTACCGTTCGAGCATGGCTATGAACCCGCGCAATCCTCGTGTCTTCCTCGCCCCGGTGCCTTTGGGCGCAATTGGCGCAATCCTTGCCTTGAGCGGGTGCCGATCTCCGATCGAGCGTCAGAGCGAGCAAGAACTCCAGCAGGCGATGATCCGGGCGATCGAAATCGAGATCGAGCACGCCAAAGCCCACCCCGAACCACGCCAGATGGGCACGAGCCTCGATTTGACCAAGCTCGAGATCCGCGAGGATCACCTCGAACAGATCGAAAAAGAGTTCTCGACCAATGGGTATCTCGAAGAACTCCGCAACGCTTCGCCCGATGCCCAAGACCCCATCGCGGCACTCGTGGGCAAAGACCTGATGGGTCAGCCGACCAAACTCATCGGGCTCACGCTCGAACAGGCCATCGGCGCGGCAGCCAACAACAACCTCAATGTCGAGATCGCCAGTTTCGTCCCCGCGATCTCGCAGAGCCTGCTCACCCAGGCGCAGGCACAGTTCGACTGGCTCTTCTTCGCGACCGCCCAGTATCAGGACTCGATCATCCCCCAGCCGGGCTTTTCCTTTGCTGGCCCGGCAGCGATCGCTCGGAATGTCACCCAGGCCGGCGATGCCTCGGCCGGGGTCTCTCGGCTTTTGACCACGGGCGGGACGATCCAGATCACCAATGCGATCAACTATACCAACATCGAGAGTTCATTCTTTGGCGGCACCCCCGTGCCCAACCCGGCGAACACCTCCAATATTGTGCTCGATGTCACCCAGCCTTTGATGCAGGGGTTCGGGCGTGATACGAACCTGGCTGAGGTGCACCTGGCACGCAATGCGGAACGGTCGAGCGTGGCCTCGCTCAAATCGTCGTTGATCGAAGCCTCCGCCGAGACCGAACGGGCGTACTGGACGCTGGTGCTTCGGTACAAAGAACTCATTATCAAATCCAAGCTCCTCGAACGGGGGATCAAGGTCCGCGATGACATCAAGGCGCGCCGGGTGCAGGACGCGCGCCAGGCGCAGGTTGCCGACGCGGTCGCCCGGGTCGAGCGGAGGCGATCGGATTTATTGATCGCACGGACGAACCTGCGCAACGCGAGCGATCAGTTGAAGCTGTTGATGAATGACCCAGCCCTGCCTGTGGGCAGTGAAGCCTTGATCGTGCCTCGTGATGATGCGATCAGTGAGCCGATTTCGTATTCGCTCCTCGACGCGATCACCACCGGAATCACCAGCCGACCCGAGATGGAGATCGCGCTGCTGACGATCGACGACACCACTATCCGCCAGCAGGTCGCCAAGAATCTCCGCAAACCCAAGCTCGATATCACCGCCCAGGCAAGGCTCTTGGGGCTCAATGATTCGTTCCGGGATGCGTACACCGATTCGCAATCGAACCGATTTATTGACGATTGGCTCTTGGGCATCCGGTACGAGGTCCCCATCGGCAATCGGCTCAACGAGGCGGGGTATCGCAAGGCTCGGCTCGAGCGGATGCAGGCGGTGGTGAGTTATCGACAGAGCGCTCAAACCGTCGTCAGCGAGATCAAACTCGCGCTCAACGCGATTGTCACCAACAATGCGCTCATCGAACAGACCGCCCTCTCGCGCGTCGCCCAAGGCGAGGCGCTGCGGGCGTTGATCGTCGAAAAAGAACTCACCAACAACGGCTACTCCGTCGAGCGGCTCAACCTTGAACTCAACCAGCAAGAATCACTCGCCAACGCCGAGATCACCGAAGCGACAGCCCTGATCAACTACAACACCGCGATCGTCGATCTGTACAAGGCGATGGGCACCTCGCTCGAACGCGCCCGGATCGACTTTGTCGTCCCCGATGCCAACCAGCTCGCGCCGGGCGAATCTGGGCTTGATTATAAAGTCCAACCAAGCGAACCCGCCACCGAACCAGAGGCAAGCGATGATTGAGATTCTCGAAGGGCCTCATGCGATCGCGCTGGGTGTGGAGATGCTCAGTGAGGGCAAGTTTGTTGTCTTCCCGACTGAAACCGTCTATGGGCTTGGGGCGGATGCGCTCGATGCGTCGGCTGTGGAATCGGTCTTTGCGCTCAAAGGACGACCAGCAAGCAACCCGCTGATCGTGCATGTCTCGGGGATCGAGATGGCGAAAACAGTCGTCGCGGATTGGCCTCGAGAGGCTCAGTTGATCGCTGAGGCGCATTGGCCCGGGCCGGTGACGATGGTGCTGCCCAAATCGGATCATGTGCCTGGGATTGTGTGTGCCGATGGTCCGAGCGTCGCGGTGCGCTGCCCGGCGCATCCGTGCGCTCTGGCACTGATCGAAGCCTTTGCCAAACCCATCGTCGGGCCCAGCGCGAATCCATCGGGGCGGATCTCCCCCACCACCCCCGAGCATGTGGCTGACGGATTCCCTGAGGCGGACCTGATCGTGATTGATGGCGGGCACTGCCGAGCGGGGATCGAATCGACGGTGGTTGATCTCTCGGGCGAGGTTGTTCGGATCCTGCGCCCGGGGATCATCGGCGCCCATGCGATCAGCGAAACGATCGGCGAGCCTGTCGAGTGCGCTGCCCTCGATGCTGGGGAGCCGATCGCCAAATCGCCGGGCGTTGTTGGAGCGCACTATCAGCCTCTGACGCCGACGCGATTGGTTGGGTCGGCAGGGATTGGGGATGCTGAGCCGGGAACCACCCTGATCGCGTGGTCGATCTCATCGCACCCATCGGGGGGCACGCTGATCCCGATCCCCTCGCGGATCGAGCCTTACGCCGGGGGCATTTATAAAGCCTTGCATGACGCGGATCGGGTAGATGCCTCGGCGATCTGGGTCGAAGAGCCGCCTGCGGGCTCGGGGTTTGATGAACTCGCCATCCGGGCAGCCGTGATGGAGCGACTCGGACGCGCGACGCATCCATAACCCATTCTTGTGCCCCCGAAAGATTGGGTGCCGTGGAGGTGTCGTCTTCGACTCCTCCACGATTTTTCGTTGATGAGGTGGTTCAAGCCATGCAGGAGCCGAGGACGGCACCTGCATGGCACCCGACGGGTCGTGGCACCCTCGTAGTAATCGGCATTCAAAAACCGGTTTCATCCATCCATAAATCGCCCTTCCCGATACATCTGCTCACATTGATGTCCTATTGTGCCGACCCAGAGTATGGATATTGAGCACACCAACCCCCCAGATCGAGGTGGACATATGGCCGACAAACTACGCATTGCACTCGCACCCGGCGACGGGATCGGACCCGAGATCACCCAGGCGTGCCTGAGCATTTTTCAGGCAGCGGGCGTGCTCGATCTGGTCGAGTTCGTCGAGGTGGACATGGGACGCAAGGTCTTCAACGAGGGCGATACCCGAGGGATGACCGACGAGGCGGTCGAGACGATCGAAGCAACCGGGATTCTGTATAAGGGGCCGATGGGCACGCCGATCGGGGGCGGGGGCAAATCAATCAATGTGACGCTCCGCAAAACCTTCGGCGCCTTTGCCAACCTGCGCCACTTCCAGACGCTGCCGGGCGTTGAAACCGTTTACTCCCGCGCGGGCGTGCCTGTGGACTTCTATGTCGTCCGCGAGAATGTCGAGGACACCTACGGCGGGATCGAGCATCGACTCACGCCCGACTCCTACTCGGCCAAGCGGCTTATCACCACGCCGGGGTGCGATCAGATCAATCGGTTCGCCTTCGAGACCGCGACGGCCTTTGGCATCGACAAAGTGACCTGCGGGCACAAAGCCAACATCATGAAGATGACCGACGGCACCTTCCTCGACCGGTTCCGGTTCATCTCCCAAGACTTCCCACAGATCGAGACCGAAGATGTCATCATCGATGCGCTGTGCATGAACCTGGTGCTGCGCCCGGACAAGTACAAGATGATTGTATTGACGAATCTGCAGGGCGATATTGTTTCGGATCTGGCTGCGGGCTTGGTCGGTGGGTTGGGCTTTGCGCCCTCGGCGAATATCGGCGATCAGATTTCGATCTTTGAAGCGGTGCACGGCACGGCTCCTGATATCGCGGGCCAAGACTTGGCCAACCCGACGAGTCTGTTGTTGTCAGGCGTAATTATGCTCCGTCACATCGGGATGCGCAAGACGGCCGCGATCATCGAGAACTCACTGCTCTACACGCTCGAATCGGGTGTGCATACCGGTGATGTCAAGGGCGTGGGCAACGCGGTGGGCACCAAGGCGTTCGCCCAGGCGATCGCGGATAATCTGGGCAAGAACCCGGAGACGATCGAAGGATGCACGGTGCCAGCGAGTGATGAGCCATCGCATACGCCTCCGGTTCGTCCGAGTGTCAATGAGATGATGACGACGCACGAGCAGGTGCAGACCACCGTCTGCGGCGCCGATGTGTTCTTAGAGACCACCCTGACGCCTTTGGATTTGGCTGCCAAGTTGCAACGGCTCTGCGAAACCACGCCGTTCAAACTGACGGTGATCTCGAACCGAGGCACGCAGGTCTGGCCGACGGGCTCGCCTTATACCGAGCTGGTGAATGAATGCTGCGTGCGGTTTGAACTCAAGGAAGGCACGGTGATCGGTCAGGGGCCGACGGTGCATCTCTTGGCCAAGGTCGCGGAGAAGTTCACGGTGACGGAGTTCATCCCGATCCGGATGTTCGATGGGGTTCCTGGGTTCTCACTGGCGCAGGGGCAGTAAACCGCCTGAAAATTGCCTCTGATTATCCGGTTTGTTTGATATACTAACTGTATGACACTTTCACACATTCGGATTGCGATTGTCTTTTTGGCTTTGGGGTTCTTATTCGGATCAGCGAACGCTGGGCCGACGGCTGATCAATGGCGGGGTGATCTTGACACGCTCGCAGAAAACCTGCTCGAACGGCATCCCAACTTCTTCACCAAACACACGGTCGAAGAGTTTGAAGATGCGATCGAAACGCTCGATGCCAAGCTCGACACCCTCGACGATCAGCAGATCGTGATGGAGATCGGGCGGATCGTCGCGCTCGGAGGCGATGCGCACACGACCGTCGGGCTCAACGAGTTCGCCAAGGCGATGCATCGATTGCCTATTCAGGTCATCGTGCTCAGTGATGGCGTGTTCATCTCCGCCGCGACCGGGCCCTACGCCGAACTGATCGGGGCGCAGATCCTCAAGTTTGGCGATGTCGATGCAGACGAAGCCTTCGAGCGAGTGGGCGAGCTTTTCGCCTATGAAAACCATTCCAAGCTCATCAACACGGGCACGGTGTATATCACCCTGATGCCCGCGCTGGCAGCCGTTGGGATCGCCGATGCGTTTGATGCCGATTCATTCGAGTTGACCATCAAAGATGACGAAGGTGAGCGCGCTGTCTCGCTCGATTGTACTATTCCCAAGGTGCGTCAGCAGTGGACAAGCTTTGCCCAGTTGTTCAAGGGCGACATGCCTCTGGCGTATCGCAAGAGCAGCGGGAACTACCAGACCGATTTCCTTGCTGACACGAAAACCGTGTACCTCGCGTACAACAAGTGCAAAGACGCTGAGGACTTCCCGATGAAGACGCTCATCGAGTTCGTCATGACCAAGTCCGACGAGCTCGACGCTCAGCGACTCATCATCGACCTGCGATTCAATGGCGGCGGCGACGAAACCGTCCTCTGGCCCATGATGGATGCGCTCAAACAATCTGATCGGTTCAAGGACAAGGGCGACATTGTCGTGCTCATCAGCCGATGGACATTTAGCTCCGCGATGACCAACGCCCACCAACTCAAAGAGCGGCTCGGCGCGATCCTCATCGGCGAACCCACCAGCGGCAAGCCCAACCACTTCGGGCAACTCGGCTCATTCGTCCTGCCCAACTCGAAACTCACGATTTCGCATTCGACCAAGTGGTTTCAGAAGGTCGAAGGCGATCCTGATGCGGTCGAGCCCGATATGCTCGTCGAGATTGATTCCGCTGCATTCTTCGGCGGGCGAGACCCGGTGCTCGAAGCGGCGTTGAACTATCAGGCGGATTGACCCGTTCCTTGGAGCACAGAGAATGCTTGACTTTCTAACGGCATAAAGACAGTAAATAACAGAGAGTCGATGGCGCCCCAATGAAGCCGGAGACCCCATCGGGGCACCCTACCATGCCGGGCCTGATGAAGACAAACGAGCCTCGGCATGTTCAGGATTATCTTCTGTCGATCATGGACATCCCGCAGCAAAGGCTTTGAGGAAGGCTGAAACATCGAAGAAGTTGAAGTTGCCGTCGCCGGTGAAGTCGGCGGAAGAGTCGCCATCGTTGAATGCGCTCAGGAATGCTGATACATCGAAGAAGTTGAGTTCGCCATCGTCAGTCAGATCCGCAGCACACGAGATCGCGGGGGCGGTGAAGAGGTAGGCAGCGCCGCCCCAGGGGTTGAATGGGTCATCGTTGCGATAGGCACCGACGATGATCGAGCCGTTGCTGATCGAGACATCTCGTCCGAATGTATCCATCGCTCCCCCATCGCTGGCGAGGAGTTTGGCCATCTGATTACCTGTCTGGGCATCGAAGAGGTAGGCAGCCCCGGAATAATTGGCATTGTCGAAATCTTGTGATGCCCCGACGATGACCACACCGTTATCGATTGCGACGGCGTTGCCGAACCAGTGCCCTGGAGATTGATCGTCGGGGACGATGATATCGAGTTCGTTTCCGGTGAGTGCGTCAAAGATGTACACGGCCCCTGAGTTATCAAACCCAATACCATCATCGCGGAGATAGGCACCAACAACGGCTGTAGTGCCCTCGATATCGACCGAGAGTCCGAACGAGTCGTTCATGGAGCCGTCGGATGCAAGGAGTTTGGCGAGTTGGTTCCCGGTGGTGGCATCGAAGACATATGCCGAGCCAGAGCCAGAGCCGTTGTCTCCATCGTTGTGCGCCCCGGCCACAACAAGCCCGTTGTCGATCGCGACATCGAACCCGAGCTGATCCAACTGGGAGGCATCGTCTGCGACGAGTTTGAAAAGCTGCGCCCCCGTCGAAGCATCGAAGAGGTACACCGATCCCGATGAGAATCCTGCGTCATCGTCGTTGTACGAACCCACAGCGACGATCCCATCGTCGATCGCGACGGAGATGCCGAAGTTATCGCCAGGCGCGGAATCATCGGGCGAGAGTTTGGCGATGAGCGTGCCGGTGGTCGCGTTGTAGATGTACGCCGAGCCGGAGTTCTCGCCGTTGTCGTCGTCCTTGAATGCGCCGACAACCACAATCCCGTTGCTGATGGCGACACTGTGTCCGAAGAGATCATTCTGAGTCCCATCGCTGGGAATGATCTTCTGGACCAAGGCCCCGGTCCCCTCGTCGATGATATAAACCGAGCCCGAGTTGAACCCGAAGATGTTTTGATTGCGTGCGCCGACGGCGACGAGCCCGCCTTGGATATCGACGGCGTATCCGAACTGGTCATTGAAAATGCCGTCGCCGGCGATGAGTTTGCTGTCTTCGTTGATCACCTGCCCATAGGCGGGGGCACCAAGCCCCAACGCAAGGAGCCCGGCAGCGAGGGGAGCGGAGGCGCGATTGATTGGATTCGACATGTAAAAGGTTCCTGTGTGTGGGGGGGGGGGAGCGTAGTGGAATTTGGAGAACGCTGAATTTATACGATTCCTCTCTCGCACACAAGTTATATTTCGCCCATATTCCGGGCCTTTTCACGATATCAACCGGTCCAAGCCGCACGGCTTGACAATCCAAGTCGATTCCGGAATTGTTTCTCAACATTGCTCAATATGCTTGGCTGCCAAACTGACAGCCAAATGCCTTCGGGGCACCCCTTTCGCCGATCCCCGACCGATTTCAACCCGAATTCACACCCAATCTATGGCACGGGGGTTGCAACACTCACAGCAACAACCACGAAACCCACTCCCCGATCCGGGTTCAGACCCGGAAAAAGGGATTGACAGAAGGAGGCTTATCATGGGAAAAATCATCGGAATCGACCTGGGCACCACCAACTCGGTCGTCGCTGTTATGGAAGGCGACGCGCCCAAGGTCCTCATCAATAGTTCGGGAAACCGCACCACGCCGTCCGTCGTCGGGTTCACCGACAAGGGCGAGCGGCTCGTCGGGCAGCAGGCCAAGCATCAGCAGGTGACGAACCCGAAGAACACTGTGTTCTCGATCAAGCGGTTCATGGGGCGACGGCACAAAGAAGTTTCATCAGAAGAAAAACTCATCCCCTACGAAGTGACTGGCGGCGCGGAAGACTTCGTCAAGGTCAATGTCCGCGGCGAGGAGTTCACGCCTCAGCAGATCAGTGCAATGATCCTGGGCGAACTCAAACGCACCGCGGAAGATTACCTCGGCGAGCCTGTCACCGAAGCGGTCATCACCGTGCCAGCGTACTTCAACGATGCCCAGCGCCAAGCAACCAAGGACGCCGGTGAGATCGCGGGTCTGAGTGTCAAGCGGATCATCAACGAACCAACGGCTGCTGCGCTCGCTTATGGGCTTGAAAAACAGGCCAACGAAAAGATCGCGGTCTTCGACCTTGGCGGCGGCACCTTCGATGTGTCGATCCTCGATGTCGGCGATGGTGTCTTCGAGGTCCTCTCGACCAACGGCGACACGCATCTCGGCGGCGACGACTGGGATCAACGACTCATCGACTTCATCGCTGAGGAGTTCCGCAAGAGCGAAGGCGTGGACCTGAGCACCGACGCGATGGCGATGCAGCGCCTCAAAGAAGCAGCGGAAAAAGCCAAGATCGAGTTGTCGAACTCGCAGGAGACCACGATCAACCTGCCGTTTATTACCGCGACCGATGCGGGCCCAAAGCATCTCCAGCAGACGCTCTCCCGATCGAAGTTCGAGACTTTATGTGAGGACTTGTTCACCCGCATCAAGGCGCCTTGCCTCGATGCGATCAAGGATGCCGGGATTGATGTCTCCAAGATCGACGAAGTCGTCATCGTTGGTGGCTCGACACGGATGCCCAAGGTCCAAGAGATCGTCAAAGAACTCTTCGGCAAGGAGCCCAACAAGTCTGTCAATCCTGACGAGGTCGTCGCCATCGGCGCAGCCGTCCAGGGCGGCGTGCTCAGCGGCGATGTCAAAGATGTGCTGCTCCTCGATGTGACACCTTTGTCGCTCGGTGTTGAAACCATGGGCGGCGTGATGACCAAACTCATCGAACGCAACACGACCATCCCGACCTCAAAGAAGGAAACCTTCTCGACGGCGGCGGACAATCAGCCGAGCGTGCAGATTCATGTGTTGCAAGGCGAGCGCGAGTTCGCCAAGGACAACCGAACGCTCGGAATGTTCGAACTTGCCGATATTCCACCAGCAGCGCGGGGTACGCCTCAGATCGAGGTGGAGTTTGCACTCGACGCCAACGGCATCTTGCAGGTCACCGCGACCGACAAGGGCACGGGCAAGAAGGCCGACATCCGCATCGAGAACTCGGGCGGGTTGGACTCGGGCGAGATCGACAAGATGAAGGCCGACGCCGAGGCACACGCTGAGGAAGACAAGAAGCGGCGTGAGTTGGTCGATCTCAAGAACCGGGCCGACGGCACGATCGCACAGATCCGCAAGAGCGTCGAAGAGCACGGCGAAAAGGTCACCCCTGAAATCCGCTCGTCGATTGAGTCGGCGATTTCGAGCCTTGAAACCAAGCTCAAGGACGAGTCGGTGACGAGCGAAGCCATCGAGGCCGGGCTCAAAGAGCTCGAAGCCGCGTCGATGGAACTCGGCAAGGTAATCTACGAAGCCAGCGCCGCCGAGGCGGGCGAGGGTGCGCCCGAGGCCGACGCATCGTCAGCACCGAGCGATCCCGATGTGATCGACGCGGAGTATGAAGTGAAGGACGAGGAGAAGTAATCCTTCGCCCAATGATCTTTACAACCCGTCCCATCTGGGGCGGGTTTTTTTATGTCTACTTCGGGTGCCACGGCTTGACCGTCCTCGGCAAGCCGTGTCTTTATCGCTTCGCACTGGGCAACGCAAGCCCATCGCGAGTCCAGAAGATCGAGAACGGGACGCGGGATCGCGGGGGGAGGGTGAGGGTGATGACCCATCGTGCGATCTTGCGTCCAAGGAAAATACCAAGGAGTATGGCGGGGAACTGAATGATGACACCGACGGGCGCAAGATAGGTCGCGTACAACTCTTTGGCGATCTCGGAGGCCTGTGGCGTGATTGCACTCTGATAGAACGATGGGGAATACATCAAGATGACCCCGATCAATCCCAATGAGATTGGAACAATCGCGGCCTTCTTCCGTGATGCGCCCAATAGCACAATACTCCAGAATGCGCCCAGAACAAAGCCCGCGATTGATGCTGGAATAAGGACAATCACAAATGATTTATCCATCGCCCGAACAAGCCCACCCTCCTGATCGAGAATCTCATCGAGGTGCTCATCAGTCCAATCTTGTGGCACCTGAATATATTCAGTATAGTCTGTTGTGTTCATTCCCCACCCTGCAATATTGGTGGCAATCTCGTTTTCCTCGGCCCATTCGTTGTAGGCTTTGCCGATCATTTTGGCCAATGGCATACCTGCCTGCGAACTCATTCCATCGGCAAATGTACCCACCAAAGACATCTGCAAGATGAAAACAAATGCCAACACCACAACCCATCCCGCCGCGATCAACGCCCGAAACCGGTTGACCCAGTGCGACATGGTTGGGTACGACTGCAACGCCGCGACGGTGCCGCACTCTGGGCATCGTGTGACGGCGAGTTGGTAATGATCTTCTTTGAACACCTCTTGCCCGAAGAGATTGAACCCGCACTTGATGCATGCGCGATCAGCGCGGATGCTGTCCATCATCTTGACATCCTTGTCGTGCGCCGATGGCGATTGATCTTGTGCATCATTTTGTTCGTTCATAGCACCCTCTCCATTCAGTACTGCCGCAGCCGTCGTTTATTGATCTTTCGGCGGATCTTGCTCACCCGCTTGCGCGAACTCGCCGCGATCATCCGATTCATGACTATGCCCAGGAGCATCCCGATACTCGCCATCCCTGCAAGAAGCAAGAACACCCTTGATCGTCCGAGGAGTTCAAGATGGCTGGGCACCTCAAGGCTCTGATTGAGTTCGAGCATCTTCCTCATCTGGTTCGCTCCCCACCCGATCATCAGATCGAGGTAGACGAACACAGTGCCCGGGATCATCAACATCAACCATGCAGCCCATAGCGGAAGGTGCGCATACACCACCCGCACAACGCACCCGCCGAGCATCACGAGAAGCAAAGCCCCGAGCAGGAAATAAACTTCATCGACAACAACTTCGCCCGGCTCAAGAAAGTTGCCTCGCCAATCAGTCAGCACCGATCTCATCGCAAACGACATCCCCGCGAGCGCACCCGCTGAGAGTGCCGTCATCAGAATGGTCAGCACCATCAGCCGCCCCGAGCGCACCCCCCGCCGAACGCTGCGCCAGAACGCCTGATCCGGGTGCTTCGTCCGCACACACGCCAACGAGCACTTGGGGCACACGACCACCGCCAGCCCATAATGCGGATCAGGCACCGCGCGGATGCGGGCGAGTTCGGTGAGGCAGGATGGGCAGATATGCGATCGGGGCATCTTCAAGAGCATATACCACTGATCTGAGAATCAGTTTCATCGAAAATCGGGTTGACTCGCCGGGCTGCGGCGCATTCCCTCTACGGCTGGGCTCGGGGATGAGCCCTCGGCACACTTTTCCAGAGACTTTTCCAGATACAGAGGTGGAACCCAGACATGAATATCAACCAACTCACTCGAACCCCTATTGTTGCGATTCTGCCGATCATCGCGGGCATGTGCTGCTCGTCGATCACACTCGCCGACGACACAACCGCCCTCGAGCGGCTCGAAGCTGCACGCATCGCCTTCGATCTCGCCAAGGCGGAACTCGTAGCGGCCCAGGCACAGGTCGCCGAGCACGCAGGCGGAGCGGCAGCCGCCGCGGACACCAGCAATGCCCAGCATCGCGCACAACCAACAGCCGATCCAGAACCCGAAGTCCCCGAGGACCCAACATCGTGGGCGGACGGATGGGACTGGACCGCCGCACTCGGCATGACCGGCTCATCCGGGAACACCGAAAACTTCGGCGCACGCGCAGCACTCTCAGGTGAACGCAAAACATCGGCGACCGAAACTTCCATCGCCCTCTCCTACATCTATGGCACATCCGAAGGCCAAAAAAACACCTCCCGAGGCGAACTCAAAGTCCGCAACGATTGGCTCACCGATGGCAAGTGGCGATACTTCGTGCAGGGCAAGTACGAATACGACGAGTTCCAGCAGTGGGAACACCGCCTCACCGGCGCGGTCGGTGTGGGCTACGAGTTTATCAAGGATGAAAAAACCACCCTCCTCGGACGCGGCGGTTTGGGCGGGTCCTACGAACTCGGAGGCGTCGCTGACGAGAAGTTCATCCCCGAAGGACTCGTCGGGCTCGACTGGACCTACCAATATTCCAAGAACACCAAACTCACCGCCTCGACCACCTACTACCCGAGTTTCGACGACTTCGGCGAGTTCCGGTGGAACAACCGGGCCGGGCTCGAGGTCATCATGAACGAAGAAACCGGCATGACCCTCACCACCGGCTTCGAGCACCGCCACGACTCCGACCCGGGCACCGGATTCAAGCCCAACGATGTGAACTACTACATGGGGCTGGGCTGGAAGTTTTGAGTTGATTTATCAAATCAAAGACTCAAAGAGCGGCCTAGGGGTCGCTTTTTTCGTGAAAATCGATGATTTCGACCTGTTTTATGGGCTTTTCCCACTTTCCCACTTGAACAAAGTGGGCATATATGCGATACTACTCCTATGAAGATGAATATCACAACCAAATACGCAGATTCCAAGGGACGGATCACCCTCGGCAAGGGCTTTGCCAACCGGGTCATCCAGATCGAGGAACTTGAGAACGGGGTCATCCTCCGCCCATGCCGGGTGATCCCCGAGGATGAATCGTGGCTCTATGACAACAAGAACGCACTCGCATCGGTCCGCAATGGACTCAAGCAAGCCCGCGCCGGCGAGTTTGTCGATGGCCCAGACTTGACCCAATCGAAATCACTCGCAGATGAACTGTTGGATGATTGATGCCGTTCACTCCCCGATGGACGAGAGAAGCAAACGAGAAGTACTGCGCGTTGCGTGATGGTGCTGCTGTCGCTATAAAAAAACGCAAGGCTGGAAAGAAGACCAAGTCATCGAAGGCTGAAGGATTATTCAAACAAGTCGAGAAGTGTGTTCGGCTTCTCATCGAGAACCCAAAGCATCCCGGGCTTCATACACACGAGTATGACTCGATCGAGAACCCGTTCGATCCCAAAGCCAAGGTGTTCGAGGCCTATGTCCAGAACCGAACCCCCGGAGCGTATCGACTCTTCTGGTGCTATGGCCCAGCGAAGGGGGAGATCACCATCATCGCGATCACGCCTCACCCTTAGACTTCTTTACCGAATCCCGAGTTCTCCCGCCCACACTCCGGGCAAGGCACATCTTCAGGCAGCCCTTCGAGCGAGTATTTACAGTTTGGGCAGATTCCCTCTTCCAGAAAACGGGGGCGACTGATGTGCGCAAGCACCGCGATCGGCAGGAAGACCAACACATACCAAAAAAGCATGGGCTGATCCAAGGCGTCGGACACACCATCCATAAAAGTCCGCCTGCAACGCATGTTGCCCCACCCGCTGCCTACATACACCGCCCCCGCGAGTGGGCCAGCGAGCAAGCATGCGGTTCGGGCGAAACGGGAACGCGTCAGCATCCAGATCGGCCAGCACAAGAATACGGACATGAGAACAAGCCCACCAAAGACTGAGCCGCCCTTGCCGATGAATAAATAGCGGATGTAGCTCGTCCGAGATAGAAATGTTCGCAGCTGATTCTCAAACCCAGTCGCCAGAACTTCCCAGAACCAATGCCACCACAATCCATGCGATGCAAGCACAAGGCACACACCCACAAGGACAATCGTATTACTTCTCGATCGTGGTCGATTGTAAATGCTGAGAATCATGGCTGCAAACATGGCACTGAGCGCCAAGCCAATCAATGTCGGGTTCATGTCGAGATAGGGCACCTCGATCCGTGAATATTCCGTGCCCAAAACAAGCACCAGAAACATCCCCAGCCCAAACCAGATGAACGGCGAAGGGATCCGGATCAAGCCTTGTATGCCGTCGAGGAGTTCACGCATCCAGATCTATTCGCACAGTAAATCAATCAGTTTCATCACCCGCCGACTCAAACGCTTCTCTCCACCAAATCCGCATTCTCCCGCCCACACTCGGGGCAAGGCATATCTTCGGGCAGCCCTTCGAGTGAGTAGCCGCAGAATGCGCATTGCCCCTTCGGGGGTGCTCTATCAGCATAGCGAAACAGAATCGGGAACACTGGGAGCACGAGTAGATACCACAACCCAATGGTCTCTGCGAATCCACCCTCGATGTTTGCCATCGAGTTCAAATCGCTTACGAACATAAAATAGTAAAGCACAATGGTGGTCACCAGACCAATACCAAGAAAAATATAAATCGCTCGGGTTTGCTTGAGCCCAAAAGTGACAACAACTCCCCAAATCAATGAGTTCGCGAGTGGAGAACCAATGCCTTGGGCCAGCAGGCTTACAAAGCCATAGCCCCAGATTGGGAAAGTGATGCAAATAATGCTCAACCCGATTATTCTCCAGAGGTTCGCCTGCGCAATGAGCATCGCTGGAATAAAAACAACTGCATGAGCAAGGCCAAGCAACAAGATGGGGACTGAGCTTTGTGACTGTTTCATCCAGACTGCCAATGCAACCCCAGAGAGTGTACTGATTATCGAGAAAACCCAAACCAAGCGATACTCAAGATCAGATTTCATCTTGTAGTGAGCCACTGATTACCCCTTCACTCGCCACTCACGCCCATTACGCACCACTCTTCGATACAGCGTGTCGCGTTCGACGGGTTCGTACCCGGCCTCCTCAATCGCACGCTTCAAATCGAGTTCGGTGGTCTCTTGGTGCGTGCCTTCGCCGACAGCCTTCGTGATGTCGTACCACACCACCGTCCCGTCGATGTCGTCAGCACCCGCTTCGAGCATCACCTGCGCCATCGGGAGGCTCTGCATGATCCAGAACGCTTTGACATGCGGGAAGTTGTCGAGCATCAGCCGGGTGATCGCCAGCGTCCGCAGGTTCTCAAGCCCCGTCGGGCCCGGGAGGTTTTCAAGATCCGAGCCATCGGGGAAAAAGGGCAAAGGCGTGATGGTTTGGTAGTACCCGCCCGCCGTTTGATTTGCTTCTTCGGTGGCCCGGCTCGCCGAGCCGGGTTCTTGGTTGGGCACTTTGGGTAGATTATGAATACCCGGCTCGGCGAGCCGGGCCACCGGGAGCGTCGCACCCTCGCCCGAGAGCGTAATCACCGGCGCACTGATCTGCTCGGACTCAACAATCCCCGTTGCGATATAGCCGTCCGCATCGCCTTCATAACCCAAGCGATGCAACGCCTGGTCCTGCGATCTTCGCAGGATCTCCATATGGCGCAGGCGTTCGTCCTGCTTGTCCACATGCCCGTACAACATCGTGCAGTTCGTATTCAAGCCGAGTTCATGGGCAACAAGATGCACATCGAGCCATTCGTGCGCGCCGATTTTGGCTTTGAAGGCTTCCTTGTGCACCCGTTCATCGAAGACCTCGGCCCCGCCTCCGGGCAGCGAACCGAGCCCGGCTTCTTTCAAGCGTTCAAGCACCCAGCGCACGCCGACCTTCGTATCATCGCGCTTGTAGACCTTGGCGATGCGTGCCAGATGCACCAGTTCGACCGCGGTGAAGGCCTTGAGATGAACCTGCGGCGCAATCTCGCGCAATGCGCTGAGCATCTCGGTGTAGTAGTCGAATGGCAGATACGGATTCAACCCGCCGACAATGTGAAACTCCGTCGCGCCCGATTCGAGGGCTTTGAGTCCTTGTTCTTTGATATAGTCGAGATCGCGCGTGTACGAACCCTCATCGTCTTGCTTGCGGGCGAACTCGCAGAACTTGCATGAGAGCGCACAGACATTCGAGTAGTTGAGGTGGCGGTTGATGTTGTAGTACGCCACGCCCGGGTGCATCCGATCGCGGACGAGCTTGGCGAGTTCGATGACGGACCAGATATCGCGCGTCTCGTAGAGCACAGCCCCATCTTCAAGCGTGAGCCTCTGCCCGGCGAGGACTTTGGCGCGGATGGATTCGATCGCGGGATCGAGGTTGGGCACAGCACTGGAAAGAGTCATGGGCTTGGGTATGGTCGTCATGCCCAATGCTAGGGGGGCCCGATTGAGTTTTCAGTTATCTTTGAAAACCCCTTGAATCGACTCGATCATCGCCCCCACCGCCTTGGCTCGATGCGAGAGCGCATTCTTCTCGCCCGGGTCCATCTGCGCACTCGTCCGCGCAAAGTCAGGCCCAACCCAAAACAGCGGGTCGTATCCGAATCCATTGTCGCCTTTGGGCACCTCGCCGATCTGCCCGATCCGCCCCTCGAACGCCCCCACCGTCGTTGCCAGCACCTTCCCCGATGGATCGCTGAGCACCATCGTGCAGGTGAACCGGGCTGAGCGATCTTCATCCGCCACGCCTTCAAGTTCACACAGCACCCGCTGGCAGTTGAGTTCATCGCGCTGCTGGCGGGTCATCGTCGCCGCCTCGCCTGTTTCGACGCCATCGAAGGCGTAATGCGACGAAATCACCCCCGGTTTGCCTCCCAGTGCATCAACAATCAGCCCCGAATCATCCGCCAAACAGTGCATCCCCGTCGCTTTGGCGTAGGAAATCGCTTTGATGGTGGCATTAGCAAGAAAGGTGCCCCCATCCTCAACAGGCTCGGCAAACTCCTGCTCAAACGAGTCGAGTCCGATAAGATCAACACCTGAGCCTGCAAGCAATGATTGCAGTTCCCGGACCTTCCCCGGATTTTGGGTCGCTAAAACGATTGTGGGCATAAATACTCCTTCTCCCGAGCGGGAATGTATGGTATGCTTATCCCAACCCACGAAAGGACTTGCCTAAACTACTTCTCTGATGAATCCCATCCATATGCAACAATCCGCCACGCGAACGGACCTCGCACAAAGCGCAGCCGACGCACTCGAAGCGATCGACCACGCCCAGGCGCTCTCCATGCGCTCGCTCGTCGGGTTCGACGGGTTTGTCGATTCGATCATCCATGTCGTCGATCAACGCCACTCCATGGCCCATGATGACTACGAACGGATCCACACCATCCCTCAATACGCAGCGCGATGCGGAGCAGCAGCCAACCGATCCGCCAATATCGAACTCGTCGTCCGCGACACCCGATTCGGAGGCAACGGCCCGCTCCTCTCGAGCGCACTCGGGTCTTTGGGCTCACCCGTCACCTACATCGGGGCCGTCTCGACCGAGGACGATTGGAACAAGGTTGATCCGATCTATCAGCCGTTCGTTGATCTGTGCGAAGCTGTCATCCCGCTGTGCCCACCCGGGCGCACCGACGCGCTCGAGTTCGACGATGGCAAGATCATGCTCGGCAAGCCTGAATCCGTCCAACGCGTCACCTGGGATCGCATCAAAGAAGTCGTCGGCATCGAAAAACTCATCGAGATCATCGATGGCGTTTCGCTTATCTCCGTCGTCAACTGGACACTCGTCGGCGGCGTCCCGGGCATCTGGGAAGGGCTCTGCAACGATGTCTTCCCGCACCTCTCCAATAACCACCAACGACGCATCTTCATCGACCTCTCCGACCCGGCCAAACGCACCGACGCCGACATCGTCACCGCGATGCAACTCATCCAGAAACTCCAGGCCCATCTCCCCGTCACCCTCGGGCTCAACATCGCTGAGAGCGGACGCATCGCAGGCGTCATCGGGGCCGAGGTCTACGACGATGAGCACAACCGCACCCTGACCGAAATGGTCCCCGAAGCAGCGATGAGTATCCGCGATCAACTCGGGCTCGATTGCGTGGTCATTCATCAGCACACCGGCGCAGGCGGGGCCGACAGTTCGGGCGATGCCTATTGGTTCTCCGGCCCTTACACCCGCAAGCCAAGAATCTCGACGGGCGCAGGCGATCACTTCGGAGGTGGGTTCAGCTTCGCACAGATGGCCGGGCTCCCACTGGGCGAATCCCTCGCTGCGGCGTGTGGGGTCGCGGGCGCGTATGTCCGAGACGCTGCAAGCCCATCACGCCCCCGCCTGATCGAGTTCCTCCGCGACCTGCCCGTGCCCGAATCCTGTTAGGTTTCGCCGGTTAGATTTTGCCGAGGCTTTCAATCCGTCCAGATCGCTCCATTTGATCCGACAAACCCGCGTGAACCGGTTTCAGGTGCCCTCACAGACATACACGCGGGTCTTTACACGCTCATTGAGCTCAATCCTGCCCTATACTCTCTCAATCCAAATCTTTATGCACAGGAATCCAATATGCCCACCGCCACACTCCCCAAGCACTACACCGACCTCATCGCCCTCAAGCGGGACTCGGGCACGCTCTCGTCGATTTCAGCGCTCGTCTCATGGGATCAGGAAACCTATATGCCCGCGGGCGGGGCCGATGCTCGGGCTGAGCAATCTTCGCTCCTCGCGGGGATCATCCACGAACGAAAGACCGCCGATCGGCTCGGCGATCTGATCGCTCAGTGCGAAACCGATGCCGATCTCAACGATCAATCAAGCCCCGAGGGCGCCAACATCCGCGAGATGCGCCGCGACTATGACCTGGCGACCAAACTCCCCAACGATCTCGTCAAGAACCTCGCCCAGGCGCAGTCTCAGGCACAAGAAAACTGGAAGCACGCGCGGGCCAACAACGACTTCCCGAGTTTCGTCCCCAGCCTCACCAGAGTCCTCGATCTCACCCGCGAAAAAGGCGAGCACTATGGCTACGGGGACGACGGCGAGGTGTACGACGCGCTGCTCAACGAATACGAACCCGACACCACCGCCAAGGATATTGAAGCCGTCTTCACGCCGTTGCGTGATCGGCTCAGCGCGTTCATCAAAGACCTCACAGACAGCGGCACCGCGCCAAAGGTCGATTTCCTCCAACGCGAAATCCCCGTGGGCAAGCAGCACGCCTTCGGGCAGGCCATCACCGCCCAACTCGGGTTCGACTATGTCAACGGGCGGCTCGACACCACCACCCATCCCTTCTGCTCGGGGTTCGGGCCCGGCGATACCCGCATGACCACGCGCTACGAGCCCGACAACTTCGCCGACGCGGTGGGCTCGACGATGCACGAATGCGGGCACGGGCTTTATGAGCAGGGGCTGCCCAAAACCGCCGAGCTCTTCGGCTCGCCTTTGTCCGAAGCGATCTCGCTGGGCATCCATGAATCACAATCCCGCATGTGGGAGAACATGGTCGGGCGAGGCCAACCATTCTGGAACTGGGCCCTGCCCGTCGCCAACAAGCTCTTCGACGGCGCCTTCGACGATGTCAACCTCGACACCTTCGTCAAAGCGATGAACACCTGCACGCCGAGCTTTATCCGCGTCGAATCTGACGAATCCACCTACAACCTCCATGTCATGCTCCGCTTCGAGCTCGAACGGGCCATGATCGCAGGCGACCTGCCCATCAAAGACCTCCCGGGCGCGTGGAACGAAAAGTTCAAGAACTTCCTTGGGCTCGATGTCCCCGATGACGCCAGAGGCTGCCTCCAGGATGTCCACTGGTCCTTCGGCTTGGTCGGATACTTCCCAACCTACACCCTGGGCAATCTCTACGCGGCCCAGCTCTGGGAAACCATCAACGAACAGATCCCCGATCTCGATCAGCAGATGAGCAAAGGCGAGTTCTCCGCCCTGCTCACCTGGCTCCGCGAGAACATCCATCAGCATGGACGACGGTTCAGCGCAGCCCAGATCTGCCAACGCGCCACGGGCAAACCACTCGAAGCCGACCCGCTGATGCGCCATCTTGAACGGCGCGTCAAGCCCGCGTACAGCCTGTAATCAGGAAATATCTCTTGGTAGAACGGGCTTCCAGCCCGTTTCTTATCCTTTTGAGATACAAGGTCCCGAATGAAGAAACGGGCTGGAAGCCCGTTCTACCAAAAAAACAAGAACGATCAATCCGAATCCCTGCTCCACCTAGGACTACATCCCAGCAGCAACCGCATCAAGAATCGCTTCGCCCAGATACCGATACTGCTCGATCGCGTTGTACACCTGCGGGCTCACCCGCACCATCGGGTATTTACCCGTCGGCGAGGGCACGATCATCGCTTCGATCCGATACCGATCAAAGAGCCGAGCACGCAGGGCCTTTGGATCCATCCCCGGCGCGGGGATGTTGATCGTTGCCAGCGGGCCGAGCATCGAATCGGGCACGATCGGCGTGGTCCCAAACATCGAGCACAGCAGATCGCGGGCCTCGATACACAACGCCCGATTGTGCGCCATCATCGCGTTGATCCCGGTGCCAAAGCCTGCGAGTTCGAGCGATTCGAGGAACGCGATCGAATCCACAACCGTCAACGCGGCGGTTCGATCATCCGTGCCGGCATAATCAAACTCGTGATTGAACACCGATCGCCCAGTGCGCTCGCACCCAGATGCAAGATCATGGGCATCATTGCTGAGCACCAGCGGGCGAAACCCGACTTGCAAATCTGCCCGCACATGCAAGAACGCACACCCCTTGGGATTACAAAGCCACTTGTGCGCATTGCCCGTCGTGTACGCAGCCCCCCATTGATCCACCTCCATCGCGACGCACCCGGGCCCGTGGGCGGCATCGAGCAGCGTCTCGATACCTCGGGCGGCGAGTTCTTGGATCAGCCGCTCGATGGGGAGCCGAATCGCGGTCGCGCTGGTAATCAGACTCACCATCACCAGCTTGGTTCGGCTCGTCACCTTGCCCATGATCGCGTCGGCTGTCGAATCCTCGTCGATCCCCTCCCAGGGCAGATCGGCGACAATCACCTTGGCGCCAGCGCGATCGGCGACGCGCTCGAAGTTATTTCGACACGCCTGATACGCCCGGCTCGTCACCACCAACTCATCGCCGGGCTCGAGCGCAAGGTTATCGAGCACCGTCGCCACCGCGCCTGTCGCGTTGTTGACGAACACGATATCCTTTGCCTGCGCCCCCACCACCGAGCCCAACGCCTCGCGTGAGCGATCGATCAGCCCCCAGAGATCATGGATATAGAACCGCATCGCGTCGGCTTCGACCCGATCGCGATACCCGCGCTGGGCTTCGAGGACTATCTTTGGACATGCGCCGAACGAGCCGTGGTTGAGATAGACCACCTCGGGATCGAGCGCAAAGTGTTCAATCATCGGCGAAGGCGTCGGCAAGATCAGATCAGTCATGATCGAGCATAGCCAAGAACCTCAGCGGGATCACACCGAATTTGACGAGATCACCCTCGCAGATCGAGCGATCGACCAAGCGAAACGCCCGTCGCGGCCAGGTTCCGATCCGCAGCCTGCGGATACATCGCATAAGTCCCCGCGCTCGTCGTCATCGGCTTTGGGCCTGTGATCTTGGCGACATCATTGACCAGATCAATCGGCTCGACCTTGCCCCCGACAAGTTGATCGATCGAACTCGACCCGAGCACCGATTTCTTGGGTGCGATCTTGGCGAGGGGATCGGTTGGGTCGGTTCTACGCGCGGGTTCGATGCGTGTGGTCGGTGCCGTCGATGCGGGAGCCGCCACCGGACGCATCGGCTGGACCGATTTGGCAAACGGCGACCCGCCGGGCCGATTGACCCTCGGCGAGTTGGCATAGGCACGCAAAGCCTGATTGATCGGGAATGACCCCGCATTGACTGAACTGGCGTTGATTCGATCCATCGGTTTATCTCATCGGCCCAGCGGCGATCCAGCATCTACTGGCACCGAGCGAACACATCATCAGTCCATCCATGGACACGATCCTCTCATAGGAGAGCGGGCAGTCTACCAGATTCCCCATCGGCGATCACGCACAAGATGCGTGATAACTGGTCTGGACCTTAAGAAAAGCGGTTATTGGATGCTCATTTTTGCGCGTTGACGGGCGGAACAACGACACAGTGGACCGATGCGATCGGACTAAATGACAAAATCATGCTTGCACAGGATGAGATGATTGATTATCATCTTGTGTATTCTTGCCAAACACCCATAATTAAATTCCGACATCTACGAGAGAATAATGTAATGATCAAGCCGGGTGCCCCGACTCGCTGCTTTTGAGCGCAGTCGGGTCTTTGAATACCTATTGTATCGTCAACCCGACTGCGCGTTCGGCGGCGGCGGTGAGGCATCTTCGGCGGACGGGCGCAGAGTTGGGGAGGGGGGTGGTCATGGGTGGTGAGGTTTATTCATTCGTTTGTGTGGTCTTTGTGTTTCTCGCCCGACTGCACATGGGACGATGAGTCGGGGCGTCCGGCAATGCCGATAAACTAATTTCCCCCGGCAAACTTACTCATCATCATTGCTCTCGATCATTTTCACTAAACGATTTCCAATAAATGGCGAACAATACACCATCAAGGCCAATGGCTCCGACACATCATCCATTGTATCAACTGCTGATTTTTGAATATACTTCATAGCCAGCCATCCGCCCAATGCCATATTGGCAAAAAAGCCAGCTAATCCGATCACTCCGGTAGTGACCATCAACAAACCTTTGCCCAAATAAAGCCAATCAAATGACATAGTCAAATCATGTTCTGGAAACTCTATACTCTGTGCAAAGATGACGAGTGACACAGAAAAAAGCAATCCGGGCGCATAGACCAAAGGAAATACAATTCGATACTTCACACCAACTTCTCCCTACTACAATCCTGTATTCAATTTGCCGGGTGCCCTGTAGGAACAGTTCATTCGTCACTCGATCTTACTCTCTAGCTGGGTGCCATGCTGGAGGCGTCTTCGGCTCCTGCATGTCTTCAAACATTCAAAGACCTGCACATGCTTCGCATGAACAGGGCACCCCGGGCTTTCCTTGCTGCCTATGCCGCAGGCTGCCCAAAATAAAAAACCCGGACATCGTCCGGGCTTGTATATCGACAAAGACCGCTCACTCAATCATCATACTCATGCCCCGCAAACGCGGCAATCACCTCCTGCTGGACCTGAGGCGGTGTGTTCTCGTCATGCGAATACTCCATCGTATAACTCCCAGAACCACCAGTGATCGACTTCAACTCCGTTGAAAAAGTCTGCAGCTCACTCAGCGGCGCCTGCGCGACGATCGTGCATTGATCGCCGGGGAGCATGACCGTGTCCTGGATCTGCCCGCGTTTGGTCGAGAGATCACCCGCGATATCGCCCATCCGATCCGCCGGCACCGTGATCTCAAGATGCACGATCGGCTCGAGCAGCATCGGCTTGGCGTTGGTGACGGCTTCGATGAACGCCCGTTTGCCCGCGGTGATAAACGCGATCTCTTTCGAGTCCACCGCGTGGAACTTGCCGTCGTACACCTCGACCTTGATCCCCGACATCGGATAGCCGGCCACCGCGCCGTGATCGAGCGCGCTGCGGATCCCCTTCTCGATCGCGGGCATGAACTGACGCGGGATCGAGCCCCCCACCGTTGCGTTGACGAACTCGAACCCATCAAGGTGATCCGCAGGCAACGGCTCGACTCGCAAATACACCTCGCCGAACTGACCAGCGCCACCAGACTGCTTCTTATGGCGATGGTGCCCCTCGCCCTTGCCCGCGATCGTCTCCTTATACGCAATCCGAGGCGGCTCGGTCAAAAGCTCGATCCCCATCAACGATTTGAACTTCTCGATCACCACCCGAAGATGCAACTCCCCAAGCCCACGCATCACGGTTTGCTTGGTCGCTGCGATCCGCTCGATCACCAACGACGGATCCTCGGCAAGCAGCTTGTGAATCGCGGTCGAAAACTTTGTTTCGTCCGCATGATTCTTCAACTCGATCGAGAGCCCATACATCGGCTTGGGCAACGGCAAAGCCTTGAGATGCACCGAATCGAGATCATGCCCCTCGTGGAGCACCGCATCGAAATGCACATCGTCGATCTTCCCGATCGCCCCGATATCACCCGGGCCCAGCTCGTCGACCTCGTGCGAGTCCTTCCCCTGTCGTTTGAGCAGATGCCCAATCTTCACAGGCTTCTTCGCATCGCCGATGATGATTTCTGATTTGGATCGCAGCGTCCCCTGATGCACACGGAACACCCCGAGCTTGCCGACGAATGAATCGGTCGCGACCTTGAACACATGGGCAAGCACAGGCTTGGACGCATCAGGGTCGGCATTGAACTCATGCTCCTCGCCGCCCTCTTCATCGCGCTTCAAAAACGGTCGCGGGTTGCCTTCGAGCGGGCTCGGCAGCGTCGAAGCGATCACATGCAACAACTGCTCGATCCCCGCGCCGCTCTTGGCCGAGCAGAAACAGATTGGCACCAGATGCGCCTCGCGCATCGCCTTCTCAAACACATCGTGGAGCTGCTGCTTGGTGATATTCGTCTCATCGCCATCTTCGAGATATTTATCCATCAGGTCATCTTGCATCTCAACGATCTGCTCAATAATCGTCTGGTGCGCCTCCGCTTCCGAAGAAAAAAGCGTGTCCCCAGCACCTTCATCATCGAAGACCGAGATCACGCTTGTGCGATCGGGTGAGGGCAGATTGATCGGGAGACATTCGCTGCCGAACTCCTCCTTGATTGATTCAATAAGGGTTTCAAGATCACATTGATCATCATCAATCTTATTGATAATAATCATCCGAGGCAGATTCCGCTCTTTGGCGATCCGCATCATCCGGCGCGTCATCGGGGCGATCCCATCATGCGCGTCCACCACCACGCAGATCGTCTCCACCGCTGGGAACACCGAGATCGCCTGCCCAACGAAATCGCCGAGCCCGGGCGCGTCGATCAGGTTCACCATGTGCCCCTCGTGATCGAAATGGAGCATCGAGGTCCGCAGCGAATGCTTGTGGTGTTTTTCTTCTTCGGACCAATCCGAGAAGGTGCTCCCATCTTCGATGGTGCCCATTCGGTCGATCGTGCCTGTTGAAAAAAGGAGGCGTTCGGCAAGGAGTGTCTTGCCTGAACCAGTTTGTCCTACGAGTGCAATGTTTCTGATATCCGCCGGGGATTTGAGTGCCATAGCGTGCCGCCTCCTTTCGGCGGGCAGTATCGGCCCTCGAACGCCGCAGGCCGAGATCGCCCGCAATCAAGATGTTCTGAGCACACGGGCAGATCACCCGGTGCGACATTCATTCTAGCAGGAGACTTGGGGAATTGGAAGATGAAACCGGCGGGAATCATGACGGTAGGATGAGGATATGAATGATGATTCGCAATTTATATGCCCCGAGTGTGGAAGGAACACTCAGCTCACCAAGGCGGCCGTGATACATAAGTGGTGTTTGGCATGGACTTTGCCAAAGGCGATCATCGGGCTGATGATCTTGAGTGTGCTCCTCTTGAGTCTTCCAGGGATCCGTAGTGCAGCGGGTATTGGATGGTCGTCGAGGAGTTGGACAACTCCGCGTGAGATGGCCGGGGCGATCACGCCAGACCCGGCGATTTCATTGCATGAAGTGCGTGCGATGCTCGCGGGTGAAACGGAGATGAAAACGAAGATCTTCGAGGCATTGCGCAAAAAACTAGACGGGCTCGATGATGTGCTCTGGGAGGGACGGATTCGATTTGCGGGGATCGAATCCAAAGGGGTAGCGCAAGAAGTGTCGGATTATGGATTCTTTGTTTCGGGATGTCGGGTGCAATCTCAATCACTCCTGCGCGATGTGCGCGACCTTGAATCTTGGGATTTAGAGCGAGCAACTCCGATGGAATCAGCGGTCATCTACTGGCCCTATGGGTATATGAATCAAAGCGTCGCCCATGAAAATGCGTATATGAAAAACATTTGGTTTGACTACATCGATGTGCTTGCCGTGATCGCATCGGTGTGGTTTGTGGTGTGGATATTCGGGATAGTATTGAAAAGATTCGGGATACCAGCATTGTCACACCGGCATGTGATGGCCATAGCAATCGTTGGATTGCTCGGGCTATATATTGTGGCCTCGGCTCTGTATCCAACCCATCGCCGATACCTGATGGTGGTCGGCAAAGTCAACCAGTCGTCCGGGTGGATTCAATACGAGACGCTGATGAGCGAGATCAAGTCGAAGGAGTCGGAATGGAATGAAGATGGGCAGATGTGGAAAGCATTGGCATCAATAAGTTTGGCCAATCCCGAATCGGATTTGTTGCTCGGGCTGCAGTTTGATTATGGACATGATATCGACACAACCTGGTGGTGGATCAACCTTGGATCGCTGGTTGAACTGAGTTCAGGCTCAACGGTTTCGATGACGCGAAGGGATGGCTCTGCTGAGGAATCAATGGTCGAGACACCAGATGAGTTCGGGCGGGGCTTTGATATCCAATGGGAAGATGGAAAATATATTGCATTGAAATGGACGAGCGACAAGCAGGTCCGAACGATGAAGATTGAACCGACAGCGATCGTGTTATTGCTTGCCTCAGTTATTTGGATTTGGAAGTTGAACCATTGGGTAGTGCGGGCGTGGATTGATCGCCAAACCCTGCAACGAATCCGGCGAGATCAGTGCGTATTTTGTGCCTATCCGCTCACCCATCAAGCAGCACTGGCGCGAAACCATGCCCGTGGCGATCCGCCCGAGCATCCGTGATCCTCGATCAGACCGGCTCCCATTCTTGCCGAGTGATGCGTACGATCTATCAATGAAAATCGCACTCGCACAGCTCAATCCAACCGTCGGCGATCTCCAAGCCAACAAGCAACGCATCATCGACGCCATCGACCGAGCACGCGAGCTCAACGCCGATCTCGTCGTCTTCTCCGAACTCATCATCTGCGGCTACCCCCCACGCGATCTGCTCCAAGTTCAAGGCTTCGCCGCCGAGTGCGCCGCGATTATTGAATCCATCGGCGAGACCCACACCAAAGACATCGCTGCCGTCCTCTCGACCCCACTCCCCAACGAGCACGACGGCTCGATCGCCAACGCGCTGCTCGCTTATCACAACAACACGCACCTCGCCACCTATCGCAAACGCCTGCTCCCCACTTACGATGTCTTCGACGAGGACCGCTACTTTGCGCCCGGGCATCAACCATGCGTCATCGAAATCGCGGGCATCAAGCTCGGGCTTGCGATCTGCGAGGATCTCTGGAAGGGCATCGATGCCGGGTTCGCTGATCGCTATGCCAACGAGCCCGATCCCGTCGCCGAGCTCATCGAAGCGGGCGCACAGATCATCATCTCTCCCTCCGCAGCCCCCTTCGTGCTCGGCAAGGAACACAAACACATCGACATCCTCGCAACCCACGCAAAGAAGCACCGCGTCCCCGTTCTCTCCGTCAACCAGATCGGCGCCAACGACGATCTCATCTTCGCCGGTCAATCCGCAGCCGTCAATGCAAACGGACACATCGCTGCACAGTGCAAACGCTTCGAAGAAGACCTCATCATCATCGACACCGAGCAACTCGACCCCATCACCCCGCCACCAGCCGACGATGAACGGCTCATCATCGACGCCCTCACCCTGGGCGTGCACGACTATGTCACCAAATGCGGGTTCAAACAAGTCTGCCTCGGGCTCTCGGGCGGGATCGACTCCGCGCTCGTCGCTGCCCTCGCCGTCCGCGCGCTGGGCCCATCGAATGTCCTGGGCGTCTCGATGCCCGGCAAGTTCAGCTCCGATCATTCGATCACCGATGCCTACGAGCTGGCAAACAACATGGCCATGCGCTGCATCACCATGCCCATCGAGACTGGTTTTCAAGGGGTTTGCGCCTCGATCAACCCCGCATTCGATTCTATCAACCAGTCCAAACTCGGCGAAAAACTCCCCGACATCACCCAAGAAAACCTCCAGTCCCGCATCCGAGGCACCATGATGATGGCGCTCTCGAACCGTACCGGGGCCCTCGTTCTGACCACCGGGAACAAGTCCGAGATCGCTGTGGGCTACTGCACACTCTACGGCGACATGAACGGCGGGCTCGCCGTCATCGCCGACCTGCCCAAAACAATGGTCTTCAGAGTCTGCCGATACATCAACAAACACTTCCAATCGCTCGGCTACGACGCGCTCCCGATCCCGGTGAACACCATCGAAAAACCACCGAGCGCCGAACTCGCGCCCAACCAACTCGATTCCGATTCACTCCCCGACTACGACACCCTCGACGAAATCGTCGAGCGCCACATCGAAGGGCACCAGAACGCCTCGACCATCATCGACGAAACCGGATTCGATACAGAGATCGTCACCCGCATCTGCAAACTCATCGACCGCAACGAATACAAACGCCAGCAGATGGCAGTCGGATTAAAAGTGACAAGCAAAGCCTTCGGCCCGGGCCGCCGCATGCCCATCGCCCACCGCTACACCCGCTAAGCATCTTGGTCATGCTCCCTGCCAACGATCCGCCGAAGCGATCGCCTTGCCGCACTCGGGGCACACATCCGATTCGAGCTCATACAACAAATACCCACACCCGCACCTGGGCTCCTCGACCTCCACCCGAATCTTGAGCCGACACGAACTACACCGCGATTCCTTGTTCGATTTCGCCTCGATCGCTGATTGACAACGCGGACAGGTCATCGACACCGGCATCGAACCCGAAAGCACCCCCGGCTCAACATCATCAGCCTTTGAACCAAACAACGCCACCACCCCCGTCGCGATCGTCGTCCCTGTCGTCAGAATCACACTGATCCACACCACCCGAAGATAACTACGCCCCCAATACCCCGTCCCCTCAGACACAAATCCAAAGACAATAACTCCTACCGTCGCCAACGCAAAGACAACCGATCCCCACTTGAGCACCAACCCACCCAATCCCCTCGTTTTGATCGGCCACACAAAGACCCGATGCGCCAGCCCGCCGGCAATCGCCAGCGAAATCGCACCAACCGACATGACAATGCTCTCCCATCGCCAGTTCATCGGGCGCCAAAACCAGATGCTCACCAAAAAGAACCCAAGCGAAACAATGAGCCCAACCAAACTCAGCCGTTGAGTCACCGGCATCCGCTTTCCGTAGATCACCAACGCCATCGCCCCGAGCGCATACAACCCAACGAGTATGAGCGACCCAAGCAACTCATCGCTGCCCTTCCACCGAGGAAACAGCACCGCGATCGTCCCCCCGACCATCGCCAACGCAACAAACCCGAGAAATCCCCAAAGCATCAACCGAATCTGACTCGAACTCATCACCCGCTCCATTCAAACAGAACCAAGTCATTCGCCACCAGCGAACAACGAGCACCACTCAAGCCTACATATCTACCAAGCACCCTCAGCTGCTGCCATCGCGCATCCGGTCAATCCCCTTGGGGAACGGATAGCTCGGGAACACGCCGACATGGGCATAGTTCCACATCGCAGGCGAAGGGTACACATCGCCGCGATACCCCGAATCGTGCATCGTCTGCACCACCGTCTCGAAGCTCGGCTCGCTCAGATTCGCATCATCCGTCACCAGTTTGTTCGACATCGCGCCCAAAAACGACACCGAGCACACCGGCCGACGATCCGCACGCCCTTGGAGCATCTTGTTGATCGTCCGGAACCCACGCGACAAATCACCCACCGTGAAATATTCCCGCCCGCGCGGGCGCAGCAACGCAAGCACCAGCACCGAATCGAGATCATACTTCAAAATGTAAGGCTCGCGATCATGGGCCGCGTGCACCTGCACCGATTCTTGGAACATCTTGGCATAACTCGTCACCGCCGTGGGCGACCACTGCGAGGTTGTCAACAACGACACCATCTGGGCAACCACCCCATGCGAGTTATCCGAGTCATTGACGCCACAGATCACGGCCCGATACCGCCCATCGAGCACATCGGCCAACAAATCCTGCCCCCACATCACCCGAATCCGCGACCCAGACTGCGGCGCCCCATGCTCCGAAGGCAGCAACGACACACGATCGGGAAACGAATCCGCCGAGAGCAAATCGTCGGCCCCATCATTGTAAATCTGAACACTCGTATTCTTCGGCATCGTTGACTCCTCTTGCTTGCGCTGCGATTGTACCACAGGATCACACACCGATGTCTACGCCTGTAAAAATCAAAACGAAAAAAGACCCTTCAAGCATTACCTTGAAGGGTCCTAAAGTTGGCGATAACCTACTTTCCCGCTGAACAGTATCATCGGCATGTCGGGCTTAACTACTGTGTTCGAGATGGGAACAGGTGTGACCCCGACATTATGGTCACCAACAATCACGAAACAAACCGATTTCTCGATTCGCCATGACTGACAAAGATTACGACGAGCGGAGAAGAGAGACGAATCTCTCTTCGCGACAAATAGAACTTGAAATACTTACTGTAGAAACTTCTGTTAGAAAGCTTCTTGAAATGCTAAAAAATGCGTTGAAATGGTTTCGAGTCACCTCGACCAGTTTTCGATTGTGCTTGTCTCACCATTATTTACACAATGGATCTTACTCTGCTGCGAAGGCAGCAGACTCAAACAAATCGGCACTTGGTCGGAATGATCAAACCTTCGACCGTTAGTACCGCTCAGCTGAAGACTTCTCAGTCCTTACACTTGCGGCCTATCAACCTGGTAGTCTCCCAGGGGTCTCTCGTACAAGACTAGCAAACCTGATCTCGAGGGGGGCTTCCTGCTTAGATGCTTTCAGCTGTTATCCCTGCCCGACGTAGCTACCCTGCGATGCGCTTAGCAGCGCAACAGGATCACCAGGGGTCAGTCCAACCTAATCCTCTCGTACTAAAGTTGACTCCTCTCAAGTTTGCAACGCCCACAGCAGATAGGGACCGACCTGGCTCACGCCGGTCTGAACCCAGCTCGCGTACCGCTTTAATAGGCGAACAGCCTAACCCTTGGGACCGCCTTCAGCCCCAGGATGCGATGAGCCGACATCGAGGTGCCAAACCGCTCCGCCGCTATGGACGCTCGGGAGCGATAAGCCTGTTATCCCCGGAGTACCTTTTATCCGATGAGCTACGACGCTTCCACACGCGATCGCAGGATCACTAGAGCCCTCTTTCGAGACTGCTCGTCCTGTCGGACTCGCAGTAAAGCTAGCTTGTGCTCTTACACTCTGAAACACGGTTTCCATCCGTGCTGAGCTAACCTTTGCGCTCCTCCGTTACTCTTTAGGAGGAGACCGCCCCAGTCAAACTACCCGACACACACTGTTCCCTGCCCGGCTTCACGGGAATCAGGGTTAGGCAACAAACTCAAGAAGAGTGGTATCTCAACAACGGCTCCACAAGCACCTGAATGCTCGCTTCAAAGCCTCCCACTTATCCTGCACATCATGTGCTCGTTACCAATATGAGCCTGCAGTAAAGGTTCACGGGGTCTTTCCGTCTTGCTGCGGGTAGGCGGCATCTTCACCGCCACTACTATTTCACCGAGTTGGTCGTGGAGACAGTGCCCCAGTCATTACGCTATTCATGCGCGTCGGAACTTACCCGACAAGGAACTTCGCTACCTTAGGACCGTCATAGTTACGGCCGCCATTGACCCGTGCTTAAGTCGCAAGCTTCGCATAAAGCTAACCTGCTTCCGTGACATTCGGGCATTGGGCAAGCGTCACACTGTATACATCCTCTTGCGAGTTAGCACAGTGCTGTGTTTTTGATAAACAGTTGCCAGGGCCTTTTCTCTGCGCCCCGAAGGGCCTCCTTCTCGCGAACTTACGGAGTGATTTTGCCTAATTCCTTCACGACCATTCTCTCGAGCGCCTGAGGCTATTCGCCTCGTCTACCTGTGTCAGTTTTAGTACGGGACATATGTCGCCCACATGACTTTTCTAGGAACTTCCTCCCCCTTCAACGGCCCGAAGGCCTGGACGTCTAACAGTCCAGAAGAGCTTGGAAATCCGCATCATGCTTTGATCTTCATATGTGCGCAGGAATATTAACCTGCTGTCCATCGACTACGCCTTTCGGCCTCGCCTTAGGACCCGGCTAACCCTGGGCGGATTTACCTTCCCCAGGAAACCTTAGACTTACGGCGAAAGGGATTCTCACCCTTTTTATCGTTACTCAAGCCCGCATATTCACTTCCATACGCTCCAGCAACCCTTTCGGATAACCTTCAACGCTGAATGGAACGCTCACCTACCACTTCTTACGAAGTCCGCAGCTTCGGTATCATACTTATTCCCGATCATTATCGGCGCCAAATTCCTCGACCAGTGAGCAGTTACGCACTCTTTAAATGATGGCTGCTTCTAAGCCAACATCCTGGTTGTCACGGCAATCTGACTTCCTTAAGAACTGAGTATGATTTGGGGACCTTAGCTGGCGATCTGGATTATTCTCCTTTTGACTACGGATATTTTCACTCGCAGTCTATCTCCCAGGACTTGGCTATTGGTATTCGGAGTTTGGTTAGAAGAGGTACCCTAGACGGGCCCGCCTTCTATCCAGTAGCTCTACCCCCAATAGTTGCCTCCTGAGGCTAACCCTAAAGTTATTTCGGTGAGAACAAGCTATCTCCCGGTTTGATTGGACTTTGACCCCTCCCCACAGTTCATCCCACAACTTTTCAACGTTGACGGGTTCGGGCCTCCAGCAGGTTTTACCCCACCTTCACCCTGACCATGGGTAGATCACACGGGTTTCGTGTCTAGCCCCTGCGATTATACGCCCTATTCAGACTCGCTTTCGCTCCGCCTCCGGCCCGTTAGGCCTTAAGCTCACCACAGAGACTAACTCGCGGGCTCATTATGCAAAAAGCACGCCGTCACCCCGGAGGGCTCCGACCGCTTGTAGGCACACGGTTTCAGGTACTATTTCACCCCCCTAATAGGGGTACTTTTAAACATTCAGTCACCTTACTGATTCGCTATCGGTCGTCAAGGAGTACTTAGCCTTGGGAGGTGGACCTCCCATGTTCAACCCGGGTTCCACGAGCCCGAGCCTACTCGAGGGCTGAGTGGCTACATTCTGCTACCGGACTTTCACCGTCTTTGGTTTTGCATTCCAACATATTCACAGAGTTCACCACTATCCGATTTCGCTCGCCGCTACTGACGGAGTCGCATATTGCTTTCCTTTCCTCTGGGTACTTAGATGTTTCAGTTCCCCAGGTTTGCCTCGTACACCTATGCATTCAGTGCACGATACCCTTGCGGGTGGGTTTCCCCATTCGGACATCTATAGATCACAGCCTGGTTACCGGCTCCCTATAGCTTTTCGCAGGTTCCAACGTCCTTCATCGCCTCTTGACGCCAAGTCATCCACCGTATGCCCTTATTGGTTTGATCAATCCGACCTGATGCCGATCAACGGAATACACCGCCAACCGAAACCACCCCGAATCTCTCGTATGACCTCCCTTACCTGCCGGCAAGGTCTATCAACTTGATCCACTCATCCCGTGAAGGAAAGCGAGTTTCACAAGCACCATTTCAGACGCATTTTGAGATTTCTCAGTTAATTTCTATTTGCCGAACCCAGCCTAGATGGCATGCCTTTGACAGCACACCCGGGCCTCCTTTGAAGCCCGTCTATCTGAGTTCCGCTCGTCGTGATCCACTTGTCAAAGATGCTGAGTCTCAACCAGATCAACTGGCCGAGTCTCATTCACCCCGTTTCAGAGGCGGGGAGATGATAGGCACTCAAATCGCCTCGTCAAATTACAAGGGCAACAATTCAGCTCCTTATCTCACAATTCTTTACAACGATTCATCCCGTCATCCACCATCCGCGCCAAACACGCGCATTCCATGCCACTTTGACCCCAAGAGCGCATAAAAAACGCCTCCATCCCAAAGGATGGAAGCGATTAAATTTCACAGACAGGCGATCAAAGACGCCTTGCCCTCTCAACCACCCACATCAAGGTGCTGCGGGAGGGAACAGTTCCGACGCTGGAGGGATCACAACCCCACCAGGAGCCCGCAAAGGCGTCTGAGAAGCCGACGACGCCGATCCAGATGCCAATGCGTACGCAGCGGACGATTCGTCCCCAAGATCAGACCGCAGGATCACCGAGCCGTCCGAATCCCGAAGCACAATCATCATCGGCTGCACCGATTGACCAAACTGCCCATGGGTCGACTCATGCCCCGCATAAATATCGAGCACATACACCCCAAGGTCAATTGTCATCCGATTCGAGAGCTCGCTGATCCCCTCAGGCAAATCAAGAGCCTCATCGCCCCCGAGCCCCTCGATCGCCTTGGCTGCATCGCCCGCTTCAATCACCGAAAGATCAAGCATCAGCAGATCTCCCGACATTCGCACCGTCGTCGCGAGCCCATCGCCGGGCATCGCGGAGAGCGTCGAACGACGATAATGCCCATAGAACATCTTATAGAGCTCGATCGTCGCCTTCGACCCACTGACCCCGAACCCGCCTTCAAGCTCGGCTCCGGTGACAAAGAAATACTCCGAAGCCCCCACCACGACCGGCTCAGACCAGTCAGACCAGCTCCCACGGGCAAACGGATCAAGCGTCAATGCCTGCTGGGCCTCATCATCAGGATCGAGTTCGCTGCTCTTGCGGAACAACGGGTTGTTCACCACCACACGCGAGCGATACCGATAGGTCGCCCCGGGCTTCACACCCAGATCATGCGCCCAAAGCTCCACCGCTTCCTCTTCAAGCACCGATCCCACATCCGTCCGCGAAGTCCGCACCTGACTCGATCGCTGATTCTCATTCACATCAACGCCCAAATCTTTGAGCTGCTCTTCGATATCCTTGATCTTCTTCTCGAGCCGATCAATCTTGCTCTTGCTCCGATCCACCGTTGGAGGCTGGATCGGCAAGCGACCCGGATCACGACCAGGAGCATTCCGAGGCCCACGGGTATTCTGCTGCTGTTGTGGGTTCTTCAACCGATCAAGCTCGCCCTTCGATCGCTCAAGCTGACGAGTCAATCGCGTAATCTTGGTCGATTCAGAATCATCCCCCGTCTCAACCCGCTCGCTCGGAGGCGTCCACAACTCCCCAGCAATCGTCGGCGGGAACATCGGGCGAACAATCTCATCCATCACCCCCGCCGCCTTGGTCACCAGATCGGTCAGATCCAACAACCCGGCCTCCTCACCAATCGCCTGAACCGGATTGGGCGTATAAGGCGGCGTCTCGATCGGCTCGCCAACGCCCCAAGAACCATCCGCCAACAACTCCTCACGCTCAACATCAAAGCCAAGAATCGCAAGCCCGGTCACCGACCAGTACAAACGAGGAATCGCAGCACTCGAATCGCCATTGCCAAGCAACGCCGCCTCGAGGTCCTTGCCATTAAAAACCGCCTCGATCGACACCGAAGCAAAGTCCATAGGCTGCGTCGCAGGCACAAATCGCTCATACTCAGGCACCGTCAACACCGCATACGGATCGAGCGTCGCCCACTGCGAAGCCGCGATCGGTTTGCTCGTCGCGGGCACCTTCAAGCCCTGAATCGGGCCCTTATTCGCCACCGGAGCCGTATCCCAATCCCCGCCGGGCACATCCGCAATCGCCACACCAGTGCCAAGCGCAGATGTAAGCTCACCGCCCCCGCCGGATTGCTCAAACGCACTGTTATACCGCGCCACCAGATCAACCGAGTTGATCTCAGGCAACGCTGGGCTCAAATCCGTCAGCTGGCTCTGAAGCTGGTCCGCCTGCCCCTTGAGCACCGCGAACACCTGATCCGGCGCAACCTTTCGGGTGCCCACATCCACATCATTGGGACGCCCAACAAACTGCAGCGAAAGCACCGCTAAAAACAATATCATCACAAGCCCGAGCACAATCTTCTCTACATGCTGCTCGAATGGGTTGACGCCTTTGAGTTTCATATCGCTCTCATTTCAATCAATTCAAGGTTCGATCTATCTGTCTGTCGATCCGTCTTACGATTCACTTTACACATCCGCCAGCTCAATCGCTAGCAAATCACCCATCAACATCATCGAGCACTTCCTCGATCGGAACGCCCAACGCCGTCTTCACACGATCAGGCATGATCGGGGTCAACCAAGACCTCAACCACACACTCTCAATCGTGATCGTCGCACGCACCACATGCTCATCGCCGTAGTAGTACCCCTGCTCAAGATCGCCCCACACATCAACCGCGACAAGATCAACATCCGTCACCGTCATGTAGTTCGTCTTGCCCAGAGCATCAATAAACCGAGGCAGCATCTTCGACGAGGCAACCACCACCACCTCGATCGTCCGCACATCAAAGGCGCTCTCTGCCCCGCCTCCAACACGCTGAGTAAACGAACCCGACGAATCATCCGCCCCGCCCGCATTGCTTGTATTGCCTGTATTGCCCGCGCTGTTCCCGCCATAGCCTCCTCGGTCATCGCGACCGCTGCCGCCACCGCCACCGCCATACATCTGCGGATCATCCACCACCACCGCAGCCACCGCATCGCCCAGTTCAACCTTCGAAAGCCGAATCGACTCCACACGCTTGATCGGCGCATCGGGCACCGCCATCGCACCCGTCACCGGGTTCGAGTTTGCCAATGACACCGCATCGAGCACATCCGAAACCAACCAATAGTCCCAGAGCCAGTTGAACACCACCGCCTCATCAATCGTGCTCAACAACGGCACCTTCGACGGAATCACCGAATACTCCGAGGATCCCGCCCGATTCCCGCCCCGGTTCCCTGTCGAAGCTGCACTCTGATCCACAAACGCAGCCGTCGAACAATAAAAAGTCAGCGCCTTCGCCCGTCCAATATACTCACCAAGCCGACGAGCACTCAGATCCTTGGTCATCTGCTCGATCTGCGCGGGTGTCATCTTCCCATCAGCGCTCGCGTTCTGATACCGCTGCTCCTCGCGGGTCTTGAGCTCTTCAAGCGTCAGCACAAGCGTCTCAGGGTCCATAGGCGAGCCCGCGTTGAGCCGCTGAAGCTTGCGCTGATACACCGATGCCCGCGCCGTGGTCCCCACAATCGCCTCGGCCATCTCGCGACCAAGCCGCTTCTGGGTCCGGTCATCCGCCGCCTGAGGCAAAATCCCCTCGACCAACTCGACATGATGCCCGCGATTGAACTCCGTCCCCCGCTCAATCACCTCTTGCACTTGCTGCTCGCGCTGCTCCTTGCGAGCCTTATAAAACCGCGTCACCACCTGATTGGGCGCCCGCGTCTCCGACAAATCCTCTTCCCCTTCAAGCACCGAAGGCAACGAATAGTTCACCTTCCCCGCCGAGGTCAGCTTGCGCTGCTCACCTTTATAAGCCGAATCCGCCTGCTCGTGCACCTTGGCGTTCCACTTGCCCGAGAAGATCATCCCCGTGGGCAAAAACGCCAAGATCAGCACCACCGAGATGACCACCACAAGGTTGCCCTTCACAAAGTCAAGTATCTTATTCATGAGTCATCTCCGCTCTGCGCATCGTCCATCGGATCAAGCACCGCATACCAAGTCAAAGTAATCGTCGTCTTCACCTGTTCTGTCTCATCCCCAACTGTCGGGCGGGCAATCGGAGCAAGCGAATCAAGCCCCTGCCCGCCACCGGGTGAACGGGTCGTTGGCGGATTCAAAATCCGAGTATTTGTCCGCCCCCCGGGGCGTCTGCCAGCCCCATCAACCTCCCAAGGCTCACGCTTCGAGACCACAAGCGTGTACATCGTGTCATCACGCGCGATCTCATCCCGCAGAATCGGATCGACATGATCGAGCATAAACACGCCCACATCGGCGAGCGGAATCTCGAACCGCGCCTGAATCTTGATATGCCGCTTGCCCGTAATCTTCGCGATCTCCGGATCAACCCCTGTCCCAGGCCTCCTGCCGGGGGCAGGCACCTGCCCGCCGGGCCCCCCCGCCGATCCGCCTTGCACATAATCAGTCGACAAACTCAAAAGTGTCATCGGCTGCGTATCAGCAAACGACTCCGCGAGCCGCTCGTCCGTCGCTGCCGCCGCCATCGCGCTCGCGTTGACCTTCGAGATCAACACCGAAGCATCATCCAGAATCTGCGAATACAACGCCCGTCCGTCGAGCAACCCAACAATCTCAGCACCCGCCAGATTGGGCGTCGCGTCATCGGTCACCCCTGCCTCGCGGGCCTCGTCCTTCAAAAGCCCCGCCTCACGCGCGACCTGCGAGAGCACCGTGGGCCTATCCGCACCCTCAAACGCTGCCGAATCCAACAGCGGGCGGATAAACATCGCCCCCGCCGTCGCCGCAGCCAAACCGGCCGCCGCGGCGAAGTAAGGCACCTTCTTCTTCCACATCGCCGTCTTAATCACCTGCACAGGCATCAGGTTCGCCTGCATCGGTGCGTGTTCAAAGGCCTGCAAAACACACCCATACGCCGTCGCAAGATTAAAACTCGCCGCCTGGAACTCGCCCGCACGCGGATCATCCACCGAAATCTTCTTAAACTGCTCCAAACGGTACACATCAAGCTGCAACTGCTGCTTGAGGTACTTCCGCAACCCCGGCAGCCGGAAAGTAGACCCAAGCCCCACCAATCGCTTCAAGTCCGCATCGGGATGCACCGACTGGTAAAAGCCAATCGAGCGTTGAATCTCTTGCACGATATCACTAAACACCGGACGCATCGCCTGGAACACATGCCTTGCATGCTTGGACTGCTCCGCCTCACGCTTGAGCTTCTCAGCCTTGGAATAGCTGAGTTTGAACGAGTTGACCAACGCCTCGGTAAACTGATGCCCACCGATCGGGAAGGTCCGCACCCACACCCGACCCGCTTCAGCAATAATCAGATCCGTCGCGACCGTCCCGATATCGAGCACAATCGTCCCGGGTGTGTCATTGGTAAACCCTAAATCAACCGCCAGCGCGTTGTAGGCCGCGATCGGCGAGAGCGTCACGGTGTCAGGGGTCAATCCCACATCATGAAGCATCGAAAGCTGCTCCATGATCCGCTGACGCGTCACCGCAAAGATCCCCACCTCCACATCGGGTGAGTCGGGCGAGACAAAGGTCTGGTAGTCCCACTCAACCTCCTCAAGAGGGAACGGGATCTGCTGGACCGCTTCAAACTTGACAATATCAGGCACCTTCTTCGGCTCAACCGGAGGCAACTTCGCAAACCGCGCAAAGCTCTGATGCCCAGGCAGCGACACCGCGATCCGGGCATTGCTCAGATCATGCTGGCTCACCAAAGTCCCCAGCGCCACCCGCATCGCATCGCCCTGGTCAATATCAGGCGTCGAGAGCACCTTGGGATGCTGAATCACCGCGAAATCAAGCACCTTGAACTCAGCACCATCGTGTTCGAGCTTGAGCGCCTTGATCGCGCCAAACCCCATCTCGATGCCCCAGCATACATTTGAAGAACCCATAAAAGTCATACCTCCGAGCATCCCAATCCGTAAACCGGACGCTCAATTCAGAGACTCAAAAACCAAAAACAACCAAAAACGCCCAATCGCCAAAGCCAAGCCCCAGCAACACGGGACGCTATGGTATTCAACGAACACCCCGCACGCAACGATACGACGCCCCTGCTATCGAGTTCCACCGACAATCCCGGTTGTGACACGCCTGTGACACAACCAAACCCCTTGCTGACTCACCCTTATCTACTGATAAAACGCCAGCGACGCCGACGACACAAACGCTGTCCCCTGCGGGTCCATCGCAGCAGCATAGTTGAGCAGATCAATCCGATTCGGCTCCACCGCCCGCATCATCGCCGAGATATTCCCGATCGAGCACCAACGCGTCGGATTCTGCTGCCACGCCATCGAACCGATCAGATCATCCATCCGGTTCTCCACAATCATCTTCAACATCTCCTGATCGTGCGTCGCCACCTGCGTCCGAAACGCCCCAGCCTCCTCAGAATCGCCCGCGAGCACCTGCTGATCCCCGAACGCAGGCCCAACATGGCTCAGATCCGCCGAACTCACGATCAGCGTCTTGCCGGGCAACTGGCGAAGCGTCGTTTTCAACGCCTCGACAAAGGCATCGAGCCCGAGCCCATCCTCGTCATACCCCTCGCCATTATTCACCGTCGGATCATGAATCAACGCCCCGAACACCTTGGGATACGCCCCGGCATCGTCAGCCCCAAATACATGCTGAATCCACGGAATATGCAGCTCGATCGAGTGCTCATTCTCATGGTCATATCGGTTCGCCAGCAGCTTCTCCGCCCCATCGGGCCCCAAAGCCGCCTTGAGCGACTCCAAAAGCTCCGAATCAAGCCCGCACACCCCCATCGGCGACTCATATCCTTTATCACACCCACACACCCCCGTCGCCTGCCCGAAGTGGTTCGTCCCCAGGATCACGATCCGATCCGGGCGATCCACAACCCGAAGCCGACCATAAGTATGCCCGTAGTTCATCCACCCACGCATATAATCCAGATGCGGCGCGATCACCGCTGCCGGGAGCGCGTCAAAGCTCGTTTTTTCCGCATCCTTGAGCGATTCATCAATCCAGACATCAAACTGCTTGCCCAGTTCCGCGCCCCCAAGCTCGGCCTTCTGCGCATCGCTTGCATCTTCGCCAACCGCCCGAACGACCAGCATATCGGCCATCTGAGCCGTCGAACCCGGAGGCAGCGTGTCTGAGCCATCAAACGCATCGCGCATCTTCTGGGCCAACTCCTCAAAGGTAGGCCCAAAGATCAATCCCGCATCATCGAGCTGGGCGACGAGCTGCTCAAGCATCGGGCGTTCGAGCCCATTGCCCGCTTCGGAGACTATCTGATCAATATTCCGCGTCCCATCCATCATGGGCAACACCGTCTGAAAAGCCGGGTGCGTCACGACCATCTTCGCCGAGATCTGCTGGGCATCGGCCAGCCCGAGCATCGTCGCCTTCTCGCCATTGGGCGTATTGACCGGCACGGGCACCCCGCGGATCTTCCTCAGTTTGGGCATATCCTGATGCGATGCACCAGAATCAAAGACGGGCGGGTTCTGTGAGGGGGGTTGATTATCAGCGGGCTGGTCGGGTTGATGGTCAGACATGGCGGCTCCTGAACGGAAACAATGAACAGAATTGTACTTACAGCCCAATACTGTAGGGGCATCACTGGACGAAATGATTGAGCATGCTAAACTTGTCGTCCCGATCCGAATTGGTTGGGCTCAGAGAAATACAGACAAAGGACCGGGTCATGATCGACACACTCAACGCAGGCGACACCATCAAGTGCACCATCAACAAGGTGCCTCAAAACAAAGCAGCATGCGATACCATCGAACGCATGATGCGCCGTGACCCAGACATCAAACGCTCACTCGCCCGCGCACAGCGCATGCGTCGCCAACGCATGCACGCCTACATCCGAGGCGGCCGGCTCTGGTACTCCCGCGAAAAAGCCGCCCGCATCGCTATGTGCGAGCAAGGCAACGCGTGGTCGATGCGTTTCACCCACGACATCACCCCAGACCTCTCCTCGATCGAGAAGTACCTCTCGCTCGAAAAGGCCTAAACAACACACTTTCCCCTACAATCACAAGGCCCGATCAGCCTATGCCGATCGGGTTTTTCTTTGCGCGCTCAATAGCGATTCGAGCGCATACGCTTATGATTGAAGTCCGAACCCTCCACCTCCCGCCATGCACTCAATCAGAGAGGCCCATGCCATGAAACCCTCAGCACCGCGAATCGCCCTCGCCGCCCTTGCACTCGTCATCCCAAGTTTGCTCATCAGCTGCTCGAAGACCAGCCCCGAAACGACCACTACCGACACCGCACCAACCCCCACCCCCGACATCTATCCTGACCTCCTCGCACAGATCAAACAACTCCCCATCGAAAACGACCCGAGCACCGCCTTGCGCCTGCGCCACCAACCCGTTCCCACTTTCAAAGACAGCACCGGGGAAGTCATCGGGATGAAGTCCATGACCATGGAGTTCCCCCCCGCTGATGGGCTCTCCCTCGCAGGCTTGAATATCAACGACAAAGTCCGCTTCACCTTCGAGATCGTTTGGGATGATTCGATCCCCTCTTGGGCCGTCACCAAAATCGAAAAAATCGACCCCGCCACCAAGATCGACTTCACCGCCCCATAACCCCCGCCCTCTTTGCTCCCCCCTTGCCCTTCTGGCTCCTCCCTGCGCGGGTGCCCCGTCGGAGCCGCCTTCGGCTCCTTCGGGCTCTGTCTCGTTCGCGTTATATTCCAAAGTTCGATCCCGAAGGAGGATAAGAATCCTCCGTCGGGGCACCCAGATGAACAGGCAGACAGAGCCGAGGCCTCAACCCTCAACAGAAAAAAACCCGGCACCCAGCCGTGAGGCCGAGCGCCGAGTCTCGTGGGGGTCATCAATTACCAACAAGGGGCCGGTAGACAGCAGAACCCGTGACGGGCGCTGCTGGAGAGAAAGTTGTATTCCTTCGATGAACATCGACGAGACCTGCCGATGCCTTTGGTCATCACCCAACTATTCGCACAAATCAAATCAGAGGTTCCAAGCACAATCCGATTTTTTTATCTTTTTTCACACGCTCGAAAACGCCAACGCTGACATACACAAGCGTCCATCAACCAACCCCGCCCCCGAACCGATTATTCCGAATCCGCCTTCAATTTTTCCACAACCTGCGTCAAATCGGACCATACCTTCTGACGATTCTCCTGCGTGTACGATCGCAGCAGATACGCCGGGTGATAGGTCGCCATGATCTCGATCGTTGACCCCGATTCACCATCTCCCAACATCCCCTCGGGCATCGGATGCCAGCGCCCACGCAGCGAGCGCATCGGGCTCGATGAGCCGAGCAATACCTGCGATGCGCTGAGCCCGAGCGCCACAATCACCCTCGGGTTCACGATCCGGATCTGCTCCACCAAGTACGGCTTGCACAACGCGGCCTCCTCACCCGTCGGCGTCGCGTTGCCCGCCGGGCGCGTCTTGAGCACATTGGTGATATACACCGTCTCACGCGAAAACCCCATCGCCCCGATCATCTTTTCGAGCAACTGACCCGCCGCCCCAACAAACGGCCGTCCTGTGCGGTCTTCCTCCTCGCCGGGCGCTTCGCCGATGAACATCAGATCCGCCTGCGCATCGCCCTCGCCGAAGACAATCTTGGTCAACGCCGTATTGAACCCGCGGTGAGGCGACTCCTGAACATACTTCGCTTGCAACGCATCGAGTTGTTCCTGTGCCCCCGCGATCGAGCCGTAGACCGATCGCAACGCTTCGCGTCCGATGGGCTCGGATTCGGGTGCGGATTCGGATTCGGATGTGGGTGTGGGTGTGGGTACAGGCTGAGATTCAATCGTCGGCACCAAAGCACTCGGCACCTCGCCCAAAGGCAAAAAATCCACCCCCATCAACGAGGCGGTCTTGGCATGCTGGGCTATCAATCTACGGGCATCATCACTCATCCACAGATGGTAGACATCGCTGATTCAAAACGCTCACCCGTCGCTGGGCACGGATTCCGAAGCATCATCAATCACCTCGGTTGCTTCATCCGCTGCATCGTGCGATTCATTCATCGCATCATCAATGATCTTTTGCGTCGCTTCGTCATATTCGGGCTCGCGTCCACGCTCTTCGTGATCGCCATCGTGATCTACATGTCCTGCGCCGGTCGCCTTGATCTCAGGCATCTTCGATCCGCCAAGGAAATCAGGCAAGAATGCCCCCGCGACCGAACCAACGATCAGCCCCAGGATCAACCCGGGGAGAAAGGCGTGCGAAAAGCTGCTGTTAGATTGCCCGCCCGAGTTGCCATTTGAGTTGCTGTTGCCCATCGAAAGTTGCTCCCACAGACCCGGCACCAACGCCGAGCAGAACCAGATCGCCCGGGATCTCCACGAAAGATCAACCACAGGCCGAATCGTCCAGATCGGTCATCCGGGCAAACGCCCTTGACCATCCCACCAACGAGTATACAACAAATTCACAATACACGCCCCGATTCATCCCAAATCGGCAAGATTAGCCCATCCGACGCATCCGCCACGCCCATCGGGCATACCCGAGCCCATCAACGATCATCCCACGCATCCCTGCTGGGTGACGCCCATCGGGGAACGCCGTCGCCACCCGCCATTGCCAATATCGTCCGCCAAACCGGAGCTTTGACACCCACGCCAGCGAGATCAGCACCCAGATCGCACCGATCCAATCAAAGATAATCCGCATCGTTTCTCCTGACTATGCCGATTCGCTCTCGGATTGGCTCTTGGATTGGCCGAGCCGACGATGTTCCTGGGCGTACCACTGCACCGTCGACGCGAGCCCCACTTCAAGGCTCGTGCTCGGCTCATACCCGATCAACGCCTTGGCCGCCTCCACATTCGACACCGAATCGCGCACCTCACCCACCCGTTCGGGTTGATAGTCCAATCCGATCTCCTGCGTCCCCAATATCTTGGCGATCATGGCTGCGAGTTCGTTGATCGAGGTCCGGACCCCCGCGCCGATATTGACCACCCCACCGCCCAAAGCCCCGTCGGCGAGTGCTGCGAGCAGATTCGCACTCACCGCATTGGACACATGCGTGAAATCCCGTGTCTGCCCGCCATCGCCAAAGATCGTGGGCTCTTTGGCATCGAGATACCGCGTCACAAACGCCGGGATCACCGCTGCATATGCCGAATCCGCCGCCTGGCGCGATCCAAAGATATTGAAATACCGCAGCGAAACCGTATCCACCCCATAACACGCCGCCCAAGTCCGCATCAGCGATTCTCCCGCAAGCTTGCTCGCTGCGTACGGCGACTCGGGCTCTGGAGCCATCGTCTCAAACTTAGGCAACGCCGGGTTGTTCCCATACGCGCTCGACGAAGCCGAATACACCACCCGCTCGACCCCCGCCTTCTGGGCCGCCATCAGCACCCGCATCGTCCCCGTCGCGTTGACCGTCCATGCCCGCCCGGGCTCCTCGATCGACATCGGCACCGAACCCATCGCTGCCAGATGAAACACCGTCTGCGCATCCTCAGCCGCCGAGTTCATCGCGCCCGCGTCGAGGATACTGCCTTGAATAAACCGCACCCGATCCGGAGCCCGATCCATCGCCGATGCGATCTGCTCCGCCGACGAGTTCGAGAGATCATCGATCACCGTCACCATCGCGCCCAGCGAGACGAGCACGTCAACGAGGTGCCCGCCGATGAACCCTGCGCCGCCGGTGACACAGACGCGTCGATCCTTCATTGCCGGCGCGATCCGGTCATGATCGTGCGAAGAGAGTTGTATTGATGATGAACTCATGGGCACAAGTCTAGGGCCTCACCGCCCGAGATCGACACCCATGCAAAAACCGCCCCCATTTTCGCCCCAAACGAGCCGCCAAGCCCTGTTACGGGCACCCAGCTATGGACACCCAGCTGCAAAGGCAGCGAGGAATGCGCTGACATCAAAGAAGTTGAACTGCCCGTCGCCTGTAAAATCACCCACCGGATCCATCGCCGCGAAGGCAGAGAGGAACGCGGAGACATCGAAGAAGTTGAGCGATCCATCGCCGGTCAGATCCGCGGGGCATAAAATACAGCTCGCCTCGATCAGCACGATCCGATCCTCTTCGAGCGGAAGCTGATAGGTCAAGCCGTCGGCTGACAAAAAAGACCACTCGCTGAGCCCGTCGATGGTCGGCGACCCGCTAAACGCGTCGGTGAACTGCACCGCAGCCGACCACGACCCGCCCAAAGGCCCCACCGCAAACCCATCGGTGTTTGGCTGGTCCCAGCTATGACGAGCTTCGAGCACATTGGTCCCCTCGCCAAGGTACCGATCGAATGGATCATCAAGTGAAACAAATCCGGGGGTTGCGTTGGTGAACTCGATACGCATCTCGGCGCGTCCGCCCCCGTTGGCACCGACGCCGTCATGAATAACCACGAGCGACTGCCCGCCCGGAGCAATCGTCAAGAAGAGGTGCGAACGATCGATCGTCAACGCGGGTTCTGCTCCATGATAATACTGCTCGCCCTGGCTCCACTGATACACCGCATCAATGCTCTGATCGAACTCGAAAGGGGTGATGTCGGTCGCGAGCGTGTCAAACACCCCACTGCCTGGTGCCGTCTCGACCTTGAGCGTCCATGAGGGCATGCGCACCGTCGCCTCAAGTGTGAGTGGGTCGCTCGTCACCGCTCGCGCGATCGAATCGGTCACCACCACGCGATATTCATAGGCATCAATCTGCGCCGGTGCGAAAAGCATCGGGGCAACCTCGCCGACAAGATCAACAAACACGCCCCCCGCTGGTGCCCGCTGCCATTGATACACAAACCCGGGGAGCCCGAACTCTACACTTGTCGAGATGGTGATGGTGTCCCCATAGCACTGGGCGTTGGCATCATCGCTGAGCGTCACCTGCGGATCAGATGGAAAAGTCGTCGGCGAGAAGTTATCAAACGCGAGCCCGACACTCCCGGCCGTTCCGGTGTAGCGCAGCACAATAAAATCAATGTCGGCGACCGGATGATCGAAGACAAAGCCCATCGCCCGTCCGTCGCCGAACCCGTTGGATCCGCCGCACTCGCTCGTGCCCCCGGGCGCGGTGAGCACGATCGTATCAATCACGCTCATCGAGCTATCAAGGGCCTCGATGGTCCACTGCTCAAATGCTCCGCCGGCTCGCCGGTCGATATCGAGAATCACCCCCGCCGCCTGGGCAACGGGCTCGGTGTAGGTGAGCAAGAGCGTGCCCGGGTTGTTGTTGATGACCCCGTCGTCGGTCAGAAAGGACAACCCCACGCCTTGCCCCGGGCTCGGCGTGTCTGAGCCGCACGCGGCAAAGGCGGTCTGGGCTCCGCCGACCTTGGCGATCTCGGGGGCCCCAATCACCGCGAGCGTGATCGGATCAACCAGATCAAACCGAACCCCAAACGCCGCTTCGTATTGATCCGAAATCAACTGACGATCAGTCGTCGCCGTCCCCCCAGGAATCGTCTCAAAGTCAATCGCCTGCCCGCTGGCCAACTCAGTCGCTACAAGAAAACACAGCCCAACCACCATACCCTTGACCGATTTCAACATCTGCAACTCCCTCGAACCTTGTGCGCTCCCGCTCCGGGATCACCCAATCGGATCCCAAGCGATGCCGCCCATTCTCCCCGATCACGGAAGATCTGTCAAGAGGAAAGATCGGATCCAACCTGAGCCTGTTCGGTGATTTTACGGACACCCCTCTTCATATGCCTCGATAAATGCGCTGACATCAAAGAAGTTGAGCACCCCATCACCATTCAAGTCCGCCGCCAGATTCCCCGCGCCAAAGCTCGACAGGAACGCCGAAACATCGAAGAAGTTGAGCGTGCCATCCCCGTTCATATCCGCCACGCAATCGGGCGCGTTGATCGTCGCTCCAGACTCGGCCCGGATCGGATCGCCCCCCACCGAATGGATCAACGACACCCGGATCGGATATTCGCCCGCTTGAACCCCGCCGGTATCCCACTGGGCAAGCACCCCGAGCCCAACAGGCGTCGTCGCCGCCTCCTCGATCATCGTCCACCCCTGATCGCTGAGATATTCGACATCGTACGAGACAAACGCGAACGGGCTCGTCGGGCCGACGATCATCTTGGCCGATCCGGTGATGGGGACCACCTCGCCGCGCACCGCGATGAGCGGATTCACCCCGACAAGGAAGATGGTCCCCGAGTCCTTCGCCCGAGGCTCGCCCAAGGTCGTCGAGTTATACAACGCCACGATCGAATCCCCCGTGGCATCAATCGCCGGGCTCATAAAAGACGAACTCGCCGCGACAAACACCGAACCCCCATTCACCGTCACCCCCGTCAAACTCAAGGATTGAAGAAAGAACATCTGCCCCTGTTCCGAAGTCTCGATATGCCCCCCGGTCCCATCACAGATCGATTGAAGCACCGTGACGACCGATTCATCGGAAGCGAAGATCTCCCCGAAGATGCAGCTCTGCACACGCAGATCCGTCTGCCCGCGCGCATAAAAGTTCCAGGTCTGCACCGTCGAGTTGATAAACCTCGTCTGAATCCCGCCCCAGCTGAAGCTCGAATCCGTCATTGTCATCCCGTTGGTCAACCCGTTGATCTCGATCGTCTCGCCCCGATCAAAGATACTCCCCGCAGCGCGCACCTGCGAATCCCGGATCGTCGCGCTCGACCCATCGAGCGCCATCAAGGCCCACATCGTCTCGGTGCAGTCCTCGATCCGCGTCGTATACGGGATGCCCGTCGCCCAAGGCGTTGATTCATTGAGCTCAAAGAGCGCCACATCCCCCGCAGAAGGCAGCGTCGTATCCACCACCGCCCCGTCGGGGAGTGTCAGCCAGAACAGCACCGTCTCGCAGCGCACCAACGAGAGCGCCGAAGCATCAAGCTGCAAGAACTCACCAGCGTTGGTCACATCACTGAGCGAAACATCCGCGCCAATAAACATCGCCCAGGTCGCAAACCCGTTGGCCACCTCGACCCCTTCCCAGACCACCGAAGCGAGCACCGCCATCGAAAATGAATACCCATCCCCATCGACCACCCCACCGAGGAGATCGAGCGAGCCCTGATCCCAGACCAGAATCTGCGATTCGTAGTCATAAGTCTGTTCAAGCTCGATCCGCCCGCCCGTGCTCACGAGCGCTCCAGTATCAAAGATCTCGATCGCCCCCGCGACATCGAGCGTGCCCGTTGGCGAAATCTCCACGCGCCCATCGCCGATGATCTGCAAATCGCCTTGGATCCTCACCGTCCCCGAGACCACCAAGACCTCGCCGGGCGTATCGCCGATGACCATCCCGACGCCCGCAACGCCCTCTTGCCCAGTTTCAAAGTCACCAATCGCCGCCCCCGCGTGCCCTTGCGAGCCCACCATGAGCCGATAGACATCCCTCGACGCCTCGAACTGATCCTCAGGATCAACTGCGCCAAAGAGCACCGGAGCCAAGAAACCAAGCGAGAGCGTCGCCAGAGACACGATCAGGGAATGGGCAGCGTTGTTCATGATGCCCGGTTCTTGGGAATCCGTCGCCCGCAATTACCCGCTTTCCAATCCATCTCAGAACTGAAACCGAACCCCCACCCCAACAATAAAATCCCGCTCGGCTCGGCTGTCGAGCTCCTGCCACACCGGAACCTGCACCGTCGCCTCGATGATCCACCGCTGGGTGACATACTGAATCCCAGGCGATAAAAACAACTCGTTGTCGTTGTTGGTCTCGAAGTATCCATTGAGTTCGATCCCGCCGAAGAGGGCGGTCGGATTCTGCGAAGCATAAGTCTTTGGCGTCAACCGATACGAATACGCCAGATCATACTTCAACACATCCGCGTTGCTCGCCTCATCGCCTGTATTGAACTTCCAGACCCCATCGACACTCACCGCATGGCGATCATTGATATACGAATACACCCCGCCGACGATCGGATCGATTGAGTCCGACCCAAACGCATCAATCCCCGTGGGCAGCTCGAACCCAGCGATGAGATCGAGCCTCGCCGTGCTCGTCGGGGCGAAGTCATTGCGAGCGATGCGATACTTCATCAGCACCTTCATATCCCCAAGCCCGGCATCCGTCGAGCCGATGCCCGTCGTCGTGTTGTCGATCTCGCGCGAGAGCACGAAGGGCGTATCGAGTATCAGCGTCACCTTCTCGGTCAGCCCATAGACCAAAGTCGTGATCGAAGTGAGCTGCTCGATCTCGAGTTCACCCATCGCGGACGAATACTCCCCCTGCACATAGCGCAGCTGCTGGCGCACGATCCACTCGCCCCGGGCAGGCTGGAGCGCGACATTCGAGTTGATCGGTGCCTGTGCCGATGCACCGCCTGCGCATGCACCGAGCACAAACAACACGATCAAAGCCCCTCTCCAAGCGGAAAAAACACATCGGATCATCGCGGCATCTCGATCTGGTCAAGCGTAAACCCGCTCGCCTTGACCGCCGACACCAGATCCGCCTCCGATGCGGGGTCTCCCTCAGCGAGCAGCACGCGCACCCGTCCCGTCGCCAGCTCGACCGCCACGCGCTCCACGCCGACAACCTGAGTCAGCTGCGATTCGACATTCTGCACACAAAACGGGCAAGGCATCCCCAGCACCACCAGTTCGGCGGTGCGATCCCCAACAAACGCGGGATCATCGACACTGCTCAGGTTCGTGGATTCATCATCAACCGTGGGCGTGCTCTGACACCCCGCTGCGCCAACCGTCGGCAACCCAATCAACGAAACCACCGACAACGACTTGAGTATCTTCTTCAACATGAAAGTTCTCCTTAAGAATCCTGAAGTTTTCTCGCCCACTCGGGCACATCACCATCAATCTATCGGCAACACGCCGGCAAAGCCGCGACACGCTCGCCATCGACACGCTGCTCAAGCGGGCACAAATCCTTGCACACCAGCTCGCCGGTCTTTGGACACACCACCATCCCGGGGCAATCGTCCCGATCCTGCGAATACACCATCGAAACCTGCTTCTCTTCGCCCTGAGCCCCGAGCGGGCACTGGTCCTTGCACACCAACTCGCCCGTCTGCGGGCAGACGATCTTGCCCGGGCAATCATCCCGCTGCGTCACCACGGCCGTCGCGCACCCGCCGATGGCCAACCCCGCCCCCAAGAGCAACGCCACGGGCAACACGCTGCCAAATATTCGAGCCTGCATAGTTTGATTCATCATTTCGGGTCTCCTTTTCGAGTTCCGTTAGCCAGTCCCACACGCTGTACGCCAGCACATGTTTCCGTCTCAAGAACCATTATCGACCACGAACCATGGTGCAAGGTCAAGGGCGTTTTGATGACTTTGTGCAATTTTTTTCGTTGGACGACTCGAGCCCGACAAGCACCGCGCACTTGCCCGATCGCTGCGCGCATCGGCAGGCCTCATGCCATTGCCCGAGCATCACTTCCACCCGGCGCAGATGCTCGATCTGCTCGCGCACCTCGCCGAGCCTTGCCGAGATCAACCCCTGCACCTCATCGCAGGGTGCTTTTCGATCGCCTTTGAGTTCGAGCAGTTCCGCAATATCCCCAAGCGTGAACCCCGCCCCCTGGGCAGCCCGGATGAACCCGAGCCGATCCAACGCTTCGCTGTCGTAGAGCCGATAGTTCCCCCCCGATCTCGCCATCGGCATCACCAACCCTCGGCGTTCGTAATACCGAACCGTCGAAGTGGGCACTTCCACCGCCTTGGCGAGCTGTCCGATCGTGTAGGTCTTCATGGCGTGGATCATACAGACCTCTACAACCTGAAACCACGCTTCAATGTTTCGGCCTATCAAACTTTCTTCTCAGATCATAAAAAAACGCCCCATCCAGAGGCGTCTCGTATTCAAAGAACAGCGCAATCGCTCAACCTACAGCGAGCACCCCGCCCCAAAGTCACTCAAGAACGCCGACACATCGAAGAAGTTGAAGAACCCGTCGCCCGTGATATCCGCGATCGGATCCATCACTGCGTACGCAGAGAGAAACGCGGACACATCGAAGAAGTTGAGCATACCATCGAGATTCTGATCCGAGAGACAGGTCTGCCCAACAATCACTTCGGTGCCGGTGTTGAGCACCCGCGTCACAAAGCCGGCTCCGGGTGCAGGCACATTGATGGTGTCAAACTCACCCGTGATCTCTGAGCCTGTCATGATCGTGCGTGCCCAGAACCCTGCTGGTACGAACGCATCGACGAACTCCACTTCGAGCGAGCCGCCCAAGGCGATTGTTGAAGAACTCGCAAGCAGATCACCCCCCAGGTCATTCACTTGCGCCTCGAATGTTGACGATGCGGTCATCGCGATGGGCTGCGAAGCCGACATCGTCCCCACGCCCAATCCAGGTGCGATGGTGCCATCATTGACCAGATCAATCGCGATCTGCCCGATCCCTTCGAGTCGCTGCTCAGAACCAATCCCGCCACCGGTCACACCAATCGCTGGAATGAGCCTTGCCCGGGATGCACTCGAGTTGAGCCGGATCGTCCCGCTGCCACCAAGGGTCATTTCCTCATCCCATCGCAGCTGCGTCGCGCTCACATCCCCAGTCTCATTGACCACGATCAACCCATTGTTGAGCGTCCCAAAGGTCATCCCAAGCGTTGAAGCGTTGGGAATGTTGAGCAATCCCGAAAAATCAACCCCGTCGAGCACACTGCTCGAATCAACCGAGACATCCGCCCCGCCCGTTGCGCTCAGGAATCCACCCGAGATCGTCGCCCCGAGGAGTTCGATCTCCGAGCCCGCGCCGTCAGCCATGATCTGCCCGCTGGGCCCTTGCGTCAAAGCGATGCTGTTGAACTCAAGAATCGAATCGTTATTGGCCTGGATGATCGCGTTGTTGGTTTTGTCATTGGCTGTAAACCGGATCTCGCCTCCGATCACATCGGAATCAATCAACCCATTGTTGACCATGCTCGCCTCGATCCGCCCTTGCCCGTGGATTGTTTGTGTAGGGCTCATGGTCACCGTCTGTTTCGGAACCGTCTGAATGCGGGCTCGCGCATCTGAAGAACTCAGTTTGATCGACCCGGTGCCCATGACGGTCATCGAATCATTGAACACCAACTGCGTCGCCGACACATTGCCCGTTGGGTTGATATCAATCACCCCGTTGTTCACGAGCGACCCCCCAACCGTGAGTGTTATCGAGTTGGGCACATTGATCGCCCCGCTGAGTGCCACATCATTGAGCGTGCTCGATACATCAATGGTGACATCCGCCCCGGCAGCCGCCGAAACCGTCCCGCCGAGGATGGTCGCGCCCAGCAGTTCGATCTGTGAACCCGCATCGCTCGCCGACAGCGCCCCGTCGCCGGTTTGATCGATTGTAATGGAGTTGACCTCGACTGTCGATGCGTTGACCGCCTCGATCGTCGTGTTGTTCACTTTCGGGTTGGCTGTCAACCGAATCTCACCGGCATCAGCCCGGATCAATCCGTTATTGACCAGATCGGCTTCGATCCGCCCAAATCCGCGGATCGTTTGCGTCGCGGGGATCGTCAACACCGCCCCAACCCCGGTCTCGATCCGCGCCCGTGCATCCGAAGAGCTGAGCACGATCTCGCCGGTCCCGCCGAGCGTCATCGTATCATTGAAGACGATCTGAGTCCCCGACACATTTCCTGTCGGGTTCACTGTCATCGTGCCGTTGTTGGTGAGTGCATTGGCGATCGAAAGCGTCACCGCGTTCTGGACATCGAGATCACCCGAGAAACTCACCGAATCGAGCGTGCTCGAGTTGACAATACTCACATCTGCCCCGTTGAGTGAGCGGAGGGTTCCACCCACAATGGTTGAACTCAGGAGTTCGATCTGCGATCCAACCCCATCAGCCTGTATCACACCCGCCCCGCCCTGATTCACCGTGACGCCGTTGAACTCGATCACCGAAGCACCGATCGCCTCCATCGTCGCGTTGTTGACCTTGTCGCCCGAAGTCATCCGGATCTCACTCACATCCGAGCGAATCAGCCCGTCGTTGACCAAACTCGCTTCGATCCGTCCTTGCCCGCGGATGGTCATCAGCGGATTCATCGTCACCGTCTGCCCGGCAGCCGTCTGGATTCGTGCTCTGGTATCTGGCGAAGCGAGCACGATGGTGCCATCGCCAGCGACGGTCATCGAATCGAGGAACAAAATCTGCGTTCCCGACACATTCCCATCGGGGTTGATCGTGATGATCCCGCTGTGATTCAATGCTCCCGCGATCGAGAGTGTCCCCGCGTTCTCGACATCGAGCACACCATCGACACTGACCCCATCGAATGTGCTTGATCCACTGAGCGAGACATCGCCGCCGTTGATCGACTCGACCGCCCCGCCGATGATAGTTACATTCGTCATCTCCACCCGCGACCCAACGCCGTCGGCCCGGAGCACCCCGCCCAACCCCTGTAAGATCGAGATATTGTTGATGTTGAGGGCCGAGCCGTTGATCGCCTGCATGATATTGTTGTTTGCCTTGCTATTGAAACTCAGCGTCATCAAGGCACCCGAATCAGACGACACGGTGCCGTCGTTGATCATGGACGCTTCGATCTGCCCCTGCCCGTGAATCGTGTGCCCGCTGCCCTGGGTAAAAGTGATTCCCCCAGCGGTCTGAATCCGGGCCCGGGCCCCTGGAGCATTGAGCAGGATCGATCCCGACCCGGTGAGCATCGAGTTGGCATCAAACCGGAGCGAAGTCGCCGAGACATCGCCCGTGAAGTTCACTGAAACCGAACCATCGTTGAAGAAATCACCCACGATCACCATCGTGGTCGCGTTGCCGGTATTGAGCACGATTCCCGGATTCGAAATGGTCAACGACGCCATCGACTGACTCAAAGGCATCGTCACCGTGTAGCCGGTGGGATGCCCGAGGATCGCCGCGTCTAAGAAGGTCGGCGCGAACCCGGTGTTCCAGTTGGCTCCCACATTCCAATCGCCATTCACTGGACTGAGCCAACTCGTCGCCCCGCCAGCATGGGCCATCAGCGCACATATAGATACAACACCCCATCCGATTTTCACACACTTCTTCATTGCGATCCCTTTCTCGAAGATGTAGTTCATCGTGCGGATGCGTCAAAGTGCGCCGTCACGACACCCTCTCCAACCCGGCATCGCCGGATTGTTGATTCTTCAATTTAGCACATCGGACGAAAGTCCCATATATAATTTATCCCGATTTCGACGGGAAAATACTGATTATTTGATCTGAATTGCCGAACTCTTCACGAACGAACTATGACTGTTTCGCCCATGAATCCCGCAATGAAGCCGTCCGGTTGAACACGATCTTCGTCGCTGTTGATTCCGAGTCTACGCAGAAATACCCCGTCCGCTCAAACTGGAATCGGCGGATGCCGTCGGGCCACTCGGGTTCATCGTTGCTGCGCTTGACCAAGCCGGGCTCGATCTTGGCGTTGGTGATGATCTTGAGTGAATCCGGGTTGAGATCATCAAGATGATCGCCGGTCTTCTTGCCGGGTCGCTGGGCCATATACAGCCGATCAAACAACCGAACCTGTGCATCGACCGCATCATTCACATTCACCCAGTGGATCGTCCCCTTGACCTTGCGAACCTTCCCCTCTTCGTCGGCGGGCGGGTTGTTGCCGCCTTTGGTCAACGGGTCATAGGTGCAATGCACCTCGGTGATGTTTCCATCGCTGTCGGCTTTGTAATCATGACACTTGACCCAATACCCGCAGCGCAATCGAACCTCGCGCCCGAGCCCGAGCCGAAAGAACTTCTTAGGCGGATCAATCATGAAATCATCGCGCTCGATCCAGAGTTCGCTCGCGAAGTTGATCGGGCGGGTGCCCATCGACTCATCCTTGGGATGGTTCGCCGCCTCCATCACCTCGACGCGATCGGCATCGCCATGCTCGCCCCAGTTGGTGATGACGAGTTTGATCGGATCGAGCACCGCCATTCGGCGAGGTGCCCGTTCGTTGAGATCTTCGCGGACCATGTTTTCGAGCCGCGAGAAATCGACCATCGCGTTGAACTTGGTGATCCCGACATCCTCAGCGAGTTTCCAGAACGACTCGGGTGTGTAGCCCCGTCGGCGGAACCCCGCGACGGTAATCATCCGCGGATCGTCCCACCCGTTGACATGGTTTTCCTCGACCAACTGACGCATGAAGCGTTTGGACATGTTGGTGTATGAGAGGAAGAGCCGGGAGAACTCGATCTGCTGGGGGTGGTGGATGTGCTCGTCGTCGTTTCGCCCTTGATTGATCGCGTCGATGAACCAGTCGTAGAGCGGGCGGTGGTCCTCGAACTCGAGGGTGCACAATGAATGCGTGACGCCTTCGATCGAATCTTCGAGCCCATGGGCCCAGTCGTACATCGGATAGATATGCCAGGTATCGCCGGTGCGGTGGTGAGGCGTGTTGACGATGCGGTAGATCAATGGATCGCGCAGGTTCATATTCGGCGAGTTCATGTCGATCTTGGCGCGGAGCACGCGCGATCCGTTCTCGAACTCGCCGGCTTTCATGCGTGCGAAGAGATCGAGATTCTCTTCGACGCTTCGATTGCGGAACGGTGATTCTTGGCCGCCGTCTTTGAGGTTGCCTCTGCCTGCGCGGATGTCTTCGACGCTCTGATCGTCAACATAGGCGAGTCCTTTTTCGATCAGTTCGATGGCCCATGCGTACATCTGATCGAAATAATCCGAAGCGAACTTAGCTTCGCCTTCCCAAGTCGCACCGAGCCATTCGAGATCGTGCTTGATGGAATCGACGAACTCTTGTTCTTCTTTGGCTGGGTTGGTATCGTCGAATCGGAGGAAGAACTTGCCGCCGTATTCGCGGGCGAGCCCGCAGGAGAGGCAGATTGCTTTGGTGTGCCCGAGGTGGAGATAGCCGTTGGGCTCAGGGGGGAATCTGGTCTTCACGGCCGAGCGATCGCCGGGTGCTCCCCACCTGCCCGCTTCGATGTCGGCATCGATGATCTGCTGGATGAAATGTCGAGATTCTGTTGCCTGGGTCATTTGATCGCTCCTGATGAGAGCGATTGTACGCGGGAAGGGGGGAGGGGGAAGGCAATGGGCAGTGGGCAATAAGCAATGGGGAAGAAGGGGAGGGAGAGCAAGAGGGAGAGGGGGGAGAAGATTTTTGAACGCAGAGGTGGCAAAGATCACGCAAAGGGCGCGGAGGGGGGATTGGGGGAAGCCCCGACTGCGCACCGGGCGTTTATCTTCACCATGCAATCGGGCCGCGCGGAGCCATTTTTCGTTCAAAGATTTCAAATGAACCGTCGGGCTTTATCCCATTAAAGAACAAGCCTTCACGGAGCCCGAGAACCCGAACTTGTGCGAATCGCCCTTTAATTGAAGGGCTTGCAATAAGTTGAAATACACCTGGCTGGGTCACCAGATCGAGATCAAGTTCCAGTTCGCCATCAAGTACCGCTCCGATATTTGCGGTAATGAATGAGTTTGAGTTGTCTGCAACAGCAATCTGAACGAACGATGATTCGGCGAGTTGAACAATACTGGTTGATGTGAGTTTTCCGTACAGCTTGAGCAGAAGATCGCCGGAGTTAACGAGTTGGCCGCAACGAATATCTCCAAACCAAGCGTCGATAGTTCCTGAGTTTATGATGTCCTGTGTTGTGATATCATTGTGGTATGACCTGAGCGTGCCCAGATTTTCAAGCGGCGCATCGACATTGAGCGCTCCGCTCAGGAAGATTGAATAGATCAGCCCCTCGTTGCGCAGGCGGCGAGTCGTGTATGAACCCGAACCGATCCGAATGCTCCCTGTGACCGATGATTGAGGACCAAGGATTAGTTCTAAGCCACCACCTGCAATGCCCAACACGGATTGAGTCCCTGATCGATCGACCGTGCGGACATCTTCATCGAGCCGAAGTTCACCGCCGGTGAAAGTGACATCGGTCATCGACATCCATACGCCATCGTCGAGCACGATATCGCCATCGGGGACTTGAATATTCTTTGCTTGGATTCTGACAGACGGATTTGGTCCCGGTGTCTGAGCTGGCGGAGTGATTAGGAGATCGCCGCCGACGAAAATGATGTCAGCCATCGATCCAAAGTTGCCTTCGAAACCGAACCAGTTGCCCTGGGTGTCGATGGTTCCGTTAGTGACTTTCCCCGCGAGATGAGTGAAAGTATCGAGCGGTCCACGAACAACAATCGGGCCACCAAAGGTGCTTTGATCAGCGAATCCACCTTCAAGATTCAGATTTCCGATGATCTCGATAGAGGATGACTCGTCTCGAATAATCGTGCCAACACCTGAAAGCCCAAGCGATGAGAGCCGAGCTTTCGCCCCATTTGAGAGTGTTATTTGTCCAGTATTTGACCATAACTCGTTATTCTCTGAGGGGGAACTGAAGTTGTAGCTAACTTCAAGGACCGCATCGGGTCCATCGACAACGATTGAACCGATGTTATTGAAGTCGACTATCCCACCATTGTCGCTCACAGAGAGAATGAGCTTCGCTCCTCCATCAACGATCATGTTGCCATCATTGCTCCCAAACCAACTCAGCGTACCACCGGCGGCTTGAACCGTCCCGAAGTTCTGAGTCTTGGTTATGCTTGACACACCGGCATCAGAACGGATCGTCCCATAGTTCACCAAACTTCCCGGTCCACGATTATCGACAAAGTAACCGTTGGATGATTCGAGTGTGAATGCCTGCCCGCTGATTGTGGAACTCTGGCTGATGACAAGATTATCGACAGGCGTCCCCATGTGCATCGAGCGATCAGAGGTGTTGTTAAGCTGAACATCGAAATCAATGGTTTCAGTAAAACCGAGATTGCTCGTAAGAGATGAAGAGTTGAAAACAAGCGATCCATTAAACAGATGTGATCCGAAGAATGTAAACACTCCGGCTCCGTTGACAACGAGATCGGCCCCGAAAATCTGGAAACCACGAATTGTTGCTCTTTGCTCGCTCGGATCGATTACGAAATTTGACTCCGGCGAGAGGAACATGACTGAACCCGCAGAACCACCAACGAGCGAAGCACGCCCGAGGATCATGGTTCCTGCTGAAAAATCAATATAATCTCGTACGAGGATCGTTCCCGAATCTTGATTCAAGAGGGAGAGGGTTGCGTCGGGTGAGTTGAGCGTGAGCGATTGAACTGTGTAAAGCGTCTGCCCGGAGTTATCAGGATCGAATGACACGACATAGGGTGCCCCCACTGCGTCGATGAAGGCATCAAATTTGTTACTCGCTGTATTATCGGGCAATCCCATCGACCAGTTGGCGGCATCAACAAAGGAGCCGTCAACCGGATTCAACCAGTTTGTTTGCACTCGGTTTTGAGCCTGGCTTATTGCAGTGAATACACCCAACACACCTATCGCCAAGCTTGTCCGACTTTGCATAGAACTCACCTTCCTATTCATGGAGCATATCGTAGCAGATATGAGTCCATACGAAAATGAAATCGGGTAGACAGGCATTGAATTATGAACTATTTGTCACCCAGTTGCGTGAGAAACAGCTTATGTATCCTCCGCATTTGGTCTAGCCAACTGCTTGGTTCGTGGTAGCCGTGGGGTTCTATGGGGGCGAGGGCGAGTTCCCAGTTTTGTTTTTCTAGTTCTATGAGGCGTTGGCTCAGGCGGATGATGTCTTGGGCGACGACATTGTTGTCTTGGAGGCCGTGGAGCATGAGGAGGTGGCCTTGTAAGCCCTCGGCGTGGGTGACGGGGGAAGAGATGTCGAAGGCTTCGGGGTCGATGTCGGGGGTGTTGAGGATGTTGGCGGTGTAGCCTTGGTTGTAGTGTCGCCAGTCGGTGACGGAGCGGAGGGCGGCGCCGGCTTTGTAGGTTTCGGGTTCGAGGAACATGGCCATGAGGGTCATGAAGCCGCCGTAGGAGCCGCCGTAGATTCCGACGCGGTCTGGGTCTGCGTCGAAGTTGTTGACGGCGTAGTCGATGGTGTCTTTGAAATCTTCGAGTTCTTTGTAGCCCATTTGTCGATAGATGGCGGTGCGCCAGTTTCGGCCATAGCCTGCGCTGGCGCGGAAGTCTGGAGCGACGACGATGAAGCCTTCGTTGGTGAGGATGGTGTGGAACATGTGTTCGCGTTTGTAGTAGGACCATTGGTAGTTGGCGTGCTGGAGGTAGCCTGCGCCGTGGGAGAAGAGGACGAGGGGGCGTGGGCCGGGGTATTTGTTGGCGTCGGGGAGGTAGATGCGGGTGTAGATTGGTTCTTCGGTGTGGGATGAGGGGATGGGGATGATTTGTGGGGTTTGGAAGTTCATGGCCACGAACTCATCGGTGGTGGTGTGGGTGAGTTGGGTTGGGGTTGCGTTGGGTTCGAGGGCAGTGAGGTAGAGTTCGGGGGGTTGGTTGATGTTGGAGTAGGTGAGTATGGCTTGGGATTGGTCGGGGGAGAGTTGGTAGGACTCAACGGTGCCTTGCATTTTGGTGATGGGGGTGAGGGTGTTGGTGGAAAGGTCGAGCGCTTCGAGTTCTTCGATGCCGGGGTGGGTGCGGTTGGTGCGCATGAATGCTGTTGTGCCATCGTGGGAGAAGGTGATGTCTCGGACTTCGAAGTTGCCGGCGGTGTGTTGGGTGATGGCGCCATCGGCGTCGTGGGTGTAGAGGTGGGCGTAGTTGGATTCTTCGGAGAGGTACCAGAGGGTGCTTGAGTTGGGGAGGAAGCCGAAGGAGTTGAAGTCCCAGTTGATCCAGGCTTCGTCGTGGAGGTGGTGGGCGGGGATGAGGGTTGGTTCGTCGGCGTTGGTGTCGATGATGGCGATCCAGCGGTCTTTGTTGTCGTGGGAGCGGAGCATGACGGCGGCGGTTTGGCCTGATGCGGACCAGCGGACGCCGAGGAATGAGACGGGGCGGGGATCGAGATCGAGTTCATCTTCTGTTTCTGATTCTTCAGTATCGGATTCGGATTCTTTGAGCCAGGCGAGGGGGTCGGTTTTGATCGTGGGCAGGTTGTCCATTGACAGATCAATGATGCGTTCGTTTTTGAGATCGAGGAGGGCGAGTTGGATGGGGGTTTGGGATTGGGAGCCGACCTTTGGGCGGACGGGTTGGGTGGAGACATAGCCGTCGTCGGTGACATAGTTGGGCATGAGGTCGCGTTTGTCGTTGGGGCGGGCTTTGGGGGCGGTGACGACGAGGAGGCAGTTGGCGGAGGGGCTCAGGTAGGTGCCCATTGCGCGTTTGTCTTTGCCCATGTAGAACGGGCCTGCGACGGCGGTTGGGTTGGTGTCTCGCCAGGCTTTGGTGTCGTTGAAGCGCATGTCGTCGCGTTGGTCTTCGAGGGTGAAGATTTTGAAGAGGTCCCGTTGTTGCTGTTCGAGGGGGTTGAGGTCTGGGTCGTCTTGTTCTTCTTTGGGGGCGTCGGCGAACTTGATGTCGGCGGCTTGGATCTCCCAGGTGTTGTCGAGCGAGCGGATGAACCAAGCAGCGTCGCGTTTGTAGGCGAAGCGGGTGATGCCGGATTCGGTGGGGGCGAGGAAGAGGGGGTTGGATTCGCGGGCGGCGGTGCGGGTGAGTTGGGTGATGGAATCGGATTCGCCCGTTTCAAACCTGGTGTCGAAGAGGAAGAGATCGCCGGCGTTGGTGAGGATCTGGCGGGTGTGGTCTTGGTTCCAATCGGCGGAGGATGGGAAAGGTACGGTGAAGAAGGGGCCGGGGTTTTCGGGGGTGATTTTGGCGGGTTGGGCGTCAGGGTTGGACATGAAGATGAGGTATGAATCTGAGAAGTCTCTGCCGACGAGCCCGGGTCGGCGGGTGGAGAACTTGATGGCCGAGCCATCGACGAGCCAGCGGGGGAACTCGGGGGAACGGGCGATCCAGTCGGGCTCGGCGGTGATTTGTTTGAGGGTGGGTGCTGTTTGGGCGTGGGCAGCGGGCACGGGGAGGGCGAGGATGACCAGAACGAATGCGAGGGCGGCGGCTTGGAGGTTGATCTTCATGGAGAAACTATACCCGATTGAGAAATCTTTAGGTCCGGGTGTTATCCATTCTGGAACTTTTCGCGGTTGTACCGATAGGCTTGATTATGCCCAATGAATCGTTGATTTCGTCCCCCGCTCGGGGTGCTCTCCCGTCCGCTTCGCGTCCTGAGCCGATTTTGGAGTTTGTTGCTCATCGGATTTCTGAGCCGGCGCGATTTCCGATGCGGGAGGGGCTGATTCAGTTGAATAACGGGTCGTATGGGTTGACGCCTGAGGTTGTGGGCGAGGCTCAGCGGGAACTCCAGCGGCGGCTCGAAGCGGACCCGGTGCGGTTTTTTAAATCGGATCTCGAGGTCTATGCGGATGACACGCGCGAAGCATTGGCGAAGTTTGTGCATGTCCGGGCTCAGGATTTGGCGTTGGTATCCAACGGGACCTTTGCGGTGGCGACGGTGTTGAATAATTTGGACTTATCGCCCGGCGATGAGATTCTGGTGACGGATCATGAGTATATGGCGACGATGAATGAACTCGGCAAGGTGTGCCGGGCGACGGGGGCGAGGGTCGTGGTGGCCAAGGTGGCGTTCCCCCAAGTCTCGCCCGAAGCGGTGGTTGATTCGGTGGCCAGCGCGATGACCGATCGGACGAAGCTGGTGATGGTTTCGCATATTGCCAGCGCGAGCGCGATCATCATGCCTGTGAAGGAGATCGTGACAGCAGCGAAGGCGCGGGGGATTGATACATTCTTAGACGGTGCGCATACGCCGGGGCAGATTGATCTGGATATCTCGGACATTGATCCGACCTGGTATGCGGCGAGTTGTCATAAGTGGTTGGCGACGCCGAAGGGCACGGGGTTTTTGTATACATCGCCGAGCAAGCAGGATGGGTTCAAGCCGATGGTCTTGAGTTGCCGGGAGCATGAGAAGCGGGCGGATCGCAAGGCGTATCTGTGCGACTTTGATTACACGGGGACCAATGACTACACGGGGAATCTGGTGGTGCCTGTGTCGATTGCGCACATGGGCAGCCAGTTGCCGGGGGGATGGGATGAGCTTCGGCAGCGGAATCATGATCTGGTGATGCACGGGGCGAAGCTGATTTGTGAAGCGATCGGGATCGAGCAGGCTGTGCCCGAGTCGATGATCGGGAGCATGGTGGGGATCCCGCTTCCCGGCGTGTGTGAGCCGGGTTCGTTGATGGGGGAAGGGTTGTGGGATCGGTTATATTTGAACCATGGGATTCAGGTTCCGATTTGGGACTTGCCGGGGGTTCATGAGCGGGTGATGCGGGTGAGCGGGCAGTTGTTTAATACGGTGGGGGATTTTGAGTTGTTGGCGGGGGCTTTGAGGGTTGAGTTGTGAGTTTGGGTTCCTCTGCTTGAGCACACTCAACAATGGACTGAGGCGTCAGCACTCCATTTCAAATAGAATTCCCGTCGAGTTGCTCATTGACGGGCGTAGGGAGCGTCTCGCAAAATCTTCGATGTATCTTTGGATGGATTGGGCGTGCGTGGGGGCCGTATGATCTGGGCGGGTTATTTGCGAGCGTCGCGATGGCCGAGGGTTGATCGGTCTTCGATCAATAGATCATTGAAAAGGAATGTTTGTCATGTTGAAGAACGCTTTGTTGAAGAAAACCATGTTGAAATCTGTTGCAGCCGTCGCTGTTCTTTCAATGCCTTGCTTTGCCAGTGCACCCGTCGATTTGGTGTACAAGTTTGCCAGCGACAAGCCGATGACCGTCGAGATGGTGCAGGAGATGACTCAGGATCAGAATGTCCAGGGGCAATCAATGCAGACGAGTTCGACGACGACCACGCGGATGAAAACCAAGCGGGTCAAACTCAACGAAGACGGATCGGTGCTCATCGACAACACCACCGAGAGCATCAAGTTCACAATGTCGGCTCCTGGGATGGACATGAGCTACGACTCGACCAACCCGGCGGATGAATCCAAACTCAGCGACCCAACGATCGCTTCGATCGCGGGATTGGCCGGGATGAAGGTTCAGCTCTTGATCGCGGGCGACGGGACCGTGCTCGATGTGCCCAATATCGGCGAGCTCAAAGCCAAGATCGATGCCATGACCGACCCGGCAGCCAAAGCAGGCGCGAGTGCGATGGCCGACAAGAGCTCAATCATCGCGAACAACGAGATGAACTACAAGCTGATGCCCAACGAGGCGGTTGAGGTTGGCGATGAGTGGAGCCGGGAGTTTATTATCCCGTTTGCGATGGGCTCGATGACCATGAACTTCGACCTGACACTTGATGCTGTCAAATCAGGGATCGCGTCGATCTCGATCGACGGGACCATGAGCATGGCGCCGATCGAAAACCAAGGCGTCACCATCACGATGACCAACGCATTGGTCGAAGGATCAATCAAGTTCAATATCGAAGAAGGAACGATGGACCTGATGGACATGACCACCACGATGGACATGACCGGCACAATGGCGGCCATGCCTGATCCGATCCTGACCATGACCATGACGCAGAAGGTCAAGACGACCCGACTTGCCGACTAAACATCAAGCACACGCTTCTGGTAGAACGGGCTTCGAGCCCGTTTTTTTGTGCTTTGATTCAGAAAGAAACGGGCCCGAAGCCCGTTCTACCAGAGATGCGAACACGGCCTCGACGCTTACCGAATCTTGAGTGACGCGAGTGCGATCACGCTGAGCAGGATCCCAACGATCCAAAGCCGATTGACCACCTGATTCTCCGCCCATCCGCCCTGATGCAAATGGTGGTGATAGGGCGCGATCCGAAAAATGCGCCGTCCGGTGCCGGTTTTGATGCGGGTATATTTGAACCATCCGACCTGCATCACCACCGAGGTGATCTCGAAGACAAACACCCCCGACAGAACAAGCACCACCACCTCCTGGCGGATCATCACGGCGATGTACCCGATCAACCCGCCCAGCGCGAGCGAGCCGGTATCGCCCATGAACACCTGCGCGGGCTTGCAGTTCCACCACAAGAACCCCAGGCACGCCCCGCCCATCGCCCCGGCCATCACCGCGAGTTCGTCGGTGAACGGGATATACGGGACATAGAGATATTGGGCAGCCCCTTCGTTGCCCGCGATGAGCGCGAGCAAGACCAACCCGAAGGTGACAATCAACGAGGTGCCCGACGCGAGCCCGTCCATCCCATCGGTGATGTTCACCGCATTGGACAACCCCGCGACCATCATCGTCGAGATGAAAATAAAGATCGGCATGCTCAGGTAGATCAATCCGTCCGCCGGGAACTTGGTGACGGGGTGATACGAGCGTTGGAATGGCAGATTGAGCACATGGGCCATCGAATCCGCCGAGTCGGCGAGCATGCCATAGCGATAGGCGAAGAACCCGACGATCGCGCCGATGCCGAGCTGAAAGACCAGTTTCTCCCATGAATAGAGCCCCTGGCGTCCGGTGCCCCGCCGGGCTGCGGTGAGTTTGAGCCAGTCGTCTGCCCCGCCTACACACGCGAGCCAGATAAGCGTAAAGAGCCCGAGATAAATCCGATTGATCCGGATGTCGGCGAGTAAAAAAGTCGAGATAAAAATCGCGCCCACAATCAGGATCCCGCCCATCGTGGGGACATCGGCCTTGGTCGCTGCATGCTCGCGCAGAAGCTCGGCGTCGGTCTCGCCGCCGTCGCCGATCTTCATCGAGACGAGGAACCGGATCACCCGCTTGCCCATCAATACCACAATCGCAAACGACAACCCCGCAGCCAACAACGCGCGGAACTGGACCTGATCGAAGATCGAGAACAGCTTATAAAGCAGCTCGATCTTCACACGACTCTGGAGCATTTCGATAAAGATATAGATCATGCCGGTGGGTGCGCCTTGGTTGGGGTTGGTCTGGCAGCCGAGCTGCTAATGAGGATATACACAAGCCGCTCGAGGGCGATCCCACGCGAACCTTTGAGCAGCAGACTCGACCCGGGCAACACCGAGCGGGCGATCTGGGTCATCGCCTGGGCGTCGGGCTCTGGGTAGATCATCACCCGATCGCTCGGGCTCGCGGCATCGGCAAACGATGGGCCGACGAGAATGAATCGGTCGATCGACGGGAAGTTCACCAGCTCATTGACCAATACCCGATGCTGCTCGGCGCTGTGGGCGCCGAGTTCAAGCATGTCGCCCAGAATCGCGATTTTCTCCCCTTCGAGATGCAATCCATCAAAGGTTGCCAGCGCAGCCCGCATCGAATCCGGATTCGCGTTGTACGCATCGTTATAAAGCACGATCGGGTCAGTCTTGGTCGGGATCTCGATGCGATCGAATCGCATGGCGGGGAGCTTTGCACGCATCAGCCCGGCACGGATCATTTCGTCGTCGATCCCCAGCACCCGCCCCACTGCTACCGCCAGCGAAGCGTTCGATGCGTTGTGCCGGCCAAGCATCGGCACCGCAAACCCCTCGCCCGCAAGGGTGAAACTCGTGTGCCGATCGGTCGCTTCGACAATCTCGATGGGCACCTGCGTCCCGATGCGGGTGATCTGCACGCGATCCGATTCCGATGCCAACGCCGATTCGAGCTCGGCGACGCCCCCAACAATAATCGCGTGGGCACCGTCGGGAAGCGCTTTGACAATCTGTGCTTTTTCGCAGGCCACCCCGTCGCGATCGCCGAGCTCTTCAAGATGGGCCGAGCCGATCGAGGTAATCACCGCGATGTCGGGCTCGATCAGCATCGACCGGGCAGCGATCTCGCCGGGCGAGCTGGTGCCGAGCTCGGCGATGAGGTAATCCGCATCCTCAGGCGTATTGAGGATCGTGATCGGCACGCCCAGCGCGTTGTTGAAACTCCTTTGCGACACAACCGATGTCCCGCTTTGTGCGCACACGCTGTGCACAAGTCGGCAGGTGGTGGTCTTGCCGTTTGACCCGGTGATGGCGATGACCTTGGCTTTGAGTCGTTGCCGCCACGCCGAAGCGAGTTTCGTGATCGCATCGATTGCGTCATCGACAATCAGCACGGGCATCTCGAGATCGTTGGGCACCTTGGCCGCGTCCGTGACAATCCCTATCCCCGCGCCCGCCTTGACAGCCTGGGCGAGGAAATCATGTCCATCGGCCTGCTCGCCAACGAACGCAAAGAAAATCTGCCCGGGTTCGATCGCGCGGGTGTCGATGGCGACGCCTACGAAATCAAACACTTCAGGCTTGGGCTCGATCACCCAGCAAGCATCCATCACGATGCGGATATCTTCAAAGGTCAGTGCGCTCATGCTTCATGCACCCCGCTCGAGGCTTCAAGCCTGCGCTGACGCAGAGCGAGCTTGGCGTGCTCGCGATCATCGAAGTGAACGCTTCGGGTGCCTCCCATCGCATCGGGGGAGATCTGCTCGGTCTCGTGTCCCTTGCCCGCGATGAGGATCACATCGCCGGGCGCTGCGTTGGCGATGGCGTATCCAATCGCTTGGGCTCGATCGGACTGCACGCTTATTTTGGATTTGTCATTCGCATCCACGCCTGCGATGATCTCTTCGATGATGCGATTGGGTGATTCGGTGCGCGGGTTGTCGGAGGTAATCACCACCGCGTCGGCGAGCTGCGATGCGATCGCACCCATGCGTGGGCGTTTGGATTGATCCCGATCGCCGCCGCACCCAAAGACGCACCAGAGCCTTGAATCCTCGTCTAAAACCGATCGAACCGCGCCCAGTGCGCTCTTGAGCGCATCATCGGTGTGGGCGAAATCCACCAGCACGGCGAGGTCATCTTCGCACGATTCGACCCGTTCGAGCCGGCCGGCGGGGAGCGTGAGATGGGGGAGTTCCTCATTGATCGCCCGGCGTTGATCCTCGTGAGAAATCCCCGCCTTGCCCAGCACATGCTCCGCGAGCACCGCTGCCTGAAAAATATTCATCGCATTGAACGCCCCGAAGATCGGCACGCGCGATTCGATGGTGCCCATCGGCGTATTCATCGTCAGCGTCATGCCCGCGATGGACTCGTCTGCGATGCGCACCGATTCCCCCATCGCGCAGCGCACGATTTGTGCGCTCTTTGGACACGATTCGATCATGATGCCCGCTGCGTCGTCTTCGATGTTGATCGCTGCGAGCCCATCGGACTTGAGCAACCCAAAGAGCTTGGCTTTGGACGCGCGATAGTGCTCCATATTCTGGTGATAGTCGAGATGATCGCCGGTGAGATTCGTAAAGGCACACGCATCGAAACGGATTGCCCCCACGCGCGATTGATCGAGCGCATGGCTCGACACCTCCATCACCACAGCCTTGCACCCGTGCTCGACCATCGTCGCCAGCGTTCGGCTCAACTCAACCGCCGGCGGCGTGGTCATGCTCGCTCGCGCCCGCTCGCGTCCGTCATCAATCTCCACCGTCCCAATCAACCCGCACCGGATCCCCGCAGCTTCGATGAGTTGGTGGGCGAGGTGGGCGATGGTGGTCTTGCCGTTGGTTCCGGTGATGCCCGCGATTGAAAGTGCCCGACTCGGCTCCCCATAAAACCGCTCCGCCAACTCCGCCCCGACCTGCATGACATCGTCGGCGACGAGCACCACGACCTTGGATCGCATCGGGAGTTCAATATCTTCACGATCCGAAAGGATGGCCACACACCCGCATTGGATCGCAGGCTCGATAAACCGGTTGCCGTCGAGCTGCGTCCCCGATCGCGCGATGAAGAGCGAGCCGGGGACCGCGGTGCGCGAATCCTCCGTCAAATCACAAATACGCACATCGCCGAGGTGTTCGCCCCCAGCGACACATCGCAGATCCATCCCAGCTATCAGTTCATCGAGGTTCATGTGATGGAGTGTACATCGTCGAAACCGGGAGGGTTCGGGTAGAAATCATCTTGGTCGCCCGGCTCGCCGAGCCGGGTCTTCACAAAGCAGGATTTGGCTGAACTTCAAGAATCCCGGTTCGGCGAACCGGGCCACCGGGACACGATCAAGGCAGGATCAGCATCGCGTCGCCATAGGAGAAGAATCTGTATTGTTCGTGGATAGCCTGTGCATAAATGGACTGGATGCGTTCGAGCCCGTCCACCTCGCCGGGCACCTCGAGCATCGACGCCACCATCGCCAAAAGCGTGCTCCGAGGCAAATGAAAGTTCGTCACCATCCCATCGACCCATCGCCAACGATACCCGGGCGAGATCATGATCCGGGTGGAATGCGTCTGGGGCAAAACCGGATTCGATTCATACAGCCCCGCGAAGCTCTCAAGCGTCCGGGCGCTCGTCGAACCCACCGCGAAGGTTCGGCGATTGCCCGATGCTGGAAACAGATCGCCCGCATCGCCCATCGAACACATCTCGGCGTGCATCGGATGGGCATCGAGGGTGTCGGTCTCGACGGGCTTAAAAGTCCCCGCGCCGACATGCAGGAGCACCTCGGCTGTGCGCACAGACTTGGATGTCAACGCATCAAAGACCCGAGGCGTGAAATGCAACCCGGCGGTCGGGGCCGCGACGGAGCCGGATTCCTCATCCGATGCGTACACGGTCTGGTAGTGCGATCGGTCGTAGGCGTCGGTTGGGTGCTCGTCGCGGGCTTTGCGCTGGGCGAGGATATAAGGCGGCAAAGGCGTGTGCCCGATGCGCTCCAAAATCTGTTCAGTAGAACCCGTCGATCCCAAGACCCGCACCTTCCACGCGCCCGGGCCTTCGGGTTCGTGTTTTTCGAGCAGTTCGAGGGTGATGTTGGTAGGCTGGTTGTTGGCGTCGATGAGCCGATAGCGTTTGCCGGGCTTGGTGCGTTTGGCTTTGAGCAGCGCGACCCAGACCGGGCATTCGTCGATTGATTCGAGCGGATACAGATACAGCCCCTCGAAGTGTCCGCCGGTGTTGGCCGCGTTTTCGCCGATCAATCTCGCCGGGACGACGCGCGAGCGGTTGAAGACCAGCAAATCCTCAGGCTCGAGCAAATCCGGCAGATCGGCAAAGACCCGGTGCTCGAGCCGATCCGGGTTCGATCGCTGGACGACCAAAAGCCTCGACTGATCGCGAGGCTCGATCGGCTTGGTGGCGATCAAGGATTTGGGCAGCTCGAAATCAAGCTCGTCGGTATGGATCGGTCGGCGGGGCATCGGTGGGGATGATACGCACCCTGGGCGTTGCATCCGTGCAACATGCTGATCCATTCGCCTCGTTGCGAATCGACCACTTCGTGAGCCTGAGCATGTGCCATCGGTTCTTTTCGGACCTGCTGGGCTCGGCACAGGGCGTGCAACGGGTTCTGGTGCAATGAGCATCGGAAGAAGTGAAAACTCGATCAATCCCGCGATGGTGAACCCAGCCCATCTGGTGACCCCTCAGCGGGTGATTGTGCCGATGCCCAAGCGGTTTGAAGCCGCCCCTGGGGTGATGCCGTTCCATCGGATGCTCGAAGCGGAGAATCTGGTGCCCAAGCCCAAGATTCAGCCGCCTGAACCGATGGCGATCATCCGCCCGCGCGATAGCTATCAGCCGGGCAGTTCGGCGAATCTCTTGCCTAAGCTCGGCGAGGTGTTGCCGGTGACACCGATCGCACCGGCTGCGGTGAAGGTCGAGCAGGTTCGACAGGTGCAACTGCCCGCGACGGGGCGGGTGTTGGATTTGTATCTGTAGTCTTTGAGAGCATACAAAAACAAGGGTGCCATGCAGGTGACGAAGTCTCCTGCATGTCTTTGTGCTTGAGGCGAAAACATGCAGGAGCCGGGGGCGGCACCTGCATGGCACCCGGCTTTCTTTGAGTAGAACGGGCTTCCAGCCCGTTCTACCGAAGATACAAGGCCCATTCGATGAGGCTGCGTTAGTAGTCGAACCCTTGCAAGCCGTTCTTGGTCCACATGTAGCGCATGTCGAGTTCTCGATTGCTCCCGAGCCCGCCGATGGCGGGGATGGGGAAGATATGGAGGGGGAGATAGCGTTGTTTCCAGATTGAGCCATTGGGGTTGGTGGGGTGAACGGACGATTGGGAGCCGTTGGATGCCTGGGAGTTGATCGCCCCATCGAACATGAGCTTGTCGGGGCGGGCCGAGCCGTAGGCGAAGTAGGGCTGGCGTTTTTGTTCGCGGTCGAACTCCTCGAACAAGTGCACCTTTCGGCTCGGGAACAAGACCTGATTCATCAATCGCCCAGAGAGATCGGGTGTGCCATTGGCGGAATAGAGGTGAGGCGTGCTTGAGATTGGGCCATAGACATTGTTTGGCCCGTCGCCTTGCCAGGCGAAGGAGATGGAGAAGTAGCTTGTTGCAAAAGACCAGCGTTGGCGGACCGCGGTCTGTAGCCAGACATTGTTCTGGTCATAGCCCGAGGGTGCCTGCCCCTCGGCGTAGGGGAGCCCGCTATTTTGTTCGGTATAATCGAGTGGTCGTTCTTGCCAGTTGAGCAGGTCGCCGTCGGCGGGGTCGACAAAGATTGGATTGGCAAAGGCTGCATCATCATCGCCCGCCAAGTAGTCCATGAGCACAACATGAACGAATCGGCGATGCGCGAGTCTTGCTGAATCATGCCTGATCTTGCTGATGCCGTTGATCCGCCCGGTGCGTCGCCCGAGGATTTCCTCGTTCTGTCGCGAAGCCGCCTCTTGTGCGGAGTTAGGCGTTCGTGTTTGCCCGTTGGGCATGGTGTAGGTTTCGCCCGCGCGCCAGGTGTAGGTGAAGATGCGATCGGTGTTGTCGGTGGCGTACATGTCCCTCGCCTGCCCGATCTGCATCAGGTTATCCGCTGAGGTCGCAGCGCGGGATTGGGAGCGGATCTGACCCAAAGCCGGGGCGATCGCGCCGGCGAGGACGATGAGGATCGCGATGGTCGCGATGAGTTCGATGAGGGAAAAGCCACGAGGGGTGGGCAGTGTGGATTTGGTTCGTTGGGAATCAATGGGCATTGAAAACTCCTTGAGGCGGGAGAAGTGATATGGATGTCAGCATACACGATTGGGACGAGATTGCTCTCTAAAAATTGCTTGATGGACCAAAATGCACGATCCCGCGGGATCGGCTACCATACAATAGGCAAACAACAAAGCGGGTGGCTCAACGCACTCTTTGATGGGGATCGATGAACATGAACAGGCAAAAAGCTTCTCGGAACTCATTGGCGTTGGCATTGGCGATGGGGGCTTTGGCTCTCGGCGTCTTGCCGATCGCGGGGTGCTCGGTGTGGGAGAATCGCCCTCGGCTTCGCAAGCAGGAGATCAAGATGGATGTTTCGACCGCCGGGGTGCCTCCGATTCGGGTCGAGGCGCTCGATGGCCGACACATGCTCATCATGCAGGCGCCCCACTCAGGGTGGATGATCGAGATGGACAAGGACGAACGGACACCCGATGGATTCCGGATTCTGGTGACAGTGCGTCGTCCTGATCCGTCGTTTTTGTACCCGCAGGCGATCGTGGAGAAAAGGCTGCTCACCGAGATCCATGGCGATGCGCGGATGGATATCTATGCACGAGTGCTCGACTTTGATGAAGAACCCAAGATGCAAGGGTACGGCAAGATCACGCCTGTCGAAGAGTTTGAAGAGTAATGCACGACGATGATGCCCATGCTGACCCGCGAATCGCTGAGCCTGCCCCCGGTGATTGTTCGGCTCGGGCCCGCACGCTGCTCGCGCTGACGATGGTGCCCGGGCTTGGACCGATCCGGATCGCCCAACTCATCGAATCACTGGGATCGGCGGAGGGGATTTTCACCGCGACGAGTTCGCAGATCGCCCGGATTCGGGGGATCGGGCCGAGCACGGCGACGCAGATCGCGACGCATCTGCACCCGGCTTTGGATCGGATTGATGAGGAACTCGAGCGGATCGCGGGCGCGGGGGCGCATGTCGTGTCGATCGAAGACCCCCACTACCCGGCGATGCTCAAAGCCACGCCGAGCTCGCCTCCGATTTTGATGATCCGAGGATGCTTCGACCATCGCCAGGCGAACAAGTACACGGTTTCGATCGTGGGTTCCCGATCTTGCAGCGTCTATGGCTCGGAACAAGCAACACGCTTCGCTGGGGCGTTTGCCCGAGCGGGGTTGACCGTGATCTCAGGCGGGGCGCGGGGGATTGATACGGCTGCCCATCGTGGGGCGATCCGGGCGGGCGGAACGACGGCGGTGGTGCTCGGATGTGGGATCGGGAAGGTGTACCCGCCTGAGAATGCGGGGTTGTTCGATGAGATCGTTGAATCGGGGGGCGCGATCATCTCGGAGTTGCCTGTCAACGCATCGCCCGATGCCAAGAACTTCCCCGCCCGGAACCGGATTATCTCTGGATTGTCGCTCGGGGTGGTGGTGATCGAGGCGGGGCTCAAATCTGGGGCGTTGATCACGGCGAGGCATGCGGTCGAGGATCATGGGCGTGAGGTGATGGGGGTGCCCGGGCGGGTGGATTCGGCTGCGAGCGCGGGGACGAATCAGCTGCTCAAATCGGGGGCGCATCTGGTGACGGACCCGAGCGATGTGATCTCGATTCTTGAGCGCGATGCGTTCCATTTATACGCGGGCTCACACCAAGCCAAGACGGCTGACCCATCTCGCGAGCCAACGAACCGGCCCGAGCCTCAACAGCAGATGGAACTGGCGAGAGAAATGGCGATCGGAGATGTGGATGACGAGACGCGGAAGCTGCTCGGGGCGTTGGATTCGCCCAAAACCGGGGACGAACTCGCCGAGACGATGGGGGTTGATCCGGGGCAGATCCGGGCGAAGCTGACGATGCTTGAGATCCAGGGCCGGGTTCGGCGAGCGGGGAGCCGATTCGAGCGCGTCCGATAAAGGTCTGTTTGGGTTCATTGGCGAAGATTGCGCATGGTTTTTGTATGGGCCGATCACCCTATAACTGGGTATTATTGTTGCTAAACTGTTGAAATCACGGCATTTCCCTTGTCGTCCGGCCCGTGATTGGCTATCGTGTACCAAACAAACGATGATTTTCTGTTGATATACGCTCATATGATTCCCGCTTGATACCCGATCAGAATAAAGACAACGCACCATTGAATCGTTTGTACGCGTTGGACTCAGATCAGGATATTGACATGAAACGCACACGCTTCGAATCGGGTACAGACAGTTCGCTTACGGATTGTGCACAGCACACCACGCTGGTTCAGCTCGGACCCGGAGGCGAGTTCATCTCGGAGTATCACGCCAAGCCGACAGGGCGCAGCGCGATCCAAAGGCGTGATGCGTACAAGATCGACGATCTGGACCGCCCACGCGTTGGGATTGGACGGACGGAGATGCTTGGGTTGCTTCTGGTCGCCCAGAAGCAGATCAAATCACAGAGCGACCGGATCAAACAGGTCCAACGATCGCTCGGACAACTGACGGGAACGACTTCTTCGCAGGCCTTGGCCCATGCCCGATCTGGCGCATGCCAAGACAGCCTGAACACCGCTCGAAAGGATGGACATCATGAACCTCACACCCAAACAGCTCCGCATTCTTCAACTCATCCGCGATTCTCGGATTCGCCGTGGCTATTCCCCGACGATGCAGGAACTCGCCGACGAAATCGGGGTCTCCAAGGTCACGGTGTTCGAGCATGTCGAAGCGCTCATCAAAAAGGGCGCGCTCACAAGAGAAGCGAACAAGGCTCGCTCTTTGTCGATCGCTGAGGGCATTGCGGTTCCTGATGAATCTCGCCCGCTCAAGTTCCCGCTTGTCGGGAAGATCGCAGCGGGGTATCCGATCGAGAAGGTCGCCGATGCCGATGAGATTGATCTGGTCGAGTTCCTGAGCACCGTTGATGATGCGGGCTCGACCTTCGCATTGATGGTCGATGGCGAGTCGATGCGCGACGAGGGTATCCTCGATGGAGACCTTGTGCTCCTCGAACGGGCGCAGGTCGCCAACAACGGCGACCGGGTCGTTGCACTGCTCGAAGATGGCTCGACGACGCTCAAGACCTTCTATAAAGAGGATGACCACATTCGGCTTCAGCCTGCGAATCCTGAGTTTGATCCGATCCGGGTGAAGTTCTGTCAGATTCAGGGGATCGTCAAAGGCGTGGTTCGGCGGTACTGATCTCGGGCGAATGATTCCGACAACCAAGCGAGCAACCAAGACCCGTAGCACAGGCGTCCCGCCTGTGTCTTGGGCGAGGTGCTCTTGAACGAACGAAAGATCGAACGGGAATAGTGAAAAGGGAAAAAAATAAGACACAGGCGGGACGCCTGTGCTACGGGTTGGGGTGTATTAAAATCGCTTGTGCGTGGGGCGCGGGGCGGTTTTTTTGATGCCCATGATGGCACGGAGCAAGGGGAGTTCGTTGGCGTGGGTGAGTTTGATGTTGGTTGGGTCGCCTTGGACGATCACCACCTGTTCGCCGAGTTGCTCGATCAACCCGGCGTCGTCGGTTGAATCCAGATCAGGCTGGGCGTAGGCGCGGAGCAGGAGTTCTCGCTCGAAAATCTGAGGCGTCTGGATCGCGTACAGATTCGTGCGATCGATTGTTTCGTCCACCGCGTAGATCGGAGATGCGGACTGGCTGCCCAGAATCGCTGCGATCTGATCGGCGTCGCCGGCGTCGCCGATGGGGTCGGGGTTGGCGCGTTTGAGGGTGTCGGCGACAGGCACGCCCGGGATCACGGCGGGGTGAATCTTGGCAGCGTCGAAGATGCGGTCGATGAGTTCAGGATTCGTCGCCGGGCGGGCAGCGTCGTGGATGGCGATATGCGTTGCGGACTCATCGACCGATTCGAGGGCGGCCTGGACGGTTTGCCAGCGGTGGTCTTTGCCGCCTTGGACAAGTGATGCGCCCAGCAGGGCGATGCGATCGCCGTGGTGGTCTTTGAAGTTGGCGAAGGCTTGGTCGTCATATGGGCCCGCGACGATGACTTGGTGGACATCATCTCGGGTGTTAAAAAGTTCGATGGTGCGCTGGAGGACGGTCTTGCCCGCGAAGTCCTCATCGAGTTTCGATCGTGGTGCGCCCAGGGCAGCGAGGGGGTCGTCGTTGCCTGCATTGAAGCGGGACGACGAACCGGCAGCGGGGATGATGACGGAGATGCGCATGGGTGATGGTATGTAAAAAAAGAGGGCGAGGCCAACAGGCCTCGCCCATCACCCGGGGATCAATCCGAGCGATAGAGGATCAAACTGTGAAAGAATCGCATCGAGACCCACAGAATGCGTGTCACGAACTCAGCTTGACCGACGGCGGCGCGTCATGAGCAGCCCACCACCGAGCAGTGCAAAGGCACCGCTTGGAGCTGGGACCTGGTTGATGGTGATGCGTGCGATGAGATCGTCAGCGCCGAACCCTGAGCCGATGGTTGCGCCGTTGGCGGTGTTGGACCCGATGAATGAATCGAGGTAGGCACCGTCGGCGATATCGGTGAAGAAGTCACGGATCACGCCGAACTCGGCGAGGGATTGCCCATCATTGGCGGAGAAGGCGGCGTCATTGGCAGCGGAGTTGACCTCTGATCCATTGTCGTTGACATCGCGCCCGTAGATTTCGATGACGAGCGGGCCGTTGAAGTTGCCCGCAGCGTTGAAGAGTTCATAGGCGAACGCGTCGTCGTTGCCGACGAAAAGATCGTTGGATGGAACGACCATCGAGGCAAAGGAGAAGTAGCGGTTGATGGAGGAATCGCCGACATCAAGGTTGAAGGTGGTGGATTCGCCGGGCGAGAAGACGGGGGCGTCGCCGTCGAATGCGGTGGCGGTGACGGTTGCCTGCGCGCCTCCCGCTGCTCCGGCTGGGCTTGCTGCGAAGGCGTTGGAGAGCGGTGCGGTGTTGCCGTTCTCGGCGAGTTGTGTGATTCCTGCGAAGTCGGCAGCGGTGGCGCCGGTGTTGTAGGAATCGAACCCGCCGTTGCTTGCGCTGATCCAGAACGGGGTGAAGAAGAAGGAATCGCCTCCCATGGTGTTCTCGATCGAGACCGAGATGACATCGGCGTGGGCACCAGCTCCCAAGGCCGACACGGCAGCGATGGCGAGTATTGATGCTTTGGTTTTCAGATTGTACATATTCATCTCCTCTTGCACTTCACATTGAAATGCTATTGCCGATTGGACACGCGGGTGCTGCACATGCAGACCGATCGCGCCACGGTGCTTTGGCCTGCACCGTGTGAGTCCCCCTCATGTGATTTCGGATCACGAGATCAGAAAGATTTTGAGAATCGCATCTGAAATCTCGTCGGCATAGTTCAACGCGGGGCCTTCGAGGGTTCCCTCGTTGATGAGCCTTGGTATATTGAGCACACAGCCTGTGAAGATGGCGACGGCGAGGTCGGTGTCCATCTCACGGACTTGGTTGGATTGTTGTGATCGGGCGATAAATGAGCGGAAGAGCATGCCCTGCTTGAGGTAGATATCGCCTAAGGTGTCGGCCATGCGATGGGGCATGAGCAGGACATAGGTGAAAGCGTCGCGGTTGCCATCGAAGTATTCATAGGTGAGTTTGACCCATGCGCGCACAGCGTGCTCGAAGGGGAGATCGGTCTTGACGAGGACTTCTTTATCGCGGGCCATCTCGTTGACGATCGCGGTGTAGGCATCGCGGATGAGGTCGTCTTTGTTCTGGAAATGTTTGTAGACCGCCCCTTCGGTGACACCGGCCTCTTTGGCGATTGTGCGAATCGAGGCGGCATGGACCCCTTGCTGGGCTCCGAGGCGAATGGCAGCGTCTCGGAGGTCAACACGGGTGTTTCGGCGTTCTGGGGGGGTATTTTTCATGCGTTTACTGTGTGGTACTCGACCGTTTACCTTCTGAAAACAACAATACCTCCAAATCTGGATATATTCCCTTCAATTTGAGACTTTTTATGCGTATCTTCTTGGGGTACACTCGAAGAGTGCTTTGTGTAAGTGATTGGAGCAGAGATGGATATCAAGCAATTGTCGGCGGTTTTGGGCACGAGTCTTTTTTTAGGCGCGGGATTTGTCCAGGCTGAGCCGTTCGTTTTTCAGGGGCAGCTCAACGAGGCGGGATCGCCTGCCAGCGGGGTCTACGACCTGGCGTTTGACATTTATAATGTCGAAACAGGGGGAGCAGCGATCGCGGGGACCGTGGTGGTTGATGATATCGAGGTGACCAACGGCAACTTCACGGTCGAACTCGACTTCGGAGATGTATTCGATGGTTCATCGCGATGGATCACCATCAATGTGCGCGATGGTGCCGATACCGGGCCTTACACGCTCTTGGTTCCGCGGGCGAAGGTTGGGAGCTCGCCTCAGGCCTCGTTTGCGAGCACTGCGGGGAGTGCAGCGGTCGCTGATACATTGAGTGATCCGTTTTGGAGCGAAGCACCGGGGATTCTGATCTTCGGCGAAGGCAACGGACAAGATCAGTTCTTCTTCAATCGCACGAACGATATCGATTCAACCGATGTCATGGTGGTCCAATCGAATCAAAACGGATTTGGCGGGCTCACCATTTCGAGCTGGACCAACGGGATGCCTTACTTCGGGCATGCGACCGGCGGGTTCATGCGGGTCAAGACCTACTACGATCCGGCGACGGATGCATGGGTCGTGAACAAGAACGGCGATCAGCTCGAGATTGACCAAAATAACGATGTGATCATCACAAACAACCTGGTTGTGGGCGGGACGATCACCGCGCTTGGCGGTGTGGGGGAACCGACGATTGGGTACAAGAGTTATACACCCGATTCGATTTTCATAGGGCTCTCGAATACAAGTACGGCGTTCAACTCGTTCGCTGGCGCAATCGTGTCTCAGGGTCAGCCCAACGGGACTTATCTTCGTGCGGACATTAATCTGCCTCACGGCTCGAGCATCACCAAGATCGAGATCATCTTTGTGGATCGTCAGGTGTCGCCGAACCTTCGTGTCGAGCTTTCGACCCGCGATCTTGCGAGCATGGTGTTTACCCAATCATTTCTTGGCGAATCAACAGGCGCGGACACGAACCTCTCGCAAACGATGTTGATCGAACCCGCTACGCCGATTCTGATTGACAATACCGTGCAGACCTATGATCTTCGGATGAGTTCATCGACGGGCAGCTGGCCCACGATTGGGAACCTTGGTGTGCGGAGTGTATTGATCGAGTACACGATGCCTTAAGTGTGTTATCGAACACGGGCATGATTGCGTGCGTAGTATGAATGAACCCGCCGGGTCGTCCGGCGGCACAACTCAGGGGCCGAAGTGGCATTCGACCGGATAGGGAAGGCTTTGTGTGGCGAGTCGAGGAGCGTGTTAGCCTCGTAAAAAGTACGCAAAAACTTATCTGCAGAACCGCAGTACGCACTCGCAGCCTAATACAGGCTACGGATCATGGGCTTGATGTCTGATAGGGCCCATGATCACGATTATCAGGCTGGTCAATACCTGGTGTCTCTTGGGGTGTTGGCGAGGAGGTTTCGAGAGGCTGGACCGAAGCACAGGGCGTCATCTCCCGGTGCAAGGTCGAGATTAAACAGATGACTACACTCGTAGAAGCATATTGCTGACTATCCCGGGACGGGGGTTCGATTCCCCCCGGCTCCATTATTAGACGGGTTCTGTCTGGATACGACAGGGCCCGTCTTTATGTGTCTAGTCGCTTCATTCTCAGCATGTTGCGCGTTATACAGAACTTCATTCGTTGCGACACCCGCCGACCTTGAATGGCGTATTGCGTCCAAATCGTCTGTGCGCATTTCTGTGCGCGATGAAACGCCATTCAAGAACTCAGGCAATCGCATCACCGCTTCACGCTTGGGCAATGCTTCGGTGTCTGCGTAGATGACATCCGTCAGTTGTGAATGGGCGTGTCGAGCCACCGCCATCGCTGTGCGGCGATCGACCCCCTCTTTGTGCATCAGCGTCACAAGCGATCGACGCAGGGTATGGAACGAAGCTGATCGCCCAAGGTGGTCGTGCTTGGGGATGCTGGCTCTTTCCAAGTGCTTATTGAAGCTGTGATGACTTGGCATGGATTTGAAAACTCGCCCCTTTGCCTCGTCCTCTGGATTTATTTCTCGCAACAACTGAGCTGCTTCGGGAGTCAGCCAGGCAATGTCCCCTCTCCGGTTCTTGGTCAGATCAGGAGGGAGTTTGAGATATGGAAGTTGCTCGAAATGAACATGCTCCCAGCGAAGCCGACGGAGTTCGATATCGCGGAGCCCCGTCACCACGGCAACGAGATAGAGGGCTGCCCGGTCGGGTGCGGATGAGAGTAATCGGCTAATCTCATCCGCTGAGAGCGAACGATGGTTCCCTGTGCTTCCCTTTGGAATCGACACACGCTTCACATGCTCAAATGGGTTTGCTTCGACACGCTTGTTGCCCTGCATCCAGTTGCTGAACGCATTGAGTGTATCAAGATAATGATTCTTCGTCCGAGGCTCGGCTTTGTACCGTTTTCGCCATTCGATGAACGCGTCAGAGTTCATATCCTTCGGCAGACTCCATCCGATTTCGTTGAATAGTCTGTTGAGTCGGCTCTTGATATGGCGTGTGTATTCGCCGACGCGGTCGGTGGCGACCAAATCTTCGATAAAATCCTTCGCGTGCTCTGGGAGAGGCTTGGTCGCAGCATTGGTAAGAGATTCAGGAATCAACAGCCCTGCCCGCTCTTGCTGCTCGCGGGAAACGATTTCATCCATCCGTTTCTGTGCGACACGCTTGTCGGTTGTTCTGAGTGATTGACGCTTTGGCTTGGGGTCGTCATCGAGTTGAATCTCGCATGACCAAGTCTTCGAGGTGACGATCTTGCCATTGCGGGTGCGTTTCTGTTGAAAGAGGAACGCCCTCATTGTGCGCGCTCCGTATACCTTTTCATATACCGCTCGACCTCATCAACTGCAATGACAGTCCGAGTACCGACCTTCATCTTGGCTAACTTGCCCTCAGCGATTCGTCTTTCGATCGTTCGCTTACTTACCCCGAAGAGCGTAAAGACCTCCTTGATGCTCATATACTTGACAGGTAGCTTACTCATTTGTTTTTCCTTTCTTTGGTGTTCTCTGATAACTTCTAAAACGCTTACCGGCTGCGATAACACCCGGGCCTCCATCTTCCAGCTTGGCGAGTTCTTCGTCGGTGAGGGATTCACCGACGAGTTTGGACATGACATTGAGAATCTTGGGATTCTGCAGCAGGATGGACATCACCCGGCCCTCGATGCCTGTGCCGATTTGTTCGAGAAGATTTTCCTCCTCGATGATCTGGTTTCGGAGCATCCGCTCGACGGTAGCCGACCGAGATTCGTCGCGGGCCTTAGACACTGCGTCGATACGCTCGGCGAGGGAATGGTCGATGGTCGTTGTGATTCGGTCTCTTGTTTCCATACGAGCATCATACATGCGAACACATGATGCAGACTGTGAAATCTACGATTATTTGCAATTTGTCGCGTGCTGACGCATAGAGGCATAAAAAAACGCACCCCGAAGGATGCGTACAAGTCATGACTCCGAGTATCAATCAGTTCCCAGTATACTGATTCGCCATGTCGATGAAGTCTTGCGTGTTGGTCTCGCCGTCGGCGTTGGTTTCAAACGGTGTGAGCATCCAAGCAGCAAGATCGCTCGCCTGCGTACCGTTGCCTGAATCAAGAGCAAAGATGCCGGGCTGGAGTTCCATGAGCACATCGAACTGATACCAGCTAAAAATCCCCAAAGTTCCGAGATCGCCAGAAACGACCGAAGAGGTATATCGCACATTAGGATTCCCGACTACGCTGCCGCATTTCACCTTGCCCTGGATCGGACGAATCCGCCATTTACCGGCGGCCTTGAAAGCCTCCTTATTCCCTGCAACCGCTTTGATGGTGACAACTCTGCTTGCGGTGCCGTCACTTGTTCCTGTTGGATTCGGTATTGCAATATCCGAATCAATCTCGAACATGGATGTCTTATCCACCCAAACTGGATTAACCTCCATACCGGGAAGAAACTCTACACGGAAGTGTGGGCCTGTACCATCAGCGTACACAGGGCCGTAGTGACTGATCTCCACAAAGTCCAACTTCTCGCTCAACGCAAGCGCCCGCACTTCGTTCTGATAAGGATTACAATCCATACTCTCGCCAGCAGGTGGAGCGGTTTCTCGCTGATGGAAGTTGAATGGAGCATGGCCAACAGCACCACCGCCGAGTTCGGACGAGAGTTGGGTGTAGTAGGTTGTGTAGTCTAACTCATCTGGGCCAGCGAGAGTGGTTGAACCAATAGCAATGTTGCCATCCCACAAGTTGCTGGTATCTCCAGAGTTGATGAGCACTTGACCAACAAGCCCATCCGCGGGGAGTGTGATTGACGCGGTGGAAGCGAAGGCCCCGCCGATTTTGTAAAGATCAGTGGAACTTGACATTGCTGTAGAAAGGGTGACATCGGCATCGAAATTTCCGCCAATAATGAATCTGTCTAGACTATTCATGGTCATCGCTCCCGAACCAATGAAATCACCCCCGATTTCTACATTCCCAATATCAGGATGCCCAACATAGCCATCGTCGTTCTCTCCAACTTGACCAATGAAATCACCACCAATAGTAATGATACTGATTCTGTTCGCAGCCCATATCTCTACAGGGTTATTGATCGAACCAACAAAGCCTCCAATCACCATCTCAAAAACGGATGGCGCAGTCCTGTTGGAATACGATCCAGAAACCCAGTCGCCATCAACTACTAAACTCGCATGCCCTAGTGTATCAACATCTGTTCCAAATGCCAAAATATCTGCATAGCAGTCACCGCCGACACCAATATTACGAACGACCAGCCCCTCAAATCGCCTCTCGTTTGGGCCTAGGAATCCTAAATCGCCCTCTATAGCAATGAGTGAAATCCACATATTTGACGCAGCTGATCCAGTGATTTGATACAACGCGCCGATAGTTGCACGCTCTCCTCCATTGCTTACATTTACTGCAACATCTGGTGTTTGCACCACTAAGGGGCCTGGATTCCCAATCATTATACTACCAACGACATCGTTAATGTTACTACCTTGGAAATTGATAAATGCTACTGCACCATTAGCGTCGCTGAGCTGCTTTCCCGTTGGAAGCCAAAAAAACGTGCTTTGCTGATTTGGATCGCAGGATGCACGGAATGTGAAACATGTAATACTAGCATTTACCATTCCGGACATGCACGCGAGCGTTGCTATTGCCATTTTTTTATACACCATTCCATACTCCTTTTTGATTCACGGTACAACTTGACATTCACAAGAACAACAATTTATACCTCAACTGCCATTTACACAAGATGGTGTAGTATTTCTATACCTCCACCAACCCAAGAAACACCCGCACATCATCGAGATCAAACACCCCATCGAGCCGGAAGTCGGCCCGTTCGTCGCCGTTGATAAACCACCGGATGAAGAGTGATATATCAAAGTAGTTCACGCGCCCGTCTTGATTGAGATCAGTTGGGGCGTAAGCAGTGGCCACAAGGCGTATGCCACCGTTGCCATTATAGACCGTCCCGCCTCGTCTTCCACCAATCCGATCTTCCTGAAAAAGGTAGTCGTATGAGTTATTCCAATACGCTGAACCCATGAGATATCGCCGATGCTGATTGGTGCCGATCATACTTCCAGTCCACTCAGACACGCCCCCGGCCATATCCATGATCCCCCACGGGCTTTGGATATCTGGATACTGGCTGACATCGATTGGATACTCTGGGGGTTGGCCACTGTTGCGTTCAATCGTTGGCAATGATTCGATACTCGACCCATTTGGAAAACGATGGTATCCGCCTTCGCCATCGTTGAGCTCGGGATCCCAATACCCGGCCTTCGTCCATTCATCACGGGTTGGAAGCCAGAACCGAGCACCGGGATCGTGATCGATTTGATGATTCCAAGTGCCGTCGTCGTTCTCGGTATAAGTTGAAGTGTCGTATACACCTGATTCAAAGGCCCACTCTTCATTCACCTTACCATTGTGGAGCCAGTTGACATAGCGAGTCGCGTATTCCCATCCGAGATTGATGGGTTTATTGGGTGACACGCCGGGGCGAAGCATAATCTCACCCCATGCAAGGTCGATATCTCCCCCCGTAAAATCGGAAAACCCGAACACATTCCCCGTGTTGATGGTATAGTACGGGTGGTAAAGCTCTGCAAACTCAAAGTACTGCCCCACAGTCACTTCGAGCGTAGCCATGCGGAACTCATAGTCCACCGCGCCGACAACCGCTCCCATAGTCCACTTGTCCAGTTCTTCATCAATTGTGTTTCGATTCCCCGGATCGCCGACGAGTGCGAAGTCGTAGCCGAAGAGTGAGAGCGGCTCTCCGCCGAAGGCTCCGCCTGCACACAGGCCAACCGCCAACACACCCGAACTCAGCATTTGCAACCCCATTCGCTTCTCCGGGCTCTTTGAGCCATATTTCTTCACACTATACATACCGAATGCCTCCAGAGTTCCCCAATTATCGGACATTATTCATAATCCAACCCAACCTCTTTCATCGACTACCCTGACCTCGATTCAACAACAATGATGCTCGCTACTCATATCACTGCTCTTCATTCGTTGATGCGCTTCAACCGTTGCAGGCACCACTGTCTTGGCTGGTTTTAAGTCTTCGATCAGTTGGGCGAAGAGTTCGCTAGGAGTGTGCCCGAGTATGTCGGCGAGTTGGAGCAAACGACGAGCCGCAGCCGTACGAAACCATTCACACCATTGATCCAGACTCGATTCCTTCGGCACCGGCTTGATCCGCTTGGGTGTCGATTGCCCAATATACTCGGCCCACCATGAAGATCGAGGTCTTCGGTTGCGTTCGCTTCGGCCATTGCATTCTCGAAAATCGACCGAGCCGATGACATACTCCCAAAGGAGTTTGTTGTATTCGTCGCCCGCAACCACAAGAGCCATGCACACTTCATTGGCACGATCATGCTTGATCTCAACCTCGGCGCGTTCCCACAAGCCGACGGGCAGGAGCTTTGTTTCGAGGCCCTTGTCATAGATACGGGCACAGACTTCGGATTCCCGCTGGCCGAGTTTGAGCAGTTTCTTGATCGGCGTGCCATCGACCTTGAAGGCTTCGTCTGGTTCGTAGGTGCGCATGATGCAGAGTTCTTTGGCCTTGCATGATGCGAGAGCATTTTCGTAGAGATCAAGCCCCTGCATGACATGATCGACAGCCAGATCAATCCGCGTGCATCGGAATCCCATCATCATGATCTCTTTGGTCAACTTGAGCGCATCCACCGGTTTCATCGTGGCTAATCTACTGCCTTGGATATCGACCATCACGATTCTCGATGAATGCCCTCGACTATACATCACGCCCGGGTGCCATTCGATACCCTCGGCAAAGAACTTGGCCCCGTGATTGGAACCCGTCGGGTGGCCAAAGGACTCACGCAACAACCGAAAGACCTCTTTGGCCATCAGCTCTGGACCGGTGAGTCTGATCCAATCTGGGCGACACCACACACCCGGCTCTGGGACTTGCTCAGGGTGGTTTTGGTTTTCTATCCCCGGTAATACAAAGCGGGGATGGATACCCATTTGGGATTGGTCATTGGGCGGCGAAGTGCTCATGATTGCACCTCCCCGCTGTCGCCGTCGGTCGCGGCGGGGCCGCGAGCCGACGGACTTCCAGCGGCTTCTGTGCAATCGCAATCGCTCCTCGCATTGAGATGTTGCTGCAAGATAACCGCGATCAGTTCACGCGATTCATGAGGCAGTGTTGGCCATGCTTGGACGAGTTGAGACAACACTGGATCGCCTTGGACTGCGCGCTGAGTTGCGCGCACATGCTCCATTTCGGCCTTGAGAGTTTGTAGAGCCTGAATCGGCGCGGGTTCGATTCCCCCCGGCTCCATTATTTGGTTTCTTTTGTGGCTCTCGAAATGAGCCGCAAGGGTTGGAACGGGCGCGAGTTGCGCCCGTTTTTGCTGGATAGGTAGTGTGCTTGGCATTTGGGGACTTCTGGCCGATTCGGGGGCTTTCGTGCAGCTTCTACTGCGCCATGCGCTGCGCGCTTGTTGGTGTGAGTGACCCGATGTGCCCTTGGTGTGCGCCAATATCCGAGGCCTTACCGAGCAGCTCGTCGGGGACATCGTTGGCGTAGTGTCGGCCTGAGATGGTGATGGAGTGGCCGATCCATTTGCTCACCGCGTACTGCGGGAAGAACATCGCCCACTCCTTCTCGCATGATTGTCGCTAGGTTTGCCAGAGGCGTTTCCATGGCTCGACACCTGCGCGTTTCCAGATCTGGCGGACGGGTCGGATCAGTGCGCCTTTGCCTCCGATGGTGACGAGATGGTCTTCGCCGGGTTGGCAGGTATCGAATCGGTCTTGGAGCAAGGGCATGAGTTTGGGTGTGATGGGGACGATGCGTTGTTCGTGCCCGGCGTGGTGTTCGGTCTTGGGGCTTCGCACGGTGAGCCGGCCTCGATCGAAATCGACATCCGCCCAGGTCAGGATATGCGACTCGCTGGGAATCCGAAGACCGGCGTAGCGGGCTAAGCCAAAGAGCAGTCGCCACTCGGCATTCGGACACGCATCGATCACCCGCTCGATCTCGTCAGGGGTGATATACCTCGTGTACCGACTGGGTGTTGGACCGGATTTGAGTTCGGAAAATGGAGATTCATCGAGCACCTTCCTACGGACGGCTTGGGCCATGATGGTCTTGGCGTTTCCAGAGTGCGATTTGATCGTCGCTTCGCTGAGCCCGAGTTCTTTGAGGAATCGCCTCCAATCAGCAGCATCGGCGGGTGTGATGGATCGGATGGGTATGTCCTCGTCGAAGAAGGCGAGGAGTTTGGTCCTGACCTGAGCGAGTTTGTTGAGACTCGATGGTTTGAGATCATCTGCTCGCTCGGCGAGGTATTCGTCGAGCCATTGGCCGAGGGTGGTGCGTTGGTTCTCAGGAATCAATCCCACGGCTTCGAGTTTTTCATAGAGCCTGTCTTCGATGGTCTTGAGCCAGATCACGGTTTCATCGGTTGGGGCGTGGCCGTGGATATTGGCTGAGACAAGGTCCTCCACCTTGATCTTGACCGCCAATGCGTATCGCTTGTTCACCCGGCCGAGAGTGATGTGTCTGGGTTGTCCAGCGACGCATCGGAAGGTGATGAATCGGCTGCCGTTCTTTCGGGTGGTCATGCTGGCCATTGGACAGTGAGGTCTTCGAGTGAGCAAAGTTCAAGTGGATGGGGCGATGAATCGCGATCAGTTGGTGAGATTTCTCGGATGTCCCCCCCCAACTGACACTGACAGAACTGACACAACCCCGTTTCTTGTACAAACAGTTGGCCACACGGGCGACCCTGTGGCGATCTGGCGGGGTTGTGTCAGAAGGCGGAACTTAGCCCGAGAGCACAAACCGGCGCGTAGGTCGCCCGCCCTTTGGGCCCGGGGGCGCGGTGTGCCATTGGCCGAGACCCGCATCGACAAGTGCATCGAGTTCGGATTGGGCGTCCGCAGCCCGCTTGTGTGATCGGAGGCGTTGCCACTGACGGACGGTGACCTGGCCATCGTGGCGTTCAATGAGTTCGACCAGTTGTCGGCGATCACGATCTTCATCTTCTTCGCCGAGCGTCTGGTAGACCCGGAGGGCTTCGTCGGCAAACCATCGCGACAAGCGGATGCCCGCGTCGATGCTCACTTGGTCGATGATCTCTGTATCTTCGAGTTCCGGATCATCGGCGGCTGCGCGTGCGCACTGGATGACCAATGCCAGACGCGCAGCGTAGCCCTCGAGCTTGCTCCACGCGGCGGCCTCGTCGCCGACATACTGGAGTTGTTCCTGGCCGTGCTCGTTGACAAAGGTGATCCAAATCCGCTTGGCCGCCTTGTTGAGCGGAAGGAGCCGGGGTTGGGGATCGCCATCTTCATCCAGATCGGGTTCGACGCTGTAGAGCCGATCAAACACCGCGGTCATCGCAGCGTCCAGCGATTGGGTGACCGTGGTTTCAGTCCAGTGCTTGGCCCGGCGAGGAGGGTGGGCGATGAGCAGCCGGGCGAGCAGGCCGTTGTCACGATGCTGCTGGCCGAGTGATCGCTCGAGGATGGCGGGCTGGATGCCGCCAGCGATCGAAACCGATGCACATGGGACATAGATAGTGCCGCTGGTTTTGCGATCGACAATCAGCGCATCAGCATCGAACATCTGAAGCCAGCGGGCGACATCATCGGCCCCACCACCGTTCTTGTACTGCCCGAAGCTAAACCAGCCGGAGAGTTCGTTGCGAAGGGTGAGCAGGCCCCGGGGGTTCTGCTGGAGGAGCATCGCCAGGGCTTCGGTGGTGCAGTCCTCGATCCAGTTGCGCGAGCAGGTGGGTTGCTCCGGTGCTTCGGGTGGGTCGGGCGGAGTGTCGTTCTGTTTGTCGCTCTTCGCGGCGGCCTTCTTCCAGTTGATCATGGCGATCTCGTGGAGTTCGTTCTGGGCCTCCCAATCTTCCATCGCGGCCTGATGCTCTTTCATGAGCCGATGCTGGCGGTCACGGATGGCTTTGAGCGCGAGCCGAAAGGCGGGAGATTTCTGGGTGCCACTCTCGCCGATGACGGCGGTCCAGAGAATCGCTGGCTCGGCCCAGCCACGCTTGAGTTTGATCCGGCGTGTGTTGCCAACCGCGGCGGCCAGACCCGAGAGCAACGGGAGTACGATGAATGAATCATCACACCCAATCGCCTCGGCACCGTCGGAGACATATGAACGAACGGGCTCGGGCAGCGCTTCGATGGGGAATGGTGCGTAGGTTCTTCGTTTGTTGGATGGCTCAGATTCTCTTGACTCGGGCGTGCTTGCTTGGGCGAGTCCATCGAGTGCGTCGTGAATAGCCTCGGCATCGCCGCATTCGATACGGAGAACATCGACCAGATCACCGCCCACGGGAAGATCTGCCCAACGGTTGGCGAGTCGAACGATCCGCACTTCATCGGCACCGGCTTGGTGACACAGATCAGCAACCGTTTCGGCGTATGCCTCACCCGCATCGTCATGATCTGGCACGATCACCGCGACCTTGTTCCTGAGCACCGACCAGTCGGTTTTAGAAGCGGCCTTGCTCCCACCGGCACTTGTCGTGGCCACCAGTCCGATCGCTCGGGCGGCATCAACGCAGGGCTCGCCTTCGACAATGTAGACCCAGGCACCATCGGGGAGGTTGATCAACTCGGGTAAATTCATCAGTGGACGGGGATCAGGCATGGCCTTGATCTGCCATCGGCCGTCATGCTTGGAAATCGGGCGGATGGTCTTGCTGGTTGGAGTGTCCCATCGCAATATTTCACCAACGGGTTGGCCAGTTGCATCGGTATACACCCACCGCTTGGTGACAGGGCCAAGTGTGCGTTCCAAGGCGGCAACCGCTTCATCCGGTGATGCAAAGCCGCCTGATGAAAGTGGATGCGATTGGGTTGGCGTGGTCGTCGATTGCCTGCGAGGCATCAGGTCTTTCATCTCAAGCCCAAGCGAAGCCATAATGGCCTTGGTCTCACACCCGGCGTGGCAGTTGAGAAGCACTCGGCCTTCTTCTCCGATCCCAATGGATAAGGACGGGTGTTTGTCATCGTGGGCCGGGCATCGGCACGACCAGCCGGAGCCGGATTTCTGAGGAACCGAGCCGACCGTATTGAGGGCGTCGAGCATCGTAATGATTGGATCACTCATCGCGCACCACCCTTCTGAGCGGATCGCTTGGCACTGTTGATCAACCCGCGAAGATCATCGGGGTCGATCCGCACGCTGCGACCAAACCGCACCGCCGGCAGCTTGCCCTGATCGACGAGCGACCAGATGGTGCGATCGGTGACGCCGAGGATCTCGGCGGCTTGGCGGTAGGTAAGCAAGGGCTCGAAGGCCGGGGTGTCTTGGTGAAGGTGATGATTCACGCATCACCGCCTTCGGACCGGTCAGCCTGAGATTGGCTGAGCACCTTGATCACTACCGTGGCATCAAAGCGTAATGTTTTTTGGCCAATCCGTAGGCATGGAATCCGGCCTTCCCTGGTCCACTTCCGGATGGTGTTGCTGGTGACTCCAAGGCGACGGGCTAACTCACGCGTGGTGATCAGCCGGGGCTGCTCACTGTCATCGTACCCACAAAGGGTTCTCTTTTGTGCTGTATTCATACCCTTACGGATACGGATGCACGGAGAACAGCGCGGATACGGCTATTGCCCAACGGATGCACGCGGATATCCGTTGAGAATCCGTTGGATTCAATCGTCACCGTGATAATCGTCGATCTCGTCAGGCCGGACCAAACTTCGCCCCGTTCGGGCTCGCCTCGGGAAGTTCACCCGGCCATCTGTAAGTCGAAGATATTCACGAACATAGCGAGACCAAGTTTCCCAGACCGGGACCGTGGATCGGTCGTGGTCATCGAGCGGGTAGGCCAGGCCACAATACTCACGGATATGCTCGTGCTGTTCCCGAGTGTAGCGTTCCTTACTCGAAGCTTCGGGTGCAAGGTCGGGTCGCTCACGCCGAACCCACTCGAGCGAAGCGCCTGCACGACGTACGGCATCATTCATCTTCGGTGCTGGAGGGTCTGCACGGCTCCCGGCTTCAATCTCGGACTCGGGTTGATCCCCAGGCTCGCTCGAGGCCGCGTCCTGCCGTTTGTCCAACTCGACCAGGATCTGCTCGACAATCGCGCCGTGGTCAATCTGGATGTTGTTGTGGATTGTGATGTCTCCGACCGTCGCTTTCGCGGCGGCAGCGTTCATCGTTGGGCTGGTCTTTCGACTTGAGCTTGCTTCCGTATTGCACGATTCCACTCGAATCTTTGCTGGCACGGGGTGGCGATGGGCGAAGAATCCTGCCTTGCGAACGAATGCGCACACCGCTGATGGATTCTCTGGTGTTTGATTCTGATAGTCATGGCGGGCCAGTTCACCTTGATCGGTCAGCCGGATCCGCTGCGGGTCTGACCACATTCGGCAGCGTCCCCGGGTCCGCCCGTCGGCGTCGAGCCACTCGGGCACCTGATTGAGAACCGCACGCCAGATTCCAGGCGCTTCGTACTCACCTGTCACGGTCAGCACGAATTTGACGAGTTCATCCTGGTTATCCATCGTGGCTTGGACCATCAACCTGAGTTCGATGAGCCCAGCCCAAATCATCAGCCGAACCGCCTCCTGTTCTGATCCGGTCAGGGTTTCTGCGTCATAACCACCCCACGATGACGGCAGTGAGCAAAGCAGATCGAGAATCTCGCGATCGAGCGGTTCAACATGGATGGGCCAAGAGTTCACGATGATCAAGTACCTTTCATTGGATCATAGTTGACTATTAATCTCAGACTCTGATCTACCCCCAATACGGCGGATGAGAATCAGAGCGTCTCGAGTTTCCTTTGGACTGATAGATCGCTCATGGTTTCGTGTTTTCCGGCTCTGCGACAAATCCCCTTCGTGGGCGATCTGATTGCGTCGTTTCACAATCTTAGAAAGATCTGCCTTGAGTATGTCCGTAGTCGTACCGCAGCGTTCAGCAACACCAGACCAGAGCGAGTTGACACCTATTAGGGCGACAGCCTGTTCGATTTTCTCTGGCTGCTGCAATGACTGGAATCCAAGGCTTTTCTCCATAGCCTGACGCACAACATTCATCCGTCGTTCATACTTCTTGCCTTCCACGAAATGCTCTATTGTAATCGTGCGTTTCTTGAGCGATTTCGGCATTTTTGCGCCATGGTTTGCCGCCCGCACGATATATGCAATAGTTTTGGAATGGAAGTATGCGTCGAGTGACGAAACACCCATCACAAGACTTGCGCGTAACAGATCGCTCAAGTACTCGGTCTCAAAATCATGGCAAGTTAATCGCGAACTCGGTCGTAGCACAACAATGGCATCAGGCGAGTCAATCCGATCTATCGAGTGCGCGTCAGCTTTTGGCCAGTGCATTAAGTCACAGAAGTTGCCGGCCCAATCTGAACGCATGGCTCGCTTGCGGCGATTTGCCAATCCATGATATAAGCGATACAGATATGTTGCCCGTTCAAATGCAACCTTGAATGTCTCATATGCCGTATCAGTCACATTATCCCTCACTACTCAGTCGATTCCGTTTACTCCATCACTGATTTGAAGAACACATCAGCGACATCAGAATAAAACTCTATATTAATTTTGGTCCAAAGATCGTCTGGCAAATCGTTGAGCTGCCGACGGGCCGAAACGGGCATGAGCAATGTGCTCGCTTGCTTCTCGACTGCAACCTCGGCAATACTAACTGCATTCTGGATCATCTCAACCGACCCGCCAAGGTTCAACGATCCCACAACAATGAGTCCGCCCTTCGTGCTTCGCTCGAGCAGAGCGCCAGCAAGCGCAACGACCACCGGGAGTCCGAGTCCCGTGCCAGTCCGATCATTGTCCATCGCTCTCATCTGGATTGAGAACTCATGTCCCCGAGGATCTCGATCGCCTACCAATACTTTACTCTGAGCATAAAGGTTCTGCTCGCTGAACTTCACGCTCTCTCGAAAGCCCGCGGGTGCCGGCGTATTAAGGATCTTGACACCACTTCCAGGGCCAACAGTGACCTCAATGCGGTAGAGGCTCGGACCGGCCTCTTGGCTACCCGGGCTGATTGCCCATACCTGACCTGGTGGAAGTGGATCGCCGTCGATCGCGTCGTCACTATGAAGTTCGGGTGTTGAGACGAACTGCTCGACTCCATCGATGCCCATCGTGTAGCTGAAGTGCGTGTTGCGGAACTCGCTCTTCAGGCATCGCTTCTGTTGTTCTTTCACTCGCCGGCGTGCCTCGAGTGCGAGTCGAATGAGGGGCTCTAACTCGTCATCAGGGATCTGTTGAGCGGGGTCTGGAAAGAGCAGTTTCACTAGTCCACCAATAGTTTTATGCACCGCCTCGATGTCTCGCCCGCTGAGCGCACCGCCAAAGAACACACAATTTTGAAGAATCGTTACGCGACTGCCCATTCTCAATTGAGTCCAGCATTCGCTGAGAAAATCACTAACAAGTCCAAAGTGATCCGTTAAATGTTCCGAGGCTTTGAGCTTCGGAAAATCCCAACCCGGCACATATGCGTGAATACGATCTTGGAACGCCGTATCATTCCGCATCTCTGCTGGCAATGTGCTAAGCAAGTGTCCAACCCGCTGTTGTTGTTCCACATCCATATCGAAGTTTCCAACCATCACAATGCCACCCTCGGCACGAATGCTCTCTTTCCCACGACTGAACTCGCCGGACGCCATGTATCCCTTCATAATGTTGACGCCATCTTTTTGGTCAAATGAGACGCCTGATATCTCGTCGAAACACACGACATCGTATTGGCACACCAGCCCACGCTGACCGCTAGCGTTGTTTACGAACATCTTGGCGACCGTGGCTTTTCCGCCGGAGATTAGGTGGGAGTAAGGAGAAATCTGCTGAAAAAGATGACTCTTGCCTGTGCCGCGAGGACCGAGCTCAACGAGATTGTAATTTCGTTCTACAAATGATACCATGCGAAGTAGCACCACTAACTTCGCACGATCGCTGAGTGCCGATGGCTCAAGACCGATTGAACGGATGAGAAAATCCCGCCATTCTGCGGTCGTGAATGCTCGCCGCGCATCGATTAGTACATCAAGTACATCTGAGTTTGACATTTGGATGGGGCGAAGAGCGGCAACTCGGAATGGACGACCATTTTTTTCCTGTGCAACGACGGCATCGTATTCCAAGGTCACCTCAGCATAAAACCCATCGGTGAGCATGCGTTCATGCTCTTTGATCAACGCATCAGTTATCTGAACATCTTTGAGTGCGAGGCTGGGAAGCTCCGCAACATAACAGTCATTTCGGGTATCTAGCTTCGCCCTAATGATATCGATTAGCTTGACGGCACCTTTATCACGCGCCTTATGTTTGAAAACTTCCTCCTGGCCAGTTTTCACTGTCCGGTCTTGGAGTTGTCGTTCAACAATCTCCAGCCCCTCGACTATTTCCGCCTCATCGATGGTCGCACAATACCGCCCAAGGAGAAACTCGACGACATAGGTGGGAACCGGATACTGGCGGGCGTATTTGCGTACCAGATCCTTCCGCACGAGATAGCCATCGAAAACAGAGGCCGCGAGATTGTCAAGAGAATCTAGATCTATGTTTATCGTACCGGTCATCGCATACTCCTTATTCCTCACCGCTGATCGTGGTCGGTTCCTTGGTCAATACAGTGCCCTCAGCATGGAGCACAACGAGCACGGCGGCCGTGCCGGCGAGATCCTCGTCTTCTACGATGAGTCCAGCTCGTCCTGCTTCGTCAAGTCGTTTTGTCAAGGTTGTGACGGATGATGCCGCTACCGAAGGCTTAGTACGCAAATCAATCGACCACGCGGTATCCGCAGGTTCGACGATCACTCGGCAACGCTGCCCCAGCCACTGAACATCGATAATTGTTGCGCACGCGACGCTCGTCGTGTCCGTCGGCCGCACGATCAAATCGGCGATTAGACATTCCTGAAGGCTGACGCCACCGTGGGCGTACTCGTTGCCTGCCGAAAAGCAACTGACACCGGGCGCGAGTGCAAACTCGGCCGTGTGATTCCAATGCCACCCAGCCGTCGGCACAGCAACTTGTGACTCACCCTTGATCGCAGCGCAGCGGGACCACTTGCACTCAGCGAGATACTTGGGCAAGTGGTGCTTGGGCAATCCGCCGGGCACCAACAGCCAGCCGTGGTCCGTGACGATTCGAACAGTTCGCCACCCTGCATCTATTAATTCGATCACACGCTCGGTCAATCTATTGAGTTCTTCCTCAAGTTGGTCGGCGAGTGCCGCTTTCATATCATGCCCACGACGGTCGATCTGGCCAAACTCTGTCCAGCCCCGTGCATTTTTCGCCCCCGGGTCACCGACCTCACCGGTGGCGATGACCTGGTAGCCGGACTCTTCGAGCAACTTTCGGAACCTCGATATCGTAAGTACCTTTCCGCTCGCCTTCACATCCGGGGAGAAGGTCTCTGGTAGTCCAACGCCGTGAATTTGGTCGGCCACGGGCGATACGGCCGGCTTGGCCGTTGCGGTCACAGAGGGTAGTGCGGCCCAGCGACGGTTCTGAGTCACACAGAGATCTCGCTCGCCACATGCGGCGACTGCCCGCTGGGCGAGATCAAACCGCAAGCCATCGGCAAAGAGGATGCATGTGCCAGTGTCCCCGGTGATCATTGGCTGCTGCCCCACATGTGGCAATGGAGTATCAACCGTCAACCGTTGTAGCCGCTCTGCCCCTGCTTCAAGCCAGGGCAGATACATTGCGCGAACAGCAGCACTGACCGCCTTCTTGTCAGCCAATGACTTCACGGATGCCAGTGCTCTCATCGCTGCATCATCCGCCAGGTACCCACCATCGGCGTAGATCGTCGCCATCTCGTCAGGTGAATCGCCACCAATATGTGACATTGTCCGGTTGGCGAGATGGGCAAGGTATTCGAGAGCGTGTGTAAGCGGGGCCTGTCCAAGGTCCGACCACACCCACTTGCGGCGAGAGGCGTGCTCCTGTTCGAGTTCCTCAACTTGAGCCCGTGCCACGCCGGCTTCGGAGCCATCAAGCGCGTCGAGTGCATCTCGTAGTTTCGCCTCGGCATCCTCGTTCTCGTCTGGCCAAGATTCCTTGTTGAAGGTGAGCGTATTGGTCGGTTTCGATCGCCGCAGCAGATCCGGTATACCGGGATACGACTCGGGTGATTCGCAGAATCGCCGCCACAGCGCTGCCCAGATCGCATCGTCGTGCAATCCAAGTTGCTCGCCGGCTGTTAACTCCCCGTCGCTCTCTGGATTGAATCCATAATCTTCACGACAGCGGCTGCAGAAGGCATGCCACTTGCCTTCCGCCTCATAGTTCTCATGGGCATGTTTCGGATCACTCATCCAACGCAGCAGATCGCGTGGCTGATCGCCGACCATCAACTTGTCGAAATCTTCAGCTTCAAGACGCCCGGTGAGCCGGCTCATCGGTGTGTCGGCCAATACCGGTAGCGACGCCATGATCGACCGCTTCGTCGCCGCATCCTTCGCTACATCAAGTCCCAACCCGTCATCCGAAACAAGGAATGCCTCGATGGTCCAGTCTCGCCCGTTGCGCTGCGTCCAGACCACGCCGCGATATTGAAGTTCGACCAATGGCTGAAGTGCCCGCGGACACTCGTCGCCGGCACGCAGCGACTGGCGGCTTACATTGGGCATGTAGATGATCGGGATTTCGTCTTCCGGCAGATCCACATCATCGAGCGTTCGAGCAATCACGCAGCGCAACCAGATCGCCGGGCCTGTTCGTTTCTCCGGGGCATACTCCCCGAGTATAAACAACTGCGGCAATCGCTCGCGGAGCAGCGGTAGCAGCGGCAGCCACTCGCACTTGGCATCCGTCCACAGGATCGCGGCCGGCTTCTCCTCAACGCCGGGTTGATACCTCGCCGCATCAGAGATTGACTTGATCATGCCTTCGAGCATGGTGCTTGATGATTTTGTCGTGGCTGTGGTCATGTCGCCACCTCCTCAGCGGCTCGGTCTCGCGCGGCTTGTTTGCATACTGTGGTGTAGTGCAACCCGTTCCAACGATTGCCATCGAACTCGGGGGTGCCGGCGAAGTCTTGTGCCTGCTCGTCCCAAGTCCAGAACCATGAGAAATCTTCGCGTGGGCGGAGTTTGACCGGCTCCTTGCCGCGATCCTTTTTCCAATGGATGTTCGGCTTCCAGCGGAGCACGCCTGCGCCCTTGCGCCCTTTGCTCAGCGTCGCGCTCATGAAGGGGCGGATGTTGAGCCGGACGCCGTCGTTGATGTCCGGGTCCCATCCGATCGCTTGTTCGTGCAATGGCTTCCATCGCACAAACAAGTCATACGGCGGCTCGCCTTCGAGAATCTTTTCGAGTTCGCCCTTGAGTTCCATCGCCGATGCCAACCGTCCCTCGGCTCCGGGTTCGTCGGATCTCACCGCGTCGTGCTGGCGTGCGATCCAGTCGCCCAGATATGAATACACCAGCGATTCGAGGGTCTTGCGACCCAAGCCGTCCGGGGCGGCAAGATGGTGGGCGTTGACCAGTGCGTGGAAGCCGTCCTTTTTGCCGTCCCAGATGTGCCAGATGAACGGGCGGTGGGCGAACACCTTGCAGTGCTCCTCGAAGAACCGATCATGGAGCCACGCGTCGAGGTTGGCGCTCGGTTCTTTCTGTTTGTGTTTGTGTGCGGCAGCCGCGAGCAGGGCGTGCTCGGTGTCGGCATTGAACGCTTGGGCGAGGGCGTCGCTGAGCAATCGGCGCAGGCGGTTGGCGGCCGAGCCCTCGCCGCGCAGGTCCGAGAGGCACACGATCCCGTCCTCGTCGCTGTGCCCGCTCAACGCGTCACACCGCTCGACCCATGCTCGGCTCGCTTCATCAAGCCGCATGTCGGCATCGAGTTCCGCCGGCCAGCGATAGCCGAGCAATCTCGCGACGCCAACCTGCAACACATCGCCCGGGTTCGGCTCGCGGCAGATCAGCGAGGGGTGGCGATCGACCCCCGCCGGGTCGGCGATCGCAAACGGCGAGCGAGCCGACGGGCCCGACGCCACCATCCCCGCCGGGTGCCCGTGGAAGAGCCACTGCGTCGGATCATTGCTCTGCGGCTCGGGAAGCCCCTCGGGATATTTTTTCGCCGCGACCTGCTGCCAGTGGGCGAGGTCGAAGGGGAGCTTAGAAAAGTATCCGTTGTCAATGCTTAGCGCTTGATTAGCACTCCGAGCCGATTTGACCAAAGAGTCGGAGAAGCAGAAAGCTGCAACCGCCGGCAAGTGTTCTTCTCGAAGCGGAACAATTGCGGGGACCAGACTGTGATAAAAATCGCCTTCATAGTGGGCTGCAGAAAGTGACCCAACACGATCAATCGCTACACCTCGCCGCCCCCAAGCACTCTTTCCTCGTATTGCCCCAACATGTGCTCCGGGAACCAATATTTCACAGGAAACTATTTCATCTCGACCTGCGAACAACCCGCAACCTTGCGACGGGCCTTGGAATCGAGCCCAGCATTCTAACGAAGGGTTCACCTCCCAATGGCACCTCTTTCGCTTCGGATCATCTCCAGTAGTCAATCCCTGAAAACTACCCGCATACTCACTAAGGCGCGGTGTAGTATCGGCAACGGACAGCGTAATTGTCGCATCCGGATTCTTCACCTGCTCCTTCTGCGGGACGAGTTTTACGGTGCCGTCGGCGGTGTCTGGTGTGCTCTGGTCGGTCGGCCCCTCGCCCCGCAGCAACGCCGCCTTGGCCGAGGCGGGGCTTGCTCCCGAGACATCGACACCGGCCATGATGTGCGCGTCGTCGGGCTTGCCGCCGGAAATCGCCAAGAGCGAAACATTGACGACGGCCCCGCCGATGGTCTCGAACGCGCCCGAACCGAGCCGGGCGACCATCTCCCACGATCGTTGCTTGAGCAGTTTCTCGCGGAGTTTTTTGTAGGAGGTGAGGAAGAGCCAGTTCTGGGGCGTGACGGCGGCGATGGTGCCCGCATCGTCACCCGTGCCCACCCAGCGGAGCATGCGATCGACGAAGACGGTCGCCAGATCGGACTTGGCCTCTTTGTAGTTGGTCTCGGCGAACGATTTGAGCAGTTCGCTCTGCCCGCCCCGCCCGAGGTAGGGGACATTGGTGATGACGAGCGTGTAGCCCTCGTCGGTGTCGCCCGTGTCGTCAGTGTCGTTCCATCGGGCGGAGAGGATTTCGGCGGCCTTGGCCATGCCCTGTGCGGCGACGGCGCGTTCGTGGGTGTCGTCGTTGTCGGCTTCGGTTTGGAGTGCTTGGGTCAGTAATGCCGTGATCTCGGGTTGATCGTCGCTTGGCAATCCACCCAATCCCTGATTGAGATCAATCAATGATCCAAGTTCAGGGGCAAGCTTGAACTGCTCGTAGAACCGAGTCAACCCTGCCTGTAATCGTTTGTCATCACCGGCAAGCTTGAGCCACTCCTCAAGCGTGGATTGCGGGCCGATCCCCGAGCAGGCGAGGTGTATCGGCGGGAGGGTGAGCGGTCGGTCGACGAGTTTCCATGCCGAGAGTGCGAGGTTGAAGGCGGCGATCTGGGTACAGCGTGGGTCGAGTTCAAGCCCGAAGAGGTTGTCTGCGAGCACCGCGTTGATGGCGTCCTCGGTGCTCAATCCTTCTTCATGGATGCGCAGACGGAGCAGAAGCTTGAACGCGGCGACAAGGAAATGCCCCGATCCACAGCACGGGTCGAGGACCTTGAGCTTGGCGGCGGTCTTTGGCCAACTGTCATAGGTGCCGGCTGCGGGTCGCCACGGGCCGGTGGGTGTGTTTTCTTCATCGGTTTCGAGTTGTTCGCGCACAAAGCGGAGATAACTGAAGTCGCACTCGCCGGCGGGTGTATGCAGGGCGCAGGCCCGGCGGAGTTCGTCCTCGTTCTGGGCGGTGGTGGCGAGGTCCGGGTTGGCGGCGAGCACCTTGCCGGCATGCCAGGCCCCGAGTGTGTTGTGGAGGAGGAAGAGGACCATGTAGTGCTCGGTAAAGAGCTGTGTGACGGCGGGGAGTGTTTCGCCGGTGATTTTTTCGCCGGATTTGACACGCGCGTTGACAGCTTCTTTTTCGGCGGATTGCCAGAACTGGTAGGTCCACCCAAGGGAATCGTCGGCGGTGAAGACGGCGGGCGGGAGGGTTTCAAGCAATGATTCAAGCGACAGGCGTGTTTCGGTGGGGAGGGCGACACTCAGGATGGGGTTATCTGTGCGGAAAATCTCGGGGAGCATCCGTTGCGCAAAGCGGCTGGCGAGTTCCCATTGATTGACGCCTTGCTCGCGTGCGAGTTCTTCGATATCTTCGAGGTTGACCGAGATGCCGGACTCTGGCTCGCTGAGCAGATCGTTCTCGGCGAGGAACCGAGCGAAGATCATGCGATGCCAGTGCTCGTATGCACACTCGCGTTCGAGTCGGCGTGTTTCTTGCTTGCCATCGGATGCCCGTTTGTCGCCGAGCTGACGGGCATGGGCCCGGAGCTGATTGCGGAGTTTTTTCGCCGACGCATCGAGGTGGTTGCCCGCTTTGGTGTCTGGCACAGTGAGGGCAATGAGCGCCGATTGAGCGCCGGCCTCGGCTGCTTTGCGGGCGTTGACGATCGAGCGTTCAAGATCACGGCGAAGATTGACGGGAAGTGGCGGCATGGTTTGCGTCCGATAACTTATGGGATTTTGGTCTTTGCTCGGCTCTGTGCACATGGGCGAACATACGGGAACCGCGATATTGAGCCAAAATGGGCGTTTGAGTGGGCTCCAAGCCCCTCTCCGTGACATCGCGCTTCATAAAACTCAAGCCCAGAATGGCACATAACGGGCATCCTTTCGTGATCCACCGGACTTTCGAATCAATTTTTCTTCGATCGTGTCCCCGATGATTCTCGATGCGATGGGGTGGCTTTTTTGCTCGATATTGAGCCGCCGGCGGAGACTGGAGTTCGTCATCTGCTTGCCAGAAATGAAGAGCAGGCAAGCGTGCTGATAGCAAGCACGGATTCGGTCCTGCCGGTTCATCTCGGAAAAAGGGATCGGCCCGAAAAGGACTGCGATCGTGTGGCTCGGTGTGGTTCGGAAATCCGGGGCAGGAAGCTGGAAGAGTTCTGCCTGGGTAATGACCTTGTCAATGCCGCTGCCCCGCTCTTCACAAATACTCATGCGGCGCATCAGCCCGGCGAGTGTTTCGTTTCGTGAGCGCGGGGGCTCATCGATAAATCGCAGCGTGTCGATGAGGGGTTGGCCAGGATTCGTGATTTCCATCCGGTTGGAGAATATCTCGATCATCGGGCCGGTACCGGTCAATCGGAAATCTTGGTGAATCAGCGCATTGGCAACCAACTCGCGAATGGCGAGCTCTGGATACAGACGCACTTGATGGCGAAGGGCCTGTTCGATTTGTTCGTTCTGAGGCAACTGATCATTGATGTAAGACACCAAACCCTCAAAGCCAACGGCATAGCCATGAATCCCCACCTGCTCCTTGATCGTTTCGGTTCGATTGTCACCCTTGTATATGATTACGCGTGGTGCTTTTCGAGCCAAGCGATCGAACTGTGTCAAGTCTGCGGCAAAGAGCACCGCTCCCACATTGGTGATATCAAACCGATCACCCGACTGCGGTACGACCACCTTCTCGGACGCAAGGCGTTCGAAGATGGCCTCGCGATTATCTGGGAGTGGATGGCCGAGAAGCTTAAAGCACGATGTGTAATCAATCAACACCAAGACATCATCCGACGACACGCCTGTGGCCGCAGCACAAGATTCAAATGGGGTATCAGAGAAGATGTCCCAGAGGGCGCGTTCCTTCTCTGGATATTCCTTAAGCTTCTTCTTGTATGAACCAACACGGATGAACTCTGTATCCTTGAATCGCACTGGTTGATGCGAAGCGGGCTGTATTGCGAACAAAACCACATGTTTGCCGTCAACATCACCTTCATGGATTTGCATGTCTATACAAGGGGTCAGCAAACGGAGAAGCCAATTCTCCAGTTCCTCATTTCCAATCTTCTGGCTACGCGGGCGGAATGTCGTCCCAAGCAACTCATGAGACCCATCTTCGATTCCCCAGAGGATGTAGCCGTTTTTCTGCCGATGAAGCGTAGCGGCATTCGAGAGCGCTGAAACATACTCACCAATCTGTACAGGATCAGCATTGTTGTGCTTAAACTCCACCCACTCAGTCTCGTGTGGGAGCTGTCTTAAATCATCAACAAGATGTTTCAACTCATCTGGTGTCACTTGTGGTCTCCACCTGTCGCTCACGCGATTACAACAGGGCCTTTCTTGAGTTGAGCAAGCAATCCTTGCTCTTGTTTCGTCAGCCACGCCTTGACTTCCGCCTTGGTGTGCAGCGTTCCGCTGGACAGATGTACACGCTGAATCTTTGGTTCGAGAAGCTTTGCAGCCTTGAGAGCCACGCTCGCAAAACGGCTCGGGAGTGCACCGGTCTTGTCATGCCATGACTCCAGCGGTGTCGCGTCGAGCGTCTGGACCAGGTCGTCATCGCTCCCAATGCTGATCGAAGGCACATCGGCGATGCCTTCCTCACGAAGAATCTGATCACGCTGTTCATCGGAAATCTTCAACCACGAGTCATTGGACTTGAGAGACTTCAACTCTTGGGCATGAAGATCCACAAAGCTCTTGTACGCTGCATTGATAGCTGCTCGTAAGGAACTCGCCGCTTTCTTCTTAAGGGGGGTCACATGGTCGGTGCCATCGAGCAAGCGTCGTTCATCGCAAATGCTGGTAGCCGATGCCTGGATATCTACAAAGTCGGCCAATCCACACCCATGTAGGAGGAACCTCTGCAGGGATAGCCAGACAGGGCCCCGTTTCTCTGCCAAGTCCGCGGATGCCTTCCAGTCATCGACATTGCTCTTCAGCGTGCAATGCTCATCGAGAATCTTCACCAATCGCTCATTGCCTGCAAGACTCCTCAGATCAGCGAGATGGCTGATGGTCGGACGCTTGGGGAACGGTGGCTCACCACCGGCTCGCTTGGCAAGACACTCGAGTGTGTCGAGAAACTCGGCGGACTTCTCGACAAGATCATCGCTCGCCTTTGCGGATATTCCAGCTTCTTGAAAAAGGCCCCGGAGTTTGATTTTCTGTTGAGCGCTCAGAGTTTCGGTTTCCACGCGAAATTCGGCCTTTGCAATCTTGTTCTGGTCGAGTTGGCCAACATCAAGAATCGCCCCACCATGACGGGCGGTGAGATGACCAGTAGCGTGCAATGCGATTAGGGCACCATCAATTGCGTCCTGAGGCCAACCGTATGGGCTGTCGATGAACTTCCGGCGGACGCTTCTGCCGTCTTTACCAGAACCAACAATATGTACAATATCCTTGCATACGAGATGCTGATCAGTTGCACCGGTCCAGTCCACAGCCTCAAGTGGTGTATCGTCACCGTTCTTTGCCCGGTTGATCACTACGGACCAATTCTTGTGATCAGCATCTTTGAACTGCGGGAATAACCGATCGAGTGCATCCTCAGCAGCGGAACGGGTCTTCTCTTCAAGAGTGAGCTCATACTGCTCGGTCCCGCCACCCTTGAAAACCTTGGCACCGCCCACGATATTGGCGATAAGCTCATCACGCAAACGCTCGGCGTCGGTGACGCGGCCCTGCATGGCATTCCGAGCTTCTTGACCCTCGGGCGAGTTCGGAACACCCTTGAAATCAATCGTGCCCTTAGCTGCTTCGTAGCGAGCGATTTGCTTCCGCAAATCGTCCGCACTTGCTTTTTGGATGAACGCAAAGATGATAGGGCTGCCCGTTCCTGCGGCCCGCGCGGCATCGACCACGCTCTTCTCACTACAACTCCATTCGTCACGTATCCAAACCGGGATTCCGTGACCGGTCGCCTCGGGCGGTTCATCGCCGAAGCAGATCGCCAGCTTCCGTGGCTCTTTACTCGCACCTTGTTGAATCCTGATGCCTTTCATGACATCCTGAATTGCGTCACGGATGAGCGCATCTCGCTTGTTGTGGATCTCGTGCGTTTGGTTCGTAAGACGCGTAATACGGTTACGAAACTCTTTGTCCCACTCCGAATACTCTCTCGTCTGAAGATTATATTCACCGTGGTCATTCAGTAGGATACCGTCATCCACCAGACTTTCTAATACTGCTGGCACGCGTTTACGAAGCATGGTGCCGTCGTTCTTCAGATCTGACACGAGCAAATCTGCGAGCATTTCTTCGGTAGCACGCACACCTATGTCAGCGCCGGCTTCGCGAGGGAGCTTGCGGATCAGAAAGATCAGGCCGCAGAGGCGACGAGCAAGCTTTCCATCATCGGTACCATCATCTAGATTCCGAATCGTCTCATCAAGCTCGCGAAGTAAGACACCCTGTTGGAGCATCTTCGGCTGAATCTGTTCAAACATATAGTCAGCCGCCACCACCGTTCCGAGCGGACTATCGGAGAGATCACGAAGAGCATCATGGATGATGCTGAGCTGGGAGCGAAGCATACCGCTCGTACCGGCGGGATCGACAGCACGGAAGATGTGCTCCCAAAAACGACGACGAACAGGGAGAAGTGGATAGTCATCAACCAAGCTGCCTCGATCTTCAGACCTAGCACATATGTGTGTGCTAGCGAGCTGTCGTTCGATCTCGCCAGCGTGTCCGTCGAGTGCTTTCTGAACGGTCTCGATGACCTCAGGGCGTTTCGCGAGCAGAACGCGTCGCGTCACGGTCTCGACATCGGCATCGGAGAGCTCCACTGGAATCGTAAATCGATCACGCAGTTTTCCAAATTGGGCCGTCTGCGCACCCAATGCGTTCTGACCTGCGCCCACGAGCATGACACGGGAATCAAACTGCTTGCAGATGACCTCGGCGACCTCGACGACCTGCGTAGCACGATCTGCGTTGTCGCCAATGTAAAGCTGCACCTCGTCGAGAACAATGATCGTGCAAGGCAACTCTCCGTCACGGTATATCGCTTCTCTCATCGTTGCAATAAGGTCAGCTGTGGTGATGTCGCTAGGCTGGCGGAACTCCTGTTTCAGAAGTTCTCGCACAGCCTTTCGGTCTCCATACCCGGAATCAACCGCGATAAGTGCATCGTGAAGCACGGGGCTGACATAGAGGTTTTGAAGCTCGCGGAGAAAATCCTTGCCTTGATCCTCGACGGCTTTTTTAACTGCGTCGTAGAAACCATTATTATGAAGGTAGAGGCAGAACTTAGCTTGGGCGTATGTTTCGGGCAGTCCGGCCGATCGGAGAACGATACCGAGAACCGTCAATCGAACGCTGTCGCCGCCGCCCGCGGGAAGCGTGCCGGATGCGGCATGCAGCCCAGCAAAGCGGCGTCCTTGGATGTCGAGTTCCTTGAACAAGGCTCGAACATCGTCCGGCAAGGTCGCGATATCACGAGCTTGGGCACCATCGGCAAACTCAGTATTCGCCCACAAATGGCAGAGCATCTTGAGCAGGTGCGATTTACCACTGCCATAGAACCCGCTCACCCAGGCCGCCGCCTGGCTTGTTCCACCGAGATGACTGAGGAACGATTCAATGATTCGTAAGGTGCCATCCGCATATTGTCCCTCACAGACAAAGTTGGAGAGTTCCTCACGAAGCGTCTCCCGCTCTTGTTCTGTTAAACCATCATCGATCCGTGCCTGCCCGTTGTTCATCAACGGCGTAACGGCGGGATCTCGCACGAAAAGTTCTCGGTTCGTAATCATTTGTCATCTCCTTGATGGAGCGTGATCGGGACAGCGAGGTAATTCCACCCATCCCGAGCGTCGAGGAGCCGATAGTTGTTCTGGTCATACTCGCCCGGAAAGAAAAATACGAGGCGTCCAAGGATTTCCGCTTCTACTTTCTTAAGAACGAGGGATAAACGGCAAAATCCGTAGAGAGAAGCTGCTCCGAACACCCCCACGACTGTATCTTCGTCTATATCTTCTGCGGTCAACACGGATCGCAGATATAACGAGGCGTAATCCATAAACTCACCATCAAGCTTCATCTCAAGATCTTCGGGACACTCAAAGTACGCTTCGCGGTATTCGTCCCGGCTCATCCACTCAGCAAACAGTTGAGTCAGATCGAACTCACGCCAGGTATGCCCTGCCACTTTAGTACGCACTTCGAATTCACGACGCTTCGCGCGAAGCTTGCGCTCGTCTTCTTTTGGATATACGACAAACATCGCCTTCTGCGCACCGGCGAGGTTGCGCTGCCAAGGGGCGGCGATATGTCGTTCGTATACCTCAGCGAGATCTTCAACTCGTCCCATGGCACTCCCTCAGTTCATCCGGTGTAAGAACAAGGTTAAAGCCCACATCAATGACATTGCCTGCGTACTTCAGATCCAGAAAACCGAGGCGTTTGGCATCCATAGCAAGAAAGACAAGGCCGTCCGAAGTGCTGCCTAGCACCTTCGCCCACAGTGTATTGAACAGACGCTGGCCTCGTAATCCCAATAGGTAGCCGAGAACCAATGCGTACGCAAGGGTAGCCGGCGTAGGCGAAACACTTTGCCGAACTTTGTTCACTCTCCCACGAAGGTGTCCAGATTGCGCCCAGCTTGACGAGGCGTTGCGTACAACCTTGTCGAGCGTACTGTCGTTGAGCCGGTCACCGACTGTGGCCATGACCGCTTCGGTCATCGACTGTCGCGACAACTCATCCCCTGGGCGCATAGACAACACGAGCGGTGCGGTGGCACGCAGGAGCGGATCGCGGGCGAGAGCGCACAGCAACGCGAGCAATGGACGGCCAGGCTTATCTGTTGCCCAGCATCTACGCAACAGGCGGAACAGTGGCACAGTGAGATCGAGCGCGTATAGCTCACCCAGCCGCTGATTGGTAAGTCGCCTCGTCGCGGTCGTTCGCTTGTCGGCGATGTTCTCGATGATTATGGCATCGGTATACGCCTCCCTCGAAGATTCGAGCGGCATGTTCGCCAACACAGTTTCCAATTCACTGAGCATCAGAGTCCGACTGGTGTGAGTTCCCTTGTCGCCAAACCGGAAACCGAAGTTAGCGGCCGCCGATGTTTCAGTGAAGCGGGGCAATGGAGAAGGATCATCAGCAATGAGAGACATGTTGGAAGTATAGCACTGCCCCGCACAAATCAACACCTCTCGCCGGCAAACTTGCCGGCATAGCCGCCCGTTGTGTTAAATTCGTGTGGTGGTCGGCTTTTTGACGGGTTGATCCAGTATGACCACAATCCGGACCGGACAGGTGAAAGAAAGTCTTTGTATACCGGCTGCTGTTCCCGCGGGCGTCACCTGAAAAGCATCGCCCGGGAGTACCTAATCGGTCCCGGCCTCTGACACAACCCCCTCTGCCCCACCGCTGACGAGCTGCAATCGGGGCTGTGTCAGTTCTGTCAGTGTCAGAGACCCAAGTTGTTCAGATTCAATCTGCTGGTATCGATGGCTGATCCGTTCGAGGATATCTCGAGCCATGGCCTTGAGCCATAGCAATGGCGGCATGGGATGGATCTTGCTGAACCGTGTGTAGTTTTGTCGACTATCCCCCTCAACAGTTGCCATTTCTACACACTCATAAGCATAAACCTTCAAATAATTTGAAGGTTTGCGCATGCTGACCCAAGCCCTTCTCTTGTGGCCACTCTCCCTATTCCAACCTATCGTGGACACGGGCCAACCTGCGGGCTTGTGGGCGAAGATTCCAAGCAATCCGCTGCTGGAATCTTGCCAATTGCACGCTCTCTTGAGCCCAAAGCTTTCGCGCTGCGCCAGGCACTGCACGCTCTGTGAATCACGCCACTTTCCCCCGGAGAAGAGTGAACTCGTCGACCATTCGATTCCCCCCGGCCCCATTGACAAACACGCCCTGTCACATTTGTGATGGGGCATGTTTGTGTACAGATCGCAAAAATAAAAAGGCCGACGGCATCTTTCGATGTGGTCGACTGGTCGCTCCGTAGAGCGTGGCCTGCGAATGTTGTCCCGAAGGACTCATCTTGTTACGACAAGACTCACAAACCGGGGTTGATTACACTATACTGAGGATACATGATGATTGATGCCTTGTCAAGGGTGCCCCTTCCCGTATTCTGAGAAGAAGACCCGCTGGCGATCTTTTGTTTGTGCCGGTGTAATCAACCCCGGCCTGGGAGCAAGTCGCAACTAGATTTCAGTATGCTGCAGCATCGGTCTTACAACCAATTTTGTGCCGCGCGCTGATATCTATGGGTACAGTGTAGACACAGAATACTTTTTGTCGATGTTGAATCTAGGAAACAATTTGATTTCCCCAAATACCCCCCCTAGGCTCAAAAAAAGCCCTCCTCGTTGCGAGAGGAAGGCTCGTGGGCCGGTAGCACAATGGTAGTGCGATGACCTTATACCTCATTGGTTGTGGGTTCGAATCCCATCCGGTCCATTCTAAGCCTTGATACACAAAGGATCAAGAGCATACACTCCACTCTGAACGGAGTACGAACATGCGCACACTCGGACTTGATATCGGCACCACTTCTATCGGCTGGACTGTTCTTGATGATTCAGGAAAAACCGGCACGATCATCGCCTCTGGCGTGCGTATCTTTCCCGAAGGAGTGGATCGAGATCAGCAGGGGGGCGAGCAATCCAAGACGCAGACCCGGCGAGAATCTCGCGGGGCCCGCCGACAGATCGCCCGGCGAGCGAGACGCAAACGGTTTTTGATTCGGTATCTGCAATCGGTTGGGCTATTGCCGACCGACGAAACAGAACTCGAAGAAGTGATCGGGATGAATCCGTATCCGCTCCGGGCTAGGGCACTCGATGAACAGCTCTCAGCGTATGAAATCGGGCGGGTGTTGATTCACTTGAACCAACGGCGAGGGTTCTTGTCGAATCGCAAGACGGACAAGGCCAAGCCGAGCGAGACCAAGGGGATGCTCGCAGAGATCAGTGCGCTGGCGGGTCGGATTGATGGGACGGGATGCCAAACGCTTGGGGAGTATCTTCATAAGATCGGCACGGGTGAGATTGAGTCGTCTGAGGATGAACCAAAGGGCATCCGCAATCGGCATACTCGGCGTGACATGTATGAACACGAGTTTGAGACGATCTTCGATCGGCAACAGGCCCATCATCCTGAGCTGCTCAGCGATGATGTTCATGATCGGATTCATCGACGGATATTTTTTCAACGCAAGATGTATTGGCCCAAGAGTGTGGTCGGGCGTTGTGATCTCGAACGCCGACTCAAGCGATGCCCCGTCGCCGACCGCGCGGCACAGCGGTTCCGCATTGTCCAAGAAGTCAATAATCTCAAGATCGTTGACCGTTCGACTGGCGAAGAACGCCGACTCATCCCGGAAGAGCGAACGATCACCATCAACTACCTCTCGACAGCAAAGACAAGATCATTCGACCAGATTCGTAAGAAACTCAAGTTCACCGAAGAGGTCCGATTCAACTTTGAGAAAGATGATGGCGGCGGTCGCGACAAACTCCAAGGGCACTTTACAGATGCGACACTCTCAGGGAAGAATGTCTTGGGCAAGGGCTACTGGGATATTGATGATCGGATCAAAGATCGTATCGTCAAAATTCTGATCGAGGAAGATCGTGAGGATGTTGCAATCTCGGCGCTCATCAACGAGTGCGGTCTTGACCATGAGCAAGCCGAATGTGCAAGTGGTGCGCACCTGCCCGACAGCTATGCCAATCACTCCAAGTATGTCATCAAGAAACTCCTGCCTTACCTTGAGGAAGGCAAGTTTTATATGGGCAATGACGAATCGGATTCAGCACTCCACGCTGCCGGGTATCTGCGCCCAGATGAACAGGTGATCGACCAGCAATCACTGCTTCCACCATCGCCCGACCTTCCCAATCCGATTGTTCGTCAGGCACTCGTCGAAGTCCGCAAAACCGTCAACGCCATCATCCGTGAACACTGCAAAGATCGAGCTGACAATGATGAAAGGCCGTTCGATCGGATTCATGTCGAACTGGCGCGTGAGACAAAGAACTCGTTTGAGAAGCGCAAAGAGATTCGATTTGAGAATGCCAAACGGCGCAAGATCCGCGAACATGCTGGTGACGAGATTGCCAACGCAGGTGATAGAGTCACGCGGAGCAAGATCAATAAATATCTCCTCTGGGATGAACAAAATCGGACTTGTGTGTATTCGGGAAAATCAATCTCATTCAAGCAGATGCTCTCCGATGCCACCGATGTTGACCACATCCTCCCACGGTGGCGATCGCTCGATGATTCGATGGGAAACAAAGCCGTCGTATTCCGCAATGAAAATGCCGCCAAAGGCGACAAAACACCCTACGAGTGGCTCGCAGATTCCGACCCAGAAAAATACGACGAGGTCTGCTTCCGTGCATGGAAACTCGGCAACCACAAATACCGCCGATTCAAACAGCAAGAACTCGAACTCGATCAGTTCGTTGCCCGCCAGCTTGTCGATACGCAATACATCTCTCGTTGTGTCACACAGTATCTCAAATGCCTTGGTGCCAAGATGGTCATGCCTCGAGGTTCGATGACCGCTGAACTCCGAAGACGATGGGAACTCAACAACATTCTTTCCGATGACGGCGAGAAAACCCGCGCCGATCATCGTCACCATGCCGTCGATGCCATCACGATTGCGTTGATTACCCAAGCCCGCATCCAGCGCTTCGCCAAATCTCGCGGCGACGGCCAACTGTGCCCTTGGCCAGATCTGCGACAGCAGGCGGAGCAATCGGTGATGGATATCAAGATTTCTCATCGGGTGCTCCGCCGATTGTCCGGCGCACTCCACGAAGACACTTTCTATGGCCCAACTCAAAAATACAAAGGGACCGATCCAGAGCACTGCATCCCACCGGGGAGTATTGGGCATGGCATCAATCGGATGCACGCCAAAGACTGGACCGAGGATTCAGGCACATTTGTTCGGCGGAAAGTGATCGCCGAGGTCAAGAATGCCAAGCATCTTGCCAAAGTCCGCGACAAAGGCATCCATGAGATTCTTGCAAACCACCTGAGGGGCATAGATGTCGATCCGTTCGGTAAGGCCGCCTATCCCAAGGGCTGTTTCGAGGGCGACAACGCTCCCACCATGCCCAGCGGCGTACCCATCAAACGGGTCCGTCTCCTCGAAAACAAATCCACGCTTCGCCAGGTAAGCGATCGACGAGATTTCCACTACACCCAGCCGGGCAACAACCACCACATCACCTATCGCGAGAACATGGACAAGAAGGGCAACCCAACATGGATCGGCGAAGTGACCACCATGTGGGATGCTGCTGTACGCGGCCGCACCAAAGTCAACGGAAAATCACTCCCCCTCGTCGACCAATCCGATACCGAGGCGGGCAACTTTGTCATGAGCTTATCGATCGGCGAACTCTTTGAGATCGATGATCCCAAGGGCGAGTTGGGGCGGATTTTATGTGTGGTACGGAAGATTGATCAAACAGGAAGACTGCACTACAAGTTGCATATCGACGCAAGAACTTCTGGCGAACTCTCACCGCTCAATCTCTATGTATCGCCTAAGCAGATGCATGAAAACAAAACCCGCAAGGTCACTGTCACCCCGGTTGGCCAAATCCGTTGGGCCAATGACTGATTCGACTGATTCGACTGATTTGCCCGTCCGGTCCCGCCGATAACCCCGGCATGGCCAGACGAACCATCGAGATCAGTGCCGAGCGTGCGCACCTTGCGATCGAGCACAACCAGCTGCTCATCATCCGCGATGGACAATCTCGGCGTGATCTTGAGATGCGTCAGCGCGTTGCTTGCGAAGACCTAGGCATTCTGGTCGTCGATCATCGTGAGGTGACCTACACGCACGCCGCGCTGGCAACGCTGGCCGATCACGGTGCATCACTTGTCGTGTGTTCAGACGACCACCTCCCCGCCGCCATCATGCTTCCGATCTCATCGCACACCGAACAAATCTGGCGTATTCAAGATCAGATTGATTGCTCAAAGGTGCTCAAAAAACAACTCTGGACGAAACTGGTCAAAGCCAAGATTCGTGCGCAGGCCGAGAATCTCGAACCCGATACTCCAGCCCGTCGCCGGTTGATTCAGATGGTCAAGGAGGTCAAATCCGACGACACGACCAATGTTGAAGCCCAGGCCGCCCGTGTGTATTGGCAGGCACTGTTTCCACCGAAGGGTGATTTCAAGTTCAAGCGTTCTCCGGGTCAACGCAAACCGCCAAATGCGTTTCTTGACTATGGCTACGCAATACTCAGAGCCGCGATCGCCCGAGCGTTGGTCGGCGCCGGATTAATGCCCGCGATTGGGATTCACCATTCCAACCGCTCCAACGCTTTTTGTTTGGCAGACGATCTCATCGAACCACTCCGCCCCATGATCGACCGAAGAGTCCGTGAGATCGTCAAATCTGGCAGCCAATACCTCGATCAGCAAACCAAAGCCCAACTCCTCCTCACCCTCACGGCCACCGTCTCGATCGCCCCGCCGGGTGAGGAACCCACGATTGGGCCTCTCGATGCCGCCCTTGTCCGGTATACCGCGTCCTTGGCCCGCTCCTATGGCTCTGGGCAAGAGTCTTTGCTCATCCCTATCGAAGTCCCTCCTGAGGACGAATAAACCATGCCAGCATTCAGTGGATACCGATTTATGTGGGTTCTCGCCATGTTCGATCTTCCGACAGACACCAAAGCCGGGCGCAGGCACTATACCCAGTTCCGCAAGGTTCTCTTGAAGGATGGGTTTGCAATGATGCAGTATTCGGTGTATATTCGTCATTGTGCAAGCCGAGAAAATGCGGCTGTACACATCGCCCGGATCGAACGAGCGATCCCACCAGATGGAGAAGTCCGTGTCATCACCATTACCGATAAACAGTTTGAACGGATGCGAATTTTCTGGGGCAAAAAGCGTCGAACGCCAGAAGCCCCGCCTGCCCAACTCGAGTTATTTTGACCTCGAATCGCCCTATCTCCTTATCCCGCCTGCATTTCCGAGGAAGCTAGTGTAATCAACCCCGGCCTGAAAGCAAGTCGCAACCCAAGCGCCGGTTGGGTCTGCCTCGCTCGAAGTGTAATCAACCCCGGCCTGAAAGCAAGTCGCAACTCTAAGTTTTACACACTCCACGATCGGCGAGTGTAATCAACCCCGGCCTGAAAGCAAGTCGCAACTAGGGCTTGCCTCGAATCAAGTTCGGCGGCAGTGTAATCAACCCCGGCCTGAAAGCAAGTCGCAACCCATGACGGTGCCTCCGTTCGAAGCCATTCAGTGTAATCAACCCCGGCCTGAAAGCAAGTCGCAACACCGCGATACCTTGGTTGTTCCGGAAGAAAGTGTAATCAACCCCGGCCTGAAAGCAAGTCGCAACCGATCGTCTGCATCAAGCCGCTGATTGTAGAGTGTAATCAACCCCGGCCTGAAAGCAAGTCGCAACACGGTCGATCGACTCAATCAACTCAATCGAGTGTAATCAACCCCGGCCTGAAAGCAAGTCGCAACATTCTTTTGCATCATATGCCTCCGGCCTTAAGTGTAATCAACCCCGGCCTGAAAGCAAGTCGCAACGCCGACGAGAGCATAATGATATCCCATCTGAGTGTAATCAACCCCGGCCTGAAAGCAAGTCGCAACCTCACGGTTGGGCGGCTCGCCTTGAGCACTAGTGTAATCAACCCCGGCCTGAAAGCAAGTCGCAACACAACCTTGAACAACGCCGTGTACGATGTCAGTGTAATCAACCCCGGCCTGAAAGCAAGTCGCAACAAGTCGATTTTGCGCCATACACAGCCATCAAGTGTAATCAACCCCGGCCTGAAAGCAAGTCGCAACAATGCAGTCACTACGAGCATGACAGTTGAAGTGTAATCAACCCCGGCCTGAAAGCAAGTCGCAACCCGCCGACAATCGCCTTGGCAATCTCGTCAAGTGTAATCAACCCCGGCCTGAAAGCAAGTCGCAACTATGGGTGGGATGTCCCCGAAGGAATCCCGAGTGTAATCAACCCCGGCCTGAAAGCAAGTCGCAACACATCAATAGGATTAAGAACTGTACCTACTAGTGTAATCAACCCCGGCCTGAAAGCAAGTCGCAACGCGATTTCGCGTGCTCACGCTCGGGGGTTTAGTGTAATCAACCCCGGCCTGAAAGCAAGTCGCAACATCTCTGGGAGGCAACTGTCAGCTACGCATAGTGTAATCAACCCCGGCCTGAAAGCAAGTCGCAACAGAATGCTGTGGATAACTCGTCGTAGACCAAGTGTAATCAACCCCGGCCTGAAAGCAAGTCGCAACAATCATCTTGACACCATCACTTATGACCGCAGTGTAATCAACCCCGGCCTGAAAGCAAGTCGCAACCAGTCTGATCGATCACCGGCATTGATGATGAGTGTAATCAACCCCGGCCTGAAAGCAAGTCGCAACACACAAGCCAGATCAGGTGTGCTATCGATAAGTGTAATCAACCCCGGCCTGAAAGCAAGTCGCAACCTTGTGACCGCACTAGGCGCAGAACCACTGAGTGTAATCAACCCCGGCCTGAAAGCAAGTCGCAACCCATTCAGCTTCGGGTGCCTGATTCGGATTAGTGTAATCAACCCCGGCCTGAAAGCAAGTCGCAACTCTGTGTCAGCGCTGACTGGATCGTCATAGAGTGTAATCAACCCCGGCCTGAAAGCAAGTCGCAACTGGCAGAATCAAATGCCGCGATCACCGCAGAGTGTAATCAACCCCGGCCTGAAAGCAAGTCGCAACGCAGAGGATTCGATGGGAGCAAGAGTTGCAAGTGTAATCAACCCCGGCCTGAAAGCAAGTCGCAACTGACATGATCGCTAGAACAACACAAAAACAAGTGTAATCAACCCCGGCCTGAAAGCAAGTCGCAACGCTGGTTGGTCGTCGGCGGTTGCGGTTGAAGTGTAATCAACCCCGGCCTGAAAGCAAGTCGCAACTCGAAAGGAATCCACCCCATGATGAAGATCAGTGTAATCAACCCCGGCCTGAAAGCAAGTCGCAACTCTCGCGGGCGCGATATCTACTACCCTCACAGTGTAATCAACCCCGGCCTGAAAGCAAGTCGCAACCCATAGAAGAACTTGCCAGTGGCACCCTGCAGTGTAATCAACCCCGGCCTGAAAGCAAGTCGCAACACATCCCAATCGAGCCCGAGCTCTCGCCTGAGTGTAATCAACCCCGGCCTGAAAGCAAGTCGCAACCCTATGCGTATGCTCGCTATCTTGCTCTTGAGTGTAATCAACCCCGGCCTGAAAGCAAGTCGCAACATCCAGCCCGGCGGTATCGAATCCACGAAGAGTGTAATCAACCCCGGCCTGAAAGCAAGTCGCAACCGCGATCGGCGTTGTCGAATTGGGATTTACAGTGTAATCAACCCCGGCCGGAAAGCAAGTCGCAACGCGAGGGCTGATCTGCATGGCGGCCCTCGCAGTGTAATCAACCCCGGCCTGAAAGCAAGTCGCAACCGAATGGCTGACCTTGTCCTAGCAGCCTCTAGTGTAATCAACCCCGGCCTGAAAGCAAGTCGCAACGATGAGCCATATCCAGAGGCATTGTTTGGGAGTGTAATCAACCCCGGCCTGAAAGCAAGTCGCAACGGCAAACTCTGCTCGCTCTTCGATGCTTGCAGTGTAATCAACCCCGGCCTGAAAGCAAGTCGCAACAGGCGACGTCGTGGTATCAAAGCATGATCGAGTGTAATCAACCCCGGCCTGAAAGCAAGTCGCAACACCAGACAACCGACCCTCGGCTTTCATTGAGTGTAATCAACCCCGGCCTGAAAGCAAGTCGCAACAAGCACCGCAACGCTCCCCGTCACCATCGAGTGTAATCAACCCCGGCCTGAAAGCAAGTCGCAACTGTCGTTCAAGTACCCTCATTGTTTTTGTCAGTGTAATCAACCCCGGCCTGAAAGCAAGTCGCAACGAGAAACAACCAAACCAGTTGGCGACTTCAAGTGTAATCAACCCCGGCCTGAAAGCAAGTCGCAACGGGGAGTGTTGTTGACGCTCAAAAGGCGTTAGTGTAATCAACCCCGGCCTGAAAGCAAGTCGCAACCCGGTGTGAGTGTTCTAGCCATACACCCATAGTGTAATCAACCCCGGCCTGAAAGCAAGTCGCAACACAGGGCACGGAATCAACATCGGCAAGCGTAGTGTAATCAACCCCGGCCTGAAAGCAAGTCGCAACACCGAGTTCGGCGTATGGGATTGTGATGAAGTGTAATCAACCCCGGCCTGAAAGCAAGTCGCAACAACCAATTCCCGACCTCGGCGTGGTAGTAAGTGTAATCAACCCCGGCCTGAAAGCAAGTCGCAACAGAAATCGCGATGCTCGTCGGCCATCGAACAGTGTAATCAACCCCGGCCTGAAAGCAAGTCGCAACGCTGAATGTGAGATTGATATCAATCTTGCCAGTGTAATCAACCCCGGCCTGAAAGCAAGTCGCAACCATACCTCAACGATAGCCCAGACGATTATGAGTGTAATCAACACCGGCCTGAAAGCAAGTCGCAACCATGTGGTGCGTAGATGTAGACATTGAGCCAGTGTAATCAACCCCGGCCTGAAAGCAAGTCGCAACCACTATTGACAACCACCGATAAAAACTGTTAGTGTAATCAACCCCGGCCTGAAAGCAAGTCGCAACCTATGCGGACATATGCACGATGGCATCGAGAGTGTAATCAACCCCGGCCTGAAAGCAAGTCGCAACCACGGGTCTGGATGCCGTTCACCATTGCGTAGTGTAATCAACCCCGGCCTGAAAGCAAGTCGCAACCCACGACATCGAGACGGTCTTGAGCTTCCCAGTGTAATCAACCCCGGCCTGAAAGCAAGTCGCAACTACAAACCAGAACTCAACTCAACAGTGTTGAGTGTAATCAACCCCGGCCTGAAAGCAAGTCGCAACACGGCGATGGGTGATGTTGCTTATGAACGAAGTGTAATCAACCCCGGCCTGAAAGCAAGTCGCAACTGCGTGGAGGTCAGCGTCAATCTTGATGTAGTGTAATCAACCCCGGCCTGAAAGCAAGTCGCAACGTCTTGGTGCGTTGGAAACCGTCTGCGCCTAGTGTAATCAACCCCGGCCTGAAAGCAAGTCGCAACGAAAAAATGTTCGGGATCATCTCCGATATCAGTGTAATCAACCCCGGCCTGAAAGCAAGTCGCAACTAATGCTCAAGCTGATTCTGCTGGCTTAAAGTGTAATCAACCCCGGCCTGAAAGCAAGTCGCAACGAATCGCGTTGACGCTGATCCAGATTGGCCAGTGTAATCAACCCCGGCCTGAAAGCAAGTCGCAACCCGACAGAACTTGTAGACTGTGTCCGTCGAAGTGTAATCAACCCCGGCCTGAAAGCAAGTCGCAACACGACTTCGGTCGTCCACATTCTCCGGCCAAGTGTAATCAACCCCGGCCTGAAAGCAAGTCGCAACACTCATCAACGCAGCATCGCTCGCTAAAGAAGTGTAATCAACCCCGGCCTGAAAGCAAGTCGCAACGTCAAGCAACTTGGTGGCCGCCCATTCGATAGTGTAATCAACCCCGGCCTGAAAGCAAGTCGCAACTGGGAACGGACTGTTGGATTCTGTACAAACAGTGTAATCAACCCCGGCCTGAAAGCAAGTCGCAACACCGCTCCAATCGTATTCCATCCAAGTAGGAGTGTAATCAACCCCGGCCTGAAAGCAAGTCGCAACGATGCGCATGGGGGGGAGCTATGCCACCGAAAGCAGTACGACCTGACGCGCGTGTTGAATCAACTCTCCTTCACACACCAAAGACTCTACAGCATCATATACTGCTGGGCGTGTAGCATTTGTCTGGCGGGCGAGTTCAGTAATTGAAGATGCAGAACCGTCAAGATCGAGGGTGAAGACTTCGAGGATACTGCAACGGAGATCGCCCCGGCGGATCAGTCTGGGGAGAAGCGATGGGTTATGGGTTCTGATCCAACTTGATGGACAGATCGCATCGTGTTTGAGTTGAATCGCAGGCGACCACAGCCCCCACTTCTTTGAGAGTTCGCTCGCGGTTTGTTGAGCGATTTCGATCAGGGCGGGCTTGGTACGAAATGAAACCGAGAGCGGACTCGGATCAGCCGATGGGATGCATACCTTGCACAGCCGACGCAGTTCGGCGGGGGCACCGTGTTCGACCGCTGTTTCGAGCAGCAAGCCGAGGGCGGGTTGGTGTTCTGGTTCGAGTTCTTCGACGATCAGCCTCTTGAGGCGATGACGGGCGACATACAGCCCATGCTCGACGAGCCAGGTCGATACCAACGGCAAGAGTCGCCCATTGTGATGGAGTTGGCGCGCGGTCTCAAGCAACAAGCGTTCGAGATCGGGCGTAGCCGATGCGGGGGCAGAGTTGAACAACACGCCGAGGCGTGCCCATTGAGATTCGATCGTGTTATTCATGTGTGCCTCCTCGCAACGAATCGAGAATGGCCCGTTCTTTGTCGTAGCACTTGGCATCAAGGTCTTCGGCTTCGAGTCGGTCAAGATGATCGGAAACGAAATCGAGCTCTTGCTCGGTCGGTTTGATGGCCTGCAAATCTTCAAGGTCGTACTGGCGTGTGATGGCACTCACAATCTTTGATGCGATCAAATCCTTTCGGCTAATGATCCGAACATCCAAAGGCCCGAACCGACCAATCTCGACCGCCCGATCTTCCCAACCAAGGGCGAAGCAGTTCTGATAGATTCGACTTTCTCGGTTCAGCCAACCCTTGGGAAGATCAAGTTCCCCAGCGACTTTGGCGACGGCTTCTTGGAGCAAGTCCCAAGATTCATCGTCCACATTGTTGAGCACATCACAATCGGCGGTCGTCCGACTTTGGTTCAGGTATTGGCCGAGCAATCCGGCGACACCATCGGCGATGATGATCCGGATCGGTTTGGTGATCCCTTGCCCATCGAGATAAGCACCCGTTATTCGGATGGCTTCGAGTGCGAGATGTTGATCGAGGCTTCTTAGCATGACTAGTATTACTATACACTAGTCGACGGAATTGTGTTCCCTAATCGACAAAAATACGGAAAATAGCCCCTTCTGTCAGTTCTGGCAGCACCCCTGGGGTACTTCTCGCCACTACGGGCACCTGTTTCCGCCCAGTCGCCAACCTCTCTCCAAGGCTTGGGGTTCAGCCTACCCAAGCGGATGCTGTCAACGAGAACAACGGTTATCGTCCCGCACCGATGCGCAAGATTGATCCCTGATGGATTCGCCGAAGTCATCGAGCTCAAGTCCGGCACTTCGCTCCAGATAAAGGGGCTCATTATCACCGCGATCCAGCCGAAACACTGGGGTGCCCGGTCGCTGATAGACCGCAGGCGGGGCGTCAACTCGTACCTGGTCGAATCTGCGAATCAACGGATTCTCTTTGCAGGCGATACGGCACACACGGATGCGTACCGGGACATCCACCTTGTCGATCTGGCGGTCTTCGGCATCGGTGCCTACGACCCATGGGACCACATGCACGCAACCCCGGAGCAAGCATGGGCGATGTTCCAAGAAGTTGAAGCCCGATACCTGCTCCCAATCCACCACTCCACATTTGAACTCAGCGATGAGCCAATCGACGAACCTCTCTCCAGACTCTACCCAGAAGCCGGGAAGGGGCGTTCATCAATCATCGAGCCGGCTCTCGGTGAGATTGCAGTCATCAATACTTCCCCTTCAGCAAGCACTCAATAGACGAAGGCGACTGCTGCAACGCGCCGCCGATTGGTCATGGGTGCCGATGCGAGTGACGGCTTGAATGCCGGTTCGCTTTCTCAAGCATCATCAGGAAGTTCATTGCCGGATCGGAAAACTGGGTTTCGTGGAGTATGTGCCAATGCTCGCGGAGGTATTCGGTGACAAAGTGCCTCATGTGTCCAAGGGTGATGACATGAACTCCATGCCCGGGATTGTTCTCGACATACGACGCAAAGATAAGCATGCGGACATGGTGACCGCTTGGTGTAACTCCGCGCCCGTTGGCAAGCAGATCCTCTACAACCTCTTTCGTCTGATCGTGCGAGCAAGAGCCAAACCGAGCCAACGCCGCGCGAATAACGCCCGGGTCGTGTGCCCCGCGATTTAGATGGGCGGCCCCCTGCTTGACCTCCCCAATAATAAACTCAACATGATCTGAGCTTACACCGAGTTCGGGATCAACCGTGCCGATCATCTCACCATGCTGCCCCCGAGGAATAAGCCGACCGGCACCAGGGAACCGGACTGCGAGGATATCGAGATCGGTCACCGATCGAACCCCGTTGTGACCGATGGCCTCAATGATCGGGTAGTCGGTAATCACGAAGAAGCCGTTGAGTTTGAGGTAACTCCGAACTAGAGCAACTGCACTATCCATCTGGGATTCCTTGATCAGGGGATCGGGGTTTGCGAAGTAGTTTCCAGAGTGGGGAACGATGACCCCACAAATCCTGTAAACCCAACCAACAAAAATTGTGCACCAATGGTCACCAGAATGAGCCCCATAAACCTGGTAAGCAGCCGCAATGGACGCCCGCCGAAGCGATCGGCAATCTGAGAAGCAAACGAAAGACATACCCGCAGAACAACCACCGTCATCAGAACAGCACCCAGTGTCAATAGAATCGCTTCGGGTGCTTTCAGCGAACTCGTCGCCGAGAGTGTGATTGCTGTCGCAATCGAGCCAGGTCCAGCGACCAAGGGCATTGCGAATGGAACAAGCACGCGATCTTCTTGATCTGATTCATGCACAGAATCATCGTGGATGCCTGATGTTGCCCCCTTGAGCATATCGAGGCCCATGAGCAGAATAATAATTCCACCTCCGAACCGAAAGGCATCAAGCCCGACGCCAAATATTCGCAGCACACTCGTGCCCACAAGCACCGCTCCCCCAAGAATCGCAAAGACCGCAAAGCTAGCAATAAAGGCCGATTTCCGCTGCTGGGCTCGGGTCATTCCCTCAGTAATCGAGGCAAAGAGTGGTGAAGCGGCGATCGGATTGACAATCGCGAGCATCGCAACCAATGCATGTATAGAGTAGGTAAGCACAGTGATCCTCTCAGAATCGGGAAAACAATCAACCCAAACAAATACTAGGGAGCATGCAATGACTGACTCTGGCAAGCGAAGAAAAAGACTCCTCGTCCTGATCATCGTTCTCCTCGTGATCATCGGGGGGGGCGTGAGTTGGTCGAAACTGAGCGGAAATGTAGTTCAAACCGATACTCTCACGCTCTATGGCGTGACGGATATCCGCGAAACCCACCTCGCTTTCAGAGTCTCCGATCGGCTCGATTCGATGCTCGTCGATGAGGGGGATCAAATCCAAGCAGGGCAGGTCCTCGCCAAACTCGATACCACTCTCCTTGATGCGATCCTCACAGAGTACGAGTCACTTACCGAATCTGCAGCTCAGACACTCGCCCGATTGAAGAGCGGCTCTCGACCAGAAGAGATCACTCATGGGCAGGCCGCAGTTCGTGAAGCGGTCGTCAAAATGAACGATGCCAAGCGCAAACTCGATGAGGTACTCCGCATGGAGAACGAGGGGGCGGCCTCGCAGCGTGAGATCGAATCGACCAAGGCCGGGTACGCCGGAAGCAAAGACCGGGTAGCCCTGCTCGAAGCTGACCTCGCGTTGTTGATCGCCGGGCCTCGAGTAGAAGACATCGCCAAAGCCCATGCCGATCTGCAAGCGGCCAATGCACGAGTCACACTCGCAGCACAACGACTTGAAGATGCGGTGCTCAAGGCCCCGGTGAATGGGATCATCCGTGCGCGCTTGCACGAACCTGGCGAGATGGTCGGGCCGACAACCCCGGTACTCCTGCTCGCCCAGTCCGATCCGGTCTGGGTCCGGGTATATATCGAAGAATCAGACCTCGGGCGGGTGACGCTCGGGATGAAGGCAGACATCTCAATCGATTCACACCCAGGAAAATCCTTCGAGGGCTGGCTTGGCAGCATCTCCCCCACCGCCGAGTTCACCCCAAAGCCCATCGCCACCGAAGAACTCCGAACCCGGCTGGTCTATCAGGCGCGGGTCTTTGTGCATGATCCCGGGCAAATCTTCAAGCTCGGGATGCCTGCAACAGTCGTGCTCAAACCCAACCAGCAAGGCACCGGGCCAGAATCAAATCCAACCCCATGAACACGGTGCTCGATCAAACCAGTGCACAGTACGCAACCACTGCACACCAGACCCCGGCCATCGAGTTCGCCGGAGTCTGCAAGGGCTTCACGGTGCGCAAGAAAATCACCGAAGCATTGCGCGAACTCAGTTTCACGATGTCCAGCGGGCAAGTCGTGGCGTTGATCGGACCCGATGGGGCGGGAAAAACCACGCTCATGCGGCTGGCCGCCGGGCTGCTGCACCCCGAGCAGGGGACCATCCGTATCTTTGGTGCTGACACAGTCCTCGACCCTGACGGCGTGCGATCAACCATCGGATACATGCCCCAGCGGTTCGGGCTTTATGAAGACCTTACCGTCGAGCAAAATCTGAATCTCTATGCCGATCTCCAAGGCGTGATGCCCCGCGATCGAGCCAAACGATTTGCCACGCTCTTGGCGATGGGCGGGCTAACCCCGTTTACTTCCCGTCTTGCCGGGCGGCTCTCGGGAGGGATGAAACAAAAACTCGGGCTGATCTGCACCCTCCTCCGCACACCCAAACTCCTGCTCCTCGACGAGCCCACCGTCGGGGTCGATCCTGTTTCGCGCCAAGAGCTCTGGGCCATCATCGATCACGCAACACGCGAGGATGGGATGTCCGTGCTGATGAGCACCGCGTATCTTGATGAAGCCGAACGCTGCGACCGTGTGCTGATCTTGCATGAGGGTCAACTCTTGGCCCAAGGCACGCCCACTGAGTTTGCAAGCCGCGTCCAAGGGCGTGTCTACACAATCGATGTAAGCGACGAAGATCGAAAGCAAGCCCAACGCCTGGCATCTTGTCAACCTGGGGTTGTCGATACCTTGCTCAGAGGCACCCGCCTCCGGCTCGTGCTTGATCAAAATGCTGACCGATCGACCCTCAGCGCCCAACTCGGTTCGCTCATACACAGCCCCCCCCGTTTCGAAGATTCTTTCATCGACCTGCTCAAGACCAAGAGCCAATCGCCCCAAGAAAACACGCGGCCCCAGGTTCAGCAAACACCACCAGCGAGCGATCAAAGCACCGAAGAAGTTATCCGAGTCGATGAAATCTGCAAGACCTTCGGGACATTCAAGGCCGTCGACCGCGTCTCCTTTCGAGTCCGACGCGGCGAAGTCTTCGGCTTGCTGGGTGCCAACGGGGCCGGGAAGACGACATGCTTTAGGATGCTCTGTGGCTTGCTCCCATCAACCGACGGACAAATGACCGTCGCGGGTATCAACATGCGCCGGGCTCGATCCAAGGCCCGCGCCAAAATTGGGTATATGTCTCAGGGCTTCGCGCTCTACCGCGAGTTGACCGTCGCTCGAAACCTGAGTTTTTTCGCCGGTGCCTACGGTCTCCGTGGTAAGCGAATGAAAGAACGGATCACCTGGGCCGTCAACGAGTTTGATCTTGGGCCGGTCCTCCACGCACGGAGTGATCGACTCTCCCTTGGCTACAAGCAGCGGCTGGCCTTTGCGTGTTCGTTAATGCACCAGCCAGAGATTCTCTTCCTTGACGAACCCACCTCCGGCGTTGACCCGCTCGCCCGGCGTGAGTTCTGGCGAAGGATCGACAATCTCTCAAGCCAAGGCGTGACGACGCTGGTGACGACGCACTTTATGGAGGAAGCAGAATACTGCGACCATCTGGTCATCATGGTTTCAGGACGGGTCGCCGCTGCAGGCACCCCCGATGACATCCGTCTGTTGGGATCAAGAGCCAGCGAGCAAAGCCCGAGCATGGAAGAAGCGTTCCTCACAATTGTGCGCAACCAATCAACACACAAGGTAGGCCCATGAGCATACCCACACCTTTTTCACACGCAGCCCATGCCCGTCGGCTCAGGCTCCGCGGGCTGATGATCAAAGAGTTCCTCCAGATCCTGCGTGACCCCTCCGCCCTCGGGATCGCCTTCGCACTCCCCGTCATCCTTTTGATCCTCTTTGGTTATGGCGTGTCGCTCAACGCCGAGGGAGTCCGCATCGCGATTGTCGCCGACCAACCGAGCCACGAATCGACTTCGCTGGCGGGCTCTTTCGGTCGCAGCCGATATTTCAATCCCATCATCCTTCCCGATTTCAAAGCCGCCCAGAGCGAACTGGCCAATCGTCGAATCGACGCCATCATTCACCTGCAAAGCGACTTTACCAGCAAAGTCCACGATCCGCTCACCCCCGCCCCCATCCAACTCATCGTCAACGGCGTAGACGCCAACACCGCCCGACAGATCCAGGGTTATGTCAGCGGCGTGTGGAATAAGTGGCTCATTCAACAGAGCAGAACCGCCGGGCAAGCCCCCGCCCAGACCATTGTCCCCGAGACCCGAATCTGGTTCAACGAAGAGATCAGAAGCCGCAACTTTCTCGTGCCCGGTTTGATCGCGGTCATCATGACCCTCATCGGGGCGTTGTTGACTTCAATGGTCATCGCGCGCGAATGGGAACGAGGCACGATGGAATCGCTGCTGACGACCCCGGTGCGGATGGACGAGTTTCTGCTGAGCAAACTCGTGCCGTACTTCATACTGGGTATGGGCGGCATGGCGATCTCATTGGCGACTGCGGTGTGGTTGTTTGGTGTTCCCTTGCGGGGATCTGTGGTGATCCTCACGGTGGCGTCTTCTATATTTATGCTCGCCGCTGTCGGGATGGGATTATTGATCTCAACTGTGGCCAAGAGCCAGTTCCTTGCTGGTCACATCGCCATCGTCACGACCTTTCTTCCCGCCTTTATTCTCTCGGGCTTCATCTTTGATATCCGGAGCATGCCGATGCCGATCCAGATGCTTACACACATCGTCCCGGCAAGGTATTTCGTGGCAATATTGCAATCTTCATTCCTCGCAGGTGATATTGCCGCGATCGTGCTACCCAACGCCGGGGCATTGTTGCTCATGGCGATCATCTTTCTGGTTCTGGTGCGTCGTCGCTCCTCACGGTTGATCGGATAATCGCATGGGTATGCAGCTACTGAGCTTGATTGTCAAGGAGTTCATCGCCATCCTTGGCGACCCTCGCAGCCGAATGGTGGTGCTGGTGCCGCCGATTCTCCAGGTGCTTGTGTTTGGGTACGCCGCGACTTATGACCTCAACCACATCCCCTATGCAGTGCTCAACGAAGACGGCGGGCACGCATCCCGATCGCTGGTTGCCCGCTTTGATGGTTCGCCAAACTTCGAGCGTGTTGCAACCCTGCAGAGTGTCGAAGAGATCGACGAGCTAGTCGATACCCGCCAGACGCTACTGGTTCTTCATATCGACCAGGAGTTCAGCACTGACCTCTCGGCGGGGCGGAGCCCGGTCGTACAGTTCATTGTCGATGGGCGCAACTCGAACACGGCACTCATCGCCGCAAACGATGCTCAATCCATCGTGTCGGACTATGCCTATGAGCTGCTCGGAAGTGTTGGGAGGCAAGGCCCCGACGCGGTGCTCGTTGACCGGGTCTGGTACAACCCGAACCTGCTGAGCCGATGGTTTATCGTTCCCGGGATTGTTGGATTGCTCACGATGGTGGTGACGACGATGGTGACTTCGCTCTCGATCGCTCGCGAGCGTGAGCTGGGCACGCTCGACCAACTGCTTGTCACACCGATGCGTTCGTGGGAGATTGTTCTGGGCAAAGCGATCCCGCCGTTTATCATCGGCGTTGTGGAAGCGGGTTTCATTGTCTGGGTTGCCGTTTATTGGTTCCATGTCCCGTTCCGGGGGAACTTGGGGACGCTGTTGATCGGAATCGCCTGTTTCTTGCTCTCGGCCATTGGTGTGGGATTGGCGATTTCATCGCTTGCCAGGACCATGCAACAGGGTTTACTCGGCGCGTTTATGTTCCTTGTGCCTGCGGTGATTCTCTCGGGCTTTGCCACCCCGATCGCCAACATGCCTCATCTTGTTCAGCAGCTCACATTGCTCAATCCGCTGCGATACTACATGGTCGTGCTCCGAGGCGTGTTCCTCGAAGGGGCGACGCTTTCGTCATTGAGTTCACAGCTCTGGCCGATGTTGGCGATCGGGGTCTTCAACCTCGCCGTCGCCCAATGGCTCTTCCGTCATCGTTCGTCATAGGTGCCCGATCGGGGCTATTGATTCTCGATCAACCACGCCCGGGCTTGGGCGGATTCGGACCGATCGAAGTAGCGGACCCTGGCTTTGGTGAATGGTTTGCTCAGCACCGCCATCGCGTGCTCCCACGCTCGATCACCAACGATTGCTATCCTAGAAAAACTGGTGAAGTGCTTGATATCAAACTTGAGGTCTTCCCATGACGCGCCGAGCGTCCATCCTGTAAAATCGTGCATCTCGAAATAGATATTCGCCTTACCGAATCGACGAATCGCATCTTCAGCAACCGGGACAAACTGTGCGTAGTCGTCCTTGGTCAGTGTGCCTGTGATTTTCATGTCGATCACATGGGTCTCTTCATTTGTATGAACTTCAATGGGCATCACGCCCTCCTTTCTGACAAATCGGTGCGGGCCCATACCCATCGGGCCTCACGCCTTATCCGCATTCATTCCGGTAAACCGATAGGCCCAGACCTTCACGAAGTCATTGGCTACAAACCATACCAGTGCATAGATCCAAATGTAGACGATTGGCATCACACCAACTGGATCCATGAATATCCCAAAGTAGACCACAAGGGGCGCAACGAGTTGTGTGCCAAACGCCGGGATAAAAAACTTGGGTGATGGATACGGACGCTCCCAAAAATGTTTTTCCCGTGTTCGGCAAACATAGATGGTAGAGTGCCCCGCCACATTGAGTTTGAGAAAGATCATTGACTGAATCAATCCATGTTCAAAGCCCATCGACTGGACAATAAAGAAGAGCGAGAACGAAGAGATCACCCCCATCACACCAAGTACGCCTCCGATTGTGATGACCTCACGCATATCCCATCGAACGGGCTTGGGCTCGATCCTGGCATTGTCATACGCAATTGCCATGATCGGAATATCATTGAGCAACGCAAGCATAATAATCATGATCGGCGTGACGGGGTAAAAATTGAATACCACGATCGCCAGCGTCATAAAGAAAATCACCCGCATGGTTTCGGCGAGTCGGAAAATCGAATAGCTCATCATCCGCCCGAAGATTTGCCTCGCCTCGCGGATCGCCTCGGCGATGACCGCAAGCCCGGGCGCCATCAAAATCAAATCTGCTGCAGCCCGTGCGGCATCGGTCGCTCCCGACACCGCAATCCCAGCATCGGCCTTCCGCAAAGCAGGGGCATCATTCACTCCGTCTCCGGTCATCCCAACGATGCGTCCGCTGCGTTGGAGTCGGCGGACGATCTCAAACTTGTGCTCCGGAAAAACCTGTGCAAAGCCCGCTGAGTTGACGAGTTGCTCATCGTTGTTCTCGGCGCTTATCCCGTCGGTGAACTCTTGGGCATCGCGAATATCATCTCGGAGCCCAACCATCCGTGCAATCTGTTTGGCGATCGCGATGTTGTCGCCGGTGATCATCTTGAGATCCACGCCAAGGTCTTTGATCTCCGCGATCGTACTCGCCGAATCGTCACGAGGAGGATCGAACATCGGGATCAACGCGAGAAAGCGGAACCCAGACTCTCCTTTCTTGCGGCTCGCAACGCCAAGCGTCCGGTACCCCTCCGAGGCCTCCGCATCGACACTCGTCCGGATATGCTGTGCTTCTTCGTCGGTTTGAGTGCACTGCCCAAGGATCGCCTGCGGGGCACCCTTAATGATATCGAGCACGCCGCCGGCCTTGTCGTGCACCCTTGCCTGCGTTCGCTTGCTGACCGGATCAAAGGGCGTGAATGATTCCACATGATACCCGCCAACCAGTTCGCCAAGCCCCAGCAGGGCAACCGCATCAAAGATTGGTTTCTCCAGTGGATCACCATCCTCACGACGGCTCGCCAAGGTGGCATACACCAACGCATCACGCTCACTCGCCCCGCCAAAGCAGATCAGATCCCCGAGCGTCATCGAGTTCTGGGTGAGTGTCCCCGTCTTATCACAACACAGCACATCAACCCCAGCCAGCTCCTCGATCGACACCAATCGGCTTACCACCGCCTGATGCTTGGCCAGATGAAGCGCCCCGACTGCCATTGTCACCGAGAGCACCGCCGGGAGCGCGACAGGAATCGAAGCAATTGCCAGCACCATTGAGAACCGTAGAATCTCAAGGATCGGATCGCCGCGAACCAGCGAGACAATCACGATGATCGCGATCATCACCCCGGCAAGACCGATGAGAAAGTTGCCAATTTTAATAATCGCCTTCTGAAAGTGGCTCCGCTCCATGCGTCCGGCCTGGACAACCAGTGAAGCAGTCTTCCCGAAATAGGTCTTCGACCCAATCCCCGTCACCCGCGCTTCGGTCTCGCCCTTGCGGACAATCGAGTTGCTGTACACCACATCGCCGGCCTCCTTCTGGACCGGGAGCGATTCGCCGGTCAGGGCTGATTGGTCAATCTCAAGTGTTGATCCATCCACCAACTCCGCATCGGCGGGCACCAGATTACCCAGCCTCAACCGGATCAGATCCCCAGGCACCAACTCACGCGCATCAATATCTTGCCACCGCCCATCGCGCTTGACCAGTGCCCGCTTGGCGAGCTTGGACTTGATCGCCTTGAGCGCGCTCAGTGCCTTGGACTCCTGATGGAAATCGATGTACACATTGACGACCAGCAGCACCAGAATGATCGTCAGGTCTTCCCACTTCTGCACAACCGCAGACAGAATCGCAGCAATCTCGATCATCCACGGGATCGGGCCCCACAAGCGACGAACGATCCGACGAAACAGTGACTCCTCTCGTTCTTGGATCTCGTTGTAGCCAAACTGCCCGCGCAGAGCCTTGACTTCTTCTGATCCGAGCCCGCTCAGGACGGGTGATTCGGTCGTTTGCTCGCTGGATGGTTTCATCTCGCCCATATTGAACCCCGTGATCTTCAGATACCACGCTACCAAGAATCCGGTACTGAACCGCCACACGATCGTATCACGCATTCGATGGGGATGTTCTATTGTCGCCGGCGCTCTGCGATTGCGATGGGTTACCTGTTCGCAGCGACCAACAACAGGGCGGTTTCCCTGCTACCCATGTTCTCGCAACTCGTGATAATGAGACCGGAAAAGAAGTGCGTGTTCGACTGGGGCGTTGAGTACAGGTTCCGATGGGTGAGCAAGCCATTCGTGTTCGAGATTCGAGGGCAATGCCAATGCATGCAACAACAAATGATCAGATCGAGAATACAGACGCAGCATTCCAGGTGGTTCCGTCGCTTGGGCATCTCAAACACATGACCGATCAGGTCGGTTTGGTGCAGCATGCTCGGCTTGGCGATCCATTCTATGATGAGGGGTATTCGATCGACGATAATGCACGGGCGCTCATTTTCATGTGCGATCTGTCACGAGAAGAGCATGGTTCCCATGCTGATCGAGCGAGCTTCGCAACGCGGTACCTTACCTTTGTACTCGAGGCCTGGAACCCCGCGTGTAAACGCTTTCGGAACTTCAAATCCGCCGAACTCCAATGGCTCGAAGAACGAGGATCAGAAGATTGCCACGGGCGGGCGATCCACGCCCTTGGTCATGCGGCCAACTGCACCTCTTGGAACAGCATCGCTGCCGATGCCCGCAACCGCTTTGAAGAAGCACTTGCATCGACCGAACCGTTCACCAGCCCGCGCGCGTGGGCCTTTACCCTCCTTGGGATCGACGAATACCTCAAGAGCGGCCAAGACCGATGCTCGGCCTTGCAGCACCGCCAGATGCTGACCCAGCGGCTACTCGATCTCCATCAGATGTTCGCAACCGATGATTGGCCTTGGCTCGAAGACATTCTGACCTACTGCAACGCCAAACTCCCGCACGCGCTGTTACGCTCCGGGCATGCAATGGGTCGAGATGATATTGTCGAAGACGCGCTCGCCATGCTCGCATGGCTTTGCGAGATTCACACGGGCGATGATGGGAACTTTGTCCCCATCGGATCCAACGGATTCTACCCAAAGAAAGGCCCTCGGGCGGTGTTCGATCAGCAGCCCATCGAGGCCCATGCGATCGTGAGCGCTTCGCTTGATGCGTATCGGCTGACATCTGATCCATTCTGGCTCGATGAGGCAGCCCGCGCATTTCGGTGGTTCCTCGGACACAACGACCTTGGTGTTCCCGTCGGCGATCCCGAAACCGGGGCGTGCTATGACGGGCTGCACCCAGACCGCCCGAATCTGAATCAGGGAGCCGAGTCCACTCTGGCCTATCTCATGAGCTGCGCAGAGATGCGCAAGCACGCCCCGGCGCGCCGTGCTCCGTGACCAAATCATGCACAGAGACAACCCGGGCGATGTTTGCCCAATGGAGATCAAATATGACGGCACGAAACAAACACCACGAGATTCTCTTTGAACGACATGACACCAACCCAATTCTCACCGCGGCCCAATGGCCCTATGCAACCAATAGCGTCTTCAACCCCGGTGCTATCCGGCTCCTCAGCGGCGAGACCATCCTGCTCTGCCGCGTGGAAGATCGACGCGGGTTTTCGCATCTGCATGTCGCCCGATCAACAAACGGCATCGATGGGTGGAAGATCAGTGAAACGCCAACCTTCGTGCCCGACCCAGAAGACCATCCCGATGAACTCTGGGGCGTGGAAGATCCCAGAATCACTTTCATCGAAGAACTCGGAAAGTATGCAATTGTCTACACCGCCTTTGGATGGGGTGGACCTGGTGTTTCCTTGGCATTGACCGAGGACTTTGTTCATTTCGAACGCCTTGGAATGATCTTTCCACCCGATGACAAAGACGCGGCGTTGTTTCCCAGGCGCATCGATGGACGCTGGGCGATGATTCATCGCCCGGTCACCAATCAAGGTGCGCACATCTGGATTTCGTACTCGCCCGACCTTCGCCACTGGGGAGATCACCGTATTCTGATGGAGGCCCGCCGAGGCGGTTGGTGGGACGCTGGGAAGATCGGGCTCTCCCCGCCGCTCATCGAAACTGAGCGCGGGTGGATCATGATCTACCACGGCGTGCGCACCACAGCATCGGGAAGCATCTATCGGATCGGTATCGCGCTGTTTGACCTTGAGAATCCTGAAAATTGCATACTCCGCGGAGACAAATGGGTGTTTGGACCGTTTGAAAGATCGGAGCGTGAAGGCGATGTGGACAATGTTGTATTCCCGTGCGGCTACACCATCGGCGACGACGGCGACACGATCAATCTGTACTACGGAGCCGCCGATACTTCGATCTGCCTGGCAACCGGAAGCATCCAGCGGACACTCGACTGGCTTGATCGCCACGGACTCCCTGAGAGCCACGCACTTCATACCGGCGAGTAATCCCCTTTCAATGGCACTTGCAATGAACCAACGGTTTTCACCGACGCACTGAACGGGGCGGTTTCCCGATATACAACGCTTTGATCCATGTAGATACTGTATTTGAAGGGTGTGATAGGAGTTGCATCCTACGGACGCCGGGTGGGCCGCCGCCGTTGAAGACATGGGAAACAGATTGCAATCGTCGGCATGTTCGTGCGCCGCTTGGCAATGGAAGGATGAAATCATGATCGTGACTAACAAGCGTTTCGCTCGAAAAGATACCCAATGGATTTCGGCCAACTCAGTACGACCCGCGCTTCGGGTTCGGGTCGCTGTGCCCCCAGATCGTGGGCTCAAACGAGTGGCCTTCATCGGCAACCACGGGCCTCGCCAGTGCGGGATCGCCACATTCACCTCGCACCTTGTCGATGCGGTTTCAAGCGTTGACCGCGGCCTCAAGATTTCTGTCACCTGCATGAACGACAGGCCAGAGGGATATGCCTACCCCGAACGGGTGGGTTTCCAGATCGACGATCAAGACCTCGGATCGTACAAATCCGCAGCAGCACACATCAACCGATCAGGGGCCGATGTGGTGTCGTTGCAGCACGAGTTCGGGATTTTCGGTGGCCCGGCAGGAAGCCATCTCCTGACCCTGCTCGAACACCTGGACATCCCGGTCGTTGCCACCCTGCACACCATCCTCCGCGAGCCAAATCACGAGCAGCGGTATGTAATGGACCGACTCAACCTTCTATGCCAGCGTTTCGTGGTGATGAGCAAGCGGGCCGTGCAACTCTTGGTCGATGTGTACGGCTTTGATCGCGATCGGATCGACATGATCCACCACGGCATCCCCGACATCCCCTTCGATTCCAAGCTGGCCTGCTTGAAATCAAGGGGAGTTGATGAGAGCAAGATGCTGCTGACTTTCGGATTGCTCGGCCCTGGAAAGGGCATAGAGCATGCGATCAGTGCAATGCCAGAGATTGTCGCATCGCATCCCGATGCGCGGTACATGATCGTGGGAGCGACGCACCCCAATCTCGTCGAGCACGAAGGTGAGCGATATCGTGAGCACTTGATGCAGTTGGCGTGTGATCTGAATGTCCGTTCAAACATTCTCTTTCACAACCGGTTTGTTACGCAGGAAGAACTTGAAATGTTGCTCATGGCTGCCGATGTGTACATCACGCCATATCCACATATCGAGCAGATCTGTTCGGGCACGCTGGCCTATGCCCTCGGGTGCGGCAACGCCGTCGTGTCCACGCCCTATTGGCACGCCCAAGAACTCCTCGCCGATGGGCGTGGCATCCTTGTGCCGGTCAATGACGCTTCAGGGATTGCGGGCGCAGTGACGAGCCTCTTGGATGACCCAGAAAGACGCTTTGCGATGCAAGAGCGTGCCTATGCCTATGGGCGAGAGATGATCTGGAGCGAGGTTGGAGCCCGGTATCTCGAATCGTTCCGCCGCGCCCGTTCAAGTATACATAGCCGGGCTGCTGTGTTGACCACCTGCCGAGTCTGATCCACGAACCCCAAAGGGCACATACCTATGCGTGATATCTTCCATCGTTCGTCCATGAACCCAATCATCACCCACAACGATCTCCCGCTTCATGCCGCAGCGGTCTACAACCCGGGTGCCACCATGCAGAACGGGGAGACGGTGCTTCTGCTGCGTGTGGAGGACGATGCGGGTTTTTCGAGTATCCACGCCGCCCGGAGCACCGACGGCATCACCGACTGGCGAATCGATCCAGACCCCATTCTCAAGCATCATGAAGACTCTTGGCGGTATGAAGAATGGGGGTGCGAAGATGCGCGGGTGATCTACAGTCCTGAGGACAAACGCTGGTACATCACCTACACCGCCTATTCACCCGCCGGACCGGCCATCGGTCTGGCGTGGTCGGATGATCTGATCACCGCCGAGCGTATCTGTCTCTTCCCATCGCCATCTGACAAGGACGGGGCACTCTTTCCAACCAAGATCGGTGAGCGCTGGGTGCTCCTCCACCGCCCCGAGTCGGGCGGCCATCAGGATATCTGGTCGGCGTGCTCGACCGATCTGATTCACTGGGGAATGCCGCACTGCGTGCTCACGCAGTCTTCTGGCCCTGCCTGGGATGCGGTGAAAGTCGGCGTCGGCCCGCCCCCGATTCATACAGAGCGTGGATGGTTGATCCTCTATCACGGCGTGAAACAATATGGGAGCGACCTTGTCTACCGCGCTGGCGTCGCCTTGCTCGATCTTGACACACCACACAAGGTGATCGCCCGATCAAAGCGATGGATATTCCAAGCCGAGGCCCCGTACGAGGTTTCCGGGCTCATGCCCAATGTCGTGTTCCCCACCGGGGCCGTCTTGCGAGGCGACGAGTTGTGGATGTATTACGGCGCCGCCGATACCTGCGTGTGCCTAGCCATTGCACGGGTGGACGATATCCTGGCCGAACTCACCGATTGAATCCACAACGAGGCAAGCGGATTTGGACAAGTACCTCAATCTCTGACTAGATAACTGATTTTGATAGCAAGCGGACGATCGAGGGGTGGTGTTCAAGGTCTCCCGTGCTCAACCCGGTCAACTCGCCATGAAAGTCATTCACCCGGATTGCAAACCTCGGCGACCACGCATCACGGAGCACCCCGAGGAACTTCGGGGGTGCAAAGACCGCAAGCCGATCAATGGACGACTCATCTGCGAGTTGTTCCATCCACACGCTGATCTCTTTGGCGAACCGCTTCCGCTGCATCTCGTCCCCATGCCCCCATGAAGCATTCGTGTGCCCGTCTTTCTCGCCCAAGGGTGACGGGCGAGTGTGCTGGTGTGATTCCCAAGTGTTGGAAAGCTGATCACGCTCAGTCACATGGGCATGACCCGAAACCGTGCGCTCGACACAGACCAGCCGCCCACCTTTCTCGTCACACAGGAGCACCCACTGTTGCGTTGTCATATCGAACCTCACGGCCCTCGAAGAAACAGAAACCGACCCAATAAACCCGGTGCATCCCGCGGAAGGTCGCCAGAATCCACAGCACCATAGGTACTATCGCCATTTCAAGCTTCTCTGGCAACAGGGATACAACCCCGTTTATGTGGATGAGTGGTGGATTGATCAAACAGGGTATAAGTTTGAGTATACGATCAGTCAAGAATACCAAGCGAGGAATGACAGTTCGCCGAGATGGAGTGGCTGCATTTGCATACGGGCTCTTCTCAACCTGACCGTTCGCCCAAACCCGGTGGACCAACGCGAACGGGTTCTCCCGTTGAAAGTGTCGTTGCCAACTCAACGCCTAAGCCCTCCGCCGGCCAATACACAACGCTCTTGCGACAAATGGTCGAGAACCTCTCGTCCGGGGCGGTATTCATCGAGGGGAATCAACTCTATATGAACGCGGCCGCCGAAGAGATCACCGGATACGGTGCCGATGAGTTATCGACTGTTGATGAGTGGTTTTCGGTGCTCTATGGTGACCGATGCGAGGAAGTCCGCGGGAAATATGAATCGCATCGCCAGCATGGGTTTGACACACGATCAACAACGCTCATCGAGTGCAAGGACGGTCAAGAACGCCGGGTTGAGTTCAGCGGCTCTCAATGGAATGGTCATGAAATCTGGCTCCTTCATGACGAAACCGAACTGGCCCAAACCGCCCGGGCGCTCAAGGAGGGCGAACTTCGGCTCCAAGCCATCGTGGACACCGCTGTCGAGGGGATTATCACGGTCGACCATAGTGGTATCGTGATCTCGTTTAATCGGGCCGCGGCCCATATCTTTGGATATACGCCCGATGAAGTTCTTGGCCAGAACATCAACATGCTGATGCCCACGCCCTACCGCCATGAGCACACCGACTACATCGAACAATATCTCAAAGCACGCCAGTCCAAGATCATTGGCGTTGGGATGGAAGTTGTCGCTCAACGGAAAGACGGCACGATCTTTCCGATCGAACTGGCTCTCAGTGAGATCGACCACCTACAGATTTTCACCGGCGTCCTTCGCGACATCAGCGACCGCAAAGAAATCGAGGCGCGTCTCATGCAAGCCCAGCGGCTCAGCGCCATCGGCACACTCGCGGCCGGCCTTGGGCACGATATGAACAATATCCTGCTCCCGGTGCGCGCCAGACTGGACCTGATCGATCACGCGGGGCTCCCCGATGTGATCCAGGAACACTTCGTCGAAATCCGCAAGTCGACCAAGTATCTTCAGGACCTGGCCGACGGGCTCCATCTGCTGGTCATGGATTCTGGAGATTCGGGGAGATCAGAAGAGTTGACTTCACTCAATGACTGGTGGGAGCAAGTGCATTCACTCCTCGGACGAGCACTCCCCAAAGGGGTGCTCTTCACGGCATCAATTCCATCTGATCTCCCCGAAATCCGGGTGCCCCCCCACCAACTGACCCAAGCGGTGCTCAACATGCTGGTGAACTCTGGAAAAGCAGTCGCCTCCAACAATGGCCGCGTTGAACTCTGGGCCAATGTTGATGAGGACAATCGGTATGTTCGGCTCGGTGTCACCGACAATGGGAGCGGGATGAGTGATGAGATCAGGCATCGGGCGATCGAGCCATTCTTTACAACCCAATCCCGCGGGCTGGGAACCGGGCTGGGTTTGTCACTCGTCCATCGCGTGGTCCAATCTGGCGGGGGGAAGATTGATATCAAATCAGAAGTTGGACAAGGGACGACCATTATTCTCAAGTTCCCCATCGCCCCGCAGCAATCCAGCAACGAGCCATCTAAAAGCCCCGAAAATCCACCGCTTGCAGCGATCTCGGTTCAGGATCCACGGTCGGGCTCAATTGTCGAAAATCTCCTCTCGATCGCAGGCTTTGATGCAGAACCCGCTCGCGTAGAGGCAATCGACCGTGCGGCCCTGTGGATCATTGATGCCAAAGACCAAGACCCGGACCGGGTGCGTCAGTGCCTCGCCGAGGGGTGCATGGTGATTGTGCTCGGGCCGATGCCGGCAGCGTGGGGTACGCTCGATGTCCATGTTATCGAGAATCCAAATGACTTTATCAAGTTGCGAGCGGCCATCGAGCGAGCCGCCAATGAGGTGTCCCCATGATCAAGCCACCGATCCGAGTTCTGTGCGTAGAAGATCACGCCTTTCTTGTCGATGGGCTCCGCGCCCGCTTCGAGATCGAGGCAGATATCAAATGCGTCGGGCACCTTGAATCGGCAGAGGGATTGGTTTCTGTGGCCCAAGAACTCCGCCCCGATATCGTGCTCATGGACATCGAGATGCCCGGCCCTGATCCGTTCGAGGCGGTCGTCGATCTTATGCGAACCGTGCCCAGCAGCCGTGTCGTTTTTCTGAGCGCCTATATCCGTGACCATTACATCAGCGCCGCCGTCAACGCCGGGGCATTTGGCTATCTATCAAAGAGCGACGAGACCGAGGAGATCATCGAATGTATCCGCACGGTCGCCCGACGCGGGATATTCGTGCTGAGCCCAAAGGTCAAAGCCCGCTGCGCATCAACCAAAGCCCTCAAGCGCGGGCAGATATCACCCTTGGCAAGCAAACTCGACTCACTCACCCCGCGCGAGCACGAGGTACTCCGAATGATCGGTCGCGGCATGACACGGACCGAGATCGCCAAGACCCTCTGCCGGAGCGTCAAGACGATCGACGGGCACCGTGAAAAAATCATGGACAAACTCGACATCCATGACCGGGGCGAACTGGTCCGCTTTACGATCCGTGAGGGTCTGGCCGAGGCATAGGCACCGTATCTGGCTGGCTCTGGGACGCGATGATTGAAGAACAGGGAAACAACCCTGTATCGTTTTAATCGTCGGGTAGGTACTCTTTGAATACACAACATTGGAGGCCAAGCCATGACCATAGAGACCAACAAGTTCATCGTCCCCCTCGAACAACTCACCCTCCAAGACCTCCCCCGCGTTGGCGGCAAGAACGCCTCGCTCGGGGAGATGATCCACGGACTCCATGCAAGCGGCGTCCGGGTCCCCGGCGGGTTCGCCATCACCACCGAGGCGTACCGAGAACACCTCGCCCAGAATAACCTGACGGACGATATCCAAGCACAGATCGACCGCCTAGATGTCAACGACACCAAAGAACTCGCCCATGTCGCGCGTGATATCCGGTACAGGATTCAGAATGCCCCGCTCCCGGCCGATGTCCATGCCGCAGTCATCAAGGCCTACCAAGCGATGTCCGGCAATGAGAACCAGCACGGCATTCATGTCGCAGTCCGTTCGAGCGCGACCGCTGAGGATCTCCCAAGCGCCTCATTCGCCGGGCAGCAGGACTCCTATCTGTTCATCCAAGGCGAAGCGAATCTCGATGTCGCCGTGCGCGCGTGCATGGCGTCGCTCTACACCGATCGGGCGATCGTCTACCGACATGAACAGGACATCCCCAACCAGGGCGTCGCGCTCTCGGTCGGTGTCCAGCGGATGGTCCGCAGCGATCTTGCCTCCGCTGGCGTGATGTTCACGCTCGATACCGAGAGCGGTTTCCGTGATGTAATCGAAATCTCCGGCTCGTGGGGCTTGGGAGAACTGCTCGTTCAGGGACGCGTGAATCCCGACGAGTTCTGGGTCCACAAGCCAACCGCCAAGGACGGGCATCGCTCGGTAATCCGCAAAGAACTCGGAAGCAAGAAGGTCAAGCTCGTGCACGACGAGGGCGGGACCAAGCCAACGAGGCAGCTCCATGTTTCGAAGACGGATCAAAGACGATTCACCCTCACCGATAATGAAGCCCTCCTGCTCGCCCAATGGGCAATGGCGATCGAAGACCACTATTCAACAACAGCCAAAAAGCCCACGCCGATGGATATCGAATGGGCCAAGGACGGCATCACCGGCGAGCTGTTCATCGTCCAGGCACGCCCAGAAACAGTCCATTCACAAGAGCGCGAGCGAATCGAGGTGTACCGCGTCAAAGAACACCGCCCCGCCATCCTCTCCGGAAAAAGCGTCGGCAACAGCATCGCGTCCGGGCCTGTCCGCATAATCCACAACAGCAGCCACATGGATAAGTTCCAGACCGGCGAGGTCCTCGTCGCTGCGATGACCGACCCCGATTGGAATCCGATTCTCAAGCGGGCCGCCGCCGTCGTCACCGATCGCGGCGGGCGAACATGCCACGCAGCGATCGTCGCCCGCGAGCTCGGGATCCCATGCGTCGTGGGCACCGTTGACGCCACGGGCAGTCTCCACACCGGACAGGATGTGACGGTTTCGTGTGCTGAGGGTGAGGTTGGCAAGGTCTACGATGGCACGCTCGACTTTGAGCGCGAGGAAGTTGATCCGACAACCCTGCCAGAATCTCCTGTTCCATTGATGCTCAATGTCGCCTCGCCGGACATGGCGTTCCATCACGCCCTGCTCCCCAGCGCGGGCGTGGGACTTATGCGGATCGAGTTCCTGATCACCGATTCAGTCGGCATCCATCCGATGGCTCTGGTACATCCTGAACGCGTCGAGGATCGGCACGAGCGCAAAGAAATCCGCGACCGGACGGCTGCGTATGAATCGCCTTCGGAGTTTTTCATAGATCGGCTTTCCTCTGGTGTGGCTCAGATCGCCGCCGCATTCTACCCAAGGCCCGTGATCGTCCGGTTCTCCGACTTCAAGACCAACGAGTACGCCGGGCTCCTCGGCGGGCGGGCCTTTGAACCCACCGAGGCGAATCCGATGCTCGGTTTCCGCGGCGCTTCACGGTACTACGACGACCGATACCGCGAAGGATTCGCCCTCGAATGCGCCGCCATCCGCCGTGTGCGCGAGACGATGGGGCTGACCAATGTGAAGGTAATGATCCCGTTCTGTCGCACAATTCAAGAGGGCAAAGATGTGCTCGCCGAGATGCAACGCAATGGGCTTGAGCGGGGCAAGGATGAGCTGCAAGTCTATGTGATGTGTGAGATCCCCAACAATGTCATCCAGGCCCAGGAGTTCAGCGAGCTCTTCGACGGGTTCTCGATCGGCTCCAACGATCTCACACAACTGACCCTGGGCATTGATCGCGATTCGGCCCTGCTCTCGCATCTGTTTGATGAGCGAGACCCAGGCGTTAAGCGGATGATCTCGATGGTCGTCGAAACGGCACACCGCTGCGGGCGTCCCGTGGGCATCTGTGGGCAGGCCCCCAGCGACCATCCTGACTTTGCCGAGTTCCTCGTCGAGATCGGCATTGACACGATCTCCCTAAATCCAGATTCGCTGCTGGGGGTGACGCGTCGTCTCGGAAAGAAATCGACGGCGTATGAATCGAAGCCGCCGGTGTCCGAGGGTCATCTTCTGGGCGGTTGAATCCTGACGATGCGAGTAAATCGTGGGCACCCCACCACACGGGTGTCTGTCAGACAACGCGGGCAATCATCGCGGTGGTCACCAGATTCTCGGTTGGAACATCGCCCAAGGCGAAGCCGTCGATGTTTCGCATCGTCGTGGCGGCGATGCTTTCGATCGCTTCACGGGTGAGGAAGCCCTGATGGGCGGTGATGAGAACATTGGGGAATGTCAGAAGACGAGCGAAAACATCGTCTTGGATCATGGTTTCTGAGAAATCATGAAAGAACAGGTCCGCCTCTTCTTCGTAGACATCCAATCCAACCGACCCGATTTTTCCCGACTTGAGCCCGCCGATGAGTGCGCTGGTGTCCACCACTTTACCACGGCTCGTATTAATCAGCATCACCCCCGCCTTCATGCGCGAGATTGCGCCCTCGTCAATGAGATGGTGTGTCGCGGGGGTCAGCGGGCAGTTGAGCGAAATAATATCCGAGTGTTCCAGCAGTTCATTCATCTCCACATATCGCGCGCCAAGCCGCTCGCACGCCGCATTCGGGTAGGGATCCACAGCCAGCACCGAGCAACCCATCCCGATGAGAATCTCAATAAGCGATCCACCAATCCGTCCGGTCCCCACAACGCCGGCACACTTCCCGTTCATCGTAAAGCCCATGAGCCCGTCCAACGAGAAGTTCCCCTCACGCACTCGGATGTAGGCGCGATGGGTCTTCCGATTGAGCGTGAGCATCAAGGCCAGCGCGTGCTCGGCCACAGATTCGGGCGAGTACGCGGGCACACGAGCAACCACGAGCCCGAGTTCCTCAGCGGTCACAAGATCAATCTGATTGAAACCCGCGCAACGCAGCGCAATATACCTCGTACCGTTACTCGCGAGTTGCCTGAGCACCGCCTCGTCGATCGTATCATTGGCAAACGCACACACCGCCTCATACCCGGCCGCCAGCGGCGCGGTGTGGACACCGAGCGGCGTCTCCACAAAGACCAGTTCATGTCCAGACCCCTGGCATACCGTCTCGAAGAAAGGCCGCTCAAACTCCTTTGTATTCATGACGAGAACGCGCATTCCATGCCTCTTCCTGTTCGATGTACCTATGCCATCTGGATCGACCGATGCCCTGTGTTCAATACAGTATTCTGCACAACCACAACACCAGAAAGCATAGGGAAACCACCCTGTCTTGCGGTTCCACGAATTGGTATCGTGTGACCCAGGAACCTTGCGAGGCTGCGTGACGATCGCCAGCATCAAGGCGATATCCAAAGATCAGTGGGCAACCATAACCATCCGCAACATTACCGACGAGTGCACCCCGGAGAACTCGGCGCATCCCAACGATGACGCCATGAGGGCCTTGATCAAACTCAATCGCGCCGGTGCCTCAAGACTCATGGCCGTCGATGACGGACAATTGTTAGGCATCCTGAGCCTCAAGGACCTCCTGAGATTCATGTCCGCCAAGACCGAACTTGGGGATACCGCATAGTCTCAATCGCTGATGACACCAGCCCAACCCAAGGGCTGCTGATCGTAAACACCCCTCTTCTTAGCACACATCATCACCATCGGGCTCCATTTCTACGGCTTCGTTCTGCTTATCACCATTCTAGCGATCATTGCCGGATCACTCTTCGGTACCTGGAAGTACGAGAATCTCACTCTCAGAACGCCGCCGCGATCGAATCGAGTTTCCTTCGTGTACGCTCAATAGGTGATCCAATCAGCAAACCCAAACCGGACAGGACAGGGCAGGACAGGACAGGCGAAAGAAAGTCTTTGTATATCGGGTGCTGTTCCCGCGGGTGTCACTGATGCGTGCATCCCCGAGAGTGGAATCAACCCCGGCCTGAAAGCAGCACAGGCTTGAGCATTGAGTGCCATATATTCTCCGCCCGCCATCAAGATCGCAGCCTTCAATCGCATTCGGCGGCTTACTCGCTACGCCCTCATCTCATCCATTCTAAGAAGACAACCACATCGCCAAAGCTCAGGGTGTTGTCTCCATCAAAGTCCATCCGCATATCCCCAGCAATAAAACCGTTGATGAATACGGAAACATCAAAGTAGTTGGTTTGCTTGTCTTCATTCAAATCGGCAGGATTGAAAGCGTATGAGACCACTCGAAAACTCCCTGGCGTAGTCCATGGAGGCATAGCGATAAACTTCCATAACTCATCGTATAAGAACTCGGGCTGCCATCCGAATGTGTTCGAAGACCATTTGGTAAGTCGACCTCTCTGGTTTCCGAACCCGTCAATATCCCACTCTTCTACAAACTCTACCTCGCCTCCGATGATGTCCCAGAGCCCCCAAGGCGAAACAACATTTGTAAAGGAGCCGAGCGGAAAGAACCCGGGATTCACACCAACTTCATCGATCGACATGCCGATGATGGTGTCGCCCTCACCCGGAAGTCCTTGAACGGGTGGCTGGTCTGAGCTATGCCCATACAACCACCATCCTGGGCCATTGCCGTTCTTGTTGGGGTCGTAGTATCCTGCTTTGAGAAACTCATCGAGGGTCGAAATCCAGTACTTTGCATCTGGGTGATGCGTGCTCTGGTCGGTGAAATTCGCGCCGTCGATTCCAAAGGTGGAAACATCGTACGCGCCATCCATGAGCGACTCAGGGTCGCTGGATTTATCGTTGTGGAGCCAGTTGCAATACATCGCAGCCATTCGCCAACTGATTGCTATCGGCGACAGCTCCGGGTTGTCGATCCCAGGCCGATACATATACCGATTTCCGGGACCTTGGTAGGTATAGTCTGGCCGAAGGGATGTTGAGGCATGTGCAAAGAGCAGATCATCAAGTTCATCGCTCTGCATCGAGAAGACATTGGCGAACTCGAGCCAATCTTTGGTGGCGACTTCATATTTGGTGATGCGATACTGATAATCGACACGGCCCCTCCCAGCAAAGAGCCCCCAGCGATTGCCCGGATAGCCGGGATTGCCAACATCAGAAACCGTCGCCCATTCGAGTTCGTTGGCAGGAACACCAGCAAATAATGCTGTGCCGCACAGTCCGATCCCTAATACGCCCAAACTCGTCAATCGCAGCACCATTCGCTTCTCCGGGCTCATAGAGCCATATTTCTTTACACTATACATGCCGAGTGCCTCCAGAGTTCTGAATGCTCTAATCGGCCATCGAACTTCCCGCGAATCAACTTCTGCCAGAACAGGCGATCAGATTCTTGAGTTCGCAAGTTCGTCGCTGCCGATGCGAGGCTTTGATTGGAATGATTCTCATCTTCAAATCAATCGCTCGATGAGCGCGATGCAGATCATCGGCCATTGTAAATGCGTCCTGCTGAAAACCCCGTGGCGATAGAATCAGATCACACTTGTACCCATGATCCAAATCGGGTAGAGTGGGCAATGTACTTCATGCGCCCCGCCCGCTCGCATTCGTGATGGCTCGGCGTACTTGTGATGATTCATCCGCCGATGTCCAACGATACAGGCGGGTTGTCACAATCAGGGTTGAAGAGCTGTTGATCGTGTTTTTCTGATCCGGTGCACAGGGCACAGGAGCATTTTGTTTATTTTTTCATACCAGGGACATCGTCCCGGAACTCAGAGGGGTTACCCATGCTACGAGCAGGTACGATCGTTGCAGCCACTGTCGCGTCAATCGCGTCCATGTCGGCTGTATCACTTGGCGATTGCGGCACAGGACAATGTGACGGCGAACGACCACAATATCAGGACGAGGCGTATCTCGCCTTTGGAGGCGGACAGATCGCCGTCGCCACGCAATGGCGATCCGATGATGCCCAAGGCGTGCTCAATGTGTACGACCTCTCCGGTCAAGGCACCGCGCCTGTTGGGGTCGATTGGCCGACCAATATCTATTCACATCCGGACTGGGTCGCCTCAAGAATGGGATCGCTCTTCGGCGTCGCCCTCGATGACCGGGGCAACATCTTCACCACGCACACCGCGGTCTACTTCAGCGATACCATCGGATCCATCGGCGGCCAGCCAGGGCAGGTCTACAAAGTGGACACCAACACCGGCGTGCCCACCGTCTTCGCCACACTCCCCAACAACTCCGATCCGGTCATCGCCGCCTCACCCGCCGGGATCGCTGAGTCCTACCCAGGGCTCGGCAACCTGTGCTTTGATGTCGAAAAGCAGATGGTCTATGTCTCGAACTTTGAAGACGGACGAATCTACCGCATCGACGCATCGGGCGCATGCCTGAGCACCTGGGACCACGCCACCGGGATCGTCGGGGATTGTCTGCCAGAAGCAGGCGATGGCGAGGGCGCAGCCCCGCTCGGCGAACGGGTCTGGGCGGTCCAGACATTCAACGGCAGAGTCTACTACTCGATCTGGACCGAGGATCAGGGCGCACCGTCAGCAAACGGAGCCAACGAAATCTGGTCGGTCGCCTACGACGCGCTCGGCGAGTTCATCGCCGGCACCGAGCACCTCGAAGTCTCCATGCCCACGATCGCTCAGGATTATTCGAATCCCGTTTCGGACATCGCCTTCAACGAACGGGGCAACATGATGGCTGCCGAGCGGACCATGATTACCGATACCACCACGGGACGGTTCAACACGAGCGCCCATCAATCGCGTGCGCTCGAGTTTGTCTGCGACGCCGCCTCGGCGAGTTGGTTCCCGTCTTCGAGCAACTTCCTCATCGGTTCTTTGAATGCTGATGGATGGAACAGTGCAGGCGGGTGTGATTATTCCTACGCCCCCGCGCCCGATGACCGGGTCTGGGTGACGGGTGATGCGCTGCTCATCAGCAACCCGGAGAATGTCTATGGCATCCAGGGTGTGCCTCAGGGCGGGGGCAATGTGCCCAACTCGATCCTGATCGACCTCGACGCCGATATCCTCCAGCAGGATAAAACCGGGATCGGCTCGGTCGAAGTCTCCTGCCCCGACCCCACTTTTAACCTGTGCTCGAGCATCGCCAACGAAGAAATCCTCTGCGATCTCGACGACACTGGCAACTACACCTACACCTTCGACCTGACCAACACCTCGGGGCAAGATGCCCTGTACCTGATCGTGCTGCCGGTTTCAGGCGGGGCCAATCCGGTTCCATCGGGGCTCATCATGCTTGATACGCCTTTGCTCGATGGCGAGACACGCACACTCTCCATTACATTCAACGGCGGCGTCCCCGGGGACGAACTCTGTTTCATCCTCAGCCTCAACACCGCCGACTTTGAAGAATGCTGCGCGATTGATGTCTGCATCGTCATCCCCGAGTGCGAATGTGCTCAGATCCATGATGAACGCGTAGAATGTCTCGGCGATGGCACCGGGTGCTTCACCTACACCTTCGATGTCGATAACATGACCGGGATCGACATCTACTACTCCTTCTTCGTGCCACTGGCCCCCGCCGGTGTGACGATCACCACCAACAACATCGACACGAGCCGATGGGACTACGCGCCGCTGGCCAACTTCGGCACCGAGACGGTCACCGTCACCATCTGCGGCGCAATGCCCGGGCAACAGGTCGATTTCCTCATGACTATGCACGATGCGACACTCGATGAGTGCTGCTCGATTCAGGTCTCGGTCATCGCTCCAGATTGCACCGCCGGCATCGAATGTGCCGCCGACTGCAACGGCGATGGTGAACTCAACTTCTTCGATATCTCCACCTTCCTCACCGAATACGCCAACGAGGTCCCACGCGTGGACTTCACCGGCGATGGCGAGTTCAACTTCTTCGATGTCTCCGCCTTCTTGAGCCTCTACGCCCAGGGCTGCCCATAACGCTCCTCGGAATCGAGGTCTCTCGCACCCCTTCGCCCCACCCGCATCGCCTTTGGCCAAAGCGGGTGGGGCGTTTTTATGTTCACTTTCTATCAGTGCCGCTGCAACCATCACACACCGACAAAAAAAACCCGCCATCGTGGCGGGCCTGTTGAATACTCAAACTGAACTGATCAACCGATCAAGATCACGGACATCCTGCTGCGAAGAGCGTGAGGAACTCGGAGATGTCGAAGAAGTTGAAGGTCCCGTTGCCCGTCAGGTCCGCCGATGGGTCCTGAGCACTGAACGCTGCGAGGAACGCAGAGACATCGAAGAAGTTCAATGTGCCGTCCGCGTTGAAGTCCGCAGCCGAGCATTGCTCGCTTGATTCATGCGAGATGAACAAGCCCTCGATGTTGGTTTCCTCAACCGCAGGCCCAGCGATCGTCGCGATGAGCCCGGCGCCGCCGCCGTTCTCGAAGAACTCGATCCGCATCTGATGCCAACCGGCACTCAGCGGGATCGCGCCCCCGATCTTCACCATCCCGTGCAAACCATCGTTGTCCACAACGAGTTCGTCGCCGATGTAAAGCCTCGAACCATCGTCCGAATCAGTCGTCAGCGTATAGACCCCGTCTTCGATCGCCAGGACATATCCAGAGAACACTGCGCCCACATTATCCGCACGGCCCGAGTTCATGAACTCGCCTCCGGTTGATGGGTAGTTCACGCTCAGCGACACATCCTCCGCGTAGGGAATCAGTGTCGAGAAGTCTGGGAGGAATGCAGGGTTCGAGAGTTCGTAATACTTCACCCGAAGCCCATCGAGCGGATCGATTCGGCTGTCCGCAGGACGCAATGCACGGACATTGACCGTAACAGTTGTCGCCTGCGTACCAGTGAGCCCAGCGATCGAGTAGCCGAAGGTATCGAGCCCTTCATATCCAGAAACGGGCGTGTATTCGAGCATGTCGCGTCCGCCCGGGCCTTGCCCAGCGAGCAGCGTGATGCTTGCACCACCAGCGGATACGGAATCGAATGAATCGAGCGTGATCGAATCGCACGAAGCGGATTCATCGTTGCTGAGCATGTCGATCTGTACGATCTGATCTTGGAGCGTCTCAACCGAATCGGCGACCGCACTCAAGCCCTCGCCAACGAGATCACAGGCGATCGAATCCATATATCCAACAATGGTATCCCGAACGCGGGGATGGAAGTTGAGCACGAGATTGGTGATTCCACCCGCGCAGGTATGGCAATACGACATGAGTGTGCCGCCGTAGGCCTGCGAGCAATCGCCGTTGCCGCAATCGTCGATGGTCGGCGAGTACGAATCATGCGTGTGCCCGGTGCCAAAGTTATGCCCGAGTTCATGGCTCGTGACCACCACATCCCAGTTCCCGCCGTTGTGATCGACAAGCGGATACGGGAACGACCCATTGAGATACGCCGAGACGCCGTACCCATAGTTGCTGTTGCACAAAACCGAGAGGTACGCCACCCCGCCATACCCGGTGTTCTGTCGGCCTGAGAAGTAATGCGCGATCGTGCGTTCGACCCCGGTCATATTCGTGTTCCACTCGGCTCGGAACTGCGCAAGTGCATCATCGGTGGTGTTGTACGGGTCTGAATCATCACTCCACACCCGCAGATACGGGATCGCCAAACGGACATTGACATCGCGTTCATAGATTTCAGAGATCGCCCCAACGAGCGAAACGAGATACGCAGCCGATGCGTCAGTGTTGCCCCCAAAGAGCCGATCGGTGTATTCCCAGTCCGTCTCAACCGCGAGCCCTGCGATTCGGCAGGTCGCCGTGCCTCGGGTTGAATCCGCAGGGTATTCGATCATCGGACCCGAAGGCTCAAGCGACTGATCGCCCGCGGTGTATCCACACAACTCGGGTGCACTCGCCGGATCAAGCAACCCGTCCATCCGCGCCGAAGCCAACGCCGTGCGCAGCTCCTTCTCCTGAGCGTAAGGCCCGGTCGAGATCGAGATCAGTTCGCCGTTCTGTTGCACAAACCCGTTGGTCCCATAAGGCGAGATCGCGAGATACACAACCGAATCCGCATCGCCCGCGACAATCCCGCGGAGCACGATCACATCCGGGCGAGCAAGCCGAGCAAGCCCGTCCTTGCTCCCGACCCACAACTCAGCGTTGCGTGTGAGCACTTCGATCCGATCGAGTTCCAGATCAACCATCCCATACGGGAGTTCCATCTGTTCGATACGGACATGATCGCCAGCTTCAACCATCCTGAGCGTGTCGTGCTCGATCTGCGAGCCGGTGATCCGGGTCGATTGCACCTGGGCAGCTGCACTCGATACCAGAAGGCACATCGTGGCCAGGCCACTCTTCATGAGACCATTCATCTTGCGTTCTCCTCTTGCGTGAGTTGTTGGCCGATGCCTGGATGAAGCATCGGCTAAAAAGTGTGTGCACGCGGAAAACAGAACCGTCCCCATACACATCGAAAGCATCGCAAACCAGACAGACAGGCTTGCATATCCCGATCCAGTATCAACAAGTGCGAAAGCGCCTGCCACCTGAATCAATCATTCGGATATCGTTCCATCCGGCTCAAACCGAGACCCGGTTCGATGAAAATACGCGAAACTGGTGTATTCTCTTGCCGACAAACACCACCAACCCATACAAAGCACACACAAACACCGCAGCCGAATGATTCACACATCGGTCAATGAGCAGCTGATTCTTCAGGACAGTGCCTCAGTTTGGTCGAGTTATGGGCAACCAGCACTAAACGCGGTGAGGAAGGCGCTGATATCGAAGAAGTTGAATGCCCCATCGCCATTGAAGTCGGCAACCGGATCCATCGCGCTAAACGCGGAAAGGAACGCACTGATATCAAAGAAGTTCAGCGCGCCATCGCCGGTCAAATCCGGTGCACAAGGCGGCCCAGCGTTGACCCCGGCCCAGAACCCGCCGGTGAGCGAGAAGTTCCCGCCGGTCATCTCGACACCCGCATCGGGCTGACCAATCGTCCCCGCGAGATCAAAGGCCCCGCCTGTGGTCGAAGATGTGCCACCCGCATCAATGGTGTACCAGCTGATTTCAAAGGCCCCCCCCGCCGGCCCAGCCGAAGCAGCACCCGCCACAAGGGCGATCGCTCCACAAGCAGCCGAGAGTACAAACGGGGACAACGCACGCGAAATCTGGATGGTTTTCATCGTCTTCTCCTAAAACTTGCCCAAGTGTATCACATCCCGGGCAATCTCAACCCCAATTCCCGAGGCTTCGATCAAATTTCACACCAATTTCAGTCCCCAATCACCCCTCACGGGCACCCCGCACTGAATGCACTCAAGAAAGCTGAGATATCGAAGAAGTTGATTGAGCCGTCGTTGTTGAAGTCCGCGCTCGGATCTCCGGAGTTGATGAGATTGATGAGCGCGGAGATATCGAGGAAGTTGTATGAGTAATCGCCGTTGAAGTCGGCGGGGCAGTCAATATCGAACACATACGCCGACCCGAGGAGCTCGCCACCGATGGTGTCAAACCTCGCGCCAACCGCCACAGCCCCATCATCAATCGCCACCGACCACCCAAAGGTATCACCGGCTTCGCCATCGCTGGCAAGGAACTTGGCGACTTGATTGCCATTCTCAGGATTGTAGAAATACGCCGCCCCGGAACCTAACCCCAGATCATCCACGCCCCAGGCGCCGATCACCAGAATCTCGCCATCGGTCTCGACGACCCATCCGAAACTATCGCTCGATGCGCCATCGCTTGGGAACAACTTATCAACCTGCACGCCCGTCGCCAAATCAAAGAGATACACCGACCCCTTGGGCGTCCCCTGGAACCGATCATCAGGAGCCCCCACTGCCACCACACCGTCGCCGATCGCGACAGACACCCCGAACTGGTCCTGGTTCTCGCCATCGTCTGCGATGAACTTGGCGATCTGCGCCCCCGTCGCGACATCATAGACATAGGCAACACCCGTCAACTCGCCCACCCCGGTCCCCAAGTGAGCACCAGCTGCAAGGATTCCGTTCTTGAGATCAATCCCGAGCCCAAAGAGACCGCTCGGCTCGCCGTCCGCTGGAGATATTTTCCGAAGCAATGCCCCGGTGGCAACATCATAGAGATAGACCGAGCCGGAGTTCTCACCACGATCATCATCCTTGGGTGCTCCGACCGCCAAGACCCCGTTGTCGATCTTGACCGAGATCCCGAACTCATCGAAGGGTGCGCCGTCGGCGGGGAGAATCTTCATCAACTGTTGCCCGGTATTGGCATCAAAGAGATACACCGACCCCGAGAGCGAGCCATTGGTATTGTCATTGCGCACGCCGACCGCCACGATCCCGTTATCAATCGCAACCGCTTCACCAAAGTTACGGAACAGCGATGGATCGTCTGGAAGAAGTTTGGCCACCTGCACGCCTGTTGCCCCGATGAACAGATACGCCGCCCCGGTATCGACCCCTTGCTCATCATCTCTGGGCGCGCCTACGACAAGCAATCCATTCTCAAGATCAACCGCATACCCAAACTGATCCAAATGCGCACCATTGAAGGCGACGACCTTGCTGTCTTCATTGACCACCTGCCCAATCGCAGATCCGCCCAACCCACACACAACTACCCCAGCCATAAACCCGATCACACGATTCTTTGCACGCATCATCTCAAGACTCCCTCGTCACATACTGCCCGAGACCCTATTCGGACAATCTACTCTATAACAATCCCCGCCCGACACAAGCCCGCCTCCCAAAATCATTGATATTCAGGGAGAATTCACGCTCCAGAGCCATTTATCGGCCATTGCCCAAATCGGTCAGATTTGCTCGCCAAGCCCGCAAGGGTGTCCGACTCCACAAGAAAAAACCCACCAAGAAGGCGGGCCTGTGCGTTTCTCAAGACTGAGGCAAGCTGCCCCTCACGGGCATCCTGCCGAGAATGCACTCAAGAAGGCGGAGATGTCGAAGAAGTTGAATGTGCCGTCGCCGGTAAAGTCCGCGATGGGGTCTTGAGCAGCGAAGGCCGAAAGAAAGGCAGAGATATCGAAGAAGTTGAGAGCAAGATCACCATTCATATCAGCTTGGCATTGAAAATCAAAAATATATGCTGAGCCATTGCTCGCTCCATGACTTATACCAAACCGAGCCCCCACAGCAACTAACCCATCGGACAAGGCAATCGCGGATCCAAACCTTTCTCCATTCACCCCATCACTTACCAATAACTTCGCTATCTGGTTGCCTGTGGTAGCATTAAATAAATACGATGATCCTGACCGATCGCCATTATCATCGTCTCCAGTTGAACTCGCTGCGACAATACCATTATCAATCGCAACTGCAAATCCAAACATATCTTCTCTCGATCCATCATTTGCAGAAAGTCGAAATACTTGATTGCCTGTTGCTGCGTCAAATACGAAGATGTTCCCAGAATCAAGCCCGTTCCCACCGTCTTCATCGCCAAAGGCTCCAACGACAACTCGCCCATCGTCGATATCAACGGAATACCCGAAGAAATCGCGAACAGACCCCCCTGCCTGAGGAAGGATTTTGAAAATTTGCGCACGCGTGGATACATCAAACAAGTATGCAGAACCAGATTCAATACCATTATCATCATCATGCGGAGCCCCAGATACAAGTAACCCACCGTCTAATGCAACTGAGAATCCCAACGCATCCCCGGGCTGTCTATCGTCGGCTCGAACTCTTCCCAATCTTCCCCCTGATTTTATGTCAAACAAGTTGATGGAACCAGAGTTTATTCCACCGATATTTGAGTCATCACCGGGCGCTCCGACCGCAACGATTCCGTTTCCAACAGCAACTGAATTACCAAACCCATCTCGTTGTGAGTTATTCGGCACAGGTAAAAATTTGTTAAGTTGCATTCCTGTAGTCACATCAAAAATATATGCAGAGCCACGATTATTCCCAAAACTATCTGGATCGTGAGGAGCACCTACCGCAAGAATGCCGCCTTGGATGGCGACTGAATATCCAAATCTCTCAAAAGAATCTCCATCCGTTGGCAGAATTTTGAATAGTTGAACGCCCGTATCCACTGCGAAAAGATACACCGCCCCAGAATCAGTGCCGTTTTCATTATCACCATATGCCCCGACAGCAATAATATTGCCATCTACTGCTACGCTCCGCCCAAACTCTCCCAACCCGTCGGGATCATTCACAAGAAAACTTATATTCTCAAAAACCGTCTGTCCCTGAGCAGGAATGACCAGAACGGTTAAACTGCACAATAGTGCCGATACTTGCACAGACATATTGCGTATAAAACTGAAACAATGCATAAAATCGTACTCCTAGACAAGTGTAACTCAAACCACCCGATAAAGATAACACCTCTAAATCAAATGCACAAGGCTAAAACAGACAATTATGAAAAACCCGCCATCCAAAGCGGGTTTTTTACTTGTTTTATGAAAATAAAAATTCCTACCCGTTCCAACCGGCCTTAAAGTTGTTCAACGCCTCAACAAGCTGCCCTTCGATCTCATCGTTGATCGCCTTGGCTTCGTTGATCGCATCCCACACGCCCTTGGCTGCACTCTGGAAGTATTCGTGCATCGCCTTCTCAAAGGCGGCGACCTTGGTCAAATCGACTGTATCCAAGAAACCCTTGGTCCCGGCGTAAATCGAGATGATCTGGTTCGTCACATTCTGAGGCACATACTGAGGCTGCTTCAACAACTCAACCATTCTCGCACCGCGATCCAACTGAGCCTTGGTGGCCTTGTCGAGATCAGTGCCCAACTGTGCAAACGCTTCGAGTTCGCGATACGCTGCCAGGTCCAATCGCAGTGAACCCGCGATCTTCTTCATAGCCTTCACCTGAGCGGCACCGCCCACACGCGAGACCGAGATACCCACATTAATCGCGGGGCGAACACCCGAGAAGAAGAGCTCTGGCTCGAGATAGATCTGCCCGTCGGTGATCGAGATCACATTGGTCGGGATGTATGCGGACACATCGCCTTCCTGGGTTTCGATGATCGGCAAGGCTGTCAGCGAACCAGCACCATGCTCATCAGAGAGCTTGGTCGAGCGTTCGAGCAAACGACTATGGAGGTAGAACACATCGCCGGGGAATGCCTCGCGCCCTGGAGGGCGACGCAGCAAAAGCGAGAGTTGGCGATACGCCACAGCCTGCTTGGAAAGGTCGTCATACACACACAGGACATGCTTTGGATACTTCGAGCCGTTGGAAAGGGTCTTGCCCTCTTCCTTGCCCGACCACATGAAGTGCTCGCCCATCGCGGTGCCCGAGTACGGTGCGACATACTGCATTGGTGCCGGGTCCGACGAACCCGCGTTGACAACGATGGTGTAATCCATCGCGCCAGATTCACGGAGCGTATCGACCACGCCTGCAACGGTTGATTCCTTCTGCCCAACCGCAACATAGATACAGACCACCGCGTCGTCGGTGCCCCAGTATTGTTTCTGGTTGATGATCGCGTCGAGCGCAACCGCCGTCTTGCCGGTCTTGCGATCGCCAATGATCAGCTCGCGCTGACCGCGACCAACGGGGATCATCGCGTCGATCGCTTTGATCCCGGTCTGTAATGGTTCGTGCACAGGCTGACGGGCAGCGATGCCCGGCGCGATGATGTCGACGAGTGCGGTTTCGGAGTTACCCAGTGCCGGGCCGCCATCGATGGGGCGTCCCAACGGGTCAACCACGCGCCCGAGCAATGCTTCGCCGACGGGCACTTCAAGGAGCTTGCCGGTCGCTTTGACGGTGTCGCCTTCTTTGACCGTGAGGAAGTTGCCGTAGATGATCGCGCCCACGGTGTCTTCTTCGAGGTTCATCACCTGACCCATGACGGCACCTTCGGAGGACTCGAACTCGATGAGTTCGCCAGCCATGGCTTTGGAGAGCCCGTAGATGCGGGCGATCCCGTCGCCGACTTCAACCACGCGCCCGACCTCGGAGATTTCGAGCTCGGAAGAGAAGTTTTCGATTTCTTGTTTGATAACGGAGACGATTTCGTCGGTCTTGATCTTCACGGGAAGCTCTCCTGCGTGGTCCAACTCGGCACGCGACTGATGCGTGCTCGATGGTCGTGCGGTGCGTGAAAAAGGGTTCACAACAACCCCGTTGTGCGTAGGGCAATGCCCTGCGCGATGGGGGAGGAAGGGTAGGTCCGTTCGAGACGAAAATCTCGCAATTGTCACCCGCTCAAATGAATGATCTTCCCAATTTTCAACAAGCACCCCGCTCCGAGATTTCTCCGGAAACCCACCCCCAGCCGACGCTTAGGCGAGACGAAGCCGGGGCCCGGGCACAACCTAGTCGGGGTTCGATTGGTCGGTTTCGGGTGCCCGGATCGGGGAGATCGTCAAATTCACCACCGATTCAGGGCTCACGACCCGGCACCCCGGGGGGAGCCCGAGGATTTGGGCGGGTTTCGAGCTGATTCGGCGTTCGAGATCCTCGAATGTCAACGACACAAACGCCCGAGGCACAATCTCGCCCGATCGCAGCTGCTCGATCGCTTGAGCCGGCCCAGCGATCACAATATTGACCAGATCCTTGTCCGCATCGCTGATCTCGACGCGCCAATCGCCGATCTCACCCGGAGCCATGAGCACCTGCACCGGGAGCCGATCAATCGTCATCTGCTCGGTCAGCGTTCGCAGGGTCAGAAAAACATCGACCTGCGCGGGTTCAATCTGGGCCTGCCAACCTTGGCGATCAAAGCCCGGCAACTCGACCGCCACCCCCGGGATCGTCTCCAATCGACCCTGGGCGAGTTGGGCGACCTTGCCGGGATCAATCCGCACACTCGCCTGCGTCGTTTTCACCCGCGCCAGTACACCCGCCGGGGCCACCACACGAATCGCCGCCGGATCAGTCCGAGGCACCCCGTCAAGCTCAACACCATTCGGGAGGTCCACACGCACCCGAAACTCACGAGTCTCAAGCCGATCGACCTCGACCATGAGCGTCGCGGGTGAGACCTCCGTGATCGTCAACCCGTGCACCGCCAGCTCGGAAGATTGGCGCAAAATCGCACGCAGATCGAGCATATGAGTGCCCGGCTGGGCGGGGATCTCGCGTCCGAGCGTAAGCTCGATCCGGTTCTGCATCAGCCGAACGAACTGATCGATCCCCGAGGTTGAGCCTTCGACCTGGATCGTGGCGCTGCGCAAAGGGCCCTGATCCGATGAGCCGATTGCTTGGCGAACAACCAGTGCCGAATCCGCCCCCCCCTCCTCAGCCGTCGGCGATGAACTCAACACAACCTGCACTTCGAGCGTCCGCGTCTGCACCATCCGCGACTCGGCCAAGAGCCACACCATCACCGTGATGAGCGTGACGATCATGAATGTCCGCAGATGCCCAAAGAATGTCCGTTGCTCGCTCATGATGAGCCCCCCCCCTTCTTCGGGCTTGGCGCATCGCTGAGCGAATCGTTGGCCATCAGCGATTCGTCGGGCGTGACCTCCGTCTGGGTGGATGCCTCTTGATCGTCTGCGAACCCGCTCTTGGCTTCGCTCACCACGGATTCGCTGTGCTCTTCTTGCTCAGGGTTCGGCACCGCCGGATGCCCGAGTTCCTCGTTGAGGACGGCTTCGAGATCATTGGGATCAATCGGCGACGAGAGCTCGCCCCGCTGGGCGATGCGGATAAATCCGGTCTCCTCGGAGACCACCACCACCAGCGCGTCCGAGTCCTTCGTCACCCCGATCGCAGCCCGATGCCTCGAGCCGAGCGATTGATCCGGGATCTCGGCGGGGCTCGCCATGGGGAGCTGGACGCCTGCGGAATGGACCTTGTCGCCTCGGATCACGACCGCGAGATCATGCAATGCCGAACCGGGGTGGAAAATAGTCTGAATCAAGGCTGCGCTCAGTGCTGAGTTGAGCACGGTGCCGCCTTCGATAAGTGCCTTGAGCCCGACGCGTCGTTCGATGACGATAATCGCCCCAAACCGGGCCTTCGAGAGAAACGCACACGCCGGGGCGAGTTCTGCTGCGATCTTGGCTGCCCCTTCGTATCCGCCGTGGAAGAATCGGGTCTCGCCGAGCCGAATCAGCGCCCGGCGGAGTTCAGGCTGAAAGATCACGACCAGTGCGATCGCGATGACCGCGAGCATGCGATCATAAAGGTAGGCCAATCGTGCGAAAACATCGTCGCCGAGGAACCGGACGAAGAGGGTGCCGACGATGAGGATAAAGAGAAGCCCTTTGAGTGCTCGGGCGGCTCTGGTGCCCTGAACGAACCGAAAAACCGCGAAAACGACGAACCAGATCAGAATGATCTCGATCGCGACCTCCCACCATGAGTAGGAGCCGAGCCGATTGAGCAGGTCGTTGAGTCGTTCCGATGATCCCAAATTGCTATCCTTCTATATTGCTGCTGAGCGTATTGATGATGATTCTAACCGTTTATCGTACACTCTGCATTGAATCTGCTGCCCAAACCGGATCTATATGCCTTATACCATCACCAAAGTCGAGCCCACCCCGAACCCCAACGCGCGCAAGCTGATCGTTGACCCTTCGCCGGGGGCGATCCGCTCGTACTTCAGATCCGAAGATGCGGACAACGATCCGCTCGGGCGGGCGATCTTTGCGATCCCGGGGATCACCAATGTGCTGATCCATACGGGGTTCATCTCGGTGTGCATTGAGCCGGGGACGAGCTGGAAACCGATCCTCCGAGCCCTCGAAACCACCCTCGCCGAGATCGAACTCCCCTAACCCGTAGCACAGGCGTCCCGCCTGTGATCTTGGTTGATGCAGTGACAAAGAGAAGACACAGGCGGGACGCCTGTGCTACGACAGAAACATGACACAGGCGGGACGCCTGTGCTACGACAGAAACATGACACAGGCGGGACGCCTGTGCTACGGGTAAAGACACCTCCCATGACCGATCCTCGACTCACCGCCCAACTCGAAACCTGGTTCAAGGCCAACGCCCGCGATCTGCCGTGGCGTCTTGATGTCCGTGACCCGTATCACGCGCTCGTCTGCGAGTGCATGCTCCAGCAAACACAGGTTTCGCGGGTGCTCGAAAAGTATCAGCCTTTCCTCGACCGGTTCCCCACGGTGCAATCGCTCGCAGATGCACCCGAAGATGATGTCCTCGCTGCATGGGCCGGGCTTGGGTATTACCGCCGGGCAAGAATGCTCCACGCATGTGCCCAGGCAATCGTCGAAAAACATGGCGGGGTTGTGCCCGAGTCGCTCGATGCCCTCCAAGCCCTGCCCGGGATCGGTCGCTACACCGCCGGCGCGATCGCGTCGATGGTGTTCCACCAGCGCGCCCCGATCGTCGATGGCAATGTGACGCGGGTGTTGCTCCGGGTGCACAATAAGCCCGAGCCTCAAACTGACAAAGATACGGTCAAGTGGGCCTGGCACCGGGCAGGTGAACTCGTGCAAGCTGCGACCGACCCCGCTGTGTTCAACGAGGCAATGATGGAGCTGGGCGCGACGATCTGCACGCCTAAGAACATCCGATGCGATTCGTGCCCGATCCGATCGCACTGCCGGGCTTTCAAATCGGGCACGACCGAATCCATCCCCTTGCCCAAGCCCAAAGCCAAGCAGAAGCCGATGTACTGTTCAGCGGTGATCGCTGCTGAGAATGGCTCGATCCTGCTCGAACAGCGCCCGCCGTCGGGGATGTGGGCCAATATGTATCAGGTGCCGACCATCGAACGCGATGATCGCCAATCGACCCCCGAGGAGATCACTACCCACCTCGGCGTCGGCGTGGATTCCATCGAACCTACAGGATCATTTACGCACATCACCACCCACCGGATCGTCGAGTTTGCGATCTACCGGGCAAAGGGCGTGATTCGGGCACCCCATCAGCACTATCGGACGCTCGAAACCCTCAACGAGATCGCCCTTTCCAATGCCCAGCGCAAGGTGCTCGCGATGGCGGGTGTTGAGTGATTCCAGATCCGGGTGCCACTACTCGCCGTCTTCGGCGCAGTAGTGTCTTGTGTTGTCCACGATTCTCAAGACACTACTGCGCCCTTCGGGCGAGTAGTGGCACCCTGCAGCTCGGCTGAACCTATCATCCCCCCATGCACATCGCGGTCATCATCCCGGTCTATAACGAGCAGACACTCCTGCCCATCCTCTTCAACACGCTCATCAATACCCCCGCCCCCATCGACACCCAAGGCGAGCCCTGCCGACGGACGATTTATTTGGTCAATGACGGCTCGACGGACAACTCGAAAACCATCATCGACCATCTCGCAGAGCGCGAAGACACCATCGCGATCCATCAGCCTACGAACTTGGGCAAGGGCGCTGCACTGGCAGCGGGGATCAAGGCTGCACTCGATGGGCATCACGACGATCGGGTTGATGCGCTGATTATTCAGGATTCAGATCTTGAGTATGACCCCGCCGAGCACGAGAGCGTGCTCAAGCCGATCATCGAAGCCAAGGCCGACGCGGTGATCGGGACGCGGTTCCTCGGGCAGACCCACCGCGTGCTCTACTACTGGCACTCGATCGCCAATCGGCTCATCACACTGACATCGAACATGCTCTCGAACCTAAACCTCACCGACATCGAGTGCGGATTCAAAGCCTTCTCGCGCCAGGCGATCAATGACATCCAGATCACCGAAAAACGCTTCGGCGTCGAGCCCGAACTCATCGCCAAACTCGCCAAGGCGCGGATCATTGACAAGGACACGAAAAAGCACAGGCCTCTGCGGATTTATGAGGTCCCGATCTCATATTCCGGGCGGACTTACGAAGAGGGCAAGAAGATCGGATGGAAGGACGGGGTCGAGGCGATCTGGTGCATCTTCAAGCACAATCTGTGAGCCGAGTTTCAGGGTGCCACAACTCGCCGTCTTCGGCGCAGTGGTGTCTTGAGAGACTTCGGATCATTGAAGGGTCGAAGACACTACTGCGCCGAAGACGGCGAGTAGTGGCACCCGGGATCAAACAACTCATCCTACTACACGCGTAAAGCGTTCGAGGAGGGAGTCGAGTTCGTCGGCACTGGGTGCGTTGAGGGTGACATGCCCGATTTTTCGCCCGGCTCGAGGGGCTTTGCCATACATATGGACGAAGGCTTCGGGCATGGCATCGAGGGCGCCCGGGCGGGGCTCGTTGCCGATGATGTTGACCATTGCGCTGTGTCCGATGGGATCGGTCGAGCCGAGTTCCAAGCCCATCACGGCGCGCATGTGGTTCTCAAACTGGCTCGTCTGCGCACCCTCGATTGTCCAGTGCCCGGTGTTGTGGACGCGCGGGGCGATCTCGTTGGCGACGAGGTGGGCATCGTCGCCTGTGCCGATCTGGAAGAACTCGACGGCGAGCACGCCGACATAGTTGAACTTTTCGAGAATTTTGCTTGCTGCGTCTTGGGCCTGGGTGGTCAAAGCGTCGGAAACATCGCGGGCGGGGGCTTTGGAGACGCGTAAAATCCCGCCTCGGTGGACATTTTCCGCCAGCGGATAAAACACGATGTTGCCGAGTTTATCGCGGGCTGCGACGATCGAGAGTTCGCGCTCGAACTCGACGAACTGATCGAGGATCGCGGGGACGGAGCCGATGGTTTTCAAAGCGTCCGCTGCATGATCGGCATCATTGATAAGGACCTGTCCTTTGCCGTCGTATCCGAGCCTGCGGGCTTTGAGGATCGCGGGGGTGCCAATCGATTGCAGGGCGGCAACGAGTGATTCGACGCCATCAATCGGTTCGTATCGGGGGATGGCGATGCCGAGATCGCGGAACATGCTCCGCTCGATGTGTCGATCTTGGGCAACAGCGAGGGCTTTGGTGCTGGGATGGATCTCGGCGATGTCTTCAATCACAGCTGCCGAGGCGGAGACATTCTCGAACTCGTAGGTCACGACCTGGGACCAGTCGGCGAGTTGCTTGAGTGATTCGACATCGTCGTAGTCGCCCACGATCTGTTCGCAGGTCAAGCGGGCGCAGCAGTCTTCGTTTGGATCAAGCACGGTGCATTGGACGCCGAGGTGTTTGACAGCTTGGGCGAGCATCTGGGCGAGCTGCCCGCCTCCGATGATGCCGACGCGTTGGATGCTCATTGGGCAGGTTTCCTATGAACGAGGAACTATGAACGAGGATCAGGCTGATCAAGCACGGCTTGGGTCTGGTTTGCTCGCAGCGCTTCGAGTTTGGATGCAATCTCAGGATATTTGTTGCCCAGAATCGCCCCGGCGAGCAAGCCCGCGTTGGTCGCGCCGGCTTTGCCGATGGCGACGGTCGCAACAGGAATCCCGGCGGGCATCTGGGCGATCGAGAGCAGGCTATCCATGCCTTTGAGCGCCTTGCTCATCACCGGCACACCGATCACAGGCAGCATGGTCATCGACGCGACCATGCCCGGCAGGTGGGCTGCCCCGCCTGCGCCGGCGATGATGATTTCGATGCCTCGGGCTTTGGCGCCTTTGGCGTGCTCGACCAGAAGATCGGGCGTGCGATGGGCCGAGACGACCTTGATTTCGTGGGGAACCCCCAGCTCATCGAGCGCAGCAGCAGCATGCTCCATGACCTGAGGCCAGTCCGATTTCGATCCCATGATGACGCTGACGAGAGGCGATTTGGGCATAGTCATGGGTGATGATATGCCTCGAAGCGGGTTCGAGCATGTTGGCTCAACTCGGGATGTGATGGGCACTCGGTGGGAGAGAAGATTTCACCACAGAGCACGCAGAGCACACAGAGAGGAAAGGCAGAGAAGAGAAAAGCGGGGGAATGAGGAAGAGGAGAGGAAGGGAGTGAAGAAGAGAAAACCAAACGAACTCTTGCCCATTGCCATTCTTCAAGTTTCAGAAGGTGTATGAGTATCCAAGCAGGATTGAGCCCCAGGCTTGGCCGCTGGGTTGGGATTCGAAGTTTTCGGTTTGGTAGGTCTGTGACCAGCCGAGATACAACGATTTGTACCGGGTGACGAGCCCGACGCTGGCTTGGGCGACGAGGAGTTCGGAATCGACGGACCGGCTCGTGGCGAAGGTGTTGCCGTCGAGGAAGATGTCGCGGGCGACGACATCCATGCCCATCGAGGCGTAGATATAGAAGGAGAAGTCTCCCTCGCCCCAGTCATTGGCGCTCACGGTATGATCCTTGTTGCCCAGCAGCGTCGCGGGCCCAAAATCCTCAGGCAGGTTATGCCCGGCTCGCAGAGTGATGCGTCCCTTGGCCCGTGTCGAGACATTGCCTAGATCGAACCCCAGAGCGGGGAGCATCTCGAACTCGAAGCCTCGGATTTGGGCCTGGCGGGATTTCCATGTCCGTTCGTAGGTGAAGTTGACCGTCGGCTCGTTGGCTGATTGTGTTGACCACCCTTGGGGGTCGTCCTGATTGGGGAAGGCGTTGTGGATGAACTTCTGGATCATCTCGCCCTGCGAGCGTTCGCCGACGACCCCGAGATCGAGCTCGAAATGATCGCGTTTTTTATCATCTGCGCGTTGGAAGGAGAAGGCGAAGTAGAGGTACCCGCTATAAGGATGGTCTCCGATGGGCGGGGTTGGATCGGTGATATCGGAACTAGTATAGATTTGTTGCTTAATCGCCAATCCGAGCCCGAACCGTGGATTCTCCCATTCCCCCGCCGGGGCGAGCTTTTCGCGGATTTGGTCGGTGAAGTTTGGATCAAATGAGAGCTCGATGCCCGCGCCATTGGTGTAGAACCGGTCGGTATCTTGCCCGATCCGGGGGAGCGTGCCGTCGTTGTCCCAGTAGAAGGTGAGATCGCGGAGGCGGAGATCATTCAAGGCCCACCGATCCTGGCGTTGAATCGCTTGGACAGCCTCGCTGGTGGGCAACGCCGGATCGGCATGATCGACAACTGATTCCGACTGGGCCTGGGCAACTCCACAGAGCAAACACAAACCCATCATCTGTATATGGTGCATGAACAACCATATCGAACTCGTTGGGTCGAGGCTCGCTTTGTGGTGATATCTGACCAAAAAACCGCCTCTGAGATCAACCAGAGTCAGGTGAAGGCACTCGCAAAATATGAATACTTCCATCTCTTATTTCTTTGCGAGAGATTCAAGTTTTCTATGAAAAACATAAGAAATCAATAATTGAAGCCCATTACAGACATGTACATCCCTTCTTCTGGCGGCACATTCTCTGACCGATAACACAAATCTTTGTCCGGCAAAACCAGATGTGAGGCGATTTGTCTTTTTTTACGCAGGGAAAACACAACTCATGGCCAATCACCATGCGGGAACAATGACTCTGTGCCGATACCTCTACTTAATCAGTTGCATGATTCAATGTCTTCAGGGAGTAGATAGATGTCTCAAAAGAATGAGCCCAACGGCGAGCTTCGGCTGCGGCTACGCATGCCCGAAAGACAAGCCCTGCTTCAATCCCTACTCGAGTTGGTGGAAGATGAATATCGCAATGTTCACGATATGCGCAAATCAAATCGGTATGTCCCTGCACACACAGATGCGGTAGCAGAACTTGAGCACCCCGGGGGCTCGAAGGTTTCATGCGCCATCCTTGTCTTTGATATCTGTAAAAATGGGATCGGATTTGCAACACGGAGCTACCTGCATCTCAATACACCCATCACCATTTTTCTCCGCTCAAACGCCGGCGAGGTGACCCGGATCCCCGGGCGAGTCAGCCGATGCGAATATTACGACAATCGGTTCCACCGCGTTGGGGTGGTGCTCAATCACAAACTCGACCCTCGGATCTATGTCACGAGTGAACAATGGGAACTCTCGAGTTCGAACGCTGACGACAAATCATGGATGGAGCCTCGCAAGGCGCTTCATATTGAGTCTGATGAGCTTGAAGCCAATGCCATCGAAATGATGCTCGGCAACGCGAAGTTCAGCTACACCAACGCAGAATCGCTTGGAAAAGCCATTGATGCCGTACAAAAAAACTCATATGATCTGGTCCTGATCTCTGATTCGATCGATCAATCGGGTGTGCTGAGCACACTGACCAAACTCCAATCCAACGGCTACGCCGGCCCGCTCGTCGTGATCGCGTCCACCAAGTATTCATGCGATCAGACACTCAAAGAGCTCGGCGTCCATGCGGTCTTGCCCAAACCGATCCACCTGGCCCCGCTGATCGTTGTGCTTCGAGATATCTTCGAGAACCGTGGCGATACGATGATTGAATCTGCGAATCTCTATACCACGCTGACAGAAGCCCAGTGCCCAGATGAGAAGTTAATCTTATTCTTGAGGGTCGCCAAAGAACTCTCAAAGCAACTCGATAGCAGTATCTCCAATGATGATGCTCCACGAGCACTCAAAAACTGCAACTCACTCTACTCGGCAGGGGCTGGATTTGGATATCCGATTCTCTCAGCCACGGCCTCATCCGCGGTCCAATCACTCAATGCGTCATCATCGGTCAAAGAATCCGCGGGAGAAATCCGAAAACTGATCCGGATCATCGCCAGGCTGCACGGGCGAAAAGATGCCAACGACAACAAGGACGCCGCTTAGTCTTGAGGCGGAAAGAGCATCCAGTCGCCGTCATGCTCATCTCTGCCTAGAGCAAGCACGCACAGCGCAGAGATGATTCCAATCTGCATATTCTTCATGCTGATTCTTCCGATTCTGGAGGCTGCTATTTCTCTTTCGATGGGAATCGATTCTTGATGTTCCGCATCACCATCTTGCCCATCGCCTTGTTCCGCTCGATGAACCAACGCCAACGCCCGCGCTTGTACCACGGCGGGCACGAATGTGGAACGCGCCAAGTCGTCGGCCAGTTGGCGACGAATCCCAGATACTCGTCGCCGATGGTCAAGCGGTACTCGACGAGCAGGCTCGGGAAATATTCGATGTACTCAAAGTAATCCACCGGCTCGAACCCATCGTTGAACTCCATATACAACCATATCCCATCAATATCGATGCGGTACGGCGGATGGGCGGCTTGGTTCCACTCCCACCGGATCGCACACCGCCCAAGCTGCTTGCAGATGTCGAACCCGTTGCCCGAGAAATCAATCTCTTCGAGTGCGAGTTCCGCCTTACGCCCCATCGTTTAGCCCTCGTCCTGCTCGGCCAACTTGGCCACCACCGACAAGTCTTCGAGCGTGGTGATGTCTTGGGTGATCTCGGTATCGCCGGCAGCGATTGAGCGGAGCAATCTTCGCATGATCTTGCCCGAACGGGTCTTGGGCAGGGCGTTGGTGAAGCGGATCATGTCGGGCTTGGCGATGGCACCGATCTCTTTGCCCACATGATCGCAGAGGGACTTGATGAGTTCGTCGCAGGCCTCGAACCCTGGTGCGGGGGTGACGAAGGCGGCGATGCCGGTGCCTTTGATTTCGTGAGGCATCCCCACGACGGCGGCTTCAACCACGCACTCATGAGCGACCAATGCGCTCTCGACCTCCATCGTGCCCAGACGATGCCCGGAGACATTGATGACATCATCGGTGCGTCCCATGATCCAGAAGTTGCCGTGCTCGTCGCGTCGTGCGCCGTCGCCTGCGGTGTAGTAGAGTTCGTCGCCCTTGCTCACGGTGCTCCAATAGGTGTCGATGAATCGTTGGCGGTCGCCATAGACGCCTCGGAGCATCGCGGGCCAGGGCTTGCGGATGACCATTAAACCGCCGGTGTTTTCAGCTGCCACATTGCCCATTTCATCGGTGACGGCTGCGTCGATCCCGAACATCGGGAGCGTACAACTGCCCGGAGTCGTTGGCGTCGCGCCGGGCATCGGGGTGATGACATGCCCGCCGGTTTCGGTCTGCCAGTAGGTATCGACAATCGGACACACGCCCCGCCCGATCTTGTTGCGATACCACATCCAGGCTTCAGGATTGATCGGCTCGCCGACGGTTCCCAGGACTTGGAGCGAATCGAGCTTGCACGATTCAGGGTGTTCGTCGCCCCACTTCATAAACGCGCGGATGGCGGTCGGTGCGGTGTAGAACTGCGTCACCTGATGCCGATCGACCATCTGCCAGAAGCGTGCGCCGTTGGGATAGTCCGGGCCGCCCTCATACATGAGTGTGGGCACGCGGTTGGGGAGGATGCCGTAGACGATGTAGGAGTGCCCGGTGATCCACCCGCAATCTGCGGTGCACCAGAAGACCTGATTCTGATCCGGGATGAGATTGAAGGTGTATTTGGAGGTGATATAGGTATAAACCATATACCCCGCGGTGGTATGGACAATACCCTTGGGCTTGCCCGTCGAGCCCGAGGTGTAGAGGAGAAAGAGCATGTCCTCGCTGTCCATCTCTTCGCATGGGCACTCGGGTGATGCGTCGTTGGTTGCCGATGCCCAGTCGGTGTCGAGGCTGCCCATCGGCGCGCCGTTGTTGGTGCGATTGAGGACCAAGACCGATTCGACTGGGCACTCGCTGCCCATATTGGCGATGGCATCATCGACATTCTTCTTGAGCGGAACGACCTTGCCGCGTCGCCAGGAACCATCGCAGGTGAGGATCATCCTTGATTGGGCATCATGCACCCGATCGGTGATGGCCTGGGCGGAGAACCCGCCGAAGATCACGGAGTGGGGCGCGCCGATGCGGGCGCAGGCGAGCATGGCGATGGCGAGTTCGGGGACCATGCCCATGTAGATCGTGACGATATCGCCCTTGCCGACGCCTTTGCTCTTGAGGACATTGGCCAAGCGTGAGACCTGATCTTGAAGCTCTTTGTACGAGATTGTGCGCACATCGACGGGGTTGCCCGCATCATCGACCGGCTCGCCCTCCCAGATAATCGCAGGATCATTACCGTGCCCGGATTCGACCTGACGATCGACACAGTTGTAGCACACATTGGTCTTCGCACCATCAAACCACTTGGCATCGGGTGCGTTCCACTCGAGCACCGAATCCCATTTCTTGAACCAGTGAAGCTCGTTGGCGATTCGGCTCCAGAACCCGTCGGGGTCATCGATCGACTCTTGGTACATCCGCTTGTACTGATCGAGCGAGCCGATCAGCCATTTGCTCGCGCCGACCTCGGAGGCAGCGGGTGGATTGAAGATGCGGGTCTCGTTGAGAACGGATTCGATTGATTTGTCAGCCATTGCAAAGCTCCTGAGCATCGCGCGCAGGCGATGTGCATCATTCTATTGCACAATGATCGCGGGCACAACCACCGGGCATGGAGCATTTCTGCGATTCAATCAGTGTGCGCTCGTCACGCGGAGCACTTCTTGGATACTCGTCATCCCATCGGACGCCTTGTTGATCCCGTCGGCCCGGAGTGACTTCATCCCGCGCTCAAGGCACAATCGACGGAACTCAGAGACATTGGGGTTCCGGGCGATCACATCGCGGAGGGTATCGTCGACCGCGAGCATCTCGTAGATACCAACCCGCCCCGAGTAGCCGGTGTTTCGGCACTTGTCGCACCCCTGAGGCGTCCACATCTCATGGCTGGGCAACCCGTTGATCTCAAGGAACTCACCCATCTCTTCGGAGGGCGATTCCTGTGATTTGCAGTGCGGGCACAATCGGCGGAGCAATCGCTGGGCGAGCACGCCGTTGAGGGCGGCGCCTACGAGGAATGGTTCGAGCCCGATGTTGACCAATCGCGTCACCGAACTGGGCGCATCGTTGGTATGCAATGTTGACAACACCAAGTGACCCGTGAGCGCAGCCTGCACGGCGGTGTGGGCGGTTTCATGGTCACGGATTTCACCAAGCATAATCACATCGGGGTCCTGGCGGAGCAGGGCCTTGAGCGCCTTGGCGAAGGTCATGCCGATTTTTTCGTGGGTCTGTGTCTGCGTGATGCCGTCGAGATGATATTCGATCGGGTCTTCGACCGTCGAGACATTGAGTTTGGATTTATCAATCTGTCGGAGCGATGAATAGAGCGTGGTGGTCTTACCAGAGCCGGTCGGGCCGGTGACGAGCAGAATCCCGTGAGGGACATTGATCTGTGTTTTCCAGATATCGAGCGTTTGATCGTCAAAGCCCAAGTCCTCGAGTTTCACATTGATCGACTTGGTATCGAGGATACGCATGACGATCTTCTCGCCGTAGCCTGTCGGCAATGACGACACACGCAGATCGAGCTTGCGTCCGCCGACCACACACCGAATCCGCCCGTCCTGAGGCACCCTTCGCTCGGAAATATCTAAATCCGCCATGATCTTGAGCCGAGAGGTGATCGCGGCCGCCATTGACGGGGGCGGGTTCATCGACTCGAACAAGATGCCGTCGATGCGTAGGCGGACCTTGATTTTTTTTTCGCCCGGCTCGATATGAATGTCCGACGCGCCCTCTTTCACCGCGTTCTGGATGATGTAGTTCACATACCGGATGACCGGGGATTCGCTGGCCTGTGATTCGAGATCAACCGCCTCGGCGGACTGGGTTGTCGTCACCTCGACATCGGATTCTTCAACATCGGCGAGGATTTCGGAGAGGTCCATATCCGCGCTTGCTTCGCCGCCGACGACTTCGAGCGCCGACCGGATATCACTCGGGATGACCAGCACAACCTTGACACTCGACACGCGCAGATTCGCACGAATCTCGTCGATGGTGAACACATCGCTCGGGTTGATCGACCCGACCACCACGCGTGTGCCCTCGGTGCGGATTGGCAAGACCTGATTGGCCAGGCAGAACTCCATGCCTAGGCGTTGGAGGAGTTTGCCGTCGAATCCGCCGTCGAGCCCTTTTTCGAGATCGACGCGTTCGAAGGTGAGCCCTGCGCTCTGCGCGACGACGCGTTGGATTGCTTCTTGGTCTGCTTCTTGCTCGAAGAGGACTTCGATGAGTCCCTTGCCGGGGGATTGCTTCATCACCTGCTCGGCGCTGGTGAGCTGCTCGGCGGTGATCGCACCGTGCTCGATGAGCATCTCGGAGAGCTCGCCGTGGATTTCACTCGGCGCATTATCTTTGGGGCTGTACACATCGAGCATCGCCTTGCCGACATCAACCGAACGGGCGGGAATTTTGCTCTGGAGGACCGCTGGGTCTTCATCGACGCTTGAGCCTTCTTCTTCGCCGAAGCGTGTCTGACTCGATGGCATGGGCGGGAGCGGGCTGAACGAACCGGGGCGTTGGTCGAGGGAATGGCGGTCGGGCTTGACGGGGGATGAGCGAGGACGCCGAGGGGCGCGTTTGGAATCTGGCGAATCTGTGCCAACCCCCAGTTCGCTCAGAATGTCATCAATATCTGACATCGTGTCCCTGTCCGCTCATCAATCGAGCTGCACCGTCTTTTCACCCATAGAGAGTTCGAACTGCATCCCGTCAGCCTCGATCACCACGGACCGATCCTTGATTTTGACCACGGTGAAAAAATCACCGAGTTTCATGCCCGCGCGCACGGGCTGACCCGAGATTCTCGCTGCCGGTCTCGCCCCGCCGATCACCCCTTGGAGATCGAACCGCATCGCTTCGCCCACGACATTGTCTCGGCGTTGCTCCATCGCAAGCTTGCGTTCGCGCTCCTTGCGCAGCGCGTCGCGCTCGGCTTGGGAAAGCCCGGGGTCAATCTCGACCACCTCTTCCTTCACCCCGCCGGGGCGGGAAAAGGGTTGCTCGGCGAATGATTCGGTATCGGCGAACTGCACCGAGACTGTGCTCTTGTCGAGCGTACGCAGGACGGATTTGAACCGATTCGTGAAATCCTTCGAGTTCGCCTGCGAGGTGTAATCAATGGAAACAATGTTCTCATCGAGCCCGGCCTGCATCCCGATATAGCGCATCCCATAGATCGCGCCCCCGCCGATCGCCAGGACACACATCGCGATCACCATCTGCATATTGAGCTTCGAGTCCGATGCCGAAGCAGATATCGCCGAAACAGGCGCTTGCTTGAGCGAGGGGATTCCTGTTGAATCCGTCTCGGACATATCCAAGAAAATATTGCTCGCGCCCTCGGCGTGCCCGGACGGATCGCCATCGGAATCGAGATTGAGTCCTTCGTTCGTATCACTCATTGCGAATCTCCTTGGGCAAGGGTCTCTTCCGTCTGGAAATAGATGCTCAGCGTAAAGCTCGCCTCGATCTCGACACCTTCCTCGCTCGAGTCCTTGATGACCATATCAACAATCCGGGTGATCCGAGGCAGTTGCTCGATGGCCTTGAGAAACTCGTAGAACCCGGCGAATGAACCCTGGGTCGTCATATCGAGTGGCTGCTCGCGGAACCGCGCCGCCGCCACGGGCTTGGCGCTCTTGAGTGTCGGAGGCGTGAGCCCGGCCTCGACCGCCAACGCGGAGACCTGACGCACAATCAGGTCGATCTCCTTGTTCGAAGGCAGCAACGCTTCCATCTCGTCGATGCGCTCCTTGATCGCCTCGTTGGCGATCTTGAGATCATCGTTTCGGCTTGTCTCGGTGCGCAATGTTTCAAGCATCTCGCGCTTATGCGCAATCTCGCCCTTGGCCTGCTCAATATTGGCGCTCTGAGGCTTGAAAATCACGAAATAACTCGCGATCGGTAGCATCAGCACCGCCAGGAACAACACAAACTCTCGTACTCCAAATCGCATAACAATGCTCCCGTGTCTTAGTCTGTGGTGGACTCTTCACCCGCGATACCAAACTCAATCCGTCCGATCTCGACCTCTTCGGTCCCATCGACAAGGCGGGCGTCAGCTTGGTCGAGCAGGCTCATCGTGATCTTGAACTTTCGGTAATCCATCTTATTAATCTTCGTCTCGTTGATAAACTGCAACTCCACATCACCAAACAAGGGCGATGCCTTCACCGATTCAAGGAAATCTGCGACATTGTCGTTCTCTTGAGCGATGCCCTCAGCCGTCACCAAGAACTTGAACTTGGGTGGCAGCACCTTCACCGGCTCGGGCTTGTCTGAAGCACCCTTGCCGACATTTTTCCCGTTGAGGTTGCGGGTCTTGCCCTTGACATCCTTGGGTTTGGGCTTTGGCGCAACAACACGGACACGCTGACCTTCAAGATTCACCTGTGTCAGGGTCAACCCCTCGGGGATGGCTCGGACGATCTCGCCGATAAGCACGGAGCGGGGGACGCGGTCTTTGAGGGCCGTCACCACCTCGGCGCGTTCGATCAGATCGATGCGCTGCTTTTCGAGTGATTGGAGCTGCTCGATTTTGGCAGCCTCTTCAGCGAAAGATGCTGCGACCACCTCTTGCTCTTGATGCACGCGCCGCCAGCGTTGATGATTGACGACAAACGCCCCCACCACGCCCGCGATAACGAGCGTGAAGAGGAACATCACCATCACATTGGCGCGGAGCTGGCTCTTGCCTTTGACATACTCAGCGGGCAAGAAGCTGCCTGATTGTGCCTGATTGTCTTTGGGATTACCCATCGGTTCGCCTCCAAAAGTGCAGCCGTGTGCGCTGCATCAAAGATCCATCGGGCTCAATGCCCCACCAACAACGCTCGCCCAACCGGGTTGAGGCGAGCGTAAATCCACCCCGCTCGTGGGCACCCGCCCCGCCCGCGCCAGACACGCCATCGGATCGAGCACCTGCGCCTCGAGCTTGAGGGCCCGGGCCAGATGCTCGCACACCGGCTGATGACACGCCTGTCCGCCGACAAACACCGCCCGCTCGACGGGCATTGTTGGGAAGAGCGCTTTGTGATAACGCAAACACATCGAAATCTCGTCACACATAATTTCCAGGGGCTCGCTCAGATCAATCTGCGGGCCGCGAGAGAACCCGCCGGGCTTTGGTGCCGGGGCTTGAATCTCGCTGGAATCGTCTTGAGCCGGGCCCGGCATCCCGGGCATGGATTCCGTTGCGACTCCAGTGCTGTGCGTTCCTGCGCCGACGGCTGCCGGGACAAGCACCTCGAGTTCGGAGCGCATCTGACGAGCTTCGATCATGGTGCATCGGAGCTGGTGGCAGATTGTTTCATCGAAATGACGGGTGCCGAGCTCGATATTGCGTGCGAAGACCATCTCGGAGCCGTGCATGATGAGCACTTTGGTTGAGCCGCACCCGAGATCGAGGATCAGGGTCGGCGAGACCGAGCCCTGATTGCCCGAGGAAGTATCCCGCAGCTCGATCGACCGCGCCAGGGCATCAAACTCGGTATGAATCCCCACGGGTTCGAGCTTGGCGGATTTGAGCGAGCCCATGATCCGCCCGACGAACTCACGCGAGGCTGCGAAGCAGATGACCTCGAGCTTGCCGTTGCTTTGTGTGCCGCTCACCGGTCGGCAGCGGATGAGCAACTCGCTGGGATCGCACCCGAGCTGGGCGCTGAGCTGGGCGCCGGCGATCTGTTCGATCGGCACGCCATCGGTTGGGATGATCTGGAGATGCTTGCAGATCATCTGCCCCGAGGGGATCAGGCTCGTTGCGCGAGTAGCGTTAATTTTTTCACCCTTGAGAAACTTGGGCAGCGCGTCCATCTGGAAGAGCAGCCGCTTTGCGGGCTGATCGAGCAGATCATCGGGCGTGGGCAAAAACGCTGCTGCCTGAATGGTGCTCGGGTTGGTGCCCGAGAGCTGGAGCACCTTGACCCCAGAGACACCAAACTCGATCGCCAACGGGATCGCGCCGGGGCGCATCGCCCCGACGGTCGAGAGTGATGACCCGAGCTTGCCCTTGCCCAACTTCGTACCGAGCTTTCCGAACTTTGGTGTGCGTTTGATCAACTCGATACCCTTCCCACCCGGCGCCGGGTGAACTGGCGGACGGGCCAGCAAATGCTGAACCCGAAAATCGCCCGTCTCATGGGGGATCGACCGATCTATAGCGTGGATTGAGCCTGTGCCCAACACACTCCAATGTGGGGTTCTTGGGCGCACAACGGATCGTCCCAACCCGCACACCCGGCGCAGCTTCTCATTTCAGATCGTTTGCGATGCGTCCGAGAACATCGCTGAGTGTTTCGAGCGACTCATCGAGTGCCCATTGCTGGCTGGCTCGATCGCCTGTGGTGTTCGAGATCACCCGGACCTCGCCGACCAAAACCGTCGGCTCGATCCGCTTGGCAGCAAGCGCAATCGCAGCCCCCTCCATCGCCTCGGCGATCGCGCCCGTCCGGGCAACCACCTTCTGAGCCCCCGCATCGGTCCCCGAGCAAGTCGAGACGCAGGCGATGGGTCCGATATGATCGCAATGGTGACCAAGCCAGTCAACGACACATGCATCGGGTGCGATGGAGTCCAACTTCGAATCCGCCTGCGAATCAAAGAGCCCAAAGCCCATCTGCGCACAAGTCTCAAAGCCATCGGGCGTTTGCACACCCTCATCAGCAAAGATCGACGCCGAGCTACAGACAACATCGCCGAGCCCGCACGCCGAACCCGGCAACGCCCCCGCGATGCCAATACTGAGCACCCCGCCATGTTTCGATGGATCAAAGACCCGCCCGATCGCGCCCGCCGCGTTGGCTTTGGACACCCCGGTCCAGACCAGATCAATCCGGTCGCTCACATCGACACGCTGCCAGAGCGATGGTCGATCGCCTGTATATCCAAACGCACCCATCGCTGCATCGAGCTCGCGCGGGGCCGCGATGGCCATCAACCATCGCAAGGAATCATCGGGACTCATGTTCTTTGATCGTTGAGGCACACCCGATGGTAGCACGCACGCGATACCGGGTTCGATTCAGGCGGCCAGCTCGTCGCCGCTCTGCGGGGCATCCTTCGCAGATCCCTTGTCGCTCTTGCGCCGGGCGAGGTCCTGATCCATCGCGCTGGGATCGAGCTTGTAGAGCCCGTTGGACATCGACTTCTCGACCGATCGTAGATCGAAGGCGTATTTGTGTTCGGGATAAAAGTTGTATTCGCTGACATCATGCCCGTCGGATTCGATCACCGTCAGGTCATGGTTCTCCCGCAGGTCCACCACCCGAACGCAGTCATCATCTTCGAATCGGCTCATCTCGGTGACCGTAGGCCTGCACGGATCGCGTGGGTCCCAATCAGTCACCACGCCCTTCATCCCATCGGAGAGCCGAACCACTGTGCTGGGGGCATACGCCGGGCACACGGTCATCAATGATTGAAACACAATCGGATCGAACCAATCCTGATACTTCTCATGGAGCAGCGTATAGATCGCATACACCGGCGGGCGTGATTTTCGTTCGTCCTCAGCATCACCGATGCTGTACGCGGGGTGCACCAATCGGTCGTACAAATCCGCAACGAGCAGAATCCGCGCAAAGATATGGATATTCGACCCTGATATCCCCACCTCGAAGCCGTCCATTTTTTTGCGTTTGGGGAATCCTGATCCATCGAACCGCTGGTGATGATGCAAGACCGCTGCAGCAGCCGAGGGCTCGACCTGCCCACGGAGCATCTCGTACCCAATCCGGACATGCTCTTGCCACTCGGGATCCGTATCGTCGTGCTCGTTGGCCCAGCGTTCGAGCGTTGATTTTTTGAGTCTTGTCATCCCCACATCGTGAAGCATCGCCGCGACGCCCAGGCTTGTCACATCCTTGGCGAGTCTCGGCGAGAGTCTTTTGCGTTCTTTGAGCAGATAGAACCCGAGCCGAAGCCCCATGAGCATGCTCAGGTACCCGACATTGGCGCCGTGCCGAATCGCCGGCGAGCCCGAGTCGGCGATCTCGCCGATGAAGATCGCCGCGTCGGGATCATGGATCAGCCGGGCCATCAGGGTGCTCATCGCCTGCTGATATTTGGCATAATCGAGCTTAGCGTGCATGTCCTTGCCCGCATCGTCGAACGCCTGGGCAACGCTCGAAGCGATCTCCGCCCGCGATGACATGACATCAGGCGAGACGAACTTGGCGATCATCTCCATATTTGGATATTTGATCCAGACCTCGGGCAGGCGGAGTTCGATCAGCCGCTCGATGGTGCTGGCTTCGAGGATCGCCCCTGGACGCAGCAACAGCCGGGCGCACGCCTTGGGGTTGTAGACGGGCAGGGCGAGCTCCATCCCGGGTTTTACTTGTGAAATAGGTACGCGTAGCATCGCCGCTCCCGAAGGTCGATCAGAATTATCAGCTTATCGACCATCAGAAACACCCAATTGACCCGATCTTGGCGATCCCCCCTAGATGGGTCAGACGCTTGCAAACCCGGGCGCAAAGAACGATGCGAGCAGGTACAGCAGGTATCCAAGCACAAACATCACCCCGAGCAAACGCCACAAAGCCGGGCGGAACAGCACCAGCACCACCAGAAACACGCTCACCCCGAGCATGGTCCAGATATGAATATCCATCGACTCGGGCATGGTCAAAGGCGACACCATCGAGGTGATCCCCAGCACACTGAGCAGATTAAAGACATTCGACCCCACCACATTCCCCACCGCCATGTCCGATTCTTTGCTCATCGCGGCTCGAACAGTCGCAGCGAGTTCGGGTAGGCTCGTGCCGAAGGCCACGATCGTCGTCCCCACCACCCCCGCGCCCACGCCGGCGAGTTCGGCGAGCGTGCTGGCGCCATAGACCAACCCTTTGGCGCCGAGCCCGAGCCCGATCACCCCGCCGAGCACCAGAAGCACATCAATCTTGATCGATTTGGGATGGGACGCCGCCTCGTCGCCCTCGTGCTCGATATCTACCCGATGGGCTTTGACGATAAAGACCACATACCCGATCAACCCGGCAAACAGGATCGCACCCTCGACCCGGGTGATCTCATGATCCATCATCAGGATCGCTGCCCCGATAGTGATCCCGAGCATGATCGGCAGCTCGACGAGTCGCACGCGTCGATGCACCGCGATGGGCACCATGATTGAACCCACACCCAAGATCAACAAAATATTGGCGATGTTCGAGCCCACCACATTGCCCACCGCAAGATCAGGCACCCCCGAGACGGCAGCCCCCAACGATGCGAAGAGTTCGGGCGCGCTGGTTCCAAAGGCCACCACCGTCACGCCGATGGCAAAGGCGCTCAGCCCCATCACCCGGGCAAGCTGGGCTGCCCCGCGGACGAGCATATCCGCGCCGGCGATAAGCACCACCAAGCCAACGACCAGCGACATCATCGCGAGCACAATACTCATGGGCGATCCCCCCGCGCTGGCGAGCTGGTTCTGGGCAAAAGCGAGAACCCGCCTTCGACCCGTGGGATGAGCACCACGATGACCCGCTTGGGGATTTTTCGTGCCTGGTTGAGCCGAACCACCCGCGAGCCCGGACTCGTGAGCATGAGTTCGCCGAGCGATTGGCCCATCGGCTTGCTCGGCTGATTGACCGTAGGACCACGACGAGCACGCCCGCCATCGACATCACGCGCTGGTGATGTCGATTCTGATTGATCCGTATCCGCCTTGTCGGCTTGCTCGCTCGATGTGCCCCCACCAGGGCCGAACACAGAATCTTCTGATCTGGATGGCTGCTCATCGTCCGCTTCTTCTTGAAATAAATCAGCATCCACGATCAGCTCGGCCAGATCGTGCCAATCCACCCCGGGCGCTTCGCCCATGAGCACAATCGCCTGCGAGCCATCGAGCATCGCCGAGAAGAACAAGTCCTCGATCAGCGTGCCCTCTTCAGCGATCGAGTGCTCGCGGTCGATCTCGAAGAGCCGGGTGTTTCGTCGTCGGGTGACCTGCTCGCCGATGGCTTCGATCTGCATGCCCAGATCAAGCCGAAGCGCGGGGACGACATCCGTATCGGTGAGCATGGGCTCGACCCACGCCCGCGCGATCAATCGAGGCTTGCCCGGATCGACCTTCACCGACCCGTCGCCCACACGCACCCGCTTGACCTTAAGCTCGCCCGCGCGGACCACCGCGCGCCAGTTCCCAAACTCACCAAGCCACTGCACATTGGTCGGCTGGATCGGGCGCAACCCGCCTAGAAACCCATCGACCTGATCAATCGGCAACGCGAGCACGCGATACCCCCAATCGTTCCACCGGGCGATGGTCTTGGCATCAATCGGGGTGCTCTGCGCATCGGCTGACGATTGCGCAGGATCATCAAGATAGGCTAAGAGCCCACGCGGGCCCGCCCAATCCGTATCGTCCACCACCAAGAGCCGAACCTCGAGCCCGCGCGTCGCTGCCGAGTTCATCGGCGCTGGCGCACCCGAACCATCACTGGTTCCGCCTGCGATCTCGATCTCCTCTGAAGGAAAATAGTACCGGACGACCCGGCACCCCGGCGCGCACGCCAACACCCCGGCGCACAGCAGCCCCAAGCCCAAGAGTCCAACATGGCGTAATCTCGCACTAGGCATCGGGCGCGTCGAACGAGTTGATCCGGTCGATCAGGGCACGGATGAGCCCGAACTTGTACCGGGTGTGCTCAAAGACAATCCGAGGCAAATCCAGATGGTCACGCTCTTGAGAAAGCGCATCACGCTGAACGATCTTGCCGCTCTTGACCAAGATCGAGAACTCATCATTGAGCACGGCGATGTCCTCCTCGCGGAGTCGCTTGTTGATCCGGATCACCAGATCATCACGCACATAGCGCGATGAATGGTAGTTCTTATAAAAATTAGTCACATGATCCGCAGCGTCCTGCGGGTCCTTGGCGATGTAATACAGATGGAAATCCTCTTCGCTGATCCACCCCCGCCCGGCGAGCTGCTGGCGGACATACCGATCCCATCCTTCCCAGTAGGACCCGTTGGGCCCTTCGCGATCGCCGTCGATAAACACGATCGGCACCATGCTCGCCTTGCCGGTCTGGACGAGGGTCAGCGTCTCGAAGGTTTCATCAAGCGTGCCAAACCCGCCCGGGAAGCACACGACCGCCTCGGCCTGCGAGAGGAACATGAGCTTGCGGGTGAAGAAGTATCGGAAGTTGATGAGTTTTTCATCCCCGACAATATATTCATTCGCGCTGGTCTCAAACGGCAGATGGATCGCCACGCCGAAGCTCGCCTCGCGCCCTGGGCCCTCGTGCCCGGCTTTCATGATCCCATCGCCGGCGCCGGTGATCGACATCCACCCCGCCTGGGCCATGAGTTTGGAGAACACGACCGCTGATTTGTAATCGGCATGATCTTCTGGAGTTCTCGCCGAGCCGAAGATTGTGACTTTGTGTGCATCTGGATATTCGCCGAACACGCGATAGGCGTAGCGGAGTTCTTTCACCGCTGCGGTCATGAGCTTGAGCTCACCCGTATCGCGCCCGTCGGGGATCAGCTTGAGCCCGGCGGTGATGAGCTCGCGCACCAACTTGGCGTCGTAGCTCTCCGATGTTCCCGCGACCATTTCGAGGAGCTCGCAGATCCGATCCTGCACCTCGCCATCGTCGGCGCGTCGAACCTCAGGTTTCTCTGGCGGGGCGGCGAGTTCGTTCTTCGGCTGGGTGCTCGTTGGCGGATCTAACTCGACCCGGTTGTGTTCTTTGCTCATTGAAAATCCAATCTTGCTTGTCTCGTGTTCCATCTCCGCCCAGGCGTGCTCGATCTCGATCCGCCAATCTGGGCCAACGGGGATCATATGTCACCAACCGGTGCCTGTCTCACCAAAGCCCAGAAACCTGCCCACCCCCGCCCCCCGCTGTCCCCCCCGTCTACTTCTCGTCCCCAGAGACCTCGTCGGCCCATTCCCACCCGCTGGCTTGTGTTTCGTTCTGTTCATCAACCGGGTAATGCACCCGCTGGGCTTTGTTTTCGAGTGCTCGCATTCGGCTCGCCCGGACTTGGTCCTCGACCTCGCGCATTCGGCGTTGGAGATCAGATTCCGCGTTGCCGAGCATCGCGTTGAAGAGTCTCATCGTTGACCCAAACTGCTCGACCGAGTATTTGGGCTCGTCGAGTTTGCCTGTGACTCGGGTGGTGATGAGTTCATCGCGGAGCTGCTCGATGATCGACGAGATCACGGGGATCGGATGCACCGCCCGTGAGCGGAACCGCAGATCGAGCGCCCGCGTTGCCCAGTCGAGTGTGCCGTAGCCCAGAATCTCGATCCGCTTGGACGATGCGCTGATCTGCTCGAACGCGAGCGTCTGCCCGTCGATATAAAACGATGCCTGGGCTAGATCCAAAGGCGACCCGGCGGGCATCGACAAGTTGCTCGCCTCGATCAACTGGATCAACCCCGGCAGCGCGACCACCGAGCCGCCCGAAACCCGGGCGAGCCCGCGCCCCGAACGCTTGGCTGGATCGCCAATCGGGCCCGTCAAGGTCAGGTCGGCGATCATCACCCCGCGCGAGCGGTCATCGCCCTGGTTCCACACCGAGCGCACCGTCCGCTGCCCGGGCAAAGGCGGGCCCTCGAGCCCCTCGGGCAAAAGCAAATCATCAAACATCGGCGCGACCCGCACGCCCGAAGCGTGGAGCTCGACCCAGTAGTGTTGATCGTCAGAATCTTCGCCCGGGCGGATCTGTGCGCTCCCGGCGATCTGCCCGCTGTGCATCGAGGCGCTGATCTCGGGCACGAGCACGACGCCGGGGTTGTTGGCATCGCCGATGACCTGCACCCGGGCATCGCTCATGCGCATGAGCCCGGCCCGGAGCCTCTTGGCATCGAGATTGATCTCATACCCCACCGCGCCCGGGGTGCCCTCGACCCGGAACCCAAGGTCCCCCTCGATCTCGGTGATCTCAAGCCCGACGAGCGCGCTCCCGTTGCTGAGCTGGGCATCGCCGACGATGGAATACTTCGCATCGGGCTTGCCCAGGGCATCGCCGATGAACCGGAAGTTGTCGATGTGCATCGGCGCATCGGATCGGATCGCAAGCCGATTGATCACCCGGTCGATCGACACGGGCAGGATCGCCCGCACCGGGCCGGTCAAAAGAGTACCATCAGCGATCGCGTCGATCTGCATCTCAACGCCCCTGCGTGCATCAACGCTCCACCCGCCATTGACCGTAAGGCTCACCGAATCATCCGCTGCTCGGATATTTTCGATCGTGCCATCGAATCCATCGAACTTGATCTCGCCGACGATCTCGTCAAACTCCGCCGATTGCTCGCCCATGTCAATCGTGAACGACTTGGGGCTCAGCGTACCATGAATCATCGTGGGGACGAACATGATCTCGCGATCACCATCCCCGGGCATTGCCCGGGCCCGATGCACCCCGAGCTTGGGTGAGAGCGTCACGCCCAGATCGAATCGCCCGCCGATCTGGTGGGCATCGAACCACGACTCGCCCTGAGCGCTGGCCAGGCGGTCAATCACGCCCTTGGCGATGGGCGAATCGAACCGCCCGCCGTCAAAGCTCAGCTCAAGGGCTGAAGATTTGGTGATCTCGATCACGCGCCCCGCGCGGACCAAAGGCATCGACCCATCGAGCGCGAGCGTCCCGGCGTCCTCGCCGTCGGCTTGGATCGAGACGCGGAACCCGTCAAAGTCAATCGTCGGCTCATCGGCGAGCACGATCTGGACACGCCCCCAGGACGAGCCGAGTTCATAGCGTGAGCCTTCGAGATCGAGCCCGAACTGATCGAACCGGTCGATGGTCAGCGTGGTGTCGATCGCCCCGCCAACGATCCCCTCGAACTGCGCCTCAAGAGCAAGCAAGCCATCGGGGTTGTACTCCGCCTTCTTCTTGAGCAAATCCCGCGCGACCTTCGGCGAGATCACCGCGATCGCGTGCTCGAGAGGCATCGCCAGATCAATCCCCTCGGCTCGCGCGCTGGCATAAAGCGTCGGGCCCGGGACCGGGGGGCCAAAGTCCGTCGGGAGCAGCCCGCCAACCCGCCGAGCCCCGCGCGGGCCTTTGTCTTTGGGGATCAGTGTCAGCTGGGTGAGCACCTCGATCGGCGTGGGCGCGAGCGGGAGCTCGGGCGAGGAGAGCATCGCATCGAGATCAACAATGATCAAATCCTCGGTGATGTACACCGTGCCATAGATGTCATTGAGCGCGAGCGGGTCCTTGGCGATGATGCCCGCGGTATCGAGATCATCCCCGGGCGTGAGCGTTTGGGGATGGGCCGAGCCATTGAGCACGGTTGATTCGATGTCGTATCCCAATCGCCCATCGCCCCGAGGCCCGATGATCGCATCACAATCCAGCACGCCTGCGAGATTGAGCCGATCGAGGATCCGCCGAAGCGTGATGTCATCAGGGTCCTCGCTTTGCGGGTCGTGATATCCGGGGATGGCCGCGATGAGCCGGGCGTCGATTGGGAAATCCGATGCCTGAATCTTGATGATCGGCTTGGCCTTGCGTTTCGTCAGATCAATCTTCACCTCGACATCGGCCCGCCCGCCGGTGAGCCCGGTGTACCGCCCGCCGGTGAGTTCGACGCCTTTTTCATTGATCACGATCTCCACATCGTGCGCATTGATCGGCAGCGGAAAATGCTCCGAGACCAGCCCCGCCTGCGGAAGCTTCACACGCACATCGGTCGTCCACCGATCATCCGATGCCCGCTCTGGATGACGAACAAGCTCGACATCGACATCGGGCACCGCACCAAACGAGAACACCGGCGACAACAGCTGACGGTCAATCGATGCGAGTTCGCGGGCGAGCGATCGGCGTTGCTCATCCGAACCATCCACCCCCGGCTCCCAACGATCGAGCCGATCCCAGATCGCCCGGCGAGATTCACCGAGCGCATCGGCATCGTCCTGCGTGAGCACCAACCCATCATCGAGCAGCTCTGCATAGTCCCGCTCGCTAAAGAGCGCATCAACCAGATCACGCTGGTCCCCGTCGAGCGCGTCGATCAGATACGGATCAATCGCCACCCCCTTCACATTGAGCATCAGGTTCACCACCGATTGCTCGCCCAAAGGCGAGAACACCCCATTGGCAACCAACCTCGCCCCGGTCGGGCCCACCCCGGTGATATCCTGAATCACCAGCTTGTCAGGATCGAACTCGATCACCCCAGAGAGATCATGAAACGGATACCGGAACTTCTTATAGATCGCGCTGCCATTGGAAAGCTCCGCCTTGCCCGAAACTGCGATCCTCGCATCGCGCCCTGCCCCGCGTGAGATATGTACCTGCGCATGGACATCGGCGATCGGGTTCTCGAACCGATCGAGCTTGGACATCACATTGGCAGGCAAGAACCGCGCGGGCTTGAACGCTTCGTCGAGCCGAAAGTCGGTGACAAGCATCGCATCGAACGGGCTCGTCGCTTCGAGCCCCTGATAATCGAGCATCACATCATATTCGAGTTCATCGATCAACCCTTTAATATCCGCATTGAGCCCAGAGGTTCCAAACCGGATCACCCCTCGCGTCTGGCGCATGCGGAGCATCTGAGCATCTCCACCCCCTCCCCGCGAAGCATCCGCTTCCTCGATCGGCAGATTCAGAGCCACGCCATCGAGCATCAGCACGATCTCGACCAACCCGTCTTGCGAAACATGGAACCGGGTCGGGGCAAGGTCGCCCGCGAGATCAAGCTGCTCATACAACCCGCGCGATCGGCTCGGGACAATATCCGCAGGCCAATCCTCAAGCCGAACCCCATCGAGCACGCCGTCGATCCCGTCTTCGGAGATCTGCCCCGTCAGCGAGATTGTTCCGTGCTCGCGGGTGCCCGGGTTTGAGATGCTCGCGCCCGTCGGCTTGGCGAGGAACTCGAAGCCTGAAATCCCATCGCTGGTCTGTCGAGACAGCTGCCCCTTGAACGAGAACTCTTTGAGCACACGATACGAACCCTGATCGTGCTCACCGATCTCGAAGATCCCGTTGGTGATTTCGATCGCGGGCGTCGCCCCGCCGCCGCCCCCTTGCTTGAACTCCATCGCTGCAAGATTCAGCACGCCCGTTTCGATATCCTGGCTCACCCGAACGATCGGTTTCTCGATCACAATCGAACGCACCTGCCCGCTGCCTTTGATCACGCCCCACCAGTTCACCGAGATCGTCGCCCGCTTGAACTCGATCAGCGAGCCCGCAGCCGAATCAATACGCGGCGCTTCGCACGCCGCATCAACAATCACAATCTCGCCCGTCGCCGAGAGCCGAACCGAACCCGTCGAAACATCCACCCCCATCTGATCCTCAAGAATCGGCTCGACGATGACCTGCATAACCGAGGTCTGTCCGATAATCAGCACCGCAGCGATCAAGCCCAAAGGCCCGATCACCAAGAACCACAGCGCCCGCCGACGCCACTTGCGCCGGGGTTTGGGGGTGGTTGTCTGGATGGCTGACCGATCTGATTCCGACACGGGTTCCTCACATAGGCATCGCTGCCGACATCACTATAGGATGCCCAGCTCAACATTCAGCACCCAAATACCCAAACACACCCCGCCCAAACATGCCCAATCGTCTATACTCACCCCATGAGCAAGACACGCACCATCTTCGTCTGCACATCCTGCGGCTCAACCCACCACCGATGGATGGGCAAATGCCCGGATTGCAACCAATGGGACTCGCTCGAAGAGTCGCAGTTCGACAAATCCGCCAACGCCGATCCGCACCGAGGCAGCGGGTTCGTCGAAACCAAACCCGGCGTCGGTTCGCCCGCCGCCACCCCCATCACCGAGATCATGACCAACTCCGCCCCGATGCGCAGGCTCCCCACCGGCATCACCGAGTTTGATCGCGTGCTTGGGGGGATTGATACCGACCCCTCCCGAGGGCTCGTCCCCGGCTCGGTCATCCTCGTCGGTGGCGAACCCGGGATCGGCAAATCAACCCTGCTCTTGCAGGCCGCCGGCGCGTGGGCATCGCCGATCAATATGGACCAAGCCAAAAACGACTGGACGAGCAAGGTGTTGTATGTCTCAAGCGAAGAATCCGCCGAGCAGATCCAACTCCGCTCGGCTCGTCTGGGCGTCTCACAAACCGATAGCCTCTTCGTCCTCGCCGACACCAACCTCGCGCGGATTCTCGAACAAGCCCGCAAAATCAAGCCCGATGTCTGCGTGATCGACTCGATCCAGATGATCTACAAGGCCGACCTCGAAGCCTCGCCGGGATCAGTCACCCAGCTCCGAAGATGCTGTAGCGAACTCGTCTACTTCGCCAAAGCCACCGGCATCGCCATCGTCCTCGTCGGGCATGTCACCAAAGAAGGCACACTCGCCGGCCCGCGCATGCTCGAGCACATGGTCGATGCCGTGCTCTACTTCGAGGGCGATCGCTACCACAGCGCACGCATCGTCCGTGCCATCAAAAACCGCTTCGGCACCACATTAGAACTCGGCATCTTCGAGATGACCGGAAAAGGCTTGCAACAACTCCCCGGCGGCATGTCCGTCGCCGCGATGCAATCAGGCAACGAGCACCGACCCGGAGCCGTCGCGTGCCCCGCGATGCACGGGTCCCGGTGCGTGCTCGTCGAACTCCAAGCCCTCACCGCTACCGGGTTCGTCGGCAGCGCAAAGCGTAAGAGTTCAGGGCTCGATTCCAACCGGCTCGCCATGCTCATCGCCGTCTTAGAACAACACGGCGGCTTACGCCTCGCCGACCGCGATGTCTTCGCCTCCGCAGTCGGAGGCTTAAAAATCATCGAACCCGCATCCGATCTCGCCTTAGCCCTGGCCATCGCCGGCGCCCACTACAAACGCTCCCTCCCCCCCACGACAATTGCCATCGGCGAAGTAGGTTTAGGCGGCGAACTCCGCCCCGCCACCCAACTCGAACAACGCCTCCGCGAATCTGCAAGACTCGGCTACACCCACGCGTTCGTGCCCGATGCGGGATCGTCGAAGCTGCCTAGGATTAAGGGGATGGAGTTAATCCCAATCCGGAATGTGTCGCAGGCGATTGAGAGGTTGATGTGATGAACCACAACAAAGCAACGCCCAACTCAATAATCAACGAACTTACTGAAATGACATCAGTACTCATCGGTAAGCAACTCACAGAGGTATGGTACCACGATGGGATAGATGAAGACGGAACTGCTTATTTTCTCGAAGATGTATCTCCGAGCCGACATGAACTCATGCAAGGGGTTGACCTCGTCACCAACGACGGCATCACGATCGGTTTTTTCTGGGATTGGAACAGTAAAAAGGGAGAGTTTCAACTTTCAACTATACGGGAGAGTGTTGGAATCAAATTGGAGGACGGCCGGGTTCGATTCAATCAGTCCGAAGAATCACATTGGTCATCACACATCGGTAATACCATTACAAATCTCACCTTCTCTGCAGGCTTACATGATAACTATCGAATCAAAATTATTTGTGATTGCCGAATTGATTTTGATGATGCTGATCCTATTTGGATCTGTGCACGCCAAGCAACTGACGGCTGCATCTCTAACGGCGACGACACCATCGTCGTCTTCACCGAACAAGAAGCAAGGCGGATCGGCATCAAAGTCGATGCTGAATAAAGGAATTGCTGGAATCAACTCTCCTCCCCCGGGCTTCCGGGGGAGGTGCCGAACAAAGTGAGGCGGAGGGGGTCTTAAAACCATGAATGAGCCCCGCACCTACCGATCACAGATCAAAGCAACACCAAAGGCAAACACGAGCAAAGCAACTCCGGCGCACCCTCACCGCTGAAACACCCCGAGCGACTTCGTGAAAATCGAGGTGCACCATTCATACGCATTGATCGGGCCCGGTCCCCAATAATCCATCCGGGCGAACCCCGCGTCGATCAAAAAACGATACGCGTCGGCGTACTCTTCGCGGTCCGAGTTATCAAACACGATGAATCCGCCGGGCTTGAGCCGATCGCTCGCCAAACGGGCGCACGCGCTGCGGGCCATCCCATCAACCACGATCACATCGAAGTATCCCTCTGGAAAAGTCATCAGTTCAGCGACATACGACAAAAACGGTTCGCTCGTCAGCCCCCGCCTGGTGATCGTCGCAGCATCAAGTGACGCGGGCGGCGCGGGCACCGGCTTGGCGATCGCGCGGATCGCATCAAAGTACGCCTCATTGGTCTGATCCCCCGCATCGCGCAATCGGATGTCAGCCCCCGAGCCGGTATTGGCGTGCGCATGCCAATCGGCATCATGCTCGACACTCACCACCTCGTCTGCATGTGCCCGCCACCAGAGCGTGGAGTTGCCACTACCATATTCAAAGACCTTCGCCGACGCGGGCAAGACCCGCGCGATCTCGGTGATCGCCGGGTAGGTATACCACGGGATCGCCCCATCAAGATCAACCGCCCCACCATCAGCCACCGATTTTGCCCACCCACGCTTGCCCAGATACTGCTCCAAGAACCGATACACCTGCCTGCGCCCCTTGGCATTCATCCATCCCCACCCATCAAGACGGGCCAAGCGAAAAGCGTCAATACCAAGCATCGAAGACTCCAGAGAGGGAACGGTCCGGTTCAAAGTCAGGCGAAATCAAGTATAGCCTTCACCCGAGCTGCCAAATCAATCGCTCCCCCCACTCACCCGCTCCCCAACCACCCCGGCAACGCCGTCGGTCGGCCATCTTCCCCCACACATGCCAACTCGGTGCTCGCGATCGCACAGACCTGTTCCGACGCTTCCCCACTTCGCTCGACGAGCACGATCTCATACGAATGGTGCAGCTTGATCTTACTGGTCTTCTCCATCCTCGTACGGATCTCGACCAGATCGTCATACTTCATAGGCCGACGGTATTTCACCTCGACCTTCGTCACCACCAGAAACACCCCCTCAGCCTCCATCGCAGCATAACTCTCGCCCACGCTCCGAAGCAACTCCGTCCGCCCCATCTCCAGCCAAGGCAGATAACTCGAATGATGCACCACCCCCATCGGGTCACACTCGACATACCGGACACGGAGCTGGAACGAACCGGCGGTTGGTGGTGATTCTTGCATAGTGAACCCTAGGCGTGCTTGAAGAAAGATTTCACCACAGAGCACGCAGAGCACACAGAGAGGAAGAAAGAGAGGGGGATGTGGAAGAGGGAGAGAAGATGTCCATCTTTCCCTATCTTTCACATTCCCCCACTCTCTCTTTTCTTTCTTCACCCTCTCCCCTCTTTCTTCTCTGCCTTCTCTTCTCTGTGTGCTCTGCGTGCTCTGTGGTGAACTCTTCTCTTTTCTTCTTTGCTGCTTTGCTGCTCTATTGATTTGCTGCTCTATCATCCCCCCATGTCATTCGGACTCGGCCATGGAAAAGCACTCGACACCGCCCCCGGGGTGGTCGCGATCTCGGACACCGAACTCCCTCCCCTCCCCGATTCGATCATCGACGACCCCGAATCAGCCCGGCTCGATCTCCGCACATGGTTCAAAGACCCATCCCGCCGATTCGAGCTCGAAATCGGGTCCGGCAAGGGTGCGTTTCTGATCCAGCAGGCCCATCTTGAGCCTGCGACCAACTTTCTCGGCATCGAATGGGCCGGCGAGTTCGCAGCCTACATCGCCGATCGCATCCGCCGAAAGCAAGAGAGCGAAAACACCCATACCAATGTCCGCGTGCTCCACACCGACGCGGCCCAACTCCTCAAATGGCGATGCCCCGACGACTCAATCGATGTCATCCACCTCTACTTCTCCGACCCCTGGCCGAAGAAAAAGCACCACAAAAAACGCGTGATCCAGCATCAAACCTTGTTCGATATCTGGCGCAGCCTCAAGGTTGGAGGCGAACTTCGCGTCGTCACCGACCACGACGATCTCTGGGCCTGGGACGAAGCCCACTTCGATCACTGGGCGAGCGATCCATCCGCGACGCCGCCCGAAGCTGCTCGCCCAAGCATCCCCACTCCCCCTGCCGCGATCCAATCTTTCCTCGATGCCCGTAAAACCAAGCCCTTCGAACGCACCGACTTCGCAGCCCCCGAATCCGCCAACGAAGGCGAACTCGTCGGGACAAACTTCGAGCGCAAGTTTCGGATCGAGGGGCGGAGTTTTAATGCGGGTGTGCTGCGGAAAAACACCTAGCGTTCGACCTTCACATCCCGCCACAACCCCGCCGACTTGTTCTGCACGCCGAGCCCCCATCGGCCCGTCACATCGATATCCCCAAGCTCAATCCGGATTGGGCGTTGCTTGTCGATCTTGACCATCAACCGATTCCGACGCTTGGAAATCTTGAAATCGATCCATTTGTTTGTTTCATTCGCCTTGATCTCTTTGTTGCCCAAACGAATCCATTTGCTCCGCTTGTTCTTCTCGACGGGAAAAACCCGGTGAAACACCGTCGCGCCCCATTCGGTGTCGACCGCGACCTTGACATACCCGATGTCGTTGCGCCCAAGCAAGATATTCATCTGGGTCTTGTCGCCTTCAAAGATTTTCATCGAACCCGTGATCACCCAATCTCGCTCGCCGAGCTCTTCATTATTCCAGCAGATCGAGTTATTGCGATTAAACGCGCCCTGCATCCAGACATTGCCCTTTGTCTGAAGCGAGCGATAGACCTCATCCCACTCGGGCTCGAACGCACCGACCCACGCCTTAAACGCAATGTCCGGGTTCTCAACACCTGCTGCGCTGATCGCATCGAGCGTCGCCCGCTTGAGATTCTCCTTGTATTCACTCCCCCCGCCGAGCCGACGGGCCTCGCCGATCATGTCATCGAATGCGCCAATCTCGCGGAGCCACCCGATGAAGAGCCCGCGCACGGAGTCGATCCGACCACTCGATATGTCTTTGCTTACATCATCGAGGATAGAGGCGATGGTGAAATCGGGCTGATCCTCGAAGAGTCGGCGAACAACGATGATATCGCCGCAGGTCCACGGCTCCTCCTCGACGCCACCCATGTATCCTGCACGACGGACCGACTCATTCGACATATACTCGGCCAACCCATCACGGAGCCATCCGGGGTGTGAGCCGTGGTTTGGGAACGCGCGATAGATGCACAGGTACACCGCCTCGCGAGCGATCTGCACCTTGGTCTGCACGGGCAACCCCGCCGCATCGAGCAGCTCGGTCGGAACCGGAGGCTGGAGCGCGACATGGGCCTGCATCTCGGCAGAGTTGGCAAACGCCCACTTTCGCTTGAACCGCCCGTCGTTGAGCCTCTGATCAGCGTTGTAATAATCCCGCGCCAACAGATGCAGCTCAAGGATCGCCCCGTCATCCACCGCCGACACATCAACCCCGAAAAGCTCGGTGCTCAACGCCTGGGCTGCGGCGACCATCGCGCTGGTCTCATCGACCTGAGCCTGGGCAAACTCATCGCACACCACCACGATCGGCCCGCCCATCGCCGAACCAACCACAACGCTCAAAATCGAGCACATTACAAAAACACGACGCTTCATCATTTTGAGCACCTTTCAAAGATCAACAGATCAGAGTATATCATGACTTTGTGTCGGCGCAAAGGCCGAAACGATGCCCATCTCGCTCATCCATGCTTTTATTGCAGCATCGGGTTGCCGTGGTGATCAAATTTGGGCTTGAGCTTCTTGATCTTCGCCAGCACCTTCTCAGACCGAATCCGATCCCCCGCCTTGATCCGTGATGCCCGCATCTCTCGCTGGGCCTTGCTGATCTCTTCGCGCGTCGGATCTATCGGCAGCAACGCTATCGCCAACCAAGTCCGCACCCGTTTCCTCGGCGAGTGCTTGCACACCCAATACACCAACGCAGCAATCACCACGCCAATCGCAAGAAACGCTGCGACTAATGACATCACCGAACCAGAACGGTGCATCCCGAACGCGCCCATCGCGCAGAGTGAGAAGATGGTGAACAGAATCGCGAATAAGATCCAAGGCTTGATCCGTTCGAGCGGCTCCTCGTCATAGACCCGCGCAAAGCCCATCAGCGTGTACCGGATCATCTCCTCACGATCCTCGCCTTTGAGCTTGCCCGACTGCAATGCCCGCTCCATCTCAACACAATCCGCGATCCGTGATTTCACGATCGGCAATGAATCGGGCTCGAAGCTCCCCGCGATCTTCGGGTCAGGCAAGTGCTCGATCGGACGCTCCGCTGCAGGGCGCTCGACCTTGCACCCGCACACAAAGCAGGTCAGTTCATGATGAGCATGCCCCTCATTCCCTTGCTTGAAACACAGAAAATATCGTTTCCGCTGCGCCTGCGCCAGATAAAAACGGCGCTCCTGTCGGCAGACAGGACAGAAGTCGGAGGTGACCCCGATCGGGCGAACACACAACACCCTCGCGCTGAGCACGGAGAATGGCATACCCTATCCTACCAAAATTCTCGCACAGGTGTTGCACAATTCGCTGCCAATCGCCATAACCTCCATACAGAAAACGAGATACGCCCCAAACATGGACAAAAATACCTCAAAAAATCCACCCGCCATCATCCTCCTCTCCGGCGGGCTCGACTCGGCAACCGTCCTGGCGATGGCTCAAAATCAAGGCTACACCTGCCATACCCTCGCCTTTGACTACGGGCAACGCCATCGGACAGAGCTCGATGCGTGCGCACAGATCGCGTCATCCATGCACGCTGCATCCCATCGCATCTTCAATCTCGACATCGGTTCATTTGGAGGCTCCGCGCTCACCTCCGACATCCAAGTCCCCAAAGATCGAGATGAATCCGCGATGACCGATATCCCGATCACCTATGTCCCCGCCCGCAACCTCGTTTTCCTCTCGATCGCCCTGGCCTATGCCGAGACGCTTGGAGCCCTCGATCTTTTCATCGGCGTCAACGCCATCGACTATTCCGGGTATCCCGATTGCCGACCCGAGTTCATCGCATCCTTTATACAGACCGCCAACTTGGCGACCAAGCTGGGTGTCGATGGGCACACGATCAAGGTCCATAACCCACTGCTCGAAATGACCAAAGCCCAGATCATCCAAGCCGGCACCGAGCTCGGCGTCGATTATTCCATGACCCACTCGTGCTACGACCCATCACCCCCAGGCGGCGCGTGCGGGCGATGTGATTCGTGCATTCTCCGTAAAACTGGCTTCGAGCAAGCGGGCATCGACGACCCGACCAACTACGCATGACGCTTGATATGAATAACACACTCCCCATCTCCGAAACCTTCACCTCCATCCAAGGCGAGGGCAAACTCACCGGCGTGCCCTCATGGTTCTGTAGGCTCAGCGGGTGCAACCTGCGCTGCTCATGGTGCGACACCCCCTATGCGAGTTGGAACCCGGAACACACCACACGCACCATCGAATCACTCATCAAAGAGGCACAAGCATCGGGCGTGCATCACGCCGTCCTCACCGGCGGCGAGCCCATGATCTTCAAACAACTCATCCCCCTCTCGAATCAACTCAACGCGCTTGGAATGCACATCACCATCGAAACCGCAGGCACCGTCACCCTCCCCGGCGTCTCGTGTCACCTGATGAGCCTCTCTCCGAAACTCGCCAACTCGACCCCAACCAACGACCCCCGTGACGCTGATGCCGTCTGGGCAACCCGGCACGAAGATCGCCGACTCAACTTCGATGCCCTCAACGAGCTCATCGCTTCAACCCCCGATCGCCAGCTCAAGTTCGTCGTCGCCGACCCCACGGATCTCATCGAGATTGACACCGTTCTTGCGCACATCCGTGGATATCACCCCCGCGACATCATGCTCATGCCCGAAGGCGTCGCTGTGCCTGATCGAGACTCAATCCGCTGGATCCTCGACGAATGCATCACCCGAGGATGGACCTACTGCCCCCGCCTGCACATCGCCCTCTTTGGCGATACCAGAGGGACCTGACCACTCGGGCACCGATCGGAGCGTTCGAGAGCCGATTTTGATCAAAACAACAGCCCCGAAATTCAATCGCCCGATGAACCAATGAGAAACTTGACTCGTATACTACGAACTGGCCGAGTCCCCCTTTCTGGAGTCACACATGAGCATTTTACAATCACGAAACCCGGCGATGAGCGTGCTGCAGACCGAACAGGCGTTCGGGACTGAAAAAGCGAGCGCCATGACCATCGGCGGCACCGTCACCGCGACGAGCATTTTGCTCTCGATTGTCGCCGTCGTCGGGATTCTTGTCTGGCAGAACCTCAATACCGCTTTCGCTGCGGGCAACAATACGATGCCCGGGTGGGTCATGCCTGTAATGATCGGCACGCTCATCGGCGGGTTCGTCGTCTCATTTATGATCTATGGCAAACCCAAATCCGCACCATTCATCGCGCCGATCCACGCGGCACTCGAAGGCGCGTTCGTCGGGGTGGCGACCTTTTTCATCCCGATGCAGTACATGCCTGTTGAGCAGGGAACTGTCAATCCATCGGCGATGCTTGCAGTTCAGGCAGCAGTCGCAACCTTTGGTGTCGCCGCGGCGATGCTCTTCGGGTACGGCACCGGGATTATCCGGGTCGGGCCTAAGTTCAAGAAAATCATGATGACCGCCCTGATGGGATTGGTCTTCTATGTCGTCGCCCTGTTCATCTTGGGTATGATGGGCATTCAAATCTGGAACGGGTTTGCCGATGCCGGGCCGATGGGTATCGGGTTCAGCGTGCTCATCATCGGGCTCGCGAGCATGTTCCTGATCCTCGATTTCCAATACATCGAAGAAGGCGTCAACGCGGGCGCACCCAAGTACATGGAATGGGTCGGCGCGTGGGGCCTGATGATTACCCTCGTCTGGCTCTACATCGAGATTCTGCGATTGCTGGCCAAACTGCGCTCGAATGATTGATCGACAGCTCATTCAAATAACAAGCCCGGAGCAGCACGCTTCGGGCTTTTTTCTTCTGGTGGCCCGGCTCGCCGAGCCGGGTTCTCTTTGCTCTGTGGAAAATGAGCAGAAGACCCGGCTCGGCGAGCCGGGCCACCGGGAAGAACCATCTACACATTGAACAAGAAGTTGCACACATCCGCGTCGTGCATGGTGTAGCCCTTGCCTTCGATGCGCATTTTGCCCGCTTCCTTGATCGCCTTCTCGCTCTTGTATTCGATGAGATCATCGACCGAATAACACTCGACGCGGATAAAACCCTTCTCGAAATCGGTATGGATCACGCCGGCTGCCTGCGGGGCTTTGCACCCGTGAGGGATGGTCCAGGCGCGGACCTCTTTTTCGCCTGCGGTGTAGTAGGACTGGTACCCGAGCAGGTTGTAGGCTGCGCGGGAGAGCTTGCCCAGCGCGGGCTCGTCCATGCCCATGTCGGCGAGCATTTCGAGTTTGTCGTCTTCGTCGAGTTCCGAGAGTTCGGACTCGATCCGGGCACACACCGGCACCATCACCGCATCGACGGATTTGGCATAGTCGCGGACTTGCTGGGCCAGTGCGCCCTCGCCGTTGGGATCGTCGTCGGAGACATTGGCGATATACAAGATCGGCTTGACGGTCAAAAGCCCGAGCATGTCGAGGGCTTTGATGAGGTCGGGATCGGTGAGTTTGAGTGATCTCGCCGGCTTCTGGGCTTCGAGGATTGGTTCGAGGAGTTCGATGACCTTCATGCGTGCGACGGCGTCGCGGTCGCCGCCTTTGGCGTTGCGCTTGGCTTTGGACGCGGCGTTCTCGATCTTCTGGATATCAGCGAGGATGAGTTCGAGTTCGATGGTTTCGATGTCTCTCAATGGATCGACCGACCCATCGACATGGGTGATGTCCTCGCCTCCGGGTGCTTTTTCGAAGCACCGGACGACCTGGATGATCGCATCGACATCTTTGATGTGTCCGAGGAAGGCGTTGCCCTTGCCCTCGCCGGTGGATGCCCCGCGGACGAGCCCGGCGATATCGACGAGTTCGAGCACCGCGGGGATGATTTTTTGAGTCTTGATGTGCTCTTGGATGATGCCCAGGCGCGGATCGGGGATGGGGACGACGCCGATGTTTGGATCGATCGTGGCGAATGGGTAGTTGGCAGCCAGCGCGCCCGCGTTGGTCAGCGCGTTGAAGAGGGTTGATTTGCCGACATTGGGGAGCCCAACAATTCCTGCTTTCATCAGTGATTCTCCGTCCCGATCATGCTGCCGACGGGCAGATTTGAAGGGCACAGATCATAGGCATCGCTCGCTCAGGCTGGGATTTGGTCCTAGGCTTGGAGCACAATAAGCATCCGTAGCTCAGCTGGATAGAGCAATGGTTTCCTAAACCATAGGTCGGAGGTTCGAGCCCTCTCGGGTGCGTTTGAGCGAGCATACCTCACCCAATACGCCCAGTTCCCTGCCTGCCGATCGCGGGCATCTGCTCACCGAGCAACGCAACGCCCGATCTGCGGGGCTCGATGGGTGCTCGACGCTCGAGTGCCTCGGCATTATCAATGATGAGGATCAGACCATCGCCCAAGCGGTGCGGGCCCAGATCGAACCGATCGCGGCATTGACCGATCTGGTCATCAACGCCCTCAATCATGACGGTCGGCTGATTTACCTCGGCGCAGGCACCAGCGGCAGGCTCGGCGTGCTCGACGCTTCGGAATGTCCGCCGACTTTTCAGACTGATCCAGAAACAGTCATCGGCATCATCGCAGGCGGCGATCGCTCGCTCCGCCAATCCTCCGAATCCAAAGAAGACATCCGATCGGGCGCCCATGACGAACTCGATGCGCTCGAACTCAACGAGTTCGATGTGGTGCTGGGCATCGCAGCGGGCGGGACAACGCCTTATGTGCTCGGCGGGGTCGAACACGCCAAATCCAAAGGCTCCAAGACCGGGCTGCTCACCTGTACCCCGATTCAGAAACCCGATTCGTGCAATGTGCTCATCGCTCTCGAAACCGGGGCAGAAGTCTTGACGGGCTCGACGCGGATGAAGGCGGGGACAGCCACCAAGATGGTGCTCAACATGATCTCGACCGCGGCCATGATCGGGATCGGCAAGAGCTATTCCAACATGATGGTCGATCTGCGCGCGACCAACGACAAGCTCAAAGATCGGGCAGCCAGGATCATCTCGCAGATCACGGGGGTCGATCGAGCTCAGGCCTTTGTGCTTTTGGAGCGGGCGAACAACCTGGTCAAGCCCGCGATTGTGATGCACATGCAGAGCGTGGACTTTCGTGATGCGTGCCGGCTGCTCGATGAAGCGGACGGGCATCTTGGACGGCTTCTGGAATCAATCGGCGGAGATCAGGCATGAGGAATCGCTTGAAAGACAAAGGCATGGCCAAGCTCGTCGGCTCGACCCTGATGCTCGGATTCCGAGGCGGGTCGCTGAGCGATCCAGAAACACGCGAAGATATCGCAGAACTCAAAGCCGCCTGCGTGCGGGGGGTGATCCTCTTCGATCATGACATCGCAGCCAATCACCAACGCAATATCCACTCGCCCAAACAGCTCGCCAAACTCATCGAAGAGCTCCGCAACGAGCTTGGATCCGATTTAATCATCGCCCTCGACCAAGAGGGCGGCAAGGTCGCCCGGCTCGATGCGCACAACGGGTTTTTACCAACCTTCAGCGCTGCCGAGTTCGCCGATCTTGTTGAGATCGACCAGATTCAATACGCCGATCGACAGGCCAAGCAACTGAGCACGCTTGGGATTGATCTCAACTTTGCGCCCTGTGTTGATCTGGCGGTTGAGCCGAACTCGCCGATCATCGCGGGCAAGGGGCGATCCTTTGGTGCGTCGATCGAAGATGTCGCCCGTTGTGCGCAAATTGCAGTCGATGCGCACCACCGATTCGGGGTGCGCTGCTGCATCAAACACTTCCCCGGGCATGGGTCGTCGCTGATGGATTCGCATCTTGGTGTGTGCGAGATCACCAAGACGCACACGCAAGATGAGATCAACATCTTCACACGGCTCATCGAAGCCTACAGCGATTCGATCGCGGTGATGAGCGGGCACCTGATGCACCAAGGCATCGACGAATCCTTCCCCGCGTCGCTCTCCGAGCAGCACACCCAGATCGGGCTCCGAGATCGACTCGGATTCGCAGGCGTGGTCGTCACCGACTCGCTCGACATGCGTGCAATCCGCGATGGGTTCGGCGAGGGTGAATCCGCATCGCTCGCACTCAATGCCGGGGCGGATCTGATCCTCGATGGGCTCAACGCGCCCGGGTATCGCGAGCCGGGGGCACCGGGGCGGATCGCGTTGGCGATTGCGCAAGGGGTCGATCGACAACGACTCGAACAATCCCGCGATCAGCTCGATCGGTTCTTTGGAAAATGATTCGATTCCCTCTCCGATAACAATCGGCTCGACACCCATTGAGATCGGCAATAGTCGAAAAACACCCGGCAAACCGGGCAATTGGGTGGCGGGGCGGGTTAGAATGTGGTCGTCTATAACTATGAAACGACAATCAAAGATCATGATCGGCATCCTGGCAACAGGTCTCTTCGGCGCTCTGAGCACCGGGTGCGGCACCGGTGCGTATGGCGCAGCGGGGCAATGGCAGTGGACGCCGACGACGAGGCTCGCTGCGGGCAATGCAGGATCGAGCAGCGCGGTGATTGTCGCGCCCGGAAAAAGCAACGCCGGGTTCTTGGCGTATGGGTATGGATATCAGAACGCGCCCGAATACGCCCGGCGTGACGATGCGCTGAGCATCGCCCGAGTCGATCCGGCTGCGGGATTGGGATACCCTCAGCGTGAACGGGCCTCACTCAACCATCAGCGTTCGTTCTACACCAACCGCAACGCCCGCAACTACACCTACCCGACGGTCCCATCGCATGGGTATTCGCGTCGTCGCCACTGATTGAGTTTCACTCAAACGCTCTCCAAAACAGGAGGAGGCCGACCCGTGTAAAACGGATCGGCCTCGCACCAACACCAACATGCATCGTGATGCTTTAGTCGTAGAGCGCAGCCGTTGGGGGCAGGCGGACTGTACGGAGCTGAAGCGTTGTTTCGATCCGGAAGTTTGATTGCGTTCGATGCCGCTCGGCGAAGAAGAAGGTCAGGTTGTACGACTCTCCATCAACAAGCCACCCGAGCCGATCAAGATCGATCGTCTGCGAGACCGCGCCGTGGACGCCTCCGATGTCGACGACGAGGTGATCGTCGATATAGACCCAGACATCATCGTCGCCGGTGAACTTGAAGTTCATCCCCTCGCCCGCTTCAAAGATGAACTCGGTCTGAAGCTCGAAGGTGAAGTGGAAGTTTTTGTCATTGCCCGCCGAGTTGCCGAAGAGCGCGTCGTTGATGGGGAAGAACCCGCCGAGATTTGCGTAGATCGGGTCTTCACGGTCATCGAAGGTGAATACATTGGACCCGGGCTGACGCACAAGGGTCAGCGTGAGCGGGCGGGAGACATTGACCCCGGGGGTATCGCGGAACCATTGGTCGAATGCTTGCTGGTCCGTGATCGCGCCCGTTTTGCTTGTGTTGACCGAGCCGGGCTGATCGCCTGAAATTTCTGGAAGATATTCTCGCGGGCTCATGATTGATCGCCCCTGGCTGTCCTTCCAGTTGCTCTGAAGTTTCACGCCGGTGCCTCTCATCGTCGGCTTGCCGTCGGCTCCGAGGAAATCGTTGACCATGTTAACATACTGTCCGAACCCGCCCGATGGTCGGCGTTCGAAGTCCGGATGACCGCCGGTGACTCGGCGTTCTTGGAAATCACGGACAGTGCCGGTGAGCCGAATCGTGTCGGGAAGATCGGTGACATCTCCATCGACCCCATCATCGGAGCTCGAATCATCATCGGTGTAGTCGTCCCCATAGTCATTGCCATCGTCATCATCATCGGAATCCGAGTCTGACCCATCCGACCCGCCGCCGCCTGATCCGTCAGAATCATCGTCGTCGTCCGCATCGTGATCTTCATCGGAGTCATCATCGTCGTCCGCATCATGATCTTCGTCGGAGTCATCATCGTCGTCCGCATCATGATCTTCGTCGGAGTCATCGTCGTCGTCCGCATCGTGATCTTCATCGGAGTCATCATCGTCGTCCGCATCATGATCTTCGTCGGAGTCATCATCGTCGTCCGCATCATGATCTTCGTCGGAGTCATCATCGTCGTCCGCATCGTGATCTTCATCGGAGTCATCATCGTCGTCCGCATCATGATCTTCGTCGGAGTCATCATCGTCGTCCGCATCGTGATCTTCATCGGAGTCATCATCGTCGTCCGCATCGTGATCTTCGTCGGAGTCATCATCATCGTCCGCGTCGTGATCCTCGTCGGAGTCATCATCGTCGTCCGCATCATGATCTTCGTCGTGGTCGTCGTCATCGTCCGCGTCGTGATCTTCGTCGGAGTCATCATCGTCGTCCGCGTCGTGATCTTCGTCGTGGTCGTCATCTGAATCGGCATGGTCATCGTCATCCGAATCGGGTGACTGGCTACTGACCATCTGGGCGGAGATCATACTCGCTGAAGTCATCGAGGCTGATGCGCTTGAGGTGGCGACCAAGCCGACGGTTCCAGCAAGGAGCACGAGCATGGCTGCGCCGTTGATCGGGTTGATAGGCTTTGTCGTTGGTGTGTGGTCTTGCATGGTAAAGTCCTTGTGGGTGGAGCGGTCAAAAAAAAGCCCCCGATTTATCGAGGGCTTTTCTTCAGTTGGTTGGCTCAGTCGTAGATCGCTGCGGTTGGGGGCAGCTCGACTGTTCGGAGCATCAGGGTAGTTTCGAGACGGAAGTTTGACTGTGTTCGATGTCGCTCGGCGAAGAAGAAGCTCAGTTTGTAGCTCTTGCCATCCTGAAGCCAGTCGAGCCGATCGACATCAATGGTCTGGGAGACTGCGCCGTGGACGCCTCCGATATCAACGACGAGCCGATTGTCGATGAATACCCAGACATCGTCGTCGCCGGTGAATGTGAAGCTTGTGCCTGCGCCCGCTTCGTAGATGAACTCGGTCTGGAGTTCGAAGGTGAAGTGGAAGTTTTTGTTATCGCCAGCAGAGTTGCCAAAGAGCTGGCCATTGATCGGGAAGAATCCGCCGGTGTTTGTGTAGAGCGGATCGAGTTTGTCGTCGAATGTATAAACATTGGTCCCTGGCTGACGCACAAGGGTGAGGTCCAAAGGCTTGGACACATTCATCCCCGGGGTATCGCGGAACCATTGATCGAATGATTGGGCGGTGGTTGTTGCGCCGGTTTTAGAAGTGTTGATGGACCCGAGCACATCGCTAGAAACCGAGGGGTAATACGAACGGGGGCGCATGATCTTGCGTCCCTTTGAATCTCGCCATTGCCCGGTGAGCTTGACACCCGTGGAATCCATCACAGGCTTGCCGTCATGGCTCAGATCATCGGCGATCATGCCGAGGTATTGCCCGAACCCGCTCGATGGTCGGCGTTGGAAGTCTGGATGCCCGCCTTCGACGGTGCGTTCCTTGAAATCTCGGACGGTGCCCGTGAGCGTGATGGTGTCTGGCTGATCGCTAAAATCGGGAACCGGCGAGTTGGTCGCGATTGCACTCCCGATGGTTGCAAACCCAACCCCGCCGACGAGCAAAAGGAAGGCACCGATGCCGGTGGCTTGTTTGAGATGCGTGTTGAGATGGGATTGCCGTTTCATTTCAAACTCCTGCAGCGACTGGGCTGCATCCCCCAAAGCAATTGGGCCGACTATTGGCCCAGTGCGACACTCGACTGCGATTGACCCGACGCGGATGCAACAGCGGTGCCGATGGAAAAGATCATGGAAAGCCCAGAAGCCGCGATGGCGGCGATCAGGAGAATCTGCATGAGTCGGTTGGTATTCTCCGACTCAGACGGTTCGAGGATGGTTGTGTTGGCTGTGGTCATTTGCCCACTCCCGGTTGCATGTTGGTTGCCCGATTCACCCGCCGAGGATGATTTGAGCATGTGTACCCTCTGAACATCCATTTCACCATCCGAGTGCACCACCCGAATGCGGTGATAATTGCGCGATCCCGTGACGACTATGCGGATCAGGCAAAAACTCCCGTTTGGAGGGGGAAATCGCCAAGTGACTGGTGCTGACCGATTTGCGAGCGGCGATGGGCGATCGGCCGATACCTTCTTTATGGAACACGCTCGGATCGTCCGAAAACGGTTCCGATCCACGGTACACTCACCGTGAACCGAGCTTTTTTGGAGGTTGATGGGCATGGATGTCTTTGTCATAGAAGGTGGTCGGAAACTCGCGGGCTCATTACGGATCAATGGGTCGAAGAACGCTGCCTTGCCTCTGCTCGCTGCGACGCTGCTCACCGACGAGCCGGTGATCCTGCGCGATGTGCCTGATCTCTCGGATATCCGCAATATGCACCGCCTGCTCGGCGAGCTTGGCGTTGAATCCACCAGCGATACAGATCAGGGCGCCCCGAAGACCACGCTCAGGGTGGTCGATGACAGCGAAGTCCATGCACGATATGACATTGTGCGGACGATGCGCGCGAGCATCTGTGTGCTGGGCCCGATCCTTGCCAAACGAGGCAAAGCCCGTGTCTCGATGCCCGGGGGATGCGCCATCGGACAACGCCCCGTCGATCTGCACCTGCGCGGGCTCGAAGCGCTCGGGGCACGGATCACCCTCGAAGGCGGCGACATCGTCGCTCAGGTCCCCCAATCGGGTCGGCTGATTGGTGATACCGTGTTTTTGGGCGGGCCGTTTGGCTCGACGGTGCTCGGCACCGCCAATGTGATGTCGGCTGCGACCCTTGCTCAGGGCACCACCATCATCGAATGCGCTGCCTGCGAGCCTGAGATTGTGGATTTGGCCAATATGCTCATCGGGATGGGCGCCAAGATCACCGGGGCGGGATCGCCCAGAATCACCATCGAAGGCGTTGAATCCCTTGGCGGGGTTGACCACGCCGTGATCCCCGATCGGATCGAAGCGGGCACCTTCATGTGCGCAGCTGCGATCACCAACTCGACCCTGACCCTCACGAACTGCCCGCTCGATGCGATGATGTCGGCGACCGATCGGCTCGAAGCGATCGGGGTGCATATCGATCCCATCGACCAGGGCACCAACCCCGACCCGCTCCGGCGGACCTGCACCGTCTCGGGCTCGGAGAAACTCAAGCCCGTGCAGATCACGACCCAGCCTCACCCGGGGTTCCCAACGGATCTGCAGGCCCAGTTCATGGCCATGCTGTGCTTGGCCGATGGCAACTCGGTGATTACCGAGAAGATCTTCCCCGAACGGTTCCTCCATGTCGCCGAGCTCACCCGGATGGGCGCGTCGGTGCATCGCCATGGGACGACGGCCGTGATCTCGGGGGTCAAAGGGCTCGCGGGCGCGCCCGTGATGGCGAGCGATCTGCGGGCCTCGGCGAGCTTGGTCTTGGCAGCGTTGGCTTCAAAGGGCACGACGATCATCAACCGGGTCTATCACATCGACCGCGGGTACGAGCGGCTCGAAGACCGGCTCGCTTCGGTCGGAGCGTCGATCCAGAGAATGAACGAGACTCAGATGGCCGAGCTTGGGTTGGTCTGCGAGTAAAACCACCCCCGGTAGCACAGGCGTCCCGCCTGTGTCTTTTTTTATCACAAAATACATCGTCAAACAAAGTCCCCAAAGACACAGGCGGGACGCCTGTGCTACCGGGTTCTGATTATTCCTCTTCCTCGTCGAATCCGCGGCTGACCATGGCGGCGAGGTGTTCGAGGGCGGCTTTGGCGTCGTCGCCGATGCAGACGAGTTCGAGCTCGGTGCCTTTGGTTGCGGCGAGCATCATCAGTTCCATCACCGACTTCCCATCGGCGTCCTCGTCGTCGTTGCGGACGCGGATATCGGCGAGGAACCCATTGGCAGCCTGCGCGAAATCGGTCGCCGGGCGGGCGTGGAGCCCGTACCGATTGACAATGACCACCTTAGATGAAACGGTCTGGCTCACGCGCGAGGTGACTCCGAGGATGAATGAAAAGCGAGGATTGACGATCGGGTGCTTAGCCGCCAAGTCGATGGTTGTCTGAATCGTCGAGGAGCTGATGAATCTCCTGCGATGTGCCCGCCTGGCGGAGGGATCTGCGGAAGGATTCTTTGGACAGGTTCTTGAAGATCAGCTCCATCGCCTGGAGATGCTCTTCGGGCCTGCTCTGCGGGCTCAGCAGGAGGAAAACGGTGTAGACCGGCTGTTGGTCGAGGGAGTTGAAGTCGATGCCTTTGCTCGAAATCCCGATCGCAGCGGTGATCTGCTCGATCGCGGGATGCTTGACATGAGGCACCGCGACGCCTCGCCCGAACCCGGTCGAGTGCTTGCGTTCGCGTTCGAGGACCTTTTCGATGAGTTCGTCCTTGATGGCTGCGGGGGCAGCGCCGGAATCGACGAGCGCGTTGATGAGTTCAAGGATCGCGCCATCACGATCGGCTGAGCTCAGCTGGGCGATAATCGAGTCGGGTTGGATCACTTCGGTCAGTTTCATATCCAGATCCTCATATGGCACCCGGGCCCGCAGCGGCAAACATCTGCGAACCCTGGGTTTATGCCCATCACACGGGCTCGGTGATGGATTAGCGGTGTTCGAGCTTGATTTTTTCGCGGTGGTCGTTGAGCTGACGCCCGACTTTGGCGACCGCGTCGTCGATGACAAGGTACATATCGTGCCCGTCGGCCTTGGCGATGAAATCGGGATGATTCACGACATCGACGACGATCTCGACGGAGAAGAGTTCCTTGGCAGCATTCTCTTTCCAGAGCTTGAGGTCGATCTGCTGGACGAGATCGTTGAACTTATCGAGTTTTTTGGTCTTTGATTCCGCATGATCGCGGAGAGCGTCGGTGACTTCCATGCTGTGTAGCCCGATGACATTGGTACGCATGTGGACCTCCTTTATCTTCTTCACGCTGCCCCGGCGAATGAATCCATCCATCTGTCCCAGCGGGCATCATTGTTATTCTAGGGTGAAACCTCTCCAATTGCACGCGCCCAGGGGCACGATCGTGTTTGGGTTTGGTTGGTTTGTGCAGTTTCGAGCCGATCTGGGTGCAAATCGGGTGGAGAGCCCGTAGACTGGCAGTCGATGTCTGCACGCACACTCCGCAATCTGATTCAGTATGGGCTGCTCCTGGGTATCCTCTCAGTCCTTGGGATGTTCCTTTTATACCCGATCGGGCTCACCGTCCGAGGCGGGTTCGCCAGCGATGTGGCGACCGGGCAGGGGTGGACACTCGATCACCTGCTGTTGGTCTTCAAAGACCCGACCCGCGTGGCGGGGATTGTCAACGCGTTCAAGATCGCGTTGGCGACGACCACCTTGTGCATCATCATCTCGCTGCCTTTGGCGGTGTTGAGTGCCCGGTTTGATTTCCCGTTCAAGAAGGTGCTCAATGCGTCGATCTTGGTGCCTTTGATTTTGCCGCCGTTTGTCGGGGCGATCGGGATTCGGGCATTGCTCGGGCGCGAGGGCTCGCTCAACGCGCTGCTGGGCACCGATTGGGATGTGCTCGGGCAGGGCAAGTTCTGGGGCGTGGTGGCGGTGATGGCGTTGCATCTGTACCCGATCATCTACCTCAACGCGACAGCCTCATTGGCCAATCTCGATCCGGCGCTCGATGAGAGCGCCGAGAACCTTGGCGCGGGCGGGTGGAAGCGGTTTTTCAAGATCACGCTGCCTTTGATCCGTCCGGGGTTGTTTGCCGGGGCGACGATTGTGTTTATCTGGAGCTTCACCGAGCTGGGCACGCCTTTGATGTTCGACTATTACGATGTGACCTCGGTGCAGATTTTCTATGGGCTCAAGGATGTGCAGAATAATGCCGAGCCCTATGCCCTGACGATGGTGCTTCTGGTCGCGGCGATCGGTTTTTACCTGCTGGGCAAGTTTATCTTTGGCAAGAAGGGGTACGCGATGTACTCCAAGGCCTCGCGCGCAGGGACCGAGATTCAGTTGACGGGGTTCTGGGGATGGATGGCTGCACTCGGATTTGGCAGCGTGATTATCATCGCGATCATGCCTCATCTCGGGGTGGTGCTCACCAGCATCGCCGAGCCCGGATCGTGGTACGCCAGCGTGTTGCCCGGATCAGTGACTGGTTCGCACTATACCGAAGCGCTCACTTCGCCCGAATCATTCAACTCGATCAAGAACTCGCTGATGCTCTCGCTGATCGCGATGGGATTGAACATGTCCTTCGGCGTGGTGATCGGATACATCATCGTACGGACGACGATCAAGGGGCGCGGGTTGCTCGATGCGTTGTGCATGCTGCCTCTGGCGGTGCCGGGGTTGGTGATGGCGTTTGGGTATGTCGCGATGACGCTGCGCTGGCCCTTTGGCTCGGGTGATCCCCTCGAGGGCACGCTGGCGGTCTTTGGGACCAATCCCAATCCGTTCCCGCTTTTGGTCATCGCCTATGCGATCCGCAGGCTGCCTTATATTGTGCGATCGACGGTCTCCGGGCTCGAGCAGACCTCGGGCGAGCTTGAAGAGGCTGCGGTGAACTTGGGCGCGACGCGGGTGGCTGCGGTGCGCAAGGTGATTATCCCGCTCATCATGGCCAATCTGATCGCGGGGGGGCTCTTGGTCTTTAGCTTCTCGATGCTCGAAGTGTCGGATTCGCTGATCCTCGCCCAGCGGAGCGATCATTTCCCGATCACGAAGATGATCTTCGAGTTTACGAACCGTTTGGGTGATGGCATCTACATCGCCAGCGCGATGGGGGTCTGGGGCATGACGCTGCTCACGATCACCCTCTTCGGGGCCTCGTTGATGCTCGGCAAGAAACTCGGGTCGATCTTCCGCGTATAAACATCGGGAGGCGTGCATGCACATCCGGCTGATGACCAGTGACGATACGAGCGAAATCACCGAGGTGCTCAACCATGCGATCGGGTCTTCGATTGCACACTTTGGAACGGTGCCGACCAATGCCGACAAAGTGCTTGAAGATTGGCAGAACGCAGCAGAGACCTATCCCTGGCTGATCGCGGTTGATGACGATGATCGATTCATGGGATTTGCCAAGGGCTCGGAGTGGAAGCCCCGCCAGGCATACCGATGGACTACTGAATCTGGGATTTATGTCGTCGCCGGCTCACAGGGAGTGGGCGTTGGAAAAACGCTCTACAGCAAGCTCTTCGAGGTACTCGCTTTGCAAGGGTACCGTGTGGTGATATCAGGTGTGTCACTGCCCAACGATGCAAGCGTCAGGCTTCATGAATCGATGGGTATGGAAGCCCTCGGCGAACTCGCCCCGGCGGGGTTCAAGCTCGGACAATGGATCACGGTTCGGATGTACCAGAAACGGCTCGGCGGGCTCGACGATGATACAATACCCGGTCCGATCCGGGCGGTGACGAGTGTTTGGAACGAACTTCATGAACAATGACGATCATCTACATGCAACCGACCGAGCAACGCGCCTGCTCAAAGGGCATACCCAAGCCACGCTTTTGGCAGATTCCACGCCTTACGACAGTGTTTGCTATATCGTCGAACCGCGCACCGGGTCATTGGTGCTGAGCGTTGAAGAGGCGATACTCGATGCCGACGATGTGGTCTTGGTGATCCCTGAGGATCGGTTCGATGCGCCGATGCGGGTGAGCTTGGACCTGAGCACCAACATCGAAGAAGAAGCCTGCGATCGGTTCTTGGCGTATCACCTGCATCAGCCGAGCTCGATCTGGGCATTGGGAAGGATCAACTTCGCCAAGCTCGAATCGGGCGAAGTCGTCGGCACCGACGAACTCGAAATCCCCAACCCGCTCATTGATGCGCTCGCGGGGTTGTGCAAGAAACTCAACACCGATCGCAAAGCGCTCGGCGAGGTGTGCAAACTCTTGACCAAAGCCAAGGTCGATGAGCCTCTGGCGGTGGGGATTGATCCGATCGGGATGGATGTCCGCACCAAGTTTGGGGTGCTCCGGGTGGAGTTCCCGTCGCCGGTTGAAGATGCAACGCAGGCTGAGGATGTGATCGCTGCGCTCTATGGCGGCGTGTCGTGAGTCCCCATCGACCGACACAACTCCGCGAAGGGCACGCGCACCTGTTCCAGCTTGGGCGATCGCTCAAGATGGTCGATCTGTGTGATTGCGAATCGCGCGAGGCGATGATCGAAGCATTGAGCCAGCGGGCAAAGACCTCGCCACTCGATGCGTGGATCCTCGCCCACGGCGCTCGCCCCGATGGATGGCCTGATCCAACTTGGCCGACGCGCCAAGAGCTTGATCGCGCCTGCGATGGGCGGGCAGCCGTCGCGTGGTGCTTTGATTATCACAAACTCGTCGCGTCGACATCGGCTTTGGAAATTGCGGGGATTGATGGCGACACGCGGGTTGAATCCGGGCGCATCGAGCTCGACCCCGATGGGCAGCCGACCGGGGTGCTGATCGAACACGCAGCGTTAATGATGTGGAACGCGGTGCCCGAACCCGATGAATCGCAGCGCATTGATCTGGTGCGTGATGCGTGTGCGCATCTTGAAGCGATGGGGTTTGTCGAGATGCACGAACTCAAATCGCAGCCTTGGGTCGGAAATGTGCTCAGCGATTTATACTCAGCCGGCGAGATTTCGCTGCGCTCGGTGCTGTTCCCGCTGATGAAAGACCTGCGCGAAACGCTCGCCAGTTCGGCATCATGGAACACGGAGGCTGTGAGCATCGGAGGCGGGAAAATCTTCGTCGATGGCACTTTTAACTCCCGCACCGCGTGGATGCTCGAACCATTCGCTGACGGGCACGCTGAGTATCCGCGAGGCACAGCGATGATGAAACCCAAGCAGATCGACGCGATGCTCACGATCTGCAAGGATCACGGACTCCCCATCGCCGCCCATGCGATCGGCGACGGCGCGGTCCGCGCGGTGCTCGATGCGATCGAGCGCACAGGGTGTGCGCACAAAGGCTGTCGTATCGAGCACGCCGAGCTGATTGATGAAGCGGATATCCCCCGGTTCAAAGAACTCGGCGCGATCGCGTCGCTCCAGCCTTGCCATCTGCTGCCTGATGTCGAAGCCTTGCGCAAGGCGGTGCCCGATCGGCTCGATCGGGTGTTCCCGATTCGGGAACTGATCGAGTCGGGCTTAGAACCCGGGGTTGATTTGATCTTCGGGTCTGATGTGCCGATTGTTCGAGCGAATCCTGAGGATTCGATCCAGGCTGCGGTGCATCGTCGGCGGGTCGGGATGAATGAACTTCAAACGATTAACTTCGATCAGCGGATCAGCGAAGATCAGGCGTGGGCGTGCTTTGGGGTGTGAAATCTTTTCTATCTCCTCCCCCGGGCTTCCGGGGGAGGTGTCGAACGAAGTGAGACGGAGGGGGTCTTCGCTTTGAGAAGGCAATGGGGAATGGGGAAGAAAAGACCCCCCTCCGTCCGCGAAGACGCGGCCACCTCCCCCGGAAGCCCGGGGGAGGAGAAAGAATGCCTAGAACGAAGATTCGCTGGCATTTTCATCGAGCGGGATGGTCAGCAGGAACTCGGCGCCGTGCCCGCGCCGTTTGGTGAGGATGAGATCGCCTTCCATCTCTCTTGCAAGCCCGCGTGAGAGGGCGAGCCCTAATCCAAGACCCGAGCGGGCGTTGGATAAGCCTCGCCATCCGCGTTGGAACTCGCCGAAGATCCGGGCGTCTTCGCCCGGGCGGATGCCCGGGCCGTGATCGGCGACGAGGAGTTCGAGGGTGTTGTCTTTGATCGTGATATCGAGATGGATGCGCGTGTCGGCTTCTTCGATCGGCAGGTCGTCGCCCTCCGCGGGGGCAGCGTATTTGCACGCGTTCTCGATCAGGTTCATCATGATCCGCTCGACGGCATGGGGATCAACCGTCACGGTGCGCTCCTTGTGGGATTCGAGATCCATCGACACCACCAGATCAAGATTGCTCTGCCCGGCTCTTCGCGCAAGCGTGGGGCGGAACCGGGCGATGAGCGCGCCCGGTGAGAGCGTCTGCACGCCGGCAGCTTTGTCCTTGGCCGATCGCTTCCGGGTGAGCCTTGCGTATTCGAGGACATTTTCGACAATACCTGTCAAGCGTTCGGATTCGCGTTTGAGGATTTGGAGGTAATCGGTACGGACCTCTTCGTCGGAGACCATGCCGTCGGCGAGCATCTGGGAGTAGAGTCGAAAAGTCGTCAAAGGCGTGCGGAGTTCATGCGTGACGGCTGAGACAAATCGGCCTCGGCGTTCGGAGAGCACGATCGCGGCGCGGAGGACAATCCCCACCGCGATGATCGTCGCGATGATCGCAATCCAAGTCACCAACAACCCAACCGTCGCGGGCGACCAGTGCCAGGGGATGTTGATGGTGGTTGCCAAAGGAATAAACGCCACGGGGATGGTGGCGAGTTGGTACCCGCCGACCATCGACGATCGCGGGCCGGTGACGGGGACGAGCGATGAGTCGGGCATGACATCATCGACCGCTTCGAGTAGATCGTTTCGCAGCGCGTCCCAGTCGAGCCAGACGCCTTGGATCACCGGCTTGCCCTCGATCACCGCCGAGCGGACGAGCACGAGCTGCATCGCGCCGGTGTTGTCGGCGATCCATCGCGGGCTCAGGGTGTTGATCTCATTGATCGCAACCTCGTTCGCATTTTCAAGCTCGATCGGATCTGTGCTCATTGCTTCGGGCACGCTTGAAAACGCAGAACTTGCCCCGCTGCTTCCGCTGGATGCTCGACCATCGCTCTTCTGCATGAGTTTATCAGATGACTCAACCTCTTCTCGCGAAGTCTCCCGCTTAGCCGACTGGGAGGCAAGGTCGGCAACCCTTCGGCGGGCTTCAAAGTCGGAATCTGTCTGCCGCATGGTCAGTGCTTGCGAAGTTTCTACCATTTCGTCAAATACAGGAGCTTGAGCCCCTTGCTCTGTATTGGAAACCGAGTCCCCATTTTCACGCACAGTCCCGCTTTGCTTGATGTTGATGAGCCCTGATATTTCCTCTACGGGGTCTTGCGCATCTTCGTAGTTATACTCGAAGTACCGGTTCGCATAATCCATGTTTGAATCGGTGACGGTGCGGATGCTCTTGGCGGCCCATTGATCGGAGAGCCGGAGCCATTCGTCGTTGGCGTTGACGATCGGCTGATAGTCTGTGTACGGGCGCGATGCCTCGATCGCGAGGATCGGGGCCATGCGTGAATCCATGCGCCAGAGCGCCCGGCGGATGGATTCTTGGCGCTGGGCCTCGATGTGCGCCACGGCCTGCCTCTTTTCGAGCGCGATCACCTCGACCGTCACCCACGCGAGCGCGCCCAGCGCGAGCGCAACACTCGACCAGAAGATCACCCAGGTCATGACGCGCCGGGTGCTCACGCATCACCCCCCGCAGTATTCTCATCGGGCATCGCGAGCATGTAGCCCTTGCCTCGGACCGTTTTGATGACGCTCGGGTTCGCCGGATCATCGTCGAGGGTTTCTCGTAATCGGGCGATGGTCATGTCCACTGTGCGCGTGTGGGTTCCTCTTGGATCCAAGCCCCAGACCGTTTGCAAGAGTTCATCGCGCGACACCGCGCGGCCGGCGTTCGACGCGAGGAAGCCGAGGACCTCGGATTCGCGTTCCGTGAACGATCGGCGCACGCCTCCGGGCAGGACGGCTTCTCTGCGCTCGAAATCAATCTCCCGCCCCGCGATCGTCACGGTGGTTCGGCTCGTGGGTCTGCCCGGCGATCTTCGCAGCACCGCTTCGACGCGCGCGAGCAACTCGTCGATGCTAAAGGGCTTGACGATGTAATCATCCGCGCCGAGTTTGAGCCCTTGTACGCGGTCGTACTCCTCGCCTCTTGCCGTCAGGAAGATCACAGGCTGCGATGGTTTCACTTTTCGCAGCTCGGCGAGGACTTCTAAGCCGTCCATCTTGGGCATCATGATATCGAGCAAGACCAGATCAGCATCGGTCGAGAGGATCAGTTCCAACCCGGCGACGCCGTCGGGCGCGTGGTGGGTGGTGTACCCAGAATACGACAACGCGTCGGCGAGCCCTCGCCGAATCGCGTCATCGTCTTCCACAACTAAAATCACACCTAATGACATACAACTTCCTTTACCAATCGTACCGCACGGTGTAGGTGACGACGACCTCGCCATCTTTTTCGACCGTGACGGGGATGTGCATCGTCCGGGCATCGAGCATCTCATTGGCGTGCGAGATACTCGTCACCTTCGCATTGCTCCACCGATAGAGATGCTCCTGAATCTGCACCTCGACCGCTTGATCCTTGTGATTGCGGATCTTGATCTCAAAGGATTCGATGATCCAGTTGCCCCCCCGGCTGAACGCGGTCTGGCGCCGTTCGCCCACGACATCAAAGGCATTGCCGAGCTTGATCATCACGGTTTCATCTTTGGGTGTGTGATCGACAGTGTCTTCGCCGATGAACTCGAACGAGCCGTCGGCGTCGTCGAGCTTGCTCACGCGGATCCTTCCAGAGGGCAACGGCATCCCCAGCCCGATCTCCTTCTTGTTCTCGAATGAGAGGAACACCTCGACCTTGGCGTTGGAGGTGATGCCGAAGTTTTTATCGTTCTGTCGGCCGCCGTAGTTGGCGTACATCTTCGATCCGTCGTAGAGCATCTTCTTCTCGACGGGCACGCCCTTGGCCGCGTCGAAGAGTTCGATCTGCTTGGTCGAGCGGTCGGGGATGGTTGTTTTTCTGCCGAGGGTGTAAAGATGGTACTCAAAGAATGATTTTTCCTCGAATCCCGGGGCGGATTTGGACATGGCATAGTCCATTTCTTGCCTTCCACCATTAAACGGCGATCGCCCGCTTCCAGCACGAGCCCGGTTCACATCGCCCGCGATCAACTTGAGGCTGGCGTCCTCATATGTCCCGCCGGACTGATTCAAGATCGAAACCCACGCGCCCATATCCATGTACCCATGATTCGCATCATCACCCTCGCGATAGACGATGTTGTAATCCGCCCACCAGGTGATGCCCTTGGTTTCGTAGGAGATACGGGTTTCCTGCTCGCCTCCGGCTTGTGATTCGATCATCCAGTTGAGCGTGGGTTTCAAGATCAACCCATCAGCCATCGACGGGAATCGCACGCCGTGGTATCCGAGTTGGAACTCGATCTCGCCGTTGTCTCGTTCGATGAGCATCCCGCCCGCCGACACGGACAGAAGCTTGACGCGCTGCCCGCCCCAGATGATTTCTTTGTCGATGTATCGCTCGAGCATCTTGTCCATGCTCAGCAGGTCAAACCGGTAGTCCTGCTCGAGCACCGCCGTGCCCTTTGGATCGGTCAGCGACTCGAACATCACGGTCGTCGGATCGAGCAGGGCGGCGACCCCGGTGAAACTGATATCCGACACGCCCCGCTTGATGTCAAGGTCCCGCTGTTGTTTGATGATAGCGTAGCCCGGGATTTGGCGGTACGCGTTGTACCCCTGCGTGCCCCCGCCCGGGATCGGGCGGTAGAGATCGGGCGAGATGGCGCCGGGCTGGGCGGAGGAATAAATCGTCAGCGCGGTTTCGTCAGCGAGTCCTGTCGAGGCGATCAGCATCGCAGCCGAGCAGGCGATTTTGGTAAACGAGTTCATGGTGTGCTCCTTGTGTCTATAAATGATAGTGGAAATCGGTCTGCGGTTCAGTCCTTGCTTGTTTCTTTCGGCTGCGGCTTTGTCTCTGGCTCTGATTCTGATTCTGGCCCGGGCTTTGGATCAGAATGAGAAGCCGACTTGAACTCGATCCCAACACGAGCACCCTGTTCAATCAGCGCATCGAGCACTTTCTGATCAAACCCGTCCTTTCCAGCGTTGGACTGATTCTCCAAGAGATACGCTGCACGCTTGGATGCGAGTTCTTTGATCTGGGCGGTGATTTTTTCCCGTTGGGCTTGCTGGCGTGTGATCTCTGCCTTGATCTCTTCGAGCGTGAGCGATTGGAGTTCCTCGGGGAGTTCATCTTTTTTCACTTCTTGAATCTTCACTGTGCCGTTGACCACATCATTGACGAGTTCTTGCTTGCCATAGGCATTCGCGGTTCCCGCTGAGGAAATGTTATAGACCGCCCGATCCGCTTCGGCTTCTGGCGCAGCCCCAGCACTGATGCTCTTCGATCGTGCCCGCTTAGCGTATTGATATGATCGAATATCATCGTTTCCGTAGTCGAGCATCGTGCGTTGGAACCTTTGATTGAGCTCGGCGAGTTGTTTGTCGTAAGGGGTAGCGATGGCGACGACGCCGCCGCTTTGTTCGATCTTGGCGTACGCACCATTGGCCAGTTGGGAAATCTCCTGCCAGAACCGATCGGTGCTGCCGATCGAGCCGCACTGGATGGTATTGATATTGATCCGCTTTTCCTTCGCCAGTTTACACGACGCCTGATACTTCACATCATCCACATACTCCATCTTCGGCGGTGCATCGCCGACCAGATAAATCAACTTGAGCGACCCCTCCTCCGAAGTCCAATCGAACCGCTCGACCGCTTGGAACAACGCCTCGTTGACCGATTCAGGCGTATCGCCCCCGCCTCGGGCTTGATATCCCATCAGGTCGGCGTACATCGTGTCGATGTCCTCGGTGAGCGGGGTCATCTTCGTCACATACTCATCGCCCCGATCACGATATCCAACAAGCCCGAACCGGATCACAGGCGTCTGCTGTGTCTGCGAGATCGCGTTTGCAATCGACCAGATTTTCTGCTTCGCGCCCTCGATCAATCCACCCATCGACCCGGTAGTATCGAGCACGAACACGACATCGATATATGTTTGTTGTTCAACCTGCTGCCCAACCTGCTGCGATTCATCAGGGGCACGATCAACAGGCGCGGACAAACCACAGCGAGGCCCCCCGCCCGTTGATGACGCCGCCAACGCGGAACCTGTCAGTGTGACCAATGCGAGTGCTAGATTCAATGACCGTTTCATGCTGTATCTCCTTGTTGGTAGCGAATAGATCAACACGATCTCTCGCCACCGTAATAGATACAACCCAATATCACCCAAAGCTGTCACCGCTTTGTCACACCAGAAAACACCTATCCATTTGTCACAACCGTGTCACACACGCACTGCCCAAATCAGTGCTTGGCGACCTCTACGATCAGTTTGTGAGGCAGCAGCATCGCAATCATCCCCGCAAGAAAAAGTACGATCGCGGTGGCGGTAAACGCCGAATCAAGCCCAAAGCCCTCGAGCATCGGCTTCGAAACGCCCTCGGGGAGCGATCCGATCGCATCGAGCACAAACCCGGGCATGTGAGGCTTGCTCGCAAAGCCCTTGTGCACCAACTCGGCAAAGATCGGCCCGACAAACGCGAGCATCCACGCGCCACCGAGCATCAACCCGCTGGCCATGCTTGTGCGGTGAGGCAGCAATCGCTGGGCGAGCGAAATACTCACCGGGATCACCGCGCCGAACCCAACGCCCGTCAAAATTGTCGCAAAGATCGCCATCGGCACCTCGCTGCCATCGGCAATCAACCCCGCACGCGGGATCATGAACAACGCCCCCGCCCCGAGCATCGGCAGCACCACAAACATCAACTTCTCGAACCGTGCCGCGAGCGTGAACCCGAGCAAGATCCCGATCCCGCCCATCCCCACCTGCATCGACGCTTGGAGTATCCCGTTGAGCTGCGCCGCCTTGATCCCAAGCTCGCTGCTCATGCTCGACGCGTCGTTGCGCATCAACACAATCCGCTCGGTCCATTCGACGAGCAGATAGATCAACGCCATGTTCACACTAAACCGCAGCATGTTGGTGATGTACAACACCCAAACCGTGAACCACCGCGCCTTGCGTTCCTTGGGTGTCCACGACACATGATGCTCGCTGGCCCCATCGTGACGATGCCCGACCTTATGAATCGACATCGCCAGGAACAACGCACAGAGCAGACCAATGGGAATAAACCAACGCAGCGCGAGCACACCCGAGACGGTGTCCGGGCCGGTCTCAAGTTGAGGCGTCATCATCGCGACAAACTTGGGCGTGAACACATTGCCCACAATCCCGCCCGTCATCCCGGCGAGGAAGAAAATCGCGACGAAGACCGAGCGCTTCGAGCCCCCCAGGTGCCCGACGATCGCAGCAGCGGGCGGGTGGAACGCGCCGATACCCACCGCGCCCAGGCAATACAAGATGGCCAACTCGGTGAAGTTCCGCGACATCCCCAGATTCCCGATGCACAGCACCGCGATCACAAACCCGAGCGTCCCCAGCGCCCGCGTATCAAACCGATCGCTCGCCCACGCCACGACAGGCTGAACCGCGCCCGAACTCAATGAGCCCAACGCCAAGAGCAACGCCTTTTGTTCCGTCCGCAGATCAAGCATCACCGCAAGCAAAGGCAGCAGCGACACGCCTACAAATGAAAACACATCGACCACAAAGTGCGTCCCGATGGTCACCGCCGCGCGCCAACGCGTGCCCTGTTCGGCTTGGGATTCTTGACTGATCGGTCTGGAATGGGGTGTGGAGGGAGTCGTCATCGTGTGATTTCTAGGCTCGTTCGTTCAGAGAATCATCCGAATCCGAATGATTCGACCACATATCAGCTCTTCGCTCAATCAATCCCCGCCGGGCGACCACCCTTGCGTGGATCACTCGCTGCCTGCCACCCATTGCCATCGGGGTCGCGCACGATCAGCTGCACATTGCCGATCGCCTTCGCCTTCCGATCAACGATGTGGTGCCCATACCCGCGCAGCGGGTTGCCCAGCACATTGAGAATGTAGATGCTGTATCCGGATTCAAAGCTCAGTTCGTCGGGCAGCCATTGATGGTGCAGCCGGGGCATCGCCACCGCTTGGCCCGCATCCATCCCGCCGAGCACATTGAGCAGCACCTGCATCGTCGAGGTGATGATCTTTGGCCCGCCCGATGCCCCCGCGATCGCGATGACCCGCCCATCCTCATCGAGCACGATCGTCGGCGACATGCTCGATAGCGGCCGCTTGCCCACCTCGGGCATATTTTCTTCAGACTGCACCAATCCGAACCCGTTGGGCTTGGCATTGGGATTCGTAAAATCGTCCATCTCGTTGTTGAGCACAAACCCAAACTCCTCGACGCCCACCCGTGAGCCGAACTCGAAGTTGATGGTTTCGGTCATTGCCACTGCGCCCCCGAAGGGATCGATCACCGAGACATGGCTCGTCCCCGCATCTTCAACCAGAGGCTCATGCGTGCCATAGCCCTCGATAGGCATCGCAGAACTCCCGATAGAAGCGGCAAGCCGCTGGATGTTCTCATCATCGAGCAGCATCTCCACCGGCACATCAGCAAACGCCGGGTCGGCGAGGTACCGGGCGCGATCGGCGAAGCTGTGCTTGAGCGATTCGATCATCACATGCACCTGCTGGTTTCTCTGCTTGACATCGGCGAAGTTATGCCCCTTGGCTTCCATAATTTTGAGCGTCTCAAACATCGTCACCCCGCCGCTTGATGGCGGGGGCATCCCAATGAACCGCTTGCCCGCGATGGTCGCCTCGATCGGTTCCATCTCGATGGGTGCATACCCCGCCAGATCATCGAGCGTGATCGCCCCGCCTCGCAGCCGACGCTTGCCCTTATCCTGAAGCGATTTCACAATCGCCTGCCCGATCTCGCCTCGTGTGAACGCTTCGAGCCCGTCGCGGGCGATGAGTTCGAGGGCATGGGCCTGCTCTGGATTCTCGATCCGATCGCCGACCTTCACCCGCCCATAGAGTGCAAACTTCCGCCAGGGCATGCTCATAGAACTCGTCTGCAACCCCGGGTTCTTGATGTATTTTTCGTGCAACCCCATCGCGGCGTGATAGAAATGCTCATCGACGATGAACCCGTCGTACGCACCGGCAATCGCGGGGGCCATCACCGTCGCCCGATCGAGCGTGCCATAGTGCTCGAGCGCGTAGAGCAACCCCGCAACAGTCCCCGGCACCGCGACCGAATATCGCCCATTGGTGATCGAAAGCCCGGTCGAAGTGATCGACTTGCCATACGGCGAGGTCTCCCGATAGTTGATCGTCGTCTGCACGAACCCATGCGTGGGATCATCGGGCAGATGAATCACCATGAACCCGCCGCCTCCGATGCCGCAGGAGTAGGGACGGACGACCGAGAGCGTGAACGATGCCGCGACCGCCGCATCGACGGCGTTGCCTCCCATCGCGAGCATCTGGGCCCCCGCCTGCGAAGCAAGTTCATGATCCGCAGCCACCGCCCCACGCTCAAATGTCCCGGCATACGCCCCGGCCACACGGACATCCTGACCCCCTGCACATCCACCCAGAGCACCAAGAACCCCGATTGCGAGCACACCAAGCATGATTTTGTTGATTTTCATACCCAGACTATACCTCATCAACTTCTGGCTGATCTAGAGAATCCATGGGTTCGCTGCAACTCTTGACCGATATCGGGCGTATCTACCTATACGCCGTGTGTGCTGATGGTTTTCTTGTCTCCATGCTGCATCGCTGCTGTGTATCGCCAGTTCTGAACCGATACACCCGTTCTGGACACCGTGCTCTCTTCTTGAGCCCATGCCCGCCGTCCAAATCCGCCTGTGCATCCACATCACGAGGATATCCATCTCATGCGATCATCATCTCTCGCCCACTCAATCACCCGTTCGGCTCCACTCCTTGTGCTCGCATCGGGGATGTGTTTCTCCCTCGCCCACGCCCAGCCGATTGATCTCCCCGAGATCCCCCGCATCGACCCACTCACCCACTCCCCGAGTGACACCTTCGCCGATCAGATGACCATCCGCGTGCGCACCACCTCGCAGCCTCAACTCGACGCGCTGCTTGAACTCACCGAATCCATCTGGTCCGAACGCGTCGGCATCGGAATGCTCGATGTGCAGATCAAACGCTCCAACCTCGCTGCCATTACCAAACTGGGCATCGCCCACGATGTGCTCATCGAAGACCTCCAAGCCTCCACCATCGAATCTTGGAATCAGGTCGTCGCCCAAGAGCGACTCGATCGCCAACGAATCAATCAAGACCAGCGCGGCGCGAATGTCCATGACGACGCCTGGTTCGCCAACTACAAACAGTTCGCCGACATCGTCCCCTACCTCAACAACATCGCAACCCTCCGCCCAGACCTGGCGACTATGTCAGATGTCGGCGATTCGATCCTCGGCAACAACATCTACGCCATCACCATCACCGCCCCAGACGCCGTAAACAACGCCGCGGCCGATCGCCCGGTGATCCTCTGGCAGGGCAACGCCCATGCCCGCGAATGGGTCTCGCCGATGACCGTCACCTATCTCGCATCGAAGTTCGTCGATTCCTACGACACCGATCCACGGGTCAAAGACATCCTCGACAACGCCCGATTGGTCATCGTCCCCGTCACCAACCCCGATGGGTACCTCTACACCTGGTCGGACAATCGGTTCTGGCGAAAAAACCGGCGCACCAACGGGTTCTCGTCCTTCGGCGTCGATCTCAACCGCAACTTCGGATACGAATGGGGCGGCGAAGGATCATCGAGCGATTCATCGAGCGATATCTATCGAGGCACCGCGCCATTCTCCGAGCCAGAAGACCAAGCCATCCGGGACCTTGCACTGAGTTTCGGATCCGACTTCGTCGCCCACATCGACTACCACACCTATTCCCAACTCGTCCTCTGGCCCTTCGGCTACGACTTCGGCGTCATCACCCCCGAACCCGATCGCACCTTCTTTGACACCCTCGCGACCGATCTCTCCGATGAAATTTTCGCCTTCTCAGGCGTGTTCTACAACCCGATGCAATCGGTCGATCTCTATCCCGCAGCCGGCGATTCGTCGGACTGGTTCTACGGGCAACTCGGCGCTAAAAGCCTCACCTTCGAACTCCGCCCGACCGATCGGTTCGACCCGCCGCCTTCGATCATCCTGCCCACCGCGCAAGAGAACTTCCAGGCGGCGATGCTCTTCGCCGAACGCACTACTCGGCTCATCTCATTGAGCTTCGACCAGATCGACATTGTCCAAGCCGACACTGCATCCCCCGTCACGCTCACAATCACCGATGGGATCGCCTCCAATGATCCCGCAGCGACCACGCTGATGACCAGAATCGGATCATCGGGCTCGTTCGATGCGATCTCCATGACTCCCTCGGGCAATGGTGTATTCACCGCTGATCTCCCCGCAACATCCTGCGGCAACACAATCCAATACTACTTCCAAGCAACGACCACCGACGGGGCTGATGTCTTCTTCCCAACTGACGGGAGCGCATCGCCTCTGAGCGCACTCGCCCAAGAGTTCACCGTCGCCTTCACCGACGACATGGAATCAAACACCGGCTGGACAGTCGGCTCGCCATCCGACACCGCGACCACCGGAATCTGGGGGCGAATGAACCCGCAGGGCACCGCGGCCCAACCCGAAGATGACCATACCCCCACCGGCACCGATTGCTGGGTCACCGATGGAATCGCGGGCAACGGGCTCGGCGATCGTGATATCGACGGCGGCGCAACCACCCTCACCTCCCCAATGCTCGACGCCATCATCGCTGGAGATTCGGCCGAACTCGTCTTCTGGCTCTGGTACTCGAACAACGCCGGCGCATCACCAAACGAAGATTCCATGCGTGTCGAAATATCAAACGACAATGGTAACTCTTGGTTGGTGCTCGAAACCATCACCCAGAGCGCCGCAGCATGGGTCGAGAAGCGATACACCATCGCCGACACCCTGATTCCGACCGATCAGATGCGCATCCGTTTCATTGCGTCCGATTTCTTCAACGGCTCAATCGTCGAGGCGGGGGTCGATGATCTCCGGATCGAGGCCATCGGATGCTCGGGCAACTCCCCAGACATCAACGGCGACGGACAACTCAACTTCTTCGATATCTCCGCGTTCCTCGCAGCCTTTAGCAATCAAGACCCCATCGCCGACTTCAACAACGACGGCGAATGGAACTTCTTCGATATCTCCGCCTTCCTCACCGCGTTCTCCAACGGGTGAGCCCAAATCCCATCTCTCCCCACGAGCCCCCGCGCATCCACGCGGGGGTGTTTTTTGATATCTAATCTGCTCTGAAATGACGATTTGCTATGTACCCCGACACCAAGTTCGACTATATTCATTGCATGCACAACAACATACATCTCATCATTCTACTGGCTATTTGTATTATCTCACATGTCGCCGCCGAGCCGATCCCTGTTCGCCAAGCGGATCAGATAGATCTGCTCAACTTCGACCCGCCTCAGATTTTTCAGAAACAGATGGTTATCCGTGTGCGCACAACCTCGCAGGCCCAACTCGATGCGATGCTCGAACTCGTCGAGTCGGTCTGGACTGAAAACACCGGGGTGGGTGTGCTCGATGTGCAGATCAAACGATCAAATCTCAACGCCATCACCAAACTCGGGATCCCATTCGATATCCTGATCGATGATCTCCAAGCCCACACCGACCGAGGGTGGAGCCAGATCATCGAGGCCGAGCGATTGAACCAAGATTCTGGCCCACGCGGCGGATTGCTCCACGACGATCTCTGGTTCGCCAACTACAAGCAGCTCAACGAGATCACTAGCTACATTGACAACATCGCAGCCCTACGCCCAGAGCTCGCCTCGACCGCAATCATCGGGCAATCTTGGGAAGGGCGCGACATGTTCGCCATCACCATCTCCGGGCCCGACACCCCAGAGAATCGACAAGCCGACCGCCCGGTGGTCTTTATCTTCAGCACCGTCCACGCCCGCGAGTGGATCGCCCCGATGACCACCGTCTACTACGCGTCCAAGCTTGTTGAAGACTACGACACCGACCCGCGCGTCCAAGCTCTTCTCGATTCCGTCCGCATCGTCATCGTCCCGATGGGCAACCCGGATGGCTACCTCTTTACATGGTCTGACTATCGCTATTGGCGAAAAAACCGAAGAGACAACCTCAATAGCAGCAGCTTCGGCGTCGATATCAACCGCAACTGGGGATACGAATGGGGCGGACAAGGGTCATCAGGAAGCTCCTCAAGCGATACCTACCGCGGCACCGCACCGTTCTCTGAACCCGAAACCGCTACCCTCCGCGATTTCGCTTTGAGCTTTGGAGACCAACTCATCGCCCACATGGAATACCACTCCTACTCCCAGCTGGTGATGTATCCATTTGGCTATTCAACTTTCCCTCCCCCGGAACCCGATCTCACCTACTTTGGGCTGCTCTCAGGCGAACTCTCTGATGAAATCAAGTCAGTACACAACAAAAACTATGATCCCATCCAAGCGGCAAATCTTTACCCACACGCAGGCAACTCACCAGACTGGTTCTATGGTGAACTCAATGTCACCAGCTTCCTCATCGAACTCCGTCCCCGCAACGCCGACTTCAACCCGCCCCCGAGTAACATCCTCCCCAATGCTCAAGAAAACTACCAGGCCATCAAACGCTATATCCAGCGGGCTGTTGAACCCGTTTCCTTCTGGCATGTCCCAGTCACAGCCGTTCAATCAGACACCGCCACTCCAATACGAGTGACCATCCTCGAGGATATCGCAGCAGTTCAACCATCCTCGGCAACCCTCTTCACACGCATCGGTGCCCAAGGCCAGTTCGAGCCAATCAGCATGTCCCCCACGGGCATCGCAGACTTCACCGCCCAACTCCCCCCTGTTCCCTGCGGCCAAACGATCGAGTATTACTTCCAAACCACGCTCGCAAACGGAAACACCCACACCTATCCATCCGGCGGGGCCGGCTCGCCGATGAGTGCGCAGGCAAGCCAACTCGTTGTCGCACACTTTGACGACCTTGAATCCGACACCGGATGGATCGTCGGCGACGAATCCGACACCGCAACGGGCGGCATCTGGACACGCATGGACCCCGAAGCAACAAGTGCCCAACCCGAAAACGATCACACGCCCTACGGCTCGCTCTGCTGGGTTACCGACGGAAATGCAGGCACAGACCCAGACGATGGAGATGTCGATGGAGGAGAAACCACACTCACCTCGCCAACCCTTGATGCGAGCGGTTTGGGGGATGACGCATACATCAACTTCTGGCTCTGGTATGCTGACTCGAACTCATTTGAAGACTCTTTGCGAGTCGATCTCTCAAATGATGATGGTGACTCATGGACAATCTATGGGTACTTCATTACATCAACCGACCAGCAATGGGTGAATATTGTGATTCCTATCACATACCTCCTTGAACCGACCAATCAGATGCGCGTCCGGTTTATTGCTGATGACCGTTTTCCGGATAACACCCTTGAGATCGCGATCGACGATTTCAGTATCGATTTTTTCGGGTGCCCAAGTCTCAACCCCGCCGACATCAACGGCGACGGAACCCTCAATACCCTCGATATATTCGCCTTCCTCAGCGCGTTCAGCGCCCAAGACCCCATCGCCGACTTCAACAACGATGGGCGATGGAACTTCTTCGACATCTCCGCTTTCCTCACCGCCTACGCCGACGGCTAAAACCAACCCCAAATCTCAACCCACGAGCCCCCATCCACGCGGGGGTTTTTTCGTCCCTTCCGAGCCGTTGGCGGACTACGATTGATTCTCCCCCACACCCCAATCATTCGAGAATCCACATGCTCACGACACGACTCAAAGATGACAACTGGGCCCTTCACCAGATCGCCGAGCGCCAAGACACCCCCGGCTCACTGATCAAAGGCACCATGCCCAAAGACGGGTACCTCGCGATGCTCGCTCAGCAGCACCTCGTCAACAACGCCTTCGATCAGGCGTTGCAAAGCATCCTCCCCGAGCACCGAGCGATCGCCGAGCTGATCCTCGATGAACAACTCCTCACGCCTTACATCGCTGAAGACCTCGCCTACTTCGGCGTCGATCCAACAAGCGCCCAACCTTTGCCGGGCACCCAGCGATTCATTGACCACATCTGTGCGCACAAAGATCGCCCTCTGCACTTGCTCGGGTTGCACTATGTCCGCCTGGGCGCGTGCAACGGCAACTCCTTCGTCGCCCGCGTCGTCCGCAAAGCCTACACCCTTGAAAGCCCAACCCAAGGCACCCGATACCTCGATCCCTTCGGCCCAACCCAGCGCAAAAAATGGATGGCTTTCAAGTCCGGGCTCGATGCGATGGAACTGACGCAAGACCAACAAGACGAAGTCTTCGCCGGCACCCGGGCGGCGTATGTTTTGGCGATCAACCTTGATCTGCCCGCATACCAATCCGACGAGCAACTCCTCGCCGAGCACGAAAAGACCCTCGATCAAAAAGCCTTCGTCGAAGGGCACTCCGTGCATGTCCAACCCGAGCTCGAAAGCTGATTGACTCGCTCCGGGTGCCACTACTCGCCGTCTTCGGCGCAGTAGTGTCTTTCCGGTCATCAAAGCCGCACTACTGCGCCCTGCGGGCGAGTAGTGGCACCCGTCGTGAACATCCCAAGCTAAGGCTGCGTTTGATCCCATCGCCGAACCGCAGCGGCGATCTCGTCTGCCACCTGCCCAAGTGAACTACTTGGCAGCAACCCGAGCGGGTGCTCGATGATCGCGATGCGATGCGATGCCGCCGCCGGGATCGGGAGCGTCGCCAGCTTGCCGACCTTGGTCACGATCTCATCCCAGTTCATGATTTCAGGCTCGCCGACGAGATCGTTGGCATCGGGTTGCTTTGGCGTGAAGATCAGAATCGAATCAGGCGCGAGCTCGATGATGTCCTCAAAATCAAGTTCCTGCCACATGCCTCCCTCTTCGATCGCCGGGGTGATGCCCAATCGTTCGATCAACTGGGCATGGAACGAGCCCGGCCCCATCGCACCCGGCGGATCGACCCCCGCGAGAATCAATATCCGCCCCGCGTTGGTCGCCACCTTGCCCATCGGCGACCACGATCGCGCCAGGCGTGCGCTGGGGAGTTCGATATTGAATCGAGCGGTCGGATCGATCTCGAAGTTGAGCAGGTTATCATCGGTCTTGACCGGATCGGGGAACCCGACCAACTTGAGGTACAGATCATCAATCGTCGTCGCGATGTCATCGAGCGTTTTGAGCTCGTAAGTCCAGATGCGCCAATCGTGCTCGTCAGCGAGTGTGCGAAATCGCTCGGGCAGATCCGTTGCCAGCTTTTCAAAGAACACATCCGTCGGCTCAAGCTCGATCAGGAGTTCGTAGTCGATATCGAGATGCGAACCCGCCGCCGGGATCGAATCGCTCAACACTGAGTCGTAGCTGTGCTTGGCGACGATTGAATCTTCGAATCCAAGATCGCGGAGCATCACCGCGATCGCAGGCGAGAGCACGACGAATCGCGATTCAATCGTCTCGGATGTTTGTTCAATCGCATCGCCCGGCTTGGGCGTCGGCGACGACTTACTGCACCCGATCAGCATCACGCCCAAAGCAATGAGCATCAATCGAACCAAGATCGTCACCGGGCGGGTGTGCATAGAGAAGGATATCAACCCATCACCCGCCGGGTTGCACGATTGAGCTCGGCGAGCGCATCTTGGTCAAAGAACACGAAGCTCCAGGTCCGATCCATCGCCAGCTCGTATTGCTGGGCCAAATCCTGGGCTCGGTTGGCCTGCGAAACGAACCCGGCGAGTTCGTCAGCGTGCTGGTGGCGAAAATCATCGAGCAGCGATTGAAGCTGACGATAGAGCACCGCTCGTTGGGGGTCTTTGGGCGCGATCTGATGGATTTGTGAGACCAGTTCATCCTTGCGCGCCTGAGCCTCCGCATCCCCCACCATCGCAGGCGTGTGGCGGGCGTGGTGAACCTGCCACTTGGCCGATTCCGCGTCGATGGTCTCATCGGGCGAGAATCCGAGATCGAGCCGATGGGTGGCCGTGGCCATTGCCATGGGCGCGAGTTTGATCCCGAGCCACTCACTGAACCAGTCTTCTGCGATCCGGTCGTACACCCACCCGCCCGTGCCATGGATAAACAGGTCGGCCAGGTGCATCCGGGCGATCGCGCTCATCAGCACGCCCTTGGGCATCAACTCGGCGGGCGCAAAGTCGTTGATGTTTGTCGAATCAATCCCCACCCGCACTTGATTGGCCCGGCAGCCCCACATCGGAAGCTCGATCCGATCATCCTCGATCACCAACGCCCGCACGCCCGCATTAGGGTACTTCGCGACGGCGTTGTTATAGCTTTGTGCGCACAAAGCGGGATCAACGCGCATCGTGTCAATGATCGACATGATCGCATCGGCTTGGAACAACTCCGAAGCAAAGATCAATCTCGGCGTGTCGATCCCGAGCTGGTCACAAGCATATTCGATCGTCGCGTATCCGAACTGCTGGGCCAGCGTGCCGATCGCTGCGTACTGATCGAGCCACTGAGCCAGAGGCTTGAGCGATTCATGTTCAGGCTCGGCAATGGGTGCTGATTCGATCGAGCCGACCGATACGCCCGGAGAAACTGTCCCGCTGGGCAGGAGTTCGATCATCTGCGCGCTCAGTGATTCACCAGCACCCATCGGCACGCGGACACGCCCCGGATCGACCGCATCCTGATCGGGCACGATCCAGACGGCCTGCGCATTGGTGCGCTTGGCAGCTTCATCAAGGGCGATGAGCTTGGACAGGATGCCGTTGTGAAAAACGATCGGCTGATGCCCGCTCATCACGATCGGGCGATCGGGATCGAGCCCCATTGCCGCCCGGGCGGGTGATTGACGCTTTGTTGACAGGGCCGATGCCCATGCTGCCCAATCGGGCTTGATGGTCACACTCGGCGCATCGTCAGCACTGCCCGGACACGCGGGCTCATCGTCGGCTTGCAACTCGGTTGTCTGTGCGTCGTTTTCCAAAGGCCCCCACCAATCGCTTATCCATTCATCGACACTTTGGCACAGTCCGCTTTGGCCTGCGCCCTTGCCATGTCTGGGAGCTGGTCGATGACCTGATCCATCGCGCGGTACATCACGCATCGGTAGTGGGTCAATCGGATTTCGGGGTTGTCGAGCCCGCCGCCGAAGGTTCGGTGGAGGTTGTTGTAGATGAGTTCGACGGGGATTTCGCCGATGCGGAGCCCGTTGGCGATCGCCTGCACCCAGAGCTGCATCGGGAAGGCGTACCCGTTATCAGTCAGGTTGAGCTTGGCCATCGCGCTCACGCGGTGGGCTTTGAACCCGCAGAACCCGTCGGTGAGGGTGAGCCCGAGCCGATCGTTGATCTCTTTGGTGATTGTCGCGTTGATCGCGCGCCGGTCGGCGGGGGGCAGATCCGCATCCCACCCGTTGCCGGATTTGAGGTAGCGCGAGCCTGAGATGATATCAAGATCATCGCGTTGGATCGCTTCAAAGAAATCGGGCAGGCGTTCGGGCTCGTGCTGGTCGTCGCAATCCATCGTAATCACCCAGTCGTACCCATCGCGATGGGCGCGTTGATACGCCTGGCGGATCGAGCACCCATACCCGATGTTCGCTTCGTGGCGGATGATGTCGAGCCCCATCGGTTCGCGGAGATCGTTGAGAATCTCAGCGGTGCCATCGGTCGAGCCGTCGTCGAGGACGAGGATATTGTCCGCGAACTCGCTGACCCGCTCGAGCACGGACTCGACATGGTTCTCTTCGTTATAAATCGGGATCGCAATCAGTACACGCATCGAACAACTCTCCTGCACAAGGGCGATACAAGGATAGGGGGGCACTGTAAACCAGTACACCCGCGGGGTCTATACCTGAACGATCGTTCGGCTACGATTATTCCGTCTTATTTGACAGAAGTTTCATCGGAACCCGTGTGCATCCTGTTTTCTTCTTCGTTTTCGCTCTGCGCAAGCGATGTGTAGGCACCGAACCCGAACGGAACCCGTCCTTTCATGCCCTCTTCCTCGTCCTCATCGAACTCGAGTTGATCCATCAGGGACTCGGAAATTGAGTGGACGCCGATGATTTGGGAGATCGGGAGGGTGTAGGACTCGCCGGTGGGGGTCGAAACCCGGAAGACGGTGCACTGGACATCAGCCGAACGAGACCGATCCGCATCACAGGTGGGCATCGAACACGCAAAGACGGGGGTGATGTCCGCGATCGGGATCCGCTGCCCCAGGGTGGTGATGAGCCCCATGCGTCCATCGAAAAGATCGTCGACGGGCGAGGTGCTCGCGTTGGCTGCGGCTGGGCCGGTGTCGAGCCTGCCGCTCGATGCAGCGGCTGCCGAGGCGAGGGCCATCAGAATCTCACGGACGACATTGCTCCAGAACACATCGCGCCGGGCTTGCGTCCGCAATGCGGGGAACTGCCCCCCCCCGCTGCCGATTGATTTTGGATCGGCAAAGGGCATATGCCCATATCCTGCGGGCATTGGGGCATCGGACGAAGATTCGCCTTCGGCGGGCGGAACGGAGGGGGTTGGGATATTGAGTCGGTCGAGCGGGTCCATTCTCAAGTCTACGCATCGGGCGTGACCCAAGCGATAACCATTCGAGACCATCGAAAGGGTCGTGTCTGGCCCCTCCCTGCGCCCCGCAGGGAGGGGCCAAAGGGTGGCAGTGTCGAGAGCGCAGCGAGACGGAGGGGTATCTTCTCTTGCTTCCCATTGCCTATTGCCTATTGCCGACTGCCTTCTGCCCTCAAGACACCCCTCCGACCGCGAAGACGCGGCCACCTCCCCGCGGGGCGCAGGGAGGAGCAAGGCGGGGGGCGAGGAGAGGGCAACGGAACCGCCCAATCGGTACAAGCGTCAAGGTCAGTACTCGGCGAGGGGGGCAGACTGGTTATGGAGCCAAGTTGGCTCATTGAGCAGCCGATAGGTTCTTGACGGAGGAGAAGAAGATGAGCAACGAAGAGCAATCAAACGCATTCAACGAGGTTCGCGCCATTCTGGGCAAGCTCGATCGGTCGATCGACGAGGCCCGCTCGCGCAGGCTCGAGCCCGACCAGCCCGCTGGACGCGAACCGATTGCCTCGCCAAATACGCCTCAGACTCCTTCAGCACTCGATCGCGAGATCGGAGGCTCATCAAATGAACAAGCCAAAACAGAACTTCAGAAAAAGAGCGCGACCTTCGGGCGTGCCAAGCCGCTCAACGGGGCTGCCCGCCCGGCCCAAGCCCAGTGGAAATCCACAGGCAACAGCGACGACGAAATGATCGGGTAAAACCGAATCCCTCAACCATACCGATTCAATCATCAAGCCGATGGATTTCGATCCATCGGCTGATTTTTTCTTCCAACACCGGTAACGGGATCGGGCCCGCGCCCAGAAGTTCCTCGTGAAATGCGCGGATGTCGAAGTCATCGCCGAGGGCTTGCTCGGCCCTGGCGCGGAGTTCGAGGATTTTGAGCTCGCCGATCTTGTACCCGGTCGCCTGACCCGGCCAACCGATGTACCGGTTGATCTCGGCTTCGATGTTGTGCTCGGCGAGCGCACTGTTTGTGCGCATGAACTCGACGGCTTGATCACGGGTCCATCCCTTGGCGTGCATCCCGGTATCGACGACCAGACGCATGGCGCGCCACATCTCGAAACTCAGCCTGCCGAAGTTGTCGTACGGATCGCTGAATAAACCGTTGGGTCCATCGCCCATCTCGAGCCCGAGTTTTTCGGCGTAGAGCGCCCACCCCTCGACGAACCCGGTGAATCCCATCGTCTTGCGGATCGGGTGCTGGTTTTTGATTTCTTGAGCGAGGGCGATCTGCAGGTGATGCCCTGGGACCGCTTCGTGGAGGGTCAGGGCGAGCATCTCGTACTTGGGGCGCTGGTCGAGCAGCGAGAGGTTGGCCATGAAGTTGCCGGCTCGTCCGGTCTCGAATGAGCCGGGGTAGTAGTAGGCGGTGGGTGCGGATTCGGCACTGAAGGCGGGGAGTGGTTTGACGCCATAGGGGAGGGAGGGGAGGACGCGGAAGAGCTTGGGGAGGTAGCCGTCGATCATCTTGGCCATTGAGCGATAGCCAGTGAGGAGGTCTTGGGGTTCGGTGTAGTAAAACTGTTTATCTGTTCGCAGATATTTGACGAAGGCTGCAAACTTTGCCTCCTTGTCGATGTACTCTGTGAAACCACCAAAGCCTGTGGTTTGAATCACTCTGCGCATCTCTACCTTGATCCGCTTTACTTCGCGTAGTCCGATCTCATGGATCTCGTCGGCTCCAAGCCCGGGCAGGGTCGTGTGCGAGGCGATCTGGGCGTTGTAGGCTTTGATCCCATCAACCCCGTCGGCGGCTCCGATTGAGTCTCGGCAGTCGGGCAGGTATTCGTTCTGAATGAAGATCGCGAGTTCTTGATAGACCGGGACAATCCGCTCGGCGATGACCTTGCGGGCTTCAACTGCGATCGGGTCGTCCTGATCCATGCTCAGGAATGGTTTATAGAACGGCGACAGGCTTGGATCGTCACGGATCGCCCGCGAGGCCTGGGCCAATGCTTGCTCAGCGGCGGGCTCGATGACCACCTTGGGGGGCACACGCCCCTCGCTGATGCCTGCACGCATGTTGTCCATCTGGTCGCCGATGATGATCGGGATGCGCTTCAAGCGGGTGAGGTAGTCCTTGCGATGCTTGGGGGTCTGCATCGCTACCCGATCGCCCATCTGAGGCAGCCAGACCTGCGGGCCTGAGATCGAACTGATGGGCATCTGCCAGGGCTTGAACTCGGCGAGCCGAAGGTCTTTGGTCCATTGATAGATCAGCAGATCGGCGTCGGTGATATCAACCTTGGAAAACCCGGATCGGTCGAGACGCTGAAGATCGGCGAGCAGGGCTCGCTTGGTTTCAAGCCCAGACTCGATGGCTTTGAGCGAGACATCGCCGAGTTGATCGTTGCGGGACTCATCACCCAAAATCGCCCCCACCGAGATCGGGTCGGCCTCATAGGCCAACTCGATCGCCCGGTTCATCAGTGTCCAGAGCCCGGGGTCACGATCATCCGGGCAGGGCGGGAGGTAGGATTGGGCCAGCACAATCGGCGAGAGGGTGAGGATGCAGAGAACGAAGGCAGCGATTCGGGTGATCTTCATGTGAATACGATAGTGCATCAGAGCAATTTCGTCGCGGGTTTTGGGTGATCTTGGGCGATCAATCGCGTACGATTGTCATTCGATCGGGCGTGATGGACCCACAAATCCATTCGGGGGAATGGTGTAATTGGTAGCACGAGGGATTCTGATTCCCTTAGTTCGGGTTCAAGTCCCGGTTCCCCTATTCGATTCCTTTTTGGGTCTCACAAAGCCACGCACTTCGGACTCCGCCCGAGTGCGTGTCTTTGTATACTCGAAGAATCTAAAGCCATGAATAGAAACGAAGGATTCCCATGCCCGACAAAGCACACCCCCAAATGAACTCCAAGCTCGACATCGCCAAGAACTGGCTCCCACGATATACCGGGATGCCGATCGACGATTTCGGAGACTATGTCCTGCTCACCAACTTCTCGAACTATGTAAGAGAGTTTGCTGACCAGTTCAACTGTGATATCCAAGGCGTCGGACGCCCGATGCAAGCAGCAACCAACTCGGCGGGGCTCACGATTGTCAACTTTGGGATCGGCTCGCCAAACGCGGCGACCATCATGGACCTGCTGAGCGCACGCCAACCCGATGGCGTGCTCTTCCTGGGCAAGTGTGGGGGGCTCAAAGACTCCACCGAGATCGGGCACTTCGTCCTGCCCACCGCAGCCATCCGAGGCGAGGGCACCAGCGATGACTACTTCCCGCCTGCGGTCCCCGCGCTGCCGAGCTTCAAGCTCCACAAGTTTGTCTCCGATCGCGTCGTCGAAAAACACATGGAATACCGCACCGGGGTCGTCTACACCACCAACCGCAGGCTCTGGGAGCATGACGATGATTTTCGGTGCAAGCTCCGGTGCATGACCGCGCTGGCGATCGACATGGAAACCGCGACGATCTTTATCGTCGGGCATCATAATCAGATTGCCCGCGGTGCGCTGCTGCTGGTTTCTGATGTCCCCACTACGCCCGATGGCGTCAAGACCGAAGCTTCGGATCGCTCCGTCACTGAAAACTACGCGAAAATGCACCTGCAAATCGGGATCGAAGCAATGACGCAGATCGGGACGCGAGGCGAGCCGATCAAGCATTTTACTTATTGAAAAACTCGAAAGCCCAACGGGCGTGTCAACCGGCATGAACCCAAAGCTATTCGTCACCCATCAGCTTCTTATTGAAATCCTTGGTCGCGCCCGGAGCGAGGGTGAACCATTGCCAGTGGTCCGTCCCGACGAGTTGGCGGGCGATGATGTTGAGTTGGCCGATGTGGAAACTATAGTGATCAATCTGGCGGACAACGGCGGCGTTGACCGTGTGCTCGACACGCCGAATCGTGATGACCTTGCTCAGGTCTTGAGGCTTCAAACCATCGAGGGTATCGAAGAGTATTTGCCAGCCTTGGTCGAACCTCGCCATGATCTTGGCCCGTTCGCTGGCGGTGTGCTCGGCGGGATGCTCGAACTCGGAGTCCCGATCGCGGGTGTCTTTTTCGCCATCGGTGGTGAGGAAGTCCGTCCATCGGCTGAGCATATTGCCGGCGAGGTGATTGGCGATGATCGCACACGAGTTGAGCCCGGGGGCGAGGATGGCGAAGAACTGCTCGTCGTCGAGTTGGTCGAAGGCGTGGAGGGCAAAGGCCCGTTGTCGCTCGAAGACTTGGTGCCAGAGGGCGATGGTGTCGGCGGGGAGGGGGGATGCATGAGTTTGAAAATTGAGATTTTTTGCCATTTTCCAACCCCACCACCAATTGATTATTTGTGCCCACTAACCACTACATGTGGTATCTGCGAATCCGCAATCACCCTTCATGTAGATATGAGACGAAACATTTAGAAAAATTTAGTGGAACTTTTCCTCCACATACACGATAATACCTATACATAAAACGAGTTGTACCGGGAAACCGGGCAACAGATCCTACGGCCGCTATGCGGCCGTAGTTGTTTTTGGCTACGATTGCTTCATGTATTTCATGTACTTAGATGAATCTGGAGACACAGGAACACTCTCGCTCGTCGATAAAAGAATGCAACCGACATTCTGTATTTCTGGAATCATAATCCCAGAATCTCGCCTCATGCAAATCTCTCATGAATGGGTCGATATCAAGAAACAGTTTTATCCAAAATTATGCAGCCACGGACGAAGATGGGATTGGCATACAATCGAAATTAAAGGCAATGAAATCAGATCCGCAATCCGTTCAAGTAGCCGAAAAAGACGGCACGCCTTTGGTTTTATAGACAAGACCATCGACCTACTAAAATCACACAACTGCGCAATTGTTTCACGAGTTTGCATCAAAACTCCTGGCATCATATTCAAGGGCAATTCCGTCTACACTTCTTCTGTCCAAGCCTTGTGCGAGAACTTCCAAGAATATCTTTTGCTCAATAACGCAAAGGGAGTTGTGGTCGCGGATAGCCGCAGTCAAAAACCAAATGTTGCCGTAGCACATAGTATTTTTACGATGCGGGTCGGCAACTCTGGGGATTCGTATCCAAATATGGCAGACGTTCCCCTGTTTGGACATAGTGACAACCATGCAGGACTTCAAATTGCTGACATCATTGCCAGCAGTTTAATCACTCCGATATGCATCAACCATTGTGTACCAAGAGATCAGAAAAACAAACACTCGAATCCCAAATATGGTCTCTTGGCAGAACGCTACTGTACCGACCTAGAAACTCTGCATTTCCAATATGGACCAACTGTCCATAGACGAGGCGGATTAGTGATTTCGAACCCTGTAAGCAAAATCGGAACTGCTAGTTTATTTGACAAGTACTGTAAAACTAACCATACCACCGCTCCAATACAACCCGCCACTCTTCGAGCGTCTTCACATAGATAAACTGCTTCTTCACCTCGTCGGCCTGCGGGCGATCATGTCGGCGGGGAGGTGGGTGGCAATATTGAGTATTCATGATCAACTTCTAACTCTTGCGATCTCGATGTATGCGATTCACGAGCTTGGTATTTTTGCATCCATCAATGAGCCCATCGATGAATACCCGCTCCCCCAGACGATCGAGGTCTTTGGCAATACAAGCACAGTTGCGGCCAATACGCCACCCTTGCTCTGCGCTAGCCATCCCGACAAGCTCTGAAAAAATCTGTTTCCGAAGTTCAATATTCAGCAAACCGAAATGTTGATAGAAAACATCAAGCGTTTCCGCCTTGGAATTGCTCGGCACAACGCTCTTGGCCTGCTTTAGTGCATCGTTTGCAAGCTTCTCAGCCTGATGCACGAACCCCGCAGCTGCGAGAGTAGCAACAGGCCATGCGAGTGGTGTCACCCTCCTGAATATGTCCCTTTCAGTCTGCGCAGCTTTCACAGCGGCTCGACATGCAGTTTCACATTGTTTGCAATCGAGCTTCGCCGCACCGATGGCAATGGCCTGGCATCGAAACCAGCCTTGATCAATCGATTTGCAGTACGCGACGAGTTCTTTACTCGATCTGAACGATTTGGCCTTCACTGAATCTCGATGTGTCGTATCAGACATACCACCGCTCCAGAACCACCCGCCACTCGTCAAGCGTCTTCACATAGATAAACTGCTTCTTCACCTCGTCGGCCTGCGGATGGTGGGCCGCGAACTTGATGCCGAACTTGCGCATGTTCTTGGCCGTCAGGAGTTCCGGGTCGCGGGTGTGGCCATTGACGGCGAGGGCGAGTTCGAAGTGTTGTTCTAGCACTTGCCGCTGCTCGGCGATGGTCGGCGACTTGGGTTCTTGCCCGGCGAGAATCGCTCTGGCCTGCTTGAAAATCCACGGGTTGCCGATGCATCCGCGGGCGACGGAGACGCCGGTGAGTCCGGTGTAGCCGATCATGCGGAAGATTTGGTTGACATCCCAGATGTCGCCCGAGCCGAAGATCAGGCGATCGGGGTGGCGATCGACGAGTTCTTTGAGCGGGTCCCACTTGCTTGGGCCCATGTATTTTTGTTCGACGGTTCTGCCGTGCACCGTCACCCAGGCGCAGCCAAGATCATAACAGGCATCGAAGAGATACTCGAAGTTCTTTTTCATCTCAGGCGTGTCGTCGAATGATCTTCGCATTTTGACCGTCATCGGGATGGACTCGGGCAGGGCGTCGCGGACAGCCTGCAAGATGTCGATGGCGCCTTTGGGTTCTTTGAGCCAGTGCCCGCCTCGGGACTTTTTGGAGATCTTTTTGACCGGGCAGGCGAGGTTGATGTCGATGGCAGCGAAAGAAGAAGGGACGAGGGATTGGCCACTAGCCACTTGGGAAGAGTTTTTCTTCTCTTCCCCGAATGGCCAGTGGCTCGTGGCTCGTCCCTTCCTCTCCCCCACGGCCATCCTGCGATATTCCTTCGCTGACCGCTTGCCCTGCTCGATCATCTTGATCGCACCGGCAGCCATCTCTGCCGGATCGTTGCCCATGATCTGCCCGATCAAAGGCGTGTCCTCGACGCCGCCGGGCACATTGTGGTGGATCTCGCCCAGATCAGCCTTGGCAAACCCTTTACCACCAGCGAGTAAGGTGCGATCCAAGAGGGCTTCGGTGACACAGATCGGGCACCCGTGACGGCGGGCGATGATCCGCATCGCTGCATCTGAATACCCCGCGAGCCCGGCCTGGTAGAACGGGGCGTCGAACCCGGGGATGAGTTGGGACACCCGCGGATCCATCCCGGTGGGCCCGAACTTGGCGATCAGGTCCTTGGCGACGGCGTGGGGGTCGATCTCTTGCGCACCGGGGGCGATGGCGAAGGAGGGATCAGTGGCGTTCTTGCCTTCTTGATCGCAAGGCAGATCACAGGGTTGATCGCTTGGTTGGTTGCTTTGGACGCTCATCTATGGGACAATAGGAGGGTGAAGATCAAACAACCCACCATCCGACCTGTCGTCCTTCTCGTTTGTGCCATTGCTTCGAGCTCGGCGACGCTCGCATTGAGTGGGTGCCAGTTATTCAACGAGCAGATCACCGCGTCGCCTCACACGCCTTACCCCGAGGACATCACGCAGGGCGAGGTGTTCGATGTGCAGGTCTTCCGCGATGTGACGCTCCTCAAGTTCACCAACACCACCACCCGTGACTTCGGGGCTTCGGTCGTCTGGCTCAACAAACGCTACTCGCTGCCCATCCCCGGGTTCGCATCGGGCGAGACGGTCGAGCTTGAGCTGGGCAGCTTTGTGGATGAGTTCGGCGATGTCTACCGCGCGGGCGGATTCTTCGCCCAGCGCACCCCGGCCCCGGTGGTGCTCTTCCAGATCGAAACGGTCGAAAACGACGAATCCATCTTGTACGGGTTTGTCGTGGTCGAAAATAAATACAACTGAGCGCAGCCCGTCCGAATAGATTCCCGAGCACATCGGTTGATGCTCCCGAGGACGGATCGACGCGCAAAGGATACATACATGGCACGCATACTCATCGTCGGCCCCCACCCCGATGACCAAGAACTGGGCATGGGCGGGACGATCATCAAGCTCGCCGGGCAAGGGCACGATATCCTGATTCTTGATGTCACCAACGGCGAGCCCACGCCTTTGGGCTCGCCCGCGATCCGCAAGGGCGAAGCGGCTGATGCCCTCGAAATCCTCAAAGAGGGCGCGACGGGCAAGGTCGAGCGGTGGCTGCTCGATCTGCCGAATCGGTTCGTTGAGCACACGATCGAGAACCGCCATGCGCTCGCCGGGGTGATCCGCGCCTGGCAGGCCCAGATCATCTTCACCACCTTCCCCGAAGATGCCCATCCGGACCATCGAGGTGTCACCCGGTGCATCGAAGATGCGCGATTCGATGCCAAGCTGAGCAAAATCGACATGCCCGCACCGATCGACGCATGGACCGGCGAGCAGAAGGAGCTGGGCCCGACGCTGTATCCCAAGTGGCTGTTCTATTACTACGCGACGCACCTGCGCTGGGTGGCCGATCCGAAGTTCGTGTTCGATATCTCAGGAACGCTCGAACAGAAGATGCGATCGATCAAGGCCTACGAAACGCAGTTCGTGCTGCCTGAGAAGAACCGAAAGGCGCTTGAGTGGATCGAAGCGAGCGCGAAATACTTCGGCTCACGCATCGGCGCCGAGGCCGGCGAGCCGTTCTATACAAAAGAACCCGTCGGGTTGACGGGGTTTGGGTCTTTGATGATGTAGCGGGGCGGATCGGCTAAACTTATACGCCATCTCTAGGGAGCTGGTCGCTTCGTATTTTTCTGCTTATCGAAGTAGTAGATATACCCGCCGGTCGCGTGTGTGCGGAACTTGCCCGTGTTGAGCACGCCGTCATCGATGTATTCGTCGAGGAGCTGGGCATCGACAAGTGTCGGCGGGGGCGTGGCGGTGGTGCCTCGGATGCGGAGGTTGACGGTTTTGTAGTTTTTATTGTTTTCGTAGTCGTAGATGCCTCCGATCGGGGTCGGGGTGGTGAAGAGCTTGTCGTTTTTGAGTGCGTGCTTCACCTCAGGCGGGATCACACCCACTTTGGTATCGAGCGGCCAGAACCCGTTCGAGGCTTTGAAATACTCGATCGCTTCGGTGATATTCTTGATATCCTCCGCGGCCGCAGAGATTTTGGTGCTCGATTGAGCATTGGCGAATCGAGGGGCGATAATCATCGCCAGAATCCCGATGGTCAGCACCACAACCGCCAACTCAAGCAATGTAAAGCCTTTAGACATTCGTTCCATCATCAATCCCTCCTCAGGTCCATCTGAGAAATAACAAATACCATTGATGTATCGAATGGAATCGCTGTCCCAATCAACCAAAGCGCTGTCTCGGCTCAGTGAGCATGATGCGTGTGACGGCTGGACAGGAATTCCCCTGATTTGATTGTCCGAGAACATCTATTCATGGATTCGCATCTCCTCATCGGGCTGATACCATCCCCCCGTGCCCACCTCCATGACCCATCTCCTTGAGCCCGATCTGCAAAGGCTGATCGATGAGCAGGCATATCGTGAAATCCGCGATGCGCTCTGTGTCCTCGAACCTGCCGATGTCGCGGACCTGATCGAGGCGCTCGGGCCCGAATCGGCGGTGATTGCTTTTCGGGTGCTCCCGCGCGAGCTCGCAGCCGACACCTTCGCCCAGCTCGAACAAGGAGCCCAAGAATCGCTGCTTGAAGAGCTCGGCACCGAGAAATCGGCCAGGCTGATTGAATCCATGGACCCCGACGACCGGGCAGCGGTGCTCGACGAGCTGCCTGTGGAAGTCTCGACGCCTTTGATCGCACGGTTCTCGCCCGAGAACCGAAAAGTGACACAAGCGATCCTTGGCTACCCCGCCGATTCCGTCGGGCGATTAATGACCCCGGATTATGTTCGACTGCGCAAAGATTGGACCATCGAGCACGCACTGACGCATATCCGCCGATATGGACGCAACGCCGAGACGGTGGACTGGATCTTTGTCATCGACGACGAAGGACAACTCATCGACGATGTCCATATCCGAGATTTTCTCCTGGCTGATCCCCAAGCCAAGGTCTCCGATCTGATGGACGACGAGTTCATCGCGCTCTATGCGAGCGACGATCGCGAGGAGGCCGTCCGGTTGATGGGTCGGTATGACCGCACCGCGCTGCCCGTGATCGATTCGCTCGACCTGCTCGTCGGGATCGTCACCGCTGACGATGTCGCCGATGTAGCCGAGGAAGAGTTCACCGAGGATGTCCAAAAACTCGGCGGCATGGAAGCACTCGACTCGCTCTACACCGCAGCATCGATCCTCGAGATGTACCGCAAACGAGGCGGGTGGCTCGCCGGGTTGTTCCTGATCCAGATCTTCACCATCTCGATCATGGCATTCTTCGATGAAGCGCTCGACAAAGCGGTTGTGCTGGCGATCTTTGTCCCGATGATTATCGCATCGGGCGGCAACACCGGCACACAGGCAGCGAGCCTGCTCGTCCGCGCGATCGCGGTCGAAGATATCCACCTCAACGCATGGTGGCGGATCATGCGCAAAGAACTCCTCACCGGCTTGTGCCTGGGGCTCACACTCGCAGCGCTGGGCATCGCGGTGGTCTGGGGCTTGTCGATCACCCCGATGCTCGACACCCCCCACCTCTGGCCCCTCGCCCTGACGGTTGGGGGCGCGGTCTTCATCATCGTCATCTGGGGCACGCTTATTGGCTCGATGTTCCCATTGTTCCTTGATCGGCTCGGCATGGACCCGGCGGCCTCGTCGTCGCCTCTGGTCGCGACGCTGATGGATGTGTCGGGGCTGACGATCTACTTTATCGTGGCGATGGTGCTTCTTCGCGGGACGATTTTGTAGTATACTTCGAGCATGAATCTCATCATTGCCGCCTTTGGTTGTTCACTCCTTGCCCCGTCATTCGCACAGGCGACCCCTGATACCCCACCGGCTCCGATCGCCCTTGAGCTTGTCGAGCCCGACTGGACGCAGATCGGCAGCGGGAACTACTCGCCTTGGGTGGTGGATGAGGCTGGAAACCAAGTCTGGAACCCGAGCAAGAGTTTCAACAATTGGCTCGCGACGATCCCGGATGAGGACAAGGCGTGGCCGATCTTGGTAGATCTGCGGTATAAGCATGATGCGTTGTTCTCAAACGATCTCTTGCGGGTCTTTGCTGAGGATGTCGGGGACTACAACGAAAACGGAATCGATGATTGGCAAGAGGTTTCCGAGCTGTACGCATCCGCCGACGCGCTCCCGATTATGGATCAAATTGCCCAACTCATGAGCAAGCCTTCTATGGGGCATCCATTGTTCAGAGGGACCGATCCATATTCGCGCCGAGTCTTCAAGCAATATGGCCTTGAGGACTACATCAGCGAGAAAGAGAACTCGAATCCTAGTTTGATGGAATGCTCCACCGAACATCTCAGCATCACAATGGACACCACGGACTTCGCTGTTGGATATCTCTCGTATATCGCTTCGCAAGGCGAACTCGAAGCATTCACGCAGTACTCCATCACCATCTATAGGGGGAGTTTGCTCACCGCTGAGTTCCCAAGGTTGATCTCAACACTCGTTGCACTCGCTTCACAAAGGAAGATGCTCGAACTGCTCCGCTGGGCACTCTTTACTCATGGCGACAAGTTTACCGAGGAGCAACTTGCTCAGTTCGATCACGCGATCGCTCACTACACCGTGAATCAACTCAAGCCCGTTGTCGAGCAGCTCCAGTTCCACGACACCGCCCGCAGGATATACAACATCCCGGAAATGACTCGCACTGCGAGCATTTATGGATTCGGCCCGCCGCTCTCGACGCCGTATGAGCAACTGCCCGAGATGGTGCGAACCATCTTGGCGCTGTATGACATGCCACTCAATGTCGCTCATGAATCATCAAAGATGTACCCCTTTGACAATCCAAGAGAACCGAAATGGTTTGCCGAGATGGATAAGTTCAAGACGCTCGACTATCCAATGGACCCGATTGGCCGACGCCTCCTTGATATGATGATGCCGGCAATAGGGCGAGCCACTACAGCCATCCAAGGACATCGCGCCGATACACAAGCGATGCGTCTGGCGATCGCGGCCCACCGCCACAAACTTCGGCATGGTTCATTTCCAACATCCATCGGAGATTTCGACCAAGACCTCATCAACTTCGCCTTCATCGACCCATTCGTCGGCGGCAACATGATCTACCGACTCGATCCAGAGATCGGCCCGATGATCTACGCTCGCGGATACGACGGCGACGATGACCAAGGACGCCACGAAAGAAATCTGTTCCTGAGCACAAGAGAAAAAGACGGCGACTTTCTCTACTACCCCAACCCATGGACGACGCAAGAAATCGCTGAGGATGAAGATTGATCTCTCCCAGTAGAACGGGCTTCGAGCCCGTTTCTTTCCGAATCGAAGCATAAAGAAACGGGCTGGAAGCCCGTTCTACTGGGAGAGCGCATGGGTGATTTTGGTGTCCTGAGCCTGCTTGGCATTGAGCATGAACTTGCGGTAGTTGTACCCGCCGTCTTCGAGGAAGCCCTTTGAGCGGTATTCCCAGTGGTACTTGCCCCAGGTGCTCGGGTTGTACCACACGCGATCGCTCACCTTTCGCCGAATCACCCGGGCCCAGGTGTCGCGGTGGAAGAGATCGCAGGGCTTCCCGCACTTTGGACAGGTTGATAGATTCATCGCGGCGACGATGTGGTCGCCCGCGTAGCACGGGCCCGTGAGGTAGAGGCACTCGTGCTGGGCATAGATCAACCATTTACCGACCTTGGACATCGTGAACTTCCTTTCTTTGAATCGCTGAACATCACGGGAAACTCGGATCGGTGGGCTTTGCATACGCTGGGCGTCGGAGCCATCGGGCTTGGGCGGTCTTCCGTCCTGCGATGATCCACATGAAGAAGGCTGCGCTCGTCAACCCCATCGCGATGCGAACAGCAGGCACCGCATTGGGAGGAATGGCTCCCGAAAGATCGATCAGCATTGATTCAGGATGCGAGGGCTCGAGCCCGATGAGCCAGGGCAGGCGATACCAATAGTAAAAACTGATCGCAGCAGCTGCGAAGATGCGATGCAGGCGGGGATGGTATGGCGCGCCGAGCACGAATCGTTTGAGCATCAAAAACAGGATAAGCGATACCGTCGCTGCTCCGAATCCGTATCCGTACGCCTGCCCGAAGTGGTTCCACCCCTCGCCGGGCGCGTAGCTGGGCACCTGGAACCAGCCCCAGACAAACCCGGGGAAAGCGCCGAGCATGATGGTGCCCGCGAGATCGCTCGACCGGGACACGCGCTTGAGGCCCATCGGCGAGATGCCCGGGATCGAATCCGAACACGAAACAACGCAGTTGCGGCACCGTCGGCAGTGGGCGTTGGTCATTGTGATGCGGGTGTCTTGCCCATAGAGTTTTTCGACCTGATGGACAGGGCACATGCCCGAGCACCATGCGCTTTTCCATTCAAAGAAGAACCCGGCGAGCATCGCAGCGACGGCAAGCGATGCCAGGACGATCGCGCTCGCGGGGCCGTTGGTGTTGAGGGTGATGTGGCGAAACGGGATCAACCCGAAGAGCAGCACCACCCCCACAAGCATCAGCCGACCCTGCCAGCGTTTGGATATCTGTTTCCGGCGCGACCACCCCATGTGGCGGGGGAACAACGCGGTCGATGCCAGCGGGCAGATGTTCCGCCAGAGCCCGGGCGCGAGGGCAACGAGCGCCGGGGCTGCGGGGATGAGCACATTCCAGAGCAGCATCAGCCCGAGCTTTGGACGAACCACCAATGAAACCAGAATCACCACCCCGAAGATCCACACCACCGACTGCGCGATCCGCCACCCGATCGGGCGAACCCAAGGCTCGCACGCCGAATCATCCGCGAATACCTGATTGGTTCCCAGCACAGCGAGTTGAAAATCAGACACTTGCACCTCTTTCACACCAATACAACGGGGCATCGACCAATTCATGACCGGCTTGTCCATTATATTGTCTGTTTGATGCCTTTCATTTCTATTTCAAGACTGATTCGTGCAAAATTGGCAAAACAACGCCAAATGGTGCCAATACATAGGAATTAGACCGATCGGTCTCCCTATGCCCCGAGCCAACGAGCCCTATTGTCTGAACTTATGGATTCGATCTCCCGACGACATTTTTTGACCCGGTCCTCCTCGGTCGCCCTGGGGTTCGCTGGGCTCAGCGCATTGCTGGCGCGAGGCTCGACCACCGGGCTCCTCGATGCGTTGATTCGCAGCGATGATTCGATCGGGTTCGGAGCCTTGATCCGCGATCCCAAGGGCATCCTTGATCTGCCCGCTGGGTTCTCGTATTCGATCTTCTCGAAGATCGGCGAGGCGATGGACGATGGGCTCCGTGTGCCGGGCAAGCACGACGCGATGGGGGCGTTCCCGTTCATCAACGACGACGGCTCGATCGACCCGGACCGCACGATCATCATCCGCAATCATGAGATCGAAGACGCGCACAAAACCACAGGACCATTCAAGGCCAAGGGATCGCTCAATCTCATTGACCGCTCAAAGATCTACGACCAAGGGCACGGTCGCCCATCGCGTGGGGGCACGAGCACGCTGATCTACAACACCAAAGCCCAAGCCCTCGAACAACATTGGCTCTCGCTCGCCGGCACCGAGCGCAACTGCGCCGGGGGGATCACGCCGAGGAATAGTTGGCTCACCTGCGAAGAGACGGCTGCTGTCAAAGGCGAACGCTTCGAGCAAGATCATGGGTTCGTCTTCGAGGTCCCCGCGACGACCACGCCGAGCCTCGCCGAGCCCAAGCCGATCAAGGCGATGGGGCGGTTCGTGCACGAAGCGTGCTGCACCGATCCACGCACCGGGATCGTCTACATGACCGAGGACCGCCACGACGGGATCATCTATCGGTATGTCCCCAACGACCCCGACGATCTGCACGCCGGGGGCAAGCTCGAAGCGTTGAGCATCGCCGACCAGCCGAGCTTTGATACGCGCAACTGGGATACGCAGAGCGTCCAAGTCGGGCAGAGGCTCGGCGTGCAATGGATTTCGCTCGACGATATTCAATCGCCGAAAGACGACCTGCGTTATCGCGGGTTTGACGACGGGGCTGCCCGGTTTGCCCGGGGCGAGGGCATGTGGTGGGGCAACGAGAGCGCCTACTTCGCGGCAACGACCGGCGGCAAGGGCTACCACGGGCAGCTCTGGCGCATCATCCCCAACGACGACGGGTTGCACGATCTGCTCGAACTCTTCATCGAACCCAAGGACCCGAGCGTGCTCGAACACGCGGACAACATCACCTTTTCGCCCTGGGGCGACATCATCGCATGCGAGGATGAGAACAAGCCGCCGCACTTGGTGGGGGTGACGATGGAGGGGCAGTTGTATCGCATCGCACGCAACGCGACGAGTAACTCCGAGTTCGCCGGCGCGGTCTTTAGCCCTGATGGCTCGACGCTGTTTGTCAATATCCAGAACCCTGGATGGACGCTCGCGATTGTCGGCCCTTGGAAACAATAAAAAACCCACTCATGAGAGCGGGTTGATGAATACATACCGTATTGATTCAACTCATCGCCTTCTTCGGCGAACGGCAACGATGCCCGCAAGCCCCATCAAGGGCAGTGATCCCGGCGAAGGGATGCGGAAGATCGTTGAACTCGACGCACCGATAGGCGGGCCTTGTAAACCTGTAATTCTACCATAGAAATCTGACTCTCCAGTTTCCGAGTCAAATGTGTAGAGATTTCCCGCTTTGGACATTGTGTAAATGATATCCTCGTCCTCGAAGAATGAAACCGCGCCGTAGGCCGCCTCATAGATGGCTTCGTCCTCTCCGGTCAGCGTGTTAATAATCTTGATTCGGCCACCATTAAAATCTGCCCCGAGAAACAGGTTCTCTCCAACCTGCTGATGATCAAAGTATAAACCAAGATCACGAACCAACGGCACAGACTCCGTGAGTGAGCCAGTAAACGGGTTGTAGGTGAGCCCAAGAATTTGATCGCTATCGGGTCCCCCCTGACCAGCTACTCGAGCGGTAAAAAATATTTCATCATTCGATGTTCGGGCGAGCCCTGAAGTCCAAGTGGCTGAAAAATCGTCAGCAGCTTCATTCACATCCAAAATTACAGTTTCGACACCCGTTGTCATGTCATATTGAACGAGTTTGCCTGTGACATTGGCGAGCATTTTGTTGTTCTCAAGGAAGAGGATTTCATTGATCCCCGAGAGCCCCTGCGACTGAATCTGAAAAATCTCAGTTGCCTGAAGCGACTGACCATTCACAGAATAAATCTGTCCGTCCGCATCCGCGATATAAAAATCAGCAATCCCGCTCCAAGCAACGCTTGAAACGCCCATCGTGGCAACAAAAACGCCAGCAATATTCATCCATTTCATAAAATATCCTTTCGATTCATTCGCTCTACAAAAATAGAATCGTCCCATAATCCTCATTGTGACACCATCTACTCATTGTGCCATCGAATATAAAAAAGCGAGGGCAAATACCTCTCGCTTCATCAACATTCTTGATGATTGCCCCCTTATTCCGGCAGCTTGTCGAGTTCGCTCTGCACCCGTTTGACGAGTCGGCCGACGGTTTCATCGCCGAAATCAAACGGCAAACCAGCAGCGGCGAAGAGCTCGGGGAGGGTGACGCTGCCGCCGAGTGACAGGGCCTTTTTGTACGCAGCCAGCGCAGCTTCCTCGCCCTGCTCGAGGCTGATGAGCCAGATGCCCAATGCGCCGAGTTGGGCGATGCCGTACTCGACATAATAAAACGGCGAGCCGAACAGGTGGCCTTGGCGCTGCCAGATGAACTTGCGTTCCTCTTCGATGCCATCCCATCCGACCCGATGCCCCTGCATCCCGAACCGTTCTTCGAGTTTGAGCCATGCGTCGGCCCGCTCGTCGCGGGTGTGGGTTGGGTTCTGATACACCCAGTGCTGGAACGCATCAATCGTCGCGATCCAAGGCAGCAGACTAATCGAACCCTCGAGCTGCTTACGCCGGGCACGGTTCGCATCGGCTTCGCTTGGATAGAACGCATCCCAATACGGCATCGTCAACAACTCCATCGTCATCGACGCCACCTCGGCGAACTCGATCGGTGATTCGCGGTACCAGACCAGAGGCTCACCGGTGCAGAACATCGAATGGAACGCATGACCCGCCTCGTGCACCATCGTCTCGACATCACGGTGCTGATCCGCAGCGTTCATAAAGATGAACGGAATCCGGCTCCGATCGCGGAAATACAGATACCCGCCCGGAGCCTTGCCCTTACGCGAATCGAGATCGAGCATCGCCCCGTCGGCGGAGCCTTGGGTGTTCGAGCCGTCGCCCATCGTGGCGAACATCTTGGCGAGCTCGGGCGAGAGCCGATCGAACACACTTTGGGATTTGGAAATCAGATCGACGCCGCCCTTGAATGGCTTGAGCGGGTCTTGCCCCTTTGGATCAACCGCCAAGTCCCACGGACGGAGCTCATCGAGCCCGAGTTGCTCTTTGCGCTGGGCATCGAGCCCGGCGACGAAGGGCATCACATGTTTCTCGATCGCGTCATGAAACGCGAAGCAAGTCTCGGGCGTGTAGTCAAAGCGATGCTTGGATTTAAACTCGAACTCAACAAAGTTGTTGAACCCGGCGTTCTTGGCGATGGTGTCGCGCTTGGCGATCATCTGGTCGTAGATCGCGCTGATGTCTTCCTGATCTTCCATCCGCCGAGCGGTCACGGCCCGCCATGAGGATTCACGGATCGAACGGTCCGCCGATTCGCCGTACTTGCCCATCATGGGCATGGTGCGCTCTTCGCCGTCGAAGTTGACGGTCATCTTGCCGCAGATTTTGTCGTATCCTTGATCGAGCGTGGAGACCTGTGTTTCGATCTCGACATTCTCCTGGCGGAAGAGATCGACATCGGCTTTGGTATCGCGGAAGAGCACGGTATGGTGCCCGGTGGTCAAGCCATATTGCTCAGCCAATGCTGCGAACTTTTTGTCGAGCTCAAACCCGATGGGCTTGACCTTGGGCACGACATTGGTGATGAACGAGGTGTAGGCACCCTGCTTGGCTTCATCGCTCGTATCGCAGGTCATGTCGATGTAGGTGTTCGCGCCCGATTCACCGATGGCGGCTTCGAGCTCGGAGCGATCGAGGAGCCATTGCTCGAGTTCGGTTTTCGAGTTCACTTCTCGTTCGAGCAAGGCATTGAGCAAGGGCTCGATATTTTCCCATTTGGTCGCGTCAAGAACCTGAGGCACAAAGTCGGTCATGGGGGCGGATGTCATCGGTCATTCTCCATCTAGGCATCTCGGTGCGAGACGCGATTGATTCATCTTATGCGTGTTTTAGAGCGACTTCTTGTCATAGTTCTGGGCAAACGCGATCGCCTCGTCCTTGGATTGCACCAGCCCTTCGAGCTGCGCATCATACGAAGCGTCCAAAATAGCCTTGTATGCAGGCCCGGGCGTGATGCCGAGTTCGATCAAATCCGCCCCGTTGACCAGAGCCTCAGGGTTCAACCCACCGAACCGATCCGCCAGGCGCGCAACTTCGTTTTGGATCGCCGATGCTCGGGCGGGCTCGATCGCGTGGAGAATCACCATCGCCTCGCCGGCCGACGCGCTGCCCATCAGGCGCTTGCGCGATGCCTCGCCCAGATCATCCCACTGGGCAACAAGCCGATCCACACATTCAAGAATGGAACGAAAGCCGGCATGATCGGTGTTCGAGAGGTCGAGTGATCGTCGATACTTCGTCGAAATGGATGGCACATCATCACCAACGCGATGCCCGCGCCCGATCGCGAGAGCCGCGAGCGCACAGGGGTAGGACACCGATTCGGGCAGCGCATTCATGACCGCCGGGGCAAATGCGCGTTCATCACCAAAGATCGCGTCATCGAGATCGAGTTCGTCAATCAGCACACACGCCCGGGCCCGCGATGGGTGATTGAGCATGCGTCGAATCTCTTCGCCGATGCGTTCGATCGAGACGCCGGCGAGCTCGCGGGCGTGAGCACCGATCGCCTTGCTTGTGCGTTCGTCGATCGCCAGATCATACTTGGCTGCGAACCGCACCGCGCGCAGGGCGCGCAGGTGATCCTCTTTGAGCCGATCTTCAGGATTCCCCACCGCACGGAGCACCCGTGCATGCACATCGGCGACGCCATCAACATAGTCAATAATCTGGTGCGCATCATCGTCAGCGAGTGGATCAACAAACAGTGCATTGATCGTAAAATCCCGTCGCTGTGCGTCTTCCTTCGGCGATGAATACTCGATCGAATCGGGCCTGCGCGCATCGGAATACACGCCGTCGGAACGGAAGGTCGCCACCTCGATCGTCTCGCCGAAGTCTCGCACCAGCATCACCCCAAAGGCTGCCCCGACCGAGGCGGTTTTGCGAAAATACGCATCAATCTGCTCGGGGCGGGCATCGGTCGCGACATCGAAATCCTTGGGTGTTTCGCCGAGCAAAAGATCGCGCACGCACCCGCCCGCGAGATACGCGAGATTCCCGTTGTCCACGAGCACCTCGATCACCTTGATCGCTGCGTTGTATTCAGCAGATTCAAAATGGGCCAACGAGCGACTCACCCGATCTGTTCCTCTCGCAAGTCCCGGCTCATCAGCATCGTAATTGCATCGACCGGGTCGAGATGCTCGAACAACACCGCACACACCGCATCGGTGATCGGCATGTCCACCTTATACTTCTTGGCCAGATCAACGACCGATTCGGTGGTGGCCACCCCTTCGACGACGCACATGGAATCGCGGAGGTATTGGTCGAGTTTCGCGCCTTTGCCGAGTGCTTCGCCGCAGGATCGGTTGCGTCCTTCAGGACTAAAACAGGTCGTCGCCAGATCACCCACACCCGCGACGCCGAAGAAGGTGCTTGTCTGCGCCCCCATCGCACTGCCGAGTCTGCCGATCTCGGCGAGCCCACGGGCAAGCAGCGCGCTCTTGGCGTTGACCCCGGCGCCGAGCCCATCGATAATCCCCGCAGCGATCGCGATCACATTCTTCGTCGCCCCAGCAAGTTCGACACCCAACAAATCAGGGTTCGTATAAATCCGAAGCCAGCTCGTCGAGAAGAGTTCCTGAATCGTCTGGGCGAATCCTGGATAGTCCGAAGCCGCCGCCATCGTCGCGGGCAGGCAGATCGCCAACTCGGTCGCGATCGCCGGGCCGCTCATGCACCCCATCGCGCGGGGCTTGGCGTCGGGATGATCTTTGAGCACATCGGCAATGATCTGCGTCGGGCGCATCAGCGTGTCGTTCTCGATGCCTTTGGCGACCGAGATCACCGAAGCGTTCGCGGGGACATGCTTGCGTAATCGCTCGAAGGTGCCTCGGATGAACTGCACCGGGATGGCATTGACGATGATGTCCGCCCCTTCGAGAGCCTCGGCATCGCCCAGCGCGATCCGCACACATCCCGGGAGTTCAAACCCGGGCAATCGGTCAGATTTGCGCATCTGGGCGAGCATCCCGTTCTCATCATCGTCGTATCCCCACATCGTCACCTGTGCCCGAGCACAAGCCCCCGAACCGTTTGGATCAGGATTCGTCAACGCCCCAGCGCACACCAGCCCCATCTGCCCGATCCCGAGGATGCAAACTTTGGGAATACCGTCGCTCTGATTGGTGTTTGTCTGCATGTTTCCCATAAATGTCTCCCAAGAGAGCCCACAAGCGATGAACCCATCGCCCGCCCCGTGCGTATCCCTCAGGCATGGATTCACTCCCCAAGAGGATATCCATTGCCTGCTTCCCTATTGTAGAAGCCATCGGCTAGCCAACCAACTCGCCCCCTTTTCATCATTTTCAAAGCGATTCACCCCATGAGCGACACACACACCCATTCGCATGATTCGGCCCCAACCCACGGCGTGATCGACTGCTGCTCGCACCACCAAGTCATCGACGAGAAAGACAGCAAAATCATCATCCTCTACCTCGTTGGCGGGGTCTTGGCCATTGTCTCTTGGATCGCTCACCTTTCTGGCACGACCAACGATCTCGTTGCCACACTCCCCGCAGTCCTCGCTGCCATCATCCTTGGATTCAACCTCTTCAAAGCGGCTGGAAAAGAAGTGCTCCGGCATCATGTTTCCTCATCTTCGCTCGCAGCACTCGCCATCCTCGCCTCGATGGCAGTCGGGAAGTACGGCACCGCCGCCTTCCTCGCCTTCATCCTCCTCGTCGCCGACCAGATCGTCCTCCGCACCGCCCACGGCGCAAAGCGAGCCATCGAACAGCTCGTCTCACTCACCCCCGACATCGCCCGCGTCATCCTCGATGGCGTCGAAAAAATCATCCCCGTCGGCGAGGTCCAAGTCGGACAGACCGTCCGCATCCGACCCGGCGAAAACCTCCCCGTCGATGGCAAGATCATCACCGGCGAATCCACCATCAACCAGGCCTCGCTCACCGGCGAAGCCATGCCCGTTGAAGTCCAAAAAGGCTCGGATGCCTACGCAGGCACCACCAACCTCACCGGGGCGATCGACATCGAAGTGACGCAGATCGGCGAAGAGACCACCATCGGGAAAGTCTCGAACCTGATCCGCGAAGCCGAGTCCACCAAAACCCAGCGGCAGATGCTCATCGAGCAGGTCGCCAAGTTCTATGTCCCCGTCGCGCTCTCGGTCGCGGTGGTCGTGTTCTTCCTCGTCTCCCAGAGCGAGATCGAATCCGTCCGCGACTCGGCAGCCCTGCGGGCCGTCACCGTGCTCGTCGTCACCTGCCCCACCGCTTTGCTCCTCTCCTCGCCCTCAGCGATGGTCGCCGCCTTTGCAGCAGCTGCCCGATTGGGCGTGATGATCAAACGCACCGAATACCTCGAAGCCTCGGCCAATGTCGATGCGGTCGTCATGGACAAAACCGGCACGCTCACCACCGGACGATTCGAAGTCTCCCGATTGGCTCCTGTAGAAGGCGTCGATGGCGCAACCCTGCTCAAAGCCGCAGCGTTTGCCGAAGCGAGCAGCAATCACCCGCTCGGGCTCTCGATCCTGCGCACCGCAGAACAAGCCAAGATCACCATCGACACCGAAGGGCAGTTCGAAGAAATCCACGGCGCGGGCGTGAACGCCAAGACCTCGCTGGGCAAAATCGCCGCCGGGCGAGGCACCTGGATCCGCGGGCTCATCCCTACAGCCTCCGACGCCATCGACGCGATCGAAAAACGCATCGAAGGGATGTCGGGCGTCCATGTCATCGTCGATGGCAAATACCTCGGGGCCGTCGGGCTCGAAGACAAAATCCGACCAAACTCCAAAGCCGTCGTCGATCGTTTGCGTGAACTCAATGTCCGCATGATCGCCATCTTCACCGGCGATCGCTTATCCGTCGGCAAACGCGTGGGCGCAGTCACCGGCGTCGATGCGGTCGAAGCCGAGTGCCTGCCCGAAGAGAAACATCAACTCATCAAACAACTCACCAACGACGGGTACCGCGTCATGATGGTCGGCGACGGCATCAACGACGGCCCCGCACTGGCCGAAGCAGATGTCGGCGTGGCGATGGGGCTTTCGGGCTCAGACATCGCGGCCAACTCCGCGGGCGTCGCGCTGATGACCGATGAACTCAACCGCTTGCCGTTCCTCATGGAACTCGCCCGCCGATCGCGTGTGATCGTGACCCAGAACATCGTCTTCTCGATCCTCGCCGCCATCGTCGGCTTGATCCTCGCCGCGACCGGCAGCTTCCAGGCCATCGGCGGGGCAAGCATCGGCGTCGGGTTCGCCGCCTTCTTCCACTTCGTCCCCGATGTCTTCGTCATCGGCAACTCGTTCCGGCTCTTCCGCTTCGGCGAAGACTTCCTCGAAGCCGAGACCATCGCCAAAGAGCAGGCCCAGGCCGCCGCAAGCCGCATCCACCGCCAAGCCTCCGTCCGCAACCTCGCCGCCGACCCGGCGTAAGCAAGTTTCAATCGAAACCAAAGCCCAGCCAAACCGGCTGGGCTTTTTTTATACTTGGAACTGAATCATCACCGAGATTCTGCCGAGCCCACTTGCAATCAACCCCGCTGCGCCCGGCATTCATCCACAAACGCCACCGCTCGGCGGAGATGCGGGATCACGATCGACCCGCCGACGATCAAGGCGATATCAAAGGTCTCGAACAACTCCTCATCGCTCGCCCCGGCTTGGATGCTCTGGTCGATGTGATACGCGATGCAATCATCGCACCGCAGCACCATCGACGCGGATAGCCCCAATAACTCCTTGGTCTTGGCATCGAGCGCACCCGCCTCATAACACTTGGTATCGAGCGTAAAGAACCGCTTGGTGATCTTCGTCCCTCGGCTCAAAATCCGCTCATTCAAATCCGTGCGAAAGTCCTGAAATGCTTGATAGGTCTTGGGTTGCGTGCTCATGGACCAATCGTAGTGCAACGATGGACTCCAAAGCAGTCAGGAACCCAAAATCCAGGCGGTGAGTTTCCGAATACTATCATTCACAAGAACAACGCCCCCAAAGGAACTCTGCCATGAACCACACCACCGCCATCCTCGCCGCCCTCGCCCTTGTGTTGATCTCCCCGCTCGCCCTGACCGGGTGCCTAGCGGGGCATCACTCCTCGACCAAGATCCACGGCGCCTATGTCCAGCCTTCGGATCTCTCACGGATCAAAAAACACAGCTCGACCACCGACGATGTCCTCCAGACCCTCGGCGAGCCCACTAACCGCACCACCAACGACGACGGCACCGAAACATGGACCTGGAACTGGACCCGCAAAGAATCCGACTCCGGGCACCTCTTCCTCATCTTCAACGGCTCAAGCAACAAAGAAATCGACGAATCCGCCCATGTCCAGTTCGAGTACGGCGTCGTCAAAGACAAATGGCGCGACTAAGTCCCCCGATCTCTTCCCCGGAACCCGACGGGAGGTGAAATACAGTGACATCAAGAAGAATATCCGGCCTAGGATTTGGGAGAAGACACAGGCGGGACGCCTGTGCTACGCGAAGAGAGAGAGAAGAAACGGGCTAGAAGCCCGTTCTACCGGATTCGTATGAAAGGTGCTTTGATGGCGATTGATCTTGTGACGGGCAATGCGGTGGTTGGGCAGTCTGGGGGGCCGACGGCTGTGATAAATGAATCGCTCGTCGGGGTGATCGAAGGGTTGCGCCGGCGGGGGGCGGGGAATCCGGGGAACCCGATCAAGAAGATTCTGGGCATGCGCCACGGCGTGACCGGATTGACCGAAGGGGATCTCTATGATCTGACGGATTATCCCAACGATCGGCTTCAAGTGCTCGCCCAGACACCCAGCGCGGGGCTTGGCTCGACGCGCGATAAGCCCGATGCGGCGTACTGCGAGCGGGTGCTCGAAGCGTGCAAAGAACACGATATCCGGTACTTCTTTTATATCGGCGGGAATGACAGTTCCGACACCTGCCGAATCGTCAATGAGATGGCCAACGAGACGGGGTATGAACTCCGGTGTTTTCATATTCCCAAGACGGTGGATAATGATCTGGTCATCAATGACCACACGCCGGGGTTTCCCAGTGCGGCTCGGTTCGTGGCCAAGGCATGTATGGCGGATTTCTTGGACAATATCTCGTTGCCGGGGATCAAGATCAATGTGATCATGGGTCGCCACGCGGGGTTCTTGACAGCCGCTTCGGCGTTGGCTCGGCGAGACGATCGGTATGCTCATGAGGGTGGTTCGACCGATGGGCCTCAGTTGATTTATTTGCCCGAGGTACCGTTTGAAACGGATCGGTTTGTCGAGGATGTGGCCAAGTTGTATGACAAGCGCCAGCGGGTACATATCGCGGTGTCGGAGGGGATCGCCGACAAGCACGGCAACTCGATTGGGGGGATGTTGATTAAGAATGCCCAGACCGATGCGCATGGCAATGTGCAGCTCTCAGGCTCGGGCGCGCTCGGCGATGCGCTCTCGGATTTGTTGAAGGAAAAACTCAAACCTGTCGGCGGCAAGGCGGTGCGGGTGCGGGCGGATACCTTTGGGTATGTGCAGCGGTGTTTCCCGGACCAATCGCATGTGGATCAGAAGGAAGCACGCGGGGTGGGTCGGTTTGCAGCCAAGCTCGCGACAAGCGGGGATCTTGATGGGTCGGTGGCGATTATCCGCACGAGCCCGATCGGGGTGAGCCAGCCGTACGCTGCGAAGTTTGAGCGGATTGAGCTCAGTGATGTGGCCGCCAAGACGAAACATATGCCGGCAGAGTTTATCGAGGGGCATAATAATGTGAGCCAGAAGTTCCTGGATTATTGCAGGCCTTTGGTTGGGGAGTTGCCGTTGTATGAGCGGATTTGAGTGCTCAGGTGGTCAATAGATAGAACATAAGGAAGCCGGTTTTTATCGCATATGTTGTCGCGAGCGTGATTCCGGTGGGCATGATGAGTCGGCGAGTGGACACCGTCGTGTTGTTCTTGGTCGCTCGCTTCATACGAAGAACCATGAGCAGGGTGACGAGCCATGCCATCATCAGGACGGCTTGCCACGCGAGGTAGGTGCTCCAGTATGGTGATTTGGTGTTGTAGGTGACTGCGAGGTTGAGAAAATAGATGAGGGCGATGAGGGATTGCGCCATTTCAAAGACAATGAACAGGAGAAGTGTGAGCAAGGCTGTGCTGGCGAGATTATGGTTGCTTGCCTGTTCATTGGTTGGCGAGGGTGATGAGTTGGTCATTTATTTTTGTCCGAGTCGAGTGCAATATGATACGCCTGCACCCGGCAGGTGAAGACGCCCGCAGCGACGGCGGGGTCTTGGGCGGCGATTGAGATCGCGTCGTCTTTGGTCGGGGCGGTGAAGATCATGATGCCGATGTGGGGTGGTTCTTGGGTGCGCCCGGCGAGGAGGAGGGTGCCTCGGGCGAGCAGGCGTTGGTAGTAGGCGAAATGGTCGGCGATGGCTTTGGATTCTTGATCGGTGGGGGCATCGGGCATCTCGGGGCGGGTTGGTTCGAGGAAGCAGATGAACTGAGGCATGGGGGGCTCCTGACTCTGTGAGTATACGAAAAAACCCGCGCGGGTGTTCGGGCGGGTTTGGGGTGGTGAGCGTTGAAGAGAAGAGAAGACACAGGCGGGACGCCTGTGCTACGGGGGGATTTAGTCTCGGGTGTAGGTGATGGTGGCGGAGTTGAACCATGAGCCGTCGGGCATTTGGTCGTAGAACTTGTCGGTGACGGTGTTCTCGTCGATCTTTGTCGAGACGATTTTCATGGGGTTGTCGCCCATGGGTGTGGTGGCGATGCCTGTCAAGATCAGGGTGCCGTTTTCGTCCATGTCGCCGGTGGTGGAGGTGATTTTGGTGGACATGGTGTCCATCCATGTGGAGATGTATTGTTCATGGGCGATGTCGTAGCCGGTGTATCCGATGCCTTGGAATGGTTGTCCCATGAAGTCCATGCTGAAGTCGGACATGATGTATCGCCCGCCAAGGACCCACTTGACGCTCATGGTGCCCTCGCCGATTGCCGGTGGTTGGGATGGGTCCATGATGAATGATGTTTTCGCGGTCCAGTTGCCGACGAATGCGCTCAGTGCCTGGTGATGCTCGTTGGGTGTCGCGAGTTTGGCCATGGCGGCCATCATGTCCATGTCTGCCGGATCGGTTTCAGGTTGTGCCATCGAGTTCATGTCGTGATCTTTGTGCTGATCGTGGTCTGGGCCGGTGGCGATGAGGAAGGCGAGCGAGGCGGTGACGAGCGAGCCGGCTGCGAAGGCGATGAGTGATTTTCGGTTCATGGCGTGTCTCCTGTGTGTAGAGGGGTGTGTTCCAGCGGCGAGCCGATGGGTGTTTGGGTAGTTTCGCATAATACAGGACAAAAGTCACGGGAAGTTATCGGAATGGCGAAAAAAAGCCGAGCAAATCGGGCAGTGATCGATTCAGGATTATCTCCTAAAGAAATGGATGATTTGGGTGACATTCCTGTGCGGCTGGGAGTTTTTCCTGTACACTTCGCCTACTCGACTGTGAGTGGTTTGGTTTATTTTGAAGAGGGTTTGGTATGTTGAAGAGCATTGCTGGCGTTGTTGTGTGTGCCTTGAGTTTGTTTGCTGGAAGTGCGCACGCTGATGGTGTGATTTGCAATAGCAAGGGATACTACGGGGCGGTTGATACGCTTGGTTCTGCGCAGGCGGTCGATGTTGTCGGGGACATTGCGTATGTCGCTGACGGCGATGCCGGTTTGTTGATATTCGATATCAGTGATCCCTCGGCGATGGTCTTGCTTGGCTCGTTCGATACAGCAGGGTTTGCCCGCGATGTGTTGTTTAAGAATGCGTTGTTTGGCGGCAAGGTTGTGTATGTTGCCGACGGGTCGAATGGTTTGGTCGTCGTGGATGTGGATGATCCATCGGCTCCAGCCCCTTCTGGTTCGTATGCGACTGTGGGACAGGCGTATGGATTGTCGTACCACGGCGGGCTTGGCGATGGGCCTTACATAACGATCGCGGCGGGGAGCCAGGGTGTGATCGTGCTTGATGTGAGTTTTCCGTTTGTTCCTGTGTTTAAGGATTCTCAAAACACGGCGGGTTTCGCGTACGATGTTGCAGTAGACACCGTGGGCGGCATGGATTATTTATATGTTGCCGACGGTTCAACTGGTCTTGAGATGTATCGCTTGCTCTTTGGGTTTTTGATCACTCCTCTCGCGACGGTCAACACGCCTGGCAGTGCCCGGGGTGTTGAGGTTGTGGGTGATATCGCCTATGTTGCTGACTGGACATCGGGCTTGCAGGTTCTTGATTTGAGTGTAGATCGGGATTCGCCTGTGATTGTGGGGTCGTTGAATACGAGTAGTCAGGCTGTCGATGTGAAGGTGTCTGGCGCGACGGCGTATGTTGCTGATCAAGATGGCGGTTTGCAGGCAATAGATGTTAGTGTGCCGGCGTCTCTGGTTGGGCTTGGGGCGATCGGCGTGCCAGATTCGGCGCTTGCATTGGATATTGTCGGGACGGATATCTTTGTTGCAGCCGGGCAGTTTGGTGTGTTGGCATTGGATACGACTCAACTCGATGGGCTTGTTTCTTCATCGCTGTTGGACATGTACGCGTGGGGCGATGGGAATATTTATAACCCTGAGCATACGGTTGTCGTTGGTGATATCGCGTATGTCTCGCGCAATGGGTTGCATCTCTTTGATGTGAGCAGTGGTTCGCCGATACTCGTCAATACCTACGGGATCGGAACGGATACGGCAGGTGTGTTTGTCAGGGGGGGCACGGCGTATTTGACCGATGGCACTGGTTTGAAGATAATCGATGTTCGCGTGCCGACGAATCTGGTATTGATGGGGTCATACGACACGCCGGGCTTTGCCAACGATGTCGCGGTTGATGGCAATGTTGGTGATGGGATCTTTGCGTATATTGCAGATGGCGGTTCGGGGATGCAGATTGTTGATGTGACGAGTTCTGGGTCGCCGGTGCTTGTTGGGAACTATGCGGGGTCGAGTGTGGATAAGGTTGAGGTTGCTGACACGGCCTTTGGCAAGGTGGCGTATGTTATTGATGGCTTTGACTTTGTGATTTTGTCGATCGCTGATGAAACACAGCCGTTGCCGTTTGGATCATATAGCCCGGGGCGTGTGACGCAAGAAATGCTGGTCGATGGCGGCGTTGCGTATATTGTGAGCGGCTCGGACTTTGATACCGGGCGGATGGATATTGTGGATGTCAGTTTTCCTTTGAATCCGTCGTTGGTCAGTTCGCTCGATACCAACGGGCTTTATCAGGCATTCAATACGAGTTATGAGTTGAACAAGGTTGGTTCGACGCTGTACATTTCTGATCCTGTTACAGGCATCACGATGTACGATGCGACTGATCCGGGTTCGCTGAAGTTTACCGGGGTTTACAATAAAGAAGACGGCATGATGTCATTGACGGTTCAGGATGACATTGGGTATTTGCGGACAACCAGTGGGTTGTTTATGCTCCTTGATATGAGTGAGTGTGCGTTGGCTTGCCCTGCGGATATCAATGGCGACGGCACGCTCAACTTCTTTGATGTCTCGGCATTCCTGAGTGCGTTCTCAGCCGGGGACCCATTGGCCGATTTTACCGGGGACGGCGCGTTTAACTTCTTTGATGTCTCGGCGTTCCTCAGCGCATTCAGTGCTGGGTGCCCTTGATTGGGATCTACTTCGCGATCTTCACCCGCTCGGAGATGGTGAGCCCGAAGGATTCGAGGTGCGGATAGGCGGCGTCGGAGTTGGTGATGAGTTTGAGATGCGAGATGCCCAGGCCGCGGAGGATTTGGGAGCCGGTGCCGTATTCGATCATGGTGGGGGAGACGGATTGCACGGGTTTGTCAGCGTTGTCTTGATCGACGGGGCGCGAGAGCATCTGGGAGAGGGCGTCGCCGATGCCGTGGGGGCGAAGATACACGATGGCGCCGCGTCCGGCGTCTTGGATCATTTGCATGGATTGTTGAAGTGTGTCGCCGGAGGAACAATCGGTACCGCCGGAGGCTGTGGTGCCTTGTTCGTGGAAGATGTCGCCGAGGAGATCGCGTTTGTGGACGCGGATGAGGGTTGGTTCGTCGTTGGCGATGGGGTTGTGGTATTCGTCGAGTTGGCCGACATCGCCGACGGTCAGGGCGAGGTGAGGCATGGGGTCGACGAGTGACTTAAACGCGATCAGGTTAAACTCGCCTTGAGGCGTTTGGATCTTTGTGCCGCTGATAGGGTCCATGCGTTCGATGATCGAGGATTGCGCCAAGCGATGCTCGATGATCTGTTTGACACTGCACATTTTGATGTCGTGCTCTTTACAGAGTTTGACGAGGTCGGGGACTCTTGCCATCTCGCCATCGTCGCGCATGATCTCGATGATGACGGCACTGGGGTTCAAGCCGGCGAGTCGGCAGAGATCGAGCGAGCCTTCGGTTTGACCGATGCGGACGAGTACGCCGCCGTCGCGTGAGCGCAGCGGGTTGATGTGTCCGGGGCGGACGAAATCCGAGGCGTCGGTGTTTGGATCGATGGCGAGTTGGATGGTTTTGGCGCGTTCTTGGGCACTGACGCCGGTGGTGAGCCCGTGCTTTGGGTGCCCGTCGATAGCGACCGTGAAGGGGGTGGCGCGGACGGAGGTGTTGACGATGGACTGAGGCGTGAGTTCGAGCCGATCGCAGTCGGCTTCGGTCAGCGAGAGGCACATGTACCCGCGCGCGACACTGAGCATAAACGCGACGGCTTCTGGCGTGACGAACTCGGCGGGGAGGACAAAGTCGCCTTCGTTCTCGCGGTCCTCGTCATCGGTGAGGATGACCATCTTGCCATCGCGGAGGTCTTCGAGGATTTCCTCGATGGTGGCGAAGGGGGAGGATTGGGTTGCGGGGTCTTTTGTGTTTGGCATGGGGGATGGTAGAACGGGGGGAGGGGTGTGACAAAGTTGTTGCAGTAGTATGCTGGGATTGTTGGTATACTGACAGCATGATTACCACCATACTTAGCGTTTCATCCGTTATCACTGCCTGTTTAATTCTTGAGCCGGGGGATCAGAGGAATTTGCAGCTACAACCAGATCAGGACTGGTATACAGCGGGTTTGCTCGCGATGGCAGATGAGAAAGATCTTGTAGTAACGGGTTATTCTAGAGAGCATTGGATTGTGTTTGATTGGACATGGAACCTAGAGGGGGATAGCGGGTCGCTATTGGACCGATATCAGGCGAGTCAACAGCATGTAGAAGATCTGAGGTCGATCATCGATGCGACGGATCATTCCAGCCATCCGCTACCAGAAGGGCAGTTATCGAGGGTTCAGTCCGCACTCGCAGATTTAGATATTGATGATGATGGCAAGTTCGATCTTCGGGTGTGGATCAAGAATGGAATCGAGATCATTGAAGTGCCTGATGTGACGGTCGACGGCAACTCAATGGTCTGGGGGTTTTCGCATTATGATTCTCGAATCAATATTGAATACACATCAGGCGGTCAATTGAATGGCGAGTGGATCAAGCAACGAGGTGCCGATCTAAGCAAAATGGTGTTCAAATCGCTTCAAGATCAACGCGGCGTGTTCTATCAAGATTTTGTTATTGGGCAAGACCATAGGGTGTTTGGAAGAGTTGATCGTGAAGAATGCACGGTAGAGAAGTCCAAATGGAGCGTCGAGTTTGAGCAATCTGGCAAAGCTGTCGCAAATTTTGAGATGTTCTTCCCCAAGGCAAAGCCAAATGCCCAGACAGATTCGCCATTCCGGTTTTTTACACCCTACGCAGGACTAATGGGGGGCACATTTCTTACGCCAACAGGTGATTTTCGATATTTGTCTGGAACGCTGTCTGGTGTCCATGACAATTTTTGTGGGGTTGGGTCGCCTCCGAACTTGAAGTTTCAACTTTCTACATTTGATGGCGCTCACGCATTTTTATTCGAAGCGAGCCTGCAAGAAGGCGGCTCGCTCAAGGGCGACTTTTACTCCGGCAACTGGCATCACGAGACATGGACAGCCGTGCGTGATGATGAGGCGAAGCTGCCTGATGCGTTTGAGCAAACTGTGATCACGGATAAAGAGGCACTGGCCGAAGCCGTGTTTAAGGATTTGGAAGGCGAGCCGAGGCGGGTGTTGGATGTGCTCGATGAATCGGGATCGAAGGCACGGATCATCGAAATCTTCGGGACATGGTGCCCGAACTGCTCGGACGCTGGGCGGGAGTTGGTGTCGCTCAAGGAAAAGTATGGCGATGATCTGGGGATCGTGGGGCTGGCCTTTGAGATCACTGAGGACTTCGAGCGATCGGCCCAGCAGGTGCGTCGCCATCATGAGCACATCGGGACGAGCTGGCCGATCTTGGTGGCAGGGCTCAGCGATAAGGATGAAGCGACGAAAACGCTCGGGTTCTTGGATCAGGTGCGATCGTACCCGACGCTGGTGTTTCTCAACGATGCCAACGAGGTGCAGGCGGTGTACTCCGGGTTTAGTGGCCCGGCGACTGGGGAGGCGTATACGCAGCAACGCCAACGGTTCGAGGCGTTGATCGAGGGGATAATTGGGGAATAACTCTTTGCCCTCTTAAGCACATTTCCTGCTACCTCCGCTCTACCTACCGGTACCATCTACCCCCAAGGAGTCTCAATCAATGAAATATACCCCCACCCTCTTCGCCATCCTCGCATCCACCATCGCCCTCGCCGGTTCCCCAGACCCCCTCGCCCCAAGACCCAACGGCATGCGCGCCGCCCCCCCCTCACGCCACCTCCTCCTCGGCGGCACCATCCACCTCTCCCCAACCGAGACATTGGACTCTGAAATCCTCTCCGCCATCTACATCGAAAACGGCCGCATTACCAACATCATCGAAGCCGTCCGTGCTGACCTAAACACCGAAGGCTACCAGATCCATAACCTCTCTAACGAAACCCACATCTACGCCGGGTTCATCGACCCCTACATCGAAGTCGATCCCCCCGAAATCCCCGCCAACGCCCCCGGCACCCACTGGAACGCATTCGTCACCCCCCAACAAGACGCCCTCAACATCGGGCTCCCCGCCGACGCGGCCAAAAACCTCCGCAAGATGGGCTTCACTGCCGCGATGATCGCCCCCGCCGACGGCATCTTCCGCGGATGGTCCGCCATCGTCTCGGCCGCCGAGGAATTCCCCGATCCGTCCATGGGCACCCCTCCAACCTACAAAGCCCACGCAGGCCAAATGATGGGCTTCGATCGCGGCGCCTGGCCCGATCGCGCCTACCCCAACTCCCACATGGGCGTCGTCGCCCTCATGCGCCAAACATTCATCGACGCTCAACACCGCGCACTGACCGACCACACCGACACCTCGTGCCTCGATCAGATCAACCCGAAGCACACCACGCTCTTCTACGAAACCAACCAAGAACTCGAAGCACTCCTCGCTGACAAAATCGCCAACGAGTTCGACCAAAAGAACCTCGTCATCATCGACAACGGCACCGCCCACCGCCGATTGTCAGCCTTCAAAGACATGGGCTACCCCATCATCGTCCCGCTCACCTTCCCCGAGACCCCCGATGTCTTCTCCGTCGGCGCTGCCGACTCGGTCGATCTCGCCACCCTCCAACACCACGAACGCGCCCCCGCCAACGCCCGCTGGCTCCATAACTCCGGGCTCGATGTCGCCCTGACCACCTCCAAACTCCGCGACGGCGAAGACTTCTGGACCAACCTCCACACCGCGATCGAAAAAGGACTCCCCCAAGCCGACGCGCTCGCCATGCTCACCACCAACCCCGCCAATATCCTCAACCTCACCAACCAAGGCACCATCGCCAAAGACCAAATCGCCAACCTCGTCATCGCCGACGGCAACCTCTTCGACCCCAACGCCGACGCCAAAGTCCTCGACCTCTTCATCGACGGCAGACCCCACCACATCAACGACCCAACCAACACAAGATTCGACGGCTCATGGACCATCGACCTCGTCGGTATCCCCTTCCAACTCACCATGGACATCGACGCCAACTCCATCACCATCACCTCAGGCGAAGGCGATGACGCCACCGAAGACAAAGCCCGCAAGGTCAACATCGATCACAACCAAATCTCATTCGTCACCGACGACCCCAACAACGACACCACCGTCATCACCGGCACCCTCTCCCCCGACGGCATCATCCGAGGCTCAGGGCTCAACCCCGCACAACAACCCTTCCAATGGACCGCCACCAAGAACCCGCAAGCCGAAGATGAAGCCGAAGAAGAAATCGCTGAAGAAGATTCAACAGACTCCGACCTCCTCCCTAATCTCCCCGACTCACCCTTCGGCCCATTCGCCTACGACCAAGCACCCAAGCAACAAACACTCCTGCTCACCAACGCCACCGTCTGGACCCAGTCCGACGCTGGCATCCTCAACGACGCATGGGTCCTCATCAACAACGGCCAAATCTCCAAACTCGGCACCGGCCCCGCACCACGCATCAACGCCGACCAATACATCAATGCCAAGGGCATGCACATCACCCCCGGGCTCATCGACGCCCACTCCCACACCGGGCTCTTCCGCTTCGGCGTCAACGAATCCGGACAAGCCGTCACCGCCGAGGTCCGCATCGCCGACTCGCTCGACCCAGGACACCCCGGCTTCTACCGCGAACTCGCCGGCGGGCTGACAACCGCCAACCTCCTCCACGGCTCAGCCAACCCCATCGGCGGCCAATCCCAAACCATCAAACTCCGCTGGAACGCCGCCAAACCATCCGACATGTTCTTCGAAGGCGCCAAGCCCGGCATCAAGTTCGCACTCGGCGAAAATGTCAAACAATCAAACTGGGGCGACCGCAACACCACCCGCTACCCACAAACCAGAATGGGCGTCGAAACCCTCATCCGCGACCGCTTCACCAAGGCCCGCGAGTACGCACTCGATCGTGACGCACCTCGCGACCTCGAACTCGAAACCCTCGCCCAGATCCTCGCCGGCGAGCGCCTCGTCCATTCCCACTCCTACCGCCAAGACGAAATCCTCATGCTCTGCCGAATCGCCGAAGAGTTCGATTTCAAAATCGGCACCTTCCAGCACGGCTTAGAAACCTACAAGGTCGCCGAGATCGTCAAAGAGCACGCCATCGGCGCCTCCATCTTCTCCGACTGGTGGGCCTACAAAGTCGAAGTCCAAGACGCCATCCCCTTCGCGGGCCCCATCAACCACGAGGTTGGTTTATTGACCTCTTACAACTCCGACTCCGACGATGTCGCCCGGCGCATGCATGTCGAAGCCGGCAAGGCACTCAAATATGCCAAGCTCTCGGGCATCGCCATGACCGAACAAGAAGCCCTCGCCTTCGTCACCACCAACCCCGCCATTCAACTCGGCATCATCGACCGCGTCGGCACCCTCGAGCCCGGCAAAGACGCCGACCTCGTCGTCTGGACCGGGCATCCCCTCTCATCCCTCTCCCGCCCCGAGATGACCTTCGTCGATGGTCGGCTCATGTTCTCACGCGAACTCGACCAACACCTCCGCGAAAAGAACGCCTCCGAACGCCAACGCCTGATCCAAAATATCCTCGCCGACGGCAAGCCCGATCCCAAAGAAGAACCCCAAGACACAGAAGAATCAGAAGAACACCACGACCCCGCCGCCAACACCTGCAACCAACTCTTCCCCGCCTGGAACACCGACTACTAACCTCTTCTCTTTCTGGGTGCCATGCCGGTGGCGTCCCCGCCTCCTGCATGTCTTCTCTTCCATTCACATCCCAACCACATAGATAGACCCATCCCCATGAAATACACCACCAAAATCATCACCACCCTCGCCCTCACCACAACCTTGGCCGCCGCCCAAGACCTCACCCCCTCCGCCCTGCCTCAAGACCACCCCATCTTCCTCGTCGGCGCCACCGTCCACACAATCACCGGCGAAACAATCACCAACGGCGTCGTCTCCATCACCGAAGGCAAAATCGGCATCGTCGCCGACCACGAGATCATGTCGCGCATCCGCCTCTCCGCCGACACCGAGATCATCGACCTCACCGGCAAACACCTCTACCCCGGCATGATCGATTCGATCACCACACTCGGGCTCCAAGAAATCTCCGCCGTCCGCGCCATGAACGACTACAACGAAGTCGGCGACATGACCCCCGAGGTCCGCGCCTATGTCTCGGTCAATCCAGACTCCACCGTCATCCCCACCGCAAGATCCAACGGCGTCCTCACCTTCGGCGTCTTCCCAACCGGAGGCACCATCCCCGGACGCGCCTCGATCCTCCAAGCCGACGGCTGGACCAACGAAGACATGACCCTCGCCCGCGACGCAGGCTTGATTATCAACTGGCCAAGAATGCGAAACACCGGCAAGAACAAGAAGAAAGCCAACGACCGCCGAGACCAAACCCTCGAAAACCTCAACACCATCTTCGATAACGCAACAACCTACGCCGCCAAACACGATGCCGTCGATCTCAAACTCGAAGCCATCGCAACAACACTTCCGGATGAAAACCAAAACCCAATCTTCATCAACGCCAACGACTACGACCAGATCACCGCCGCCATCAACTGGGCCGTCGCGCGTGATCTCAAACCCATCATCGTCGGCGGCCGCGACGCACACCTCTGCACCGATCTCTTGATCTCCACCAACACCCCCGTCATCATCGGAGGCACCTACAACTTCCCCAAACGCCCCGACGCCCCCTACGACCAACCCTACACCCTCCCCGCCAAACTCGAAGCCGCCGGCGTCCTCTGGTCCCTCTCGATGTCCGGCAGACACGCCCACGAACGCAACCTCCCCGAAGCCATCGCCATCGCCGTCGCCCACGCCCCCAACAACTCCCTCTCCCAAGAAGCCGCCCTGCGAGCCATCACCCTCAACGCCGCAACAATCCTCGGCCTCGAATCATCCCTCGGCTCAATCGAAACCGGCAAAGCCGCCACCCTCTTCGTCTCCGACGAAGACATCCTCAATGTCACCTCCATCGTCACCCAAGCCTGGATCCAAGGCCGATCAATCGACCTCGCCAACAAACAAACCAAACTCCGCGACAAGTACCAAGAAAAATACCGCCAACTCAACCTCATCGAATCCGGCGACTAAATCTTTAACGCTCTTTGGTAGAACGGGCTTCCAGCCCGTCTCTTCTCTCCCGGGTGCCATGCCGATGCCGTCCCCAGCTCCTGCATGATCTTCTCCGCATCTTCCCCCTCTTATTTGCTGCTCTGCTGCTTTTTCGCTCTGCTGTTTTCCCTACCGCATCACATACTCATCCTGAAGCACCACCGATTCCCCATCCGCCTTCGATGTCCGAAACAGCACCCGCACCCGCGCCCCCACAGCTTCCTGCGCCACAACAGAATCCGCCAACCACGCTGGCAATCCGCCGATCACAATCCGGTAAGTCCGCGTCGCCGAATCGAAGTACGACACATTGACCTCGATATCACGCAGATCAACATCCCACCGCGTCCCACGATTCCCAACCACACTCGTCGCGCTCTGCTTGCGGAGCTGAACTTGTAGCTGCCCGACCCCCTTGACCGTATCGCCCCACGGGTCCTTGAGCTCGACATGCAGAATCATCACCGCCTGGCCATCCGCGTTGATTTCGGTATGCGTCAACGGATGCACCCGCATCACCGCCGGGCGGAACGGCCCGGGCACCGCCAAAAGATCATCCGTCCGGACAACTTGCTCCTGAAAAATAAATCGGCTGTTGCACCCGCTCATTCCACCCACAAACCCAAGCGCGAGCCCACACCCAATCAATCCGAGATGTATTCTCCGAATCTTCACACCCACAGTGTATCCCGTCTCATTCCCGCTCGCCTGCTCACGCCTGATTCAACCCCTGTCGATTCCCAAGCCGATCAATCGCCGACACCAACCCCCGCTGCCCGGCTTCAAGCGACGCCAGCGCCTTCGTATTCTCCCGCACCACCTCGATGAGCACCCGATGCTCATCATCCTGGCGGATCAACTTCGTGTGCGATTCAGTAATCTGCCGCTCGCGCTCCGCCGATGCCCGCCGCTCACTCAACCACATCCAGCACACCAACCCCGCCACCCCAAACTGGGTCAACGAACCCACAATCTCCGCTTCCATCGCCGCCTCCAATCCAAGCACGCCATTCATCCCGAGAGCAACACCCCGAACCACGCCACATACCCCAAACTCACCGTCCGCCCATGCACCACCGATCCTTTCGGCTCAAACGACAACAGCTTCATCGTGCTCCACTGATGCCCATACTGATCCTCAAGCACCCCGCTCCCCACCGTCGAGACCCCCTGCGCCACAATCGCATCGCGAAGCACCCACAACGCCGACTCACTCGCCGCGACCAACCGCCCGCGCACCTCCACGCGCGTCTCACGATCCCCAAACTCCAATGTCCCCGAATCCGTCACCACCCCAGAAATCGTCGACAACGACAACAACCGCCTCCCCTGCTTGCCCACCACAAACCGGTGAGGCCCAGACCCAAACAGATTCAACCCCTTGAAAGAACTTGCCATCACACCCTCCCACCTCTCAACTCACCGTAATCGGATCCACCGACCCACTACTACTCACCGCAACAAGCGTAATCACCCGCGTGCTCCCATAGTCACTCACCTTATTGAGCACCGATTCCACCACCGCATCCGTCGTCACCTTCACCCGCCGAGCATCACTGCCCGCGCTGCCCACAAACGAGATCTCCTCAAGATCCCCCGGGATCGGCCCGCCAAAGTCATCCCCATCAATCTCCTGAGTCACCCGGATCACCGCCCGCTGACGCCCCACATCCACAAACACCAGGTGCGGCCCAAGATCATCCCACTCATCAATCGTCTGTGAAGACAACCGATCAACGCTCACCCGCGCCACCTTCTCCCACACACTGTTCCCAAACTTCACCTCATCAGGCCGAAGCACAATCATCATCTACCTCCCTTCCTTCAACCCCGCGTCAACACAAACGCATTGGGTCGACGCTTCGTCTCCGCGATCCCATCCCCATCCAAATCAACCATCGCCACCACCCGCTCACGCTCAGCTGCGAATCGCCCCTTATACATCTGCGCCCGCTGATCAAACTTCGCCCCCCCGCGCCCGGGCGCGCCCGCCCCCGCATACATCAAATGCAACGCCCCAAGAGCCTCAAGCCGCACCAACGCCCCCGGATTCGTCACCACCGAATCATCAAACCCATCCTCATCCACATCAAAGCCAAGCATCGTCATCACCTGCCGATGCACCATCGCAAGCTGAGGCGAGTAGTCATACACCACCACCGTCCGATTGCTCGCATCCCCAGGACGCACCGCCGAACCCGACACATCCCCCCGAATCAACGACACCGTCGCCTGCGTCGCGCTCACCACACCAACCACCTCGAGCGCAGCCCCATCAAAGATCACCACATGACCAGCAACCACCCCCGCATCAATAAACGACCCAGCATTAATCGTCAGCGTCGTCCCCACTACAGACCCAACCGCCGAAAGCCGACGCTGACCAACCCACGCCACATCCCGATCCAACCCGGGCTCGAGCACATACAAATCACGATCCTTCGCAAACATCGCCGACCTCCAATCACACCAAAGTTCCAAACCAATCGCCCGGGCGGGCACCCCTCCCGCCCGGGCCACAGGCCCCAGCGCGCCCCCGCGCTGAAACCCCGCATCACTTCGCCGCCCTTTCAGGCAACTCCAATCAAACAACACCCCGTAGCACAGGCGTCCCGCCTGTGTCTCCACTCCCCCATCGCCTCCCCCGAGCTTCCGGGGGAGGTGTCGAACGAAGTGAGACGGAGGGGGTCTTCACAAACATCAAACACCAAGCCCCGTCACCAACCCATGCGCGTTCTCATTCTTAATCTCCGCCGTGTACTCACCGATCACCTGACCCGAAATCGAATCCCCCGTCGCAGCGAGCGGCTTATAATGAAAACTCCGCCCCTGCATCGGCAAAACCGAAATCCGTGAACTATCCAACAGCAACACCGCATCACTGGGCACCCACCGACTCATCACCACCCGGCACACACCAAAGTCACTCTCGTACACACTAATCATGTCCGAGTAAGTCTGATCGTCCGGCAGATACGCCCGCGACCCCGTCGCAAACCCATTGATCTTCCTCTTCTGCGCCCCACCAACCACAATCGTGTCCACACCACCAGAACTCTGATCCCAGATCTGCTTGAGCGCCGCATTGAGAATCTCTTCGTTGAGCTCATCACTCCCCGTGCCATCCCCAACCGGAATCCCGCCCTGCCCGGGCGCAAACAGGTTCGTCTCCAACGAATGCACAATCCCGTTCATCGAACGCCGAACCGTGCTCGATCCCTGCCCATCACTCACCGGCGCAACCCCATTAATCACACAGTTCTCCAGATCTCGAAGCAGCTCACGCATCCGCTCTTGCTTCTGATAATCCACCTCGTCCGCAATCCCATACGCCCTCGATGCCTGCAGCGAGCCCGACACATCAAGCCCCGCAGTAAAAATCTGTGTGTAGTTGCTCTTGCGCGAACGATTCGTAAACCGTGCCGCCGGCGCATCATCACCCTCGAGCGCCGCATTGCCCAGAATCGTCAGCTCCATATTATCCGTCAGCGTCGCCGCCACCGTCGCCCCATACCCACGCGCAACCGTGATCGCACTCGCCCCAACCGCGAAGATCATCATCACCTCGCTGCTCTGCCCAGGACGAAGCAGATCACCAGCCCGAAACACACTCGCATCGTCCACCGTGATCGTCGTCGCACTCTGCGGATCAGGCGAAAAAGTCGTCTGATTGATCTGCCCCTTATTGGGCAACAACGCATCCTCAACCCACTCGTGCACCGTCGACATCGCCGCCCGTTTCGCATCACCGAGATGATCCAACAAAGGCGTCTCAAACGGGCTCACGATCCCGATGATATCGCTCACATCCTCAACCAACTCGGGCAGACTCGCCCCCGCCCCATAACTTGCTTTCCCAGTAAACGCCATTCAAAGCCTCCTTTTTCGCTTCAACACTTTTTCTTCAACACACTCACTTCAATACCCAAACACTCAACACAACTCACTGCCCGCGACGCACCCGCAGATACCGAAGCAACTCGCTCCGATCCCCGCTGCTCCGCGCATTGCTCGCCATCATCTCCAACTCATCATCCCCGCCCCGCACCATCGCAGGCCCCATCGAAACCCCCTGATGCATGCTCGGCTTCTTGCACGCAAACAAGAACGGCTTCCTCGCACACAACTCCCGAACCGCCACCGCAACATCAGGCGAATCCATCTCCGCGATCGTCGCCTCCGTCAACAGCCGCGCCGTCTCCAGATCAATCGCCTTGGCTGCAACCAACTCCAAATCAATCTGCCCCCGCCGCTCCACCGCCGAAACCGACTCATTCGCCGAAGCCAAAGCCGATTCCAGCTCACCCACCCGAGCCTCCAACTGCGCCACCTGCTCCTCCGCTTCCTCCGCCCTGGCCTTCCAAATAACCTCCTCGCTGATCGCCACATCATTGACCACCTCCAAGTTCTCTCCCCCGCCGCCCAAAGGCTCCGTCCCGCCTGCTCCAGTCTTCGCCATCACTTCACTCCTTCTTCACTCTGGTAGAACGGGCTTCTTGCCCGTTTCTTATTTCCCGTATACATCCACAACCCACTACACAACCCCAGGATCAGCATCACCAAACCCAAGATCATCAAGCACATCCTCAGCCTTCACCCCAAGATCAACCTTCGCCAATCCCGCAGCCACCGCCGCCTCCTCATCAACCACAGGCAACGCACCCCACACCACACGCACACCCCGCTCACGCACATCCGTCGTCAATACCCCCGCAGCATCCAACACATCAAGCACCATCGAACTCACCTGCTCGATCCCCCGTCCATACCCCACACGCTTCCGCTGCGTCTTGGCGATCAAACTCATCAGCGTAATCCGCAACGCATTGGCACTCGACAAGTTCCCAAGCTTCGCCCGCACAATCCCCCCCGCAACCGGAGGCACGCCGCTAATCTTGTCCATCGCCTCACGGATCTCACCAATATGCGACTCCTCACTCGGGCTGCTCGCATCCCCGCCAAACCCCTCAATCGACGCATCCGGGTTATCCGTGCTCCACACCATGCCCGGCCCAACACTGCTGCCCCCAAACCCCTCGATCCCCTTGGCAAGATACATCTTGAAACTCTGCATCGTCACCCGGCTCGCCCGATCGCTCAGCCGAGTATTCAACTCGTCCTGCAAACCAACCAACACCTCCACCTCGCCAATCCCGCTATAAACAAACGGCTGGCTCATATTCTGCACATGAACCATCGGCACCCTGCCCACCAACAACTTCCACACATCCCCATCAACCCGCTCGCCATCCACAAACCGCGCCCACCCCTCCTGAGTAAACACCTCCGTCACCGACTGCTTCGTCTTCTTCCCACCAGGCCCAGTCTTACCCTTGCGCATCCCAAGCCCATGCCGCTTAGGCTTGGCATTTTTCTCATCTTTCTCCGCGATCACCTCGCGCTCAACATGCACCGCAAACGATTCAACCGCGCGATAATCACTCGAAGACATCACCGCCACACCCCGCCGAGCATCAATCGGCTCGATCGAAATCCACTCCGGCGCATCAATCACCCGCGATCCCACCAGCCCCTCTTCATCCACCCGCACCAACAAATCCACATGCCCAAACACATGCCCCAGCGTCGCCATGTCCTGCATCAACGAAATCCCGCCGCTGCTTTCCCACACCGCTTCGAGCACATCCTCGATCGCCTGCTTCGTCTTTTCATCCTCCGCCAACGACTCGATCCGCACCGGCGATCCAAACATAAAGTCCACCATCGTCGCCACGCGCCACCCGATGTCATTCTCAATCACCACCTCGCGCCGCCCACGCTCACCCCCAAGCACCAATCCCGAGCCCGAGCCCAAGCTCGACCCACCCCCCACAATCCGAGTCGGCAACCCAACCTCTTGGGCCGAGCGATACCACCCCTGCCCATTCCCATCCCCACCAAGACCTGCCTGCCGAACCAACTCAATCGGATTCCGGTAGTACGCCCACATCTTCTCATACCGAGGCAACCCCCAGCTGATATGCTCACGAATCGCAAGCTCTGTTTGTGCCCACAATGGGTCCGCGTTTCCATTCACCGATTTGAGTTGGTCCGACATCAGGTCTCTCCTCCACCACTTCCCTGCGTGCTCATGACTTTTCACACGCCTCTACTTACCCCCTCCCCGACCAACTCTGTGCGCACAAACCAAGCGACCCAAATCCAAAAAATTCACCTAACCCCAACCCCAGCATGCACTAAAAAAAATCTCCCCAAATCTCAAACAAAAACCCCATCACCCACCCCGTGCGCACAAACAAGCACATCCCCAAAACCACCCGCGCATAAAAAAAGCCCACTCTCAAAGCAGACCAATCAACTCTTCTCTTATTTGCTGCTCTGCTGTTTTCCCGCTTTGCTGCTCCCCCCCCTCTTCTCTCCCCCTAATCCCTAATCCCCAATCCCTAGTCCCTTCCCCCAACAGCCTCCACCACCGCCCCCTCATCAAGATTCACCACCACCATCTCCCCATCCCCCTTCCTCAACTCCAACCGATCCAGCCAAAGCTTCTTCTCCTTGGCATGCGCATACCAAGACCCCGTCTTCTGCTGCCCCATCCGCACGATCGTCCCCTCCACCACAAAGCAGCTCGGCCCATCCCCAAGCACCAACTGCTTCGTCACCCGAACCAAAGACCCGATCCCATATGCCTGTGCTGTATCACTCATACCCAAACTATAGCCCCAATCTGCTCTCCTCATTTCTTTCTCCTCCCCCAGGGCCTCCGGGGGAGGTGGCCGGGTGCCCTTACTCGCCGTCCCCGGCGCAGTGAGGTCTTCTCCTTCCTCCCCTCTTTCCCCCTCCTCCGGTGCCACTGCTCAACCGTCCCCAGCAAGCAGCGTCTTCTCCCTCCCCAATCCCTAGTCCCTAGTCCCTAGTCCCTTCCCTCCCAATCTCCCCCTCAATCTCCAAAGCCACCCTCTTAGCCTCCCCCTCACTCGGAGCCTCCACAATCACCCGCATTATCGCCTCCGTATTACTCGCCCGCACATGCGCCCACACCCCCAACTCATCCCAATCAATCCGAATCCCATCCACCAGATCAACCCGGCAATCCCCCCGCTGCGAATACACCCGATTCAAGTGCTCAACCACAGGCTGCGCATCCGCCTTGCTCGCCAAATCCGACTTGATCTTCAAAATCGTATACCCATCAGCCTTCACCTCATCCGTAGGCCCAAACGAGTTCACCATCGACACCAACTCACTCACCGTCTTCCCCGTCCGCGCCATCAACGACAAAATCAAAGCCATCCCCGACAACGAATCCCGCACATAAGTCACCTGCGCCCAAATCACCCCCCCATTACCCTCACCCCCAAGCACCACATCGCGCCCCTCACCCGTCAGCCGCTTCATCTGCTCGACCACATTCGCCTCACCCACCGCCGCCCGCACCACCTCGGCTCCATAATGCGCCGCCACATCATCAATCATCCGAGAAGTCGAAAGATTCACCACAAACACCGGCTTCCCTTTACTCTGGTGGGATGGGCTTCCAGCCCGTCTCTCCCCCTGCTCACTGTACAGCTGCCCCCCCCTGTGTATTCTTGCCTCCATCAGCGCCATCGCGCAGAGCACCATCGTATATTCCTCCCCAATATACTCCCCAAGCTCGTCAACGACCGCGAGTCGATCCGCATCCGGATCCTGCGCAAACCCAACATCCATATTGAGTCCCGGAACCGCATCACACAACCCACCTTCACCTGAAAGATTCTCTCGAGTCGGCTCTGGAGTATGTGGAAATATTCCAGAATCATCACCATGAAGATGCACCGCGTAAACTCTCAAACGCTCGAAGAGCGCCCGAGCACCTGTCGAACCAGAAGCATTCACCGAGTCGATCGACACACGCAACTGAGCGATATTCTCCTCAACATTGTGAAACATTGCCAATGAATCCCAGAGTGCCCGCTCAACCTTATTGACATGATATTCCGCAGGATCCCGATCGGGTTCTACGATTTCGGCATCACGAATCCGACTTCCGCCGATTGGATTCTCAGGCCAATCAAAATCACCATCCTCGTACCGTTCGATCACTATATTTGCTTGCTCAGCCGTGGGGGCACACGCCCCTGCCGGATAGGCAATGTCAGGGACCAATCCAGAAATAACTTTGATCCCATTCCACTCCTGCGGATTATGACTAGCTGTGACAACTACTCCCCCTGCACAAAACTCCCTCGATCCGACTAAAACTCCAATCGTGGGTGTCATCGCCCGACCGATTGGTAGTACGCCCCATCCGTTTGCAAGCAAACCTGTGATCACAGCGTGATAGACCATTTCATGACCTGCGCGACCATCGTGTCCAACAACGATTGTGTAGGTGTCCTCATGTGGGTCTAAGCTAGCGAACCAAGCCCCCACGGCCTGCGCAAATCTCGCCGCCACCTCAGCCGTCAAACTCTCCCCAACAATCCCCCGCAACCCACTCACCCCAACAATCAACCCTGATTCACTCATCACAACACTCCTTATACCTATCCACACTCTAGGTTCCCCTCCCCCCCTCTTCCTCTTTCTCCGGGTGCCACTGCTTGACCGTCCTCGGCAAGCAGTGTCTTCCCCCATCTCACTCTTCTCTCCTCCCCCGGGCCTCCGGGGGAGGTGGCTGCGTCTTCGCAGACGGAGGGGGTCTTCCTCATATTTCCCCATTCCCCCTCTTCTCTGCGCCCTCCACGCTCTCTGCCCCCTCTGCGTACCTCCCCACTCCCTCCCCTCTTCTTTGCCGGGTGCCGGGTGCCCTTACTCGCCGTCCCCGGCGCAGTAAGGTCTTCTCTCCCCCCTCCCCCTCTCCTCCCCCCCATTGCTCATTGCCTACTGCCCATTGCCCTCTTCCTCCCCCATCTTTTCCCCACCCAATCCCCAATCCCTCATCCCCAATCCCTACCCTCCCCCATGCCAGAATCAATCCACGACTTCTTCCTCAAACACGACGGCATCGACTGGATCGCCGCCGTCTTCATGTTCCTCTCCATGTATCGCCTAGGCCACCACAAAAAGGACGGCTTCATCTACGCCGCCCTCGCCTCCGCTTTCTGGATCATCTTCAACATCCGCGTCGACTCCGCCGCAGGCGTCATCGCCAACATCATCATCGCCTTCATGGCCTTCCGCTCCCTCTCCACCTGGAACAAGACCCACCCCACCACCACTCCCAACAAGCCCTCCCCCAACGAGCCGCGCCCGTAAAGAAACGCTCCTCTCCCCCTCTTCTTTGCTGCTCTGCTGCTTTCCCGCTTTGCTGCTCTCTCCCCATCTTTCCCCTCCCCCCCTCCCCCCTACCATCCCTCATGCCCCCAACCTTCTCCATCCAAGTCACCCACGAGTTCTGCGCCGCCCACTCCATCATCCTCAACGCCACCCCCGAACCACTCCACGGCCACAACTTCAAAACCACCGCCACCATCGCCGGTTCCTCATTAGACAACGAAGCCCTCCTCTGCGACTTCCACCTCGTCGAACAAACCCTCATCGACATCTGCCGCCCCTTCACCAACAACACCCTCAACAACACCCCCCCCTTCGATCAACTTAACCCCACCGCTGAGAACCTCGCCAAGCACATCGCCGACCAACTCGCCGAAAAACTCGACGAATCCCTCGCCCCAAGAGCCAAGGTCCACAGCGTCACCATCACCGAAGCCCCCAACTGCCAAGCCACCTACCACCGCCCATAACCAATCCTTCGCTTCCCCCTCTATAGGCCGGGTGCCCTTACTCGCCGTCCCCGGCGCAGTGAGGTCTTCTCTTTCCCCTCCTCTTCTCCCCCATTGCCCATTGCCTACTGCCCATTGCCTTCCCCTCCCCCCTCCCCCCCTCCCGCGCACTCTCTGCGCCCCCACCCCCACAATCCCCCAATCTAGGCACTTCTCCCCCCTCCCGCCAAAGCCCCCTCCAAACCACGCCGATCCCACCACAAAGACCCAGGCACGCGCCAGGATCAACACCAATACACCCATCAAAGGAATCAACATCATGTTCAACACACCATTCGCCCCATCCTTCGGCTTCAACAACTTCCAACCCTTCTCAGGAGGCTTCCCCACAAACTGGAATCAGAACTGGAACCAGAACTGGAATCCAAACTTCAACCCAAACTTCAATAACGCCTGGGGCCAATCCAACTGGAACAACCAAACCCCATTCTCAGGCTTCGGCTTCAACAACAACTTCAATAACTTCCAAGGCTTCCAAGGCGGCTGGAACAACTGGAATCCACAGTTCTCAGGCTGGAACAACGCCAACAACTGGAACGGGTTCAATAACAACTGGAACAACAACTTCCAAGGCGGCTGGAACAACAACACCCCGTTCAACGCTTGGAACAACAACGCCGGCTGGAACAACTCATGGAACAACGGCTGGAACGACAACTCCGATTGGAACAACGAAGGCAGCTTCGAATCCAACGCCCCATTCAACGGCTTCGCCCCATTCCCAGGCGCATTCAACCCCTCCTTCAATGGCGGATTCAACCCAGCATTTAACAACGGCTTCAATCCAGCATTCAACAGCGGATTCAATCCAAACTTCGCTGCCACACAAGCCGCCTAACCAACCACCCGTCGGCCCCAAACTCGACCCACAAGGGCAACCTCCGTGTTGCCCTTTTTCATGCGCCCAACCCAAGCCCTACAATCCCCTATGAAACTCCGCTTCCTCGGCACAGGCACCTCCGCAGGCATCCCCATCATCGCCTGCGATTGCCCAACCTGCACTTCCACCGATCCCCGAGACACCCGCACCCGAACCAGCGCAACCATCGAGTTCACCGACCCCGACGGCATCGACCGCGTCATCCTCATCGACACCTCCCCAGATCTTCGCCAGCAAGTCCTGCGCGAGAAAATCGCCCGCATCGACGCCATCCTTTATACACACCACCATGTCGATCACACCTTCGGGCTCGACGAGGTCCGCCGATTCAACGAGGTCATGGACGCCCCGATCAACATCTACGCCGACACCCACACCATGACCGCCTTGCACCGTGTCTATCAGCACATCTTCGAGCCTCACAAAAACATCCAGAAATCATTCATCGCCAAGCTCATCCCCAACATCATCGAGCCCTTCACCCCCTTCACACTCTTCGGGCTCACCATCACCCCCATCACCCTCAACCACGGCAAGCTCCCCATCCTCGGGTTCCGATTCGACATGCCCGACACCACATCCGATCTCCTCCCCCTGTCCTACTGCACCGATGTCTCCGATATCCCCAGCCAAACCCTCGACGCCCTCGCAGGCACCAAAGCCCTGATCCTCGATGCCCTGCGCTACCGCCCGCACCCCACCCATTTCACCATCGACCAGGCCCTCGAAGCCGTCGCCAAGATCAACCCTTCTCGGACCTATTTGGTCCACATGACCCACGACATTCTCCACGCGAAGACCGATACCGAGCTCCCCGCGAATGTCGCCCTCGCATACGACAGCCTCACCCTCTCTTGACACACAATTTCCTCAAACGGATTGACATCTCCCCAATCGATGTCATGCTTCATTCATCGCCACTTCGTATAGCGATTCCGTACCCGAGAGAGAGGAGCACCCAATGTCCAACGCCGACCACCAATCCACCCCCTCATCCAAAATCCCCGACATGACCGCACTCTCGATCGCCTTCCCGATGAACTTCGAATCACCTACCCCTGATTCCTCAGCTTCCAAATCCCCACAATCCAGCCCAACCCCTCAACCCCGCCCCACCCACCGCCACGACGCGGGCGAATAAACCAATACGGGCAAGTAAACCAGCCCCCATATCCAGAACCGCACAAGCCGCTCCCTAATAGGGCGGCTTTTTTCATGTCCAACAACCAACCCGCTGCCCACACATCAAATCCATATTTCCTGTATAGTGACATGAACACTGCCATCGGGAGCGGCCAATGATGAATCAAAACGATGACCACGCCAAACAACTCACCGAACAACAAACACTCCACCAGACACGACGCGAATTCATCAAGTCCTCCGCCATCACCGCCGCCAGCGGGATCGCCATCGCGAGCGTTGCACAAGCACATGCCGGCACTACTGCAAGCTCCGCTGCCACCCTCGCTGGCACACCTCCGATCATTGATGTCCCAACCTCGGGCCCGCTCGAACTCGTCGTCGGACGAACACCCATCACCGTCGCCGGGCGACGCACCGAATCCGCAATCACCGTCAACGGCTTGCTCCCCGGCCCAACCCTACGCATGCGCGAAGGGCAGAATGTCGAGATCCATGTCCGCAACGAACTCCCCGACCAGAGCACCTCGATCCACTGGCACGGCATCATCCTCCCCGCACCAATGGATGGCGTCCCCGGGGTGAGCTATCCCGGGATCGCCCCCGGTGAAACCTTCGTCTACCGCTACCAGCTCCGCCAGAGCGGCACCTTTTGGTACCACAGCCACTCCGGGCTCCAAGAACAGCTCGGCCACTTCGGCGCACTCATCGTCGAGCCCGCCGGGCCCGACCCCGTTCAGGCGGATCGAGAGTATGTCATCAACCTCTCCGACTGGATGTTCCGCGATCCCTATGTGATCCTTAACAAGCTCAAAAAATTCAGCGGATACGACAACTACCAACGCCCGACCATCGCCAACCTCCTCAGCGACGCCAAACGCATCGGCTTCGGTCAAGCCCTCTCCCAACGCCTCCAATGGGACGCGATGCGCATGGACCCCACCGACATCGCCGACATCACCGGCGCCACCTACACCTACCTCCTCAACGGACACACAAGCAACGAAAACTGGACCGCCATCGCCAATCCAGGCGAGCGCGTCCGCCTGCGGATCATCAACTCGGCCACCATGACCTACTTCGACTTTCGCATCCCTGGGCTCCCTATGACGGTCGTTGCCGTCGACGGGCAGAACATCAAACCCGTCGAAACCGACGAGATCCGCGTCGCCGTCGCCGAGACTTATGATGTCATCGTCACCCTCCCCGATGACCAGGCCTACACCATGTTCGCCGAGACCATGGACCGCAGCGGCTTCACCAGCGCAACCATCGCCCCCCGCCAAGGTATGCAATCCCAAAACCCCGTCCGCCGAGCCCGCGCGATGCGCACGATGGCCGATGTCGGGATGGCCGGGATGGCTGGGATGGGTAAAAAATCAGACATGGCCGAGCCTCAAGACCAATCAATGCCGGGCATGGACATGAATTCTGATACGAAATCCGAGCCCATGAAGAACATGCCTCTGCCCACCGAAAACCTCCCCGAATCCATCATGCACTCCAAAGACAAGCACGGCGTCGCCACCTCCATGATCGCCATGATGCCCCGAAGACGCTACAACGACCCCGGACTCGGGCTTGGCAACGACGGACGCCGGGTGCTGACCTATGGCGATCTGCGCTGCCTCGAAACCCCGCCCGATCGAAGAGCCCCCACACGCGAAATCGACCTCCACCTCACCGGCAACATGGAACGATACATCTGGGGCTTTGACGGACTCAAATACTCAGAAGCCGAACCCATCCGATTCGTCTATGGCGAACGCCTCCGCATGAACATGATCAACGACACCATGATGGACCACCCCATCCACCTCCACGGCATGTGGATGGACCTCTACGCCGGAGGCAACAACACCGACAACCCACGCAAACACACCGTAAGCATCAAACCCGGCGAACTCCTCACCGTCGACATCTCCGTCGATGCCCCCGGACGATGGGCCTTCCATTGCCACCTGCTCTACCACATGGACATGGGCATGTTCCGCACCGTCGCCGTCGTCAAGTCGCTCGATGAGGAGATCATCTCATGAACATCCAACCCTTCACCCCCCTCGCCCCCCTCGCCATCGCTGCGACCCTCCTGCTCACCACACAGATCGCATACGCCCAGCACCAGAACGAGCCGCAAACCGAGCAAACCCAAGATGCACCGACTTCCCCCTACGAAGACCCGCCGCTCCTCGATGGAACATCAATCAGCGAAGCGCTCAGAGCCGCAGCTGCGGGCCCGCCCGACTCTTGGCCCGAACCCGTCGGCGATAACCCAACCCTCGCCTTCACCTTCATCGAACAACTCGAGTTCCGCTCTTCCGACGATCAGCCAGACCAGTTCGCTTGGGATGCCCAAGGGTGGATCGGCAACGACGATCAAAAATTCTGGTGGAAGACCGAAGGCGTCGCCGCCCCCGATGGCCCAAACGACGGCGATGCAGAGTTCCAAGCACTCTACGCCAAGCCCATCTCCCCCTTCTGGTTCCTCCAAGCCGGGCTGCGATACGAAAACACCTGGGGTCCGGGCGATTCAAAGGACCGGACATCACTGGTCCTCGGGCTCCAAGGGCTTTCCCCCTACAAGTTCGAGCTCGAACCCGTCCTCTTCCTCACCGAGGATGGTGATCTGCTCGGGCGACTCACCGCCTCCTACGACATCTACATCACCCAAAGGCTTGCACTCCAGCCTCGAACCGAGATCAACCTCGCTGCGGGCGATGTCACTGAGTGGGGACTTGGCGAGGGGTTCAACGACCTGAGCCTCGAGCTTCGGCTTCGCTACGAGATCCGCCGAGAGTTCGCCCCCTATGTCGGGCTCAACTACCTCACCCTCCTGGGCGAAACCGCCAACATCGCCGAGCAAGCCGGCTCAAGCACCGACGACCTCCAACTCGTCGTGGGCATCCGCCTGGCCTTCTGACCCAGAGCCTCCCAATCGGGTTCCCAACCCTCAAATTCACACAATTCCGCCCCCGCAGGGCGGTTCTTCGCGCTGACCATTCGCCCAATCGCGCCTACCATCTCGACCCATGGGTAATACACAAGACATCAAGAAACGCATGAACGCTGTCAACAACATCAAGCGCATTACGCGCACGATGCAAATGATTGCCACCTCTAAGTTTGCACGAGCACAGTCGGCCTCGGTCGCCTCGCGCCCGTACACCGAATCCATCTTCGGGCTCGTCGCCAAGCTCGGCGATGCTGGCGTCGGCGAGGGCAACCCGCTGCTGAGCCAGCCAAACCCAGATGCGCCAGAGCTCACACTCGTCATCTCCGCCGACCGCGGGCTCTGTGGCCCATACAATGGCTCAATCACCCGGGCCGCCATCAAACACCTCCGAGCACAACTCGCTGAACAATCCGAGAACACCATCCTCGAAGTCGTCGGCAAAAAGGGTGCTAACGCACTCAAGTTCGCCGGGTTCGCCGACCACACCCTCCACACACACTTCGGCGACAAACCAACCTACGAAGATGTCGAACGCCTCGCCGCCACCTACATCGACCGCTTCATCGCAGGCGAAATCTCCAAGGTCAACATCATCTACATGCGGTACTTCTCCGCGGGCAAGCAGCGCGTCACCACGCTCCAACTCCTTCCCTTCTCAACACCTGAATCAACCGGCACCGACGAACCAAAGACCGGGTTCTCCGATGTCTACGAGTTCTCACCCGATGCTGATTCACTCTTGGATCACTTGCTCCCCGCAGCGATCAAAGCCGTCACCTTCCAGTGCTTCAACGATGCGATCGTCTCCGAGCACATCGCCCGCATGGTCGCGATGAAGGCTGCCACCGACAACGCCGGCAAGATGGCCCACCTGCTCAAGCGCCAGTTCAACCGCATGCGTCAGGCCCAGATCACCACCGAGCTCACCGAGATCATCTCCGGTGCTGCGGCTCTCGAATAGCCCGTAGCACAGGCGTCCCGCCTGTGTCTCCTGTATCTTCATCCAACAGACTCACCAAACCGATCCCCAAGGATCGGTTTTTTTCCGCTCACTTCTTATGCTCACTCGGTTCCAACAATCTCGATCACAAACCGCTCATTGCCCGCGATCAACGCCCCGAATACCTCATTGACCATCCCCAGATCAATCCCCCGATACCCCTGCCGGATCGTCCAGAGCTCATCGACCCGCCGTCCATCGAGCCAGAGTGTGCTCAGCCTCAGGCTCCAGAAGTTGGGCTTGTCAAAGTACCGCCCGATCGACGCATCGAGCCGATCCTGCACCCCTTCGAGTTCCCCGGGCGTGATCCCCTCGCGGACCATCCCCTCGATCGTCTCGTCAATCAATCGCTGCGCATCTTCGCGGGCATCATCCGCGCACGATGCCCGCGCCAGGAGAAAATCCCGCTGATGGAGCATCCCCGACGACCAAATATGCGCCCGCACCCGCCCATCGAATCCCTGATCCTGCGCCCGTGCCTTGAGCCGATCCGAGAGCACCATTGATGCGAGAATCATCGCCCGGATCGTTGCTAGCTCGGCATCGGGATCGCCGAGATACCCGATCGCCACCCCGTGCTCATCCTTATCGCTCGCCTGCACCCGAGCCACCCGCTCGCTGGTGATCCCGCCAGAGCCAACTTCTTCATGCCCACGATCATCCCCCGCCGGGCGATCAACCAACGCCCCGAAGAGCTCGCCCCCGCGCTCGATCATCGCCTGGGCATCCACCGCGCCCGCGATCCCGATCTCGATTTGTGCATTGCGAACAATCTGCGTGAGCAGCCGCTGCGCTCCGTCGAGAGTCACCGCCCGATGCCGGGCACCTCGGGCACCGACCCCATACCCATCGCGGTATAAAACCCCGAGCCCCTCATCAATTGGATCGATCGCCGACTCATCATCGCGCCCCTGCCAGGCTTCAAACGCCCGCTCTTCAATCAAAGGCTGGTCCAAAAGCACATACATCAACTCCATCGCCTCGCCCGCCCGCTGGGCAGGACCAGAGACCATCAGCTGCACGAACCCATCCTCGCGCCGAACACGAATCTCTAAATCATGCTCGCTGACAAAGACCCCGACCGCAGCCCCGCCCCGGCGCTCGGTCGCTGGGCTCTGCCAGGCGATCAACGCTGCCCGAATCTCATCTTCGCGCCTGCCCCCCTCATCGAGCATCGTCCCCCCAAGCGTCGCGCTCAAATACACCCGATCATCTCCATCCCCAGCCATCGCCCGCGCCCGCACCCAGACCCCATTACCAAGCCTCGCGCTCCACACCCCCGAAGCCCCATGCTCGATCACCTCGTCAATCATCCCCCCTTCGGGCTCATCATCAATCAACGAATCCACCAGCCGATTCATCCACCCCGGATCAATCCCATCAATCGGTTCATCCATCGCCCGACGCACAACAGCCAACACCCGCTCATCTCGGTTCTCCCCAGATTCATCTGCCCCTTCCCCGCGCTCTAAAGCAATATAACTCGCCCGCATCGGATCCACCATCTCCCGCACCGCCTCCTCGATTTCCTCGTCGCGGATCGTGCTCATCATCTCCGTCGCCAGCGCATCCCAGCGCACCATATCAATCATCGGCCGCCCCGTCGTCACCAACCAATGCACCAGCCCCATGCGCCCCTGGGCATCCATCCCCACCGAGTCATCGGCATCGCGATGCCAACGCGCCAAGAGCGAACGCCGGGCACGCCCGATCTCCTCGCTGCTCACCCCATCACGATTGAGCCGATCGCACTGATGCACCAGAAACCCGATCGCGTCGTTCCATCCCTCAACATCCGCATCAACATCCGCTTCGAGCTCGATCCCCACCTGAAACAGCTCGACCTGCCCGAACAACTCAACCTGCTCGACCCCGATCTGCGCCTGCGCCCCAAGCACCAACGCCCCCTGACGCCCGAGCCGATACCGCACCACCTCGCCCGCGACTCGGCTGATGACCGTCGCGCGCATCGCCTCGCTGCGATACGCCCGCGCCCGATCATTCCACGCCCCGAGCACGCCATCGCCCGCCCGATCCCGGAACCACACCATCGCCCCCTGATCCTGCTCAAGCCCGGGCTCGCGATCGAACACCGCCCGCATCGACAGATCGACCCCAAGCCGAGCATCGAGATACTGTGCCTGCCCCCGCTGCTCGATCAAACCCAATACCGATCGGATCTCCCCGAGCACCGCGGCGGCCTGCCCTGCCCCCGCGACCCCCACCACGATCACCGTCGCCTGCGCCGGGCGATAGTGCGCCTGGGCGAATGCGCGCACCGCATCAGGCTTGACCCTTCTGAGTTCATCAATGCTCGCTGAGGGAAACCGCTGACCGAATAACGATCCCGCAAACAACTCGGAGAACCATCGCAGGCGCGATCGCATCTCCGCATCATCGCCTTCGCGCTCCTCGATCAACTCATCGACCGCCCGATCGACCCGGTGGGCGTCAATCTTTACCGATCGCCCATCGAGTACCTGCCGATAGAACCCGAGCACCGCGCCGAGCCATTGGGAATCATCGCCTCGACCCTGTCCCATCTCGGCTCGCCCGAGAAAAGTCGCCTGATCGAAGCTCACAAAGCCTCCCACCTCGCGCCCATATCCGACATCACGCAGCGCAAGCAACTCATCAATCGCCTCACGGGAATACTCGTTCGTCCCCCCAAGCACCACCCGCTGATACACCATCGCGACCCCGCGCTGGTCGTCGGCTTCAAACATCGACCCCGCCCGAACCACCAGCCACACCTGCACATCCGAATCTGGAACCGAATCCGGAGCCGCCGACGGGCTTGGCACCACCACCACCTCGAGCCCATTGCCAAGCGTCGCCCGCACCGTCCCGGGCTGATCCTCGATCACCTGCCCAAGCGCGCACGCCGAGCCAACCCCGAGCACCGCGACCAAACACCAAGCACACATCCGTTTGAAAATCACTGACCCACTCCATGCACGACGCGTGCATCCTCTTCTACCACCAATCCCGCGCCATGATTCACAAAGCACCGGCCCAGACCCACGAAAACCCAGTTTCATCCATCACCAGACCCAAACACACCTAAAACATCGCTCGCGTCCAGAATCGAGCACGCCGAGCCACCCTCGCCCCGTTTGCATTTGTTGCTCTGGGTCCAGTCCCCCTCGAGCATCCCGGCGATCGCCTTGTCGATCCGTTTGCGGATCTTGGACATGTCCAGATCATCCGTCCCGATCACGCCTCGCGTTCCATCGGCCAAGAGCCAATACTCGCACACACTCCCAGGGCCGAGTTCGCCGAGCTCATGCTCGATCGCCATCGCATAAATCCCGAGCTGCAAGTTATCCTTCTTGGGCTCCGTGAGTTCCTTGCGTGGATATCCCGTTTTGTAATCAATCACCCGCGACCCGCCCGATGCTGTCGCATCGACCCGGTCGATCTTCGCCTTGATCTTGTGCTCGATCCCATCGCACACATACCCAAACACATGCTCGCGCTCGAGTTCGATGATGTGCGCCTGCTCATCGTGCATCTGCTCCCAGAACAACCCGATCATCCCCATCGCCTTCTCAAGCGACCCCTCATCCACCTCGGCATCGCGAGGCTGACGCTTGAAATAATATTTCCGTGTCATCGCTTCGAGCTCGCTCAGCCCTGGATGATCGAGCCCCTCCGCGTCGGCGTCGCGCCAGCGTATGTAAAACTCCTCGAGCGCCTCGTGGATCACCGTCCCGAGCATCATCACCACCTGCTCGTCCTCAGGCAGCCTCAACACATAGTTCACCAAATAACACCGAGGACACTGCAGATACTTCGATATCTGCGAAAAACTCAGCTTCAAAGGCCCCTTCAACCCCGGGTGCAGCTGCTCACTCGCAACCGCCTTCTGCGCCAACGCATCAACAAGCCCACGCGCCAACTTCCCAAGTTCTGGATCATCACACTCCGCGACCCATTGGGGGACCTCGCCGGTGATATACACCTCGTTGACCAGCGCGATCCGGTTGGCTGCGTGTCGAAGGCGGATATCCAACGCTGTGCGCACAAGCTCGCCCATCTCCATCGCATCAATCGCCATCGCTGCATCCCGCCTGGCATCGCGCTTGGCCTGGTCAAACACATCACGAATTCGGCTCGCCGATTTGAACTCGACCCCAAGATCCGAGACCGCATCACCAACCATCGACGGATCGAGCACATCGAACGCATCGCGCTCGGGCAGTTCCACTCCATCAGAGGCGCGGAGTTCATAGACAAAGTTCGTCACCGTCGTCTTCTTGGGCACCTTGGCGAGCAGCACCGCGCGGTGATGCGCACGGGTCAACGCGACATAAAACACTCGGCGTTCCTCATCAATCATCCTCGCCTTGGCATCGCGCACATCCCCCGCCCGGTCAATCAACCCTTCGGGCAGCACTTCTTCGTCGCCGCCGGGGTTGTTGGTCTTGGGATACCCAAACTGCGGGCTCACCCGCGGGATGAACACCGTCTCGAACTCCAAGCCCTTCGACGCATGCGCGGTCAGCATCGCCACCGCGCCCTGGGTATGCCCAGAATCCGTACCTGTTGAATCGCCCGCCGAATCGCTTGTTTGTTCGACCGCGTCTTCGGGGAGTTCGCCGAGCGATTTTTCGCCCGGGCTCAGGTCTTCGATATAGCGCAGCATCGCGCCCAGATCGCCCGGCGACTCGAACCGATCTTTCCGCAATCGCGCAAAGCGGACCACCTCGACCAACGCTGCGACCCGCGACGCCCGCCCGTGCCCATCGCTGAGTTCGCTCTGCACCACCCCGGTCCGCTTGATGATCTCCATCAACGCAGTCCCAGCGTCGGCTTCACCCGCCACCACGCCGAGTTCAGCGAGCAACACCCGCATTTTTTCGATCTTCCCCCGCATCGGCTCGTCGCTGTGTTCCACAAGCCACCCGATCAGGTCGCCCGGATCACTCGCCTGGGGATCACCCGCGAGATGCTGCGACTGGATCGCCTTCCACCGCGCGACCAATCGACCCAGCACAATCGCATCGCACCGGTACGGCGGGCGGATCAGAACCCGCTTGACATCCACCGACAATCCCGGATCACCAAGCACCCGCGCCCAGGCAAGCACATCAAGCACACCTTCATCATCCATCGGGCTGCGCTTCTGGCGGATCTCGACGGGGATCCCTTCGAGCGTGAGCACCCGCGCGATCCGCTCGAGTTCCGCGCCCGTCCGTGCAATGACCGCACACGATCCGAAATCAAACGCCTCATCGCCCTCTTTCGCCTCACTGACCATCTTCAAGAGCATCGACGCGATCGCCTCGCCGCTCTGCTTGTCATCTTCGAGCCGAACCAGCTCGACCCCGGCGCCATCAACCTCGCCAGCGTGCGAGACCGCGACTTTGTCAGGATCAAACCGCACATGCGCCCCCTCGATCACCGCGTTGCTCGCAGCCACGATCGGGCCCGCGCTGCGGAAGTTCGTGCTCAGCGTGATCGTCGGCGACCCCTCCCAAATCCCCGCAAAGTGCGCAAAGGCCCGGTCATCTGCGCCGCGGAACCCATAAATACTCTGATCGTCATCACCCACCACACACAGATCAGGATTCGTATTGGGCGGGCACAGCTGACGGATCATCTCGATCTGGGCCGCGTTGACATCCTGAAACTCATCGACCACCACATGGCGATGGTCATGGCGCAGGATCGCTGCGATCTGTGGGTGCTCCCGCATGAGCCGAATCGGAAGCAGGATCAGATCATCAAAGTCCATCCATCCCCGATCGAGACATTGACTCTCGAAGTGCCCATAGACCATCGCTGCCTGCTCGAACCGATCGAGCTCCGCCCCCCGCGCCTGAGCCTCTGCCCGTTCGAGCGATTCCAGCGCATCGCGTTGTGCTTGCACCCATTCCATCGCGTCGCTGCTGTGCATGCTCAGGTTCCGAAGCTCGCTCATCGTCTTCATCGCCAACTCGATCGCCGAATCGATCCCGCTGCCCATCGCATAGCGATACAACTTGTGCTCGCGGATAATCTCGCGGATGAGCTGCTTTCGCTGCGATGAATCAATCAGCATCGGATCGCTCGGCACGCCGAGCACATCGCCAAACCGACGCACCATGCCCAGCCCCAGGCTATGAAAAGTGCTCGACACGACCCGAGCCGCGATGGTCGTCCCGACCAAGCCGCCGAGCCGATCACCGAGTTCGCCCGCTGCCTTATTGGTAAAGGTCACCGCGACGATCTGCTCGGGGTTCACGCCTCGCTCTTGGATCATGTGCGCCACGCGAGCCGTAATCACCCGCGTCTTGCCCGTGCCGGGCCCCGCAAGCACAATCACCGCCCCATCGTCATACTCCACCGCCCGCTGCTGATCGGGTGTCAGTTCAACCTTTGATCCCTCAATCTCGCTGTGCGTTTGAATGCTCATACACGAGTGTACACGATGGGATCAAGATGCACCATAGGGATGGGACTAGGGATTGGGGATTGGGGATTGGGGATTGGGAAAAATCTTCACACGCTGCTCTTCTCTGCCTTGCCCCTCTGCGTGCTCTGTGGCCAACCCCTTCTTCTCCCAAAGCCATCAAGCACACCCTACTGCACCATCGCAAGAAGCAACCCAAGAATAAACAGCCAGAGCAGAAACAGCGGAAACGCACAAATCACCGTAATCAGAATCGGCCTCCACCGAGGCCCGAGGTGGTTCGTTGCTCGCCCAAGGATATGGATCGGGATCAAGAGTGAGAGATAGCCCCCCACGAAGCAGATCGAAAAAAACCAGTTCGGCCAACGAGACGGAGTAGGCGAACTCACGACGACACCCGCGGTGCTCATAACAAAGCTCCCCGCCATCAACCCAAGCACAAGTTTCTCGCCCCCCGACAAGAAAGGCCTCATGTAGTCCTTCTGCACACACCCACACTCAGGACAGATCGAAGAATCCTCAAGCACCGACAAATCATACTGACACCGCCGACACACCCGCATGGGAGATTCTACCTTCTTTTCTCCCCCAGTCCCCAGTGGCTAATGGCCAGTCCCCTCCCCACGCATATACAAATGCAGCGCCATCTGCCCATAGCTATGCGTCTCAGGCCCAATCGCACCCGCCATCTCCAGATCAATATCCTTCAACACAAACTTGGGCTTGCTCGATGCCCGGGCCATGTCCTTCTCGAAGGCGTCCATCATCGCGTCGGCGTTGGGATCATTCAAATCAATCTCGATCACCTCGTCGCCTTCGATCTCCTCGATCGCAGCCTCCGCCTTCTTCCGCTTGCCCCGCTTGGATTCATCGCTTGGCTCGGCTTCGCCCGCGGGTTCCGCTTCGCGATGCACCGCAGGCCAAGGCGTCCGCAGCACAGCGTACCCCGTATCGTCAAGCAACCCAATCAATCGCTCGAACTGCGTCTTGACCCGCGCCCAGTCCGCCTCATCACGCACCATCGGATACGGCGGATCGAAAAACACAATGTGCACAGGCTTGGGGCACCGATGGATCGTCGCAGGGCCCAGCGCATCGCCGGTCACCACTTCAACAATTTCGTCGGCCCCGAGCATCTCGATGTTCTCCTCGAGCACCTTGGTCACCCGCCGATCACGCTCGACACACACCACCCGGCTCGCCCCTCGGCTCGCCGCCTCGAGCCCCATCGTGCCCGTGCCACTAAAACAATCAAGCACCGATTCCCCCTCAAAATGACCCCGGAGCAGATTGAACATCGCCTCCTTGACCATGTCGGGAAACGGACGAGTCATCGCCCCCTCAGGAGGCGAAGCGAGGATCCGACGACGATATTTTCCACCGATAATGCGCATAGGGAGATACCCAAGCCCGCCAAGGGCTTGAAGTCAAGCCGCAGTTCGATTCAGGAGCAATGTGTGAGTGATTCGCTCAGAAAGATTCAATCAGCGAATCAATCGAGCACAGTTTGGTCATCGGCGAGCCTTGCCCCGTCACCAACGACCAGAATGGCACCCCAGGGCCCTCGTCAGCCCAACTGTTGAGCATCGAGTCCGCATCCCGGGCCGACTCGGCGAGCCGATGCCCACCTATATAGATACACCGCTGGATCAACAACGCCCCATCGCTGGCGTATTCGAGTTCTGCCGAGACCCCCGCGATCACCTCAGCGACCTGCCCGAACAAATCAGGATCATTCCGAAGCAAGACATCCGCATCATGCCAGAGGAAGAACCGCTGCCTGGTGGGTATCCGCGTGTGCGATCCGGGCCTCGACCGAAAAAACGACGCCAAACCTTTGGGTCCGTCCACCGTCCGCGCCAACTTATCCACAGGAATCAGCCGCTCAAGTTGTGAACAGAGTCCTTCGAGATCAAGAATATTTCGCCCATGGAGCACGCACACCTCGGTGCCCGCTTGGGCAACGAGGAACTGCATAAGCGAGGCACCAAACCGCGTGCGCTGGGCAGAATCACCCGAATACGCCGCAATATGGTGCGATTCGAGCTCAACAAGCACCTCAGGCTGCCAGGTGGCCTGCTCGAATACAAATCCGGTTGTCCCGAAGTGAATAGACATCATCCTCGCCCCAGACGCACACCCTTGTGCACCTGACGCATCTCCTTTATTCAACCTGTTCCGGGGGTGGTGGTGGTGTCAGATTCGCAGGAACCCCAATGCCTGCGATGTGTCGAGTATGGCTCAAAATACCCGAAACGCCACAGAATCCCCAAATTCGACCCCAAATTCCCTCCTCCTCGGCACATGGGCGAGCCTGCCCCCAAACAAGGGAGGTCTTTTTTTTTGATTCCGGACACCAATATATAATATGTTATTATTTACAACACACCACACCCCTCAAAGCATCTGGGCATCCACTTTCGCTCTTGAGTGACCTGAATCTCACCTCACTGCTATTTCCTCAACTCTTCGTCTTTTTTCACAACGAGAAGGAAAATTTTGATACATTGGTCTAGGCATGTTTTGAAAGAGGGTTCAAGCAGTTTCTACCTTCAAGAAAGGCGAACAGCATGAAGAGGACAGCACAACCAGTAAATGAGATCATCCAGACCACACAGAGAATTTGCCAGCTCCCCGCAATACCCGCCCATAACTGGGCATACGCACTCGCTGACGCCCTCACACACCTCTCCCACACCTTGAGTGTCGGCGTGCTGATCGCCCATCTCGATCCGCAATCTCAATCCATCTCCCCAATCTCCACCGCCAGTGCCCATTCAAAGCCAACAGCCCCCCCACTCGCCACCACGCAGCCATCACCCGATCTCACCCACCAATCCCTCTACCTCCAGGACAAACTCGAACGACTCACCTCGCTGGGACTTGAGCTTACGCCCGAGGCTTTGACCCGCGGGCTCATCGCGCCGCTCTTCATCCTTCACCCGCATTGGCCCTCCACCCCGATCGGACGGATCTTCGCGACCCAACACCTCCAGAGCCCGATCCTCACGATCATTCCGATCACCAAGGACCACCCCGGGTTTGTGTTGATGCTGACCCTTGCGTTTGAAAAAGACGCGACCAGCTCAGACCCCGCTTCAGCCCAGCACATCGAATCGGTCGATCACATCATCGAGATGCTCGAGGGGCTCTTTCCACTGATTCAACGCAAAGCCAACCTCGCCCTCCACCGGGTGACCAATCCCAAAGCCTGGCTCACCGACCGCGAGCATGAAATCCTAGACCAGCTCATCTTGGGCTCTTCCGTCCGGGTGATCGCGGAGAGCCTCGGGCGCAGCGCACACACGGTGCACGATCATGTGAAAAACCTGCACAAAAAACTCAACGCCTCATCGCGAGGCGAGCTCATCGCCACCGCGCTGGGATACCGGGCACCGTCGGATGAATCATCAGCTCAAAGCCCGACCATCGATGCCAAGCCGATCGTCCTGACGGGTTCGACCCGGCTGACCGAGCTCAAGTCTCAGTACAAATCGGTCCATGCGCGTCCGCTGGGCACAGACGCTGGCGCAGTCGCAGGCACGCCCGAGCACCGCCGACCAAGATAGCATCCAAGCCAATCGAGGCTCCGAGCCGCTGTCCGAGATCCGTTTTCGCTCTGGATCTTCACTGCGTGAATCGTTTGGCGATCGCTCGGCTGAGCCGAGCTTCGAGCGATGGGTCATGCCCGATGGGCTCACGAAAATCCGTAGGCTCGAGCTTTCCCATCGCGTCGCGCGACTGAGCATGAGATGAGAGCCGAACGCTCTCGGTCTCGATCCGCCAGTTCGGACGATGCACCCGGTGGACAATCACCTCGACCGTCAACTCAAAGTCACCCTCGCCCGCAAGCGTGAACCCATCGCCGGGCGCAAAGGCTACGCGGATGGTCCGCTCTTGCTGATTGGCGAAATCCTCCCACTCTTGCTTGAGCGAGGATTGTTCACCATCCCAAGGCGACACCATCCCGAGGGTGCGTTTGGGATGGGTCGAGATCACGCCTCGCGTGGCGTCGATACGGTCGATCGCAAATCGGTTATCCGCCAAGACCTCCCGGGCCCGGGCGAAAGCCTGTACATACGAAACGCCCTCAAGACGCACCCGTCCGGTTTCTGATGTGTGCTCGATCGCAGAACCTCCGATCGAACGATACGAGGCGCACCCGCTGAGCATCACAGCCCCGCTCAGAAGAATCATTGCACACACGCCACGCTTGATCGGTTCGAGATTCATACGCATCACTCTATCACCTCATCGAGCACCGCGTTGATTTCGCCGATCAACTCGTCGATATCTTTGCGTCCAACCCCCGAAGCCCCCACCGCCACGCGGGCGACCCAGCTGGGCTTCGCTTGATCTCCGATCGGCACCGCGGTGTGCGAGATCATCACCCGTCTGCGCTCGTTGATCCGATCGATGAGTGCTTTGGTTCGCTCATCTTCGCCGACCACCCGGAAACAGACCAAGCCCAGCGATCGAGCGAAACCCAAATCAAGCCGAGGCTCGTCGCGGACAAACCCGGCAAACACCTCGGCGAGCGCAACATGACCCCGGATATGGGCCCGCAAACCCTCCACGCCGTAGTACCGGATCACAAACCAGAGCTTGATCGCCCGCATCCGTCTGCCCAAAGGCACATGCCAATCGCGATAGTCCACCACCGCACCCGATTCACTCTGCTCATTGCGCAGATACGCCGGGGTGATGCTCATCGAATCCGTCAAGGCTTGGCGATCCTTCACCCAGAAGAGATCACAATCGAAGTTGGTCAGCAACCACTTGTGGGGATTGATGCACAATGAATCCGCCCGTTGGATCCCATCGAGGACAGACCGAAACTCCGGGCACACCGCAGCTGCCCCGGCCCAGGCGGCATCAACATGAAGCCACGGGCGATGGGCATCGGGCAAACACGCCAGCATCGCGCCGATGGCGTCGAGCGGGTCAAACGCGCCCGTCGAGGTCGTCCCCTGCGTGCTCGACACCAGGCAAGGCGTCAATCCGTCAGCGATATCCTGCCGAATCGCCCGTTCGAGCACATCGACATCCATCCTGAGTTGCCCGTCAACAGCGATGAGCCGAACCCGAGAATCATCCTCAGGCCCATCGGCCAACCCGGCGACCATCGCCGACTTGATGACCGATGAGTGCGCCTGGGTCGAGGTATACACCGTCATTGTCGATCGGTCTGCCCCGTGATGAACCTTTCGCCGACGAGCCGCGACGAGTGCGCTGAGCACCCCTTCGCTCGCTGTCCCCTGGATGCACCCGCCTCCGATCGAGTTCGGAGCATCGAATCGGAATGAATCGGGGAGCCCAAAGAGATCGGCGCACCAGTCCATCATCCGCATCTCGAGTTCGGTGGCGCTGGGCGAGGTCGACCAGAGCATCCCGTTGACATTGAGCACCGCAGCAACCAACTCGCCCATCACCCCGGGCAGTGAACCCTGGCATGGAAAATAGGCGAAGAACCGAGGCGACTGCCAATGCACCAAACCGGGCTCGATGATCTGCTCGATGTCCGCTGTCAGATCATTCCACCCATCACCCCCGAACCCTTTGGTTGGGGGAGTTTTATCAAGCATCGCCAGAATCTCGCCCGGCTCGACCGTTCCAGCGACATCGCGGGTGCCCAGCGAATCAAGATACCGCTGGGCCCATTGCCCGATCGAGTCCAAAGCATCGCCCATCGCCCCATCATCAAACCCGCTCCCGAGAGGCGCAATGATCTCCTGATCCGATGGTTTGCTCGATGATCGGGTCATAATCTGGTTCCAATCATAAAAAAAGGCTTGCGTTGATGGGGGATATCTGGTATTCCTAGAGCGTTCAGTTCTCGAACGCCGTGGGGGTTTTTGAGACGCAAATCTGGTTCCGGAGGTCTCTGCTCAATCAGACCCATCGTAATACACAAAGAACGCCCTTCTGGGTCTCTCGTTCTTAGATTGTGCAATGCGAAGGCAAGATTCAGCTCAGATAGTATCCGAAATCAGCGTCATCATCCAAAATCCCCGCGTCGTTGCCCCGTTGGTGTGCCTTTTTTTGGCATATCTATGGGCCGCTCAACGACTCGTGTGGGTTGAGCGCGAGCAATAGGTTGGTTTGTTGATCCCTTCCCGGTGTTTCGTTGTCGTTCGCGAACGGCCAATGACGCTCCGCGGGTATCACATAGATGTTTGGAGCCAGTCATGTTGACCGCTCGTTCTTTGAACTCGATTTCTTCGTTCCGTCCCTCTTCCGCTGCTGCTGCAGCCATGATTGCACTGCTCGCGGGCACCATCACTGCGAGCGCCAGCGCCCAGACCGATATCACCTTCTCCGACTACGCCGACGCGGCCGGGCTCGGGGACGCCGCTCGACAGGTCGCGCCCGGCGGGCGTTATGGCGTGATGGCCGGTGGCGGTGTTGCGGGTGACTTCAACAACGACGGGTACCAAGACATCTTCATGCTCTCAGGCGGAACGGTCGCCGACTACCTCTTCATCAATAACCAGGACGCCACCTTCACCAATCAAGGTTCCAACTGGGGACTCACCCAGCTCCAGCACACCTTCGGCGCCTCCGCGGTCGATTTCAACAACGACGGCTACCTCGACCTCTATGTCACATCCTTCGGCGACGCCTCCACCGAAGCGGCTGCCGGTGAACATCGGCTCTACATGAACAACGGCCCAGACGACCAAGGACAATGGTCGTTCACCAATGTCGCCGAGCAGGTCGGACTCAATCGGCTCTTCGAGAATGTACGCGATGGGCTCGGAACCGCATGGGGCGATTACGACCTCGACGGCGATCTCGATTTCTTCATCTGTGGGTACAACGAAACACGCATCTGCAACCGCATCTTCAGAAATAACGGCCCAGACTCCAAAGGACAATATTCATTCACGGATGTCACCATCGAATCGGGCATCTCGCAGACCGGCATCCGCGGGTTCCTGCCTCAGCTTGTTGATATGAATGGCGATCGGTATCCAGAACTGATCCTCATCGGTGACTCGGGCACGAGCAAGTATTTCGTCAACAACGGCGACGGCACCTTCAGCGACTACACCATCGACGCGCGAGGCATCGAAACCGCCAACGGCATGGGCGTTGATGTCGGCGATGTCACCAATGACGGGCTCCTCGATATGTATGTCTCCTCGATCACCTACCCAGCAACCGACGGGCCTGGCAATGTGCTGATGATTCAAAATGAAGACCAAACCTACAACAACACCGCCCGAGACAACGGTACCTACTCAGGGCACTGGGGGTGGGGCGTGCTGATCCTTGATCTCGATCACGATGGCGATCGCGATATTGCAGAAACCAACGGCTTCATCGGCACCTTCGCCGGCGACCCCGCGGTCATCTTCGAGAATGTCGATTCGGGCGTGGTGTTCAACGAAGTTGCGAGCGAAGCAGGGTTCGTCCACACCAAGCAAGGACGCGGGCTTGTCCGCATGGATATCGAAAACGATGGCGATCTCGATCTCGTCATCTTCAATAACAACGCCAACCTGAGCGTCTTCCGCAATGATCTCATCACCGGCGACACGCCCGCCGATCGCAACTGGATCCGTGTTGTCCTCGATACCTCCGCACGCGATTCACTCGCACCCGGAGGCATCGGCGCGATGGTCAAAGTCGTCACCGGCGAGACCACCCAGTTCCTCCCCGTCCACTGCGGTTCGAGCTTCGCATCCGCATCACCGATCGAAGCGCACGCCGGGCTCGCATCGGCAACCACCATCGACACCCTCCGCATCGAATGGCCCGATGGCTCGTTCACCACGCGGACCAATGTCCCCGCCAACCAGGTGCTCACCATCAGCGCATCGGTCCACCCCGCCGACTACACCAACGACGGCACGGTCAGCCCCGACGATGTGTTCAGCTTCCTCAAGACCTTCTCCGCATCGAGCCTCGTCGCCGATCACAACGGAGACATGAGCCTCAACTACTTTGATATCTCCGCGTTCATCAGCGACTACATGAGCACACTGGCACCATAACCACCTGTTCAGACGCGAACACCACACGAAACCACGGATGCCACACCTATCCCTCAGGCCAACATCCGTGGTTTTTCATTGCGCGCCATCGAGCATGTCGTCCATCGGACGGATCCGCTCGGCCACATCTTTGGGCTTGCCTCCGGTTCGGAGCTCTTCGAGCAATCGCAGATAAGTGTCGTACCTCGCTGGCGAAATCTCGCCCGATTGGGCCGCCGCCTTGACCGCGCACCCGGGCTCGTGATCGTGCGAGCAATCATTGAACTTGCACGAATGCACGAACCGCTCGAACTCAGGAAACAACCACCGCAACTCCTCAGGCGACATCTCGGCGAGCCCGAAGAACCGAACGCCGGGCGTGTCGATCACCCTGATGCCCGGCTCGATAAAGTGCATCGCGCTGGCCGTCGTTGTGTGCCGACCGCGGCTGTCCGTCTCGCGCACGGTTTTCGTCGCAATCCCAAGCGACGAATCGAGCGCATTGGCCAACGAACTCTTCCCCACCCCCGAGTGCCCGACAAACGCGCAGGTCTTCCCCGCGAGCAACTTGCGAAGCCCATCGACCCGCACACTCGAATCATCCCCGGGCACCGCAGCACACACCGCGATGGGAATCCCCGCCTGCTCATAGGGCTCGAGCACTTTCAACGCTTCGTCGAGTTCGTCGGCGGGCAACAGATCCGCCTTATTCACCGCGATCATCGGCGTGCAATCGCCCCACTCAATCGCAACGAGATACCGATCAATCAGCCTCGGATGCAACGGCGGCGACACCACCGACACCACAATCACCACCACATCAACATTCGCCGCCACCACGCGCTCTTGATTCGTGTCGTGTGAATCCGGGCGAGCAAGTTTCGATTCCCTCGGCAGCACACTGAGTACCTCATGCTCCACCGCGTCGGCAGCAATATCAAGCTCGGTAAACAACACCCGATCCCCCACCGCGATCCCATCCTGCTGACGCCCCGCGAGCTCGGCGCTCAATCGACACAACAGATGCTTCGACAGATCCGCCCCATCGCACCCATCAGGCAGCACCGTCGCCCGCCGACGCGTCAATCCAACGACCAACCCTTCAACCAGTTCCCGATCGTCGCCTGCATCTTCGCGCTTGTGCGCAAAGTCCCGCTCGACCAATCGCAAGACCCAATCGATCAGCGGATCAGGTCGCCGCTTGCCGCGCCCAAGCCGCTCGCCATCGACTGATTCGCGGAACTTAGTGTTCCGTCGCTTCTGCGCATCGGATCGCTGCTTGCGGGCTTCTACAAAGAGCCGATCCCGATCATCCTTGGACAACGATTCGAGCACGGCTTCGAGTTTTTGACGCTGATGCTTGTTCACTGGTTGATTGTTGGCATCCCAATCCAACCAGCCCCGATCGGCACCATACAATCCTGACATTACCCCAGGAGTTCCATCAAATGCCCACGACCACCACTTCCCCCTTCGCCACCCGCACCCAAAAAACCCTCAGCACCCTCGCCGACGCCGGGCAGATGAAGATTCTTCAAACGCTCGACTCGCCGATGGATGCGACCGTCACCATGATCGACGCCGACGGCTCCCGCCACGAGCGCATCTGCATGTGCTCGAACAACTACCTCGGGCTCGCCAATCACCCCGATGTCGTCGATGCCGGGATCGAAGCACTCAAGAAATACGGCGCGGGCACCGCCTCCGTCCGCTTCATCTGCGGCACATTCGCCCCGCACCTGACTCTTGAAAAGACGATTGCCACCTACATGGGCACCGAAGCGGCGTATACCTTCGTCTCCTGCTGGAACGCGACCGAAGCGCTCTTCCCCACCGTCTGCGAGCCCGGCGACATCATCATCTCCGACGAACTCAACCACGCCTGCATCATCGACGCGATGCGACTCACCCCCGTCATCAAGAAGGGCGTCAAGAAAGACATCTACAAACACTCCGACATGGACTCCGTTCGCGAGGTCCTCGAAAAGGCCAAGAACAACCCCGAAGTGACAGGCCAAATCTGGCTCATCACCGACGGCATCTTCTCGATGGAAGGCGACATCGCCAACCTCCCCCAACTCCGAAAACTCTGCGACCAATACAACGCCTTGTTGGTCGTCGACGACTCCCACGCCCACGGCGTCATGGGAAAAACCGGACGAGGCACCCACGAACACTACGACATGATCGGCCAGATCGACATCTTCACCGGCACCCTGGGCAAAGGGCTCGGCGGCGGAGCCGGCGGCTTCATCGCGGCAAGCCAACAACTCATCGACCTCATCATCCAACGCGGCAGACCAACCCTCTTCTCCAACGCCCTCCCAGTCACCGTCGCTGCCAGCGCGAACAAAGCCATCGAAATCCTCATGGCCGAGCCCGATCGCGTGCAGAAACTCAAGGACATCACCAAATACTGCCGCGAGCAGATCGCTGCCAAGACCGATTTCGATGTCCTCGACTCCCCCACCGCCATCTGCCCCATCATCGTCGGCCCCACCGAAAAGGCCATCGCCATGTCCAAGCAACTCCTCGAACACGGCATCTTCGTCATCGGCTTCGGCTACCCCGTCGTCCCCGAAGGCGAAGCAAGACTCAGAATCCAGATGTCCGCCTCCCACACCGAGGCACATGTCGATCAACTCGTTAAGGCGTTGAAGAAACTATGAGTAATAAAAAAATCACCAAAGACGCTCTCACAGACAAAGAACTATCGTGGCTTCAACTTCAACGCGGCCTTGCCTGTGAGTTGGTAAAGATATTTTATAATCCCGCCTTCATCGAACCTGTCGTAATCGAGCAGCTTCACGGTACTTACGACGCCTATCTAAAACATTTTCTCAACCCGCCCCGGAAAGGATTTCTCAGAAAGAAATCACTAACAATCGATCCGAATGCATTTGTACTATCAATTGGAGTCGCACTCGGAGATTGCATTGTTGCTCAAACCACCCTTGAGTGGATGATAATCACTGATGACTATGGAACAGATATGGGACTGTATGCTGCCGGAAAACCCGACCAATACAGCGATATAGTGACGCATCCAATGAACATGGTTGCCAAACGACTGGAAAACCGCACATCAGGATGGATAATTGATACTTATTCATCGCTCTTAGCAGAAATTCAACGAATGCAAGACGATGTCTAACTCCGCCGGGCGCCATGCTGGCGGCGTCTTCGGCACCTGCATGTCTTCTCAAGTCCAAAGACCTGCACATGATTCGCATGAACAGGGCACCCGCGCCACCCTTTGAATTTACTCAACCCAACTCATCATCCGCCACAAAGTATTCGGGATCTTCGAGCACATTGACCTCGACCATATCCCCCGCCTTATGCAGCAACAGCCGGCAGTCCTCGCTCAGATGACGCAGGTGCAAAGTCTTGCCGGCCTTGCGGTATTTCTCCGCCAGCGAATCAATCGCCTCGATCGCGGAATGATCCACCACGCGCGAGTTGCGGAACTCGATCACGACATCATCAGGATCGTTGGCCGGGTCGAAAAAGTTCTTGAACTCATTGATACACCCGAAAAACAAAGGCCCGTTGAGTTCGTAGACGAGCGAGCCGTCTTTGTCAGTCCGCTTGATGACATGAACATGCCGAGCGTGCTCCCACGCAAAGATCAACACCGACACAATCACCCCGACCACCACAGCCAGCGCCAGATCGGTCATCACGGTCACCGCTGATACAAGGATCAGCACAAACGCGTCCTTGATCGGAATCTTGCGGATGATGCGGAAACTCGACCATTCGAAGGTGCCGATCACGACCATGAACATCACGCCCACGAGGGCCGCCATCGGGATCTGCTCGATCAAGCCCGATCCCCACAAGATAAACCCGAGCAGGAACAAGGCGGCGCTGATCCCCGACAATCGCCCGCGCCCGCCCGAGTTGATATTAATCATGCTCTGCCCGATCATCGCGCACCCGCCCATGCCGCCGAATAAGCCGCAGACCGAGTTGGCGATGCCCTGCCCGACACATTCGCGATTGCCACGCCCGCGGGTGTCGGTCATCTCGTCGATGAGCGTGAGCGTCAAGAGCGATTCGATCAATCCGACCGCTGCAAGAATAAACGCATAGGGCAGAATGATCTTGAGTGTGGACAAGTTCATCATGTCCGAAGCGATGGGATGGAATGTGGGCAAGCCGCCTTTGATCGATGCGATGTCGCCGACGGTTGTGGTGTTGAGTTTGAACCCGATGACAATCACCGAGACAGTGAGAATCCCCGCGAGCGCCGAGGGGATGGCCTTGGTGACTTTGGGCAAGAAATACATAATCGCCATGGTCATCGCAACAAAGCCAACGAACATGAGCATCGGCGCGCCGGTCATCCAGGCAAGTTCGCCGTCCTCCCCTTTGACCTTGAACTGCGCGAGCTGCGCCAAGAAAATCACGATCGCCAAGCCATTGACAAACCCGAGCATCACCGGGTGAGGCACGATGCGGATAAACTTGCCCAGCCGGAGCATTCCGACTGTGATCTGGATCAATCCAGTAAGCACGATGGTCGCGAAGAGATACTCAATCCCTTCCTCCGCGACCAGATGCACCATCACCACCGCCATGGCGCCCGTCGCGCCCGAGATCATCCCGGGTCGTCCGCCGAACAACGCGGCCAAGAGCCCGACCATAAACGCTGCATACAACCCAACGAGCGGATTCACCCCCGCGATGATCGCAAACGCCACCGCCTCGGGCACGAGCGCCAGCGCAACGGTCAACCCCGAGAGCACCTCGGTCTTGATCCCACTGCCGAAGAACCCACTGGCAGAAAACGCGCTCACACCCGCCGGCGTGGCGACCTTCGATTTCAAGTCATCCATTATTTCTGATTCCTACACCCAACACACGAGCCACATCCACACCCTGCATCGTACAGAGTGCAGCAGAGCCATCATCGTAGACCTGTCACCCACTACCTTCGCGGATTCCTCGGCGTGCCCTTGAGTTCAGACCCGCCGTCCGAGTCCTCAACAACCCGAGGCCCGCTGATCGTCGCCGGCTTGACCTCGCTGGCCATTCCCCCATCGGAAGAATGACCCGAATGATCGTGATGATTATGATGATCGTCCCGATCGCGGTGATGATGGTGCTGCGAGTCTTGAATCGCCTGCTCGCGCTCATCATCACCCATCTCGGCCATATCCACCCGAGCGAACAACAGCCGACCCGCAGCCGTCTGCATCGAACTCGTAATCACCAGATCGCGCGTCTGACCAATATACGCATACCCATCCTCTGCAACCACCATCGTGCCATCGGGCAGATACCCGACCGCCTGCCCGTGCTGCTCGCCGGGCTTGATGAGCTCGACATGGATCATCTTGCCCGGGATCACCACAGGCTTGAGCGCATTGGCCAGGTCATTGACATTGAGTGTCGGAATGTTCTGGATCGTCGCGATCCGTGAGAGCGCGATATCAAGCGTCACCAGCATCCCGGGCATCCGCGTCGAAAGCTCGATCAATGCCAGATCCACCGCCTTCTTCGAGACCGGCGATGAATCAATCACCACATCAACCCCGTTCATCCGCTGGAGCTTGGTCACGAGTTCCAACCCGCGGTGCCCCTTGTTGCGTTTCATCCGATCCCGCGCATCGGCGAGCACTTGCAGCTCCTCGATCACAAACTCCGGGATCACAATCGTCTGCTGGATCAAACCCGAAGCCGCGATGTCCGCGATCCGCGCATCAATCAGCGCCGAGGTATCAAGAATCAAAGGCAAAGGCCCACGCATCTGCTTGGCAAACTCCACATACGGGATCACCAACCGGAACTCGTCTTGCGTCTGCACCACCATCGTGATGCCGAGGAAACCGAGCGATACACCAAGGAGCACCTTGATCGCCGAGATAAACGCGATCTGTTCAAGATCCCACGACTGAACGACCAGATCAATAATGATCGAGAACACCCAAGCCGCCATCAGCCCGGCCATGAGCCCAAAGACCACGCCCGAGATCATCGAAATCTTCTTACGAGGCGTGAGCAGATCAACCGTGAGAAACAGCCCCGAGGAGACCAGCGCAACAAACACCGGCACCCACCATTGCTTGGCGATCCCGATCTCGAGACTCCCCGCGTCCTGGTTGATGCTCAGCACATAGAGCAGCATCACGACAACCATCAGCCCGACATACCCGATCCGAACGAGCCGAACCAACATTTTTTTATCCTGATTTTCAAACGATTGCATAGAATAAGCCTTTATCGACACTCGGTCGTCTTATAGAAAAGCCCCCCAAACGGGCGTAGATCTCTCAACACCAGTGTATCCCATCTCGCTGTGCGATACACGATCATCGAGCCTACCTTTTCACATGACTTTTACATCCGATTCCTCATCCCCCCACCCTGCCTCGCCTGCCCGGTTTATCAACCGTGATCTCTCGTGGCTTGAGTTCAACCGGCGCGTCTTGGCGCAGGCACATCTTGAATCGACCCCATTGCTCGAGCGGGTCAAGTTTCTTTCCATCTATGCTTCAAATCTCGATGAGTTCTTCATGAAACGCATCGGACTCCTTAAATCAAGGCATATTCAGCACATCCCACACTCCCCCAACCGACCCGACGAACGCCCACCCCTTGAAACCCAAGAAGCCTGCTACCGCTCGATCCGGGCCCTTGAAACACAACTCGACGAATGCTGGCGTACCCAGATTCACCCACGCCTGAGCGACCAAGGCATCGAGATCATCGACTACGCCATGCTCACACCCGAAGAAAAAACCATGGTAGACTCTTGGTTTATCGCGGCGGTCTTCCCCATCCTCACCCCCCTGGCGGTTGACCCCGGCCACCGATTCCCATTCATCTCGAATCTCTCAGAGAATCTTGGGCTCCTCGTCGAACCCCTCGATTCCAACCCTGCACATATCAATCACGAACCCCGTTTCGCCCGTGTGAAAATTCCCGATATGCTCCCCCATTTTCTCCGAATAGACACCCTGTCTGGGGGGGGTGATGATCCAAACGAACCGACCAAGGATTCCCCCGCCCGATTCATCCCGCTCGATGAAATCATCATCAACAACCTTGACGAACTCTTCCCCGGGATGCGCATCGTCGAAATCCTCCCATTTCGGCTCATCCGCAGTGCCGCAATCGAACTCGACGATGAGGATGTCGAAGACCTCCTCGAACATGTCGAAGAGGAACTCCGCATGCGCCGGTTTGCAGATGCGGTGAGCATCCAGACCCCCCCGAATCCCTCACCCAAAATCCTCGATTTTCTCATCACCGAGCTAGGCATCACCAAGGACGATCATTTCACCCGCTCGGCCCCACTGGCCGCGGTCGATCTCTACGAGATCTCCGCGATTAATCGCCCCGATCTCAAAGAACCCACCTGGAAGCCCGTCCGCCCCAAAGCCTTGCCTGAGATTGAAACAGATATCTTCGCCAAAATCCGTGAACGGGATATCCTTGTCCATCATCCATACGAATCCTTCTCTGATTCCGTCGAGCAGTTCATCGAAGCCGCAGCGACCGACCCCGATGTCTTGGCAATCAAACTCACGCTCTATCGCACAAGCCGAGACTCGCCGTTTGTTGATTCGCTGATCCGAGCAGCAGAAGACGGCAAGCAGGTCGCGTGCCTCGTCGAACTCCGCGCACGGTTCGACGAAGAAAAAAATGTCACCTTCGCCCGCCAGCTCGAAGCGGCCGGCGTGCATGTTGCCTATGGCGTGCTGGGGCGAAAAACCCACTCCAAATGCTCATTGGTCGTCCGACGCGAAAAAATCAACAACGCCTGGGGGCTTCGGACCTATGCCCACCTCGGCACCGGGAACTACCACCCCCGCACCGCCCAACGCTACACCGATCTCGGGCTCTTGACCGCCAACGAGGAACTCACCGCCGACATCGTTCGGCTATTCAACATGATCACCGGGCTCAGCGCCGGGCTCAGCTACACCAAACTCATCGTCGCGCCCGATCACATGCGCGACTACTTCATCGAGCACATCAACACCGAGATCGCCAACGCCAAAGCAGGCAAACCCGCCCATATATTCGCCAAAATGAACTCGATGGAAGACCGCCAAATCATCGAAACCCTCTACGAAGCCTCCAACGCGGGTGTCAAGGTCGATCTGGTCGTCCGCGGGTTCTGCTGCCTGCGCCCGGGCATCGCAGGCATGAGCGAAAACATCGCCGTCCGCTCGATCATCGGGCGATTCCTCGAGCATTCGCGCATCTACAGCTTCGCCACCGGCTCATCAGATTTCAAAGACTACGAACTCTCGATCAGCTCCGCCGACTGGATGTATCGCAACCTCTCGAGCCGAGTCGAAGCCGCCTGCCCAATCCATGACCCCGACGCCAAAGAAAAACTCGCCCAGATCATCCACACCCTGCTGAGCGACCGCCAAAACGCCTGGCAGATGAACCCCGACGGCTCATACACCCAACTCACCCCAACAACCACCCCCGAGCCCAACTCCCCCCAGGCCCTGGGCACCTTCGCGGCGCTGATGCGGCTGGCGAGCGGGGAATAGGCAATGGGCAATAGGCAATAGGCAATGGGGAAGATGGAAACACGCCTCCCCCTCTTGCTCCTCCCTGCGCCCCGCGGGGAGGTGTCGGCGTCTTCGCCGACGGAGGGGTGTCTTCTCTTCACCCACTTCAACGCCAGTATTTACCAACTAAAAAACGGACGATTGCTCGTCCGCTCTGAAAGTGAAAAAAACCAAACTCATCAAGGTGTTGGGTTAACAAACTCCACCGCATCCTGAGGCGTCACCTGCGTATCGCCGTTGATGTCTGCTCGCTTGGTTTGTGCATCATATGAAGCAAGGAAATCAATCACATCCTGCGTATTGAGCACCTCGTCACGGTTCCAATCGCCGGTGATTGGAGAGTCTTGGATTTCAAGAGTACCAACTTCGCCAAGATGAGGTGTATTATCTTCGTCAAAGAAGATGCTTATAAGCGTTATATCCGTCGCATCAACCACCTTCGAGCCAATCACATGAAAATCGAAATGCACGCCGTCGGATGTATCCATATCAACATCTTCCACACTCACCTCTGCACCACCTTTGGTTTGATAAATAGCGACAAGTACGGCTCTTTTTATACAAGGCACTTGCCGAACATCATAAGATGTCCCAGCGGACACATTCACCCCTGCGGTGAATCCAAGGGTGGAGTTGGCTGTGACAGGGTATTTTCCATCCAAACTTCCAGCCTCGAACGCTGAGAGTTCGAGTGCCTGCATTGGCATAAGCGAAATTCGTCCGCTTGAACTACTCGGCAAAGCATCCTCGCCACATGGTAGCCCGTCGATGAAATTTCGAAAGCGTGCTAACACTGCGTTATAGCAATTCAATAGATCAAGAAAATCTGCATCCTCCGCACCGGTTCCATACTGTCCATAGCAAAGTGCCAAATCGCCCAAAAACTGCTCCCACAGCAATGCGAGTTGACCAGCAGGCGTGCCGTTGTCACATGCAATCAAAAAATCCTCTGCCCCTTTTTTGCATATATCCAATGCCCATGCGATTTCTGAGTCCGGAGGATCACCGGGTATGAAATGTTGGTTGCACTGATCAATCGCACAAAAATATCTTGTGAGACAATTGAGTGTGGTACATCCGGAATGCCCCGGATCAAATGATGCCGTAGACATCGTTGTTGCAAAGGCAATTCCCGCTCCCGCCAAAAGTACATGCGGATTTTTTTTCAATAAATACATAGTGGGTTTCCAATTTTACAATCATCTCCACCAAGCCGCCCACACCGGCTGGTGGGCTGGTGGGCTGGTGGGCTGGTGGGCTGGAAGTATTATCGGGTATAGGGCTCTTGGTGTCAAATGGATAATGGACAAATTGATGATTAATAATTCCATCCATTTCTGAATGATTATGTAATTTATATCACTCCACACCCGAAACTCATCGCGGCTCCTTCTGCTGCGAAAAACCTCCGGTTCAGCACATTTTTTCACACCGACGAGATGCTCAGCACATGCGCTCCAACCCCAATCGCCCGCTCCCCCTTTCCCTCTCCCCTGATCGGCCATACCATCTCCCCATGCCCGCTCGTGTTGTCATTACAGGCCTGGGCCCCGTCTGTTCGATTGGGGTCGGGATTGAACCCTTCTGGGAAGCCCTGCTCGAAGGGCGGTCGGCCCTCTCGCCGATCGAGGCCTTCGATGCCTCGGGGTATCGCGCCAAACTCGCAGGCGAGGTCCGCGAGATCAAAATCCGCGACTTCGTCCCCAAGTCCTATCGCAAAGCCACCAAAGTGATGGCCCGCGATACAGAACTCGCCGTCATCGCGGCCAAACTCGCCGCGGGCGACGCCGGGCTCGTCACCCGAGGCTCAGAAGACGCCGACGAAGGATTCTCGCCCGATCTCACCCGAGTCGGATGCCAGATCGGCGCGGGGCTCATCGCAGCCGACACCGAAGAACTCGCCCGCGCGGTCGTCTCGGCCAAGGACGACGACGGTGCGTTCTCGATGGAAAAATGGGGCACCGAATCCACCGACCGAGTCGAGGGCGCATCGGGGATGAACAACCTGCCGCCGTTGTGGCTGCTCAAGTACCTGCCCAACATGCTCGCCTGCCATGTGACGATCATCCACGGGCTCGAAGGCCCATCGAACACCATCATGGGCGCCGAGGCCAGCGCGATCCTCTCGATCGGGGAATCCACCCGCGTCATCGAACGAGGGTCGGCGGACATGTGCTTCACCGGCGGCGCAGAGTCTCGGCTCAACCCGCTCGGGCTCCTGCGATGGGACTACTCGGGTCGGCTCGCTGACACGGGCGAGGCTGAGAATGGATCGCAAATCACCAGACCATTCGCTCCCGATTCCCTCGGCGGCGTCATCGGCGAAGCGGGCGGGATGATCGTCATCGAGAACGAAACCCACGCCCAGGATCGCAACGCAACAATCTATGCGACCATCTCCGGGTTCGGCGCCGCCCAGACCCCGCCTGCAGGGTTGCTCGGACTCAATCATGGAGATGAACCCGAGCCAGATTCCCCGATTGATCGTGGGCTCGAATCGGCGATCGAATCCGCCCTCGCCGACGCCCAGATTTCGCCCGATCAGATCGACCTCATCATCCCGCTCGGGCTTGGGGTGGCCGATCTCGATGCGATGGAGATCGGCGCACTGCACGAAATTTTCGCGGATCGGTTACGAAAGATTCCTTTGCTGCCCATTGCTCATCAGGTGGGCAACACCATGGCAGGGCACGGCGGGCTGATGGCTTCGGTGGGTGCCAAGTGCATTCACACGCAAATAATCCCACCCACGATGCGCATTGAATCCAAAACAAGTGGCTTAGAACCCCAAAAATCACCATCTGGAGCGCATACGATTGAACATGTGCTCGTCTGCTCGGGTTCGCTCGGCGGGCAAACTGGGGCACTCGTGCTATCCCGGTATGTATCAAAATCTGAATAAAGACTGTTTTATGAGAGATTCAGATCATCGCTTGAGTACCATGTATACCAATCGGTCCAATTTTTTATTCTCGGGAGTCTCGCAATATGTCCAACGGTAATCATTCTTCTCGCAATCGGCGCTCAACCCCACTTTCTGAACTTGATCCGGCCTTGACCGAGATCAGCCGAAAAGTGATCGGGTGCGCCATCGAAACCCACAAAGAACTCGGACCGGGATATCCGCTGGATATCTACCGCGCCGCCCTGCTCTATGAACTCAAGCACGAAGAAGTCGCTTACGAAGAGAACAAATCATACGATGTCGAGTTTGATGGCGAGGTGATCGGATCGGTCACTGCCGATATCTACGCTGGCGATCGGTTCCTCGTCAAAGTGATGGCAGAGAACTACGAAGTGGGCGGCAAGGAACGCAATGAGCTCCGGGCACTGCTCCGGGCAGCCGAACTCGAGCTCGGGCTCATCATCAACTTCGGGCAACGCCGACTCAAGGACGGGCTCGTCCGCGTTCTCAATCCGAACGCACTGAGAACCGACGAAGATGAATACGAAGACGAAGAAGAAAGCGAACTCGTCGAAGCTTCTGAGGACTAAATCTGATGACTCCTGAAAACCAGCGGGTGGTGATTACCGGCATGGGTTGGGTCACCCCTCTGGGTACCGACATCGACGATGCTTGGGGCAAGCTGCTCAACGCCCAGAGCGCGATCGGGCCCATCACCCGGTTTGATGCGACTACCTGCGCGACCAACTTCGCAGCCGAGGTCAAGGACTTTATCTTGGGCGATCACCTTGGCGATCGCGCCGATGCCCACACCCACGCCGGCGTGGGGACCCAGTTCGCGCTCGCTGCTGCCAACGCTGCGTGGACCATGGCCGGGCTCGATACAAACTCTCCAAATCTCAAACGCACCGGCATTTACCTTGGCGCGGGCGAAGGCGTGCTCGACTATCCGCCCTACATGGCAGCCAACATCGCCGGGTGGGATTCCGAATCCCGCAAACTCAACGCGGTCGATTGGATCACCAAAGCGTATGAAGGCATGAAGCCCATTGCTGAACTCGAGCAGGAGCCTCAACTCGCCTCGACGCATATCGCTGCCGAACTCGGCACCATGGGCCCGACCCTCAACTGCATGACCGCCTGCGCCGCCTCGACCCAGGCGATCGGCGAAGCCTTTGAGATCATCCGCCGGGGCGATGCCGACATCATGATCGCAGGCGGGTGCCACTCGATGATCCACCCGCTGGGTATGACCGGATTCATGCGCCTCACCGCGATGAGCACCCGGCGCGACGAGCCTCAGACCGCCTCGCGCCCGTTTGATCTCTCGCGTGATGGGTTCGTCATGGGCGAGGGCGCGGGCATCATCATCCTCGAATCGCTGGCCTCGGCCAAAGCACGCGGGGCCAACATCCTCGCCGAGGTCGCCGGGTTTGGATCCACCGCCGACGCGTATCGCATCACCGATATCCACCCAGATGGCAAAGGCGGCGCGGGCGCGATGTCGGCAGCACTGGCACAAGCCGGGATTGATCCGTCAGCCACCGACGATGCCGGGCGACCGCTCGTCCACTACATCTCCGCCCACGGCACAGGCACCCAAGAAAACGACAAAACCGAATCCAATGGCGTCCGCTCCGTCTTCGGCAACCTCGCCCCCCAAGTCCCGTTCTCGTCCATCAAATCCATGATGGGACACCTGATTCAGGCAGCTGGCGCGGTCGAACTCATCACCTGTATCCAGGCGATCCAGACCGGAATCCTCCCCCCGACCGCCAACCTCAACGATCTCGACCCGGCGTGTGGACTCGACCATGTGCCCAACGAGCCTCGCGATGAAAACCGTCGCGGCGGCGTCGATGTCTGCTTGTCGAACTCCTTCGGGTTCGGCGGGCAGAACGACACGATCTGTATCCGCAAATACAAAGACTGACCCCTCCGGTAGAACGAGCTTCCAGCCCGTTTCTTAATCCCTTTCTTCCCATTCCCTCTCGCCAAACATGCCCAGAAGAAACGGGCTGGAAGCCCGTTCTACCGGAGACGCTGCCGTTTTTCACTGCCTCTCCTCAATCCCGCCGATCAAAGGTACATGTCGAAACTCGCCATGATCCAAGGCACCATCACGGGGTTCGCTGTCATCGCAGCCGTCGGGGTGGTCTCGGTCGTCGGGCTCCGCTTCGCCAAAGCCGACGCCGCCAACGCGGTCTATCAGTCTCGGCTGCGTGATCTCTCGACCGACTACGAATCACTCGCAGCCCAGTACAACCAGGCTGTCCGCCAGACCGCGATTACCGAACTCGTCGTCAAGGATCGCAAGATCACCGTTCAGATCCGCACCATCGAAGGCACCGCCGAGACGATCGAAACCGATTGCAACGCTGATCGTGAGATCTATGTCGATTTCGCCCTGATCGAAGGTCGGCTCTGGATCCGGCGAGTCTTTGACAGCGACACCCCGCCATCGCAGGCGACCATCATCAACCCCAAGCTCGCCCAGGTCGATTGGGACACTGAATCCGCATTGGTCGGGCAGGCGGTGTATCGCCGACTCGACGAAGGGCGATGGGTCGTCCACGCCAGCGGCGACGGGGCCCTCGCCCTGACCAAAGTCCCCGAAGACCAGATCGTGAGTCTCGCCCCGCCCCCAGCGATCCAGGCCTATGAAGAAGTGCAGGCCCAGGTGGATGAAGAACTCGAAAAGATCACCTGGCGCGATGTGTTTGCGTCGGTTCTGGGCGATTGAGAAAAGAGGGACTAGCCATTGGCCACGAGCCACTAGGGGGCAAGCTGCCAAAGGAGGGGGATTGTAAATCCCCATACCCTCATGGCTAGTGGCCAATGGCTAGTCCCTTCTCCCCCCCCTACACTTTGCACCCAAAGCAAAGGACTTTCCCAATGACCGATACCGCTGCCGAAAACACCACTTCCGTCAAATCCATGGACGACATCATGGCCCTGTGCAAACGCCGGGGGTTCATCTACCAAGCATCCGAAATCTACGGCGGCATCAACGGCTTCTGGGACTACGGCCCACTCGGTGCCCAACTCAAGAAAAACCTCCGCGATGCGTGGTGGACCGATGTCGTCATGAAGGGCTGCAACGGCAAACTCGGCCCCGACGGCAAGCCCGTGTCCATCGTGCCCGTAGACACCTCCATCATCCAGAACCCAAAGGTCTGGGAGGCGAGCGGGCACCTCGCCGGATTCGCAGACCCAATGCGCAAGTGTGCTGGCTGCGGCCACTTTGTCCGCGCTGACCATCTCTGGGAAATTCTTGCAACAGCTTCTGACTGGCACTCCTCTTTGCTCCAAGAGTACACGCCAATCATTGGCGACATCGATTCTGACCGCTTGTTCAAATGGGCAAAGACGAAAGGCAAAAAACTTGCTCCCAATCTTGCGCTCGTCAAAAATCCAGAAGTCACCATGTCATGGCTTGCAACACGAGTCAACGGCCAACCAAATGTCCCGGTCGATGTCAAAGAACTCACACAACACATCGCCACCGAACAACTCAATGAAACGGGGCTCCAAGACCCATGCCCCCGCTGCGGCGGCCCACTCGGCGAACCAGCACCCTTCAAACTCATGTTTGAAACCTACGCCGGGCTCACCCACACCGAGGACAACAAGGCCTACCTCCGCCCCGAAACCGCCCAAGGCATCTTCATCAACTTCAAGAATGTCGTCGATACCACTCGCGTAGCCGTCCCCTTCGGCATCGCCCAGACCGGCAAGGCGTTCCGCAATGAGGTGACGCCCCGCAACTTTACTTTCCGCAGCCGAGAGTTTGAGCAGATGGAGATCGAGTTCTTCTGCCATCCCGATGACTCGAAGGGCTGGTACACCTTCTGGCGCGACTGGCGGATGCAGTGGTGGCAGGAACTCGGGCTCAAAGGCGACAACCTGATCCTGCGCGAACACGACGCCGACGAACTGGCCCACTACGCCAAAGAGGGCGCGGGGACGGCTGACATCGAATACATGTTCCCCTTCACGGCTCCGGGCTACGGCGAGCTCGAGGGCATCGCCGACCGGACGAACTTCGATCTCAAGCAACACGCTGAGCATTCCAAGACCAAACTCGACTACTTCGACAACACCCGAGGCGAACTCGCCAAGAATGGGCAACCCAAGGGCGAGCGGTATCTGCCTCATGTCATCGAGCCAAGTGCTGGGCTCGATCGTGGTGTGCTGGCGCTCCTGTGCGAAGCCTACACGCCGGATCCAGATCGCGCATCGGGTGTGTATATGAAGTTCCATCCACGCATCGCCCCGATCAAGGCGGCGGTGTTCCCATTGGTGAAGAAGGACGGCATGCCCGACATCGCTGCGCCACTCGCAGCTGAGTTGCGCCAACGCTTTGGGCATCTGGGCACGATCGACTACGACGAAAAACAATCCATCGGCAAGCGATACGCCCGCATGGACGAAGCCGGTTGCCCGTTCTGTTTCACGATTGATAGCGAAACCCTCGAAGACCAGACCGTGACGGTCCGCCATCGCGATACGCTCGATCAGGAACGCATCGCGCTCGACAAAGTTGGTGATTTCCTCGCGGAAAAACTCGGCTTGTAATCTATCTTCGTAGCACAGGCGTCCCGCCTGTGTTCTTTATTTTGTGTGGTGATGAATAAGAGAAAGACACAGGCGGGACGCCTGTGCTACCGCTGCCGGCGCATCGCGAGCAATCCACCCGCAGCCAAGAGCCCCAGCCCACCCGGCGTCGGAACAACGACCTGCCCGCGGATCTCGCCTGAGGTGTAGGCGACGGAGTGGATGTTGACATACGATCTTGAATCAAGGATGATGTTGAGTTGGAAGGGCGAGACGCGCTGGGTGGCGGTGAAGGTGCCCGAGCGCATAAAGTCGCCTTCGATCTGGAGCGGCAGGATGATAAAGTTCGAAGGCTGACCGATATCCGCTGGGCCATGGAGATGCCCAAAGATCACATCGCCTTCGAGATTCTCGAACGAGCCTGAGATTGTGAAATCGCGCGTCTCGGTGTCGATTGTCATGCTCGCGATCCCGCTCGCCAACGAACCCGTCGGCGGCACCGTCTGAAAACCATCGAGCACAATATCATTGACCGTCACAATCTCGGCTTGAGTAATGGACCCCATCAACAGCACAACTGAAGTGATCGAAAAGAATCCGATACCCGACTTGGTGATTGGACTGATTGTAGATGTTCGCATGGTGTTCTCCTCGATGTTCACTGCGGGTAAACGCCTGTTCACCCGTAAGTATTCACTTGTTTCGACCAAAGCCCAGAAAAACCGAAACTCTCAGCCCAGAACCCAATAAAAGGGCATGGGATACAGCAGATATCCCGCTCAGCAGACACAGGGACGATTCAAATGGGTGTATTCAAGCTACTCGGCTTCGGCGTGGTCGGTCTCGGTCTCTTCGCGGGCGGGGCATTGGTGGTTTCGCAATCACCGATCGGTCAAAAAATCATCAGCGCCCGGAATCAGAAAGACCAGGCGACCGCGGTCATCATGAAACCCGTCACCTTCGGCGATCTCGCGCGGACAGTCTCGGCCCCGGGCTCAATCGAACCCAAGCGGCTCATCAAAATCTCCTCGCAGGTCTCCGCCAAAGTCCTTGCACTTCCTTTTGAAGAAGGACAAAGAGTCAAGGCCGGCGATGTGGTGATTCGGCTCGACCCTCAGAACCTCGTCGCTGCGCTTGATAGTGCCAAGGCCGGGCTCGGCGGGCAAGAAGCATCGCTCGGCGGGGCCCAGGCGGCGCTGATCAACGCCCGGCTCAACTACGAACGGTTCCAACAACTCATCGAGACCGGCGACGCGACCAAGGCCGAACTTGACAGCGCCGAGGCGTCGTACCTCCAGGCAAAATCCCAGCGCGAGGTGCTCACGCATCAGATCGAGCAGGCCAAGGCCCAGATCGAACGCGCTCAGAAAGACCTGGACAACACCATCATCTCTTCGCCGATCGAAGGCATCATCACCTCGCTCAACACCGAAGTCGGCGAGACCGTGATCGTCGGCACCACCAACAACCCCGGCTCGATCATCATGGAGATCGCCGACCTTTCCGAGATGCTCCTCAAGGCGGCGGTCGATGAAGCGAACATCTCGCCCGTCGAGATCGGGCAAGAAGCCAAGATTTTCATCAACGCTTACACCGATCGAAAATACGCCGGCATCGTCCAACGCATCGGGCTCAAACGCCAGGTCGCGGCCGACGGCACGGGCACCTTCGAGGTCGAAATCCTCATGGAACTCCCCGAAGGCGAGACGCTCTACTCAGGATTGTCCGCCTCGACCGATATCGTCGTCGAGCATTTTTATGATGCGATGATTGTGCCCTCGCAAGCGGTCGTCGATCGGCGGATCGAGGACCTGCCCAAGGAAATCCGTGAGGGCTCGGACATTATCAACCCCGACAAAACATTTACCCGTATCGTCTACAAAGTCGTCGATGGCAAGGCCGTCGCGACCCCGGTCAGGGTCGGCCCATCGGATATTACGCAAACGGTCATCACCGAAGGGCTCGATAAAAATGATATTGTGGTCGCTGGGCCGTTCCGTTTGTTGGTTGATCTCAAGCACGATACAGCCGTCAAGGATCAGGATGCAGAAGAAGACGCAGACGAAACCGATGCAGTAAGCACGGAGACTCCAGAAACTGAAACCGAGACACCAGAGGAGTCCCCTTGAGCATGGCTTCGGATTCTTCCTCCCATCCTACGATCCAGATCAATGGACTCAAAAAGATCTTCCGAGTCGGCGAAGAGCGCGTCCGCGCGCTCGATGGCGTGGACATCAGCATCTACCCCAACGAGTTCGTCGCGATCATGGGCGCGTCGGGCTCGGGCAAATCCACCCTCATGAACATCCTCGGATGCCTCGACAAACCATCGGCTGGGCAATACATCCTCAACAGCCACCCCACCCACAAAATGGGCATGGGACAACTCGCGCAGGTCCGCAACCAGGAGATCGGGTTCATCTTCCAGAGCTACGAACTCCTCGCCCGCTCGTCAGCCCTCAAAAATGTTATGCTCCCGATGCTCTACTCCAAGAAATACCTCTTCTCCGCCAAACGCCGGGCCAAGGACAAACTCAGGCTCGTTGGGTTGTCCGATCGTATGTCGCATCGTCCCAATCAACTCTCAGGCGGGCAACGCCAGCGGGTGGCGATTGCGCGGGCGTTGGTCAATGAGCCGAGCATTTTGCTCGCGGATGAACCGACCGGCAACCTTGATTCCAAAACGACCGTCGAGATCATCGACCTCTTCAGACAACTCCATGATTCCGGGCAGACGATTGTTATTGTGACGCATGAGGAAGATGTTGCTGGGCACGCCGAGCGGATCATCCGCCTGCGCGATGGGCGCGTTATTTCTGATTATCCATCCGACGAAGACCCGATCCATCTTGATTGGGTCGAGCGGATGGCATCGGGGCGGGCGGTCATCACCGAAGCGGAACTCGATATCAATGCGAGCGCCGACGCCGAGCTCGAAGCCAAGCGATTGGCGGAGAAAAATAAATCCCGTTCGTTCTTTTCACGCAAGAAGAAAGAGCCCGTTTCAACAGAGAGCGAGCACACCTGATGCGCAAACTCCTGCTCTCCCCAGCTGTCTTCCTCGTCCGCCTGCTCTGGCAGACGGTTTTCCTCGCGATCGAGCAGGTCTGGGCGAATAAGATCCGGGCGTTCCTGACCGCCCTTGGAATCATCATCGGCGTGATGGGCGTGACCGTCGTGGCTGCGGGGCTTGATGGGATGCAGGGATTTGTGCTCGACAAGTTTGAGAACACCGGCGCGAAAAAAATGTGGGTCTGGGGCGATGTCCCCGACAGCAAAGAATCCACACTCCGGTGGAATGATGTCAAGCCGACCATCTATGAAGCGAATCTGATCCTCGAACACGCCGAATCCGTCGAAACACTCACGCCTCGATGCCAGGCAGGGTGGGACATCGTTTATGGCAAGAAGATCGCCCGCAATGTCGCGGTGACGGGCATCTGGCCAAGCTGGCATGAGATCGAGAACCGTCAAGTCCTCCGAGGCCGACCATTCTCAAAGATTGACAACGATGAAAACAGACAGGTCTGCCTGATCAACGAAGCGGGCATCGAGGAACTCGGGCTCGATATTGATCCGATTGACGATTATATTCTGGTCGCAGGCAGACGGTTTCTCATTGTCGGCGTCGTCGAAACCAAGGAAGCGGGCATCATGGGCGGCGGGCAGTCACGCACCGAAATCTATATCCCTTTCTCCACCCATAAAATGATGAACCCATACACCGGCACTGTTCTGGCGGTCCAGCTTGTTGATCCCGATATGGCCGACGACGCGAAAGCGGAGATCCGTTTCATTCTGCGCAATCATCGCAACCTAGGCCCGGAGGATGAAGACACCTTTGGGATGTTCGTGCTTCAGAGCCTGATCGAAGACTTCAACCAGATCGCTTTCGTCATCAGGGTCATCATGGGCATCGTCATCGGTATTTCGCTCGTCGTTGGCGGCATCGGCATCATGAACATCATGCTCGTCTCTGTCTCCGAGCGCACCCGTGAGATTGGATTGCGCAAAGCGATGGGCGCCAAGCCTCCGGTTGTGCTGCTCCAGTTTCTCGTCGAAGCGATTGTCCTGTGTGTCATCGGCGGGCTTGTCGGGCTGCTCTTGGGCAATATTCTCGTCGCCGCGGTGCAGTTTATCCCCAAGTTCCCGCTCGATTCCATCGCGATCCCCAGATGGGCGGTGATCCTCTCGCTCGGGTTCTCTGCCGGCGTTGGCATTCTCTTTGGAATGTTCCCCGCGATCAAAGCCTCGCTGCTCAACCCCATCGACGCGCTCCGACACGAATAAACTTCACAGACAACAGACAAAGTCAACAACAAGAGATCACGCCCATGCGCACCACCACCTTGATCCCCGGGCTCCTCGCCTTCACGCTCCTCGCGGGCGGATGTGTGTCCAATCCATTCAGTGCCGATCCGCTCGACACCCACACCGTCGCTTCGCCCGAGCGGCTGCGCTCGATCAACTCATTGATCCTCGAAAAGGCAACGACCCCGGAAACCCCCAAGCCGACCGCCGAAACGCTCGCCGACGCCCGTGCTCGGTTTAAGAACATCGAGCGCGTTGATCTCGACATCAACAACGCCCGCATCGCAGCCTTGACCAACAACCTGGGCTTGAGCGCGACGCTCATCGCCCCGAGCATCGCAGCCGAGCGCGTCTCGGAAGAAGAGGGACGATTCGAAGCGATCTTCACACTCAACGCATCGGTCGCTGACAACGACAACGCGACGGCTTCGACCCTATCGAGCGGCAAGTCCACCGCCCGCTCGATCACCCCGGGCGTGACCATCCCGCTACGCACCGGCGGGTCGCTCAATATCACCCTGCCGATCTCGCGGTTTGAATCCGACAACGCGTTCTCATTCCTCAACCCGTCATACACCACCGATCTCAACTTCTCGCTAAGCCAGAACCTGCTCCGCGGCGCAGGTCGGCGGGCAGCGACGCATTCGATTCGGCTCGCGGATTACGATCGGCAGATCTCCGAAACCCAGACCAAGCTCGAGGTCATCCGCGTGCTCAGCGAGGTCGATCGCGCCTACTGGAGGCTCTACGCCTCGATCCGCGCGCTCGAAGTCGTCGAACAACAACACAGCGTCGCCATCGCCCAACTCGAACGCGCCCAGCGCAAAGAACGCGTCGGCACCGGAACCCAGGTCGATGTCATCCGGGCCCAGTCCGGCGTCGCCGACCGGGTCGAGCAGATTATCCGGGCCCAGAACGATGTCCAGCTTGGAGAGCGCAGCCTCAAGGTGCTCTTGAATCTCCCCGGACTCGACGCGAACTCGGCGACCCACTTCGAGCTTGTCTCCCCCCCGGATCCGGTGGAATACCGGTTTGATGCACAGGCACTCAACGAGGCCGCGATCGAAAACCGGATGGAGCTGCTCGAACTCGAACTCAATCTCGCCCGCGATGCTGCGACGATCGCGTTCGCGGAAAATCAGAAGCTGCCTTTGGTTGCGATGCAGTACACCTACCGCGTCAATGGGCTTGGATCGAGCATGAATAACTCGTTCGATGTGCTCACCGGGAACCGATTCGAGACCTGGTCGGTGGGGCTCAACGCCGAGATCCCGCTTGGCAATGAACAGCGCAAAGCCGCCTTGGGGCAATCCATCCTCGCCCGGCTCCAACGCCTGGCCACACGCGATGCACGCCAGCAGGCAATCACCCGTGAGGTCTACGACGCGGTGGATCAGTTATCGAGCACCTGGAACCGGATTCTCGCTGCCCGAGAAGCGGTCTTGCTCAGTGCGCGGGTGCTCGAAGCCGAGCAACGCCAGTTTGATGCGGGGCGATCGACCACCACCGATGTGCTCATCGCCGATACCAACCTCGCCGACGCTCGTTTGACCGAGATTCGGGCGGTTGTGGAGTACCAGATCGCCCAGATCGACCTTGCGGTGGCAACAGGAACACTGCTCGGGCAATCAAAGGTTGATATCGAGGGTGATGTCGAATGGCAGCCATCGGATCCGCGGGTCGATGGCGATGCGGATGGTGATATCCGTGCCCGCGAAGGGATCGTCCCCTATCGCCCAACATCGGGCATCCTCCAAAGCCCATAACCGACAGCCGCGGGATCGGATCGGTGTCCGCTGGTCGAATGACAGACGCTTGCGTGAAATATATGATCGATTTCATTCGATCAAATACCCATGCGTGAAGTGCGATCGAACATGCGCCGATGAGACCACCAGCATGGACACCAATGACCAACACATCGAACCCGCCGATCCGAGTTCCACGGCTCGGCGGACACCAAACCCCACCGATGAGATCGCTATTAGCGCAGCGGAGCTTCTGAAAATGATCGAATCGGGTCAGGGTGATGATGTCAATGAGCTGGTCAACCGGATGCTCCATGGGCGTCAGGCTGCCTGATTGTCAATCTCCAACGAGCACAAGCTGCCAGCGTCTAAGCGCTTGCAGCTTTGTCTCACATCCGCGCCAATCACATCAAATCACGGACATCCTGCTGCGAAATCGGTGAGGAACGCAGAGATATCGAAGAAGTTGTACGCACCATCACCGTTCGTATCACCCTGGGGGTGCTGATCGGCGAAGAGGGTGAGGAACTCGGAGATATCGAAGAAGTTCAATGATCCATCGAGTGTCAGATCCGCTGGGCACGCCAGGGCGCTGATCGTGTATCGACCCGGCAGGACGGATGGGAAGACATCGACATCACCGTTAGACCACTCGATGGTGATCTGTGCGGTCTGATCCGATCCGATCCCGGCGTGGACGGAGAGTTCGGACTGGGAGAGGTAGTTGCTCCCGCCGTCCATGAATCGGATCTGGTTGTGCGATGCGGAGACAATCGTGACCTTGGTCCCGAACCCGTTGGGCGCGAGATTGGCGATGGCTGAGGTATCAAAGTCGAGCGTGATGGCGTTGGTGTCTGGGCCTGCAATCTCATTGCGGTAATAGACCATCGGCTGGCGGCAGTTGAGGACGATCAAATCTTGATCGCCATCATTGTCGAAATCGGCATTGATGACTCCGCGCCCTTGCCCGGCATCGGTCATGCCGCAGGCTGCAGCGACATCGGTGAAGGTGCCCGTGCCGTTGTTGAGGAACATCTGGGATGGGATCGTGTCGTATCCGAAACTGCTAAAGCCGTTGGTTGCGAAGATATCAAGCAGCCCGTCGTGATTCATATCAGCCGAAACGGTGCCCCACCCCCAGTATCCAAAGTTGACGCCTGAGGGGATGGCGATCTCGTTGTAGACATGCTCGACATTGGTTGCCTGATAGAGCATATTGCCCGAGCCGTCGGGCGCGGGGCCGGTGAGTGCGACTCGGCTGGTGACATACCAATCGAATCGTCCGTCGTTGTTGTAGTCGCCGAAGGTGTTGCCCATGCCGTTGGAATCGAACCCGGTGCCTGCACTGAGCGTTTGGTCGGTGAACGAGCCATCGGCGTTGTTGACGAAATACTTCGAGGTTCCAAAGTCGGCGACCCAGAGGATTTCGGGGTACCGGTCGCCGTTCATATCGACGAATCTCGGGGAGAACGCCCGGACCTTGGTCATGTCCGCGTCGAGTGCTGTTGTGGTGACATCGGTGAAGGTGCCGTCGCCGTTGTTTTGGTAGAGTTTGCTCCCGCCGTACCACCCTGCCACAGCGAGATCGAGATCTCCATCGAGGTCATAATCACCGAAGGCCGGGCTAAATGCGTCTGGGCCTGTGTAGTTATTGGTGGTGACTCCTGCGATGGCCGCGACATCGGTGAAGGTGCCGTCGCCGTTGTTTTTGTAGAGGACATTCTGATCGTTTCGGAGTTCACCCGCAGTACCGAGCGAGGTGACCATGATGTCGAGGTACCCGTCGTTGTTGAAATCCCCGACCGCTGCGCCCGATCCTTTGTGCGCACGATCCACGCCCCAAGCGGCTGCCTGATCGGTGAAGTTGCCGTTGCCGTCGTTGATATAGAGTCGATCGACTGATCCTGAGCCTCCGATATGGAAGATGTCGGTATCGCCATCGTTATCGAAGTCGCCGCAGGCACCGCCTCCGGTCATGAACTCGAGCCCGAGCGAGTTGTCGATGGTCATATGAGGTAAACCAAGCCCGGCTGCGAGCGTCTGGTCGGTGACCTCTGGAGGCGATGCCCAAGTGGTTCCAATAACCATCGCGACCAGTGCTGTGGACGAGCAAATCTGGATCTTCCATTGATTGTTACGAACCTGATTTTTACGAATCGTGGACATCATGTTTCCCTTCTCATGGACTCTCAAAGCGCACCACACCCGCTGCACCCCTTACGGAGACATCATAAAGGATCGAAAGAGTTTTTCCTAGGAAAATCTGGCGAATCTCACGGGCAACCGGCACCGAAATCACTCAGGAACTCGGAGATATCAAAGAAGTTGTACGCACCATCACCGTTCGTATCACCCTGGGGGTGCTGATCGGCGAAGAGGGTGAGAAACTCGGAGATATCGAAGAAGTTCAGTGATCCATCGAGTGTCAGATCCGCCGGGCATGCCAGGGCGCTGATCGTGTATCGACCCGGCAGGACGGATGGGAAGACATCGACATCGCCGTTGGACCACTCGATGGTGATCTGTGCGCTCTGATCCGATCCGATCCCGGCGTGGACGGAGAGTTCGGACTGGGAGAGGTAGTTGCTCCCGCCGTCCATGAATCGGATCTGGCTGTGCGATGCGGAGACAATCGTCACCTTCGTCCCGAACCCGTTGGGCGCGAGGCTGGCGACGGCTGAGGTATCAAAGTCGAGCGTGATGGCGTTGGTGTCTGGGCCTGCGATATCGTTGCGATAGCAGACCATCGGCTGACGGTTATTGAGGATGATAAAATCCTGGTCGCCATCATTGTCGAGATCGGCGTTGATGACTCCTCGCCCTTGCCCGGCGTCGGTCATCCCACACGCTTTCGCGACATTGGTGAATGCGCCCGTGCCGTCGTTGAGATAGAGGATCGATGGATCATTGGCGAAGACACCATCGAAGCCGTTGGTCGCCATGATATCGATCCAGCCGTCATGGTTGACATCAACCGAGACGGCTCCCCACCCCCAGTATCCAAAGTTGGCACCGAGGGCAATGGATGATTCGACAAAGACATGATCCTGCGCTGTGCCCTGATAGAGCATGTTGCCCGAGCCGTTGGTTCCATCGTGGATGATTCTGCTGGCGACATACCAATCAAAGATACCATCGTTGTTGTAATCGGCGAAGGTGTTGCCCATGCCGTTGGAATCGTACCCGGTGCCGGCTCCAGCCGTCCCGTTGGTGAAGGTGCCGTCGGTGTTGTTGATGAAGTATTGAGAGGTGTAGAAATCGGCGACCCAGAGGAGTTCGGGGTAGCGGTCGTTGTTCATATCGACAAAGCGAGGCGAGAACCCGCGGTTGGATTCCATACTCATGCCCAGAACCGGGACTGTGACATCGGTGAAGGTGAGATCGCCGTTGTTTCGGAAGAGTTTACTTCCGCCCAACCACCCGGCGACGGCGAGATCAAGATCGCCATCGAGATCATAATCGCCGAAGGCTGCGCTGTAGGCGTCGGCGACCTTTGGGTTGGTTGTGGATACGCCGGCGGTTGCGGTGACATCGGTGAAGGTGAGCGATCCGGTTTCGATCCAGTTATTGGACCAGAGGATGCTTGCGCCCGGCTGACGATTATTTGGTGGGCCGAGGGAGGTGACGAAGACATCGAGATCGCCATCATTGTCATAGTCGCCGACCGCAACGCCGGTGCCTTGATGGGTGCGATCGATCCCTGCAGCCGATGCGATATCGGTGAAGGTGGCGTTTCCATCATTTATGTAGAGATGATCGAATGCGCCCGAGCCGCCGAGGATGAAGAGGTCTTGATCTCCATCGTTGTCAAAATCACCCGCTGCCCCACCGGCGGCCATGAACTCCATGTCCGGGCCGAGGAATGTGGTGGCATGTGGAGCATCGAGCCCCGCCAGTGTTGTCATTTCCGTAACCGCAGGGGGCGCAGACCACCCTTGAGTACACAAACCGCCCAGTATTGTTGCCGAAACAAACACAACAAACCGGGTTCCAGACGCATTACGCATCGAAACCTCTCTTGTTGGTCGAAGGTGCCCCCACGATCGACCCCCCCGGCGAACAGCGCCGGTTCACAGATCAGGATACCAGATATTGGTGTTGAGAGAAACAGTTTTATTCAAAAAACTGAATGGGATCGCCCATTCACGCCGCGTTTTCGAGCCCTTGCATCAGATCTGGGAGTTCTCGGCGGAAGATCCTCATGCTCTGTGAGATCATCTCGACAGATTGATGCGCCTCGTCCTTCTGATTCTCTTTGGCCGCGGTTTCAAGCTCTTTGGCATAGAGAGCGATTTGAGTTGCACCGATATTTGCTGCTGCCCCTTTGAGTGAATGGGCCTGCATAGCGAGGCTTTGCATGTTCTGAGTGACGAGCACGCTGGTGAGTTGGGACTCGGTATCTTGCGTCACTCGATCGAACTCTTCGAGCACCTTGCACAGCGTGGACTTGCTGCCCCCGCAATGCTCGAGGGCGAGCTCGATATCAATACACCCCGGCGCTTCTTCTGGTTTTTCGGATGGTTGATCTGGGTTCGCTTCCTTGCCCAGAGGCGTGTACCACTTGGCGAGTGTCTCGAAGAGTCGCTTGGCGTTGACGGGCTTGGTCAAATAGTCATCCATCCCGGCATCAAGGCAACGCTCGCGATCGCCTTGGATCGCGTTGGCGGTGAGTGCGATGATTGGGATTCGCCGGCCGTCCTTGCTCGATACTTCCTGCATCCGAATCCATTTGGTGGCTTCGAACCCGTCGATCTCGGGCATCTCACAATCCATCAGCACAAACGAGTACGGCTTCGCATCAAGCATCGAGACGGCTTCGGCGCCGTTGTGCACAATATCAACCTCCACTCCTGCCGATTTGAGTAGCTCGCCGATCACCATCTGGTTGACGGAGTTGTCCTCAGCGACCAACGCTCGGGCACCCTTGAAGTTCATCGCGGGCTCGGTCTTTGAATCTTTCTGTTCGAGCGTAACCGCTTGTCCGGTGGAGATGTATCGAGCGAGCGCATCGTGAAGTGTCGAGAGCCGGACAGGTTTTTGGATGCAGGCTGCGAGCCCGAGGTTTTCGAGATCCTCCGCGTCGGGCGTGTGATAGAGCGAAGTGAGCATGACCATCGTGGGCGTTTCAATCGAAGAATCGCTCGCGATCGCATCGGCGAGTTGTACGCCGTCCATGTCGGGCATCTGCATATCGAGGATCATGATTTTGTATGGGTCGTCTTGTGCTGCGCTGCGGAGTTTCTCGATCGCTTCTTGTGCGCTTCCAATAGCGATCGGGCGAAGCCCCCAGTTGGTCAGGGCTTCGAAGTAGATGTCACGGTTTGTTTGATTGTCATCGACAATCATGGCCCGCATGCCTTTGAGCACGCCTCGGAACACGGGAGCCTCTGTACTTTCTTGCTCGCAGACACCCGCGGGGAAGGTGAACCAGAACTCCGAGCCTTGGGTGCGTTCGGGGTTGATCCCGATGTCGCCTCCCATGAGTTCGACAAATCCCTTGCTGATCGCGAGCCCGAGCCCGGTGCCTCCGAACTTGCGGGTGGTGGTGGCATCGACCTGGGAGAATGATTTGAAGAGCCGATCGCGTAGATGCTCGGGGACGCCGATCCCTGTGTCGAGCACACTGATTTTGATCATATTCGCGTGATCTTCTTGGGCAACAAGTGAGGCACGGATCACGATCTCGCCCTTGGATGTAAACTTGATCGCATTGTTGACGAGATTGATGACAATCTGTCGCAGGCGGGTTGGATCTGCAACAACCCGGCGTGGGATATTGTTCTGGATATCGCAGATGAGTTCGACGCCGTTGATCGCGGCTTTGTAAGCGAGCATCTCGGCGACGGATTCGATGATATCGTACAGATCCATCTCGATGGTATCGAGTTCCATATGCCCTGATTCGATCTTTGAGAAATCGAGGATGTCATTGATGAGGCAGAGCAGAGTGTCTGCGGAACTCGTCGCGGTGCGGACTTGTTTGCGTTGTTTATCGGTGAGTTTGGTCATCGTGAGCAGTTCGAGCATCCCGACGACGCCGTTGATCGGCGTGCGGATTTCATGGCTCATATGGGCGAGGAACTGGCTCTTGGCCTGATTTGCCAACTCTGCTTCTTCACGGGCTGCGTTGAGTTCTTGCTGGCGTCGTTGCTCGTATTCCTCACGGTCCTTGATCGCGATGCGCATCGATTCATACGCCGAGACGAGTTGGCTGATTTCATCATTTTTGTGATCTTCGATGTGCTGGGTGTAGTCGCCATCGGAGATGTGCTTCGAGAATACGACGAGTTGGCTCAGGCGTGAGAGCCACCCGCCAACGAAAAACAAAGTCATCGGCACCGCGATCACCATCACCACGCCGAGCGTTGCCGCGATTGATTTCCACTGCGCACGCTGAGCACTGCGGAGGCCATCGTTGGACACGCCAATCACAATCGTACCCAGTGTCGATTGCGCAGAATCCGAATAACTCGCGTCATCGAGTATCGGATCGTAGTAGTCTGTGCCTTCGTGCTCGCCCGGCGAAGACTTGATGAGGCGTCGGCTGACCATGCTCCGGGCGGGATCAATATCCCCGGCGAGATAGTCTTGGTAAGACTGTTCGTCGGCGATCGCCTTGGCGATCCGTTCGCCGGAGGAGTTCTCGATAATGATGAATCCGATGCCCGGGATCAGTTCGAGGAATGTTTCAGCAAGCCGATCGAGTTCTTGTGTATCACCCACCGCGAGGGGCAGTTCAGTCGCCGCGGCCAACCCGGAACCAAACCCGTCGATCGAGAGTTCCTGGTTGCTCTTGAGAATCGAGTTCGTCCGAAGCACACTGAGCACCGAAGCGCCGAGCACCGAGCAGACCATCAGCAGCACCACGACGAGCATTGCTCGGCCGCGCAGCCCGATTGGCAATCGGTTGCTCATTGTTCCCGGTTGGTCTGATCTCATGAAAAACTCCGACGGTTCACATCCCTCATCGACCGAGAAAACCCCCTACTTCACGCAAATCTGTGCGATCTTGAGTACTCACCAAATCTCATGCCGGTTTCCTGATTGGCTTGCAGATTGATGAAAACTTTGCCGAAAACGATGCGTGGCGTGCACTTACGCCACTACAAGTTCAGATCGGAATCCCAAAAAATGACGCCGAACACTCGATCAAACTCAGCATCTCCAAATAACCATTGGGCCCGTGCTCTGGCGGTTTCGCTCCCATTGCTCGCTCATTCGATCGCTGCTGGCGGGCTCGAAGACCCCACAGATCAGTCTGATCCGTTGACCTCTACTGAATCCCCCATCGACATCGACTCCTCGCTCGATCTCGACGGCTCGGTTGATCTGCTCTTCCAGGATTTTACGATCGTTATCTCGGCATCACGATCCGAACAATCGTCGAACATGGCCCCGGTCCCGGTAAGCATCCTCAGCGCGGACGATATCCATTACTCGGGCGTGAGCGAACTGCCCGCCCTGTTCGCTTTCATCCCCGGGTTCGATGCCCTTCGGCTCGATAAAAACCGATGGGCCCTCGGGGTCCGTGGGCTCCACCAAACATTCTCGGACCGCACACTCTTTCTCATCGACGGACGGAACGCGAGCAACCCGCTCCACGGCGGGGTGGATTTCCAGACCCTGCCGATCTTCCTTGAAGATATCAAACAAGTCGAAACCGTCCGAGGCCCGGGCGGGGCGGCATGGGGGGCCAACGCGTTCAATGGCGTGGTCAATGTCATCAACAAAGACCCAAGAGAAACCACAGGCGTCCTGCTCTCGCAGCGCATCAACGAGACCGGCGATCTCAAGTCCAATATCCGGATCGGTGATGCCAATGAAAAGTTCGCATGGCGTTTCTCGGCGGAACTCAACAATGTTGATTCAACCGACACCGATTATGTCTTCACCGGCGTCGCCTCTGCTCCGTCGCGCCCAAGTGACTTCCTCAACAGCCAACGGTTTAAGCTCGATGCATCCTATGACTTCGATGATGACACCACGCTGACCTTCGGCCTCGGTGGATCGCATGTCGAACGCGGCGACTCGCCGTTCCTTGCACAGCAACTCGGCATCGACGAGCGGCTCGACCTGATCCGCTCTTACGCCAAACTCTCGAAAGAGTTTGACTCGGGCGCAAAGGGATACATCCAATGGTACGGCACCTACCAAGATGTCAACCGCCCATCCATGTTCCGCTACAGCGCGTATGACAACAATATCGACGGGCAATACAGCTTCGAGCCCAGCAACGGGCACGCCTTCACCGTTGGCGGCACGCTCCGCATCATCAATCTCAACATCAGTGACTCACGCCCCACAGACGCGCTGCCCCCGGGCACATCGGGCGAGCAATGGGCCGGAGTCTTCGTGGGCGATCGGTGGACGATCAATGATGATTGGACGCTTGAATCTCAGCTCCGCACCGATTGGTACTCAGAGACCACGCTCGATTGGTCGGGCCGAATCGCGCTGCTGCGGACGATGGGCGAGGATGATGAGCATGTGTTCCGGATTGCGCTTGCCAAGGCGTTCCGGACGCCTCAGACTGCGCTGCGGGATTTGAGTTCCGAGCGGATCGCGCTCGGAGGCGGGCTCTTCGCGGTCAACCTCGTTCCTGCGGGCGATATCGACAATGAGGAACTCTATTCATTCGAGCTCGGATACACCGGCAAGCTCGCCGACGGCTTGACCCTCCGGGCCGACACCTATTTGCAGTATTACCAGGACCTCTCGGGGATTATCTTCCTCGATGAGCCCGCCCCCGTGGTCGGGCGAAGATTTTTCACCATCGACAACATCGGCGAAGCCAAGGCGTGGGGATTCGAGACCGAACTCAAGTACACCCACGAGAACCTGACGATCTCGGCTTGGTATGCGTACAACGACTTTGAATACACTCTCTCATCACAGAACGCCCGCGCCTTTGAGCCCGCGAAGAATAAAGCCGGGATCACCGCGAGGCTCAAGGCCAACGAATGGCTCACGCTCAACGCCAACTACCGATACACCGACACCACCGAGGACGATTTTACGACCCGGGTCAAGGCATCAAATCGGCTTGACCTCACCGCGACCTTCGCCCCCGTTGATTGGAACGCCGAGATCCAGATCGGGGTGATTGATGTATTTGACCAGACCGACCTGCTGATCTTTGACCAGACCGCGACGGGAATCGCCCAAGAAACCCCGGGCCAAACATTCTTCATGCAACTGCAATACACCTTCTAAGAGCACATGAGCGTACAGACAAACCCATCCCGATCCACCTATCGCTTGAAGCGCACGCTTGCATGGGCGATCGGTGTGCTGATGTGTTTGGGCTCGGGCATGGCCAGTGCGCAGGATATGCTGATCGTGCTCTCGTCACAGGCCAAGCCGTATATCCAGGCGGCGCAGGCATGCGAAGACCAACTCGAAAAATCGAACATCTCCTTCACCCGTGTTGAACTCTCGTCACTCTCGGCCCAGCAGATTGAAGCAATCGACACCCGCGTCATCGCGATCGGCGGGCGGGCCGCAGCTACATTGGCCAAATCACTCCCCGCATCGACCAAGCTGTATTACGCGATGACCCCTCACCCAGAGCAGATCGGGCTCACCCGCCGACCCAACACCTCGGGCATCAGCACCGAGGCGGACCTTCGAGAGCAGATTGACCTCATCCGAACCGGCACACCAAGCACGAAACGGATCGGCGCGCTCTACCGATCAAGCTCTGCGCGTTCGGCTTCGGGCATCGCCGAGATGAAATCAGTGCTCCCGGCCGGGTGGGAACTCATCGCGATCGATCTCGATCAGGTCAAGTCTGAATCTCAAGGCATCAAAGATCTGCTCAAAGCCAAGGTGGACATCGTCTGGACCACCCCCGACACATCAACCTACAACCATTCGATGGTCAAAGCGTTGCTGCTTGGTTCGATCCGCAAGAAAATTCCGGTCTTTGGCTTTTCCCAATCACTCGTCGAAGCCGGCGCGACCTTCGGCGTCGGGATTGATCCATCCCAGCAAGGACACCAGATCGCAACGATGGTTTCCAATGACCAAATCAATCAGCACCCGGACGCAACCCCGGTGATCGCGATCAACCTCATCGCGGCCAAGCGCATCGGGATCAAACTCAGCGAGTCATTCATCAGCCGGGGCGATGTTGTCTTCCGCTAGGGCGATGATCTGCTCTGGATCGTTTATTGATCGCTGGCATAGAAAAACCGCTGCCAGATTGAACCTGGCAGCGGTGTTTGATTTTCAACACACCGATCTTATGGGCATCCCTCCCCAAACGCTTGAATGAAGGCCGAAACATCAAAGAAGTTCCAGACACCGTCTCCATTAAAATCGGCTACGGGGTCATTGTTCCCAAACGCTTGCAAGAAGGCACTCACATCGAAGAAGTTGAGCATGCCATCACCCGTGATATCCGCTGGGCAGCCGAGCACCGAGGAAAACACGGTTGTTGGGTTTGAGAAAATCAATCCATCGAGTCCCTCTGACTCGATATTGATTACGATCAAACTCTGTCCTGAACTCTGGTCATCGACCAATACGCGGATTTCATCCATGATGATGGATTGGCCATCGGCAGTCGTGAACTCCGTCATATCTGGATACTCCACGGAGAACCCGAGTTGTTGGTCATCATTGACCACACCAAGCATGAGGGGGAGTTGCGAAGTTCCGCCGGCGATGCCGCTGGTTGAATCTTCACCAACGAGTTGCCCATCGTTCCAATACTGAATCGAGTAGCTGTCAAACCCCACGGCATCAAAGTCTGGAAGAACACCGAACAGGTCATCGCCAAATGGGTTGGGCCATGGATCGAAATCAAGCTTGCCACCGGGGACCAAGACAGACCCGCCGTTGTCCCACCATGGGCAAATGGACAGGCATGGAAGAATCGTTGTATCCATATCGATCTCAATCGTTGCAGAATCAACTCCGCCAAGTTGCATCTCAACCGAAACAAGCCCAGTCCCGCTCACAGCGAGATCCGCCAGCCCGTCCCCATCAATATCCCCTGCCACCATGCCTGTTGCACTGCCACCGGATGCGAACGAGACGCCGGCTTGGGCAAATGCGAGTTCGTTGTTGCTGTTGTAGATCGGAGCCGAGGGTGCGTCTCCAATCACAACGGTCGGGGAATTTTCTCCAATATCGAGCGCAAGAGCATCCACGCCTGAAACAGCAAACTCAAGATTCAACGGCGACTCGCCGGTCATACCATCACCCAAAGGCACGATCTGGAACTCGTTGCCGACAAACTCATCGCCGCCAGCGGTCGATGCGAAAGTACTCGTGCCGATCGATCCGCTACAAGTGACTTTGATACTCAGTTCGCCATTGACATACTCGATCTCCACATCACAACTAATTTCTACTTCAAGCCCAAAGAGACCAGAGACCCAATCCCAGATCGAAGCCCCAGCGGCTGGTGGTTCGCCAAAGAGCACGGTCCCGGATGATTGGTTTGGGAGAACGCCGACAAGTTCTCCATCGTTGAACACACGCACATCAAAGGAACTGAATCCAGGATCTTCAAACGCAAGATCGAGGACCGCTTGCGAGGGGTCGCCCTGATAATCCGAGAAACTGAGTGCATTCGTCTGAGTTTCACCCACGAAACTCATCGAAACATTCGCTCCGCTCGTGCCCTGATCGCTCAAGACACGGAAAGTTCCGCCAACACCGCCGGTTTGCGTGCCATAGCCGACCGAAACACCAAACGCAGGGCCGCCCGCATCGCCCGCAGCGAAGAGTTCTCCGCCCATCGTCGAGAGCACGGCATCGCCAATCGGCGACATCGGGAATCCGCCTTCGATCGCCGGCACGATTCCGCTCTCAATCCCCAGCGACATCACAAGATGACGATCACCAAATCCAAACGAGGCGGCGTCCGTAAAATCTTCAATACCACACTCCGGGCCTCGTAAATATGTTGGGCTACTCTGCCCGAGCGTGTTGGTTCCAAATGAGAGAAGCCCACCATCGCCGCCAATATCAGCAAACCGTGATGGCGTGTTGAGTTCAATGATAAACTGGGCACCCATCGGGATCAAAACATCCGGGATGTCTACCGATTCGAGTGAAAGCGCCGTGCCGCCCGCGATGAGCACATCGGCTTCGCTCACCAGGGTCAGATCCCCATACGCCGATGTGGGCGATCCAACGAGCACGCGAACATGAACAACCGCGTCGCCGCCCGTGTTTTCGCTGATCCCGAAATCGACACACTTGAGCGTGAGATCAAACGGTGCGACAAATCCGCGGGCGAGCGATGTTTCATCGTTCGTGTTGGCATCTCCACACCACACACTATTTGGGCTGATGGTTGCTGTATTGGTGGATTGAGTGAGCGTCTCGGATCCACAAAGATCGGCTCCACGCCCGCCGAGCACATCGAGGGCGGATGCGTGGAGTCCATTGCTGGTCGAGAAGCCCACGGGTGCGATCTCGCCAGCGAGCCCGGTGGCGCAGATTGCCAATGTCCCTGCGATGGCCATGATTGTGTTCTGGTTGAGTGTCTTTGTTGCGTACTGCATGTCTGTTTTCCTTCTGTTTGTTGTTCTTGCGTGAAGCAGCACATTCTGCCCCTCATCATGGATGCGGCGACGACATGCTGATCTCTCACTTGAAACGACTAAACTTCTAAAGAAAACTCAAACAATCCCATTCCCCCTGTTTATGGCCGACCAGAACGGATTTCATTCGCGCGCACTGAAAACTTCATCGACATGACAATGGACTCAATGATGGATTATTGCTGAGCCCCGAGGGCCTCGTCGGCCCATGCTCGCATGGCGTCGAGGTTGTCGGGTTCTTTGTGTATCGCTCGTTCGAGCCTAGCTGCCTGATATTCAAGATTGCCCGCGATGTGAGCCGCAAAGACATCGAGGTCCCAAATGCGAATCTCCGGCTTGAGCCCCGCGCTACAGGTCACCATCGATCGCCCATCGGGATGAATGACAATCGACATCACCATCTGTTCGTGCTTAGGCAACCGGATCAGCCTCCGCCCGGTTTCTACATCCCACACACTCAGATCCCCCGCTTTGTCTCCCGAGACAATCACGCGCCCCTCAGGACCAAACGCGAGCGCATAGACCGTGCTCAGATCGCCTTGGAGTTGAGTGTGCTCGTCGGTTTTCAGATCAATCAGCGTAATCATCTTCCCATACCCGCCCGCAGCGAGCATGGTCCCATCAGGGCTCAACGCGATCGAATGAAGCTTCTGGCGAAGGTCGATCTCCCGGCGCAACGCGCCCGAATCAACATCCCACAGTCGAATCGTGCCGTCAATCGAACAGGAGGCGACAACCCGCCCATCAGAACGAAACACAACCTTGGGCACACGCTTGCGATGCCCCGCAAGCGTGCGGACCTCTCCGGTGTCAAGATTGCGCAAGACCACCCGCCCGTCGTCCCCGCTCGATGCAACGATATGCTCGACCGGACTCATCGCAACGGAGTGGACACCCGAATCATGATCTCGAAAAGTATTGATGAGCCGTCTCTGTTCAATATCCCACAGGCTCACCTGCCCGTCGTATGTGGCTGAGACAATCATCTTCCCATCCCAAGAAAACGCGAGCGAGGTGATGAGATCCGGAACGCTTGGAAGTTCAATCATCTTTGCAGTATCCCTGGGATCCGCAACCGCAACCCGGTAGTTCCCGATCTCATTGATCGCCCAAGCAAGCAGCGTTCCATCCCGTGTGATCGCCACATCATGATTCGACACGCTCTGAGAATTTGAAATATTGCTCCAAAGACGGGAATTGAGCCCCCAGATTCTGATCGATTGATCGCTCACGCTCACCATCTGTGATTGGGATTCGAGCGAGATCGCTTGGCGTATGGGGTTTGACGAGCCGACATAGTACGATCGCCTTTGTCCGCTCGCCATATCCCAGATCGAGAGCGAATAATCCGCTTGCGAGCAAACAAGCGTCCTGTCATCGTCAAGCCACAAGACGGGAATCGAAAAACCCTCCGTCGTCAGCACAACCCTCGGCGATTGGTCCGTTGTAAAGTCCCACCGGAGTTTTTCGGCGCCGCTCGTGTTCGATATCAGAATCGACTGATCGTCCGAAGCAAAGAAGAGGCTCTGAACGGCGCCATCTGAGAGATCGCGAGCAACACGCTCGCCGCTTGGAAGGCTCCAGATACTGAGCGTCGATTGATACGCTTGATATCCGTTATGCCGGAGCGTGGAAGTTGCCAACAGCGTTCCATCAGCGTTCAATCTCGCAGTGGTTGTGTTTCCTTCTCCGGTATCCAGCAGAAGTTCATCGGCACCATCCTCTGGAAAAAGCACGCGAAGTTTTCGTCCCACACCAAGGGCAGCGATGCCTCCTCGGAGCAATGAATGAGCCTCGCCGGGCACCGATGCGTCGAACCGCTTGCTCCATACCATCTCGCCCGATCCGATGTCCCATCCAACAATACCCTTCTCGCCGAGCGCATACACCAACTTACCATCACGCCCATATTGGATTTGCATCCCCATGCCCTGGGTACTCAACCATTGCGGGCGTTGAACCCTCAGCGAGCGAGTCTGTTTGCGCTCGATAATCGAATAGAAATGAAGCAGCCCGTTCGAGTACGAAACTACTGTCATGTTCTGCGGAAAAACATCCACGCCGGCCTGGTATTCGCTTTCGATCTCAAACACGCCGACGCTCGGGCTCCTTGAATAGAAATCCCAAAGCTCCCAGTACGAATCCATCGGCTCAAACGCCCCCCCAAACCGCATCGCCTCGGGCGCAGGCGTCCCGCGTATCGAACGAAGCTGCGCATCCCAGAGCATGTCAATCGCCAGCGCACCATCCCCCGTGAGCCCCTCGATATGAGCGAGGGCGAGATTTCGCGATCGCAACTGAAGATTTGCATCCGCTTCGGCCTCCCTCATCTCGAAGTACAGCATCGTCATCAAAATCGCAATACCCGTGACCAGAGCCATCGCGATCGATATCGCTGCGAAGGGCAACCATTTTCGGCGAACAGTCTTGCGGACGACATACCACGCGCTGTTGCGCCGAATCTCGATTGGCTTTGCGTCTAGGTAGTTCTCAAGGTCGCGGCTCAGATCATAAACAGACTTGTACCGATCCTGCTTCTTTTTCTCGAGCGCATGGAGCACGATTTCGCTCAGATCACGGGCAATCGCTGGGGATCGCTCGAAGAGCGGCTCGGGAACCGCGCTCGTCACTCTTTGAATAACCTCATCAACCGATCCGACAACCGAATACGGCAACCCGCCGCTGAGCAACTCGTAGAGGAGAACACCAAGCGAATACACATCCGTCCGCAGATCAATGCTCGATGGATCCCCAGAAACTTGCTCGGGCGATGCGTACGAAAGCGTCCCGGAAAACTCGCCTGGCTGGGTGTGCTCCGAACCATCGAGACTCGCTTGACCCTGCTTTCCATTGGACCCAAAGACCGGAACCCCATCGAGTTTCTCATCAAGCACCTTCGCGATCCCAAAGTCAAGAATGTGAGGCTTCGAGTCACTATCAATCAGAATGTTGGCCGGCTTGAGATCGCGATGGACAACGCCATATTGATGCGCAAAGTTCACCGCGTCGCAGATCAATAGAAACACCCGAATCCGAGCATCAATATCCCTCTTCGATCCGATCGGATGCAGGCGAGCCCAGCGATCGAGCGTCACGCCCTCGACAAACTCCATCGCAAACCCGAACCGGCCATCATCGAGATATCCCGCGTCATAGATGGTCACAATCCCGGGGTGGCGAAGCCCCGCGACGATCTCCGCTTCTCGTTCAAAGCGCACGCGTTGGCGAGAAGTTGCCGATGTGCCCAGGATCAGCATTTTGACCGCGACCACACGATTCGTCCTGATCTGCGTCGCCCGATAGATCACCCCGTGCCCGCCTCGATGAATCTCCCCTTCAACCCGGTATCCACCCGGGAGAACATCGGGGATCGGCTCATCAACATGCAGGCTCGTCTCCTCATCAGACAGATCATCGAGCGCCGTGATCCGGGCAAACTCATCGAGAAACGCATTGTTCGCTCGGATCTCTTCGAGCCGACGGCCACAGTGTTGACAGGATTTGATGTGTTGCGCAATCGAAACATCCGAAGTCTCATCAAGAGCAAAGGATTCAAGCGACTCATCAGTTGGGCATGACCCGGGTTCCATAGAGGCTACATCCCATCCTGATACGCACAGTTCAGCTCATCAACAATCACGCGGAGCCGCTTGGTGACCCGGTTTTTAATCCGGTACACCTCCGCGATATCAATCCCGTGCTCATCGGAGACGGACTGGGCGGGCACATTTCTGATCGCGACCTGCTCAAAGACTTTCGTTGTTCGTTCGTTGATCTTGCCATCGCTGAGCAAGCGTTGCATCGCTCTCCTAAAAATCACGCGCTGCTGTTCCATGTCCCACGCCTGCGTCATCGCGGCCTCGTCTGGAAAATGCGCAATGATCGAATCGCCACGCGCCCCCTTCATCCGCTGCCCCCGCCGATGCACATCCATCACCCGATTCCTGCAAATCCCGATCATCCAAGCCCGCAGCCGACCGCTCTCGGATTTGTATTTGTGATCCCGGTAATCACGCAAAAACTGAACGAGTGATTCCTGCGCAGCCTCCTCGGCCTCGACAATATTGAGCCCAAGGCTCATGCCAACTCCGATCAAGATCGGCCGATACCTCGAATCAAACTCTTCCCAAACAACCTGATCTTCCCGATCATGCAGCCGACCAAGCAGAACTGTGGTGGTAATGGTGTGCATCAAGTGAATACTATCACAAAAACACACACACAACCTCACCTCATCCTCTGCCAGATCAGCAAACGGATCAGATCAACCTTCAAATCGATCATCCAGACTCCCCATCAAAAACGCCACCGGTTGCGTACCAGAGGCGTTTTCTGCTTCTTTCGAAAGAAGTGGAGACGAAGAGAATCGAACGCTCGACCTCTTGCATGCTCTTTACGGGCAACCTGCGCCGAAGGCTGAAAGGAATGCACTGACATCGAAGAAGTTGAACTCGCCATCACCTGTGAAGTCTGCTTCCGCTTCGCCAGCAGAGAATGCAGACAAAAACGCTGAGACATCGAAGAAGTTGAGTTCTCCATCGCCGGTGAGATCCGCAGGACAAGGCTCGCCGATGGGCGCGACGCGTGTCACATTGAGTGTTGCGCTCGGGGCCAAACTATCGTTGAGCGGGCCGCTGTTGGATGAAAACAGGTCGTACTCGAACGGTGTCCCGTTGGGAAGTGTCGCCAGCAGCGTCACATTCCGATCAGTGATGACCATCGATTCGCCAATCGCCAGATCCAACAGAACCCCATCAAGAATGAAGGAGGTTCCGTGGAGGTTGACCGTGCTGGTGGCAAAGGCATCGAAATCACGATCGTCAACGGTGCCGCCGAAGATGTTGATGGTGCTGTTGTCGTAGATGCCGTTGGTTTCCCCATAGTCCCGCCGGTGATGGTGAGCACGCTGCCGGTGCGGACAAATGTCGAGTTGCCGATCGAGCCGCTGATCACATTGAGGCGTCCGCCCTCTGTCATGGTCAAGACACTCCCGAGCGTTCCGCCGTCAACATTCAGGGTGCCCGCCCTGACGGAAGGCGAAGACCCAACGACGCCGCCTTTGAGGAGATTAAACACAGTGGTCGGACCCTGGATCGTCAGGTTTTTCACGACATTCCCGCCACTCATGTTGGCGACGGATCCGTTGGTTACATGGAACACATCGTCGATCGTCCCGCCGGTGATGTTGAGTGTGCTGTCTTGGAAGAAAGAGCTACCACCAATAAACCCGCCGCTGATGTTTAGAACGGCCCCGGCTGTAAAGTCCATATCGCGTCCGATGGTGCCGCCGCTGATGTTGACGACGGTACCGGGTGACGAGGAAAAGTTCCGGAATCCACGACCAACGGTCCCGCCGAAGATGTTTATTTCGACATGGTTGCTTCCAAAGTTGATGCGGAAGTTGGTACCCACAACGCCGCCGTTGCGGATATTGACCTGGGTGTTTGGGCCAAGATTCACGCTATTCCCGATAACCGTTGGCGGCACATCAATCACCGTCGCAAAGCCGCCGTTCTCGACCTGTGCGAAGGCGCCGTTCGCGATAAACAAAGCGGATACCAAACACGCGCCACGGGTCATTGCAGTCATCTTTAGTCGCATACAAATCCTCATCTCTCTTTAAAAAACAGAACTCTCGTACAACGCGCCTGTTGCCCACTCCCCCCAAAGAGGGTGGGAACTTCCAGAGCGAGACGAGCATACCCAAATCCGCCGCAATTGCGAACAAAAAACCGATATGCCCAACAAATTGCTCATTCAAATCAAGTGTGTGACACACCATGAGCTATACCACAGGCGAGAGACAAATCGCACCCCAAATTCCATTATTGATTCCCGATATTGATCCCCAGATCGGCAACCCCCTCACTCCATCAAAGAACGCCACCGGAATCAATCCAGCAGCGTTTTCTGCTTCTTTCGAAAAAAATGGAGACGAAGAGAATCGACCTCTCGGCCTCTTGCATGAACTCTCCCGGTGATCTATTGCTCGATGAGAACGCCCATTATCCGCTCCATGCGATCAAGACGCCGTTTGAGTGATTCATTCTCAAGCTTCAGGCGGCTTAGCTCATCTTGAAGCTGCTTATCCGTGGCGTCTTTCTCTATCCGAAGCTCTTGAATCGCATCAACAATCAATGCTTCATAGCCAACCTGATCAAGATAGAAGTAGCCATCATCAGCAGTGTTCACCCATTGCGGGATCACCCGCTGAACTTCTTGTGCGATGAAGCCGGACTGAACACCCGGCGTGTAGGAGAAATGATCCTTCGCAGTATATTCAAAGTTCACAGGACGCAACGCTGAGATTGTATCGAGCGAACCAGTCATCGAAACGATGTTCTTCTTGAGACGCTTGTCAGAGAACACCGCCCAAGAGCCACCACCAGTCTTGGCGGCCGTGCCTGAAACGCCGAGCTTAAAACTCGTCTGTGGCGTCCCGGTTCCGACGGTGAGAACTCCTGAGATCACACCATTGCCAATCACATCAAGCTTCTCGTCAGGCGTCGCATCGCCGATGCCGAGATTGTTGACGACATAAGTATCGCCATTGGCGACGGCTGAACTATTCCCACCAAGAGCAACGCCACCGGCTTGGGTAACACGGATGCGTGTTGAGCCATCAGTCTGAACACGGAATGCATTGACACCGGCAGGGGCATTGATATGGAGTTGATCAGACGGAGCATCCTCGCCAATACCGACACGCCCTTCAAAGTAGTTCTTCCCGCCCGCGAAATAGCCGGCGAATCCATCGGGACTATTCGTCTTCCCCCACACGCCATAGTTCACTCCGGTGAATGAAACGGCTACCCCGACTACACCGATCCCTTCGCTACTATGGTCTTCGCCATAAACACCCCGTGATTGCCCTGTTGTGGCATATGACCGACCCTGCACACCAATGCCAGATGGGCTGTAAACATCACCGACGACCCCCTTAGTCAACCCAGAACTTGAAGTCGCTTCGCCATATATAGCAAAGGTTGAATTACTCGAAGTCTCAGCGTGGAGAACAGTTCCTAGAGATACTCTCTGAACATGAAGCGAAGCATCTGGACTATCGACACCGATGCCAACATTCCCTTCAAAGTAGTTCTTACCGCCTTCAAAATAGCTGGCGAAACCATCAGGACTATTTGTCTTCCCTCGCACGCCATAGTTCACTCCTGTTGGCGATGTAGCAAGAGTATACAATCCAACACCTGTTGTGCTTGAATTTTCAGAATGCAAAGCTTGGGAATCTGCAGTTCTAATGTGAAGCGAATAGAGGGGGTCTTGAACACCAATGCCTACCTTGTTTCCCAGGTAAACCCTGCCACCTTGAAAGTAGCCCGAATAACCATCGGTGTTGCTCTCGGTTCGCCCATAGACACCATAATTAGTGCCGAACTGAGATGTAGCATAGCCAAAAACTCCACGACCCGATGCACCACTTGAACTACCATGAACGCCTGTACCGGCCCCGTCAACCGGATTCGCAGAACCCATTATTGCCTTACCAAACTGATTCGTATTTTCAGCCCTCAGGGTAACAGCCAACGAGCCATCAATATCAAGTGGATAGAAAGGGTTGTTTGTTCCAATCCCCACATTACCCCCGTTGTAATAAGTCGCTGATCCGTTGAGTGTCCAGTGCGAATCGCCCGGCGTGCCAGCAACGCCCTGATTGCCTTGCGGCCCCTGCGCACCCGGTGCTCCATCAGCACCATCATTTCCCGGATCACCCTGAGGCCCTTGAGCACCATCGGCTCCGTCCGCACCCGGCGTGCCAGGATCACCTTGAGCACCTGGATCGCCTTGCGGACCAACAGGACCCTGAGGCCCTTCATTGCCGTTCAATGCAAACTGCGCAACGGGTGCCGAGGTCACCAACTGGTTCGGCGAAAGCACAACATATGCCCCGCCATCAACAACCGAGCGAACAGATATCTCAAGGAAGCGTTCAGCACCATCAAAGGCACCATTGCCAAAGTCGAGTTCCATCGAGAACGAACCCGCCGTCACGATCTCGCTTGCCGTTTGGGTCACGCCGATCTGGACACCCAAGTTATCAAGCAGCCGAATCTCAAACTCATACGCACCCTCGGCAGGCGTGCTATCCTGAGCAAGCTGCCCTTGATAGGTGAATGTGGTTGGTGAAGCTGCAACGGCTGGAGCGGTGCAAACGATAGCGGCACCCAAAAGGGCGGCAAAGAAATCAGAACGCATGTACAGTTTCCCTTTTCCTGTGTGAACAAAACCGAGGCGGAATCCTCGATGCAGACATTATCTCCAATTTTGGATCAATTACAAGAGCCAACACAGTAATCGATCCAGAATCGAGACCTCGCGGGTCCGAATACGGGTCAGAGCAAGTCAAGCCCAAAATCACCAACCCCCTCACTCCATCAAAAAACACCCTTAGCATCATGCCAAGAGCATTTTTCTGTAAGTGGAGACGAAGAGAATCGAACGCTCGACCTCTTGCATGCTTTACGGACAACCAGCACTGATTGCCTGAAGAAATAGAGACACATCAAAGAAATTCCATCTTCCATCCTCATTCAGATCTGCTGCAGGGTCTTCATCTCCAAATAGCACCAAGTACTCTGACACATCGAAGAAATTGAGAACACTATCCAGATTCATGTCTGCTACACAAGTTTGCCCCACAAGCAACTGGGTTCCGGTGTTGTATACGCGGGTCACCAAACCATCTGGGGCAGGAGGTGATTGAATTGTTTCAAAATTACCAATGAGTTCGGTAGCATTTACAACTGTGCGAACCCAGAATGAAGACGGCTCAAACCCATCAAGAAACCTGATGTCAAGTGTGCCTCCGAGAGTGATTTGTGAGGGCGAGCTGATCGAATCGTTGGCGTTCTGTGCAATCTCTATCTCAAGTCGCCCAGTCTCAGAGAACTCAAACGGATACTCGAGCGAAAAATCTCCAAGCGGATATCCCGGGGCAAGTGTCCCGCTCATTCTAACAATATTGAGAACTCTCCCAATACCCTCGATTCGATGTCCAGGACCGAAGTCAATCCGCTCGACATCTGGAATGGTAAAGATTGCAGCGTCTCCTTCAGGATCAGTTAGCCGAAAGATACACGCACCATCACTTAAATCACCATTAAGCAGGCGTACAGATCCAGTGTAGTGAAATGGATCACTCTCCTCAATTTCAATTACGCCATCGAGGAGCACTCCCTCTCCAACCATCATGAGCCCGTTGCGTTGGACTTTGGTGTATGCATCAAGGTGCAAGTTCGCAAACTCGGTCCAAGCGTATATATTTACTACTGCTCCCCCTGAAGATCGAACCTCTCCACCGATGAAGGATGGATTCTCGAAAGCTGACATAATGACTCTAAGCTCCCCCCCAGGCCCTTGAACATGAAGAACTCCATCTTCGCTCTGCTCGAACGGGACAGACACAAAGAGCTTTGCCCCATCGACTGCTTCAATAATACCCTCGTTGTACACGCTTCCATCTTTAAAATCTAATCCGAACGGGGTACTAATGGAGCGAACTATGCCGTAGTTTGTGAAATTTGCTCTTATACCCCCTCCCCCTTCAATGGTTTGGTTCACAGTGTTCGTGAAGTTAAGTAAAGTTGAATTATTGACATTATTGATCCCCCCCCTTAGGTTGATCATGCCTGACCCTTCCAACACAAGGTCGTCCCAACCAATGAGCCAACCTGTGAGAGTCCCATTATTGATTATGTTTCCCCGAAGCCCTATTCCTCCGGTTGATTCAATGTCTGCATCGAGCACCATATCGACGAAGTCCATCCTCCGATCCCCCATCACTTTACCACCGTTCGTAGAAACGATTGACCCACCCTCAATCGTCCCGTCAAGCCACAGCACACTATCCTCACCGGCGCACCGAAGACTTGATCCATCAAGCTGAGTTATCGACCCCAGGATTGTGAGCCGAGCTCCATTACGAACATCGATTGAAGACGAACTCTGTATGTCAGAAAATAACCTGAGTTCTTTCCCGGGGTCACTCGCGAGTATTCCAATCCGGTTCGTAAACGACCCATTCAAATAACCATATCCGCTAATAAAATAACTTCCATCAATGGAAGAATCGGCCGCTATAAATACTGTTGAGCTGCTCAACGACAACGCTTCTAAACGGATTGACCCGGCACCCGTCATAGCTGTCCCCCCTCGCAAGATCACCGGAGTAACATCCAGCGAAGTACTCACAATTCGAAGAGCAACATTATCAAACTGCGAGTTTTCAAAATTAATGCGAGTACTTGAGTTCTGGAAATCGATATCCAACTCGCCAACAATATGCACATCTCTTGCATAGCTCGTATTACCCAAAATTTTTAAAACCCCACCAACTGAAGTGCGAAGCTCACCGCCAACGAGTGTCGTTCTATCGAACACAATCGCAGACCCGGGCCCAGCGGCTTCAATCACACCATTATCCCCTTGTTCAATATCGCAATCAACAAACCGCAACCCAGATTGAGAACGAGCTGACATAACTGACATATTATTGATAAGGCTCTCGTCAAATACCAACTCTTCATTTCCATCGCCCGAAAGAATTTGCCCTTCATTTATAAGATGACCTGATATATATCCGCTGCCTTCAATGGTGTGCCCTGCGGCATTCATAAAAACAACGCCGTCGTCAACTTCAATAGCGTATACTTCAGGCAAACTGCGGTGAAGCCGAAGCGAACCGCTTCCGAAGATCGTTGCATCTTCAACAATTCGGATACCGGCTGGTTCAAATGTTTGCTTTGGATTCACACGAATTAAGCCGTCATTATAAATGTCGCCAGCTAGCGTGATCGATGAGTTACCCAAGATATCAAGGCGCACATTGAAATTGCTGAGCGTCAGAGACGAAGCGGTGTAATGCCCCTGAGTAAATACGGTGTAGGGTGTGAGATGGCCCAGCAAAATATCATCACTTAACCCGGGAACTCTCGCCGGCGCCCAATTCAAAGGATTACCCCATAACCCAGTATTGGGAGAAGCCCATTCGACTGGCTGGACAAGGGCCTGTGCATTTACACAAAGCAGGGTATTAATTATTGTACAACATGTTCTTCTCAGCATGATTAAAATCCAAACAACTGTGTATTGGTGAACAAAGAGATGGTACCCACAATCTACAGATTATCCAAATGAAATCATGCGCTTTCACAACTTTGATCTACCCCAAATAACTCATCCTTGTTTATGCAAATGATCTCGTAGAAATGGACGCATTGGGAAGACCGACCTGCCCTTCATCTACTCAACCATCTCATGCTATCTTCCTCAAGCGGGTCAGAATACGGGTCAGAGTGGGTCAAGCCTCAAATCCGTTGTTCTCAGTATCCATCAAAAAACACCACTGGTGCATTACCAAAGGCGTTTTCTGTAAATGGAGACGAAGAGAATCGAACTCTTGCATGCCATCATCAGGAAAACCAGTATAGCCCTCGCTCTCGATGGCACAAAGTTGCAAGCGGATGAGTATCCCGACTGATGACCAAGCAGACTGCAAAAAGCATTGCTGATTCACGCTGAATTCACCGAATCAAGGGAGTGGCGTATCAACTGTGTACTCGAAACGCATCCCATGGATTTCTTTCTGATCACCTGACAAGATATCCCCCGTTATATATCTAATCACAACCAAGTATGAATACTCTTGATTATTGATAATCGAGGAATCGATGCCGCTGGAATCATTAAACTGCAGATTCGTCATGTGATTAATTCCTGGCAATGTGCTTGTGGTAGCAAGCACAGAAACTCCGAGTCCAGGGTTATCCTGATCCAAAGGCTTTCTCCAAAAGTCAACTCGCATCGGTTCGGGCCCCGCCAAGTAGTTGTTGTAAACCCATGTGTCCATCCGTTCGATCTTTGATCCGTGAGGCAAATGTATCGGAGCAATAAAACACGCCTCGCTGTTTTCTGTGAGAGGATCAGCCTCTAGCCCTCGAAACGGAAACCAGTATCCCGCATAGCTTACTCCTACGCCGCCTTGTACAGGATTGAAATCTGCCGGTGAAAGCGAGTAGAAGCGAGTTGCCTGGCCGATGGTGATTTGCCCAGAGACTTCAACACCACCGACAACATCAAGCTTTGCACTCGGAGTAGTTGTTCCGATACCAACATCACCAAGAATATGTGTATCGCCGACAAAGAGACCGGCAGTGCCGGCACTCGCAGCATAGAGAGCCGTGCCTGTTGGTGAAGTCGCGGCAGCATACACACCAATACCTGCGGAGCTTGCAACCTCGAAAAAACCTGCCCTTGTATTGCCGATCGTGCGTGTGTTCTTGGCCGTAAGTGTTCGCATCCCGCTTGCTGTTGCTACTTCGAGTGGGTACTGCGGATCAGACACACCCAATCCGAGTGAATCCGAGAAATATCCTCGCCCAGAAAAGAAGCCTGCAAAGCCAGCCGATGAATCTTCACTTGCTGCATAGAGGGCAATGGCACTTCCAGAGCTTGCGTTGTTCAACGCTCGAACGGCGATACCATCAGGTGATGACACCTCGGCATGAATCGCTCTTGTAAACCCGGATTCTGAATAACTTGCAAAATCACCGAGTATGCTCGCAGTCCCTTTTACGGTCAGCGGCGAATTGGGTGTTAAGTCTCCAATACCGACATTGCCTGAGAAATAGCCACGCCCATTAAAATACCCTGCAAACCCTGTCGAGGTGTTGAGTGTTTCTGCTCGAAGTGCGATTGCGTTTCCCTCATCTGCATCGTTGTATGCATAAATCGCTGAGCCGTCTGGGCTGGCGACTTCTGCGAGGATCGCTCTTGTGTCTCCAGAAGACGCTGGTACATGAAAGTACGCTGCGGTCCCTGTAGCTCCACGAACATGCAAAGGCCAGCTCGCACTGGCGGTCGTGCCAATCGCCACATTTCCTGCGGTGTAATAGACCAATGACCCTGACGAGTTCCAGAGTGTTGCACCAGCAGGACCATCAGGTCCGATCGGTCCTTGAGGCCCAGTCAGCCCCTGGATTCCTTGCGGGCCGGTGTCGCCGAGTAAACCTTGATCACCTTGCGGGCCTTGGGCTCCATCGGCACCCGGAAGCCCATCAATTCCAGGATCACCTTGTATTCCCTGATTTCCTTGCGCCCCAATGTCACCTTGAGGCCCAACAGGACCAACCGGCCCTTCGTTGCCAGACAACGCAAACTGAGCGACCGGAGCCGAAGTCACCAGCTGGTTTGGCGAAAGTGCAACATAGGCTCCACCGTCAGCAACCGAGCGGACCGAGATTTCGAGATACCGCTCACCGCCATCGAATGCCGCGTTGCCAAAGTCGAGTTCCATCGCAAACGCACCAGCCGTCACGATCTCGCTGGCAGTCTGCGTCACACCAATCTGAATACCTAAGCTATCTAACAGCCGAACCTCAAACTCATAGGCTCCCTCAGCCGGGTTACCATTTTGAGCGAGATGCCCTTTGGTAGGTGAATGTGGTTGGTGATGCTGCGACAGCCGGAGCTGTACAAACGATAACTGTACCCAATAAGGCACCGAGTAAGTCAGAACGCATAGTCATTCCCCTGCTCCTAAAATCGAATGCCAAGACTGTTTCCTGACATGAACATCCATTATTGTAGAAATAGATTTCAATGCAAGATCAATCTGAATTTTTCACTCATTTACCATCCCTCTCTGCCCATTTCCTGACCTAGCGGGTCAGCAAACGGGTCAAAGCGGGTCAAGCCCCAAACCCTCCGTTCGCAGCAGGCATCAAAAAACGCCACTGGTGCATTACCAAAGGCGTTTTCTGTAAGTGGAGACGAAGAGAATCGAACTCTCGACCTCTTGCATGCCATGCAATGCACCAACCTCTAAATCAGCCTTTATAGGCTGTATTTGAGGGTTTGGAGGGACTGAGGTGGACTCGTTTGGACTCAAAGCGGGTCAGCGAGCGGGTCAGCGATGTTGCCATAGATCAAGTGTTCTGTAGATTCTGAATCACTGACAATGCATCCTTACCACGGCAAGTTGTGATCTCAGCCACATCGCCAAATATCTCTTTGTCACCAGCCAATACATCCGTATCACCCGTTTGCCCAACGTGCAAAGATACAACCATAGCTTTTTTGTCTTCACCACCACGCCTCAAAGTACGCCCAATCCTCTGTATCCGTTGTCTAGTAGATCGTGTTGAAGAAACTAGCACCGCAGCATCGACATCTGGTAAATCTAATCCTTCGTCCAGCGCTTTACAGGCAAGCATTGCCGCTGGACCTGATTGTGCAAATGAAGCCAAAACCTCAGCACGTTTGGATTTGGTCATACTGCTGTTGTAGATCAGTGTCGGTACTCCAACGGAACACCGCCGGTTTCTCAGTGAATCTTGCAGATTTTTAGCCGCAGTTTTAGCTAGATCTTCGCCAACATCCTCTGCTGATTGTATTCGTTCGAAGAAAACAAGAACTTTTTTTCCCCTTAAAACCAACTCTCTTACAAGCAACTCGGCCAACTCCATCTTTCGTTGGGAACAGTAAACTATTTCCACTCTCCGAAAAATGAGACCAAACAATCGCTTTATGTCTGGATCCCAGTGTTCTGGATTTGTACTTCCGGACATCATGATCTTGCGGAGCTTTTTGAAGTTCTGCTCATCCCATGTATCTCGCAACTCGTCTTGATATTTTTCGAATACCAAAATCAACTGCTTTCCAATCTTCTCCGTCAAATCACCATATTGCTCTCGTTCTGAATATGTCAAATCAACGAGAGCCTGAACAAGATCGAAAGGGGGTACTAGATTATCTGCATATGCATCTTTGAATTTGTATTCGTACACAACACGCCCTAAACCACCAATTTCATAGTGGTCATCACCCAATGTTGCAGTGAGTCCTAAACGATAGCTGAAGTTCCATTTCCTCGTTAGTGTTTTCCACACCGGTGCTTCAATGTAGTGGTGACATTCGTCTGCAATCAAGAGAGTACGAAAATCGCTAGCACTGTTCGTATGCTCAAATAAACTGGGCAACTGGCGTACAACAGAGTTGATCACACCAACTATCGCCATTCTTCCAGGAGTGCTGAAATTATCTTTTTGTCCACCACCAAGCAGTCCCACCTTACCATTCTTGAATGATTCTCCCGCCCTCTTCTTCCACTGCTCCATGATTGGAATCGAGGGAACAACAATCAGTACGCTTAGCCTGCGCTCTGTAGACAGCAATCTGTGCATAGCTTCAAGACCGAGGTATGTTTTTCCTGAGCCTGTGACAGCTTCAACTATCCCCATTCGTCCAGCTTGCTCCCAAGCAGACATAGCATCCAATTGCCAATCAAGAGGCGTGAACTTACGCTCTGGAGGCCAATTTCTAGTCTGATTTGTAGAGCTAGCATTCATCTTGGTTTCTGCTCCCGTCGATGATCAGTGTGTTTGAATCGATTTATTTGCCAAACAATCGCATTTTGGAATTAGTTAATCAAACTAGCTCTCTCTTCAGATTCTCAGGACTCCAAACACATTCTGCAAGACGTTGATAAAGAACCTGCCTTGAATCGAGATCTGCTTTCTTGAATTGCGCATGAGGATTGAACTCAAGCCCTGACTCATCAACAAAACGTCTGAAGCCAGGATCATTTTCATATGCCCGTTCATGAAGGCTGAGGGCGAGAAGATTTTGTTTCTGATAGTGCTCCAGTTTATGCTCGTATGGCTTATCACCGTAGCTTGCATTGAAGCTCTTAGGGAGCAAGAGAAGGCCTCCCACTCTGTTTCTATATTCACTGAAATCTGATGGATGACTGAACTCGTCAGTGTGTCTATCTGCATGATTTGCCCAAATGTGTTCGACCTCATACCCATTCTTGCCTTTGCGGCTCATGTACTCTGCATACCTTGAAGAACGCCCTGACGACGTCTCTACATAGTCTGTCATTCGAGCGAGCAATCGGTGAATATGCTTCTTGTTCATGCCCGTTAGACGGAAACGATCATTTGACTCGAACTTGAACTCGTCTTCATCAAGTCGATGAGTCAGCATCTCGATAAGATTTTTGGGTGACTGACCCCGTATCTCTTTGATGACTACAAACATGTTGTACTGCATGTTTGAGTATGAGGTCGTTTTCCAGTTCCACAAGCGTCGTGCGATGACGATGTCAAGGTAGCCTGAAACTATCCGTATCTTTCGAAGAATATCTTGCTCTGAGTCACCTCTTTTTAGAGGAGCGAGAAGTACAGGATACTGGAGTGTGAAGTTGTTCTGTGCGTTGTAGTAAACCGCTTCCATTCCCGCAGTCAATCTCTCTGAAGCATTGCGAATCTTCGTATGCCACTTAGCATAAAACGCAAAATTTTCTTCAATAAATCGAGCAAACTCGGCAGAGCCCGTTAGACCAAGTGTTTCTTCGTGGTCTCGTACCCATCGATGGAACTCGGTGCCAATGAGATCGAAATCTCTAGGTTTCGCCCCTTTCTTTCGCTCACGGGTACTTTGAGCATGCTGACTGCGTAGCCACGCTTTGATGGCATCCGCATCCTCCTCTTTCCCGATCTCTTGCAAATTCGTGATGTGTTCACGCCATACCTTGCTCGCTAGATTCCGCTTGTCTGCATTCGTGATGTTTGCGAGCAGATACCCCTTGAGCATGTCCGTAGGCGTCAGAGATAGCCCACGGTCGTTCATTGTCTCAAAAATCGTGTACGCGTCTGCGTCGGAGTACGCCGTGATTTCGACAAGATGTACATTCTCGATAAACCAATCAGCAAAGTACGGAAGTGTCTCTCCCGTGAGGCTTTCCGGAAAGAACTCTTCAATATCGTGGAATCGGTTCAGGATATTGGTCACCGATTCAGGCTGCCCATCTTCATCAAACGGATCACCTTTGAAGAGCGCCTCCATGCATGGATTCCGCTCGGGAACATCAAGATTGAACGAACGACTCCCACGCTTGAGTGAGTAGATGAGTTTGGCTAACTGACCTTTTTGCTCATCGTCTTCCAAGTTGCGATAGACATGGATGAGGATGAGCGTCAACGAGGTGAGACGCTGCTGCCCATCGATGATGTACTTGTGCCCCTCTTTGTCGCTGATGATGATCGAACCAAGAAAATAGTGCCCGTACATCTCGACTGCTGATCGCTCATTTCCCTCTTCGTGACTCTCTTCAAATTTTTCTGTGAGATCATTGAGTAACTCAACTATCTGCTTGCGTTCCCATCGGTATTCACGCTGATAGTAATCGATGGCGTAACGAGCGTTGCTCAATAATTTATCAATGTTTTTGGCATCACCACGAATCTCTTTCATCGTTCTCACTCCTGACCTACCCGAATTTTTGCACTACTCACTATGCTAGGGTAATCTGACGCTTTTTACTCTCAATCGAGTAGGGGTCATTCTCCAAATTTCCAGCATTGCCCTGTTTCTATCCATAGTTTGCAGAATTTTCTTGGCCTAAGTGTAATCCACTTCAGCAAGACCCCGCCAACTCACCCATACAATCTTCCATCATGCAATTGGATTGGAGACTGAATGGACTACCCACAAGACAGAGCGTTAGAACTTCTACGTATAGGTACAGGCGACAGTAACTCCAACTTCCGTGATGATCAAGACGTAGCCATTCGTCACATAGTTGAAGGCAATGGTCGCCTACTTGTTGTTCAACGAACTGGATGGGGAAAAAGCTTTGTTTACTTCATCTCCACTAAAATCCTTCGAGAAAAAGGGATGGGACCAACTCTACTTGTTTCTCCGCTCTTGTCGTTGATACGAAATCAACTAAATGCTGCTGAACGAATGGGTCTCAATGCAGTCACCATTCATTCTGAGAATAGAGATGAATGGCCAGCAATCGAGGAGCAGGTTCGTACTGGTAGTGTCGATATCTTATTGATTTCACCAGAAAGATTTTCGAACCAACAGTTCCAAGACAATGTGTTATCCCATATTGCTGGCCAAGTGTCAATGCTTGTTGTTGATGAAGCCCATTGCATTTCTGATTGGGGTCATGATTTTCGCCCCCATTATCGGATGATTGCACGCATCGTCTCGTCGCTACCTGATAACACACGATTGCTTGCTACTACAGCAACAGCAAATAATCGAGTCATGGAAGATCTTGAAGAGCAAATTGGACCCGGCCTAACAATCCTGCGTGGCCCTCTGCATAGGCCGTCATTACTACTGCAAACCACTTGTATTGATGACAAGGCTGAAAGACTTGCATGGCTTGCTGAACATATTTCCAATATTTCCGGTAGTGGAATTATTTATACACTGACGATTCGTGATGCCAAACAGGTTAGCGATTGGCTGAAGTTGCAGGGGTTGAATGTTGAAACATATACCGGCCAAAGCGGCGACAATCGCCCTGCACTCGAATCAGCACTCCTCAATAACGATGTCAAGGCACTAGTAGCCACTACTGCATTAGGAATGGGATTTGACAAACCTGATCTCGCTTTTGTTATCCATTATCAATCACCAGGCTCGGTGGTCGCCTATTACCAGCAAGTGGGCCGTGCTGGACGAGGGATACCTGAATCCCATGGCATCCTCTTGAGCGGTAGCGAGGATAAAGAAATCAACGATTTCTTTATCAACTCGGCCTTCCCCACGCAGGACGAAGTTTCTGAGATACTCAGGGCTCTTCAAAACGCACCCGACGGATTAACGCTTCCAAAACTACTCACAAAAATCAACCTCAGTAAAGGAAGAGTAGAGAAAACTCTGCAACGACTCTGTTTGGAATCGCCTGCACCGCTAGTAAAAGATGGCGGAAAATGGCAGCTTACAACATCAGAACTCGGCGATGAGTTCTGGGCCAGAGCAGAGCAACTGACTAAACGCCGTAGAGTGGAACAGAATCAAATGCAAGAGTATGTTTCCCTTGACGCACACCATATGGAGTTTCTGATTTCAGCCTTGGACGGAGACCTTGATGGGGTTGAGACTCCAGCAATTACTCCCGTACCAGAAACGGTTGATGAAGAACTGACCATTAGTGCAGTTGAGTTTCTTCGCCGGACATCACTTCCTATTGATCCTCGACGGATGTGGCCTACTGGAGGACTGCCCAATCTCGGCGTCAAAGGTCGTATAGCTGAAAGTCACCAGTTGCAACCAGGCAAAGCCCTATGTGTTTGGAGAGATGCAGGGTGGGGCAGGTTGGTTTACGAAGGCAAATACCAGGACGACTGTTTTTCGGACGAACTTGTAGCAGCGTGCCATGAATTGGTTCGGAATTGGAACCCTCACCCACGCCCTGAATGGATCACATGCATTCCATCAGATAGACGGCCTGATCTAGTTCCAAATTTTGCCCAAAGACTCGCTGAGAGCCTCTCGCTGCCATACCATGATTCTCTTCAGCGAGTAGATGAACGCCCAGAGCAAAAGGAAATGCAAAACAGTTCAATGCAAGCGAAGAATGTTGATGGAGCATTTGTCGTGATTGATGACGAAATACCAAACGGTCCTGTATTGCTGGTTGATGACATGGTTGACTCAAGATGGACTCTGACAATTGCTGGATGGCTGCTTCAGTCACGAGGCGTTGAGGCGGTGCACCCTCTTGTACTAGCAGATGCAGGTAAAGGGTAAGTGTTATGAGTATTTCTCCAAATACACAAGCAATCTTACTTTTGACTGCACCACTGATCAATGGTCATCGAAGCAAGGATGCACCCAAAACTCTATCGCAGGGCCAATATCGAAAGGTTGCTAAATTTCTACATGAGCGAGCCTTATCTCCATCCGATTTTTTACTTCAAGATTCGAACTCACTTGTTGACGAATGCCAGTCCTCGATTGAAATTCCACCACTCTTTCCTCTGCTTGGGCGTGGCTTTCAACTGAGCCAGGCTCTTGAACGATGGTCACAGAGATCTATATGGGTATTGAGCAGAGCAGATGCTGACTACCCACAGCGGCTAAGAAAACGACTCGGTGATCTTGCACCACCTGTACTGTATGGCTGTGGTAACCCCGATCTGCTGAACCGTGGTGGACTGGCGGTAGTCGGCAGTAGAAATATCTCTGACGAGATTATCCGGTTCACAAATGATGTTGGCCGCCTTGCTGCCAATGCAAACTTAGCACTCATTTCAGGTGGGGCACGAGGTGTTGATCAAGCAGCAATGCAAGGGGCTGGTGAAACAGGCGGATACGTTGTTGGCATTCTTGCAGACAATTTGGAGCGAGCATCGCTCAAACATGAACATCGAGAAGCATTACAGAATGGATCAATGGTTCTCTGTTCGCCATACGATCCAAAGGCCGGTTTTATTGCTGGGCATGCAATGCAACGCAACAAATTTATCTACGCACTGTCCGATGCCGCACTCGTTGTAAACTCAGACTACAAAAAGGGGGGCACCTGGACAGGCGCTGTTGAGCAATTAGACAAACTCAAACTTGTGCCTATCTTTGTACGCACAGGCTCACAACCAAACCAAGCCATGGGATCACTTCTCAATAGGGGGGCGTCACAATGGCCGTGCCCTCGAAATGCAAAGGAGTTGGTTTCTGTCATTGATTCTTCGAAGATCACAATGTCAAACGCGCCACAAAGAAACTTGTTTGATAATCCCAATAATTCTTCAAACAATGAACAGGACAGAACTACATCAAATGACATTCAGAGCAAACCGCCAAAGCCATCTAAATCTGATCCAGCCCAATCTTTATTCATGCTTGCAGAGCGTTTGATTCTTGAAATGGAGATGCCAATCAATGAGGAGGCCGTTTCAAAGCAGCTTGATGTATCAAAAACTCAAGCTAGAAAATGGATAATTAGCCTTTGCGAATCAGAAAAACTCCAAAAGAAAACACGACCCGTTCGATACACAAAAATTGATTCATAACAGCTTATCCATCTGACCTGCCCCATTGTTTGTACCTCACCCTATGTTAGGACCAGTGCGACTCTTTGTCCCATCAACGCTTCATGGACGCAAATACCCAGAACAATGACTGAAACTCAAGGAGACGAACAACTTCTTCAACAGACAATCCGCCGTTCGTCAGCACGAAAATAATCGGGACTCCGAAATACCCGGCGACAAACGCCACTCGGGATTCGATTTCAAAATGACACCAATGACCTGCCCCCATATTCTGTACTAATAGATAGACCAAATTATCATAATGACAGAGTCAGCGGGATTTCAATCTGCGCGAAACGCCCCTTTCATTCCTTGAGTATTTCCATCTCAGGCATCTGATCCCAAATTTGGCCATCTAAGACTCGCCCCGCTGCCTTCTTGTTCACGCCGCCCCATTGCTTGAAGAAAAACGAAACGCCCGCAGCCACGCACTGGTCTCTGATGTCACGCACCCAAACTGGATTCATCGGGCGTGACTTAGGACCTGATTCACCTCCGACAATCACCCAATGGATACCACTGAGATCGAGACTCGGCAGAGGCCCGATCAGCGGTTCCAATGACAAGAAACGCACCTTTGCGGGAATCTCTCTCAATGGTTCCACACGGCTGCATACATGATCATTCTCAATGCTCGTGCCCATGAGGATGTTGTCTGTCCAATGAAGTTTCGTTGCAAGCTCTAGGGCTCTCTCAGGCCGCTTCGTCAAAATTTGAAAGCGATGTTGGGAACAGTCGTTCATGACAGCAAAGACCCGTTGGATGAACTCAACGGGTACATCCCGATGAAATAGATCGCTCATTGAGTTGACAAATACCCATCGGGACTTTCGCCAACGCCGAGGGATGTCCAAGGTGTTTTCGTGACATCGAACTACGCCGTTGAACTGTCGCTTCCCACTCTTGTTCAAGACGGTAAGACCTTCATACTTCGCCTGACCCATGTTTTCAAGCCGCCAAGACATCGTGGCAGCGTAGCAGTTGTCGCAACCGCTCGACGCTCTCGTACAGCCGGTGACGGGGTTCCAAGTAGAATCTGTCCATTCAATAGTGCTCATCTCACACCTCCGCAGTCAATCGTGAAGACATAAATCGTCGGTTGCATCAAATGGTCTTTCGCTTCAGCAAAGTCTTTTGAGTGCTCAAAATCCAGACATGATGAGAGTGTGCTTTCAGTCAGCAGTTGTGTGTTTTTCGACATGTTTTTCTCCAGTGCATGGCCGAACCATCTCGGCCTTGCGTCGCTTTCTTGGCGACATCACACACAAATACTGCATTCCGCATACACCTGCAAATGAAATCCTAGAGGTTGTAAATTTTTTGAAACTCGTTCGCACGCATCACAGGGAAGTCTGAAATTGCTCATCATCCTGCCGAATGACGTCACCAAATCTCCTGCAACCATGCCCGGGAGGAGGGTGCCCTTGCGGCAAATGGCTGCTGGGCTTTATCTGACTAACGCTCCAATGCCACTTGATATTCGATTGTGTTTTTATGCTCTCAGCCCATTATGCCGCCGCACCTATGCGAGAACTAGTAGATCTGCGTTAGCCGTTGACCTGAGCTTCAAGACTTATGAGTGCATCAACTACTACATCAAATTCGGGAGCATCACCAAATATCATGATCTCTGCCATCTCTTCGTATTCTAGACGAAGAACTTCAGCCAACTCTTTCGACGGTAGAATCCGAAGCGTTCCAGGTACGGCAAGTTCGTACTTTGCTTTTGGCTGTTTGTAGAACACCTTCTTGTGCTCAACGACGCTGGCGAGCAAATCAGTATTGAGAATCGCTTCTCGCCCAAGCTCGTTGTTTGCGAGCTGGTAAACATCATACAAATGGCGAGCTGGCTTTGCCTTGATCATTCGCTCTTCGCCCAGATGAACAAGCGAATGCAGCAGCGTCACCTTCTCCCAGAATGTTCGCTGAGCTGAGATTGATTGCACCGGTGCGTCGGCATGCTCAAACTGATCTGGGAACAACTCGGCGGCATATGGACGCACTGTTCCGTTGACGGTTGGCCATGTATCTCCCCGAGCACCGAGTTCAAGGAGCACTTCAGTCTTGAGATAATCAGACGACTCCTCGTTCGTTGGATAGCTGAAGAAGATATTGGCGTTATCTGGGTTCTCGACATCTGCTCTGATTGACCATTCATCAGATTCGCCGAGAATCTCCGTAAACCGGTTGCCGAGCGAGTTGAACAGTGAGCCGCCAACAAAACTGGCCGCCTCTGTCTTAAGCGACTTGATCAGCCGCTCCCGCTGCTTACCACTGACCCCCTCCTGCATTGGATCCCGATCTCCAGTAAATCCAAGAGCCTTCCGATCAATCACGAGATCGATATCCTCCGACATCCGTTCAATGACATGGAACACTTTCGACAGAGAAGTCCCACCCTTGAAGAAAATCTCTGCCGGTAGCGAATCAAGACCTGCGAGTTGACGAAGTACCCAGCACACCCAGAAATCCTTCTCGATGATCTGAACAGTCACACCCTTCTGGGCAGCAACCGCCCTGAACAGATCAGACCTATCAGTTGGAGAGAGGCATGCAACCTTATCCATGAGCAATCATCTCCTCTGAGTGATTTGAATTGGCGATTCTCCGAGCAACCTTAACGACCCATTCTGTAGCGTATTGAGCTTCCTTGAGCAAGGCTCGCCTTTGCTTGGATGACAGCATTTGTCGGATGACGCCAATGACCTGATCATCAGGATCTGGGCCGAGTGCATCAATAGCTTGCAATGCACGCCCAACAACAGAATCGTTTGATGGCAGCTTATTGGGAGCGACATGCTTGAGCCGGAAGGTTTGGCTGCCGACCTTCACGCTCCGAGATTTCCCATCTGTGAAGTAAACATGCTTCGCCGGGATCTGCGTTGACAACCCAAGGCGGTTGGCAGCAACGGCTGAAGAAGGCACCACTCGGCTTCCGGTCTGACGCCCCAACGCAATGGCGACCTTGTCGGCGTCAGGGGGGACGGCAATACCAAGATTCTGGTTGATTCGGGGCCGATGGTACAGCCCTCTGCCTACTCGATTAAGAGCACCTCGCTTGGTGAGCCGTACCAAGGCTTGATCGACCGCATCTCGGCTTGCGAGGTCGAGGAAATCCTTGGCCGTAACGACAGCACCAGGCCCGCCATATTGGCGACCAATCCGTTTCAATACCTTGGTTTGCGTCGTGTTCATGTCAGCCCTTTCATCCTGTCAGTAAATAGTACCATTATATCTGACACTTGTCAATCGTCTTTTATTCCCGCAAAGATAAAGCTATCGCCCTAATTGAGCTAGAACGCTGTTTTGACAGAAGTTATCGGTCTGTATGTACCGCCTGAAAAGCTGAGTGTAGAAACTGAGTTGTCACCACTCTTTGTTCAACCCACTATGCGGAGAGAGAGGCAATGGTCTTTTTTTGCCCCATGAACTCATCTTGGACGCAAATACCCACCCACAACGATGAGTGAATCTCAAGCACACGAACAACTTCTTCAATGGACAATCCGCTAGTCGCCATAAGGTAGATGAATGGAACTCCGAATTATCCCTCGGCAAATGCATCATCCGTTCCATGCCGACGCTCTAGGACTCATTCATCTGACTTTTCTTGAGTAGCACACAGTGCCATTTACGTCCCCAAACGAGAGCATTCCGAACTGCATGGGATTATTTTCAAAGAATCCGATTTTCTTTTTGAACTCTCCACCCCCTAACAGATGAAACGAGCTTTTTTCGTACTGTGGAAATGAATCCATCATTAAAACTCAATACAAATATTTGAGCACGGCTGTTTTTGACTCAATGGCCCCCTCATCCCTAACACTTGAGCACAGAGGACCCAGGAGCTTCTCACAAAGCCTTCTGCCGCCTGAGCTTAGTTGACAAATCCTCAGAGTGTGGTAAAACCCTTGTAATCAAGCGGCATTGATCACTTGAGCGAATGGCCATTGGCATGTTGCCGCTGGTTCACACACAAACTGGGTCGCTCTATCGCACCGAGCACTTTGAACGCAGTACCGATGCGAAGGCTGTCCTATTGACTCATTCAAAGGAGTACCAAATCATGGCGAAGAAGACACGGCAAATGACTGAAATGAAGGGTGCCCAGGCCAGAACGCTGAAGCAAAATACAAATCACAGCAGGTGGAAGCACAACTCGAATACTGTTGAAGATAAACCCCTCTCTTCGCAGTCGAATTTATCCTCTCAAACAATCGGACATGTGCCTGAAGACATGTGCAAGAATGCTGACAGCTCCACCGAGCACAGTAATGTTTTCCGGGGCACCGGAAAGTCAACAAAGCCAAAGAGTCCAAAGAAATTCCGGGGGGACGGAAATTTTGATTCAGAAAAGGATGCTCTGATTGACAGACTCAAGACGATCTCAGCGTCATCCCTCGACACAGCATGGGAGACGGTCAAAATTGCGGTCGAACTGAGAAACAAGTTCCACATGACTCCCGAAGACATCATGAAAGCGGTTGGCCGAAAAAAGACAGTTGTATACGACTGGTTCAAAGCGGCCAAAGTCAGTGCCGAGCTTGAAGAGACAATGCCTGGTCATCAGAAGGATCTGGGAGTTCATAAAGTCCTACAGATTGGAAAGGGCTACAGACAACTCCCAAGGCGAGTCCGCAAATCCCGAAGCATGAAAGACTTTGCAGTAGACTGTGAAACGAAGAGTGCGAAAACAACTCGTCGTGATTGGGCAACCGAAGAAATCAATAAATCAAGCATGGAGAACGCTGACCGAGCCAAAGAGCTTTCAGGCACCACTCAGATTGGCAACCGCTGTAAAAACATGAGCTGTTTAGAATGGATGGAAGAAGAGGCGAAGCAAAGCCCACACTCATACCGAGTACTTTACAGCGATGTTCCGTACCCTTACACATCGTGCAACAAGCTGCTAGTTGATCAAACACAGATTGCAGGGCAGCGTGTCGAATGCGAAAATGCGACATACGAGCAAGCGATGGCTTTAACCGTTGGAATCATTGAGCGAGCAGGCACCTTACTCTCGAAGGATGATAAAGATGACTGGAGAGGTGGAGGGGTGCTTCTACTGATGCAGGCTGGCGGCCAACCTGTGCTTCCTGAATTACTCACTGCCGTTGATAAAGCCGGTCTAGAAATCAAGTTTGTGGTACAAATCGATACAGGCCATTCAAAGCTTGCCAATGCTGGCCATCCATATGGGAAGAGTTCTGAACCGCTTCTTGTCATCAAACGCAAAGATGATCGAATGGTGCGATGCGACACACGCACTGTTGACCAAGGTTCTGGAGCTGGAAATCTTCTTGCACCACACACATCAGTGATTTCTGAGCGCCAACTCCGAAAGTATGTGTATCAGTGGCAGATCCTAAACAACCGAGAGCTCTATCGATATCACCCAAGGGGTGTCATCAAATCAAACGCCTCAAAACAACACGTTTCGTCACGATGGAGAGACGACTATCAGTATGGCGAAACACACCTGTTCCAAAAGAACGAGGCTCAGCTCCTTCTGGTACTTGGGAAGCATGCCGTTGCTGGAGACAAGATAGCAGACCTCTGCGGATGCTCTGGAAGCTGCTGCATCGCAGCTGATCAACTCTGCCTTGATTGGACTTACATAGAGCTCAGCAAGAACAACTACAACTGGGGCATCTCACGCATAGCCGACTACATGGAAGCGAAAAAGTGCGGTATCAAAAGCGTGACAGATGAGCAACTTGAAGAATACGAACGCAGAGTATTCTCCGAAACTCTAAGTTCAGAAGAAGTTTACTCGCTATACACCCAATCGCTACTTGCCAAAGCAAATAGGAAAACGAGCACAAAATCAAGCTCGCCCGTTGCGCTCATCAACTCTGAAAATGAGTCGAGCCAATAAAACGAATCCTGATCTAGATTCACTCTAGCGAAACTCCGTGAAATTTACCGACTCGTGCAATCAAAGATATGTTGATATGAAATGACGACATCTGCATCAGAAGTCCAATCAACTCATTTACTGAATCCATACCACGCAACAAGCCATACATAATTGGTATTCCGTAAAACCCAACCATAAACGCCACTTGGGATTCGATTGATTTCTGGTTCTTCAAAATGCCACCAACTCGCTTGCAGCAGAAAGTTGTGAACCCCCTCTTTGGGTGTATCGACTCGTCGTCTGGATGTTTTCGTGCCCGAGTATCTGGGCCAATCCAACAAGGTCGTTGTTGTTGGCCTCCAAATACTGAGTCGCAAAGGTGTGGCGTAGGGCGTGCGGGTGAACATCTAAACCAATGGCGACTCCATACTTCTCTACCGTGTAGCGGACGCCGTCGATGCCCAATGGTTTGAGTCCCCGGCCTATGAAAATTCGGTCAGTGTCCGCTGGCGGCCTCGCCCCCAGATAGTCCATGAGCATCCGCCTTGCTTGCACGGGTACAGGCACTATCCGTTCCTTGTTGTGTTTGCCATGACGAACCACCAGCGAGCCACGGCGTTCTGTGAGGTCGATATCACCGATTTGCAGTGCTGCAACCTCGCTGATTCTCAGACCGCAATATACAAATAGCCCGAGGATGGCTGCCGCCCTATGATCTTCTCTGACTGTTGCTTCTCGCAGTAGTCGTCTTACTGCTGATCGCTCTATTGCCTTTGGTGCGGTTGGTGTCCGGCGTAGTTCTTTGACTCCCTTTGCAGGATTTGATTCGATCACTTCTTTTTCCGCGAGAAATTGGAAGTATCTTCGCAGGGTTACCAACGCACGGTTGATCGTTGCTACGGCCTGCCCTCGCTCTTCTCGAAGATGCTTTCTGAAATCAGTTACATCTCGAATGGTAACTCGACGACTCTCATACGATTCTTCATTGACCCGCTCATACCATCCAACCCATTTCTTGAAATCATGGTGGAGGGCTTTGATGGTGAGTTGGGAAAAGTCGTTTGCATTCAGAAATCGGTCGAACAGGGTTATCTCGGATTTGGACATAGTGATTCTCCATGCATATCTGGCTATAACAGGCAGATATCTGTACAGACATAAAATAGAAACAACGCAAAAAGTGAACAGAGTTACCCCAGATAATGACTCTTATCTGGCGTGCTTATCTGGTCATGGCGGCTGTCTCAAGTGCCTATAAACAGGGCCAACCAGTTCGTGGTCTGCTTTATCGTCGGCTCCATTTGGGAAGCAATCAGATAGAACCGCGGTCACGGACTGAGGTGATAGGCTCTCGACTCCCAACCCCTTGAGCAGTTCGATGAGTCGTAGGACTCTCGGATTCGTAGCAGGAGTTTTCTTTTTTCCGCGCAAAGAAGATTTACTCGAACGAGTTGTCGGAGGCCCCACTCGTCTCGGGTAGAACAGAATGGGCTGATTGTTGATTCCGAGTCCTGTACGCCGAACTTCCAGGCACTCATCACGAAGCCGTTCATCAAAGAATGGTCTCTTGGTGGCAATCAGATACAACGGCATTGGAAACACGCCTTGTTGCATCAGCGTATAGAATCTCGATCTACTGAGCCCCACTAAACGGGCGGTGTCTGAGATGGTCAATACGACCTTTCGACTTGGATCTATCAGTCCTGTTCTCTTCGATGTTGAAGTTTTCATTGTGATTCCCCTTCCTGGTTTTGAGTGCTCAAAACTTTTGAACCTCGAACATGCCCCAACCCTTTTGGGGTCAAAATTCGCCCTCTATCGCTCCTGTCGAGGAGCCCGAGCCACAAAAGGTTGCTCTCTACTACCTTTGCAACTGCCTCCGGTGGCTGACCCAATCTTGATGCAATCACACCAAGCCTCATTGGTTTTGTTGATTCACTCAAGATTGACAAGTACTGACGCTCGTCAGAGTTCAGCCCTGCTTCATCAAGTTCCTCGACTTCGAATGTAGCCTTCGCATGACAAGCATTGAGATTGGTATCTCCAAGAGAACGAGCAGTTCTCCTCACAGAGTCCATCAAACGGAGGCTATGGCGAGGCGTTCCGAAACTTCTAGCAGCAATCTGTTCAAGAACTCCCTCCTCCACTTCCCATCCGAGTTGATTTACTTTCTGCGCGAGAATTAATTCGATATCCGCATTCGAATATCTCCGAAGCTGACAATGGAGTTTCATCCTGTCTCTCAAAGGCTGAAGCAACCCTTGTGGGTCAGTCGTGGCCAATATCAGCGTGAATGGCTGCAACTCCAGTTTCTGAACTGTTTTCCTTTGCTCATTTGCGAGAAATACATATCGCTCCTCAAGAGCTTTATAGAGAGCCACCTGAATTGATGGACTCAACTCATGCGCCTCATCAATAAAGAGGATTGAGTTTGGCAAAACCGGGCACATCAGCAATCCATTGAGAGTTTGTATCGATGTGATAGTCTGACCCAGTGCTTCGAAGAACTCACCGGCCATCTCCTTCGCCAACACTTTACTGAGCATTGTTTTTCCAGTCCCTGGCGGACCAGTCAGCATGGTGTGACAGAGAGCCTCACCATCAATGAAGCCGGCTTCAACTCCAACCTGGAGCTTTGCAATTACATTCTTCTGTCCAATCACATGATTGAGTGTTGGCGGTATGGCTTCGTTGTTCTGACTTGTGCTCGTCATTTGTGCACCTCCATACCCATAGGCCACAACAGTTTGCTGAATGTTAAATCTCTTGCTGCTGTAGTGACGAATTGGGTGACACACTCCGGTGAATGTTCGCTTTTGTCAAGCCTGAAATTTCTGGATCAGCTCTGGTTGTTCGCCAGAGGGTTAAATATTTGAGAAGCGAACTTTTTTTACAAAAAGCGAATGCTCGAAAACAATAAAAAATGATGCGTCCCAACCCCAGGCATTAGGACCTCTCTGTTCTCACCGGCGTTTATTACTCCTAAATTTTTTTAGTTCTGTGAGTTATGGCCCTCTATACACCTACACACACGAGCACTGATCTATTTGCACAGCAGCAATCGGAGAAGGGAATCTCCAACCACGCCACCTCTTACTGATTGAGTTCTTTCCATCGTTTGAGCAAGAATCGACCTGAATCACGCAGCTCTGGAGCCACCTTTGAGTAGACCCTTGAGTTGACCTTCAAACCAAGCGTGGTGAGCATTTTGTCAAGGCTCGCACGCTCATTCGGGAGCTGAACCTTGGTGGATTTGCACGAGCGAGCTACTGAATGATCCGTCATCCGAAGCATCAGTCTTGCCCAGTGCCGTGCCTTCTCTACATTGAGTGTCGAGGATGCATATCTGTATTCGACCCTTGGCGCTACCCCCCACAGATGCGTCCAGTTGACACCCATCGACCGTGGCAGCCTTTGAAGTTCAGACTTGAAGCACCCCATGGTTTTACAACCCGCTAGACGACCTGGCATGTCTGGGAGCTTCTGGCAGAAGTGATTGGTCAGCCGACTAGGTTGCACCAAGCCGTAGATCACATTCTCATTTCTGTGGATGGTGTTGTACAAGGAACGAATCACAGCAGGCCGATCTTTGGCTTCTGACAACTCGACATGAATGTGGTGCCCACACGAGCTATTTACTCTCGCTCCGAGATATTTCAGGACGTTTAGCATTGGCACCACGACCTGCTCCCAATCATCCATCCCAGTCAATATTCGTGTCTTGACCTCAACTGAGACCCACGAGATGCCTCGGAATCGGGATTCGCCACGCACAGATGAATCGTACTCGACACATACATCAGCGCCGTGAGGAACGGGACGGTGGCTATAACCACGAGCCACGGCGGGGACCCCGTTCGCCGTGAGGACTTGAGCAATGACTTTCCGAACATCGTCAGAAACACCACCCCCGATTTGCGGTATGGCCATTTCAAACTCGACACCCAGACGACGGTTTTTACTCAGTTCTGCATTCAGCATCTTCATCTCCCATAATCGGAAAACTCTCCCGATACTGAAAGACCTTGATGCCGTGCTGAATGTTAAACTCTATTCTGCCATACCCTACGCCTATACCCCCGATTAGAAATATGAGACTCCTACTTTTGAAAACCGTAAAAAGTGGTTCATGTCAAATCTCGTTTTTTCTCGCCCAGAAATTTTCTTAGATTTGCCAAGATTCCTCTAGTGAATCAAGAGGTATCCCATTCACCAATGTCGAATAGGTGTGTATGGCTTGGGAGTCATTCGATTTTGAACAAGCAATAAGAACCCCTTTGGATATCCGCTCCCAAGCCATCCATCGGGGTTCTTTCTGCGCAGATGAAGAATGGACAAACAAGGTGCCAAAAGACAGATACAAAATCAACACAATCAAGCCGTGGTATACGGTTGATAAAGCTTCAGAGAAACAAATCGATTTATTGGTCAAACTTGGATATCGAAGGTGTGACGCCGCTGCTTTGAGCAAGCACGACGCCGCAATCGAGATCAGTTGGCTGCGGAGGTCTCAGAAATGACCAAGCCACCAAACAATGACAACCCTAATGAGTGGCGTGGAAAACTCACCCCGACAAATAGATGGTATCGAGACCCAAAGAATCCGCTCTTCCTCAGCTCCGACGCCCACGATGAACGGATCAAGAGGAACAAGGCTGCAGCAAAGTCCAAGGAAACACGACAATTCAACGCGCAGTCCAAATCCGAAGTCATAAACAACCTCGGCGCTGAAGCTGCAACAGAAATCGTGTTCAGAGTCCAATGCCTAGTCAGCGGCTACGACTATGGAATCGACCAACCACGGCACGCCAACTACAAAGGAATCGAGTTCCCCACCAAACTCAGACGCAGCGACATCTATAACCACCTTACCAACAAGCGAACACTCTACTACACCACCAAACCATTTCTAATTGGCAACATGAAAATTGTTGTAGTCACCATCGACATCGACAACCCCAAGCATGTCTCCAATTTCAAATCTGATTCAGCTCTCAGAGCATCGAAGAAAATTATTCGGGACATGAAAAAGATTGGTGCATCCGTCATGTGTCAGCCAAGCACAAACAGCAATGGTTATCACCTCACATTCTGCATTTCATTCCCATCAAATTCATACGACCCAACAATTCGTGACCACCTTGCTGCGCTGCGGACTGCCATCGCTTCCAAATACAAGAGCTGCAAATGCGCAGAGGTCTGTCTAAAGGGCATCAATTTCTCATCGAGTGCTACAAACGGTACTGTGTATGGAACTTTGGTACGGCTTCCCCTTATCTGCAATCTGGCGCAGTCTAAAGAGTTCTTTGCTATGACCAATTCCCCCGTCGCCTTTTCTTCCCTCTCCGATTTTTATTCTTTACCTCTTCAAGACCAAGACAAAGACCAAGAGAAGACAATCAAGAGCTCATCTCATTCTTCTGCGAAGAATACCGATTCGGCTTCATCCAAGAGCAAGACCCACCCCCCTTTACTTGTAGAAGAAGAGAAGACAGGAACAATGTTAATTAGTTGGGAGGACAAATCAGCGTTTGTCTCAAATAAAGCGGGAAAGAAGAAACACGAATGGAAAGAAAACGACCCACTATCACGGATGCTCAAAGCCGCTTCACACTACTGCCACACACACAAACGACTACCCACAGCCACAGAATTATTGAACCACTACGAATCACTCAATCTGAACACTGGCGCAATAAAATCGGAGAGAAGGAAGAGAGCAAAGAAGGCGTTGGAATGGGTCACCGCAAATCACAACTTCACGCCACCATCAGAAATTTCTTTATACTCCAAATGGCTCAAGCATTTCCAAGCCAAGAACTACAGCAAAGCAGACCTGACCTACTCAGGCACAAGAACAATCAAGACAGAACACTTGGCATTGGTCATGGCAATCATCGAGCACAAAGAACTCATCGGACACGAACGGGGGCTTGCCAAGAACTGCTTTGTAACAATCAGCAGAGCGAAAAAGGCAAGAGGCGAAATTGGATTTGTTCTCGACGACAAGAAGTTTGCATTCTGCAGATCATTCCTCATAGACACCAATGTCATTGAGATTGTCGACGGCCCAAGGAAAAGCGAAGCAACCAAGTACCGATTGGCTCGATGAATGTGGTTTGGTATTACGGAGTCTTCAGGCACCTAAATCTCCGTTGCAGCTCTTCATTTCTTCACTTGAAACTTCGTCCGAAGCGCAACGCCAAACGATTTTGACTAAATTTTTCAATGTCCAACTAAAAGTCATCTGGTGAAGAAATATTCAGTACAATGGGAGGCGAAACAAACAACTGACGCAAACGAAAGCGAATCATGAAGAACACACAGACAATCACAACGAACCACTGCACCGTCAGCCGCAACCACCGAACAGTCATAGAGAGGATGGAGGAATGGCCATGACCACTCAACTCAATGAGCTCATTTACATGTCCATGATGGGATTCTGACCGAACCCCACATTGGCCACAAATCAGAAACAGACAAAGCAGGCACTATACGGAATAGCCGAACCCCTCCTCCAAGACCTCGCTCATATCTGAGCCCCTTGCTTCGTTCCAAGTGCCCAAACCATCGCATCCTTTATAGGTAGTCCAAAACCGCTTCAAATGCGTTTGAGCTATCGATGCGCCTCTGCTTCTGAATGAGCCCCAAAACCACGATTCAGGCCTATAACGGACCTAATCCAGTCAAATACGCCCAAATGCTCATTCGGCATAGTGCCCGAAAGGGATATTTGAGCGCTCAAAACTCAGCATACCCCCGAAACAGGTAGTCAGAATTTGATTTAACATTCAATCGGACTGCCTCCCCTAGACATGTAGCGATGGTGCTACGCTAGAAAATAGGAAGTAAAAAATGACACAGCGTTCTGACCAAGAGTCCAAAATCACCAAAATCTGCGATGAGATCAACGGCCTTCTCAATGTAAATGAGTCATCTGCATGGAAGGTCGGAGACCTCCTCGTAGAACTCTCCAAGCTGAATGTCAGCGGAAAGCCGCTCACGCTCACGCAACTTCGAGAGCAATACCTTCCCAAGTATGACATCTCATACTTGTCTCAGCTCCGAAGTACCGCAATAGCCGTGCCGCCAGAAGAAAGAGAAAAGCATTTGAAGCGGGGTGTCACTTGGCATGAATGCGAAATGGCACGCCGAAGCCGAAACCATTGCGTCAAAGCAAAGGTAGCGAGCTTAGACGACTCACTAGATAGCTACATCGATTTTGTCCATAAGAACAAGGGCAAAAAAGTGAGTCCGAAAAGGATGATGAAAGATCACATCAAAGCAGCTACCGAGGAAACCCGACAAAGCCGTTCTCTTCAAGTTGAACAGCTCAAACAGGACCATCCAAACTGGATGAACAACTGCCACCATGCCTCATGCATTGATGTGATGAAGAATCTTGAAGATGAATCCATTGATGTTGTGTACGCAGACCCTCCATATGGGGCCTTCCACAAAACACCTGACGGCAAGTATGCCGAACCTGATAGCAAGGGTTTAGAAACGGCATGTGATTCGAGCACAAGAGAAGAGGCTGTCGAACTCACGCTTGAAATCATCAAGCAAGCGAAAAGAGTCCTCAAACCCAATGGCAAACTTGTACTCTTCCAAGCATCAACAGAGCCCGACCGACCCGAAGTCATCTCATTGCTGAAAGACCTAAAACTAGGGACAATCTTTCCTATGTACTGGAAGAAACGCCAATCTCAACCATCAGATTTTCGGGTCCCGTTCGGGCATGAGACGGAACGAATTTTGATAGCAGGGCAAAGCAGAGAAGCCTTCCAAGGGCTATACAACGGCAACGGGCGGACAGATGTGTTTGATGAACAAGTCGTAGCCAAAGCCCTTGGGTATGAAATGGAGTATGAAGAGAAGCCTGTGTCACGAGCCTTCTACAACGAGGTACGAAATGGAGACGCAAACTATGGCGACAAGCACTTCTTTGAGAAACCAATCAACCTCTGTAAGTTCTTGCTTGAAAAACTGACCTTTGAAGGCGACACAGTCATTGATGTCTGCGGTTGCACGGGTTCAATGGTCCGAGCATGCATCGAACTCAACCGCCGTTGGATCTACTGTGAGTCTAATGAAACCAACTACAACCTCGGCGTCTCCCGAATCGGAGAGGTCATGGAACAAGTTACCGGCATCAAATCCGACGATGACGATGCACCGATCTTTGCTTAGCCCAAGCTAAGCCAAATCCTTATCCCTTACTCCTATTAGCCACCAGAGAGCCCTTCTCTTTGGCAAGCCGCTATCGCTGTGCGATGCGGCTATGGCTAGGTGAAGACGCAATCCAATTTACGGATTGTTCGAAGGCATTGCAGATGACATGAATCTGTTGTGCGTAACCCACAAGCGACACGACGTCGCAACTCACACTTTCGGAGAAATAAAATGTCTAGTAAGCAACTGAAAAACATATCAGTAAAACTTGAAATTAGCCCCAAAGAACTTAGCAGCATGAAGGTCACCTTTGATTCTAAAGAATCTCGCCAGCACTACCGTTCAAACCCCAACGAGCTCATCATACTTGTGAACTCATTTACGGCTGGATTATGCATAAATCTGGGAGAGGATAAATACGAAACAAACTTGTATTTCGCAATGCTTCTCGATGACATCGAAACATGCATTGAACGATCCAAGAAATGATTTAGGGCCGAGTGTTTCTGACACTTGGCGACTTGCACCATGATTTATTGGTGGCGGGGAAGCAATCGAATGACAGTGGACGGCTTGCTTGTTGCAAACCAAATCACAGAGAATTTCAAAGTCATTGCAGATGACGTGAATTTGCAGTGAGTTACCAAACACCCAGAACGGAGAAAAGATATGAGTAAGCGGCAGAAACAAAGCAAAGCAATGAAATTCGAACTTGACCCAGGCATGCCTGGCGGCATGAGATTCACGTTTGGCTCTAAAGAACAGCGTGAACACTACCGCTCAAATCCGAATGAGATTTGCACAGTTGTGAACTCTTTCATCGCTGGCCTATGCATGAAATTGGGAGATAGCGAAGATGAGACAGATATGTATTGGGCCATTGCTCTAAAGGATCTCGAAGCATGCTTTGAGCTTTTCAAGGGGTGATTTAGACCTGAGTGTTTCAGACAACTTGTGACCTCCCCATGATTTATTGGTGGCGAGGAAGCAATCGAATGATTGCGAACGGCTTGCTCGTTGCAAACCGAATCGCAGAGATTTCCAAGGCATTGCAGATGATGTAAATCTGTAGTGTGTAATCAAAGTGCGACCGAGTGTCGCCGAACACCCCGAATGGAGAATTAGTATGTGTGACGAAAACTCAGAAGAAGGATTTGTATGGTTTGGACTGGACTTCGGATCAGTTTACCCCGGCCAGGTCTCATTCGGCTCCGACGAGTTGCGACGGGACTTGCGTTCGAGTCCAAAGATGATTGGAACCATCGTGTATCGCACGCTCCTCGCATGCTGTGATGATCTTTCAGATGACGAAGATGAACGAGAATCGCTCGTTTCAGAAGCCCACGATGAAATCGGAAGATGGATTGAACGGATGGGTTCAATCTGCAAAGACTGAATAGACCAGCATTTGTGGATAGGCCAAGCCGTTATCGCTGTGCGATGCGGCTATGGCTAGGTGAAGACACAATCCACTACCCAGATTGTTCGTCGCCCGAAACCGATATTTCAGGCACTATCGAATGCGGCCAAAGAGTACGAATGAAGCCAAGTAAAGCACATCAATCCGAGTTCAACGAAGAGCGGCCTGAACAGTGGCGTGGTCTCAAAGACCAACTTCTGCTGAAGGTGCCTGAAGTGGCTGCCCTCTGTGGCGTCAGCCGCAAGACCGTCGACCATTGGATTGAATCAGAGCAGCTCCCCGTCATTCAGCCCGCTGGAAGAGGGGCACGCCCCATGTCCCTTGTTGCACGAGCTGACCTAGACACATGGATTGAGCGGCACCGGAGCGTTCACGAGGCTTCACCTGACGCTCACAAGCCAACTGTGAGCATTGAAGGCCGAAGATTTGTGCGCTCAAAGAAATGATCACTGCCTACCGCTTGATTTTTTGGCCCGAGGCTGATCCAGTGACTGCCCGACAAATACGAAAGAACCCAATGCCAGCCAAACGAGTCCTAACCAAATCATCAGACATGCGTTGGCGGAAGCAGATTGATGGCAAGATGCGTTACTTCGGATCTGTGAATCCAAAGAGCGTGAACCGCTCATACAAAGATGCTGAACTCCGATACTTCAACTTTCTGGCGGAAAGAGAAGTGAAACAACCCGTCGAGATAAAAGTAGCGAAGCTGACTGTTGAGGACTTTGGCGAGAAGTATTTGCAAAGCTGCTACACCAGATATGAGCGAGGCGACATCTCTGCGACATGGTTCGAGAAGATCAGAATCTCCGTTTGTCATTTCGTTGACTATCTCCAAACTGACTTGCCGCTGACGAAGCTCAATGAAATGCATTTGGATGACTACAGAAACCATACCTTGGCGTTGCCCATCTCAGCGGCGACCGACAAATCAATTTCAGCGTGGACGGCGAAGTCGAGATTGGACATCGTCAAGCTGATGGTCAAGTGGGGTTACCAGATGGCATTGATAGAGACTCTCCCACGGAATCTTGATGGATACGCAAAAATCACCATCCCTGAACCAATCGTCAATAGATTTTCGAGAGAAGAGATAAACACCCTCTACTCAGCAGCAAGCGAAAGAACCAAGATGTTCATGTTGCTCGGACTCAACTGTGGTATGGGTCAAGCTGATATCTCGTCACTTCGAATTTCTGAAATCCAAATGAGTAAAAAACGGATTGTTCGGAAGAGAACGAAGACCGGCGTGCATTGCGAATTCACCTTATGGGATCGAACAATTGAGATGCTGAAGATTCACGGTAATCTTGATGGGAAACCCGGCGACAGAGTCTTCTTGTCCAAGTCAGGTCATCCGCTTGTCAGAGAGTATTTTGTAGATGACAAGTTCAAGCGAACTGATGCCATCCGTTCAGCATTCTTCCGATTGATGAAGAAGACCAAAATTTCCAATCACCGAGGATTTTATTCTTTGAGGAAGACGGCTGCGTCGGAGATTGAGATCATTGATAGTGCTGTTACTGAAATGTTCTTGGGTCATTCTGAGAAGGGCTTGAAGCGTCACTATGCTGAGCGTGATTGGGCTCGACTGGATATGGCGATCATGGAGTTGCGGCAAAGATTTGATCTTGATGACGATGAGTGTGAATAAAAAAGGCCACACCAAGTGCAGCCTTGTTTGGAATAGACTGTGCTTCAATCGATTATGGACATCCTGCAGCAAACGCCTGAAGAAACGCTGAAACGTCAAAGAAGTTCCAAACGCCATCTCCAGTAAAGTCGGCTACCGGATCCTGATTTGCAAACCCCTGTAAGAATGCAGAAACATCAAAGAAGTTGAGTACGCCATCGCCGGTGAGGTCAGCGAGGCACTCAGCAGTACTACAACTACTCAAGCTCACTATTTGCAACCCACCACTGTTATCAGCGATGAAACCCACATTCCCAACGATATCGATATCGAGAGCAAAGACAGGCGTGTCGTATGCAGTCATAAGTGCGGGCGATGCAGGATCGCTGACATCGATGATTTTCAGTCCATCTAGGCCATCCGTCACATACGCTGTTGTTCCAACTACCGTAACAAATCCAGCATTCGAGGTTAAAAGGACTCCCATTTCAACAGGATTCAGTGGATCACTGAGATCCAGTATGTGAAGCCCACTGTCGCCATCAGCGAGATACCCAACTGAACCTTGAACCTCAATATGCTTTGCATAGCCTGGCGTGTCATATGTGGCGAGTAGAGTTGGGGATGTCGGATCACTCACATCAATCATAGCGAGCCCAGCAGTACCGTCGGGAACGAACGCCATTGTACCGACGAGTTCAACCATACGAGCAGAGTTTGATGTTGGCAACTGTCCAAGAAAGGTTGGATTTGCTGGATTTGAAATATCCAGGAGAAGAAGCCCACCTGCATTATCTGCCACGTAAGCGATGTCATTCTGAACAGTCACATTGATTGCATTCGCTATTGTGTCATACGAACCGATGAACGCCGGCGAAGTAGGGTCGCTTACATCAAGAATGAGAAGACCACCATCAACGCCATCGGATACATAAGCCGTCGAACCAATCACAGTGATGCCTATTGCGAATCCTGGCGTGTCGTAAGAACCAATCAATACTGGTGACTCAAGATCACTCACATCAAGCACTTGTACACCTGATTCGCCATCAGCAACATAAGCTATATCGCCGATGACAGTTGTCTCTCTAGCCAAATCGGGAGTGGAGTAAGATGAAAGAAGGGTAAGACGAGGAAGATTTAAATCAAGTAAGCATGCAACATCAAACAGATATGCAGAACCTGAAGAAGGTCCATTATCTTCATCCCCTGTTGCTCCGACAACCACATACCCATTGTTCATCGCAACAGTAGATCCAAAATAATCATCAGATGACGCGTCACTTGCAATGAGTTTAACGACTTGTGTTCCAGCCAAATCAAAAATATACGCAGACCCCGTGTCCCTCATGAACCCGTCTTTATTTTGATCATCCCACCTTGAACCAACTATTAAATGCCCATTGCTAATCGAAACACTACTTCCGAATAGGTCATGAGACAAGCCGTCATTTGGAACAATTTTGGCTAATTGGTTACCCAAAACATCAAACAGATAAACCGCACCGGTATTAAACATCCCATTATAATCAGCGCCAGCTGCCCCTACTGCAACAATTCCAGAACCAATAGCAATTGCCCCCCAAAGCCATCCCTCTCACTTCCATCATCTGCAGTTAGCTTTGTGAACTGCACTCCGGATGGATTAAACAAATAAACGGCCCCTGAATCAAGCCCGTTATCATCATCAAGGGGAGCTGCAACTACTAATACTTCACTATCAATAGCAACATCACTTCCAAACCTATCGTAAGGTGCCCCATCAGCGGCAGTGATTTTCGCAATTTCATTTCCTTGCATATCAAAGAGATAGGCGGCACCTGATTGTGGCCCAAGTTCGTTATCAGTATTTGCACCAACGACAATTAAGCCATTATCTGATGCAATTGACCGACCAAAAAAACCAGCAGGATCGTTTGGTGTCAATTCTGCAAACTCTACCCCTGAGCTGTCAAACAAATAAACAGCTCCATCGCCACCTCCAAGTATCTCTGGAACGCTATCCGCATAGTAAGCGCCAATTGCAATGACCCCATCACTGATAGCAACTGCGCCTCCAAATGCGTCAAAGGGTCTACCATTGCTAGATACAAGTTTAGCAATTTGTGACCCAGTTGTATTAAACAAATATGCAGAGCCTGAGTTCACTCCATTATCATCATCTTCCGGCGAACCAATCACCACGAGCCCTTCACCAATGGCGATACTCCTTGAAAACCCATCAGAAAACGCCCCGTCAGAGGCAAGTAATTTTGCATCTTCGTTGATCACTTGTGCATCTGCAAGTGTCGCCAATGTGAACATACCGATTAAAGAACTCAGACAGGTACTATTTTTCATAAATATTTCTCCCTAAAAAACCATCTCCAATCGTGCAATGGCCTCTTTATTATTTTTGTAAAGAACAAATGCCAGACTCTGCCATTTGTCTTTATAGCTGCCCCACTTTTGGAGCAATCTCTCCAAAGGCACAAGCCAATTTGCTACTCAAGAACCGTTACGGGATGCCGTATGCGTTTACCCCATGCTTTTCTTTGAGCCAACGCCGAATATCCTTGTTATCCGAAGACCAAGGTTGATTCACCCTGTATACGCGGAACTTCCCTATCTTCTCAACGAATCCGATAGAGTACCTTTGTTCGTCATAAACAAACTCAAGTGCAATTTTCTCCGTATCTTCAGGAAGCCATCCGAACTGAGTCGGCCCGGCAGCGCCCCATTTTCCTGAATCCGTTTCCCATGTCACGGCGATAGTTGATGGCTTGTTTACATACGGTGCAACTGGCTCGTTCCCCTCTCTACTGCGTGATGATCCGGAAGTCCTTGTTGAAGAAGACGAAACATAGGAGCTAGACGGCACATAGGAACTAGCAGATGGTGTGGGTTGATTTCTCTCGTATTGAGCCTTTGTTTCTTCAAAGGTAGGGTGTCTCACAGCCGAACCATTGTTCAAAGATTGGCCATAATCTGTATTCAGAAGTGCTGAAGTCAGCTCTCCTGAGAACGCATATAGATCTTCCATGCACCCGGCCATACTGAAGGCCATAATGCAAATCAAAGTTTTAATAACTACTTTTTTTATCTGTTAAACCTCTTTCTACAACCAAAGCCTCTGACCACTCAGAGACGCCGCCACGATTCTACTCGAAATCGAGTGCTGCATCAAGTCCTTCCCGTTGATTTGCCCCAATTGATCACAAAGGCTTAAATCCGCTCGACTCTTTCACAACTATCAGTGTAACCACTGACCTGTTCAGCACATTTTGATAGTGCGAATCATTGGCATTGTAAACTTTCTTTGATATCCAAACCAATCCTGCCCCCATATCTTGACCTAGCGGGCCAACTTCATCCCCTTGTGTCCCCTCACTCAATCGAAATTCACCACCGGTTCATTACCAGCTTCAATGCTGATTTACGGACAACCGACACTGAAGGCTTGAAGGAATGAGGCGTTGTCATTGATGAAGGAATGGTCTGATGAAACAGTGTGATTCCCGACAATCCACCACCGGTCAAATCTGCTGATAGGCTCCCCAATTTCTCAACTTGTCCGGCATCTACTCAACCACCTGCTCTCACTTTCATCCTTCAAGCGGGTCAAGAAACGGGTCAAAGCGGGTCAACCCCCAAACCCTCCGTTCGCAGCAGGCATCAAAAAACGCCACTGGCTCAATACCAGCGGCGTTTTCTGTAAGTGGAGACGAAGAGAATCGAACTCTCGACCTCTTGCATGCCATGCAAGCGCTCTACCAATTGAGCTACGTCCCCAATATGTCGCCCTCGCCATCAAGACGAGCGCACTCCATCGTAGATCATTGAACCCAAAGGTCAAGATTGCGCCTCAGGATCGCCGTGATCGGAGGCTTTTTTCTGACAATCTGCAAAACGACTCAACCGATCCCAACTCAACACCGAATATCTCCCTGGAGCAAGGCAGATGCTCCGCCGAGGCTTGGCGATGAAAACCAACAACGAACTCAACTGGTGGATCGATCTCACAGGCTCGACCCACACCCATCAAAGATCCACAGGCAAAGAAACCGACCCCGCCACACTCGCCGCCGGCAAGGTCTACCTCGACTCCAAATCCGGGGTCATCACCCACCTCAAAGGGCAGCCCGCCAACATCGCGATGGTCTCCCAAGAACTCCTCGATGTCCTCCATGTCCGATTCCCGGGCACACGATGGTGGGTCAAAGACCTCAACGCAGCCGATGTCCCCGCTCGCCAGGCAGCGTCCTGATCCAAACCGAATCCGATCCCCTATCGGCTCATCGCGGTGATCAACGCCGACTTGCGCACCAGCACGCCGTGACGGACCTGATCGAGTATCTTCGATCGATCCCCATCAGCCACCTCATCGACAATCTCAAGCCCACGATTCATCGGCCCGGGGTGCATCACAATCGCCCCTGATTTCATCCGCCCAGCGCGCTCGCTGGTGAGTTGATACCCAAGGCAGTAATCTTCTTTCGACCCAAGCCGATCCCCCGAGCCTCGTTCGAACTGCACGCGGAGCATCATCGCTGCATCGACCTCGCCGATCACCGCGTCGAGATCATGGACGATCTCGCAACTTCCCATTTGAGCACCATCGGGCACCATCGAACGAGGCCCAACAAGCACGACCTGCGCGCCCAGCGCACTGAGCATTCCGATATTCGACCCGGCCACCCGCGAGGAAACCACATCGCCCACAATCGCGATCCGAAGCCCAGAAAAATCCCAATCCGATGTCATCTCAAACGCCCGCCCAATCGTCAGCGCATCCGCCAGCGCCTGTGTCGGATGCTGATTCGTCCCGTCGCCCGCGTTGATGACCGGGATCTTGACCCGCTCACTGATTTCCTGCGCCGACCCAGACGCCGATGCCCGAACCACCAGCCCATCGACCCCCATCGCCTCGATATTCAAAGCCGTATCGATCAGGGTTTCCCCCTTCGAGATCGACGAGCCCTTGCCCATCATCTCGATGAGATCGGCTCCGAGTTGTTGTGCTGCGAGCGAAAAACTGAGCCTTGTCCGCGTCGAATCCTCGAAAAACAGATGCGCGATCGACCGCCCGTTGAGTGCATTACCAGCGAAGTTTTCGCTATGGGCCAACGACAAGAGTTCCCTCGCCTGCGATGCGTCGGCCGCGTCCAACGAAATCAGATGATGCCCGCTCCACATCGTTTACTCGTCCTCGCCAGTTTGCTCTTCATCGAGTTGAGCCTCGTTTGTATCATCGCCAACCTCTTCGACAACTTCCTCGACAACTTCCTCATTGGGCACGATCGGCACATAGATCGCAGGCGTTGGGATCGTCCCCGGTGCCCAATACTGCTCGCGGTACACACGCCATTTGCGCACGCCGCCGCTGAGCCAGAGGGTGACATTCTGCTCCTGGCGCACCCCGTCAGCGCGTATAAACGGATAGATCACATCAACCTTCGCATCCGAAGCACGAATCCAAACCCGCCCGATATGAAAAGTCGGCAGATCCTGATCCATTCCCTCGCTGGGGATCGTTGCCCCCTCAGGCATCTCGGCGATGATGGTTTCGTACGACTCAGGCGATGTCCCCACAGGCAGGTTCACCACGAACGCCCCATCAACCGGGTGCTTGGCGACCATTGTTTCGAGTGCCTTGCTCATCACCGAGACGGTCTGCCGGTTATTCGCCCCAGCGTAGGCGACGACATTGTCCGGCCCGGGCACATTGGTATAACTCACGCATCCGCTCACCCCCCCGAGCATCGTCAGCATCACAGCCGAGCCCATCATTCGAGTGATTTTGTTCTTCCATCGTGCGTTGATGCGTGCGTTCATAGCTGGCTCCCGGCTGGCGATTCGTACCTTGCGTTCAACTATAGATCATTTTCATCCCGGGCGCACCGATGATCGCCACCAACTTGAGCCTTTGCCCCTTCTCGACCATACCATCTCCAACCATGCCCCTCGCCGTCCGTCAATCAACCCCGCCGACCGATCCGCCCCGCCCAACGGGCAAACGCTTCATCGTCGGCATCACCGGCGCCTCGGGCGCAGCCTACGCCATCCGCCTGCTCGACCAGCTCCTCGTCAATGGGCACGAAACCCACCTCGTCGTCACCGACTTCGGCAAACGCCTGCTCAAAGACGAACTCAACCTCTCCTCGATCACCCTCGATTCCCTCTGCCCCCATCTGGCAGCCGATCCCCACAGCGAGCACTACAAATCCCTATTGATCGTCCACCCCAACAAAGATGTCGGTGCCGTGATCGCCACGGGCAGCTTCCTCTGCGACGGCATGGTCATCCTCCCCTGCTCCTCAACCTCGATGGGCGCCATCGCCACCGGCTCAGGCTCAAACCTGCTCACCCGCGCCGCTGCCGTCACCCTCAAAGAACGCCGACGCCTGATCGTCTGCCACCGCGAAACGCCTCTGAACCTCATCGACATCGAAAACATGCGCACCCTGACCTTAGCGGGCGCGATCATCGCCCCAACCAACCCCGGGCTCTACCTCAATCCCGAGTCGATCAACGATCTCATCGACTTCATCGCCGGCAAAGCCCTCGACCTCCTCGCCGTCGAGCATGAACTCGATACGCGATGGACGGGCTGACCCCTTGCTCAATCCAACTCTTCTTCAATTGAGTTGATAATCTCTTTGGCGACATACACGCGTCTTGAACTCCGCCCGGTGATCTCGAAGAGTATCCCTTTTTCAACCAACCGATTCAAATGCCTCTGCGCCGCCTGAGGCAGCACATCTAAGTGCCTCGCCAAATCAGTTGTCCTCACTGCCGGGCGAGAAAACAAATAATCCACACACTCGCGGAGCAACGCCGATGCCCGAGGCTCGGTGACACGCTCAATATAACTCCGCCTCAAATCAAGCAGCCGCGTCGCCCGCTTCCTCGCATCTTGCGCCTGATGTGTCAATCCTCGGCAAAAAAACTGAATCCAGTCCGCCCACTTGCCCTCTAAACTCACCGCGAGGAGCAAATCGTAATAATCATCACGGAACCGATCAAAGAAAGAACTGATATCAATCATCGGACGCTCAAGCAACCCCGCCCGATTCAACTCGATCAGAATCATCATCCGCCCAACCCGCCCATTTCCATCCGAGAACGGATGGATCGTCTCAAACTGGTAGTGAACTATCGCAGCAGAGACAACCGCAGGGCAAATCGCCCGGCTCTTCGAGACAAACTCAAAGAGCGCGTCCATCGATGCCTGCACATGCTCCGCCGGGGGCGGCACAAACCGGGCATGCTCAAACCCTCTTTGCCCCCCACTAATATACGCCTGTGATCGCCGATACGCCCCAGGCGTTTTTTCAGAGCCCCGAACGCCATCGCTCAAGAGTTGTTGATGCATCTCATTGACAAGCCCTTGGGTGATCGGGCGTTCTGAGTTCAATCCCCACTCGAGCGCCATAAGGTTATTGCGAACCTCCATCGATTCATCACGCCCGAGTTCACCCGCATCGGCAAGGGCGATCTCCTCAGCAGACGCGATGGTATTCTCGATTCGGGACGATGCCTGCGCTTCACGAATCCGAAATGGATTGGCAAGCAGATGTGGATTCGGTAAAGCCCCAGCGGCCTCGTTAAGACCCGCAAGCGAACTCGTCGCCGACTCAACCTCGCTCCATACCACTCCGAGCAGGGATCTAATGTCAATGCCACCGGGGATCGCATCAGGCAGGTAGGCTGAACCTTGAAAATGGATCGGCAAAGAAGACACCCGAGGCAACCACTCTGTCCCCGAAGTTTCAATCAACTTCCCAGGCGCCTTCGGATCAAGTTTGGGCCAGTTCGACATGAACAACTATAGACACAGCAAACACCAAAATGAACAACTACGCCGATTATTGTTCATCCTGTCACAAAATCGTCCATTGTTGCTCATTTGAGCAAATCACGCCCAATAAAAACGCTGCGACTGCTTCAAAATCTCAAATCACGCCTTCGCGTACTTCTTCCGTCGATCATCCTCTTTATTGAGCTCCACGCTCACCCCGCCCGCAAGCCGAACAGAATCCTCTCCCAGTTCTCCCGCGATCTGCTTGACGAGTTCAGGGCGGAGCGTCACCTTGCCCACGCCTTTGGGCTCGATCAGAACCCACGCATCAGCCGTCTCGACGATCACCTCGACCGGACGCGCCGATTTTCCTAGTGACAAATCACTGGGATCCACCGGCTCTTGAAGCAGCGTCTTTGCAGCTGCCAGATGCTCATCAGCCGAGCCATTGAGCCGATCCGGGCGAACCATCACCTGCACTGTGCCCTGTTCGAGCGGATGACCATCAATCGGAACAAGCCGATCGACAATAATTTGGGCGTCGCCTCGGGAGTGGTCCAATCGCCCCATAAAGAACTTAGGCTGATCGTCTTCGAGCAAATGCCCGAACTGCCCATACACATTACTAAACATCACCGCGTCAGCCGTCCCCGTCGCGTCTTCGATCGTCAGGATCGCCATTTTCTGACCGGCGTTGCGTCCGTTGCGCATGACAATGATCCGGGTGCTCTGCACCATCGCCGCCACGATCACGCGTTTGTCCTGCGCCAGTTTTTTGAGATCGCCCACCCGTGTATGCGTAAAGGCCCGCACCCAGTGATTCCACTCCTCCATCGGATGGCTCGACACATAGAACCCGAGCACATCCTTTTCCTGTTTCAATATCTCCGCTTCGCTCCAGGCTTCGACCTTGGCGAGCATCGCATCGGACTCGGTCTGGGTCTGCTCTGGTTCGTCATCGCCGCCACCGAAGCCCATGCCAAACAAAGCACCCTGACCCGCTGCGCGATCCGCAGCGACACTCTGCCCCGCGCTCACCGCTCCGTCAATCGAAGCGACCAGCGACGCCCGCTGGTCACGGCAATACACATTGTCAAACGCACCCGCCTTAATCAGCGCCTCGATCGTCGCCTTATTCACTGATCCCGCGGGCACCCGCTCGCAGAACTCGAACAACGAGGTGAATAATTTTTTCTCGCCTTCCTCCTGATCCCCAATCCCTAGTCCCCGATCCCTTTCTTCTACAATCGCATTGATCGCCTTGGCCCCCGCGCCCTTGATCGCTTTGAGCCCGAACATGATCTGCCCAGCGCTGGGCGTGTGCTCTTCATCGTCGCCATACACCACGCCGAAGTCGGGTTTCGAGTGATTCACATCGGGCGCGAGCACCTCGACGCCGGATCGCAGATCCTCGCCAGTGGTCGGCTCGATAAACTTCAATCGCTTGCAGTCCTCAAGATACGGAATCCAATCGCTCACCTTCTGCGCCTGGGATTCAAAGCTCAAGAAGGCTGCCATGTATTGGCTCGGAAAATAGGTCTTGAGATACGCCGTCTGATACGCGACAATCGCATACCCCGTCGAGTGCGACTTATTGAACCCATACCCCGCGAACTTGAGGATCAACTCGAAGAGCTCTTCCGCCTTCTTCTTCTCTAATCCCTTCTCCCCAGCCCCATTGACAAACTTAGGTCGCTCGGCATCAATCGTTTTGACCTTCTTCTTGCTGATCGCCTTAATCAACGAATATGCGCTGCGAAGCGGGATTCCGCCAAGCTCATGCACGATCTGCATGACCTGTTCTTGGTAGACCATCACGCCATAGGTTTCTGCGGTGAACCGATCGACGATCTCATGCACCTTGGGCACTTCTTCGGTCCCGTGCTTGCGCCGGTTGTAATCCGGGATCAAATCCATCGGGCCGGGACGGAACAACGCGTTGGCCGCGATGAGATCTTCGAGCCGGTCGGGCTTCATCGCGTTGAGCAGCTTGCGCATCCCCCCGGATTCAAACTGGAACACACCCGTCGTATCGCCCCGCTGGAACATCGCAAAGACATTGGGATCGGTGAACTCCAAGCGATCGAGATCGAGCGGGTGGTCCTGCCCCTTCTTCTTCGTCTTGCCAACCGCTTTCCAGATCTGCTCCTCAGTAAACGACGCGCGGATCAGCTCGCGGGCGCGTTCGATCACACTCAGCGTCCGCAGCCCAAGGAAATCCATCTTGAGCAAGCCCATCATCTCGCAGGTCGGCCCGTCCCACTGCGTGATGATCTCGTGATCCTCAGCCCCCGAGGCCTTATATAAAGGAACGACCTCATGCAATGGACGCGTCGCCACGATCACGCCCGCAGCATGCACACTCGAATGCCTCGCCTGCCCCTCGAAAGTCCGTGCAGTGTCAATCACCCGCTTGACCATCGCATCCGAGTCATACCACGCCTGCAGGTCCGGCTCCTGATCGAGCGCCTTCTCAAGCGTGATGCCGAGCTCTTCAGGCACCAGCTTGGCCAACTTATCCGCATCGCCCAGAGGCATCTCCAACACCCGCGCCACATCACGAATCCCGGCGCGGGCCTTCAAGGTTCCGAAGGTGATGATCTGCGCCACATGCCCGTACTTCTCGCGGACATAGTTGATGACCTCAAGCCGACCGTTCTGGCACAGGTCGATATCAATATCGGGATACTCCGTCCGGTCCGGGTCGGTGAATCGCTCAAACAACAACCCATAATGCACCGGGCACGCGTTGGACAAGCCCAGCACATACCCACACATCGTCCCCACACCCGACCCACGCGCGATCGACGGAATCCCTCGCTGTCGCCCCCAGTTCACAAAGTCCCACACGATCAGGAAGTACGCCGAGATGAGTTTATCAGCCAGAATCTTGAGTTCACGATTCAATCGCGCCCACTTCATCCACCCGTCCGCTTTGTCGCCTTCTAGTCCATCGGGCATCGGGTCGATATGTTCAATCTGCGTATGTTGATCGTTGAGAATCTCCCCGCCATACCGCCAGACCATCCCCGCTTCACAGAGCATCCTCAGCGTCTGGTCACACTCCTCCTTGAGCGATGCCTGATCGAGATCCGGATCATTGGCAGGCTCAAGATCGAAGTTGGTACAATAATCCTTGAACCATGCCGTCAGATCACCCTCGTACTTCTTCGCGTTGTGCTTGGGCAATTTGCTCTTGGCGGGTGCTTTAACAATCACCACCGGCGCATGATTCGCCCCAATCGGCACCTCGACAGTGCACCGATCCGCGATGGCCACCGTGTTGGCCATCGCTTCTTTGCCCGCCTCGCCTATTTCGTCGTTGTTGTACTCATCGGTGAAGAAGCATGCCTCCATCTCCTCCGCAGATTTGACATACAACTCCGTCGGATAGTGCATCCGCTCGGGGTCGTTCTTCACCTTCCCCGTTGAGATACAAATCAGCGTGTCATGCGCATCGTGATCCTCTTCGAGCAAAAAATGCGAATCGTTATCGCACACCAGCGGGATATCCAACTCCCGCGCCAGCTTGATGACATGCGGGTTGATCGAGTTCTGCAACCCGATGTGATGCTGCAACTCCAAATAAAACCCGGGACCAGCCTGCGTGCCCTTGAACACATCGCGGTACCACTTGGCCACCTCGGCGGCGTTGTCCCAGTGCGACTGATCGCGGGTCTGCTCGTACATCACCATATGGTGCGCGATCTCCGAGCCCAGATGCCCGCTGATCGTGATGATGCCCTCGTTATGCTTTTCGAGCAGCGCCCGATCCATCCGAGGCTTGTAATAAAACCCCGTCAGGTACGCCTCGCTGCACAGATACAACAGGTTCTCCCACCCCGCCAGATTCTCCGCGAGCATCACCAGATGGAACCCGCCGTCCTTGACCCCGGTGTAAGTCCGGTCATGCCGATCGCGCGGCGCGATGTAGGCTTCAACCCCCAGAATCGGCTTGATCCCCTTCTTCCGCGCGAGGTTGTAAAACGGGATCGCAGCGTGCAGATTCCCATGATCCGTGATAGCCACCGCGTCCATCCCGAGTTCAGCCACCCGATCGACGAGCTTATCGACCCGGTTCCCGCCATCGAGGAGCGAATATTCAGAGTGCAAGTGCAGATGCACAAAGGACTTGCGAGGCGATTTATCAGTTGCAGTTTCGGTCACAATGGGCTCTCGACACTTGATATGGAGACTCAAATCAGGTTCAACCCCCATCGTACACAATCCCGCCGACACTGTGAAGCCTCAACCCCCGAAATCCCGCGAACCCAATCCCTATCATGGGTGTAGAGACTCCTAGGCAACCCCATGAACCAACCCAATCCACAATTCGGCTCCTCATCAACCACCGGGCGATCCGTCCAGTTCAAGGCTTCAGGCCCCATCGCCCAGATCCTCTCGATCATCATCCTCCTGACCCTGATCGTCATCGGAATCGCCCTGGGCATCATCATTCTCATCCCCCTGGGCATCCTCGCCTTGATCCTCTTCGCCTACTTCAAGATCAAACGCCTCTTCGCCAAAACCCACGCCCCCAACGGCCCCCTCGACGGCCGCCGCAATGTCCGCGTGGTTGATCGGGATGAGTGAATCCCAACTCCCACATCCCTACTGCCCAACCTGCAGCTACAACCTCACCGGGCTCGAACCCAACGCAGAACTCTACACCTGCCCAGAGTGTGGCCGATCGGTCACCAAAGAAGATGCACACTTCATCCCCTGGTACATCGGCCCAACAAAGAAACTGATCCATATCGCGACCATCCCACCTGCACTCTTCTTTGCGATCATCGTCAGTTCCTTCTTTCTCCCCTCCGGGCTTGATTTCCACCCCATCTTCTTCGGCTTTCTCGGATTGGCCCTGCTCTGGTTCGTCGGCGTCGCCACCTTCTTCGCCTACAGAGTCTCCAAATGGAACGGCCCAAACGATTGGAGCGGCCCATCGGGCACCTTCACCAAGATCATGCTCGGCTCCATCTTCTACTTCATCCCCATATTCTTCATCTGGCTCGTCCTCCTCCTGCTCGTCCAACTCGGAAGCGCCATGCCATGATGAAGACAAAGTCTCCGGGTGCCATGGAGGTGACGAAGTCTCCTCCATGTCTTCGGATTCATCACCATACATGAATCATGCAGGAGCCGAAGACGGCACCTGCATGGCACCCAGATGATTCGCCCTAGAATCACCCGTGCCCAAACCAACAGATCCAGTCTGCCCGGCCTGCCTCTATGAACTCACAGGACTCGAACTCGATCAATCGGGACATGTCGTCTGTCCAGAGTGCGGCACAAAGGGCCAGCCGATCACCCTTGAATCCATCGCTCAAGAGAAAACCCGTTGCCGAGAACTGGATTCAAAGCTCATCATCATCCTGCTCTTCTTCCTACTCACCCCGATCCTGATCGCACTTGCCACAGAATATTTCTTCAGCTAACAACGAATGCCGGGTGCCACGCCTTGACCGTCTTCGGCAAGGTGTGTCTTCGTGTTTGACACCAGTTCAAGACACTGCTTGCCGAAGACGGTCAAGCAGTGGCACCCAGATGATTCGCCCTAGAATCACCCGTGCCCAAACCAATAACCCCAACCTGCCCCAACTGCGGCTACGACCTCACCGGGCTCATCGAACAAGGATCGTCCGCCACCTGCCCAGAGTGCGGCACAGATTCAACCTACGCCCAAGCCACCTATCGCAAGCCTCCAACACCAACCACCAAGCGTGCCCTAATCTTTCTCTTTGCCATACCCTCACTCATATCTCTTGGGTCATGGGGATTGCTGTATCTTGGCGACTATCTTCAAGGCGTAGATATCGTGATGCCTCTCATGGCGATATTGAATCTCTTTCTCCCCATCTACACAATCACTTTAATCGTTCAAGATTGGCGATCACGACAACTCACCCAAACTTACTGCTTTCGATTCCCTGCATCGGCAACTATCCTGATCATCCTTCTGTGCACAGGTGTTTCCGAAATATTCCTCTGGCTGAGTCTCGGCGATTGGATTGAAGCAATCGCAAATGTTTAACCCACCACCGCCGCCCGCAACCTCTTCGTCACATCCCCCGGCCCCCCGCTCCCGATCGCTTCCGACTCCACCTTCACCACCGGCAGCACCCCCCAGCTCGAGTTCGTCAAAAACACTTCATCCGCATCGAGCAAATCATCAATCGTCATCATCCGCTTGGTCGTCTTGATCCCCATCTCTTTGGCGTGCTCGATCACCCGCAGCCGCGTAATCCCGGGCAGCACCGGCGAGGGCATCACACCCTGGGCGGTCTCGACGCCGACGACCTCTTCCTCCTCGCCTTGAGCGATCGGCGTGATCAGATGCCCGCCATCGACGATAAACAGGTTCGACACGCACCCGCTGGCAAGATGATTGCTTACCGAGAAGATGATCGACTCGCCCGCCCCTTTGCTCGCCGCGTCTTGCAGTTCACGCAATCGCCACCAGTAGTTCAAGGTCTTGTGCCCGGCTGTCGGATCGAGCGGATTCACCCGCGCCGAGCCCAGCGTCACCATGACCCCTTTGTCGAACATTTCATCAGGGTACTCCGTCGCAGGCTGGGCCGCGATGAGCACGGTTGGGCTGTGGTTGGATCGCCCGTGGGTTTGGAGCAGGTTGAGATCGCCGCCTGTGAGCGTCAATCGAACACGGGTGTTTTTGTATCGCGCCCGGCGCACCGTCTCGGTGATCGCCTCACCCAAAGGCCCGGTCTTAATCTCGTCCGAGAGCCCCAACTTCGCCGCCGAGGCTTGCAGCCGATCAAGGTGCGCCTCAAGATCATGCACCACGACCCCATCAACACTCGAACTCGCGCTCAGCGTCTCGAAGAGCCCCACGCCGTGCTGAATCGCTGCGTCAAACGCAGAGAGCCGGGCATCTTCGCGGTTCATGAACTCGCCATCGAGAAACACGGAAGCGATCTGGTCTTGTGATTCGGATTCGGATTCGTTTGTCGGTGCTGGCTGGTCGGTCATGCCTCAAGGGTAGAACCGTTCAGCCTGATCGTCGCAACCGATCGCTGATCGCGGGCCCAAACAACGCCACCAGATGCAGAAATATCAGCATCCCGTTCTTGGCATACGCAAAGAACCGCACCGAGTTCTCCATCCCCGACGCGATCCGGTAATCACTCAAACACCCGCACCCAGATTCTTGAAGCACAGCCGGATCGACCAGCGAGATGTAATAGGTCATCCCGAGGATCGCCCCGAGCGAAACCAGAAGCACCAGCTTGCCGAAGGGCTTGCGGAACTCGGACCCGATCGCAAAGACCAGCAACAACCCAAGCACCAACTCCCCGGGCCCGACCCACCACAGAAAGGCCTTCATATCCTCGGGGATCACCTGATGCTGGTTCACGATATCCATAAACCGTGACATATCCGAAATCTTAAAATACCCCGCTGCCACCCACACCAGCACAATCAATGCGATGCAGATCCGCGAGAACACATACCTCGGCGATCGCCCCGAATCAGAATCAGAACCCGATTCCGGTGTCGATTCAGGACGGGCGATCGAATCGACCCCATCGACAAGCGAATCATCGCTCCCGGGCTCCACATGACCAGCCGGAGGCATCGGCAAACCACTCCCGGCATCCGTCGGCTCGTCAGGCGAAAACACAGGATGAAACAATCGGAAACCCATCACCCCAAGTATACGATCAATCGAAGAGCAGGTTCCGTTTTCCGAAGTCGATCTTCATCGCTTCTTTGGCAAGATAGAGGGTTTCCTCCGCTGCGTTATTGGCCCGTTTGGTGTGCTCACGGAGCATCTCAAGGATCTTCTCGTCCCCAGCCTCCCCTTCATACGGCAATCGGCGCTCACGCATCGGCTCTAAAAGCTGATCAATATGCTGCGCCACCTCGACCTTGATATGCCCATCGCCGATGTTCTCACCCTTGGAATACGCCTCTTCGAGCTCCTTGACGCGCTCTTCATCGTGAATAAACGCCCGCACATAATCAAACAGTGCATTCTTGATATCCCCCGGCTCGTCCATCTCCACACGCCCGGTATACAGCCCGCCCATCTTCTTCTTGATCTTCTTGAAGTTGTCCGTCAAGAAAATCGCGTTGTTGAGCGATTTGGACATCTTGTTGACCCCATCGGTCCCGATCAATCGCGCCACCCGCCCGACCTTGCCCGCCGGGATCGGGAAGAGCCCGCCTTCCTTGACATAGTCCGCGTCCTCGGTGTGCGGGTTGACGCCGCAATACATCTGGTTGAACCGACGCGCCACCTCGCGGCAAGGCTCAATATGCGCCAACTGATCCTCCCCCACCGGCACGAGTTCAGGGCGGAACAACAAAATATCCGCACATTGCCCGACGGTATACATCGGGAACCCGAACGAATAGTTGTCGCCGAGCCCTTTGGTTTCGAGTTCGGTCTTGAGCGTCGGGTTCCGCATCACCCGATTGAACGGCAGCAGCATCGCCAAATACCAAGTCAACTCCGCGATCCCCGGAATCTCAGTCTGCAGCACAAAGGTCGATTTCTCCGGATCAATCCCCGCTGCGATCCAGTCCTTGACAATATCAAGCGTCGAGCGCCGAATCTCCTCAGGCTTGTCCGCCCGCGTGGTGAAGGCGTGCATGTTGGCGATCAGAAAAAAACAGTCGTACTCACCCTGCAGTGCCACCCGGTTTTCGAGTGATCCCACCCAATGCCCAAGGTGGAGCTGCCCTGTGGGAGTGTCGCCGGTGAGAATGCGAGGCTTGGTCGTCGATTGGGTGCTGATACTGGTCATATTGCCCTGATCGTAGGCCCATCACACCCCGCCATCACACCCCGGTCTGGGCAGCGTCGGCACCAATCATCAGCGCCAGCAGCACATTGAGCAAGTTGAAGCACATGTGCATCGTGATCGGCACGCCCACGCGCTTGGTGCGTTCGTAGGCGATGCCGCAGGTCAGACCGACCGCGAAGATCGGCAAGAGTGTGTGCCAAGGCTGAGGCTTCAAGCCGATCCGGTGGATCCCCGCGAAGATGATCGACGAGAAAATAATCGCCAGCCACGGGCTCTTGAGCCACTTGAGCAGCGCACCCTGCAAGAACACCCGGAACACGAGTTCTTCCCAGATCGGCGCGCCCAGCACCGCGCCGGCAGCGATCGCCCACACCCAGTAGTTCTCAGGCTGATCGGTCAATAGTTGAAGCGTCGGATGCCCCATATTGGTCGGAGGCGTGTGCTGTGTCTGCGTATAGATAAACCCGCCGAGCATATTGAGCAGCTCGATCAATGGATACGCGAGCATGAAACACCCGAGCCCGACGGGGATATCGAGAATGCTCAGCCCAAGCCCCGCGTTGTTCTTGCCCTCGCTGTCGCGGGCGCTGCCTTTGAGGATAAAGAGCATCCCGATCCCGGCGATGGCAGCGAAGAGGTAGGTCCCGATGGTATTGATCGCCTGCATCTCGATCGCGCCATACTGCTGATCCTGAATCCATTGGATCTTGCTGATGAGTTGCGGAGCCGACGACATCGCCAGGAGCACGACAAAGGCTGCGAAAACCCACACCACCGCCGGCACCGTCGAGACATCGCGCAGCCCCGCCTTGGCGAACCCGCCGGGCTTGAGCAACCCGCCAGCGAACATCAACGCGATCACCAGCACCATCGAAACCGAGAGCGACACGATCTTCCACTGCTTGAGCGTCTCGACCACATCGCCCACGCTCTGATTCTGCACGCCATCAGTATCCATCACCTGCGCAAGCGTTGGGGCGATTCCGTCCGTCTGGGCAATGCTCGGCGATATAATAGTGGCAACCAGAATCGCACCCAGGATGAATCCCAGCCCAGAAAGACCCGATCTGCCCTTGGAACCCTTTATGAACGAATCGCCATCCAATCCCAACGAACTCCCCGCGGTGCTCGCCGAGATCGTCGATTTCAAACGCGAAGAGATCGAATCGGCCAAAGAACGCGAACCCGTCGAAGCCCTTGAAGCAATGATCGCCCACGCCGAGCCCACGCGGGACTTCTTCGGGGCGTTGGTCGATCCCACCGAGACGCGCACGCGCATCATCGCCGAGGTCAAACGCCAGAGCCCCTCAGCGGGTTTGATCCGACCCGAATACGGCTTCAACAATGGGCAAGATGGTTTTCGTCCCGGGTTCATCGCGCAGCAGTACTCCAATGCCGGTGCATCGGCGATTTCGTGCCTCACAGACGAAAAATTCTTCGGCGGCTCGCTCCCCTTCATCAACCAAATCAAATCCGCCGTCCGACTCCCCGTCATCCGCAAAGACTTCATCCTCGATCCCTACCAGATCACCCAGTCCCGGGCGTATGGTGCCGACGCGGTGCTGCTGATCGCCGAGTGCCTCGATGATGCCCAGATCAACGAAATGCTCGAACTCGCCCACACCCTCGATCTAGCGGTCCTGCTCGAAGTCCATTCCAGATCGAACCTGCTCCGTGTTCAACCCATCATCGCCGCATCGACCCACAAGCGGGTGCTTCTGGGCATCAATAACCGCGATCTGACCCGGATGGTGACGGATCTGGCGCACACGACCGATCTGGTGGATCTAGTCGATGATCGCTCGATTCTGGTGTCTGAATCCGGGATCAAAGCCCATGCCGACCTGGCCAAGCTCGCCGAGCATGGGGTCTATATCGCCCTGGTGGGCGAGCACCTGATGCGCCAATCCAACCCCGGCGACGCGCTCGCTGCCCTGCTGGGGTAAAATGCCCGAATCGACCCGTATATGGGCAATACCCGCTCGTGCTCGCCGTTGAATATGGAATCGACCCACTGATCTCAGGAACTTTCCCCCATGCCCAGATGCACACCCCAAATCTCAATCCATTCCAGATGCCTCGCCATGCTTTCCGTGCTGATGATCCTGCTGGGCTCCTCGCGTGCCTCAGCCCAGGAAGCATTGGATATCCTCGACGCTTCGCGCGATGCACTCCGGGAGGTCTCAGGATTCAGCGCACAGTTCCGGATGAAGGGCGAAGGCGGGTCGATGTTCGCTTCGACCATGCCTTCGATGTCCGGGCAGCTCTTCTTTGGCACCCATGACGAGTACGGGCGCGTCCTCCACTGCATCGGCGAATCCCGCGATCAGCAATCCATGCCCTCGCAGGCGATCGACCTGCTGATCGCCTCGGATCGGTACCTCTGGACAGATATGAAAGCCCAGACGATCAACGAACGCCCCAACCGCAAATCATCGACCCGCGGGCTCTTGAGCGCGATCCCGCTGGTGCTGATCCAGTCCATCGTCCAAGATGCCCCTTACGCCAATGACGCGGATAACGCCGAGACGATCGACCTGCTCGCCCAAGAAACAATCTCAGGCGAGCTCTGCGATGTCATCCACATCAAACGCACCAAACCCGGCTCGGGATCAAAGCGATCGGGCAACGATTCGTACACCGATGCCAAGTGGTACATCAGCACCACGGACAAACTCCCCCGCAAGATCGAGCACATCACCGATGCCGGGCTCGTCAAGATCACGCTGCTCTTTGAACTGAGCAACTTGAAAGTGATCACCCCGACGCAGTCTCAGCTCGATATCACCCGCCCCGATGGGTTCGCCTTCAAATCCACCATGCCCAAGCCCCGCCCCGTAGGCACGCCCGACGATTCGCCAAGTGCCCAGCCCGATCCATCGACCTTCCCCGATCCGAGCATGCGTGGCCGACCGATCAACACGCCTCAAACCCCCTCCAAGCCGATCGTCAAACAAGCCCCGCCCTACAGCTTCACCCCAATCGGAAGCTCAGAAATCAACAACACCACCCAGATCAACCGGATCACGGTGCTCTACTTCTGGGGCTCGTGGTGCGGGCCTTGCGAAGAAGCCAACCCGCTTGTGTCTCAGCTCGCCGAGTCGATGAGCGATACAGAAGCCCCCGAGCCCGTCGATGTCTTCGGGCTCGCCGCCCGCCAAGCGAATCCTGAGCAAGTCCAGACCGACTTCGAAGCTTCAGGCTACGCCCACACGCTGGTGCTCGAGGCCGATCAACAAGCGCAAGATTTCAAGGTCCGGGTCTATCCAACGATCGTCATCATCAACGCCACAGGCGAGATTATCTTCGAAAAGGGAATCTCCAAAGAGCGCTCGGCTCAAGAACTGGTCGATCTGGCCAAAGCCGCGATCGAAACCGAGCGTGCGGGCAGCTAGATCGTGCATTCTCGGTAGAACGGGCTTCCAGCCCGTTTCTTACTGAATCGAAACACCGGAAGACGGGCTAGAAGCCCGTTCTACCAATAGAAATCAAACTGTGAAACACAACCTCATTCCTACCAGACCCGATCAGGCTGCCTGATTCAAGTCGAGCCCCTCAAGCCCCGCCTGGAGTGCATCGAACTCGATCGCGACGCGCTGACGCCCCTCGCGCATCGGCTCAGCGCGGATCACCATCGCCCCGAGCATGCGGGCTGCGCGGGTGACGGGACAATGAAGGTTTTCAAATGCGATCGCGATGCGTTCGCCCTCGTGGGCCTGGCGCGGGCCAACGAGTTCGATGAGTGCCCCGCCTTGGGAGACATCGAGGGTCCGCCCGCCGGTGAAGAGCATGCGGGCGCTTCTTCTGAGCTTAACCGCGATCTGGGTATCAGAACGGGCGTATGCTCGGCGCTCAGCGTTCGAAGCAAACTCATCGTTGGGTTCGCGTTTGGACCTTCGTTGGGGCTTGGGTTCAGGGAGTTCCATAGGAGGCCTCATTCGATTCTTCGTTTGGATGGGTCGGATCGCACACACAGCTGCAACCCATTGGGACCTATGGAGATCGGCGTTTTTTTAGGGGGGATGAAAGTGAAAATGGGTCGAAAGGACATTATTCTGGGACAATCACCCCAGCGCATTGAAATCGGCACCCATCGCTGATTTCAAAACCGCCGCTTTGACCAGCGTTTCCGCCCATTCGCTCGCCGAATCCGAATCCGCGACCACCCCGGCGCCCACCGGATACGAGAATCGCCCATTGATAATCCCATCGGAGACTTCTGGGTCGATTTCCCCCCAGATGTGGGCGGTTCGGATCAACACCGAAGCATGAATCGCACCCGAATCATCGAGCAGGAGCATCGACCCGCAGTAGGGCCCGCGGGGGCAGCGTTCGAGTTCATTGATGATCTGCATCGCCCGGACCTTGGGCGCGCCCGTGACTGAGCCGGGAGGGAAGGCTGCCCGGATGATCTCGCCGAGCCCGACCCCTGAGCGGAGTTGCCCTTCGATCCGCGACGAAGCCTGGATCACCCCGGATTGGTGCGATTCGATCGAGCGGGGATCCTTCACCCGGACCGACCCGAGCGAGCAGATCCGCCCGAGGTCATTGCGCATCAGGTCGGTAATCATGTCGAGTTCGGCGCGGTCCTTGACTGAATCACGCAGCTCGGCGTGATCGCCGCCGCCCGGTCGGGTGCCTTTCATCGGCTCGGTGCTCAGCGTGCGGGTCTTTGGGTCATAGCCAAGGAAAAGCTCAGGCGAGATCGACCCCACCCCATGGCGAACCCCGCGGTGCTCGAAGATCATCATCGCGCCGAACCTTGGGTCAGCCGATCGGGTCAGATCCGCAAAGCAGCCCCCTAGGCTGCCCGAAAATGACGCCCGGAGATGATGGGCGATGTTGGCCTGGTAGATATCACCCGCCCCGATGTACGCCTTTGTGCGCTCAACCGCGTCGATATACGCCTTTCGCCCCATCGACGAGCGGATCGGGCCGATTGTGTAGTGGGCATCAGTAGGCGATATGTCCCGTTTCCCGGAACTGTTCGCCCGCCATCGCTGGAGAACCGCGAAGGGGAAATCTTCTCTCGTGTCAAGATAGGTAGGCTCGATCTTTGAATCGTGTACTGCTTTGGGTTCGATCACTGCGCCGAACTCGTAGCTGAGCATCATCAGCCACCCGGCGTCTGAATCGGAATCGGAATCAGTCTGCTGATGCCCGTGGATGATCTGTTCGATCGCGCCCAGCGGATCGGGGCTTTGCTCATCAATCACCCAAGTCTGCTCGATGTCGATCGAGCACGATCGGTGTTTGCCGCCCAGCCCGGCAAGCACCGAGGCTCGCCCGATCGCGGGTCGGGCGTGGATCGCTTGGTGGTTGGTCTGCGGGCACAAGGTCATTGATGCGATGGTATCGCCGAGCCCGACCCGGTGTTCAGATTCATCCAACCGAATCTCAAAACCTATTCCATCGAGCCCCCGGGCGCGCCAGACCGATTTCCCCGCTCTACACTCTACATTCCCGCTCGGTAGGTGAGAGATTCGCCCGGCCCCGCTGGGAAAGTAGTTTCCCCGAGGGGAGACCTGTTGATGAACTTTTACACATCCAACCTCAGGGATACCACAATGCCCATGGCGAAGAAAAAACCATCCAAGAAAGCCGTCCGCCGATCGACAACCAAGAAGGTTGCCAAGAAAGCATCAAAGAAAGTCGCGAAAAAAACGACCAAAAAGAAAACCATCAAACGCGCCGCTTCGGCTCATAAAAAGGTGTCGAAAAAGGTCGCCAAGAAAACCACCAAGAAGGCATCAACGGGCACACGCCACATCTCCAAGAAGCGCACCAAGAAAGCGGTCCGCAAGGTCGCTCGCAAGTCGCCAGCCCAAAAGACCGCAAAGAAGGCAGCTGGGAAGAAGAAGGTTGCTCCCAAGAAGCGCGTCATCGCGGGCAAAATGGTTTATGCCTTTGGCAAGAAGACCGAAGCCGACGGCTCAATGAAAACCCTCGTCGGCGGCAAGGGCGCAAACCTCGCCGAGATGACCAGCATCGGGCTGCCGGTCCCTCCCGGGTTCACCATCACCACCGACACCTGCGCAGCCTACTACAAGAACAAGAAGAAACTCCCCAAGGGGCTCATGGCCGATGTCGCCAAGCAACTCGCCTCGCTCGAAAAACAACGGGGCAAGAAGTTTGGCGATCAATCCGACCCGCTGCTCGTCTCGGTCCGCTCGGGCGCAGCCGTCTCGATGCCTGGGATGATGGACACCATCCTCAACCTCGGGCTCAACGATAAATCCGTCAAGGGACTCGCAGAGAAAACCGGCAATGAACGCTTCGCCTACGACGCGTACCGCCGACTCATCAACATGTTCGGCGATGTCGTCATGGGCGTCGATCACCACCACTTTGAAGCAGCATTCACCACCATCAAGGTCAAATACCAGGTCACCGACGACACCGATGTGCCCGCCGAGGGGCTCAAAGAACTCTGCACCGCGTACAAAGAGGTCTACGCCAAGTATGTTGGCTCAAAGTTCCCGCAGAACCCGCTCAAGCAGCTCGAACTCGCCATCAACGCGGTGTTCGGATCATGGAACGCGGACAAAGCCATCTCATACCGGCGCATCGAAAACATGACCGGGCTCAACGGCACGGCGGTCAATGTCCAAACGATGGTCTTTGGAAACATGGGCGATGATTGCGGCACGGGCGTCGCCTTCACCCGCAACCCATCGACCGGCGAGAACAAGTTCTATGGCGAGTTCCTCGTCAACGCCCAGGGCGAAGATGTCGTCGCCGGCATCCGCACGCCTTCGCCGGTGTCCGAGATGCCCAAGTGGAACAATGCGATCTTCAAGCAGCTCATCGGGATCAAGAAGATTCTCGAAGATCACTACGGCGACATGCAGGACATCGAGTTCACCATCGAGCAAGGCGAACTCTTCATGCTCCAGACCCGCACCGGCAAGCGCACGGGCGCGGCCGCGGTGAACATCGCGTGCGATATGGTCAAGGAGAAACGGATCACCGAGAAGGAAGCGCTTCTGCGCATCCCCGCGGGCGATCTGACCCAACTCTTGCTCCCGAGCTTTGATCCCAAAGCCAAGCAAGCCAACAGCGCCCTAGCGACCGGGTTGCCCGCTTCGCCGGGCGCATCGGTCGGGCATCCGGCCTTCACCGCTGGCGAAGCGGTCGAGCGGGCACATAAGGGCGAGAAAGTGATCCTCGTTCGCAAAGAAACCAGCCCCGAAGATGTCGATGGCATGCACAGCGCCGTCGGCATCCTCACCTCCACCGGCGGGATGACCAGCCACGCGGCGGTCGTCGCTCGCGGATGGGGCAAGTGCTGCGTCGCCGGCGCGGGCTCGGTCTCGATTGATGAACAGGCCGGCTGCTTCTCGATCGGCACCAACACCTTTGGTCGCGGCGATCTGATCTCGATCGACGGCTCGACCGGCGAAGTCTTCGCTGGGTCCATGCCGACCGTCGAGCCTGAACTCAGCGGCAACTTCTCGAAGATCATGAAATGGGCCGACAAATACCGCACGATGGGTGTCCGCACCAATGCCGACTCGCCGGCGGACGCCCAGCGGGCACGCGACTTTGGCGCTCAGGGCATCGGGCTCACCCGCACCGAGCATATGTTCTTCGAGGGCGAGCGCATCACCGCGATGCGCGAGATGATCCTCGCCGAGACCACGCCAGATCGTGAAGCTGCGCTCGAAAAACTCCTCCCGTTCCAACGCGAGGACTTCGTCGGGATCTTCACCGCGATGCACGGCTTGCCCGTCACCATCCGCCTGCTCGATCCACCACTCCATGAGTTCCTCCCCCACGAATCCGACGCGATCCAGCGCGTCGCGACGAATCAGGGCGTTTCGGTCGATGTGGTTCGTAAGCAGGTCGCCCTGCTCCACGAATCAAACCCGATGATGGGGCACCGTGGGTGTCGATTGGCGATTACCTATCCTGAGATTCTCTCGATGCAGGTTCGGGCGATTGTTGAAGCCGCGATCGAATGTGCCAACAACAAGATCAAGGCGATCCCCGAGATCATGATCCCGCTTGTGGGCACGCACCAAGAACTCAGCATCCTGCGCGAACAGGCTGAGGGTGTGATCGCCCAGGTCAAGAAAGAACTCGGGTTCAAGAAGAAGCTCGATATCAAGATCGGCACTATGATCGAGATCCCACGCGCGGCCCTCACCGCCAACGAGATCGCCGAACACGCCGACTTCTTCTCCTTTGGCACCAACGACCTCACGCAGCTGGCCTTCGGGTATTCGCGGGATGACATCAACACCTTCTTGCCCGACTACCTCGGACGCGACATTCTCCCCGAGGATCCGTTCCAGAGCCTCGATCAGACCGGTGTCGGGCAGCTCGTTGAGATGGGATTCAACAAGGGGCGTCAGACCAAGCCCGATCTCAAGATCGGCATCTGCGGCGAGCACGGCGGCGATCCCAAGTCCGTCCACTACTGCCACAAGGTCGGGCTCGACTATGTTTCCTGCTCACCGTTCCGCGTCCCCATCGCACGCTTGGCTGCGGCACAGGCCGCGATCAATGATGAATAAGATGAATAAATGGACGAGTGAGTTGATATAAACTTCTTTACCAAAGAAAAGCCCGGAGCGTTCCGGGCTTTTTTGCTATGCTCTCTCGAATCATCTCGAAGGGATACCCATTGGCTCAGAAAACAATCTTTGAACTCGATCTCATCAAACTCGCCAAGTGGCAGCGCCGGTGCAGCATCGCAGCGATCGCTGTCCTCCTCAGTATTGTCGCGATGTGGATCGGATCGACCCTCGCGTTGGTCTACGGGCTCAATATCACCAACATCAGCATGGGGTTCTGGGCGGTGTATTTCTTGACGATCATCGTCTCGGCAGCCCTTGTTTTTCCGACCCATCGGGCAATGGGCTATGGCCTGTCCAGTTCGATCATTTGGACATTCTTCGCCATCCTCATCCCGTTTCTGGTCCTGCTCTCGATCAGCTCCACCGCGGGGCTGATCTTGAGACTCTCAGGCGCAAAGACCGGACTCTTCGGCGTCTCCAAAGACACCCTCGATCGCATTCGCCCGCATCACTGCCGCGAGTGTGGGTATTCACGCGAGGGGCTCAAGTTGCTTCAAGAATGCCCTGAATGCCAGCGTGTGCCTCAGGTTATTTAAGATTTAGAACTCCACCTTGGGCGCCTCGCGCACCGTTGCGTCTTCGATCTCGAAGTATTCCGCCTTCTCGAAGCTGAACATATTGGCGATAATCACGCTGGGGAAAGTTTCGACCGTCGTGTTCATCTCGCGGACATTGCCGTTGTAGAGCCGACGCGATGAGGCGATCCGGTTTTCGGTCTCGCTGAGTTCTTCTTGCAGGTTCATAAACTGCGTGTCGGCTTTGAGATTTGGATACTGTTCAACCACCACCGCGAGTTGCTTGAGCGCACCGACGAGCATGCCTTCGTCTTTGGCCTGCGATGACGGCGAGCCATTGTTCGCAGCGGCCTGGTTTCTCGCAGCGATCACATTTTCGAGTGTTTCACTCTCGTGGCTCGCGTAGCCTTTGACGGCGTTGACCAGATTCGGGATCAGGTCGTAGCGTCGCTTGAGTTCGACATCGACCCCCGACCATGAATCTTTTAAATGCTGGCGCACGCGGACGAGTTTGTTGTAGATGCCGATCACCCACCCGAAAACAATTAGGGCGAGCACGCCGAGCACGATCAATCCGATGAAAAGTCCACTCATTCGATTCTTCCTTCCTCTAAATCCTTGATGACAAAGGCGGGCCAATGCTCAAGGAACTTTAATGTCCATCCCAACGACCCCTCGAACTGTTCCGCGGGCCAGGTTGAGTAGCCGTTGGTCAGGCAGATGCGGGCGTTCTCGATATCAATCAATCCAGGCTTGGATTCGAGCAGAAACTCGATCATCCGCTGGTTGATGATGTCGTAGGCGAACTTGCGATTGTCGCATTTGACAAAGTATTTGCGTGAGAACTCCGAGCTCTCAAAGTCGATATCGTTTTTTCCAAACGCCGAAGCGATCTTATCAAAGATCCCCTCGCGTCGGATCAGCAGATCGGGCATGGTGTCATAGGGCAGCTCAAGGATAAAATAACTAAAATGATGCTTCACGATCCGTGTATGCGTCGTCGTGTGCCCCTTCGAGTTTGTCGTCGTATAGGTCTCGCGGGTCTTGTAGTGAAAATCGCCGGCCTTGCATTCTACGATCGCTCCACCGAGATCAATCGGCCCGGAGATCGTGTTGTAAGCGTACCGATCGAACCCGTTGCGGAAGACCTCGAAATGGGCGTAGTGATCGTCGTGAAATGTGTCATGGGCCTGCGAAAACGAGAGCCCGGTCCGCTCGGCGAAGCGGCCCATCGCGTCGATGCGTTCTTGCGCCCGTTTCTTGGCCTCGGCAGCCGCTTTGATCACCAAGGCCACCAAGACGATGGCGACGGGGATTCCAATAATAAAAAGCATGATCTCCATATCCTACATCATACTTGTTCGGGATTCGGCCTGCTCGATTTCAGCCCAAATCAACCCCAACCCGGTTCCAGATCGTACAATACACGACGGATAGACAAGGAATACACATGCTCTGGCAACCATCACTCCCCGATCACTACCTCGCCCTCACCGACGATCAACTCAATGCGCAGATCGAAGCCCGACGCGCCCAACTCGGCGATTCGCTCGTCATCCTCGGGCATCACTATCAAATGGATTCCGTCGTCCGCCACGCCGACTTCCTCGGCGATTCGCTCAAACTCTCCCAGCTCGCCTCCTCGGTCGTCGAAAAACGCGCAGCCAAGGGCACACCGGTCAACCACATCATCTTCTGCGGCGTCCACTTCATGGCCGAAACAGCTGACATGCTCACGCCCGACTCGGTCTCGGTGATCCTCCCAGACCTCAGTGCCGGGTGCTCGATGGCCGACATGGCCGACTATGACCAGACGGTCGAGGCGTGGGAGCTCATCCACAACTCACTCAACGAACAAGGGTGGAACGGTCGCGTCATCCCGATTACCTATGTGAACTCCACCGCGGCCATCAAAGCATTCGTCGGCGAGCACGGCGGCGCATGCTGCACCTCATCCAACGCCGATCAGGTCTTCGCATGGGCAATGGCCGGGGGCACCGAACCTCGCAAAGAAGGCGAAGAGATCAAAGTGTTGTTCCTCCCCGATCAGCATCTTGGCCGAAACACCTCGGCAGCCTTCGGCATTGATGTCGAGCGCAATACCTGCATCTACAACCCCAAAGCAACCGAGCAAGGCGAACCCCTCGGCGGTGCGTCCGCTTTGGAGTTATACAACGCGACAACCATCTTGTGGGCAGGACATTGCAGCGTCCACATGCTCTTTCGACCCGAACACTGCGCTGCCAACAAATGCGCAAACGCTGCGCTGAGCCCCGACGAAGAACCCACGCGCATCATTGTGCACCCTGAGTGTCGGAAGGAAGTCGTTGATCTCGCGGACGAATCGGGCTCGACCGAGTTCATCATCAATACGCTGCGCAACGCTCCATCCGGGAGTAAATGGGCTGTGGGCACCGAGGTGCATCTGGTCAATCGCATGAACGACGAGCTCAAAGCCAAAGACATCCATGTCTCGATGCTCTCGGATTGCCAGTGCCTGTGCACGACGATGTACCGGATTGACGAGCCTCACATGCTCTGGGTGCTCGACGGGCTCTGCGGCGTCGGCACCACCAAAGACGCACCGATCGACCAGGCCGATGGGCCGATCAAGGTGCGCAATATTGTCAGTGTGCATCCGCAGGCCACCGAACTTGCGCTCAAAGCCCTCGATCGGATGCTGGCGCACACCGGCGTTGCCCCAGTGAAGACCCAGTGAAGACCCGGTGAAGACCCGATGAAGACCCAGTAGAGCCCGAGTGAATTCATTGTTCCAAACTTGAGTGAATCGACCGGGTTCGCCGATAGGTTGGGCGTGCGTGCACGAATCGAATCAACAACCAAAGCCAACGACTGGATCGGCTCGCTCGGGCGGTGGATGATCTTCTGCGCCGGGCTCACCGTGCTCGTCGCGGTGCTGCTCTTGCCCGCCCATGTCGATCTCCGCGAGACGCGCACCGAGCGGGATCGGGCGTTGTATCTTGAAGAAGCCCAGCACACCCGCATCGAGCGGTATCGTACCTTTCTCACCGATCTTGAGCACCCATCCGAATCCACGATTGATCTGCTCGCGATGTCGCAGCTCGGGATGATCCCCGCCGATCGTGAAGCGATCATGATCCCGGGTCAGCCCGCCGACCCGATGCTCTTTGAGCATCTTGAACCCACCATCGCCTTGTTTGAGCCTCAAATCGTCCCCGTGTCTCGGCTCGAAACCCTGGCAACCGGGAACCGATCCCGGCTCTGGGTCGCGTTGCTCGGCGCGGTCGCGGTGCTCTACGGGTTGTTGCCTCCAGCGAAGCCAGAAACAAACCGACATCGGTAGCACAGGCGTCCCGCCTGTGTCTTTGCATTTTCTTCGTTCATCATGAAGACACAGTCGGGACGCCTGTGCTACCAAGACATCTCCCCCTAAACTCCCCGCGTGCCTCAACCCACCCGCTATCCCGTCATCGTCGGCCCAACCGCTGGGGGCAAGACCGCGCTGGCGGTTGAACTCGCGGGTCGGCTCGCGGGCTCTGATCAAATCGGCCAGGTCGTCACCGCCGATGCCTATCAAATCTACCGCGACCTGACCATCGGCACCGCCAAACCCACCATCGAAGAACAACAAGGCATCCCCCACCACCTCATCAACCTCGTCGATCTCAAAGCCCGGTTCACCGTCCACGACTGGCTCAATCTCGCCAACCCGCTGATCGAAAACCTTCAAGCCAAAGGCTCAACCCCCATCGTCGTCGGCGGCACGAATCTCTATGTCAAAGCCTTCCTCGACGGGCTCTTTACAGCACCCGAACCAACCCAATCCATCAAAGCCCAAGTCGAAGCGATGTCCCAGCCCGATCGCCGAGTGATGCTGGGCAAAGTCGATCCGATCGCGTTGGGGCGCATCGACGGAGCGGATATCCGCCGAACCCGCCGGGCCCTTGAGGTCTATCTCCAGACCGGCACCCCGATTTCCGAGTTGCAGAAACAATGGGAGCACGAAAAGACCTCGCGTCCCGAAGCGATCCTCGTCGGGCTCGATTGGCCGACCGAACTCATCAACTCACGCATCAACCAGCGCGTCAAGATCATGATCGACGCCGGACTCGTCGATGAAGCACGCGCGATCTTTGATCGTGGCGGGTTCGGCGATCAATCCCGCGAAGCCATCGGGTACAAGCAGCTCATCGCCCACTTTGAAGGGCATTGCACACTCGACGAAGCCATCGAACGCATCAAGATCGACACACGAAGATTCGCCAAAAACCAACGCACCTGGCTCAAGCGATTGCGTATCCGTCCAAACTCAATCTGGATCGACGCAGCGGATCGCAGCACGCAAGACATCGCCGACGAAGTGATGACCCACTCTTGGTAGAACGGGCTTCCAGCCCGTTTCTTCTCTTTGACCACTTCTCTTCGATCATATGATATTCAAGAAAACGGGCTGGAAGCCCGTTCTACCACAGATCAATCATCGAGCGAGATCGACTTAGGGCCTTCCTTGCCCGCGACCCGTTCCATGTACCCGTCGCCTCGCTTCTCGTACTTGGTGAACCCAAGCCGATCGAGGTTCTTGTTGCTCAGCATGGACTTCTCTTTCATGTTCGACCACTTGCCCGCGATGTTGGGCAAGGTCGGCACGCGGTGCACCTTGCGCCCCTCGTGCTCGCTGAGCGCATCTTCGGACATCTTCTGGACGAGCTCGAAGTGCTCGCCGGTGCCTTCGCCTTTTTCGTCGAGGTATTCGTAGATATAGATCGGCATTTGTGTCTCCATTGGCGGGTACGCCGCCCTCTATTCTACAGCGTATCGGCGAAAAAAGATCGCCAAATCACCCAAAGACCTGACCTGATTCCGTGTCCTGCATCTTCCACCCATTGGCCCGGCAGATCTTCGAGAGCACCGGCCAGGCGAAATCCATGTTGTTCACCACCACCATCGCCTGCATCAGCTCATCGTGTCCTGAAGCGTACTCAACCGTGTATCCCGGCCCATGAAGCACCAGGGTGCCCAGACGCTTGGTTTCGGACCCATCCGCACCGGTATTGAACTCGGCAAGAGCTCTGCACACCTCTTTGGGCGTGCCCAACGCGATATTGCCCGCGAGCATATCGTCGGGATCGCGCGGATGGATCATCACCAGGATTCGTTTTTTGCCTCTCGCCATAGAAGGGAAGAATAGCACCCAAATCCGTAGCACAGGCGTCCCGCCTGTGATGACTTTTTCTCTGTTCTCTCAGTTGGAAGACACAGGCGGGACGCCTGTGCTACGGGCTCAGGTTCACTCGTCCTCAAGCAGCCCGTCCGCCTCATCCTTGGCATCGAGCAAATCCGAAGCCTTCTTCAAAAGCAAGCCCAAAGGCACCGGCTTCTGCATATACGCATCGACCCCGAGCGATTCGCCATACGCCTGGTGTCGCTTGCCCTCGTTGGCTGTCACCATAATCACGATCGGGGAGTCCTCCTTGCCTTTGATCTTCTCCAATGCCAAGAATCCAGATCGCTTGGGGAGCATCATGTCAAGAATCACAATCTCAGGCGGGTCCTCTTCGCAGATCCTCACCGCCTCGTCGCCGTCCATCGCGGTGAGTGTCAGCGCACCCTCGGACTCGAACGCCATCGTGATCGAATCGAGCACATCGCGCTCGTCATCAACAACCAATACCCGGACATCCTGCAGCATCCCGTCCTCCACATCATCCACATCGTTGTTCTGGCTTTCGATCTGTTCTTCGCTCATGGGTCTGGGTCCTGTCTGAAGCTGGCATTCTTGAAGACTATTCCTAAAAACGGTTACTTGAAATGCGTGATATTGTGCTCGGCCATATACGCCCGATCCGAATCCGAACGGGCGATGATCCCGTCGAGTTCTGCCTGGGTCATCCAAGGCAGCCCTTCGAGCTTCTGCCGAAGATTCTTGGGGAACGGCTTGTTGAGCCTTTCATGGCGAGGACGACTCTTCCAGATTCGATGCATCCAGAGGTACTGTTCCGGTGCTTTGCGAACTGATTGCTCCAAAGCCCTTCTATACCGCGCTGTGATGTAAAAAAGCGGGTCCGGCTGAGATTCCCAGTCCTCAGGATCGATCCGGTCATAAACCTCGATCCGATATTTAAGCTTCACCGCCTCGTTTGGATTCGTCGCCAATCTCCGGGCATTGCCCACGATGATCTTGGCCCGGTGTTGGATGGCCATCAAGCCGATGGATTTGTAGGTCGAGGCCAGCCGACCAAAGTACGGCACCTGCATCCCCCGGTCCCCCGCGTTCTGATCCGCGACAAACCCGATGGATTCTCCCGTTTCGAGCAACCCCGGGAGCCGATTCATCGCGCCGAACTTATCGACAAGCTCTAAACCGCGACGGGAGCGCGTTTGGCGAAGCCAAGCATTGGCGGGGCGCAGATCAAGCGGGCGATAGAGCACATGCATCCGGAACCCCAGCAGCGCCATGGTGTATCCGAGCGTTTCCCAGTTGCCGCAATGCGCAGTGAGCAACAGCGTCGGGCTTTCTTCGATCAATGGGCGAATGATTCGGTCAAGCGGGCCCACCTCGACATAATCCGTCCAAGCGTCTTCGGTGAGGTATCGAGGCATCACCACGAGTTCGATCGCGAGCATCGCCAAATGCTCATAACTCTGAAGCACCAGCTCGGCGCGTTGATCCCTGCACATCTCGGGCATCGCGACCTCGAGCCGATCAACCGCCCGCTCGACCCGTGTGCGGTTGAACCGTGCGCCGCCAAAGCGTCGCCCGAGCATCTTCGCCGATCGCAGAACCGTAGGCAGAGGCATCGCATGGGCCCCGATGAGCATCGAGCGCAACGCCCCATACATCGCAGGCTGAATCACCAAGGATTGCATCGCGCCAAGCTGGGCGCGTCGATCATACCTTGACATCAAAGACTCCGTCCCTTGCCCACCGATCAGCGCATCATCACTCGCCAAACGGGATCAACTCGGGAAGTCGCCGATGAGTGTCTCGAGCCGATTCGCGTTGAGCAATGGCATCGAGGTCAGTTGGGCTTTTTCCATCAGGTCGTCGTAGCGCTGAATCTCCTGCTGGAGACGCACATACTCCTGAATCGTCGCGACCGGAGCACCCGAGGTGGGCTGAGGCGGCAGCACAGGCTTCTCGCCGAGCACCACAAAGTCCACATCACCCGAGATATCATCGACCAGAATCCCGCCCCATCGTTCGATCAATGCTTCGAGGGTTTCACGCTCGAAACGCGACGCGATGCCATCCTTGTCGGTATCAAAGAGCCCGTCAACAACAAACTTGTAGGTCTTGGTTGGGTCATAGATCGCGTTGGCGATCACATCGCCCCGAACGATCGGGTTGCCCTGCGACGATGAAATCACACGGGCACGCGAGAAGGTTTCTTCGACACGGATGATCTCAACGACCGCCTTGCCCTGTGGATATTCTCCGGTCTCTTCGTCGATACGGATATCGGTCGCGTCGTCATAGATCGCGAAGGTCATCCCGAGGATCGCCTTCTTGTTGCGTCCGATCGAGATCACGATTTCATTGCCCGAGCTCACCTGATTGACCGTACCATCGACCAACGCCTCTTCATTGAGCGGCATCGCACGATCAACCCCGCCCTCGCCGAGCAGACGGGCGATCTGATCCTGAAGCACAAAGTTTTCTTGCTCGAGTTCGTCGTTCCGGCTCTGCAATCGCTGCTCGCGGGTCATGAACTCGCTGCGTTGTTCTTCCATCTGCCCGATTCGGCGTTGTTCGATCGCGATGAATCCATCGGCGAGCTGCTTGTTCGATGTGCCGTAGACCTCGACCTCGCGCTGCATATCTGCCGCGGCGCCATCGAAGTCCTGCTCGATATTGGCGACCCGCTCGGCCTCGTCGCGTGCCGCCGCTTGGGCAGCGCGTCGCTCGGATTCGGCAGCAACAAGCTGCTCGTTGAGCGTGGATATCTGATTATTCTTGAGTTCGATGAGCCCGAAGAGCGATGAGCCCTCAGCACCTTCGATGCCCGCAAGCCGCTCGCGGAACTCGGCCATGCCCATCGCAGGCTCGTCGGCCACGGTCTGCATCAGCTCAGACTTGTTCGTTGCCAAGAAACCAACGACCGTCTTGCGCTCACGCGATGCTTCATCGCGGATCGTCCGGATCGCCGCATGCTCGCGCTCCTGAGGCGACACAAACTGCTTGTAGTCTTCGTTCGCTGCGTCAAGTTCGCTCTGGGCGCTCTGCGCGTTGCCATAGAAAACCATGGTCGTCACAAACAATCCAAGACTCATCGCGCCAAGGATCGTGATGGTGACGGCGACGCCGACGCTAGCTCCGGTGCGGGCTGCCATATATACAACTCCTGTCCTTCTTCGAGGACTTCAAAATCTGTTTCATCTCGATCTGCACACTGCGCCATCAAGACGCACCAACACAGACCCGCCGGGACCACACCCCGGAGTAGACCTATTCGTCCGATCTAGCCGATCGGTTCGCCTCAACGCAGATTGAATCTCCACCGAGGCCGACGAGTATAGGGTAGGTTTCCGTTTCCGGTCAGCAATTTCCGCCCTCCAATCACCAAAGAACCATACCATCGAACCCAAAGACCCCAAATTGAAATGAGATTCCCATGATTCACCCCAGACCACTCTCCCCCAGACCCCGTACTTTCCCCATACTTCCACTCGCCGCCCTGCTCTGCGCCGCCCCGGCCTTGGCCCAACAAGTCGATTACATCCTCGATACAGGCACCGGCACCTTCAACATCGGCCCATCGCAGTTTGACGCCAACATGACCTGGCTCAACTCGTTCGACACAATCACCGGCGGCGAAACCATCACCAGTGTCTCCGTCTCCTTCGGCGGCATCGAAGACTTCAAAGGCAACATCGGCTCGGACCAACTCACCATCGCCATCCTCAACGATCCCAACAACGATCACGATCCGAGCGACGCCGTGCTCCTCTCGACAACCCCCGCCCAATGGGTCGATACCGGGTTCGGCGAGTTCGTGCTCTACCCAATCGAACCCACACCAATCGAAGGCGTGTTCTTCGTCGCCGTCATGATGGATGTCATCCAACGCGCCAACCCCGCCTCGATGGACCCCAACGCCACCACCGCCGGCGCACAAAGCTGGTTGTTCTATAACCCCAAGCCCAATCTTGAAGACCTGGGCTCGTCGCCTTTCATCCTGCGGATGAGCGATTCGCCGTTCCTCGGCGCGTGGATGATCCGAGCCACCGGCGAACCAGCAGCATCATGCCCCGCCGACATCAACAACGACGGCACGCTCAACTTCTTCGATGTCTCCGCCTTCCTCAGCGCCTTCGCTGCCAATGACCCCATCGCCGATATCAACAACGATGCCCAGTTCAACTTTTTCGATGTTTCAGATTTCCTGAGCGACTTCGCCACCGGATGCCCGTAAACATCCGATTCGGAGTTGCATTTTGAGCCCAGATCGGCGACAATAGCGAATGCACCTTGTTCTCTCGACCATCAACGATCTTCAACTCGCCCAGCTTATCGACTGGAATGTCGATCCCAGCGAAAAACACGAGGTCTTTTTCCGCCTGCTCCTCGCTGCAATCTTCGGCGGGCTCCTCGGGTGGGAACGCGGACGCTCCGACAAGCCCGCCGACATCCGCACCATGATCCTCATCGCCACCGGGGCCGCCGCCTTCACGCTCATCGGGCAGCAGCTCATCGCCCTGAGCGATAACGATTCCATCATCCGCGCTGACCCAACCCGTGTCCTCTCCTACATCATCTCAGGCGTCGGGTTCTTGGGCGCTGGCGCGATCCTCCACTCCAAACGCACCGTCCGAGGCTTAACAACCGCCGCCTCGATCTGGGTCGTCGCCGCGATTGGTGCAGCCTGCGGCGTCGGCGAGTTCATGATCGCCTTCTTCCTCTTCGCCATCACCTTCGTCACCATGTGGGCCCCGTGGGTCTATGCCCTCGCCAACGGCACCCTCGGCGACGAAGATTAGATTGACTCCCAACGAGCCGCGACCGTAAGGGAGCGGTCTTTTCTCTTTTTTACAAGCAAGCAAAACCGCTCCCTTACGGTCGCAGCTCGTAAAGAAAACTCACACACCCCGATCTGCACCGCCGAGCGATTCCAACTCATCCTTATACCGCTCGCGCATCGGCTCGACCACTTCCTTGATGAACCGCTCCGTCTGCTCGACCGATCGCCCGATGTAGGCCATCGGATCGAGATGCGCATCAATATCAATCCCCGCCAACAACGGCTCGCCCTTGAGCCGATCCAAGAGATCATTATCCTTGCCCTCTTGCTTGACGACCTGACCGGCCGCCATCGAATGCACGCGGATCGCTTCGTGAATATCCTGCCGATCGCGCCCGAGCTTGACAGCCTCCATCATAATGTTCTCCGTCGCCATGAACGGCAACTCGGCCATCAGATTCCGCTTGACCATCGCCTCATTGACAATCAACCCGTCAGCCACCGTGTGCATCAGATCAAGCGCACCATCCAACGCCAGGAACGCCTCGGGGAGTGACAATCTTCGGTTCGACGAATCATCAAGCGTGCGTTCGAGCCACTGGGTGGCCGCCGTGTCGTAGGCATTGCCGACAAGGTTCATCACAAACCGGGTCAACCCACAAATGCGCTCACACTTCATCGGGTTGCGCTTGTAAGGCATGGCCGACGACCCAATCTGGGACTTGCCGAAGGGTTCATCGATTTCTTTGCGGTTGGAGAGGAGCCGGATGTCGGTGGCGATTTTGTGGAGGACGGAGGCGATGGAAGCGATATCTGCAAGGACCATTGTGTCAATCACCCGCGGGTAGGTCTGGCCGGTCAAGTCATATGCAAGTGGTTCAGTAAAAATATCCTGGATCGCTTGTCGCTCAAAACGATCAACTCGATCACCATCGCCCTCAAAAAGATTGAAAAAAGAAGCCTGTGTGCCCGTCGCACCTCGGAAACCTCTCGACTCAAAATGATAGAGATGCTCATCGATTCTTCGTTTACAAAGCGTGAGTTCGTATGCCCATCCTGCAGCACGACGCCCAACAGTGACCGGCTGCGCTGGCTGATAATGTGTAAATCCGAGAGCGGGTGTAGCTTTCCACTCTGAAGAAAAATGTGATAGTGCGACAATACTCCGCCGAAGTTTTCCAGCTATGAGAATCAGCGCATCAAGCTGATTCTTCCGATCCCCATTACACACCACATCCTGACTCGTACACCCCAGGTGAATAATCCCGCGGGCCTTGGGGCAGCGATCACCGAACGCGTGCACATGGGCCATCACATCATGACGCAGCTCGCGTTCGTACTTGGCAGCGAGTTCCATATCCTCATCCGTCACCTCGATGTGTGCCCGCATCTCGTCGAGTTGTTCGTCGGTGATGTCGAGCCCGCACGCCTGTTGGGCCTCGGCCACCGCCAACCAAATCTTCCGCCAGGTCGTAAACTTATGCCTCGGCGACCAGATCTTGCACATCTCAGGCGATGCGTTGCGGGCAGCGAGCGGGGAGGTGTAGGTGTCGTGTGGGTTGGGCATAGAAGATGGTAGGGATTAGGGATTGGGGATCAGGCATTCGGAAAGAGAAAAAGAACCGCGAGCAAAGCGAGCAATCCTCCCCCAATCCCTCGTCCCGAATGGCTAATCCCTAATTGGCAACAATATTGACCAACCGACCCGGCACCACAACAACCTTGCGCACCGTCTTGCCTTCGATCAGCACCTGAATCTTCTCATCCGCCAACGCCAACGCTTCGAGCGTCTTGGCATCGGTATCACGCGCCACATGCAGCTTGGAGCGCAACTTGCCCATCACCTGGATCGGAATCTCGATCTCTTCATCGACCAGTATCGCCTCTTCAAAGCTCGGCCAATCAGCGACAGCCACCGAATCTTCATGCCCAAGCTTGTGCCAGAGTTCCTCCCCAACATGAGGCACGAACGGACCGAGCACCCGCACAAACCGATCCATCTGATCCTTCGTCAACCCCTTGGCCACATTGACAAACTCGAACATCGCCGCGATCGCGGTGTTGAAACTCAGTTTCTCGATATCGGAGCCCACCTTGGCGATCATCCGATGGAGTTGCTTCTCCGCCGATTCATCGGCAACATCTACAAACTTCAAATCACCGGTCGTTTCATCAACGCACAGCCGCCAGATCTTCTGGATCAACCGATGCAACCCAATAATGTCCCGCGTATTCCAAGGCTTGCTCGCATCCAACGGGCCCATGTACATCTCATAGAGCCGAAAAGTATCCGCGCCATACTCGGCAATCACATCATCGGGATTCACCACATTCTTGAGCGTTTTCGACATCTTCGCGATGATATGAATGACGCGCTCACCGGTAGCAGTCTCAACATACTCCGGGTTCTCTTCTGTGCCTCGGTTTTCAACCTCATCCACTGCAACCAGACGCTTGGTTGAATCCTGGAACGCATGGCTGGTAATCATCCCCTGATGGAACAACTTACGGAACGGCTCCTCGCTGTGCACGATCCCCAGATCAAAGAGCACCTTGTGCCAGAACCGGGCATACAACAAGTGCAGCACCGCGTGCTCGTTGCCTCCGATATAAAGGTCCACGCCGCCCTCGCCCATCCAATAATCCTGAGCCGCGTCGCCGATGAGTTGCTCGCTATTCTTGTTATCGCAATACCGCAGGTAATACCAACAACTCCCCGCCCACCCCGGCATCGTGTTGGTTTCGCGCGTCACCTTTGCATCCGGGTGCATCCCATCGACCCCGGCCTCGCCCGCGGTCGTATGCATCCACTCCGTCGCCTTGGCGAGCAACGGCTTGGGCGTGTCGGATTCGATCGGCTGATAGTCAGTCAAAGGCGGCAGCATCACCGGCAACGATTCCTCGCCCACCCCATGATGATTCCCGAACTCATCAAACACAATCGGGAACGGCTCGCCCCAATACCGCTGGCGCGAGAACAACCAATCGCGCAGCTTATAGTTCACCTTGCGCGCACCGAGCTGGTGCTGGGCAAGCCAGTCGATCATCTTGGCTTTGGCCTCTTCGATCTTCAATCCATCGAGAATCCCCGAGTTCATCGCTGGGCCATCGCCGGTGTAGGCATCGCCTTCAAACCCATCCGGAGGCGTCACCGTCCGCACAATCGGCAGATCAAAGGCCTTGGCAAAGTCCCAATCCCGCTGATCCTGCCCAGGCACCGCCATGATCGCCCCGGTGCCATACCCCATCATCACATAGTCGGCTGTCCACACCTCAATCAACTCATCCGTCACCGGATTGCGGACATGCACGCCGAGGAACTTGCCGGTCTTTTCTTTGTTCTCCTGACGCTCGATATCGGTCTTGTTCGATGCCCACTGCACATACTCGCCCAGCGCATCGACATCGACCCCATCGGGCTCGAGTTCGAGCGCGAGCCCCACAAGCCCATGCTCGGGCGCGACGACCATATAGGTCGCGCCATAAATCGTATCAGGACGGGTCGTAAACACCCGAAGCGACTCGCCCATCTCTTCATCGCCTGCGAGGATGATCGGGAAATCAATCTCCGCCCCCTCAGACCTCCCGATCCACTCGGCTTGCTGGGTCTTGGTCGAGTTGGGCCAATCCAAATCCTTGAGCCCATCGAGCAAGCGATCCGAATACGAAGTAATCCGGAACATCCACTGACGCAAAGGCTTGCGCATCACCGGATACCCGCCCCGTTCAGAGCGTCCATCAATCACCTCTTCATTGGCCAGCGCGGTGCCGAGCTTGGGGCACCAGTTGACGGTCTGCTGCGAGAGATACGCCAGCCGATACGAATCAACAATCGCCTTGCGCGTCTCGGTATCGAGCGTCTCCCACGCCCCGGCATCGGTCCCCCCGGGCAGATCGCCCGCGCCGGTATACTCCGTTGCATTGGGATTGAGTTTCACCAGCCGATCGCCCGCGATGAACTCTTTGATCAGATCATTGATCGGGCGGGCCTTGCCCTTGCCGTTGTCAGCTTCGGGATCGAACCATGAGTGATAAATCTGAAGAAAAATCCACTGCGTCCATTTGTAGTAATCCGGATCAATCGTCCCAAACTCGCGCGACCAGTCGTAGCTGAACCCGAACCGTTTGAGCTGACGCCGAAAGTTGTCGATCGCTGTTTTCGTCGTGATCTCCGGATGCACCCCCGTCTGGATCGCGTACTGCTCAGCCGGAAGCCCGTACGCATCCCACCCCATCGCGTGGAGCACATTGAACCCGCTCATCCGCTTAAATCGGCTGATGATATCCGTCGCGATATACCCCTCGGGATGCCCGACATGAAGCCCGGCTCCAGACGGATACGGGAACATATCCATACAAAAGTACTTGGGCTTGGTCTCATCAAACCCCGCCTCACCCGGATTGGGCACGATCGAGGTCCCCTGATCCGCCCACCACCCCTGCCAGCGGGTCTCAATCTGCTCTGCCATAGCCGCCGAATATCGGCTCGTCGGGGGGCTCGCGGAGGCAGAATCAGTCTGTGTATGCTCGGTTGAACTCATGGTCGATGAGTCTAGGTCGCCGATATCGAAGGGTTGATCCAAGACTCATGCCAAAATCAACCGATACACTCGCCTGTACCGATCAATTCCGCTTTTCTCTCATCCTCCGGAGCCCCCGTGGATCCATCCCCCCCCGCTGCCCAATCCGCCCCAAACCTCGTGATCGTCGGCCCGCTCCGCGCCGGAACCACCCTGCTGCGCCTGATGCTCAACAATCACCCCCAAATCGCCATCACAGGCGAGTTCGAAGAATCCGTCGCGATGCTCAGCGATTCAGGATTCCCCACGCCCGAAGAGTTCCGTCTCTGGCTCACCCTTCACCGCACCGCAGCATCGAGAAACTACCAACTCGCCCACCATCTCTCAACCTACCCCGACATCGTCAACGCCATGTGGGACCAACTCGCCAAACCAATCGACAAACCAATCATCGGATGCACCATCCACTCGCGCTTCGATCGAGTCCGCGAGCTCTGGCCAAGCACCAAGTTCATCCACATCACCCGCGACCCGCGCGATGTCGCCAACTCATGCGTCGGCATGGGATGGGTCGGACACGCAGCCAAGGGCTTCGACGCATGGACCACACCCACCAAACGCTGGCTGAGCATCGTCGATCAACTCGATCGCAATGACTGGACCCAGATCCGATACGAAGACCTGCTCACCGATCCTCAAGCCGAACTCACCAAGTGCTGTACGCTCGTCGGACTCAACTACGACCCCGCGATGCTCGATTTTCATCAAGTTTCGAGTTACCAGCCTCTCGATCCCAAACTCGCTGAGCAATGGCGACGCAAAATGTCCCCAAGAACCGCCGAGATCATCGACGCAGCCTGCACACCACTCATGCAATCCCTCGGCTACACCCCAAGCATCCCCAATCCCAAACCCGCCAACACCCTCGAATCGCTCCGGATCACACTCCACAATCGGCTCGGACGATTCCGCTGGCGTATCAAGCGATACGGGCTCTGGCTCGTATTGAAATGGGCAGCTTTCAAACGCCTCTCCAACAAGAACCCGATGCGAGCCGCTGTTCGTCTCAAAATGAACGAAATCGACATCCACCACCTCCGCTGAATACCATCTCCTCATGTGTGGCCGATTCGCCCAAGTTTTCCAGACCCAAGACCTCGAGCAGATCGAGCGCATCATGACCCAGGCGTTGGGGGTTGATGATTCACTCATCGAACTCTGGTCAAACAACTTCACCCCCACCCACAACGCCTGCCCGACCCAATACAGCACCATCCTTCACCAGCCATCATCAGGGCGTATTGGTGCGACCCAGGCCCACTTCGGGCTCATCCCCTCGTGGAGCAAAAACCGTGACCGGGCAGGCTCGATGATCAATGCCCGCTGCGAAACCCTCTCAGCCAAGCCCGCCTTCCGCGATTTGTACCGATCCCGGCGCTGCCTCATCCCCATCTCCGGGTTTTACGAATGGCAGAAAATCTCAGGCACCCCAACCAAGCAATCGGCCAAGCAACCTTGGTATATCCGCCGAGCCGACGAGCACCCCATGCTCGTCGCCGGGCTCTGGGACACCTGGCTCGACCCCGCCCACGGGCACTGCGAAGTCGATTCCTTCACCATCATCACCACCAGCGCCAACGAGTTCATAGCCGACAAACACCACCGGATGCCCGTGATCCTCGAACCCGAATCCATATCCACTTGGTTCGATCGCACCACTGAACCCCGCACCCTCACCACCCTGCTCGCCCCATCTCCCGAAGGCATCCTGAGTGCCCATCGCGTCTCGACCCGGGTGAACTCGCCAGCAAACAACAGCCCATCGCTCATCAAACCCGTCATAACGAACCCCAGTTTGGGCACACTTTGGGCATAATCTCGACACAATAAGCATAGAGTTCTCCGGTTATCTGGCCGATGAATACCACACCGAGGCACCCCGCCTCATCCATCCAACTCAGCGGGAAAAACACCATGTCCAACTCCACCATGCAAGCACCATCATCACCCAACCTCACCATCGATGTCGCCTCCGTCCTCCAAGACGACGCCCTGCTGAACTTCAACACCCCCGCGATCTCTAAAGACCAACTCCACCTCCCCGGGCCCAACTTCGTCGACCGCATCCTCGCGATGACCGATCGCAACCAAAATGTCCTCAACAACTTCCAGCGCATCTTCAACACCGGACGCTTGGCCGGCACCGGGTACACCTCGATCCTCCCCGTTGACCAAGGCATCGAACACTCGGCCGGCGCATCCTTCGCGCCCAACCCAACCTACTTCGATCCAGAATCAATCATCCAACTCGCCATCGAAGGCGGGTGCAACGCCGTCGCCTCAACCTTCGGCGTGCTCGGCGCGACCGCCCGCAAATACGCACACAAAATCCCCTACCTCGTCAAGTTCAACCACAACGAACTGATGACCTACCCCAACACCTTCAACCAGATCCCCTTCGGCACCATCAAACAATGCTGGGAGATGGGCGCAGCCGCTGTGGGCGCGACGATCTACTTCGGGTCTGATGAATCCGAAGCCCAGATCCAGTATGTCGCCGACATGTTCCACGAAGCACACGAATACGGCATGGTCACCGTCCTGTGGTGCTACATCCGCAACAACGCCTTCAAAGTCGACGGCGTCGACTACCACAGCTCGGCCGACCTCACCGCACAAGCCAATCACCTCGGCGTCACGATCCAAGCCGACATCATCAAGCAGAAACTCCCCACCAACAACGGCGGGTACACCGCCCTCAACTCGGGCGATTCATCCTACGGCAAGTTCGACAACTCCATCTACACCAAACTCGCAGGATGCGACGAAAACGGCAGCGGCGGCCACCCAATCGACCTCTGCCGATACCAAGTCGCCAACTGCTACATGGGCCGATCCCCCCTGATCAACTCCGGCGGCGCATCATCTGGTGCTGGCGATCTCAAAGAAGCCGTGACAACCGCCGTCATCAACAAACGCGCCGGCGGCATGGGCCTGATCTCCGGGCGAAAAGCCTTCCAACGCCCAATGGGCGAAGGAGCCGCACTCCTCCAAGCGATCCAGGATGTGTACCTCGATGACTCCGTGACCATCGCATAAAAAAACTCCACCAACACAAACCATCAAGCCCCACCATCACGGGGCTTTTTTGATATCCTCAATCTTTGTAGAAGCCGACGACTCCGCCAACTTGATCGCGTCGGTGTAGAGAATGTCGATCTCCCCATCCCATGCCTGTTTGACATCATCTATCTCAAGCACAAGGCCTGGGTCGCCAAGAATTTTCACACGAAGCGTTCCCTTCTCGATCGCTTGGTACACGCGTAGCGGGTAGGCATTATATTGATCCATCGTGGTGTCCCTCATGCTCGTCGTAAGATGGATCGAATCCCCGCCATCATTGATCCACCGATGCTCAGCCTGCCCGAGCAACTCATCCCCGTCATACACCTGAACCTTGACCCCAAAGCCGACCCCCGCAAATGCAGGCCCGATCCAAGTGGCATTCTGAAAATCAAACCCATCAACTGACTCACTCAGCAAAGGCACTACTTCGACAATCATCGCGTCGCGGATTTCTTCATTGTCCACAAACTCGATCACATCAGAAATCTTCTCCGCGATGGTCCATTCAAGGACCACACGCTTTGTCCGTTCAGGCTCGGGGAGTGGTTTGCCGTACCAGTCGCCGTTGACTCGGTAGAAGCGAAGTTCCATCTCACAACGGATCGTATCCCCGGCATGCCCGCGTGCTTTGAGCCGAAAACTATCGAGGAAATTTTCAATCTCAACTTGCTCCGGCTCGGGTTGATGCCCAGAGATCACCAGCGATGCGCTCTCGATAAGCTCACCCTTCATCGGCCAGCGAGGGTTCCCGTAGAGTGACCAGATCGTCATCACCTCGCCCTCGGGCCAGACCGATCGAGTGTGCGCATCCCACGCCGGGAGCACACGCATCAACCGATCAATCGCCCCGATCAACGCCTCGTCGGCAGGCGTCCCGTCGGGATATTGCCAACCCGTCTCGCCGTACGGCCACCCGCTCCCCTTCTGGCGAAAACGGAAAATCTGCCCATTGAACCACTTCCCCGTCATCCGCCCCCACCGCTTCGAGCCCGGCTTCACAAACATATTCCCCTCGGCTGCCCGATTGAGGATGTCCACAATCTGCTCATGCGAAGTCACCCGCCCGTCATATTCACCAAGCCGATACGCCAACTCATTTCCCGGATAGTTCGCATTGAATGCTGCTGTTGGTTTATTCCCTTGTGGGCTAAACGGCAGCAACTCAATCAACACCCAACTCGGCACATGGACCAACAGCCGCCCCTGACGATATCCATGAATCAACAAAGCCGTCGGAGACGCCAATATCAAAATCACCCCAACCGCCACCACCTTCTTATGGCGACGCACCCGCGTCATCGACCGCTTGCTCTTTGACTCTCGCCCACATTCCGGGCAGGTGATCGGCAGTTCACCCGAATCGCTCAGGTCATACCAACATTTCTTGCACCGCCGAGCCGCCCGCCCGCGAAACCCCGCGCGATCCCAGAACCACCCATAGAGCACCGCCCCAATGCCAAGACCCGCGATCGCCCATACCAAGAAAATCATGCTTTCCTCATTTCTATGCTGCGCCCAATGCTGACCAATCGAACATATGATAACAAGATACCCAACCAAGCACCCTCATCCTGACCTGAATCCTGACAGAGAGTTCTCCATGAAAGCCGCCCTCGCCCAAATCGCCCCCGTCCTGCTCGACAAATCGGTCACCATCGACAAAGCACTCGATGCCATCAAACTCGCCGCATCGAAGGGCGCAGCCCTCATCGCCTTCGGCGAGACCTTCCTCCCCGCCTACCCGCTCTGGATCTCACGCCTCGATTCCTCCCGCTTCGATGCCCAAGACCAGAAAGAACTCCACGCGCTGTATCTCGAACAAGCCGTCCAGATCGAGCGAGGCGATCTCGACCCCATCTGCGACGCAGCCAAAGCACACAACATCTGGATCGTCTTGGGCATCGCTGAAAAACCACTCGATCGCGGCGGGCATTCCATCTTCGCCTCCGCCGTCACCATCAACAACCTCGGCGAAATCGTCAGTGTCCATCGCAAACTCATGCCGACCTACGAAGAACGATTGGCCTGGTCCCCCGGCGACGCCCACGGCCTCGTCGCCCACGACTGCCACAACTTCCGCATCGGCACACTCAACTGCTGGGAAAACTGGATGCCTCTGCCCCGCGTCGCCCTCCAAGCCCAAGGCGTCAACCTCCACATCGCCCTCTGGCCAGGCAGCGTAGACAACACCAAAGACATCACCCGCTTCATCGCCCGCGAATCGAGAAGCTATGTCCTGAGCGTCTCGACACTCATCCGCGCGAGCGATATCCCCAGTTCGATCCCCCATCACAACCGCATCGCCCCCGACCCATCCGAGATCATCCACAACGGCGGCTCAGCCGTCGCCAACCCCGACGGCTCATGGCTCTTGGAGCCTCAACCCGATATCGAAGAAGTCTTCATCGTCGATCTCGACCGATCCTTCATCAACCGCGAACGCCAAAACTTCGACCCCTCCGGCCACTACGCCCGCCCCGAACTCCTCAAACTCGTCGTCGATCGAACGAGACAGGGGAATGTTGAGATGATGGATGAATAATCAAACCTGATTCATGGCATCGCGTGATCAGGGACGGTGCCGTTGACGATGTAGCGTTTGAGTTCGATCAGTGTCCAGTTTGCAAGCGGGAACTCGAGTTCGCCATCATAGATTCGATCGGCCCAGAGCCCGCCGTGGATCCACCGGGTGTTGCCCTGCATCGGCGTGATCCGAACAACGAGTTTGTAGTTCTTCTCATCGCCTGAAGGCAACCCCTGCTGCGACTGAACCTCGCCGGGCAGTGAACTACTCAACTCATGGCGAGCAGTAAATGTTCGCTTTCGCCCCGCACCAAGCACCACCTCGACCGGGTTATCTTCACCATCATCGGTGCGATCAACGATTATTTTTCTCCCCGGATCATCTCGCCACCCCAGCCTCCACCATGATTGATCGTTTCGGCTGTCGAGCAGGCTTCGCCCGTGCTGATCGTCGTAGTTCGTCTGGATCAAACGCACCGACACCATCCCACCAAACATCACCGCATCCTCGAACTCAACCGCCCCTCTCTTTTTCACCAGCTTAACAACCGGAACCCATGCGGATTCCTGACTGTCATACTCAACAACAAGATGAGCCTGAAAGCTGCTCTGGATCTGATCGCGGAGCGCAGCCGAAGAATCAGGCGTAATGATCCGATCTGGATCAATGGTGTATTGAAGCGTCCGAGTCACCCGATGGACTTTCTCCCATGATTGCGGCTCGCTCTGTTGCCCTTGATTCTCAAGAACATCCATAACGACCTGCACCTCACCAACACCAGGCGAAACTTGTGTTCCAAATCCAAGCACCGGCTTGATCTCCCACGAGGTCCTCCCACGCGCCCTCTGTGGGTCATGGCGGGCGTCCCAGAGAAAACGCTGAATCCAAAATGCATCATGCTCTTCTTGTGATGTAAATGCCGGCATTATACCGTTCATCCGAAATGAACTCGGTGTGCTACACCGATACTCGGTAAACGGAGAACTCCCCATCCTGAGCCGATAGGGGTTCAAGAGCAGCCGACGCATCTGAAAATGTGCCTGCACCACTTCGTCAGGCCCAAAGCTTTGGTCAAGATCAAACTCAATATACTCCACACCCTGTGCCCACCGCTTCTGAGACTCAGCTACTTTTCCTGATCTGACCAAACCCGTTATCAAATTTCTGTAGGCCAACCCCTTTGCCGTCGTGCCATCTGTAATCGTTTCGTCAGATTCAAGCCGAGCGAGTAAGAACACGAGCCGACGCGAAAACCATCCATATATATCTGAATCGCTAATAAAAAAACTCAGACCGTATTCGAATGGCAATTGATCGAGAACAAACTTATCGAACTTCGTTGGCCGTATGCCGAGTTTGAGAAATGGTGTATCTAACCCCGTCCCCTGCTCCTCCGACAAAAACGGCAGCGCCGCCACAATCAACACCCGAGGCACCGCGGCCCCCCAGCCCTGCTTCTGAACCTTGGGCGTCACGCTCACCCCATACGCCCCCATCCACAACACCAACGCAACCGCGATCCACCGCTTGCTCCGCCTCGTCTTTCGCATCGCCCGTCGGCTCGAATGCTTCTTGCCGCACTCGCTGCATACGATCGCCCCGTCCTCAACATCCCCAGGCGATGCCGACAGGTCATACCAGCACTTCCGGCACCGCAACTTCGCCCGCCCGCGAAAGCCCGCGCGATCCCAGAATAACCCGCGCAGCCCGACACCGATCGCAAGCACCAACAACACCCAATACACAAGAATCCAGATCATGATCTGACTATACCCGATCCCATCACTACCGGTTTCACAATCCTACACTCCCTCATGCCTCGCCCAGCCATCTTCCTCGACCGCGACGACACGATCAACCGCAACGCTGATCTCCCCGACGAAGCATGGGCAGGCGTCAAGTGGGGCGATCTGCTCAAGCCTGAGTTCGCGCTGCTGATCCCGGGCGTGCCTCAAGCCCTGATTGCCCTCAAAGACGCAGGATACGCCATCGTCGTCATCACCAACCAAGGCGGCGTCGCTCGCGCAGGTGGGACGATGCGCCAAGTTGATGCCTGCAACGATCGGCTCCGCAATCTCATCCACCAATCAGCACACACGGACGACGAGTTCAGCCTCTTCGATGACCAACTCATCGACGCGTGGTACTCGTGCCCCTTCCACCCAGAGACCGGCGTGCTCACCCACCTCGCCGTCGAACACGAATGGCGCAAGCCTCACCCCGGCATGATCCTCGCCGCCTGCAAAGAACTCAGCCTCGACCCAGCCCGCTCATGGATGGTCGGCGACAAGCAACGCGACCTCGACGCCGCCATCGCCGCCGGCGTCCCCGCATCCCAGACCATCCGCGTCGCCCACGATTCACCCATCGCCGATCTCGCCCACGCAGCAAGAGTCATCCTCGACATCGAAGAAGACCCACCATCGCAAGCCGAACGATCGACCGTCACCCTGAGCCCCATCGACCCCTACGCCCATCCCCTCGCCGACGAAAAAATCCGCCGAACCGTCGAAGCCGTCGCCACCAGCATCGCCGAACGCACCGGCGTCAAACTCATCGAACTCGACACCTCCGATACCGAAATCCGCGCGACCCTGGCCACCCACAAGCTCGCCGCCCTGGCCTTCATGGCCCAGCTCCGACGCGATACCAACCGCTGGCACCGCTCCCACACCGGCCAAAACCTCTGGCCATCCGCCAACGACCCAATGCATTGATCCACCTCCCCCGTAGCACAGGCGTCTCGCCTGTGTCTTTACATATTTACCCACACATAAAAAACACAGGCGAGACGCCTGTGCTACGCAAGATCACCTAATCTATACCCATGCACCCCGCTTCCCCACTCCGCCTCCTCATCGTCCTCCCCTCATGGGTCGGCGATGTCGTCATGGCTACCCCCACCATCCGGCGAATCCGAAACGCCTACCCTGGCATCTTCATCGGCGCCCTCGTCAAACCCGGAATCAATCAACTCCTCTCGGACAACACACTCTTCGACGAACTCCACATCGCCACACCTTCAGGCATGATGGCGACCAAAAAAACCGCTAGCAAAATCCGCCCACGGCAATACGATACAGCCTTGCTGCTCACCAACTCCTTCTCCACCGCGCTCACCACCCGCCTGGCCTTCATCCCAAGACGCATCGGCTACAACCGAGACACCCGCGCGATGCTGCTCACCGATCCGATCGCTCCGCCTCGCAATCCGGATCGCTCATGGAAGCTCACCCCGGCCATCGACTACTACTGGAACCTCGCGTCGCACCTGCTCGATCAAGACCCGGTTGACTGGTCGATCCACACGCCCACCAACAGCAAAGCCCTCCCGCTCGCATTGCCGAGCGATGTCTACATGGAACTCGGGTTCACCGACGACGATCAAGCCAAGGCAGCCGACATCCTCGATCGTGCGCACATAAGCAGCCATACCAAATACGCCATCCTCAATCCCGGCGGCAACAACCCCGCCAAACGCTGGCCCATCGATCGCTTCGCACAACTCGCCGACCATCTCCACACCAAGCATAACCTCCGAGTCCTCATCAACGGCTCACCGAACGAATCCGACCTCTGCGACCAAATCATCGCCGCTTCCAAAGCCGAACCTGTCTCACTGCCCGCACTGGGCAATACCCTGGGCGCCCTCAAGCCCATCATCGCCGGCGCGAAGATTCTCATCACCAACGACACCGGCCCGCGCCACATCGCTGGGGCTTTGGGCACGCCTTTGATCACCCTCTTCGGCCCCACCGACCCCCGCTGGACCACCATCCCCACACGCCCCCTCCCCAACGGCTCGCCCTCCGAGACCATCATCGTCGCTGACGAATCCCTCCCCTCCGATCAATCCGCCAACGACCATCCAGACCGATGCGCGATCGAGCACATCGACTATGAAGCCGTCCGTGATGCGACCGATTCGATGCTCGGATCATCTTGATTCGCTTTGATCGTGCCGACCAGAATCGACAGGTCTATATTCCACCATGAGCGAGCAAGCCAACCAGCCCGAGCACTACCCCCGCCTGCCCACCGACACCGATGACGGGCTCTTGCTCATGATCTCAGGCCCATCGGGCGTGGGCAAAACCACCATCACCCGAGGCGTCGACCGCGCGATCGCCGATTCGGTCTTCTCTGTCTCGTGCACCACCCGCGACAAAACCGCTGCCGATGTCGAAGCCGTCGATTATCACTTTATCTACGATGACGAGTTCCAGAAACTCATCGACAAAGACGCCTTCCTCGAATGGGCCGATGTCTTCGGCAAAAAGTACGGCACACGCAAAAAATGGGTCGACGAACAACTCTCCAGAGGGCGACTCGTCATCCTCGAAATCGATGTCGAGGGCGCCAAGCAAGTCAAAGCCAAAGTCCCCGACGCCTTCGGGCTCTTCATCCTCCCCCCGAGCGAGGACGAACTCCTCCGCCGATTGCAAAGCCGAAAGCGCGAGAGCGATGAACTCATCGCTAAACGCTTCGCCGAAGCCAAACGCGAAATCGCCGAAGCCAAAGCCTGCGACGCCTACGACAAGTTCTTGGTCAACGAAAACCTCGACGAAGCGATCGAAGAAGCGATCATGATCGTCAAAGCCGCCCGACTCGCCCACGCGATGCACAACCAATAGTTCCCTCTACTTCTCGCACCCACATTCGCCATCACAGCTCATCGGCGGATACCGAAACTCCTCTTTGACGATCTTTCCGTTCTCCACGGTGTAGTTCGCCACCTCTTGCATCTTCGTGCGTGGCCAAGACCCGTCCTTGGATTCCATATCGAGATCAAAGATCACACTGAATCCATCGCTCCCAACGAACGGCCCGCTCACTTCGCATCCATGCACGATCACGCCCGCTTGCCATTCTTTATACTTCGCGGCCACCTCATCGCGTCCAGTATAAGTCTTGCCGTCGCCTTCGATACTCGTCCACCCCTCAGCGAAGTGCTTGTCCCATATCTTGGCATCGTGCTCGACAAAATCGCTGGCTTCGATCTTGCAATGGGCCACCAGATCATTGGCGATCTCGATGATGGTGCTGTTGGCGGTCGTGGTCATGGCTGATTCCTCCTGCTGAAGTATGTTGGTTGGCCGCCCCTTTGGCGACCCCCTCAGCATACCCATACCGATCATTCAGCGCAAGGTTGTGTTTGGGAATTATACGGTATTTTTAATACCGCCTCAACTCACTGTCAGCGTCGGCTTGCCCGCACCCTTGCCCATCGACGCCAGCATCACCTGCGCTTCGAGCTGATCCACCAGCGTTTCAAGAGCCTTAGGCAGCATTTCGCCCCCCGCCGTCGCCGAATCAAAGTTATGCGTCGGCTTGCCGCCATCAGAGTTCTCACGCAAAGCCATATTGATCGGGATCGCACCCAGGAACGGATGGTTCAATCGCTGGGCCATCTGCTGGGCCCCGCCTCGACCAAATATATCATATTCTTTGCCATCATCGCCAATAAAGAAACTCATGTTCTCGACGACCCCGAGCACCTCGACGCCGAGCGATTCAAACATCGCGCTCGCCCGCACCGCATCATCTTGAGCCACCCGCTGAGGGGTGCAGACAACCACCGCACCCGTCAACTGCACGCTCTGGGCCAAGGTCAAAGGCACATCCCCCGTCCCCGGCGGCAGATCAATGATCAGATAATCCAACTCACCCCACTGCGTCCGCTCGATCAACTGATGAAACGCCCCATGGGCCATCGGCCCACGCCAGATCAAAGGCTTCTCGGCATCGACGAGTTTGCCCATCGTGATCGACTTGACGCCGTGCGCCAAGAACGGCTGCAACGCGCCCTCGAGCACCACCTGCTCCATCGAATGCAGCCCCAACATCGTCGGAAACGAAGGCCCATAGATATCGCCATCGAGCAACCCCACCGCGTGCCCCTTGCGCGCCAATCCAATCGCGATATTCACCGCCACCGTCGTCTTGCCGACGCCGCCCTTGCCGGCACCCACCGCGATGATATGCTTGACCCCGGGCACCCCCGTCGCCCCATTATTCTGAGGCGTAGGCGTCTTGGGATCATCCTTGTCCTGCTCCCGATCAACCCCCTTGGCATCGCCTTTGAGTTTCATGATGACCTCGCCCTGATGATCGACAAAGTCCACAATCAACCCGAGCGCATCAATCCCCTGATCCTTGGCAGCCCCCCGCACCATCGAATCCACCACCGCCCCCATCTTGGCGAGCTGATCGCGCTCTGGCTGGGGCTCGCTCGGGTTTCCCTGCGTCATGCAGATCCGCACCGATGCGTGCTCATCGCATACCGCGATATTGAGCACGCATCCACGCGACACCAGATCCCCCCCGCTCGGGTGTGCGACGGCACGCAAGGCTTCGGTGATGTGTTCTTTGCTCAGTGTCATCTCAACAACTCCCTATTCTGGCACCCGATCTTCATGGCGTATCGTCTATGAGGATTATGCCGATTCCCCGCCTAAAATCGAGCATTGGGCCCAATCAAGGCGAAAACTTCATCCCCAATATGGATCATAGACCCCACGCCATCGGTTCGATATACACTATTGAGTCCCCGAGCGATGCAATATCTTCGCTCGCCGGGCGTTGAGCATGCCGGAACACAACACTCGATCACCCTCAACTGGAGCACACTATGAAAACCAACCGAATCATCACCACCTCGTTCGCCCTCGTGCTCATCGCATCCGCCGGGCTCGCTGGGGCTTCGCCCGAGAAGAAACAACACCGCGATCCCGATGTCCTGCGAGGCCCAAAGGTCACCGACACCACAACCTCTCAGAAAAAGCATGATTCAATGACCAAGCGCGTCGAGCAGGTTGATCGCCAGAACAAACAAAATCACCAACGGAAAGGCAAAGACGAAAAGGGCAAGCCCGGCGCCGATCGCCCGATCCTGTTCCGCGATTATGTCTTTGCCCTGCGAGGGATCAAATCCCGCAACGCCAACATCGCCGGGCTCGATCTCAGCGATGCCCAGAAGGACCAGATCAGAATGATCCTCGAAAACCAACGCGAAGCGATGCGCACATTCAGAGAACAAAATAAAGACCAGATGCAAGCACTCCGCCAACGCGTACGCGATGGCGACCGAGCCGACGAGGCCCGCGAGAAACTCCGCGACTTCTCCGACAACGCCGGGCCTACCCGCGACGCGCTCGTCAGGCTCAAACAAGTCCTCACCCCCGAGCAACAAACCACCCTCAAATCACACATCAAATCCGCCCGCCAGAAACGCGCCCAAAAGGCGCAGCGACCAAATCAAAATCAACCCGCGCTCCGCCCGGGCAACGAGAAGCGCCAACGAAAACTTCAAGATTCGCCTCAGACCCAGCGCCCGCAAACAGAGCGCCCTCAACAGCACCGCAAAAAAATGGACCCCGACCGCGTGAACAACACCGGCCCAAAGAGCAACCGCGCCAACAAACACAACAAAAAATCAAAGCCAACCCAACCCAAAACAGGCGGCTAAGCCCCCACACTTCAATCTCATCAATCCCGATCCCGTCCAAGGCTGGCACCGAAAGGTTCAGCCTTGTTTTTTCGCCAACCCCCCAACGAGCCGCGACCGTCAGGGAGCGATCTTCCTTCGTTCATGTTCTTCGCGCAATATAAAACCGCGCCCTCACGGCCGCGGCTCGTTCAATCAAACTCAACCAAAGCTCACGCCCCGCTCAGCGCCGCCATATCAATCGTCACCGGCACAAAGGTCCGCGCAACCCGAGCCTCGAACTCTTCATGGTATTTCTCCATGATCGTCCTCGCCGCCCAGTTGTTCCCATCAGCCAACCCGCAGATCGTCGTCCCCGGCATCGAACCCATTGATTTCGCAACCTCCATCGCCAGATCAAGGTCTTTGGTCTTCGCATCGCCCGCTTCGATCCGCGTCATGATCTGATACAACCACCCCGAACCCTCCCGGCAAGGTGTGCACTGCCCGCAGCTCTCATGCTTATAAAACCGTGCGATGTTCCGCGCCACCGCGACCATATCCGTGTCTTCGTCGAATACGGTCGGCCCGGATGTCCCCAAACCGAGCACATCGTACTTGCGCCCGATATCGAAATCCATCTCGGCGTCGTACTGATCGGGCCCGAGGATCCCCATCGACACGCCGCCGGGGATCGCGCCCTTGAACTTCTTGCCGTTGCGGATGCCGCCGCAGTAGTCTTCGATCAATGTCCGAAGCGGAATCCCGAGCTCCATTTCATAACACCCCGGCTTCTCGACATGTCCTGAAACCCCCATCAACTTCGTCCCAAACGATGGGGGCCCACCGATGCTCGATTCCACACCCTGATTCTTGAACGCTTCCGAACCATCGCTCATGATGAACGGCAGGTGCGCCAGCGTCTCGACATTATTGATAATCGTTGGACGATCGAAGAGCCCCTTGAGCGCCGGGAACGGCGGCTTGATCCTCGGCCACCCCCGCTTGCCCTCAATCCCCTCAAGCAACGCGGTCTCTTCGCCACAGATATACGCGCCCGCGCCGCGATGCACATAGCACTCGCCCACAAACGGATCGCCAGAAACCCCAGCCTGATTGAGCAACCCCTTCTCGCCAAAGATCCCATTTTCATAGGCTTCCTTGATCGCCTCTTCGAGCACATGGGCCTGATGGTGATATTCGCCTCGGATAAAAATATACGCCTTGTTCAATCGGCACGCATACATGCAGATCGCGATCCCTTCGAGCAACCCGTGGGGATCAAAGTCCATCAACAGCCGATCCTTAAAAGTCCCCGGCTCAGACTCATCGGCATTGATCGCCAAATACCGCTGCCCACCATCAGCATCAGGCAGGAAGGTCCACTTGAGCCCCGTCGGGAACCCGGCCCCGCCTCGCCCACGCAAAACCGAATCCTTCACCTGGCTCGTCACCTCGCCCGGCTTCATCGCCAACGCCTTGCGCAACCCTTCGTACCCGCCGGTCTTGACATACTCGTCATACTTGACGATATGCCGATCGCGGATATTCCCAAACGGAGCCGTGGGGATCCGCTTGAGGAGATGGTGCTGCGTCAGTGTATTTTCCCAGGTCTTCTTGGGCATCGAAAAGCTCCCGCGTGATTGAGTTTCAGGGTATCGAATCGTAGGCCCAAACCATACCAAAAAACCCGCCGAAGCGGGTGGAGGGCACAGAGAACACGGGTCAAGGCTCAATCACAGGCATCGAAAGTATCATAGATATTGATAATTGCATCGGCGCCATCTCGAATGCCATTGCCATCGGAATCAGCACACGATTCTTCCCGTTCATTGGGCAAATCATTGCTCGCACCCGTTTGCCCCATCACAATCGACATCGTAGCAGGCTGAATCGGGAAAACCTCCGTCCCGATCGACCATCCAGCGGTATCAAACACCAATCCGCCAGACGCATCCTGTGATACCGGAAGCACCATCCAGAACGATCCGAGTTGCGATACCCGAGCCAGTGCATCAGATTCCGAACTCAGCGAAACCGCCATCCCTAGATACCCCTCGCCGTTCATATCGAGCGACAGTTCGTTGTATGGACAAGTTTCGTCAAGCGTCAAGGTTGCCGATATCCCGCTGCCTTGGAGCATGAGAACCATATCTGTAGGAACCCGTTTGCTCTGATCTCCAGAGACCAGTTCGGTGATCGTCAGCCGACCTTTCATCACGCTGAGCGTACGATCAAATGGCCCGGTGAGCACCTCGATCGCCCCGGACTGATCAAACTGGTATTGATCCGCAACCGTGTTGATCACCGGCAAAATCGAAGCCGACGGAGCACTCCCATCGACCGACATCATCGTCTGCGCCTCGATCGCCACGCCAGCGGATTCCGATGAATACAACGCGCCATTGACGAGCATTGGTTGTGCTTTGACAGGATTTGAAGCACTCAGCACAGCCGACAAAGCGACCGAGATCTGATCCGTCGGCTCAAAGATCACAAAGGTATTGGCGATCGAGTTCCCCGTTTCAAAGCCCGTCGGCCCGATCATTTCAACAAGCCGACCCCGAAGCAGATCATAAAAAGCCCGGATCGATTCGCCTTGCTCGATCCCGATCCTTTTTTCCATCCCGGGCATGTTTGCAAAGGAGATCAGCCCACGCAGCCGTTGATTCCGTGCATTCGCCGATTGTACACAATCACCCCACGACCGATCATCAAGTTCTCCTTGATCGCAAAGCCCATACCCATTGGCAACATTCGTCAGCAAATCACGCTTCGCTTGGCAGATTTCATCCCTGTCTCCCCCTTCAGCAAAGCCCCCAGCAAATACTGTTCCGGCAAAGAGCAAAGAAACGACCATTCCATATTTCATATCAAGCCTCCATAGATTGAGTATACCGAAAATCTCATCCCATCAAACCCCGATTCTGCTCTTGGGTTGCATCTTTTCCCGCCTCCCCCCATACCCTCCCCCATGAACATCCTCATCCTCGGCGGCACCCAGTTCTCAGGGCGCGCCTTCACCGAACTCGCTGTCCAAGCTGGCCATCAGGTCACCCTCCTCCATCGCTCCGCCAAGGACCCGGGGCTTCCCGCCGGCGTCCGTCGGCTTGTTGGTGATCGAGACCCATACGCCTCGACGCTTGAAAACGATGGGCTTGTTCAGATCAAAGGCCTCATCAACGCCGGCGAGCATTTCGATGCCGTCGTCGATATGTGTGGCTATGTCCCCCGCGTCACCAACGCCGCCTGCCAACTCCTTCAGGATGCGACAGATCTCTATATCTATGTCTCCACCATCTCGGTTTACGACCAACCAGACCAAGCCGAGCCCGATCCGATCCTGACCGAAGACGCACCCAAAATCACACTCAAAGACCGCACCGTCGAAGAAGTGACGGGCGAAACCTATGGCGGGCTCAAGGTCCTCTGCGAACAAGTCGTCACCAATGTCTTCCCAACCAACCACTGCATCATCCGCCCCTGCGTCATCGCCGGCCCAAACGATCCGACCGATCGAATCACCTGGTGGACGCGCATGCTCACGACGCAAAAATCACTCGTGATCCCCAAAGCCTGCCAGGCCCCCGTCAGCTTTATCGATGCTCGCGACCTCGCCGCCTTCTTCCTCCACTGCGCCGAGAACCAAACCACCGGCATCTTCAACGCCACCGGCCCAGAAACCAACCTGACGCTCCACGACTTCATCCACCGAACCCACAAAGCCCTCGACTCCAAAACCAAACTCATCGAGGCCGACGCCGACTGGCTCAAAGAGCAAAGCATCCAACCCTGGGCAGACATCCCCACCTGGCTCCCCAAACCCAAGCACTTCATGAGCCGAATCTCATCATCCAAAGCCCTCGCCGCCGGACTCACCAGCCGTCCACTTGAAGAAACAATGCAAGCCATCCATCAATGGGACACCGAGCGAGGCTCGCCCGATCTCATCGCAGGCATGAACCCCGATCGCATCGCCGAACTTGTCTCCAAACACACCCCCAATACCACCGCCTGACCATCCCGTCCGTCCCCTCGAGTTCTTCGCGATCCCCCCCTCTCCTCTCCCCATTGCCCATTGCCTACTGCCCATTGCCTCTCCCCCCGCATAAACTCCCCCAATGCCCGCCGTCTCTGCTGCCAAAGTCCCCTGCATCGCCCAGCTCGCCTCCGAGCTGCGCTTCGCCTCCAAACCAACCCTCCTGCGACACCTCCAACGCATCGACGAACTCGCCCCACAGATCGACCCCGAAGGCATCTACCCCCAAGACTGGATCATCTTCCGTATCACAGGCTACCGACCCGAAATAAACACACCCGCCCTCGTCCCCGGCGAAGCACTCCGAGGCGACTTGTCGGCCATCGCCGAGCACATCTCCGAACACGCCCGCCTCACTCAAGCCGATATCACCGAACCCTACGAGACCATCGACTCGCTCGCCGCCCGGTGGAGCGTCTCGCGCAAAACCATCGAACGCTACCGTCGGCTCGGGCTCATCGCCCGTCGCCTCGATCTAGGCACCGGCCGCCGATCCATCATCTTCATGCGCAGTGCCGTCGAATGGTTCGAGACACTCAACACCAAACGCCTGGGCAAAGCCGCCCGCTTCGATCGCCTCTCCGATGCCCAACTCCGCCGCATCGAACGCTGGGCGATCGTCTATAGCCGTCGGCTCAACTACTCCCGATCACAGGCCGCCGCCCGCATCGCGCTGCGCACCGGCCACTCCCACGAAGGCATCCGCAAAGCCCTGCTCCGCATCGACGCAAACGCTCCATCCCCAATCTTCACCGACCCGGGCCCAACAACCACCCGCGACCAACGCTTTGCCTACCGCGCCTCCCTGCGAGCCATCGAACCCGCCGACATCGCTCGGCACATCAACCGTTCCCCCGGCGCAACGACCCGCGCGATCAACGCCGCCCGGCTTGCGCTCCTCGAATCGTACGATCTCCCCGCTGCTGCCGATCCGAGCACCCCAGCCGATCCAACAAGCGCCCTCGATTCACTCCCCGCCACCACCAACCTGATCGCCCCGACCCAAACCGATCTCTGCGCCCTGATCGAATCCACCCGCACCCGCGAGCCTCCGGTGCCCTACGAAGAACAGATGCGCGCCCGCGCCTACCACACACTGCTCCAACGCGCCGGCGGTCTCTTCGATTCACTCACCCCCGCAACGCCGTCGGCCCCGATCCTCGATCAGATCGAAACCGATCTGCGCTGGGCCCACCTGCTCAAGGCCCAACTCGTCTGCGCCCAGCTCCACCTCATCGGCTCAACCATCGAGCACCAGATCCAAGGCCCGATCGACACGCTCGATCCCTCCCGCGCCGCCTTCCTCTTGCTCGCGAGCATCCGGATCGCCAGCAACGCGATCGACCGGTTCGATCCGACCCATACCTCTCGCCTCGCTGCCCCGATCGGGCTGGCCGTCACCCGCTTCGCCTCCCAGCAACCCGACATCGCTGCGCCCCAATCGCCCGGCAAAGCCACCCGCCGAATCTCGCCGGGCTACACCATCCCCGACTGGACCATCCAGATCACCCCCTGGCACCGCTGGCTGATGCCGAATCACCGAATCAAAACCATCCTCAACCAACTCGATCAACGCGACCAAGTCATCCTCACCCGTCGATTCGGTTTCGATCGCTGCCCCCCAATCACCCGCGCCGCCCTCGCCGAGCTGCTCGGAACCTCACCAATCCACGCCGCCCGCTTCGAACGCCAAGCCACCCGCAACGCCCGAGCACTTCTCCAAACCCGGTGAGAAGATTTGACCACAGAGCACACAGAAAAAAAGACAGAGTGAAGAGGAAGAATGTGGAAGTGAGAAGAGGAGTCCAGAGCATTTGTCTTCAACTCTTTCCCTCTTTCATCCGCTTTTTCTCTTCCCTGTCTTTCCCCTCTGTGTGCTCTGTGTGCTCTGTGGTCAAATCCCCTCTTCCCCTCAAGAACACCCATCGCTATATGCACCGAGAAAAGCGGAGATATCAAAGTAGTTGTATCGCCCATCCCCATTGAAATCCCCCCCCGGTTCGCGCCCACCAAGCAACTCAATAAACGCCGAGATATCAAAGAAGTTCAGCGTCCCATTCCCATCAATATCTACATCACACCCAACCAATCCGCTGGCAAACGCATACACCGTACCCGAATCGTTGCTTCCCTCAAGCTCATTCGACGCCCCGACCACGACCGTCTCATCACTCGCCGCGACCGCCGTTCCGAACCGATCGCCCGGCGTCCCGTCCGTAGGCAACAACGCCGCTGCCTGCTCGAATGTCGCCAGATCAAACAAGTACGCCTTGCCCAACCCAGCATCAATGAACTCCGAGCGACGAAGCCCAACCACCAACTGTGTCGAGTTCATCGCCACCGACCACCCAAATCGAGCCGCCCCGGTTGGGTCCGAAGCAAACACCTTGCCGATCTGCTCGCCGCTCATCGCATCAAAGAGATACACCGAACCGCTATCAAACGCTTGTGGATCAACCGAATCATCTCCCGGCGCCCCGACCGCCACCACCCCATTGCGAATCGCAACAGACTGACCAAACAAATCAGAAGCCCACCGATCCTCCGCCACAATCTTCAACAACTGCTCGCCCGTCGCCGCATCAAACACATACACCGCCCCGGTATTGACCGGCCCGGGATCACTAAAAGGCGACCCAACCACCGCGATCCCATCTTCGATCGCGACCGACCACCCAAACTGATCGTTCTGCCGACCATCATCAGCCAACAACTTGGCGAGTTGTACCCCGGTGCTGGCATCAAAGGTATACGCCGCCCCGGCGCTGCCCCCATTGTCATCCTCGGCATATGCACCAACAACCACAATCCCGTTATCCATCGCGGCAGAATGACCAAACAAATCAACCGCCTCAGCATCGAGGGCGTTGAGCTCAACGAGTGTTTCACCCGTTCGTGCATCATAAAGCGTCGCCGAACCGGCCTTTATTTGCCCGCTATGCATATCCAACGGCGCTCCGATCACCACCACCCCATCATCAATCGCGATCGAACGCCCGAACTGCACATTGAATCCGCCATCGGCAAAGAAAATCTTTTGAACCTGTTCCCCCGTGCTCACATCAAAGACATACCCCGCCCCGCTGCGAGAATCTCCGCTCTCTTGATCAAACGGCGCACCCACCGCGATCAGGCTGCCATCTATCGCGACCGAATGGCCGAACCGATCCGGAAAATCGATCTCGCTGGGAAAATAAGAATCGTCCGCAAAGCGCAAACCCTCAATCGAGAACACATGCACCGCCCCCGCCGGATTCGAATGCTCGTTGTCCCGCTGGGCCCCCACCACGATCGTACTCCCTTGAATCGAAACTGCCCCGCCAAAGAAATCACCCGCCGAATCTTCGATCTCACCGGGCACCAGCCGAGCAAGCTGCCCCCCGCTCTGCACATCAAAGAGGTACGCCGTCCCCGCGTTGGCTTCGCCGTAGGGAGAATCGCCGAAGTCGTATTTGCGTGCGCCAATAACCACCGTGTCATTCCAGATTGAGATCGATTCCCCGAACCGGTCATCGGCGCTGATATCCGTCGAAACCAGTTTGTGTATCTGGCTGCCAGTTGCGGCATCAAAGAAATACACCGCCCCCGAGTCCCTCCCATTGAAATCACTCACCGGCACACCCACCGCCACCACCCCGTCATACACCGCAACCGATTGGCCCGCCAGATCCCCAGCGTCAATATCCGCAGGCACCAACTTCTGGGTCTGGGTCATCGTCTGGAGATCAAAGACATACACCGCACCTGAATCAGGCCCATTCTCATCAACCCCAACCGAACCCACCGCGAGCGTCTGCCCGTGAGCAGCAATGGAAGTGCCAAAGTTATCTCCCACAGCCGTGTCATCGCCGACGAGCTTGGTCACCAACTCAAGCGTCACCCGGTCATACACATACACCGACCCGGCATTGATCGCGATGTTGTCATCGCTGAATGCGCTCACGATCAGGTACTGATCCGTAAAACACAGCGCATATCCAAACCGATTCCGGGTCAGGTTGTCGTCGGGGATGATCTTCTGGATCAGATCGCCGGTATCCGTGTCATAGACATACACCGCGCCCCCATCCTCCGCCACACCCTTCTCATTAGCCTGCTCGGCCCCGATGGCGACCAGATTGCCCGAGATCGCAACCGCCTTGCCGAACCAATCGTTGACTTGGCCATCAAAGGCGACGAGTTGATACAGCTGCTCGCCCGTTTCGACATCGAAGACATACGCCGAGCCCGAGTTCGTAGCGACCACATCATCGAAGTAGGCACCAACGACCGCCAGCGTGCCATCGAAATCAATCGAGCGAGCAAACGCATTGCCCGCGATCCCATCGTCGGCAACAAATCGGCTCACAGCAGAAAGCATCGTCTGCCCGCTCGCCATCGGCGTGAGCAGGGCGGGAAGGGTGATGATGGCGCACAAGAACAGACGGCAAGAGAGGGATGGTTTGAACATGGATGCCTTTTGATTGGTGAAATGACCTGGAAATCGGCTCAGTTCTGGGATGGGGATTCGAGGTAGCCGATGCCTTTGTTCTTTGGTTGGTTGAAGGATTCGGGGTTGAGGTACTTTCCTTGGTTTTGAGGCTCTTTGTATTCCTCGGTGGGGATTCGGTTTTGGTTGGCCCAGGCGTCGTGGCGGATGCCTGTCACTTGCCAGGAGACTTTGAGCCCGGGGGTGCCGCCGGCGATGGTGAACTGTTGGGCATTTGGAGAGGATTCGATTTCGGTGGCGATGTAGACCGGGGCGTACCCGCCGATGGTGGTGAGTTGGTAGCGGAAGTCTTGGTTGAGTGCGTTGAAGTATGATGGGAGGGTGACAAGTGCTTGGCCTTGTTTGTTGAGGATGACGACGCCGTCGTAGATATTTTTCATGTCGGGTGATTCGACGAAGGAATGGGAGAGGTACATGTTTTTCGGGTCTTGTGGGTGGTCGATTTTGAATGAGCCGCCGGATTTGGAGAGGGTGCCGATGACGGAGACATCGCCTTCGAATCGTCCTGCGAACCCGCTGACGCTGGAGCCGTAGATTCCCCAGCCGGAGCCATCGTGCGTGCCCATGACCCCGATTCCAAGGGGCCCGGTGCCGTTGTTTTGTCCTTTGACCGCGGCGGAAAAGGAGCCGGGGCTTGTGGATTCAATGATGCCATAAATCGCTTTTGCGCTGAACTGGGTCGAGTCTGTTTTGGCGATGAGTGCGGGGAGCCCGAGGTTGGCGTTGTCGGTGACTTCAAAGATTCCTGCGGTGGAGCCGTTGCGTGAGAATGCTTCGACACCGTATTTTGTAGTGGAGGATGAGTTTGTGATGAATCGCGAGCCTGTTCCGGTGAGGCTTTCACCGAGGACGGCGACACCTTCTTGGGTGACGCCGTAGAGCCCGAAGAATCGGGACATCCCCAGGACACCCACGCCCGAAGGCGTGATAGGGACTGAAGTAAAATTCGCAACCAGACCGAGCACGCCTGTGGTTTTCCCGTCTGCTCGAACGGCGACGCCGGTGGTGCCGAAGTTTTGGATGTGGAAGAGTGCGTTGAAGGCGTTGAGGTCTGAATCTGCGCCGACCGCGGTGACGGGGAGTTCGAGTCCTTGGGCGAGTTGTGCTGTGCCGGATTCGAGGGCGTAGAAGGATCTTGGTGAGTAGACGATGTGTTGGCGGGGGAGGAGGGTGGTGTAGGTTGGGTCACCATTGAATCGGACATCGATTTGGAGGTATCGCTGGGCACCGGTTTGGAAGGCTGCATCGTCGAGGTCGAGTTCGATGGTGAAGAGCCCATCGGTGACATTGACGAAGGGGTTTGTGAAGATTGAGCCGATCTGGTTGTCGGGCGCGCCTGGGGTGAAGTCGTCCCATACGCGGAAACGCATGTCATAGATGCCGTTGGCTGGGGCATCGGCATCGTTGAGTGTGCCTTGGTAGGTGAAGGTGCTTTGGGCGCTTGCGGGTGCGATGAAGCAGGTTGCAACGACGGCTGCGGTGAGTATGGACTTGAACATTGGATTCCCTCTCTCAGTGTTGAAATGAGAGAGGAGTGTACCAGAGAGGGGGGATTGGAATCAAGGGTTTTTTGGGGATGTTTTGGTGGGGATTGGGGGGGATCAAGAGGGGGAGGTACGCAGAGGTCGCCGAGGTTTCGCAGAGGGCGCGAAGATGGGGAAGTAGATGGGGAAGGGGAAGAAAGACCCCCTCCGTCCGCGGGGACGCGGACACCTCCCCCGGAAGCCCGGGGGAGGCGAGAAGATGGGATCACAGGACCGAGGGCTTTGCTGCTGAGGGATAAGAAACTGGAGGCGGTTTTTCGTTGGGTTTCGGCGTGGGCGGGAGTTATCGGCTTGTCTTTGAGGATGTCGGCGAGGCGGGCGGCGGCGAGGGCTTGGGCTTCGGCGGCGATGAGATCAGTGCGCGCAATCGAGATACGCTCGATGGCGGCGACGGCTTTGCGGTAGGTCTCCGATTCGAGCAGGTCGGCGAGTTGGAAGAGGGAGATCTCGTGGATGTCGCACATGGTGAAGGCGGAGATGGAGGGGTTGAGGAGGTCTTTGAAGAGGTCGTTTGAAAGAGAGGGAATAGGGATTTGGGATTGGGGATTCGTGGGAGGGGAAGAAAGAGGAGCCTCCTCCGTCCGCGGGGAGGCGGAAGAAAGGGAAGAGGGGGATTGGATTGAATCGAGTTTTTGTGTATTGATCTGCATGGGGGTATTTTCGCAGATCTGGTTGGCGGCTCAAGGGGGAAGTCTAGGAGCGCGGTGATTTTGCGCACGGGGGTGGTGATGGGGGGAAGATTTATTCTGTGGAATCGCTGGCTTGGTGTTCTTGGTGGAGTTTGATGAAGGCTGTGAAGTCGGCCTGGTCGGCGGCTTGGAGGGCGGCGATGTATTGGGCTCGGATGGGGCTTGTTGAGCCGATGGTTTGTTCTGGCCAAAGGATGAGGGGTTGGTTGTTGAGTTTGAGCCAGATGTTGGTGAGCAGGCGTGCCCATCGGCCGTTGCCGTTGAGGAATGGATGGACTTTGACTGCGCCATGATGGAGTCGGGCGGCTTGTTCGATCATGGGCATGCTGAAGGCTGACCATTGGTGGAGGTTGTCGAGCAGGGCGTGGAGATGGGTTTCGATTTGGTAGGGTTGTGAGCCGAGGTTGAGTTCGGCGGCGCGGAAGGTGCCTGCCCATGTCCAGACATTGGCGAACATTTCTTGGTGGAGTTGTTTCGTCCAGGCGAGATCGAATCTGGCGGCGCGTTTGGTCGGTTTGGAGGCGAGGTATTTGAGGATTGCTCTGCGGATGTTCTCTGCTTCGGCCGCGTTGAGCTGGGCTGTGGTGGTGATGGATTGATCGCGCAGCCCGGAGATATCGTCGAGCGGGGTTTGGCCTGGGATGGGGAGGTCGAAGGGCATCTCAGGGTGCCCAGAGTTTTCGGCTTGAGCCTGCGAGGAGTTCGTGGACGGTTTGTTCGATCATGCGTTCGATGTGTTTTTCGGAGACGCCCTGGCCTTCGAGTGCGCTGGTGGCTTGGACCATCGCGACGAGTCGCCGGGCCTTCTTGCGGGCTTGGTTTTCGCGGACGGTGTCGATGTCTGTTTCGTCAAATGTCAACGAAAGCCCGAGGGCGTTGGCGATGGCGAGGATGTTGGCGAGCGAGGCGTTGGTCGAGTTGTCGGCGAAGATTCGCTTGAGCGTGGAGACTGGGATATTGGTGAGGCTTGAGAGCGTGGGATAGCTGATGCCGAGGGCTCTTTGGCGGGTGACGAGGAGGGGGATCGGATTGGTGATGAAGGCGACCATGTGTTTATGGTATCATATTTGGGACTGTTTACAAGGTGTTTCGGGTCAATTTTGGCGCTTTGTTGATGAAAATTGGAGGGATGGTGTGAAATAGGGCGGTTTTGGGCTAGATTGTGGTTTGGGGAGAGTGCGCCTGGAGTGTTGAGGGTCTACACCTTTGCGAGGCGGGTTTTTACATTGTCGAGGACATTCATGAAGTTGATGTAGCCGTCGTAGGGGGAGTCGTAGGGGGAGAAATACTTGTGGACATCGCCGTCGGCCCAGTATTTGGTGCACATGTAGTAGAAGTGATCGCTGGTGGTGAGTTTTCGCCAGTCGGTGATGATGTATTCGATTTCCTCGATCTGCTTGGGGTCGGCTTTGGATTTGATCTCGGTGAGGCGGTCTTTGAGGGTTTTTTCGACGCGGTAGGTTTCTTCGAGGGCGTTGTGTTGCATGGCGTTGCCTCGCCAGGCGGAGAGGTCGCGTTCGGTGTCGGCCCAGGAGATGTAGTCGGGGACATCGTATTCGCCGACGGGGGCGAACTGGGTCAAGGCTTCGGATGGGGTGATGAAGTGATTTTCGGTTGAGCCGTCGGCTTTCTTGGCGACATCGAAGACGGCCTCGGGGAGTTTTTCGAGGAACTGGAAGATGCCGGTGTCTGCCCATTGGTGTTCGCCGAAGGTTTCGTAGTCCATGAAGAGGTTGCAGAGGTAGCCGTCGCCGTTGATTTGGTGGACCCATTTGGCGAACTTCTCGGCGGAGAGGGGCCATTCTTCCCAGGCTTTGTTTGAGAATCTGAAGGCGATGTCGTCGGAGAGTTTGTAGTTTTTGAGGAGGAGGGCGAAGGGAGAAGGCGATGGGCAATGGGCAGTGGGCAATGGGGAAGAGGGGGAGGAAGAGGGAGAGGGAGAAGAGGGGAGACCCCCTCCGTCGGCGGGGACGCCGACACCTCCCCCGGAGGCCCGGGGGAGGAGAGTTGAGGATGGGGGGCGGTAGGTGTAGGCGGGGGAGCGGTAGCCCAGGTGGGTGTCGGTGCCTTCGCAGATGGTGCCTAGGAATCGTTGGTTGCCGTCTTTGTCTTTGATTTTGGACAAGGCCTCGGCGAGGGCGTTGGCGTAGATGAGTTCGGTGTTTCGGAAGACCTTTGGGGTTTGGCCGAAGTGTTGTTCGATGAGGTTGGTGTGCATGTCGAGTTGTTGACGGAACTCGTCTTGGGAGTAGAGGAAACTCAGCGAGTGGTAGTAGGTTTCGGCAACGAACTCGACGCAGCCGGTGTTTGCGAGTTGTTCGAAGAGGTCGAGGACATCGGGGGTGAACTTTTTCCATTGCTCGATGACGGTGCCGGTGATGGAGTAGGCGATGCGGAAGTTGCCCTCGTGGCGTTTGATGAGCTCGAGCATGAGCTTGGTCGTCGGGCGGTAGCACTTCTCGGCGACTTTCTCGGCGATCTGGCGGTTGGCTTCTTCGTGGAAGTAGAAGGGGTCTGTGTGGAAGACGGAGTAGGGCTTGAGGCGATGTGGCTGGTGGACTTGGAAGTAGAAGACGATTGAGGCCATGGGCTTGCTCCGGGATATATGGGGGAACAGTTGTATCTTCGTACTTATTTGGTCGGAGGCAAGAACTTTCTTGTGAAAGTTTGGGGAAAGGGAGGGGGAAGAGGCACGCGGAGGTCGCGGAGAAAAGGCGGAGGACAAGGGTATAGTATTCTCGATGGGAGTATGGGGCGCTGGCATATTTGATAGTGACATTGGCTTGGATATCCGAGACGAGTTTCGTGACATGATGGGCGATGGGATTCCGGTGGATCAAGCGGTCGCAAAGTTGGTCGAGGATTATGATCCCGATGATTGTGAAGAGGAGGCTGCGGAGTTCTGGCTTGCGCTTGCTGCCACGCAGATCGAGACTGGACGATTATCGAAACAGGTGAAGGAGCGGGCTCTCGATATTATCGAAAACGAGACAGGGCTTGCTGCGTTTGCCCGGGAGTGTCCAGAAGAACTCCCTGCCCGGAAGCGGGCAATCAAACGGCTGGAGAAGCGAGTTCTTGGGGCTCAGAAGAAGCCGACGAAGATCAAAAAAGCGTTTGTAGACACGATCGAGTGGGAGGCGGGGGATGGGCTTGCGTATCAGTTGCGATCGGGGATGTGGACGGGGTTGAAGGTTCGAGAGGTTATTCGTGAACCAAAGAATCAAGAGGCCTTCTATGAGGTGATGGATATCTATCAGGAAACCATGCCGACCGCTGAGGAGATGCGGGGGGCGGGTATTCGTCTCTCTTTTTCAACGCAGCGATATCTACAAGAGATTGAAGAAGAATGCTGGTTTTTGAAGCGAAGGCAACGCAAGAAACAACAGATATTTTTCATAGGCTGGAATGTGTTTTTGTTGTGCCGGAGTGGTGTCCGCGATAAACCCGGCGGCGAGCTGGTTCGTGTCGCTCAAGGGCTGGCATGGGAAAAATATGGTGACAATGAGGGCACCGTCTTCGGCGGATGGAAAGACCTTGATGAGTTTCTTGAGATAGATTATGGGCTTAAGTAATGCGATTGATTTATTGGGTGCCTTGAGCAGTACAAAGAAGCAAGACCCCCTCCGTCTCGCTTCGCTCGACACCTCCCCCGGAAGCCCGGGGGAGGCGAAAAAGGGCGCGATCACAAAGCTAGGTCTTCATTGAGCTGACTTGGGCGAGGGCGATGACGCTCAGGAGCATGACGGGGATGAAGACGGCGAGGGCTGGGGGGAGGCCGGGGATGGAGGCGGAGGCGCCGAGGATGCCTCCGATGATGGAGATGATGGCGACGGGGGCGCATTTGAGGGATTGGATCACCATGTTCTTAGGCTCGCGGGTAATGTAAAAAGGCATGGCGATGACCAGGGCGAGCAGGCTTGAAATCATCACGGCGAATCGGCCCCATTTGATGCGGGTGTACCGTGCGCGCTTGGCGGGGTCGGTCAGGGTTTTGCGGTTGAGCATCTGGGAGACTTGGCGGAAGCTCAAGGCCTGCGAGTAGGACTCGTAACGGTTCATGCGGAGTTCGTTGGGATCGAGGGAGGATTCGATGCGGGCGAGGGGGGTTGGGGGTTCGATGATGTTGTCGCCTCGGATTTGCTCCTGGCCTTGGGTGAGGTCCCATCCGCCGTCGCGGTAGGTGGCTGATTGAGCGGTGATGGCGCGTTTGGCTTTGCCTTGTTCGTCTCGTTCGAGGATGTAGACGCCTGTGAGGGTGTCGGTGTCGGCGTCGAATGATGCGGCGCGGAAGAGTTTTCCTGAGCCGTCGAGTGTGAGAGGGACGGCTGCGGCTCCGAGGTGTCTTGTGCCGGCGTCGCCGTGGTCTCGGACGAGCAGGGGGGCGATCTTTGGGATGACGAGTTCCATGTTGATGAGTTGGAGCGCGGTGAACCCGAGCGCGATGATGATGACTGGTCGGACGACGCGGTGGAGCCCGACGCCGGCAGCCATCATGGCGACGAACTCGCGGTGCTTGGTCATTTGGGCGAAGGTGAAGCCCATCGCGCCGACGAGGACCATGCCGATGAGGAAGTTGTAGAGTTGGAGGAGCTTTGGCCACCAGAGATCGAAGATGAGCAGGATGGTGACGATCCATCGGCGGATAAACGAGGGGGCCTCGCCTGAGTCTTGGACTCCGAGGTTGTCGGCCAGGCGGAGGAAGCGGTCCATGTTGAGCGAGACATCAATGACGAGGACAAAGCTGAAGAGGATCAGCAGGAGTGCGAATACATTGAAGAGGTATTGGCGGGCGATGTAGCGGTCGAGGATGGTCATGGAGTGTAAGGATAGGGGGGGAGAAGGGGGCAATGGGCAATAGGCAGTAGGCAATGGGGGGAGAGGGAGAAGAGGAAGAGTTTAACGCAGAGGGCGCGAAGATCACGCAGAGGTGCGGAGAAGAAGAGAGGGGAAGAGGAAGGAGGGGAGAAGATGGCTGGGGTTTTAGGGGGAGTTGGGGATGATCCAGCGGGCGATTCGTTTATTGAAGAGCCAGAGGGTGATGGCGATGGTGAGTTTGGGGAGCAGATAGCGCCATATAGACCATTCAAAGTTGCCGTTGAGATCGGCAAAGAAGTATGACCAGATATTTTGGAGTGTTTCCATGGGGTTGAAGTTGTATCCAATCGAAGCGATCAGGTTTTCTCCGATATGGACGAGCGCGAGGGCGAAGAAGTAGACTGCGAGCAGGCGGAGGGCGGTGGCGGTGAGTGTGAAAACTTCTGCATTGTCCAATGTGTTTTTGTTCATGGGTTGATCTTTGGTGTTCCATGGCTGGCCACACTCTGGGCATTGGTTGGTTTTGAGGTTGTCTTTGGGGTAGTCGCAGTGCGGGCAGGTGTTGGGGGTTGCTCTGGTGATGCATCGTCGGGCGATGGGGCGCGGGGCGAGCCAGAGGATGGAGGCGATGATGGCTTGGGGGATGTCGTATCCCCATGTGAGCCGCCAATCGGTAGTCATGGGGTACCAAGCGTTGGGGATTTCTTGGTAGCCGGTTTGTTCCCAATTGAGGGCTTTGTAGAACTCGTAGGTGATGCTGGAGAGTATCGAGAAAACGAGCAGGATCGCGATGAAACGCACGGCGATCGCAGCGATGGTGGGGAGATCGGTGCTTTGAATGATTTTGGGCATTGGGGATTGGATGATATCGAACGATACGGTGGATTGGGGGTGTCGGATGCGTTTTGGACACATGAAGACACGGCTTGCCGGGGACGGTCAAGCCGTGGCACCCCGGGTTGGAGTGAGTTTGGTGTAGAGGAGGGAGACGAGGTAGCCGAGGATGGCGCCGGTGTAGACATCGGTGGCGAAGTGGGCGCCCGTCAACATGCGGGTGATTCCACAACCTAAGGCGAGGAGGATGAGGAATCGGCGGGTGTTGGGGAGGAGGGCGGCGAGCATGAGGCAGCCGCCGAAGGCGGTGGCGGCGTGGGAGGAAGGTAAACCGAGGTTCGAGCCGTCGGTGAAGCCTGAGAGGAAGGGGCGGAAGTGGTAGAAGCCTTCTTGGAGTTGGTTGCCGTCGACTGGGCGTTCGCGCCCGATGATGAGTTTCAAGAGTTCGGCGAGTGCGCCGGCGGTGAGTGCGCTGAGAAAGACGGCGGCTCCGCGGTGGCGGTTGCGATCGTGGAGGATGAAGAGGATGCCGACGACGGCCCAGGTGCCGAGGTAGCCTACGACGCGGAGCATGCGGTACCAGTCGTGGTTTTCGACGGTGCGTTCATCGCCCATGTAGAAGAGGTGCAGGAGGGGGAAGTCGAGGAGGGTCAGGATGATGAACCCGGCGAGGATGATCGCGGTGGTGCACAGGCGGGCTATGCGTCGGCGTTTTTTCTCGATGGGGGAGCGGTAGGTCATGGGGCGGTGTGTTCTTTATCGTTGCTGGTTTGTGGTCGGGTGGGCGGTGTCCATGAGTTGAAGGTGTGGAAGTTCTCGCCGGTGTAGGTTGTTCGGTGGTCTTTGGGTTCGTTTTCGAGTTGGCCGATGTCGGTGAGGTTGTCGAAGGCGCAATCCCATTGGTCTGGTCGTCCGCCGAAGAGGATGCCTGGGCGTCCGAGCAGGGGGGCGAGTGTATCGGGGTTGGCGAGGTCGGTGTGTGTCCACATATCGTATTGGGTTTTTCGGCCTCCGACTTGTGCGCTGGTGGTGTAGACGGTGGGTTGACCGGGGAGGTAGAAGGCGAGGAGGGATGCTCGGCCGTAGTGTTCGGACATGATGAGGGGTTCTTGGCCGGTGGATTCACGGAGTTGGTCGATGACTTTGGCCGCGGCGGCGGCGTGCTGGCGCATGCCGTTCATTCGGTCGAGGGGGAGGTATTGGCCGATGACTGGTTGTTTGGAGAGCCAGGTTGCGCCGGGGAACATGAGGAAGATGAAGGTGCCCATGACGATGGCTGCGCCCCATGCGAACTTGACGGGGTGGTCGGTTCGTTGGACGCCGTCGATGACGGCCCATGCAGCGGGTGGGATGAGTGTGACGAACCCGGCCATCGCCCAGTTGCCTTCGGTTTGGGTGATGAGGGAGACGAGGAAGTAGAAGGCGAGGATGGGCAAGGCGAGGGCGATGCAGGCGGCGATGGCGCGTTGGATTTCTTTGGAGGCGTGTTTGCGGGCGTTGAGGAATGCGAAAATGGCGAGGAAAAGAACGGGGCCGCCCACAACCAGTTGAAGCCCGATGTATTCGAGCATCCAGAGGATGGTCCAAGGGTCGGCTTGGTAGGCGGCGGTGGGCTGGGTATCGCCTCCGGGTGCGCCGAGGTGGCCGAGCAGGTGGCGGATGGTTGCCCAGTCGTGATTGGCGTTCCAGAGGAGGACGGGGAGGAGGCCGAGGGTTGAGACGAGGAGGCCGAGGACGAAGAACTTGAGATTGAGTTTGGGGCGGTAGGATTTGGTGATGAGTAGGGCGAGGAGGACGCCGGGGAGGAGGAGGAGGATGGTGTATTTGAAGATGAACCCGATGGCGATCCAAAGCCCAAAGTGGAGCCAGCTGGTCGGGTTGCCTTTGAGAATGGCGCGCAGGGCGTAGAAGGAGGCGAATGCCCAGCAGGCGATGTAGGGGGAGTCGATGGTCATGACCATCGCGGCGAAAGCGAGGCCGGGGACGCAGGCGTAGAGCAGGGCGCTGATGAAGACGAGGCGTTGGTCGTCGAAGTGGTCTTTGGTCATGCGCGCGACGGCGAAGGCCCCCGCCGCTGCGGCGATGGCGGCGGGGATGCGGATGGCGTATTCGGTTGAGCCGAGGATTTGGGTCGATGCCCAGATGATCCATGCGACGCCGGGGCCTTTGGAGTAGTAGGACCAATCGAGGTTGCGTGACCATTCCCAGTAGTGGGCTTCGTCTTCGATGAGGGTGTAGGGGGAGAAGACTTGCCAGAGGATGCGCAGGACGAGGAGGGTGAAGATGAGGAGCCAAACCATTGCGGGCTTGGTGGCGATGGGGTTCCACCAGGGGGTTGTTGTGTCTGTAGAGGGCATATCAGTATCTGCTCACTTTGCGCAGTGCGAACCAGGTGTAGACGAGGAGGATGAGGATTCCTGAGTAGATGACGGGGATGCCGAGGACTCCTGAGTTGTGGATGGATTGTTGCCCGCCTGAGATCAGGACGATGGTGCCCAGCGCGGGGAAGAAGGACCATTGGTAGACCGCGAGAGGCTGGGCATTTTTGAGTTGGAGGGCGATGACGGAGCCGGCGAGGACCATGACGAGTGCTGCGCCGGCCATGGCCCAGCGTTCGTGGACTTTGGAGAGGATTTCTTTCTGGAGATCGTTGAGTCGATATTCGAGCCGATCGGCGCGGGCGACGAGGAACTCGGCGTATTCTGGGGTGCCCTCGGTAATATAAGGCTTGGCGTAGGCGAGGAGTTCGGGCGAGGGCATGGAGAGGATTTGATCGAGCGGGTCTTGCTTGAAGCGGAGCCCGGTGTAGCTTGTGGTGGCGGTTTCGGTGGTTGGGCGATCTGAATCGAGCGAGCCGAGCACTTGGACATCGGTGAGGTCGAGTGTGAAATCGAGGGTTGGCTTAGAGGCAGCAGTCGCGGCGAGGGGATCGTCGGGGGAGGCGCGTTCGGGGTCGATGATGGCTTTGGCAGCACGGAGCCGATCGGTTCTGCCCGAGGCGTCGGTGATCTCGATCTCGACTTTTTTGGTCTGTGGGTGGGGCAAGAGCGTCCATTTTCCACCGGCGCTGGTGAATCCGCCGGCGAGGACGGTGACGGTGCCTCCGGTGCTCGGGGAGATGAACTCGATGGCTCGCCCATCCCTTGCCTGGGCGGCAACCTCGCGGAAAACCTGGGTCGAGGCGATGCCTTTGGCGAGTTCGATGCGGTGGGTATCGACGAAGTTCATCTGGTCTGGATTGTCGCGGAGGGACTTCATCTCGGCGCTGGTCATGAACTTGGGGTCGTCTTTGAAGACGCGCGGGATGGGGAAGGCGGGGAGGGTGAAGGGGTCGACGGTGATGGGCGAGCCTTGGCGGTTGATGGTCATGTCGATGAACTTCATCAGGACTGCGGTGGCCTCGTCGTTGTTGATGCGGGCGCGGTCTTCGTCGCCGAGTGCCCAAACGGGGAGGAGGAGGATCCATGCGCGTTTGGCTGTGCCGTCGATGGTGACGGTGCCGTCGGGGTCGGCTTTGACGAGGGCGACGCCGCCGAGGAGGTATTGGTCGATGACGGGTGAGCCGAGCTCGGGTGGGACGCGTTCGACGAAGTCGGCGTGGATTTCGTTGGAGCCGATCTGGGCGGATTGGCCGGACTGGAGCTGGGTGACGAAGATTTTGGCGAAGTCTTGGGTGACCATCCGTTCCATCTCTTTGAGAAACCTGGGGATGACCTGATCGTTGAGGACGAACATGCCCGAAGCGAGGAGGAGGGCGGAGGCGAGGGCGGGGAAGAGGAGTTTCTTATGGGAGATGCCCGAGGCGTAGACGGCGGTGATTTCGTTTTCGGCAGCCATGCGGTGGTAGGTGATGGTGGCGGCGAAGCCGGCAGCGAAGGGCAGGGCGTAGGCGAGCATCGGGGGGATGGCGTAGAACATGAAGCGGATGGCTTGGTCTACGGAGAGCTTGCCGTCGGCGAGGGGCTTGATGGTGATGGCGAAAGAGATGGTGGCGACGAGCACGGAGGTCGTGAGGAGGAGGAGTCGCCAGAACTCGAATGTGATGGCTCGCCAGAGGGTAAAGAGCATGGGGGGATGGTAGGGAGGGGG